>LQAJ01000011.1_pt1 | contig 222420 bp, 232 predicted proteins | sample 1535811 | NCBI WGS metagenome assembly LQAJ01 (sample SAMN04331587, study PRJNA305678) | bioreactor metagenome | isolation source: bioreactor_6 inoculated with Wadden Sea sediment 2nd replicate of a... | place: Germany: Wadden Sea, Janssand Flat | reverse complement strand
GTCTTGATCACATGGTTCAACTCACCGGGGTTGATAACTGTGAGCATTCCAGCGGTATCAGCGGGAAGTACAACATTGGCCAGAATGGAATCAGCAGGATAGAACTGTCTGCTGATACCATCGAAATGACGCCAGGAAAGGAAGCACAAGAACTCGGTATCGATGTCATCGTATGCAGCTTTGAGACCGATGATGGGGATTGTGTTCGCAGGAGGTGAATCAGAGAATGCGTTCTGGGGAATAATGATCAGCGGCAGAAGAAGAAGAAAGAGAATAATGACTGAAGGTAATCTGGAAACCATATCGACCTTCTTCCAAGGGGCAGGAAAATAATAACTGCCTGCTGACTGCAGCATAAATAAAGTGGGGGGGCAAGTCAAGTACATTGCGAAAGTACCAGAGCCCTCTTTTGCCGAAGCCTGGAGACGCTCTGAACCTGTCTTCCTAAATCCGTGTGGGATGTCTTTTCCCGGCTGGGGCCTTCTTCAGGAACAGCGCCGGTTTTACATTCAAAGTCCATGCCACCCCTGATGCCTTTTCGGCATCTGCAAAGCCATCCGTAAACTTGACAAATAGATTCTGTATTTTACCTTCTGTCAATCATTTATGCAATAGCGGCTTCGGAACCCGGAACAGATGGTTCTGAAAGAACAGGGCATTGCACTTGACATTCGTCACTTGACACTGCAGATAGTAACAGTTGACCATTGAATAAGTTAGTTTGTTTTTGTCTTGACACAAAGAAGGGTTATATAATTTGGGTATTCGCAGGGTAGAAGGCAAATCACTAGAGCTTTATTTAAGGGAAATTGGTTCTAAAGAGTCTCTAACTTCCGAGGAGGAGGCCGACCTCGCCCGCAGGATAAAGGCCGACGACACCGAGGCACAGGAAGTGCTGGTGGAGGCAAATCTCCGTTTCGTTGTAAGCATCGCAAAACAGTACGCAAACCAGGGAGTTGCCCTGGAAGACCTTATCAGTGAGGGCAATGTCGGCCTTATCCGTGCCGCAAGGGGTTTCGACGAGAACCGGGGATGCAGGTTCATCACCTACGCGGTATGGTGGATCAGGCAGGCCATTCTGCAGACCCTGGCGGAGAACTCCAGGATAGTCAGGCTCCCATTGAACAGGGTGAACGAACTGTACCGCATGGGAAGGGCTTCCAGGGAACTGGGCCACTCGCTGGGAAGGGCTCCCTCCGCTGAAGAAATAGCAGGAAAGCTGGATGTCCCCAGGAAGAACATAGAGGGTATGCTCTCCATCCACAGTACGCACCTTTCCCTGGACAGACCGGTGTACGACGGAAGCGACAAAACATTCCAGGAAATGATGGCCTCCGACGGCGAAGGTGCCCCGGAAGACGCCGTCGCGGAGGACTCTCTGAAAAGCAGCGTTTATGAAATGCTCTCTTCGCTGGACATGAGGGAAAGAACCATCATCAGCCTGTTCTTCGGCCTCAGCACCAACCGCAGACACACACTTGCGGAGATCGGCAGAACCATGGGAATAAGCCGGGAGAGGGTAAGGCAGCTGAAGAACCGAGCCATCGACAAGCTTCAGTCCTTCGCCGACTCTGACAAGGTACTGATGTTCCTTGAGTGATCAGCTGGAATAACACCTGCTGCCGGGCTCAGGCCCCTTGTGCTCCTCGATCTTTCTGGGTTTCAAACCCTTCTTCTCTATTATCTTCAGAAAAGCAGGACCCTCATCGGCCCTGACCGAAACACACATGCCGCAGTCGGTGGACATGTTCCTGGGAATAGGGACCATTCTGCAGGATATGCCCTCCTTCCTGGCGGCCCTTTCCGCCGCGAGGACATGGGACATCGATTCGAAGATCATGTAAAGATGGTCACTCACGGAATAACCTCACAGCGTTCAGTGTTTTTTCGATCTCTTCCATTGTGGTAAAGACACCGGGGCTGAGCCTTACGGTTCCCCCGGGGAATGTTCCTATGGTACGGTGGGCACAGGAGGCGCAGTGAAAACCGTGTCTGCAGCAGATGTCGTGTTCCACCGCCAGATAGTGAGCCACACCTGCGGTGCAGCTGTTCTCAAGGGTAAAGGAGACCACTGCGGTCCAGGGTTCACCCGCCGGGGGTCTGTATACTCTGGCCCCCTTGATCTCCCCTATGCCTTCGGCAAGCCTTCCGGCGGTCTGCATTTTCCTTCTGTAGATCTCTTCGAACCCCAGCTCCCTGATGTACTGAATGCCGGCCAGAAGCCCCGCAAGGCCAGGACCGTTCATGGTTCCCGCCTCGAACCTGTCCGGCATGAAGTCCGGCTGCCTGGTTTCCTCGGAAAGGCTTCCGGTGCCCCCCTGGGCCAGGGGTGCGATTCTCCCGGTATCGAAGTGGTCGGCGAAAACAAGGCCTCCGGTACCGGGAACGCCGAGGAGCCCCTTGTGGCCTGTGAAGGCGATGATGTCTGCCCCTGAAGAGAAGTCCAGGGGAACTATTCCCGCACTCTGGGCGGCGTCAAGCAGAAGGACCGTTCCGTGTTCCCTGCAGATACTGGAGATGGCGGCCACATCCTGCACGGTTCCAGTTACATTGGATCCGTGATTGATCACGGCGAGCTTGGAACCGGGAATTTCCCTGGCGAAGTGATCGAGGTCGAGCCGGCCCATGCCATCGCAGCGGCAGTAGGCAACATTGATGCCCTTTGATGCCAGGGAGGTGAGGGGGCGTGTAACGGCGTTGTGCTCCATTTTCGAGGAAATGACCCGGTCGCCGGGGTCGAGCATCCCGTGAAGAACGGTGTTGATGGCCCAGGTTACATTGTGGGTGAAAACCACATTCATGGAGCTGCCGCATCCGAAAAAATCCGCAACGGCTTCCCTGCAGTCAAGAACAATGCCCATGGCATCAAGGGAGGCGGTGCAGTTACCCCTGGCGGGGCTTGCGCCGATGTTCCTTATGAACCCGGAAACCGCTTCGGTTACCGACTCGGGCTTCGGCCAGGATGTGGAGGCATTGTCGAGATAGATCAATGTGCATTCCTTTCCGCACCAAGGAATATAAGGAAACCCACGGGGAACTACCTGCCCAGGATGCTGCGGAGGGAATCGGCCAGCCAGGAATACTGTTCACCGGAATTGTAGAGCTGGGCGGAAATTCTTACTATCCTGAGTTCTCCCCCTCTTATCTCTGTTACGGGAACGATGGTTTTGAACTCCTCCTTCAGCCTTTTCTGGACCGGGTCGGTCCAGTTCACGGGCCTTTTTCCCCGTTGAGCGGTTCCAGGAAGGGTCACCGCCGCCATGGACCCCACCATGGAATCCGGGCAGGGCGGTTCTGACCCCAGGGCCTCGCAGAGGATATTCCTGCCGGCAATGGCCTTTTCCCTGTTCATTGACATGATCGATGGCCACCCCCCGTTCACCATCCCCTTCATGTGGTCAATTGCGTGGGGAACCATAAGGGCCGGTGTGGGGTCCGGGGTTCCGTTCCAGCTGAAAAGCACCTGAAAATCGGAAAGGTCAGTTTCGAACTCCTCGGGAAGGTGGCTGATCACAAGGGGCTGAAAACCCTCCTGGAAATCGGGACGGACATAGAGAAGGGCCGCGGAACGGGGACTGCAAAGCCACTTGTGGCAATTCCCCGTGTAGGCCAGGCAGCCCAGCTCCCGGAGGTTCAGGGGAACCTGACCCGGGCCGTGGGCGCCGTCGACTATGGTTTCCACTCCATAGTCCCCCAGCAGGGTGATTATCTTCTTCAGGGGGAGGATCATCCCCGTGGAACTGACTATGTGATCCACAAGGGCGTATTTCACAGAGGGGTTCAGGGCCCGGGCAAAGGCATCAAGTATGGAATCCTCCCCGGGCACCGGATAGGGCAGCTCCACGGTGACTACATTTGCTCCTTCAGCCTCGGCCACTTTTCTGAGGGCGTTGTTCGAAGAGAAATACTCCTGGTCTGAAACCAGAACGGAGTCGCCTCTATTCAGTTTGAGATTCCTCAGTACGGTATTGATGCCGGTGGTGGCGTTCTCCACCATTGCCAGGGCACCGGGTTCAGCGCCGGTGAAGGTTTCAATCCGGGAAATTGTTTGACGGAGCATGGGCTGAAGGCGTTCCAGCAGGAACTCCATCGGATCCCCTTCGATGATGCTCAGAAGCTCGGACCTGCCCTTGATCACCGCAGTGGGACAGGCACCGAAGGAGCCGTGGTTCAAAAAGACAATGCTTTCCTTCAGGCTCCAGTGATCGCTGAACCGGCTTCCTCCGGGGAACCGGTCAGGGGCATACACAGCCGAGGCAAGCCTCCCGAAGAACGTGACCCTTCATGGCGACGGTGAGGTCGGCGGCCTTTATGGCTGAACCGGAGATGTCCAGCCTTCTGTCCAGGGCGTAAAGGGTGATTTTCAGCCTGAGGTCTTCCGAGTTGCCCTGGGGACCTGTCCAGCCGATCTCACCGAAATCGTTCAAGCCCTGCCGGCTGCCGTCCTCAAGAACGCTATCCCGGGGAAGCTTCCCGTAGACGGTTTTCAGTGTGTTGGGAATGTTCCACATAAGCCAGTGGACCTTGTTCCTGGATGATGTGCAGATAAGGGCCAGGGAAACAGTGCCCTCCGGCTCGCCATCCCAGCCAATGGGAGGGGAAGCGTTGAGGCCGCTGCCCGAGTACCATTCCGGAAGGAACTCTCCCTCGTTGAAAGCGCTGCTGCAGACTTTAAATTCCATTTCCCACCTCTTTCCTATGACATACGCAACATATCGTGTGTGAACCCGGATTGTAAAGGGGCGGGACTATAAATCCGCCGGACACCTGTCCGCGTCGCCACAGGGAGCCCAGGGCTCGATCCTGGCTATCACATCCTTTATGGAGGGATCAAGGGCGAGGATGGCCTTTTCCACTTCCCTGGCGGTCAGGAAGGCCTGTTCCACCTGGATCTGACCCTCCACCTGGAGGTGCAGATCTACGAATATCCCTCCTGCCTGAAGCCTTGCCCTGAGGTCATGCACCCCCATGACGCCCCCGGTTTCAAGGACCGTTGCCCTGATCCTGTGGATGAACTCCGGGGGGGCGGCCTTGTTCGTCATCTGAAGCAGACCTGGCCAGAGCACCTTCCAGGCTGAGAACACCACGAAAATCGAGACCACCACCCCTGCGGCGGCATCAAGGAAGGCAAGTCCCGGGGATATCCGGGCTGCCAGCACGGCAACCAGCACCGGTATTGAGCTAAGGGCATCGCTTCGATTGTGGCTGGCGTTGGCGGCCAGGGCCATTGATCCGGTGATCCTGCTTTTTTTCAGTGTCCATCTGTAAAGGGTTTCCTTGACCACTATGGAAACGGCTGCCGCAACCGCCGCGGCGGTACCCGGCACCGTATGCACCCGGGTGCTTAAAAGTGCCTTCACCCCCTCATATCCAATACCAGACCCGCCGCAGCGAGCATCACCCCTATGAAGATGGCCACACCGGTCTCTATTCCTCTGTGTCCCACGGGATGGGACTCGTCCGGGGGGCGGCACCAGTATCGGGAACCTATGATCACAGCTATATCAGTGGATATGTCGGAAAGACTGTGTACGGAATCGGCCACAAGGGCCCTGCTGTTGGCGGCAAAGCGGCATAGGCCTTCAGGGCGGTCAGAAGAAGGTTCACCACCAACCCGGTCAGGGCTGCTCGCCCTGTTATCTCAGAGTACGACTGATGCTCGTCTGATGTATTCCGCATAGAACCCTACACAGTTCAGATAGTCTTCAACGGCGATGCTCTCGTTGATGGAATGGAGAGCCCTATACCCATCCCACCCAGGTGAACAGGAAGGAACCGGTAGGTGTTGTCAGCTATCCTTCCGTACCTTCTGGAGTCGGTTGCCGCGGGAAAAACACCTGTTGTTATGGAACCACCAAGAACGGCGGCCATGGATTCCCGAAGGTGTCTGAAGTCCGGAGTATCGGTGTCCGCTATGCCAGAGGGTTCGGAAACACTGGGGTTTTCCAGAAGCTCTGCGGTTACTCCACTACCGGAGAGGGCGGAGGCGATGCACCGGGAAACCCCTTCCACGGAAGACAGCGGTGCCGGTCTGGTGTTAACTATGGCCTGGGCTCCGCCGGGAAGAACATTCTCCTTGCAGCCCCCTGAAATGATGGTGGGTGCAAGGGTGGTCCCCTGGAACATGGCACCCTTCAGGGAATCCGGGAGTGGCGGATCACCAAAGTCGAGTTCTTCAAGAAGGACAATTGCCCGGGCCAGTTCACCTATGGCCGTCCTTTTCGGCGGTACTGAAGCGTGGCACTGAACAGCTTCCGAAACCAGACGGAAGGATGCATAGCCCTTTTCGGCAATACCGATCACCGCCGTTTCCCCGCCTGTGACCCCCTGGTAGATATAACCGCCCTCGTCCAGGACACTGCTGCACCTTACACCCATGGAGGAAAGCCTCGCGGTGATCGCTCCCGCCCCGTTAAGACCGCCAACCTCCTCGTCGTGACCAAAGGCAAGCAGCACCGTTCGGGATGGCTTGAAACCACGATGAAGCAGTTGTTCACAGGCTTCCAGCATTCCGGCGAAACCGCACTTGTAATCGATGGTTCCCCTGCCGTATACCCTTCCCCGGTCCACACGGCCGCTGAAGGGATCGAAGGTCCAGTTGCCCTGGCCCGGGGGAACCACATCCTGATGGGCGGTGAGCATGAGGGGAGGGGCCTCGGGGCTGGTCCCACGCCAGAAAAGGAGCAGGGAGGCCTCCCCGATGACCTCGGTTTCCAGAGAGGAAAACACACCTGGCCAGCTGGAGAAGGCGTACTCCCTCATCCTGTGAAAGGGTTCAAGGGAGAACTCCTCCGGTGAGGAAACCGTGGGAAAGCCTATCGTTCCGGCAAACCTCTTTACCGCTTCTCCGGGGTGGGCGAGAAGGTCATTGTGTGACATTCGCCCATTTTATGTGAAAGCCGGAGTAGCCCAGTGTATCTGTATAAACGAGAACCGACTCGGCGATATTCACCGCTTCGAGAAGTGTTGATGTTCCCGGTACTATCATTGTAATGTGAACCGGTCTGTCCTCGGTGTTCCTTCTGTTGATGGACCGTTCAACCTGGGAAAGACTTCTGTTGAAAACCCTCTGATTGAAAGCCATTGAGGTGACGGGCTCCACCACATCGGTGCCATACTCCTCCACCTGGCATCTGAACCACTCTTCGGTGAAAAGCAGTTTCAGCTCCACCGGCTGAACCACCGTGGAGTCAACCTCCGGGGGAGGTACAGGCTTAAGAATGGGTACTGAGGCGTAGGCGGTTTCCGTGGAATCGAGCCAGGCGAAAAGGGAATCGGCTGCGAGATACCTGAAATCGGAACTGTTTATCTTCTGCCCCATGTAGTTCACCACCGGTTGAATGGAGATGGAGCCGTGGGCCAGGAAGGATACCGTGGTTCCCTCGGGTATGAGGGACAGATCCACATTTGTTCTGGGGGAAGCGGAGGTTCCCTCGGCATTGAACACATAGACTATATCCGTTCCCAGCATTATGGGAAGCGAATCAATGGGGATCTCCACCTCTTCAAGGGCGAGATCATCCCGGTTCACCTCCGGCTCGTACACGGACCGCTCGAAGTTGCTGACTATATAGATACCCCCAGTGCCCCCACCAGGAAGATGGCAAGCCCCAGAAGACCGGTCCGCTTGCGATGGGTGGGAACCAGCCTGGGTGTTTCCACCGGAGCGTCGGAGTCTTTGTCATGGAGGGGTTTCTGAAGGGCAGACCTCTGTTCCCTCAGGGGATCGTTCTGGTTGTCAAGCAGAAAACCGCAGTTCTCGCATCTGCCCCGGGTGCGCCCAGGATTTTCATGGCCGCAGCTTCTACAACGCATCGGTTACCTCCTCTGCATTCTCTGGCTCTGAAACCCCGGGGGTCTCAAGGGGAATAAGGTATTCCTGAAAAAAGTCTTCGTCCACAAAGGGATGATAAACAGCTTTCAAACTGTCTACAAGCCCCTCTATCACCTGTGTTTCCCGGTGCTGCCCCGCAACAGAGAGAACACGATCCCTTATCTCCCCAAGTTCCGGGATGTGCTCGGGGTCTATGGAAAGAAGACTGAACCAGAGGCCGGAGGTTTCGTTAAGGGGAACGATGGTCTCTTCACCGGGTGTGAGGGCAAAGAGTATCTCACGGACATCCTCGGGAACCATTGACCTCTGAAGGGGAACCGTTCGGTAGCTCTCCCCCTCTTCGAGAATGGGAGGGAAGGTTTCAAAGCGGTCAGCCGCTTCCAGGATGTTCTCTCCCGACTCGAGCATTGCCTCGGCGGTGTCTATACTGCTCTGGTCAGGGAGGTAGAGAACATTGAACACCCGTGATTCGGGGACGGGGAAATCCTCTCTGATCTCAGTGTAAACCTGGTTGATCAGGACCGAGTCCACCTCGATGCGGGGTTCTATAACAAGGTCGTAGTAGTGATCGAGGACCGTTTCCATTTCCTTCCGGCGGATCCGGGTGGCGTTAACCTCCAGGGTATCCAGCCCGAGTTTCTCGGCCTCCTGCATCTCTACGTCATAAAGGGCCAGCTGCTCGGCATAGTCCCTTGTCCACTGATAACTCGCGGTATTCCTCGGGAGGTAGCCGGGAAGGTTCATGGCATTTCGGTACACCGAGTATGCGGTTCTGGTGCCTCCGTCCCATGTTACGGCGATGAGCTCTTCCTCCTCTTCAGAGAAGGGCTGATAGCTCCTGGCATCTTCGGTGGCCCTGGAAACCAGCATCTCGATCACCTCGGGATTAACCTCAATGCCATGGGCGGTCCTCAGGCTGTCCTCGGCGAACTTCTTCCTCTCCTCCCTGGCCCTGGCAAGAAGCATGGAGGCTATCCGTGCGGAATCCTCCTGGAAGGGTGCCGGTTCGTATGTCCATACGGAATCTATCTGCAGTATCCTGTAACCAACCGGAACGGTGAAGGGACCTATGATCTCCCCCTGGACGGGATCGGTGATATGGGGGAGGTCCATTATGTTGGCATAGTTCCTGTCGGATATCTCAATCCGGCCGGCGGTGCTTCTGGTAATGTCTTCCAGACCGAACTCAACGGCGAAAACCGAGAGGTGTTCCCCTTCCCTTACCATTGTTGCCACACTGTCCATGAGAAGACTGTCGCGGAGGGCCAGGGCGGTGTACCTCACACCTGTCCCCAGGGTTTCCCAGAACTCCCTTACTTCCTCGTAATCGGATTCCACCTTGTCGAGTTCATGGGCGACCCAGGCGTTCTGAAGGATCTCCCTGCGCCTTTCATGGAGCATCCTCTGAACCTCGGGATCGTCGTAGGCGCCGAGTTCTTCCGCGTGGGCGAGAAAGAGTTCCCGGGCCAGGATATTGTCTCGAAGAACTGTCACCGCTGTGGAATCTCCCCTGTGCTCCTCGAAAGAGCCGGCAACCTCGCTGTCAAGGACCGACCGGCCGGCAACGGAAATGACCGCCCCGGGAACTTCCGGGCGTGGGTTCGAGCCGCATCCGGCCAGGACAGATAGGGTCAGGACAATAATGAGGTATTTCAAAACAAGCTCCATTCCGTTATTCCAAAGGTTTTACAAGTTTACCTGAGAGCATTATTGTTATGGTCTGAAAGGGAAATGTCAACAGGAAGGACTGGGATCGATGACAGCGTTTCTTATGGCCCTGCTGCTTCAGCTTGCGCCTCCGGACCTTCCGGGTTCATGGGAACTCGGGGCCTATGCCTATGACATGGATACAGGGGAGGTGCTGCTTGACATCAACTCAGATGTCCCCTTCCGTCCAGCAAGCACGGTGAAGGTTCTCACCACCCTGGCGGCCCTTGAATACCTGGGGCCGGAGTATGTATACCACACCTCAATTATGGCGGACACAACGGGTAGGAACCTCATTCTTCGCGGCGCCGGAGCACCACTGCTGTCGGCGGAGGACGTGGCCAGGACCGCCATGGAAACCGCGGCGCTTCTCCCTGAGAACTCCTCCTGGAACCTCTACCTGGACATCGGCGCCTTCATGGGAGAAAGCCACCTTCCAGGATGGGACCAGAGCGACTGGAACAGAACCTACTGCCCGCCTGTAGAGCCACTTTGCATCGGTGACAACGTGATCCAGATCGTGGTGTCCGCCAAAGGCTCAGGGCTCAGGGTCTTCACCTATCCCCCCTCCCTTCACTTGTGATGAACTCATCGGGGCTGACCACTGGAAACAGCACTTCCATCACCGCCACCGGGGGCGACTGGGAAACCGGAGTCCCGGAGATAACCCTTTCGGGAACAATTGAGAGGGGTACCCGGGAGATTTTGTACAAGCCCTTTGCCGGCGCTCCGCTGGAACTTGCCCTGGTCCTTCAGGCGGAGCTTGCCCGACACGGGCTTGATGTGACCTACAGAGGTTTGTACCCCGTCAACCGCCAGGATCCTCCCTGCATGGTTGCTTCGGTGATGTATTCCGATCCCCTGTGGATCATACTGGCCTCAATGAACAAATGGAGCAGGAACATGGTGGCGGAGCAGATACTCTGGACCATCGCCCTGGAGGCGGCTGGAAGCCCCGGTTCCACCAGAGCGGGCTGCGATGTTTCAGGAGCGCTGCTGGAAAGCATCTGCCCCGGGCAGACCGGATGGCAGCTGGCGGATGGCTCCGGGCTTTCAAGGCATAACCTTCTCACGGCCAGTCAACTGGCCACTGCCTTCCATGCCGGGGCTTCATCCCTGGAATACGGCCCGGAATTCATGGCGGGGTTCCCGGTCAACGGAGTGGACGGAACACTGCGCACCAGGATGACAGGTATCCCGGAGGGTGCCTTCAGGGGAAAAACAGGCTCGCTGAACGACACCTGCACCATTACCGGAATACTGACTGCAGCAAGTGGAAGACCGGTGGCCCTTACCCTTTTCCTTCAGATACCCAGGGGACACCTGTGGAGGGCGAGATCCTGGCAGGATGCCTTCATAGAGGACCTTTACGGAACCCTTTAGCCCTTTGCCCGTTCCATGTACTCTCCGGTCCTGGTATCTATTCTGATCCTTTCACCCTCTTTTACGAAAAGGGGCACCTGAACCACAAAGCCGGTTTCCAGTGTGGCCGGTTTCGTACCGCCGGTGGCGGTGTCACCCTTAAGCCCGGGATCGGATTTCGTGATGAGCAGCTCGACGAAATTGGGGGGCTCCACCATTATCGGCTTGTCTCCAACGAAGAGCACGTCCACATCGGATCCGTCGGTGAGATAATTGACGGCATCGCCTATGAGCTCGGTGGATAGGTCGATCTGTTCGAATGAGTCGGGATCCATCACCGTGTACATGTCATCGGTGTGGTAAAGAAGCTGAAAGACCCGTCTTTCAAGGCGGATATCCTGAACCTTCTCGCCGGCGCGCCAGGTCTTCTCAAGAACTTTTCCCTGAAGAACATCCTTGAGCTTCGACCGGACGAAGGCAGCGCCCTTGCCGGGATTTACGTGCTGAAACTCAAGTATCGAATAGTACCTGCCGTCGATGTCGAGAACCATTCCTCTTCTGAAGTCGTTTGTCGAAGCCAATGTGAACTACCTCCGCAGAATTTCCCTGATTATGTCGATTGCTGAAATGTATCCCTGAATACCGGCGCCGGATATAACGGCATCGGCTCCCTGGGCGGTAAGCATACGATGCCGGTAGGGTTCCCTTCTGTGTATCGGTGAAATGTGAACCTCCACAACCGGACCATGAAACCCTCGCATGGCGTCAAGGAGGGCAACTGAAGTATGGGAAAAACCTCCGGGATTGATCACCAGTCCGCTGCTGCCGGTTGAGGCGGCGTTAACCGCACCTACCATACCCCCCAGGAGATCATACTGCTGGAAGGTAACGGCTAAGTCCCAGAGGCTGGCATGGGAACGGATCCTGCTTTCCAGTTCCTCCGGTGTTTCCCCTCCGTACACCTCAGGCTCCCGTTTGCCCAGCATGCCGAGGTTGGGTCCGTTGATCACCGCGATGGTCGTCATTTGTCGTATGTGGAAAGCCCCAGTTCTTCGCATTCCTCCGGGGTAAAAAGATCATAAAGGCTTCTGGGAGCCCTCTCCCCCCCTCGGGCCTTTCCACGGATGGGTTTTCCCCGGAAGCCGCAGGGATTTCCCCTGTGTTTTCCTTCCCCGGAGAGCCGCCTGTTTTCTGGGCGGCGAGTATGGAGGCCATCCTGCCGGTTTCCGGGTATTTCACGTCCTGTCCGGTGAGGCGGGCATCCCTGAGGCCCTCCTCTTTCTTCTTCCTGGCCTTTTCAAGAATTGCCTCTATCTCCGGGTCACCGGGATACTCAAAGAGGTACTCCTCGAACAGCTCAATGGAGCGATCCCAGTTTCCCTTCTCAAAATGGAGTTCTCCAAGGCTTTTGATCGCTATAAGGTTCAGGGGATCGATGGAGATGACCTTCTCGAACACAGCTGTTGCCTCTTCGGTGAGGTCATTGTCCAGGGCGCACCGCCCGAAGATGACATTTACCGATATGTTGTCGGGCCAGTCGGCCAGACCCTTTCGTGCGACATCCAGGGCCTCGCTGTTCCTTTCGATCCTGCGGAGTTTGCCCGCAAGCCGGACACAGATGGCGGGGGAAGGGTTTGAGAGCCAGATCTGATACAGCTCCTGAATTTCGTTTTCGCCGTTGGGCATTGTTACTCCTTGTGGAACGTATTCATTATTATCCAGCCCTCGCGGAGGTAGGGTTCCTTGGCATGGCCGGGATTATACACCTCCATATCCAGAATATACCACTCTGTGCCCCCATCAAGAACCCTTGTTGTGAAGGACCCCGCATTCAGGTACTCGGGATTCCTCCATACACCGGTGAGCTGAATGCCGTTCAGCCCTGATGAAGCAATTGGTTCAGAGGTTGTCCTGGCCCTGTCCACGGAGTCTTCCCTGGCGTCGTAAAAGAAGTTCCTGGCCATGGCCTCCCTTGCCAGCATTGCCCTCTCCGGTGTGAGTTCACCCCCGGAGGATATGATGGCTATACTGAGGAGAAGCATTGAATTGTCGTCGGGCTGGCGCTGGTACTGGATGAAGCCGTCGGCGGGCATCCACTTCCTTGTGGCATAGGACTTCGGCACATCCATGGTGAAACCCAGGGATGAAAGGCTGTCGATCCTCTCCGGTGATGACATGGAAGTGCTAACGAAACTTCTGTAAATATAGGCCCTCATCTGGTCGTTGCAGGCTTCAAGGAGAGCGTCCTGCAGCCCGGTGGGCAGCGTGGGGTCCGCCGGGGGGACGGTTGCGGCAATGACGGTCTGGTTGTTAGCCCATATATCCCTACCCTGCAGGATTCCCGAATCCGTTTCCCGGAGCCCCCCGGGAAATTCGTCGGCGTCCCCGGGGGAAAGCAGCATGAGAATGATCCGCCTTTCCCTCAGTGTACCGGTGAACTCAGGAAGGCTTGCGTAGGAAAAGCTGAAAACATTCTCGGGGTCCACGGTTTCCACAACTATCTGGATATCTTCCAGACCTCCGCTGTCGATGAACTCGGTAATGTCTTCGCTGTAAACGATCAGAACCCCGTTAAGGGGCCTATGGAATCCTGTTTGCACGAGGAGATCAGGAGCAGTGGCAGAAGCAGGGCCAGCCGTTTCACTTCTTCCTCCGGTGGAAGAGGGGTTTTACCAGCCTGAAAATGCCAATGGCGGCGGGCAGGTATCCCACCACTCCCCGCAGGGCATCCGGCGCCGGTCCTCCGTTGACCCTTTTTGCAAGATACCTGACCTCGGCGGCGGTCTGGCCCACCTCCTGGCCTGTTTTTTCAACCTCGTGCAGGGTATCGGACAGGGCCGGGGAAAGTTCGGCGAGATCGTTCTGTACCCTTGTCAGAGTAGCTTCCAGGGTATCAAGGGTCTTCCTGAACCTTATCATTGCGATCACCATGAGACCGATCGCCCCCCAGAAACTAATGAGCCCCACCAGCAGAATTATGGATGTTGCGTTCATAGCTGCAAGTTCCCTTCGTGTATCATCTTCTCAGAATAACTATCTCAACCCTTCTGTTCAGAGCCTTTCCGGCTTCGTCGAGGTTGGCCGCCGCAGGCCGTCTTTCACCGAACCAGATGGGTTCTATCTCAACATCGTAACCTTCCAGCTGTGTTTCCAGGTATCGGGCCACCGCAAGGGCCCGGCCACTGGAAAGGCCGTCGTTGTAACTGAATGTGCCGTCGCTGGAGGCGTGCCCCTCAACGGAAACGAAGACGCCTGGATTGTTCCTGAGGGTCTGTACTATTCTGTCGAGATCGGGGTACTGGTCTTCCCTTATGGACTCGCTGGCATTGTCGAAATAGATGGTGGACATGGTGAGGCCCTCGCGCTCCCTGGCCACTATCATGAACTGGAAGAGGCTGACGGGGTCGGTTTCGTAGTAGAGGTACTCGAGGTCTTCATCGATCTGCCTGCAGTCCACATCCAGGGGTATTCCACCCCTGACCCGTGTGAGGCCTATGGAGGAGGGATCGATGCGGTTACGGTCCATCCACACCTTGCTCACCCTGAAACTCAGGCTGGCCTCGATGATATCCACGCTGTCAACCTGATCGTAAACCAGCTCAGGCTCCACCATAACAAGCTCGGCCCGTCTGGATGAGATTATGAGATCATCGATCCTGTCCAGGGACGATTCAAAGTAGTAATAGCCCTCGTCCTCGTCCACCAGGGCCGACGGCATCCTTTCAAGGGTGTTGTCTTCGTTCACTCGGTAGAGCCTGAGGAGCCTCAGCTCAACATTGTTCTGTTCGAACCAGTACCGAGGAACTCGAAAAGCGGCGCTGAGATCCCTTATGTCCTCTTCGTTGAAGGTGGCCCTGGATGGGAAGTAGGCGTAGAGGATCTGGCCGTCGTCCAGCTTCAGGGTGCTGTTCAGGGGGATCTGGTCGAACTGGGCGATGACCAGTGAGTCGCCCTGGACATCTCTGTTTGCCCAGAGACTGACCTCGGTGAGGTCGGTGCCGGTTTCCCAGGTCCTTCTGTCCACCAGGGGGGGAAGGGGCACCCGGGGTTCGCTTTCCAGCCACTGGGTTCCACCGAACCTGAAGGTCAGTCCTCCCCGGTGTCTTCCCCAGGTTGACTGCAGTTCGCCCATTGGAAGGGCAAAGCCATAGTCGAAGGAGATGGGAACGGCACCATCGTGACGGGCGGAAATACCAGCGGTGAGTTCCGATGAGGCACCCAGGGCCCTGGTACGGAAACCCGCCCTGAGACCCCAGTTGGATTGCCGTCCTATCCATTTTTCAAGGCCCAGGGCAATGTCGATGTCTTTCTTGCCGTCGATGTCCTCCATTGACCAGTCCGCCTGGATCACCGGTGTAATGAACCTGGGGTAGAAGGCGAAACCCAGGGAGATCTCCATGGGATCGGGGTCTTCCTCTCCTATGCCCATGTCCGGTCTGAGGATGTTCCTGGCCACACCGGCGAAGGTTACCCTTCTGCCCAGTTCCGCCTGAAAACCGGCATCCAGGGATATTCCCTTTGCCCTGAGGCCACCGGCGAAGAGAGGGTCGTAGGAGGTGAACTCGTTATCCACATAGTCGCGGAAGGCATATCCGCCGGTGAACCCGAAGGATACCGGGAAGATACCCGGCCGGAAGGCCAGTGAGATGAGCCCCTCTCCCTGGGTATACTGATCGGAGGCACTCAGGAACTCGGCCCCGAGGCCAAAGGCAGCGAACCTCGTGATCGGCTGAACATAGCCAAGCGCGGCGAAGCCGATGGAGTTAAGGTCGAGATTGGGATAGAGGCTGGTGTACTCGGTACCCAGCATTATCCTCTGTGAGCGGAGCAGCCCCGCGGGGTTCCACCAGCAGGCCCAGGCGTCGTCGGCCAGGGGCACGAAGGCACCGGCCATCCCCATTGCCCTGGCACCGGGGTTGAGCACATCGGCGCCGGTAACCCCGTGGAAGAGAAAAAGGACTGTCAGAAGGATTATCTTGCGACGCATACTGTACCCGTCACCTCCCCGGATTGAGCGGCTGCATGAAACAGATACACTCCGGAACGAACCGGCTGGCCGGCGTTGTCCTTCCCGTCCCAGACAGGTTCAGCGGTGGTGATGTTCCTGACCGGGATGCCCTCGATGTTGTATATGACAAGGTCTATGACGCCACCGCCTGCGGAGGGCCAGACGAAGGTTGCGGTGTCGTTGATGCCGTCGTTGTTCGGCGTGAAGGGTGTGGGGATAACGGTCATCCCCGGGGAAAAATCCCTTACCAGGCCGATATCGAACTCGGTGTAGACATCCTCTTCAATGAAGACCGTGTCGGAAAAGACCAGATAGGGGTCCTGGTCCACCTGAAGGGGAACCGGCCCCACGGGTACCTCCGGGAAGTAATAGTATCCGGTGTTGTCGGACACCGTTGTAACCCCCAGACCGAAGATGGATACGGTCATGTCCGGCAGATCGCGCCCTGTGTAGACATCGGTAACGATTCCCCCCAGGGAGCCCGTCGGGCCCTGGGCGGTGGCTGAGGCCATGTTGCTGTAGGGGCTTTCCCCGTTGGGATTGGCGTAAACGCAGGTTGCCCAGTAGTAGTACCCCACTCCGTTCACCACGTTGCTGTCGGCCCATGAAAGGGTGTCGGTCCCAACCTCTACTATATGTTCCGGTTCAGGGCCCAGTGGGCTGATGGACCTGTAGATCCTGTATGCGGAGAGGCCTCTGCCGTCGGTTGCCGCCTCGGGGGGCGACCATGACAGAGGTATGAAGCCGTCGTTCCCGCTCTCGGCCACCAGATTCAAAGGAGGAGCGAACTCTCCGGAAACATCGAAGGGTCCATAAACGGAAACATTGTTTGCCTCATTGTCCTCGATCACCGTTGAATCGGGGTCAATGAAGGCCACGAGGTGCCTGCTGCCCAGGTCGAAGTAGTTGAATCGGTAGCTTCCCTTGAAGGCCTCTGTTTCACCGCTTTCAAGGCCGGGCACGTCGAAGATCAAAATCGGCTCTTCAAGTGAATCGGGATCCTCGGTGAGGAAATAGGCAAGCTCCGTTGCCTGTGAAGGCCCTTCGCCGTCGTTGCTGACTATTACGCTGAAACCCACGTTCTGCCCCACAGCGAAGGGAGGGGGAATGTCAGGCTGGGCAATGGAAACGGTGAGATCGGGATAGGCGAGAACGATGGTGAACTGGCTTTCAGCGTTCTCGAGCCCTCTGTTCGCCCCTCCGGAAACCACATCGACAATGTGGGTGCCGGGCTGGTCGGGGCACTGAAGTGTGAACTCCGCCGAAGCGCTGGCGTTCTTGTATACAAGGTTTCCCAGGAAGGCGGGAATGTTCACGTTGCCGGTGAAGGAATCGGGAGGGTCGAGAAGGACCCAGGCCCCAACCGCTATGTAGCCGCCGCTGTTGGAAACGGTTACGGGAATCGTGAGTTCGCCGCCGGGAGGGGCGTATATGGTGGTATCGGTGGGGAAGGTAATGGAAAGCTGCGGATCCCGGGCGAACCTGTAGGCCGCCAGGGAAAACTGCTCTTCTTCTGCGGGGTTGCCCGGGTCGGCCCATGACTGGGGGGTGACCCTTACAATCCAGGCACCCGGCTCGGGGGACTCGACCACGACCCTTTCAACCGGGCTCTCGGCGGTTACCCCCGCTGGAAGCTGGTAGCTGTACTCGGTGCTGGAGGGTGAGATGAGGACCATGTCGAGATCCACCTGGAGGTCAGGGGAAAGGGAGGGAACATCGGAATAGCCCATGGCTACTGAGATCCAGCTTGTGTAGGCGGGTACATACATCACCCATTCCTTGGAACCCTGCCCCTCGGTGATGATTGAGTTGATCCAGAGCATCCGGTCCACCTCTTCGGAAAAATAGGTTCCCGGAAGGTGATAGCCGTCGAGAAGACCGAAACCATGGGATGCGTCGGCATAACCGGTTTCCGGGGTGCCGCTGGAGCCTTCAGGGGAATGGCGCATGCCGCCATGAGGGCAAGGGCGTCTTCCGGATGAAAGAGGGTCGAATACTTCTCCTGACATATAGCCATGGCGGAGGAAACGAAGGCCGCCGCCATGCTTGTTCCGGCATATCTGGTGTATGAATCCTCCCCCGGCCAGCGATCTTCAGGATCATCGAGCCAGCCGCCTCCGTAAAAGGCATTGGTGGTTGCCACGCCGTTCTGCATGGTGGACTGAAAGAAATCCCCCCCGGGAGCCAGTATCTCAGGTTTCATCCTGCCGTTCTCGGTGGGACCGCGGCCGCTGTAGGAGGCAAGGGTAACATTGCTGCCGTTTTCCGGAATGAAGGTTACCGCACCGACGGTGATGGCGTTCCTGGCGGTTCCCGGTGTAGGGATCGCCCCCGGGGCTGGGTCGTTGCCGGAGCTGAAAACGGCTATGCCGCCGTCGGCCACGTACTGGTCAACCACCTGGCAGTAGGCGTTGTAGGAGGTGGTGCCGTCGAATCCCCAGGAATTGTTCACTATCATGCACTGACTGGAAACGAACTCCGCGAAAAATCCCGCCAGCTGGGAAGGGGTCATGGAAGATGGCCGCTGGATCACATAGAGCTGGGCATCCGGGGTTCCGCCGCTTCCGTTGTGCTCGCACTGGAGGTCTATCTCTCCCCTGGAGGCAATAACGCCGCATACCGCGGTTCCGTGACCATCGGTATCCGGTGGCCCGGAGACGATGGCAGACTGGAGATCGGGGTGTTCCGACCAGACGCCGGTGTCGAGAACCCCCACCCTAACCCCCAGACCGGTGTAGTAGGACCAGAGACCGGGGAACCCGGCCACTTCCCTGCTGTCGTCGGTCTGTGTGTCAAGGGCGTGGTTCACCCCCTCCATGCCGTTGTCGGGAAGGGCGATCAGGGCTCCGGAAAGAACCGGGGAGCCAACCCGCCACCAGTCACCATGCAGGTGAACCCCCGAAGGGGGATCGGTTCCAGGTGCCATTAGTACAAGCCAATGCCCGGAGGGGGGATCCGGCTGCCCCCCGGAGGCTCTGTTCCAGTCCCAGGGAGAAAGCCGGCGAATGAAACCGGAACCCCTGATGAGACCGGCGTCGAGGGGGCCGATCCTCACAGCCACGAAACCGTCATCCCGGGGGGAGTAGCCCGCCGGCCAGAGACCTGCACGGAAAAGGACTTCGAGATCGGCGGGGGAAAGGGGTCTGTAAACCTCGGCAAGTATCAGTGAAACGTTATCGGGGAAAGAGGTTCCACCTGTAAAAGGGCCGGAGCCTGTGCCTCCGGAGATGTAGTTACTTTCCATCTGAAGAAGTGTTTCCCGGCGCTGCCGGTCAGGCATGCTGCGAAGATCCTGGAGGGTCGTGTTGTTCGATGCTTCAACAACCGGGTAATCCGCCCCGCTTGCGAGCATTACCAGCAAAATGGCAATTACTGTCATACAAACTCCGTGCGAAGGTTAATATCCTCTGTAGAGATACTATCATCCCGGGCTCTTCGTCAACCGTTGAACAAAAAATAACCGGAGCAATCAATGAGTGAATGCACCGGTATTATCAGCCTGCTAAAATGGTTACCGCGACAGAAAATCTTTTCTGGCCTTGAGTGTGTTCTTCAACAGAAAGGCAATGGTCAGGGGGCCGACACCGCCGGGAACCGGGGTTATGGCAGAACAGCGTTCAAAAACACCGTGGTAGTCAACATCGCCGATGAGTTCACCACTGGAATCTCTGTTAATGCCAACGTCTATTACCACAGCGCCGGGCTTAACCCAGTTCTCCCTGACGAACTCCGGTTTACCCACTGCGGCTACCAGTATGTCGGCGGCCCGGGCTTTTTCCGGCAGGTTCTCCGTTCTGCTGTGGGCCAGTGTCACCGTGCAGTTCTCCCTGAGGAGAAGGGCCGCCATGGGTTTGCCCACGATGTTGGACCTTCCCGCGATAAGGGCGTTCTTGCCCTGAAGGGGAATACCGTGGTGGTGCAGCAGACCGATTATTCCGCTGGGGGTGCAGGGGAAAAGGCCATCCTCTCCCCTCCAGAGTTTGCCAACGTTCACCGGATGGAAGCCGTCGACATCCTTTTCCGGAAGAACGGCGGAAGCCACCCTGGAAGGGGATATGTGCCGGGGCAGAGGGAGCTGAACGAGAATACCATGGACTTCCCGGCTGGAGTTGAGTTCATCGATAAGCCGAAGCACCTCGGCCTCGGGGGTGTCTTCGGGCAGTTCGTGGACCCGGCTGCTGATCCCGACCCTTTTGCAGGCGCGCTCCTTCGATGCCACATATACGCTGCTGGCGGGGTCGTTTCCCACCATTATCACAGCAAGCCCCGGGGGTGGGGAGGGCAGTCGGGAGATGTGGTCCTTGATGTCTGCCCTTACCTTCTTCGCGTAGTCCTTCCCGGAGAGAACCAGGGTCATGTCAGCCCTTCGTGATCTTGTCGATCTCCACGAAGGTCTGGTCCTGTCTGTGACCGGTCTTCCTTTCGTAACCCTTACGCCTCTTGCGTTTGTAAACGGTTACCTTGGGCCCCCGGCCCTGGTGGAGGATCTTCGCGGATACCTTGATGCCGTCGATGAAGGGATGGCCCACCACCACTTTGTCGTCCTTGGCTACCAGCAGGACATCGTTGAAGGTATATGCAGATCCTGCTTCCCCGGGAACACCGGGGACTAGAAGCTTCATGCCCGGCTCAACCTTGAACTGGATTCCGCCGGTCTTGATAATAGCGTACAAAGGATACCTCCGTTTATTTCTAAATAGTACAGTTTTCCCAAGTTTCGAGCACTGGCTTAACAGCGCAATTCTATACTACGTAACCCCCGTCAGGTCAACCTTTACCAACCGGGGTATACTGGTCGGTTATCTCGGTGTGTGAATCCAGGGAGAAGACCCTGAACTCGGCCTGTCCCAGCCTGGAGTCCTCGTGTATGTGAACAGCGAGACGGTCGCTTCTGGCGGTGAGATATTCCAGTCTTTTGCCCTCATCCTCGATGAGGTATTCCGCCACGGCGGGATTCACGGATACCACCAGGTTGGTGTGTTTCCTGCCGTTGGCGGCCCTTTCCAGGAACCGCTCTATGTTGGTCAGCACGCTGAGTGGCGCCTGTATCCTGCCGGTTCCCCCGCAGTGTTCGCAGACCCCTGACATGGACTGAACAAGGCTGGGCCTGACCCTTTTCCTTGTCATTTCAACCAGGCCCATGGGACTCACCTGGCAGGTCTTCGTTGGGGATCTGTCCCTTCCCAGTTCGCTCCTGAGGCAGTTGACCACCTTTTCCTTGTGACCGGCGTTGTCCATGTCGATGAAGTCGATCACTATTATTCCGCCGAGGTCCCTTAGACGGAGCTGTCTGGCCACCTCCCGGGCTGCCTCCATGTTGGTTTTCAGAATGGTGTCTTCCTGCTTTTTCCTGCCCACGTATCTCCGGGTGTTGACATCCACCGCCACAAGGGCCTCGGTATGGTCTATCACAAGGGAACCGCCGCTTTTCAGGGGGACCTCCCTGCTGACGAGGCCGGCTATTTCCTTCTCTATCTCGTAGTGGTCGAAGATGGGGGTCTTGCCCCTGTAGAACTTCACCTGGCTGGCAACGCCTGGATCGAAGGTTTTCAGGTACTTCTTGATCTGTCTGGCAACCACCCGGGAGTCGCAAACGATGGAGTTCACGTCGGGTGATACCAGGTCCCGGACCGTCATTGTTATGAGGTCGTGTTCCTGGTGAAGAAGGGCCGGCGCCTTTGACTTCAGGGCCAGGGCTCCTATCTCCTTCCATTTCTCCACGATCCTCTGGACATCGGTCTTGAAGCTTTCAAGGTCCTTCTCCGTTCCGGCGGTGCGGGCAATTATTCCGAAGCCGTCGGTCCGGACCTTCTGAACTATGTCCCTTAGCCGGCTCCTCTCCTTGCGGTCGGTAATTTTACGGGAAACCCCGGAAACCGTGTCCCCGGGCATGCTGACCACATACCGCCCTGCAATGGAGATCCTTGTGGTGACCCTTGCGCCCTTTGTCCCTATGGGCTCCTTAGTTACCTGTACAAGAATGGTTCTGCCCTTCTCAAGGACCTTTTCGATGGGTCTTCTGGTTTCGTCGGCCCTGGGGGGTTTCCCCGCCACCAGCGCCTTGGCGAAGGACCTGTCGTCGGCTATCTTCTCCCGGACATCGGACACATGGAGGAAGGCGCTCCTTTCCAGGCCGATGTCCACGAAGGCCGCCTGCATTCCCGGCAGAACGGCGTTTATCTTTCCAAGGTATATGTTCCCCACGATGTGCTTGTCGTCGGCCATCTCCACGATGAGTTCCATTAACCTGCCGTCCTCCATGACGGCGATTCTTGTAACTTCGGGATGCTGGTTGACTACGAAATCAACCTTCATTCAAATTCTCCTTTTACTGCACGAAGGAGCGGGATAAGTTGCCCGCCTTCCCCTGCTTTAAATAATTCAGTTCTCACTATCGATCCCCACTCCACTCCGGCGGCTTTCATCACCCTGTCGGGTCTGGAAGCTCCCTTCCCGGGGCTGGAGACCATTATCGCCCCATTCTGTCCCTGGGAACGGAATGAAACGCCTGTGTCGTTCTTTTCGAGATAGTCCTCCAGAAGCTGGAGGCTGTCTATTCCCCTGATAATATACTCAGCCAGGGAGGCTATGGAGTCCGGTGGCTTGCTTTCCACCGGTATTCGCCGGGCCGCCAATATGCTGAATCCTTTGGGAAGGGCCTTCCTTAGGGTTTCCACCACTTTTCCAAGGTGAACAGGTTCATCCAGAAGGAAGTCGGTGTACTCGCTTTCGCTGCCCATGCCCAGGGGTATCGGCTGGGAAAAGGCCAGTTTTACCCGGCGTGAATAACCGGATGTGTAATGAAGGGGAAGGCCGCTCCGCCTGAGGGTCCGGGTCCACATACGGACCATGTCCAGGTGTGAGGTGAACACAGCGAGCCCCCTTTTAGCGTACCTTATCCTGAACCTTTCCAGGGCCCTGGGTTCGGTGTCCCGACCTTTCCCCGATGCCCCGGGAGCAACTGGGGCGGGCAGCGGGGGCACTGTTCCGGGACAGGCGCCGCAGCCGGTGCAGCCCGAGGCCCTGCAGTCCTCCAGGGTCTCTGAAAGGCCGGCCCTTCTGTACTCCCGGATCAGCCAGTCGCGGTCCACCCCGGTGTCCACGAAGTCCCATGGCAGCCGAGACCCGGGTTCAGGAGCCAGGGGAGGTGAGCCGGGTATCAGCTCACTCCATATGTCCCACCTGAAGAGATCGCTCCAGCCGTCAAAGACAGCCCCGAGAAGGAAGGCCCTTTCAAGGGCATCCCCGGTGGTTAAGTCCCCGGTGGCCAGGAAGTGCTCCACCGCGGATACCCGGGGATCGTTCCATGATACGGTGGCCCTTCTGCAGGCTTCCCTTACCAGTGATATCCGTCTCCACATTTCCCCCTGATCCGGCGGTGAGCACCACTGGAAAGGAGTGTGGGGTTTCGGAATGAATGGAGAAAGGGCGGCTGTGACCTTCCTCTTCTTTCCCATGAGCCTCGAAATGGCATCAGCCATTCGAGCAATGGCCAGAAGGTCTTCGTCGGTCTCCCCTGGAAGGCCCACCATGAAATAGAGCTTTATCCCCCTGGCGCCCATTCTGGCCGCGGCACCGGCGGCTTCCATTATTTCATCGTCGGTGAGGGGTTTGTTAATTACTCTTCTCAGTCTTTCGGTTCCCGCCTCCGGTGCCATTGTAAGGCTTCCCTTGAAAAACCGTTTCTGCTGGAGGCCTGGAAGGGTATCCGGTCTGAGGGAGGGCTGGGAGACCTGAACATGCATCTTCTCCTCCAGGGGCTCCAGAAGGCGAAGGAGTTCATCAAGGCGTGAGTAGTCGCTGAAGGAGAGGGTCAGCAGGCCTGCCTTCTCCCATCCTGTGCTCTGGACCGCATCGCCAAGGAGCTTCACTACATCCTCAGGCGGTCTTTCCCGGACAGGTCTTGCAAGCTGGGAAGCCTGGCAGAACCTGCAGCCCCTGGTGCAGCCCCTGGATATCTCCACCACCGCCCTGTCGTGGGTTATCCTGGCCAGGGGAACCACCTGATCCACAGGGGCGTCCTTCAGGTCAAGAGAGGCTGCCCTCGCCCACTTCACCCTTTCACCTTCGTGGAGCCCCGGGACCAGGATACCGGGCATTCCCCGGACACCTTCCAGCTTCTCCCGAAGGGAAAGGTCCGAACAAAGAACCGATATCACATCGGCAAGGCCGGCCTCGGCCTCTCCCAGGAAAAAGACATCCACGAAGGGCATCAGCGGGACCGGGTTCGAAAGACCTCCGCCACCGGCGAGTATCACCGGACGATTCCCCTTTCTGTCTTCCCTTCGAAGGGGTAGCCCCATCAGATCTATCAGTGAAAGGACATTGGAAAAGAGGATCTCGGAACTGATGCCGAAGCCCACAACGGTGCTTTCAGAAACAGGCTCTCCGGTTTCGCAGTTCAACCAGGGCAAACCCCTTTCCCTGAGAAGGGCATACATGTCAGGGGCGGGATGAAAGGCTCGTACAACTGGAAAACCCGCCTTGAGAAGAATGTGCCGAACCGCCCTGAGACCGAAGTTCGAAGCTCCAAGCTCATACACATCGGGATAAACCAGTGTTACACCCCTGCCGGATTCTTTTGGGAGGGTGTTGTACTCGAAACCGGTGTACTGCTGGGGCCGCTCCACACTGCCCAGCAGTTCTGTGTATTCTCCCTGCCTCAGGTCCAGGGTATGACCTCCTGGGACACCGGATTGCTCAGCAGACCGCCGGTTCGGCTGCCGCTGACAGAAAGGTCCATGGCGAGTTTCGCCGCCAGAGAGTCATCGATCTCCCGGAGATACCCGAACATCCAGAGGGTTCTGCGGTGGACCGCTTCCACCGGGAAACCCCTGCGCTTCAGTATGGAGGCCCAGTTGTTTCCCCGGTTGTCCTCTCTATCGCTGACCAGCACCCCTGTCCAGTTCATGGAGTCATCCTGCCAGGGAAGGTTCTTCCCCGGTTCGGCAAGGCTCCAGAGATGCTTGTTGGGATTGACTATGTCGGTGAAGTGGCCAACGATCTCCCGGAGGGTTTCCTCGCCGCCGGTTTCCAGGGAAAACTCCCATATATCGTATCTGGCAAGTTTGGCCGGTGGAAGCTGAAGACCCATTCCGTTAATGGCATTCAGTGCGGTTACCGCTTCGGGATCCGGGGCTTTAAGCCTTACCGCTATAGAGATAACACTCATTTTGTCACCCCCAGATGATCCGCCAGGCCCCTGAAGATAACAGCTCCGGGGCCGGGTTTCTCCCCCAGTTCCTTCACAGTGGCTTCCCTTCTGGCCTCTCCCCACCTCCCCGGGAAGCCCCGGGGGAACCTGCCAGAGGTCCATCGCCCTTTCCGGATGGGGCATCATTGCCAGAACATTACCCCCGGCGTTCGTTAGCCCGGCGGCGTTCATGTGGGAGCCGTTGGGGTTGTCCGGCCAGCCGGTGGGGGCTTCACCCTCAACCGTGGAGTAAACAAGGCCGAGATGGTCGGAAACCCTTCCGGAGTCATCTGACCTGAACATGAACCTTCCTTCGGCGTGGGCGATGGGAACGGGAATTGGTGAATCGTCCATGGCGGAAAGCCAGGGGCAGCTGGATCCAGGGGTCTTCCTTAAAAAGACCCAACGGGAAAGGTAGCCGCTTCTGCCGGTTACGAGGTTCGAAGCAAGGGCCGCCTGGACCGCTCCCGGCTTCCACCCCGGAACCAGGCCGCTTTCGAGGAGTATCTGGGCTCCGTTGCAGATGCCCAGCACCGGTTTGCCGTAGGCTGCCTCTTCGAAAATAACGTCCATCATCCGCTCCCGGGAGGCTATCACCCCGGCCCTGACCCTGTCCTGAAAGGAGAACCCGCCGGGAAGAACATAGGCATCGGCCCGGTTCAGCGCGAGCCTGTCAGCCTGGTTCCAGTTGTATATGAAGGGTTCAATGCCGGCTTTTTTGAGAGCCCCTGCGGTTTCGAACTCGCAGTTGGATCCGGGAAACCTGATTACAGCGGCAATGGCCATCAGACATTCTCCTCTCTCCAGATCACGGAGTCAAGCAAACCGGACCATTCCTTCCTGATGGCTTCAAGGTCAACACTGAAGCCCTCTCCAGAGATCCGGCAGCCGGAGCAAACGGTTCCGGCCTTTGAAACGAATCCGGGAAGGGAAGACTCCTCGAAGAACTCCGGGGTCACCTCCACGAGATAACCCGGGGTTTCCGAAAAAAGGTTAACGGGGTTCGGGTCCAGGGACAGTTCGATACCGAGCCCGGGGCTGGCCAGGGCCATCTCCGCCCCGGACACCGCAAGCCCCCCGGAGCTGATATCGTGTACCGAAAGGGCTTTTCCCCCGTGTATCATTTCCAGTATCCAGTCCGCCATTTTCTTTTCCAGGTTTCCCCTGAACTCCGGTACGGTGCCTCCGGTGTGACCGAGACAGACACGGTAGAAAAGGCTTCCGCCGAGCTCATCCTTCCTGGTGCCCACCAGAAGAATGGTGTTCCCCGTCTTACGCAGGGCGATGTCAACGGCTTTCCTGTGGTCGTGTATCTTTCCGAAAACGGCCACGATGGGCGATGGCGGGATGGCCCTGCCTCCCCTGGACTGATTGTAGAAGCTCACATTTCCGGAAACAATGGGAAGAGGGTAGTTCCCCCCGCTGAAGCCCAGGGCGCCGCAGGCCCTGGCAATGCCCTCCACGGACTGCCTGAACTGGGCAAAGGCCGCCGGGTCCTCGGGATTTCCGAAATTGAGGCAGTCCGTTGCGCAGATGGGGGTAGCTCCGGTTGCCACCACATTCCGCACCGCCTCACCCACGGCGTGGGCTCCCCCCAGGAAGGGGTCGAGTTCGCCGTACCAGGGATTGCCGTCGCCACTGACAGCCAGGCCGGCCCTGCAGCCCTCAACGGGTACTGAAACGCAGGCATCGGCCTCGCCGGGTCTCAGCATGGTTCGCCCCTGAACCTCGGAATCGTAATAGGACCAGATCGATGAACGGCTGCAGCCGGCGATGGATTCAAGCAGGGCGGTTATGTCCCTGCCCGGTTCGCAGGGCCTCTCTTCCGGTTCCGGAAGGGAAGTGTCCCGGCGGTCTTCCTTCCTGTCGTAAACTATTCCTTCGGTAATGTACTCGATGGGGGTCTCGGCGGCCTTCTCGCCCCGGCAGACCACATTGTAAACGGGCTTCGATGTGAATTTCCCAATGACAGCCGCCCTGCAATGGGGGAACAGCCTGGGAAGCTCGTACTTCACATTGTATATCTCAAGTATATCTTCGGCAACCGCTTCGGGAACCGCCAGGCCGTACCTTTCCTGGGTCTCGCTGCAGGCGATCACCTCCGGTGGAAGATCCTTCATGGAAACCGGTACGGCGTCGAGATCAACATCTATTCCCAGTCCTCCGTGGGCGGCCAGTTCACTTGTTACGCAGGCTATTCCCCCGGCGCCGAGGTCCTTGAAACCGAACTTGATGCCCCTCTCGAAAAGCATCTGGAGCACCTCGGCATTTGCCTCGGAAAGGACCCTCTTCAGGAAGGGGTCGGCCACCTGAACGGCGCCCATTCCCTGCTCGCCGTCGAGGTCGGCGCTGGCGAAGGTGGCCCCGCCGAAGCCGGTGTCGTCGGTGGGCTTCCCTGTGAGGATAAGAACATAGGGTTCCCCGTGGGCCTCTTCGGGAACGAAGCTGTGCACCACCCTGTCGTGGGGCACCATTCCAAAGGCAACCACATTCACCAGGCAGTTGTCGTCGTAGCCGGGATGGAATTCGGTGTCACCGCCCATGTTGGGCACACCAAGGGCGTTACCGTACTTCCAGATACCTTCCACCACACCCCGGACTATGCCCCTGGTTGACTCACCCTTCTCCCCCAGGGGGTCTCCGAACCTGAGAAGGTCCATGGAGCCGGTTACCCTGGCCCCCATGCAGTAGACATCCCGTACTATTCCGCCGATCCCCGTTGCCGCCCCCTCCACGGGAAGCACCTGGGAAGGGTGGTTGTGGCTTTCGTGGGCAACCACCAGGTCCCACTCTTTTCCCCTGTGGGTGCAGAACTTCACAACCCCGGCGTCCTCTCCGGGACCGATCACCACCCCGGGAGCATCGGTGGGCAGAAGCCTGAGAACCGGCTTTGAGCTCTTGTAGGAACAGTGTTCGCTCCACATTGTGTCGAACAGGTGGAACTCAAGGGGCGTGGGCATCCTGTTCACATAGCCGGCGAGCTTCTCGGCCTCTTCAAGGGTCATGGAGAGACCCCTGGCGGAGATCGCCCCCTTCAGATCGTTGCTGTCTGGTTTTCCTGACATATTGCCTTCCTATACCTCATAGTATCCCTCAAAATCCATCATTTCCCTCTTGTCAAGAAGGTCGAGGAGCTCCGCCGGGGTAAGCCGGGAGCCGCCCTGGACGAAGTATCCCCTTATGGAAACCGTTCCCACCGGGGAACCGTTCTCGGTTGAAAGCCCCGGGAGTTCACCGCCGAGCTTGCCCGTTACGCTGTCCATTCCATTTTCGTCGGTTCCCGGAAGCAGTAGCATGATGGAACCCCGTCCGGTCCTTACTCCGATGTCGATGTTCCTCAGTGATGATACCAGGTGTTTCGAAACCACGGAAAGTATCTCCCTGGACTGCATTCTGTCGTCGGCATCGGCGGATTTTACCCGGAGTTCCACAACAGCCAGTGGGCTTCCGAACCTTTCCACCCTTTCAAGTTCCTTCTCCAGGGTCTTCTCGAGGCTTGACCCGCCGGAAAAACCTGTCTCTGGGTCGAGGTCGGAGGTTCTGCCGAACTTCTCCAACAGCCTGGCATTCTCAAGGGCTGAGGCACCCACCGCCGCCAGGGCCCTGAGGGTCTGTTCCCGCATGGCCTCCCTGCCCTCGAATGCCCCGGCGGTGATCACGCCGTAGAGGACTCCCTCGGACTGCATTGGAGCGGCGTACTCCGGTTTGAAACCGGGGACATCGGTCATTATCATGTTCCTTCTTACAAGAACGCTCTCCTTTTCCATCTCTTCCCGGACGAGGAGCCTTCCGGTTTCCGCCGCGAGGCCGGTAAAGCCATCCCCGAGGCCTATGTTAAGCCCGGGCTGAAGGGTTCCATCAAGTCCGCTGGAGGCCGCGAGGCAGAGCCTCGCTCCGCTTCTGTCCGCAAGGAAAACAGCGGACTCTCCTGCCTTCAAAAGGTTTTCGCAGGCCCGGTTCACATAGCTGACCACCTCGTCGCTGTCCCTTCCGCTGAAAATCAGCTTGATGAGGTCCGGGAAGAGAAGGATCAGGTCCTGCCCCTCCTGCTGATGCTTCCTGAGCTTTTCCACCTCATAGCGAAACCCGGAAGCGGCGGCGGAAGCTTTTCCCGCAGAGACCTTCAGGCCTTCCATTCTTTCATTGCATTCCCTGGCGAATGCTTTCATCCTCAGGTTCATGAAGAACCATGCCAGGGCGCCTCCAAGTATAAGTCCTGTAATAAGCCCGGCTATCATTGCCTGCCCCCTCCCCCTGTGACCATATCAGCTGAGCCCTACCCTGGCCAGCAGATATTCCTCGTTCCGCAAATGATTGTCTATGGTGCAGATATTGCGAAGTTCCCCGGCGGGGACAACCCCTGTCACCTTTTCATCGGCCATGGCGGCCTCGGCGAAGGAGAGGTCATTCTCCATGGCGCTCATGGCTATGCCCTGAACCAGGCCGTAGGATTCCTCCCTGGTCAGTCCCTGATTCACAAGGGCCAGCATCACTGACTGGGAGAAGTACCTGTCCCCTGCCTCGTCGAGGTTCCCTGCCACGGCCTCCGGGAATATGCGAAGCCCCCCGGCGAGTTCCGCGGCTTTTCGGAGGCCGTAGAGTGCCACTCCGCAGGCATCGGGGAAAATGAACCGTTCCGCCGCGGAATGGCTGATGTCCCTCTCGTGCCATAGGGGAGTGTTCTCAAGACCTACCTGAAGATATCCCCGAAGAAGCCTGGCGAGGCCGCAGAGCCTTTCCCCCACGATGGGGTTCCTCTTGTGGGGCATGGCGCTGGAACCCTTCTGCCCCTTGCCGAAGCTCTCCTCGACCTCTCCCACCTCGGTTCTCTGGAGGTGTCTGCATTCGGTGGCGAACCTCTCAAAGGCGCCCCTATGGCCGCCAGGGCATAGAGGAACTGGGCGTGCCTGTCCCGGGCTACAACCTGTGTGGGCACCTCCTCGGTGCCCAGTCCAAGCCCTCGGCATACATACTCCTCCACCGACGGGTCGAGGTAGGCGAAGGTTCCCACGGCACCGGATATGGTTCCCACGGCGGAGACTTGAATGGCCTCACGGAGCCTTCTGATGCACCTGAGATATTCGGAATAGTGGCCGGCGAACTTGAGGGCCAGGGTGGTTGGCTCGGCGTTCATCCCGTGGGTACGGCCCATGCAAACCATTCCCCTGGTGCGGCGGACCAGGCCGGCCAGGGCTTCACCGTAGCTTTCCAGGGCGGCTTCCAGCAGGGCTCCGGAATCCCTTATCTGTGTGGCCATGCAGGTGTCCAGTATGTCGCTTGAGGTCATGCCGTAGTGTATGTGGCGGCTTTCAGGCCCCAGGGACTCGGAAACCGAGGTAAGGAAGGCTATCACATCGTGCCTGGTGACTTCCTCTATCTCCTGCACCCTGCGGATGTCGAAGGAGGCATTCTGTCTGATCCTCTCCGCGTCCTCCGCCGGGACCAGACCCGCCCGGCAACGGGCCTCAACCGCCAGTATCTCTATTTCCAGCCACCTCGAATAGCGGGATTCGGTAGTCCAGATATCCGTCATTTCGGGAATAGCGTATCTCTCTATCATTTCCGTCCTCCTCAGCGGGGCATGTCGGCGCCGGTGGTAAGGTTTGAGTAGATCCATGCGAACAGGGACTTTTCCGGGGCGTATATCCTGTACCAGCCCGGGGCCTCGCCTGTCACCATAAGTGTGTCCCCGGCGGAGGCGGAGCCCACCACGGCGTACTCGGTTCCCGGCCCCTGCCTGAGGTTCACCACGCTTCCTGTTACCACCACGGTTTCCCAGGGGCTTTCCCGGGGCGGCGCCCCGCGGGGGGGGGTGTCTCCCCGGCGACCACGGTTTCGCCGCAGCCGGCGGCAAGAATGCCCGCTGTCACCACTGCTATCAACGAATATATCCTCATATTTCTCCTACAGACTGCATACGATAAATGGAACCAGGCCGGCCAGAAGAAGGCTGCCGTCGGAGAGGACCCTCACGGAAAGCTCCGATGGGAAGGGCCTTCTCTCAAGGTAAAGGTAGGCGAAGGCCAGAAGGGCCGGGGCCAGAACGAAGGTAACGGCGCACACCGGAAGACCGTTCCCCAGGATGGCTCCCACCTGCACGAAGGCGGCGGTGAAAGCAGAGGCCAGGAGTATCTTCCTGCACCTGGCCGCGCCAAGATGCAGAGGCAGGGTGTCCATTCCCAGGAGGGCGTCTCCCTGGAGGTCCACCAGGTCGATGAGAAGGCTTCTGGCGAAAAAGAGGAAGGCCAGGGAAAGGGGCCATACCATGAGCTTCAGGCCGAAGTCCAGCCCCGCCAGGGTCACCGCAGGCAGAACGCAGACCAGAACCCCCCCAGGCCAGCGTGAAGAGTACCTCCCTGGAACCGGGAATGCTCCTTATGACATCCAGGAACTGGTTCTTCCGCATAAGGGGCAGGGCATAGAGAAGGCATGAAAGGATGGCCGCCAGGGTCCACACCAGCCAGACGGTACCCAGAAGGGCTCCAAGGGCCAGGGATACCCCCAGGGAGAACCAGCCGGCGCCGAGCATAAGCCCTTCGTTGTTCCTTATGAACTCCTGCCTCTTCTGGCTGGTCATGGATACCCCGCGGCATTCCAGTACGGCGGTGAAGCTGGTGAAGCTCCAGAGAAGGAAACCCGCCGCCAGCCCGGCGGTGCCCCATCCCGCGCCACCCAGGGAAACCCCCTGGGCCAGGGCAAGGAAGAGGGCGATTATTGGTATGTGAGCCCCGCTGAAGACGAGGTTCCTGAAGATGGTCCGTATCCACACCCCTCCGTGGGACTGGCCCTGTATTTCCAGAAGCCTTTCCCGTACCTTCCTTATGCTCCACTCGGGGGTGGATGCGCCGGCGGAAAGAAGCACCCGGCGGTGGCCGGAGAGGGCCCCGGGATCCAGTTCCTCGTGGGTTTCCACGGTGAACACAGGAAGGCCACTCCTGGAGGCAATTGTGGCAAGTCTGCCGGTGTTGGCGCTGTTCCTGCCGCCTACTATCACAACGGCGTCGGCCCTGCGCATGAGTTCACGGAGTTCCCTCTGCCTTCTGGCGGTTGAGTCGCAGATGGTATTGGCAAACTCAAGCCCGGGCCACCTTCGGGAAAGCACATCTATGAGTTCCTGGAAATCCTCTGTGTTCTGTGTGGTCTGGGAGAGAAGGAAGGGTTTCTCGAGCTCCGGCAGCTTCTCCACCTGGTCAACAGAGGAGATGACCCTGCCCGAGGAGCCCGCCACTGAAAGGATGGCCTTCACCTCGTGGTGGCCGGGATCTCCGAATATCAGGACATCGCAGCCCCGTGAAGCCCGGCTCGCCGCAATTGAGAGAGCCCTGCCCACCCTGGGGCAGGTGAGGTCCTTCAGCTTCAGGTCAAGCAGGGAAAGCCTCTTCCTTTCCCCGGCGGTAACGCCGTGGGTACGGAGGAAGAGGGTTCCACCCTTCTGGTCCCAGGGTTCATGGCAGGTGGCCACCCCCCGGTCCCTGAGGGCCTCGATGACCTGGGGATTGTGTACCAGGGGGCCGTAGACCCTGAAGGGGGCGTCCCCCTTCTTTATCTCGGTGACCACCCTGTCCACGGCCCGGCGCACTCCCCAGCAGAAGCCCGCTGTTCTGGCAACTATCACGCTCATGGGGCAAAGATACAAAGAAAAGGAATATTCCGTTAACGAAGGAGAGCCGGCCCGGAGGCCGGCTCTCTGCAAACTGCTGTACCGTAAGACCTAGAATGCGGTCTTGAGTGAACCCCAGCTTGTGTTGTCGAATGCGCCAAGTTCGGCGTAGACGGACACGAAGTAGTTGCAGGGTCCGGCTCCGATGGCCCAGGGTTCCCAGACGATGAAGTCATCGCTGTAGAGACTGTGGGCAGCGCCGCCCCAGAGACCGCCCTGGGAGTTGTCGCCGAGGATGGCAGGCCATCCGCCTGCGCTCATCTCGGTGTTGGCGAGGCTCCAGAAGTTCTGCTCAACGACAATTCCGGGATCGTAGTCGGCGTAGACCGGAGCGAGGTGGATTGCGGTTACCATTGTCTGGTCGAGCTGCATCATGGGGCCCATTGCGTCGCCGTTCCAGAGTTCCATGTAGAAATCAGCGCTGTCCCAGGGATAGCTGGCGTGGTGGTAGAACCACATCTCGGCCTGCAAGACCTCGCCACCCGTGGTTCCGGGGATGAAGTCCTCGGTGTTGAACCACACGCCTCTGTAGGTTCCGCCCCATGTGAGCCAGTTAAATGTACCGTCGTCGTACACGAGCCAATCTGCGTCTTTCTCAGGTACTGTTCCCATTTCAACAGCGAACTGACCTGCGTAAGCCGCCAGTGAAAGTACAGCAAGAATTGCTATCGCCTTCTTCATGACTCTCCTTTCTTCTGTGTTTGAGTAGCACGAACCCCTTGGTTTCCCGTATCACTGCTGAAACATTCAGTGAGTTTCAGGCCATGTCAAGCCCTTATGGTGGCAGGTCACCTTGCCTTTTCCATGAGTTTTCTCATTATGTCCCGAAGCCTGGCGGCCTCCTCGAACTCCAGCCTTTCCGCGGCCTCCATCATTTTTGCCTCCAGGGAGGCAATGTTCTCCAGTGTGTATCTCTCGGTCCGGGCTTCCGCCGGTGTGGAGGCTTTCTTTCCCATGATATCCGCTATTCCCGTGGACCTTATGATCTCTTCCCGGCTCTTCGTAACCGTTCTGGGGGTTATTCCGTGGCTGCGGTTGTACTCCAGCTGTATCGCCCTGCGTCTTGCGGTTTCATCCATGGCCCAGGCCATGGAGTCCGTTACCGTGTCGGCGTAGAAGATGACCTTTCCCACATTGTTCCTGGCGGCCCTTCCCGCGGTCTGGACCAGGCTGGTCCGTGAACGGAGGAACCCCTCTTTGTCGGCGTCCATCACCGCCACGAGGGTTACCTCGGGAAGGTCAAGGCCCTCACGAAGGAGGTTAACCCCAACGAGGACATCGAACTCCGCCAGGCGCAGTTCCCTGAGTATGGAAACCCTTTCCAGGGCATCTATCTCGCTGTGGATGTACTTCGTTCTCATGTCCAGTCCGGAAAGGTATCCCGAAAGCTCCTCGGCCATCTTCTTGGTGATGGTGGTAACAAGGACCCTTCCGCCCTTTGCGGTGGCGGTCCTTGTCTGTTCCACCAGGTCGTCCACCTGGCCCAGGGCGGGTCTGACCTCTATCTCAGGGTCCACCAGGCCGGTGGGCCTTACTATCTGCTCAATGATCCTCGAGGACCTTTCCAGCTCATACTCAGCCGGGGTGGCGGACATGCAGAGCTTCATACCGGTCATGTCCTGGAACTCCTCCAGGAAAAGGGGCCTGTTGTCCAGGGCCGAAGGAAGCCTGAAGCCGTGCTGAACCAGGGTTTCCTTCCGGGACCTGTCCCCCCGGTACATTCCCCGTATCTGGGGCAGTGTCCGGTGGCTTTCGTCGATGAAGACAGATAGTCCTCGGGAAAGTAGTCCAGGAGGCATGAGGGTCTTTCCCCCTCTTTCCGACCTTCGATATGCCTGCTGTAGTTCTCTATGCCGGAGCAGTAGCCGGTCTCCCCCATCATCTCAAGGTCGTAGGTGGTCCTGGATTCCAGCCGGTGGGCCTCCAGCATCCTGCCCTCGGCCCTGAGGCTGAGAAGCCTCCGATCCAGCTCCTCCCTTATCCTGCCCATGGCCAGGTTAAGCTTCTTCTCCCCGGTCACGAAGTGCTTCGCAGGGAAAATGGTGGTGGCATCCATGGAATCCAGTACATGGCCGGTGAGGTGGTCCATCTGCCTTATGCTGTCAACGGTGGTCCCGAAGAACTCTATGCGGACACCGGTGCTTGAATAGGAGGGGACGAGGTCGATGATGTCCCCCCTCACACGGAAGTAACCCCTGGCAAGGGCCACATCGTTCCGCCGATACTGCATTCCCACCAGCTTCATCAGAAGGCTGTCCCTGGACAGTGTGTCCCCCAGGCTTACTCGAAGGCCGGTACCCATGAAATCCTTCGGGGAACCCAGGCCATAGAGGCAGCTCACCGAGGCCACCACGATGACATCCTTCCTGCTGAGAAGACTTGCGGTGGCCCTGAGGCGGAGCCTGTCCAGCTCTTCGTTAAGACTGGCGTCCTTTTCTATGAACATGTCCCTGGCTGGAAGATAGGCCTCGGCTGGTAGTAGTCGTAGTAGCTCACGAAGTACTCCACTGCGTTCTTCGGGAAAAAGCCGGAAAGCTCGCCGAAAAGCTGTGCGGCGAGGGTCTTGTTGTGGCTGATCACCAGGGAGGGAAGGTTCATCTTCTCTATTACCGCCGCCATGGTGTAGGTCTTTCCCGAACCGGTGACCCCAAGAAGGGTCTGCCACTCATGGCCCCGGGAGAAACCCTCCAGAATGCCCTCTATGGCCTTCGGCTGGTCCCCCGAGGGTTTGAAGGGGGCTTGAAGGGTGAAACCGGCCAGGGCTACCTCAGGCTCTCAAGGGATATCTCGAATCCCGCCACGGGAACCCCTATTCCCCAGGCTTCAAGAACCGCGGGATGGAACTCGCCGATGATCCCGGAGGATGCGCCGTCTATGCGCACCACCGCGCTTCTGCCCGGTATGAACCGGGGGTCGTCGATCTCCTCCAGGGAAAGCTGAAGCTCCCTGTGGTGGCAGAGGATGCCCAGTATGGAATGAACGGTTCCCAGGTCCCCGTCCCCGGCGGTAACCGCCAGATTTACATCGGTTTCGCAGAGGCCGCCCTGATCCCTTTTGAGGACCTCTCCAACGGTGAAGACATTATGGGGGAAGGAGGCGTGGCCGCTCACCGATTCCACCTCCAGCAGCGCCGGGAGAAGGGTGTTGGAAACCACTCCGTACTCCGCGGTCATGGGATTCTCTATTCTTATCGGTTCCCCGGGGGTGCGTGTGAGCCCGGTGATCTTCTCGGCGCTGGTAAGGACAGGCCGCATGATCTCCTCGCAGCCTGCGCCCACCAGAAGGGTCTTCACCGTGGCGGCGAGGACCTCGGAGGGCGCCGCGGAACCCACGGTGTACTCCGATGGGAGAAGCGGTTCCATATTGTTCAGCCCTATGGCTATGGCAATGTCCTCGATAAGGTCCGCGGGGTGGATGCCGTCCCTTCTGTAGGGGGCATCACCGCCGTCACCGAATCGGAGGAAAGGGATATCTCCCCATAGTCCATCTTCGAGAGCAGTTTTTCCAGCTGAAGGTCTTCCGCCCTCTCTCCGGTGATCGAGGATATGTCCCTGAAGGATGCGGTGAGGGTGTCCCGGAAGACCACCGGTGTGACCTCGCTTGCTCCCCGGGGATACCTTATCTCCACAGGCTCTATAACGGCGCCCCGGTCTTCCAGGTTGCAGGCCAGTATTGTGGCGGTGAGGTTGACCGTCTGGCGGTCGGTTCCCGTTACCTCGCAGAAAAGTGCACTCTGCCCCGGCTCCACCCTGCCGGTGGTGTGGCTGTTCAGCACCGGAGGAAAGGACAGCACGGAACCGGAGGCGTCCTGGAGGATTGGGTATTCCCTTTGCCCCCGGAGCAGTCCGGCGTACTTCACCCCGGCCTCGGTCTTCTCCAGCACCCGGGCCAGGCTCATTTCTTCCTCCTCTCCCAGGGGGTGAAAGACCCTTTCCGGAGAGGCTGTGGTGTAGTCCACGGGAAAACAGATGTTCTCAAGGGAATAGAAACCTATGGCCGCGGTGCGCCGCTCCTTTCCGAAGCTGGCAGCGAGTTTTTCCTGGGCGGTTATAAGGGCCTCGAGCCCCTCTTCGTCCACGGTCCAGCCGGTGGCGGTGAAGGCGGCGATAAAGGGTCTTATCTCTGAAAGTCCTTCGCTGACATCGATGTGCCTTCCCGGGCTGCCCAGGTCGGCCAGATGGGCTTCCGCTCTTTCCCGGCGATAACACCGCAGGCCCCGGGCGATCCCCTCGGTGGTCCAGAGGTCCGGTCTGTTGGTGTCGTTGAGCTCTATCTTCACCCTGCCACCGCTCATGCCGTCGAGTTCAGCCTTCAGCGGTTCCAGGGCATCTTCCAGCCCGGTGGCGTCGGGAAGCTCGGCAAGGGCCAGGAAATCCTTCAGGGGTACTTCTATCTTAGGCATCTTTCCCACCTCCAAGAAGCTTTTCCGGTTTGGTGATCATTTCCCTCAGCCTGGCCAGATCCGGTGTGAGAAGGTCGCGTATGTCCGACAATTCCAGGGCCATCAGGGCCATTCTGTCCAGCCCCAGCCCCCAGGCTATCACCGGAACCTCTACCCCCAGGGGAAGGCACACCTCCCTGCGGAAGAGACCGGCGCCCCCCATTTCGAACCAGCCAAGGGAGGGATGCTTGATGTGTATCTCCACAGAGGGTTCGGTGAAGGGGAAATAGGCGGGAACGAACTTGTAGTCCGTTGCCCCGGCCACCTCGGTGGCGAAGAGCTTGAGAAGGCCCAGAAGATGTCTCAGGCTGATATGCTCGCCGAGTACTATGCCCTCCACCTGGTAGAAATCCGGAAGGTGGGTGGCGTCGACCTGGTCATAGCGGAAGCACTTTGCAATTCCGAAGTACTTTCCGGGAATATCAGGGTTCGAGGCCAGGGTCCGGGCGGACAGGGCGGTTCCCTGGGAGCGCATTATTGCCCGGAGTGACCTGTTCCAGTCAAAGCTGTATTCCCAGCCCCTTCCCCCGGTGTCTCCGCCGTTCTCGTGGACAGCCTTGACCATTTCCCCGGTGGCCCTTTCCGGAGGGGCCACCTCTACGCCCTCCTCCAGATAGTAGGCGTCGTGGATGTCCCGGGCGGGGTGGAACTGGGGCATGAAAAGGGCATCGTTGTTCCAGAACTCGTTCTCCGCAAGTGAACCCTTCATTTCCCGAAATCCCATTGACTGTAGCTTGTTCCGGACGGTGGAAAGGAAAACACCGTAGGGGTGCAGCCTTCCAATGTGTATACGGGCCGGGGGAATATCCACCTGATACCTTCGGAATGTACCCTTTTCCACTCGCCGGAGGCAAGTATCTCCCTGGTCACCCTGCCGATGGTAACCCTGCCCCTGGAATCCTCCAGGGCCTTTCTGCCCCTTTCGGTAATGGCGATGGTGGAGCTTGTTGACTCGTTAAGGATGAACTCGGCCCTGGACTTCCCCCTTTTGGGAGCCCTGGCGGAAACCGCGTCGGCCAGCGCCGGCTCCAGCTCGTGGAAGGAAACGCTTCCCCCTTCCTGGAACACCGAATAGACTTCATTCCAAAGCCGTGAGAACACACCGCATTCGGGGTCGGCAATGGTTAGCCCCCCGGAACCCCTTTCAAGGACCCCTTCCCTGACCAGGCACCCATGGCGCTTCCCCAGCGGGCCCGGTCAAAGAGCTGGTCCTTCTGTATCTCAGCAAGATCGGAAGCCCCGGCCTTCACCGCCTGAAAGAGTGCCAGTTCCGGGGTGGTTCCCCTGGCAAGATTGTCGAGACCCAGGGGCCCCGGCTCCACGGTTACGGTCCTGGTGGTTTCCAGTACCTCGGCGAGACCCCTTGAAAGAATCCACTGTACCGCCCTCCTGCAGGACCCTTCATCCATGCCGGCACCGGTAACCGCCTGGGAGTCGGTTGCCGGGGAATTCTCAGCCAGCCATTCCAGCAGGGTTTTCTCCAGGGGATGAAGGTCCCCCGTTGTATCCATAGACAATGCTACCTCTCCTGATTCCAGACCTCGGTGTCCCCGGGCATGAAGAGCCCCTGCTCCGGCCTTGGTATGCGGTACTCTCCCTTGAGGACCGTTCCGCATTCGGGACACTCGGCCATTCGTTCATTGACCACCGCGTCACAGACGGGACATATCCTGGCAAGCATGCCATCGACATATTCAACAAGTTCACCCGCCGTCACTATTCCATTTCCATCGGTATCCGCCGCCCCCCTGGAAGCTTCCAGAAGCACCGGCGTAAGTATTCTCTCGCTAACGGACCTGTCCTCTCTGGCGGCGGTGACCACCAGAACATCATCACCGGGACGGAAGTCGTTCACAAGGCCTCCTGAATTACAGGCGTCGGCGAAGAGAAGCACCCCGCCGGGAAAACCCCGGAGGTGCTCAGCCAGGGCGTCGTCGGAGAGATCCTCATCGTAGAAGCACAGCACCTCATTAATGCCGTCGGCCTCTTCAGAGCCACCTGAACCCGGAGCCTCCTGGCTTCCGTGGCCGCTATAGAAAACCACCAGGCGGTCTTCGGGACCGGCCCTTTCAGAGAGGCTCCCCACCGACCGGGTGAAAGCCTCCGAGGTGGCTTCGGCATCCACCAGAAGTATCATACGCCGGGGATCCACCCCCTGCTCGTCCCTGAGGAAACGGTACATATCAATGGCGTCCATGCTGGCCCTGAAGAGTATGTCCTCCATGGATCCATAGCCGCTGATCCCGACGATCACCGCCCAGGTTTCCGGCGCCGGGGTGCCCGGCGGGATGTCCTCGGTGGGTATCCTTTCAGCGGAAAGCCTGTATGTGCCTCTTCGTTCGGGGTGTAGGCATAGACCGTTATGCCGTAGAGTCCGGCTTCCCTGCAGTGGAGTGTAACCGATTCATCCGCGGCGTTGTCGGAATTGCTGAGACCACCCTGGGCCTGAAGGGCATAACCGGGGCCGCTCACCAGCATGTCGAGGTCAAAGCTCCTCTGATCGCCGCGAAGCTCTATCACCAGTGTGTTCCCGGCCTCTCCGTTCAGGGAATAGTAACTGGTTCCCGGCGTGGTGTCATCCACCCGGCCACGCACCAGGCCGGCAACCGGTGTCGTCTCACTTTCGGTAACGAAGAGATCGAATGAACCGGCCATTCCCGGTGACATGAAGGATGGCGAAAGCCATACAGTGTCACCCTCTGATACCCAGAAGCAGAAGCTTTCGTCGCCCCTCGGGGTGTTCATGACCACGGAGGGCTCACCGAAGCCGTCAAAGAGCCGGAGATCGCCGTCCCTGAGCTTGTCGAAAACCCCGGAGAATGTGTACAAACCGGACTCTTCCGGTGTGAAACCCAGCAGGTGCGATCCACCGAAGGCGGTCTCCCCGGTGTACTTCCTCCCGGGGACAAGCATGTCCCGAACACCTCCCAGGGAGAGTTGGAAGGGAAAGGACTCCGCCTCGGTGTCCAGCTGAAAGGGAAACACCTCCACCACCGTCGGCGAATCCCCCGGGGACAGCAGAACACACTCGGAGCTGAAATAGGTGGCGGCGGAGTAAATGGTTTCTCCGTGGCCGTCGGTAACATACATATCAAGGTCGCCCTCGCCGGTGAAGGTGAGTTCCAGAAGGGTTTCCCCGTTCAGTTCCGGCAGAAGGTACCGGTGAACATTCCCCGATGAGACGTCGGCGGTGAGTTTTTCCCCCAGAACAGGGAAATCCCCTGCTCTGGACATTTCAAGTGTGTAGTCGCCGCTTCCGCCTTTGTTGTACCTGGAAACCACCACCTGGATCTCTTCCCCGGTGAGGAGGTTGAAGGTGAGTTTCTCCGATGAAGTAACCCCGTAGCTGCCTGCCCAGAGTGTGTTGTCGCCGCTGTATATCTCCAGGTCGAGGTCCGCCAGCTCGTCGGTTCCGCCGAGGATGAAGTTCCACTTTCCGGAGGATCCCGGGCTGAAGGACCAGATCTCTGCCATTTCAGCGGCGGACAGGCTTGAGCTCACGCTGCCGCCGGTTATAAGAGATGGCTCCAGGTATTCAACGGTAAAGACCACATCCTCAGTGGAAGAGGCCTTGACCCAGAACCAGTAGTCGCTGTAGGCGGAGAGTACCAGGGGGGAACCGTCGGTGGAGACCGCCATGGGTTCGCCGGCGTCGTCGTAGGCGGTCATGGGTACCGCCGGACTGGAGCTTACTTGAAGGACCGAGTACTCGGTTTCAAGTATCCTGAGCCAGCCGCAGCCATCGATGGTTGCACCGGCAACCACCGCCTCACCGCTGATGCCGGGTACGGAGGATGCGTCGGGGAGCACCGCCCCGAACATGGCAATAACCGCCATAACCAAAGTATTCACGAAGAACCGCCCCTCGGAAAGCGTTGAAGATACTGAGCATTACTGGAAGCACCTACGATAATATGATACAGAGGATCTGACAAAAGGCTAGAACTGCTGGGCGAAGGCACTGAAAGAAGGTTGGGAAAGCTCGGTATCCTTCCTCTCCCCGGAAACTGCAACCGCCAGGTCCCACAGGCAGAGAAGGGCATAGCCCTTCACCTTTTCGCTGAAGGACACCACAACGGGCACGGAAGACTCCGCTACGGGTACATGAAGACAGAGGGTTGCCTGCCCGGGTCGCCAGGCGTCGGGAAGCCTGTCTCCAGTGGGCCAGAGGGAAAAGACCAGTTTCAGGTGGGGGGATGAGGGGTCCCGCCGTTCCAGGAGATCCAGGAATACCTCCATTTTACCGCCCAGGTGATGGATTGCCGCGCGGATCTGTGTGGGTGGTCTTACAGGATTGCCTCCCGGTTCAGGAAGGGAGGTTATGAAGTCTATGCCGTCCCTGCGCCGGTAACCGAGTTCCAAAAGTGCCGATGCCTCTCCGGCGCAGGCCCGAAGAAGCGCCGAGGCCCCGTTCCCGGGGAGAAAGGTGCTTGAAACCGATTCGTCGGTCCACAGGTTGACCTGTCTGTAGGTCTCCCTCACCCGCTCCCCCGCAGGTGTCCTGGAGATGTCAGAAACTATCTGTCGGACCCTTGGAAGCTGGGGAACCCTTACGGCGTTCCTGCCGGTGGAGGACCTGGAAACGGTGCGTCTGAAGAGCACTTCAAGATCTTCCAGTGTTTTTAGTTCAGCGGGGAATCTTACCACGGGTCTCTCCCTCTGGGATGGAATTTCCGTACCGCCTCGGAAAGCATCTTCCTGCTCACGGAAGTATAAATCTCCGTGGTCCTTATGTCAGAGTGGCCTAGAAGTTCCTGGACAACCCTGAGATCAGCGCCCCCTTCAAGAAGGTGTGTGGCGAAGGAATGCCTGAGGGAATGGGGATGAACGGCGGTATCAATTCCGGCTTTCCGGGCCGAGGCGCGGACTATGTTCCAGACGGTCATCCTGGACAGAGGATTCCCGCTTCTGGTGAGGAACACGGTTCTCCCCGAGGCCCCGGAGGCCAGCAGGGGTCTGAAGCGGTCGAGATAGATACCCATCCAGTGAAGGGAAGGTTCACCCAGGGGGACCATCCTCTCCTTCGAACCCTTGCCCAGGGGCCTTACCCATGAGTCGTCGAAATTGAGCCTGTCCAAGGTCAATGAAACCAGTTCCCCCTCGCGAAGGCCGGAGCCGTAGGCGAGCTCCAGCAGGGCTCTGTTCCTCCCGGAGAGGGGATCTTCCCCATTCCATACCTCTATCAGGCGAAAAACCCTGTCCACCGAAAGGGCATGGGGCATCCTCTTTTCTCCCCCTGGAGCCCTGAGCTTCACCGCGGGATTCTCCTCTATCAGGCCGGTTTCCAGAAGATAGCCGTAGAATGACCTCAGAGTGGAAAGCTTCCTGGATATGGTGGCGGGGCTTCGCCCGGACCTTGAAAGGTGGAAGATCCATTCGTTGAGCATGCCGGTGTCCGCGGAGGCCAGCTCTCCCAGGAAGGCCTCAGCCTCGATCAGGTCAGATGAGTAGGCGGATATCGTGTTGGGTGAAAGGCTCCCCGCAAGGCCGAACGGGCCAGGAAGGAATCGATCAGCTCACCGGTTTCCATTCATCCAGCCAAAAACGGATCTGTGTGCCGGGTTTGCCGGTGGGTTTTCACTGGCGGGTATCAGGGAAACGGGTACCCCCTTTTCTGACAGCCCCTTCAGTGTCACCAGGGCCTCGAAGCGGTCGGAGGATGCCCAAACGGCCACCGGCGCGATCTCAACCAGTTCGCCGCATCTTTTCAAAGGAATGCCCAGGGCTTCAGACAGGACCTTTACAGCAGAAGCCTTCTGCCCCCGGGATACGGGATGGAGGAAGATGGGTACCGCCATCCCCGCAGGGGTTGCTTCCGGGGGCTGACCATGGGGGTCATGAACCGTTATCACCGGGGGGATACTTCTGCCTGGTACGGTGAACCTGACCGGATAGGGTTTTAATGAAGGAACGGCATCTCCGGTTTCATCCGGGACAACGCCGGGCAACGGAATGTCCTTTTGCTCCGGGGGGGAAAAACATATCTCCCGGGGGACCTGGGACACCGGAAGGGACTCTGGAAGGGCATCACCTGCCCCGGGCGGAACATGGGGTGGGCTGCCCGGGGGTCCGTGGGAAGGAGGGGGTTCCTCAGGGGATTCAGGCCCGGGGACAACGGTTTCAACCGGTTCTTCCACAGCGGCCTCCGTGCCGGGAACATAGCCCTTCGCTGATTTTCTGTGGGGGTGTATCTCAACGATCCCCCCCTCCCTTTCCAGGGCATCCTTGATGGCTCTTGCGGTCTTGAGATCGATGGCTGATTTCAGGGCGATGGGAATGCTTGAAAGGAAATGTATGACTTCCTCGGTGGAGAGCCGGCTCATCCGCTGAAGGGCCACACGAAGCCTTCCCCGGCTTCCGGGGCGGTAACCCATCAGTACGGCGACCCAGGAATCCACTTCCCTCTGAACTGCAACCTCAACGGAACCGTCCGGGGGGAGATTGGAAACCAGCTCGTCGGCTTTTTCCCGGGACAGCCCCTCCTTCAGGATGAGTCCTTCCGGGAACCGGAGCATCCTCTTGACCGAATCGATGCTGTCACCGGTTCGGGCACACAGAAGGGCAAGCATCCTTCCGGAGGGTTCTTCACCCCGAAGTGTTATTTTGAATGACAAGTCGCTCTTTCCGGCCTCAGTCAACCTGGCTTCTGGTGAGATAGAGCCTGTCCCCGGTCTCTATGAGGTTGGGGGTTCTGCTGCTGACTATCATTGCGGCGCAGCTTCTGCTTTCGGTGGTGAGGACCACGAGGTCAGCGATGGGGATCTCCGCGGTGGTCACCCATTCATTGTTCACGTCCCTTACCTGGGTACCTGCGGCATAGGCTGTGAAGACATCCCCGGGCTTAAGGCCCTGCTGGTCCCCGGCGCTGAGATAGACCACATCGTAGGTGTAACCGGTGGTTCTGTCGGAGTCCCTGAAACCAAGCACCCAGAGTGAACCGCGATCCACATCGGGCTCGTTGTTCACCATGACGTCGCCGGCGGAACGGTATGGAACGACCATGTCGCCGGCTTCAACGGGAAGATAGCCGTGCTCGATCTTGGCAATGGATGTGGAGGGTGTGGTGCTTATCACCCTGCAGACACCGGCCACCCTGACTATTCTGCCCCTGTTGCCTGTTTCCGGGTCCCTAACCTCTTCCCCCGCCTGAGTATGTGGAACACCCTGTCCACCTCGATGCCGTCGTCTGAACCGGTGTCAATCTCAACGATGTCGCCGGGAAGAGCTCTCAGACGCCTGTAAACGCCCTCTTCCTCGGCATTGGTTTCCAGTATGTACCCTCGGGGTCCAGTGGGGCGTAGGTGACGAAACCCGCACCCTCCCTCTGGAGCCTGGAGAGCATGGGTTCGCTTGACCTTATAACGATGGCTCCGGCGGGCATTTCCGCGGTATAGGTGCTGGTGCCGGAGGTGGAATTCCCCGTATGCACGTCGGGAATGACAAGTACCATTCCGGGGAGAAGATACTCAGCGCCCCTGAGATCTGGATTGGCCTCGAGTATCTGGGTCCATTTGTGCGGATTGCCGTAGAACCAGGTGGCGATATCCCAAAGGGTATCACCGTAACCAACCTCGTAAACCCCGGCCTGTGAAGCAGCCGAGAGGAGGGCCATAGTAACCAACAGAGTATTCTTCACCGGTTCACCTCCAGCTCACTTTTGAAATCACTAATATCATAACTTCATAAATTCTAAACTCAGGCCGGGGTGAAAGTCAACCTGCGCTGTTCACCGTGATGCGGGATAAAGAGCGGTCATTCCCCCCTGCCTGCCTCCCGAACCGGCTGTAACATGCACCGTGTAGAGCCCTCCTGTATCAATGCTGCCCCGGCGGGGAATGTTAACCGCCAGCATAAGGGGGCCGTCGGAGGGGGACTCACCCACCCAGCTGCCCCCGGCGGCAACGGGAGAACCGGCTTCCCCGGCCTTGAAAACGAGCTGGCCCGAGGTTGCCCCGGGAACCAGCGCCACCGACGAGGAAAACCTCTCCTGTCCCTCGGGGGTTGAGGGTCCGGTTTCGGTGACCACGGTGCCCGAAGCGGTTATTGAGAGCATATCGCCGGCCTTCAGATCCATGCCGGTGTTCAGCCACTCCCCGGTGGCACCCACCTGGTAGGATTCACTTCGGACCTCTGTTTCGCCCCAGAGGACCAGAATGACCGAATCACCCGGAAACTCCCGGGAACCGGCTCGAAACACTCCATCGGCGTAGGTGATCATGCCGCTTGCCGTGGTGCCGTCAAAGAGCCATATCCTACCCTCTCCGGACACATCCGCAGTCCCCGAGTCGAAAACCGCCCTTCCGGAGGATATGCTCTGAAGACTGCCCTGAAGAACCCCGCCGTGGGGAAGCATGAGGACATCCCCGGTGCCCCTGAAACAGCCGGAGCCAAGGAGAAGAAAAAGGAACAGTGATGCTCTGAGCCTGGTCATGGTTTTCCTCCGGGTATCAGCTGTTTCATTGCGTGGTCGATGTCGGACACCGGTACGAAACACAGGGCTTCCCGCTGGGCGGAGGGTATTTCCTCGAGGTCCCTGGTGTTCTCCAGGGGAAGGACTACCTTCTCTATTCCAGCTGAAAGGGCTCCCAGTACTTTCTCCTTAACGCCGCCAACGGGCAGAACCGCGCCCCGAAGGGTTATCTCCCCGGTTACCGCGGTTTTGTTGTCCACGGGTTTTCCGCTGAGAACGCTGAGTATTGAAGCGGCTATTGCCAGGCCGGCGGAGGGGCCGTCCTTGGGTGTTGCCCCTGCGGGCACATGCAGGTGGATATCCACCTTGGAGATGTCGCATATCTCACGGCTCCTGTTTGTCCGTATCCAGCTGAGGGCGGCCTGTGCCGATTCCTTCATTACCTCTCCCAGCTGTCCGGTGAGCATGAGTTTTCCGGTACCGGGAACCAGGACCGTTTCGATCATGAGTATCTCGCCCCCGACAGCTGTCCAGGCGAGACCGGTGGAAACCCCAACGGTGGGCTTTTCCAGGCGTATCTCCCTTGTGAACTTCCATGATCCCAGGTAATCGGGTATCCTGGACTCGGTTATGGTAGCCAGGGCGTCCTTCCCCCCGGCCACAGTGACGGCGTGTTTCCTGCAGATGGAACCGATCTTCCTTTCCAGTTCACGGACGCCTGCCTCCCGGGTGTATCTTTTTACCAGGCACCTGAGGCCGCTCTCCATGAAACGGATGTCCCTGCCGGTAAGGCCGCTTCTCTCCACCTGCCTTTTCACCAGATACCGTTTGGCTATCTGTATCTTGTCATCTTCGGTATAGCCGGGTATCCTGATTATCTCCATGCGGTCCCTGAGGGGACCGGGAATGGTGTCCAGTGTGTTAGCCGTGGTGATGAACTTGACCGAGCTGAGGTTGAAGGGGGTGTTGAGGTAGTTGTCCCGGAAGGAAAAGTTCTGCTCGGGATCGAGGACCTCAAGCAGGGCGGATGTTGGGTCGCCCCGGAAATCCCTTCCTATCTTGTCTATCTCGTCAAGCATGAAGACCGGGTTGTTGGTGCCGGCTTCCTTCAAACCCTGTATTATTCTGCCGGGCATGGCTCCTATGTAGGTTTTCCTGTGGCCCCGTATCTCCGCCTCGTCGTGGACACCGCCGAGGCTGAGCCTGACGAATTTCCTGCCCAGGGACCTGGCTATGGACATTCCCATGCTGGTCTTGCCAACACCGGGGGGACCCACGAAACAGATGATAGGGGCCTTGCCCTCGGGGTTCAGCTTTCGAACAGCAAGGAACTCCAGTACCCTTTCCTTTACGTCCTTCAGGTCGTAGTGGTCCTGGTCGAGTATTCTGGCTGCCTCTGTGATGTCCAGGCGGTCCACGGTGCTCTCGAGCCAGGGGAGCTGCAGTATCCATTCGATGTAGTTCCTTGCCACACCTGCCTCGGGGGAACCGGGGTGAAGCTTGGCTATCCGCTTGAGTTCCTCTTCGGCGGCCTCCCGGGCGGAATCGGTGAGTTCCTTTTTCTCGAGTTTCTCGGAAAGCTCGATGAAGTCGGGGTTGGTCTGCCCTGAGCCCAGTTCCTTCTGGATCACCTTCATCTGTTCCTTGAGATAGTACTCTTTCTGGTCCTGCTCCATCTCCGTTCGTACCTGTCCCTCGATGTGCTCCCTGAGCTTCAGCCTCTGTATTTCGTAGTTCATCATGTTTCGAAGCAGCCTGAACCTGAGGATAATATTGTTCTCTTCCAGAAGCTTCTGCTTGCTGTCCACGGGGGCTTCAAGGCCGCTTGCAGCAACGAATCCCAGTCTTTCAGGATCCCGGAGGAGGGTTATCAGCTGAAGCTCGTCGGGTACCCCCGGTGTAAGCTCCATTACCTTCCTCAGCTGCATTTCTATGGATTTTCGCCACGCCTCTATCTCGTCGGGGTCGTTGGGGAAAACCGTTGCAAGCCGCTCCACCCTTGCGGAGGGAATGCCGTGGACGTCGAGGTCCTCGATTATCCTGAAACGGTAAAGCCCCTTGAGGGTCAGTCTGACCACATCTCCGGGAAACCTGTACAGTTTCATTATTCCAGCAGCGGTACCCACCCGGTACCTTTCGCCGGAGGGGGAGAGCGCAACTATGCCTATTATCTTCTCGGAGCTTACCGCGTGATCGATAAGGGCGATCATGTCCGGGTCGGTTACGGTTATGGGTAAAATGGTGTAGGGCATGAGTACGCCCTCGTCAAAAACATGAAGCGGAATAACTCCGGGTGTTTCCCCGTCTTTCATCATAGGTCGCTGTTTCCTTTGGACTGCACCGGTATCGAAACCCTTACAGGGACCTTTCTTTTCAGTCTGACATGGAGGACCCCGGAACTCAGCCCGGCGGAAACCTCGGAGGTGTCCACCCGGGATGGAAGGTGTATCTCCCTTTCGAACATGCCCGTTTGAATTTCGATGCTCAGCGCGGTTGAACCCCGGGAGGGCGTTTTCTTCACGCCCCGGATCCGCAGGGTATGGGGGGTTACTTCAAGCTCGATGTCCTCGCGGTCAACACCGGGGACCTCGATGAATACATCGAAGCCCTCCGGTGAACCGTAAATATCTGCGTGGAGTACCCAGTTGTCGGTATTCCTGTACATTTCTACTCTATGTCGAATCGGACCTGCACCTGCGTGGTGATCTCAACGGGTTCCCCACCCTGTGTAGCGGGGTTGAACACCCACTGACGCACAGCCGCTTCCGCGGCGGCTCCGCAGCCCAGTCCGAGTTCGTCGTTCACTATCGTTACATCCCTTACGGAGCCATCGGTACCCACCAGGACCTCCAGTGTGACGTATCCGTGAACATCGCCCATGTCCCTGGCCAGGCCGGGGGTTTCGGGGCCCACCTGTGATATGGGGAAGGGGGTATTACAGGCTGTTCCTCTTCGATGATCTCGGGGCCTTCCGGTTCGGCGGCCTCGGCGGTGTACCTTATGCTGGTGTCTTCCCCCTGTGTGATCTCCACGGTGATGGTCTGGTCTTCATAGTCGGGGTTAGTGAGAAGAACTGTATGGGTACCCTCTTCGAGCTCAACCGGAGCCATGGGGGTCTGGCCGTAGGAAACGCCGTCGATGGTAACGTTCGCCCATGGTTCCGGGGCTATGAGCAGCCTTCCGGTGGTAACTATCTCCTCGGGGACCACCGTGGCGCTGTAGCCGCCCTCGCCCAGGGTGATGTTCCTTGTCCAGGTTTCATAGTTCTCCACATCGACGGTGAGGGTATATGTTCCGTAGGGAAGGACTTCGCTGATCCGGCGAACACCGGTGCCCACCCTTTCACCGTTTATGGTGAAGTTGCCCCCTCCGGGGATGTCTCCCCCCAGGGCAAGGGTGACCTGGGATTCCGTCTGGGAAAGCAGGGCAAGGGAAAGCTGCTGTGCCCCGGCGCTTTTGTCCACGAGGATGGATTCAGGCACGGAGTTGTAGCCCTCGAGAACCGCCTGGAACACATGCATTCCCGTTGGCAGTTCGATCTGGGAATCGACCTCTTCGCCGTCGAGGAGCCAGGTTACCGCTCCCTCTTCCGGTTCAGGAACGCCATCGGGCATGTTGGGTGTAAGATTAACCTGGACCGTGGTGGTACCCAGGGTGTCCAGGGCGATGGTCATGGTGTCGGACTGGCCGCTTCCGAAGGTGGCCTGTTCTGTGTAGGTCTCGTATCCGGAGGCCCTTACTTCGATGAGCCTGGCTGCCTCGGTGCTGCCCTCGACGGCGAAGGAGCCGTCGGGAAGCTGGGAGACCGGTTCGCCATCGACGGTTACGGTGTAATTTTCGGGACCCTGGACGGAAAAGGCCACGGAATAGGGTTCAAAGACATCTTCAACACCGGGGCCGTCGGCGGGTTCTTCACCGGGGCCGAAGGGTTTGATGAAAACGAACACCACCACCAGTGCCAGGACCAGAAGAACGGCGATGATGGGCAGAAGCATGGATTTCTTCTTCTCTTCCTTCTTCTCTTCCTTCTTTTCCGGTTTCTTTCCCGGCTTCTTCCCGGCGGTCACTGGAACCGCAGCGGCCTTCTTCTCTCCGGTGAGGTCTTCAAGCCTTGTTACCAGTTCCTTTATGGTTCCGTTGCCGGGATGGTTCTTCTGGGCCTTCCTTGCATCGGTGAGGGCCCCGGCGTAGTCGCTTCTTGATATTTTCGCCCTGATGGCGTTGATGGCGGCTTCCTCGGGAGAGGTTTTCTTCTTCCTCGGCTCCTCCCCGGGTTCCTCGGGGACCGGTTCCACCTCCAGGCTCTCGTCGAGTTCGAACTCGTCGAGGTCCTCTATTTCCTCCACCTCTTCCGGGGCAGCGGAGGGGGTGTAGGCCTCTATCTCGTCAAGGAGTTTGCCAAGGAGAGGGGCACCGGGCCATTCGTTGAAAATGGTCCTGGCATTCTTTACGGCGGTTTTCGGATCGTTGTCGCGGAGCTTCGCAAGGGCAAGGTCGTAGAGATTGTCGGTCTTTATCTGACGCCGGACGGTGAGTATCTTCTTCCTGACCACCTTGTTGTCCGGGTCGTGGCGTTTTGCCCTTTCCAGTTCCTGGAGCCCCCTTACCTCGTCGCCCTGCTGAAATGCCTCTTCGGACCTGGCTATGCATTCGGCGACAAAGTCGTCGGAGCTTACGGATTTGCCGGTCTTGTGTGTTCTGGTGTCACGGGTCTTCCTGAAGTTACGCATTGCGGAAACTTCCCTTTCGAGCTCCTGAATGCGTTTCTTAACGGATCTGTTATCGGGATCGATGTCCAGAACCTTGTGGAATTCGGTGAGGGCCTTCTGCCTCTCGCCCCTGCCGGCAAGTTCCTCGGCTGACTTGATGAGCTTCTGAACCCTTGCATTGCTGCTTGCTGCCATATCCCCCCCAGTGGCCTTTCAGAACCAGAAAAAAAGATAAAAACGACTGGTCTATTGTATCTGATAAAAGTATTCTTATTGGGAGCGGTGTCAAGCCCCTGTTCACACGCCGGGAAGCTCGATGCCGCCGTACCTCCACATCTGACTGCCGATTATACTGTGAACCCGGGTTAAGGGCATAGGTTCCAACTTATTAACCAATCTCACAAGATCGCCGTCGGTGCCCAGGTCCGCCACCCTGAACTCCGGAATTCCATGCTGTGCCGTTCCCAGCACCTGGCCGGGTCCCCTTGCCCTGAGGTCTTTTTCCGCAACCACGAACCCGTCGTTGGTTCCTGCCAGAACACCGAGCCTTTCCAGTGAATCCCCCCGGGCATTGTCTCCGGGGATAAGGAAACACCAGGAGTCCCGCCCCCCCCTTCCAACCCGGCCCCGGAGCTGATGGAGCTGGCTGAGTCCGAAGCGCTCGGCATTCACCACCACCATTATGGTGGCTTCGGGGACGTCTATGCCAACTTCGATCACAGTGGTGCTCACAAGGACCCCTATCTCTCCTCTGCTGAACCTGTTCGTAACGTCGACCTTTTCCGCCGGGGGCATGGTTCCGTGGAGCAGCCCGGCGCCGAACCTGGCCAGGGGGCCGGACATCGCTATCTCATAGGCTGTGGCGGCATCCCTGAGGTCGCTTTTTTCCGAAACCTCCTTAAGGGGGTATACCAGGAACACCCGTTCATCCTTCTCCAGCCTCTCCAGCATGAACTGAAAGACAGTTGCCTTCTCCCCCGGGTTCACTATCCTGGTACTCACCGTACCTCGCCCCGGGGGCATGGAATCAAGTACCGACACGTCCAGGTCGCCATAAAAGGTCATCGCCAGGGTCCTGGGAATGGGGGTTGCGGACATTACCAGGGCGTGGGGTCTGGGTTTCACCCTTCCCAGCAGCCTGTCCCTCTGGGCCACTCCGAACCGGTGCTGCTCGTCTATGACAAGAAAGCCAAGTGAATCCAGGGGCACCCAGTCCTCCAGAATGGCATGGGTCCCCACCAGCACCGTGGAAGGGTTCGAGACAAGCCTTGAACCGAGTTCCCTCCTGGCCGAAGCCGATGTGCCCCCTGTGAGCATTTCAACCTGAACGCCGAAGGGGCCGCAGAAACCGGAAAGACTGTTGAAATGCTGATTCGCCAGGACCTCGGTTGGAGCAAGGACCGCCGCGGTCATTCCCGAAAGCGCCGCGGAAACGCAGCCATAGGCCGCCACCACGGTTTTCCCTGAACCCACATCCCCCTGAAGAAGGCGCCGCATGGGCTTTCCCCCCCGGAAGTCCTCACGGAGTTCCCCGCACACCCGCTCCTGGGCATCGGTGAGGGCCCAGGGCAGCCCCTCCTCAAAAGCAGAGACCTCCAGCCCGGAAAGGACCTTTCCCTCCTGGGAGGTTCCCCTTGCCCGTACCGCCTGCAGAATGGACCGGTGAAGATAGAGTTCCTCCATTGCCACCAGCCTTCTGGCCATGGCGGCCTCATCCGGGGACTCCGGCAGGTGGGCCGCCCTGAACATCTCCCAACGGGTGGAGAAACCCTGCTCAGCCAGGAACTCAGAAGGTAGTATATCCACCAGTGAACCCCTCACCGCGTCGAGGACCGACCGGGCAAGCCTGCGCATCACCGACTGGTTCAGCCCGGCGGTGAGTCCGTAGACCGGAAGCATCCCTGGAAGGTCCGCCGCCCCTGCACTCTCACCGCTGAAGTAAAGCTCCGGATGAACTATGTTGAGTCCCCTGAATGCCTCCACCGTACCGCATGCCACCACATTCATCCCCTCCCTGAGGCTGGAGGCGGGGAACCCTCCGCGGAAAAAGGTGAGGGTGATGCTTCCGGTGTTATCCGAAAGGACCGCGGTAATGGCGGGACCCCTGCCCCTTTCCGTCTGGAAACGGAGACTATTCGCCCGGAAACCACCCCTTCGCTGCCCATCCTGAGCCCCGCCACCGGAGTAACCGTCCTTCTGTCGAGAAAGCGCCTGGGAAGATAGAGCAGCATGTCTCCCAGGGTATTTATGGAAAGCCTTCCCAGAAGCTCTTTCCGGGCCTTTCCAACACCCTTGATTAAATCTATATTCCGGTCCGTTTCCAGTGTTCTCTCCAATCAGGGGTTGACGATGGCTTCGTATATGTATAATTCACGGCGATACTGTTAAGCCACTCCACGGAGGTAAACTGTGATGAGCGACCTGAAGTCCGCACGGATCGATCTTGAACGCAAGGTCAGGAAAGACCCCGAGGACATTGACGCAAGGCTTTCACTGGCAAAGATCCAGATGGAAGACAAAGACCCCACCACGGCCATCCCCCTCTACACAGAGATACTGAACATCGACCCGGAGAACGCCGAGGCCTTCATGGGTCTGGGACTCGCCTGGGGAATGTCCATACTGGAGAACATCCCAGCGGCGGAACTCCACGGCGACGAGGTAGATGAAGAGGAACTCCTCAACAATGCAATTCAGTTCCTTGAACGGTCCATAGAGCTCGACCCCGAGAACACATCATCCCTGAACGCCCTGGCAAGGCTCTATATAGTCCAGAGCCTTGAAGAAGAGGCGGTGGAGATGTTCAAGCAGTCCCTCCTCCTCGACCAGGCCCAGCATGATGTCCTCGAGGAGCTTCAGAAACTCACCGGCACCCCGGTCTGGCAGCTCCTTGAAAAGGATGTGTACATGGGGGAATTCGAGGAATAGAACCGATTTGCTTTCAGTGTGTTATGTTTTTATCTTAAGAGAGGAATATTTGTAACTCCGTAAGCTCTAGCGAAAGGGCTTTGAAGATGAAAACCAACACAGTGATTCTGATCATTGCCATATTTGCCTTTTTGACCCCGGAAGCCTCAGCCCAGTACCGCTGGGGGAAGACCGCCTGATAGCCCACTTCGACAACGGCGTTGCCGTTACCGGCCCGGGCTACTCCAGTTTTCACTGCTTCTACGGAACCGACTCCGATGTTTTCGTGGGCATAGTAGAAGATTCTACCTCCAATCTCGGGGACAGGTTCATAATACGAAAGTCATTCAACAACGGGCTTTCCTGGACACGCCAGAACACGTTCTCCGCCACTACTATCCAGATCTTTTCGCCCTCTTTCTGCATAGCACCCTCGACCGGGAACATCTTCGTTGTCTGTTCCGCTTCCCAGGGCAATGAAACCTCTCTCCTTATCGGAAGAGAATACAGCTATGATGCCCTTTTTCTGGTTCAAAATATTGATCTTGAGTTTGAGTACCCCGGAGCCGGTCTCATAAGATCCTCCTTCGTGGTGGCCAACACAACTTCCGATGAGGTCTGGCTCTTCGTTGAGGACCAGAACGACTGGCTCTATCTAAGCAGGTCCTCAGACCTTTCCACCTGGACCCCATTCGAACCGGTGGCGGTGAATGTGAGCAGACCCTCCGGCGAGGTCTGCGCCGAAGGGAATGTGGCGGTGACCTGGTCACAGTCCATCACCGGGGACATAATGTGCGCCGTGGGCAGCATCGACGGCAGTTTCCAGCCGGCGGTCACCGTTACCACCAACGCCTCCACCATGGCCACGCCCATCCCGGCCTGGGAGCACCTGGGAGAGTATAATCTGGGTGTGATCTGGCACAGCGACACCGGCAAGTCATACCTCAATCTCTCATCCGACGGCGGAGAGACCTGGGGTGAAGACCTCTTCGTGGTAAACGGCTACTATCCCTACATCGACCACTTCGCCGGCACCAGAAGGATGGGTGCCTGCGCTGTGAACGAGGCCGGGGATGTCCTGGTGGCCAACGCCTCGAACCTTTCCGCCCTTCCAATGGCACCCTTCACCGTGCGTTCCGGACACCAGGCAACCATCGACGAACCGGCAAAGGTTGCCTTCGGCCAGTCATCCTACCAGCTTGCCCTCTTCTACCTCACCCCCACCACCGAGGACTTCTGGTTCAACAGTTCGGTCCTTACCGGCATAGAGGAGGGGGAGGGCCATTCGGTATCTCCCTCGGTCACCGCCGGCCCCAACCCGTCCGCCGGGTCGTTCTCCGTGAGTGCAGCGGGGTTCTTCGGAAATGCGGTTTACGGTGTCTATTCCCTTGACGGCCGCCTGATCACCAGCTCCACTTCCGATACCGGGGGGGTCACCATCAACGGCTCACAGCTCCCCGCAGGTTTACACCATCGTGGTTACCGATGAAACCGGGAACACGGCAAGCTGCAGGATGGTCAGGTTCTAGAATCTATTTCCGAAGTTAGATAACTGGCCACCGGGCAAAGACCCGGCATGTTCTCTACGGCGTAGCCTGTAAGGAAGTCTATCTCCGTTGGCCGGTGGTTTTCCAGGTCCTGGAGCATGCTGCACCTGTTAGGGGAGTTCTCCAGAAGCCAGTGAAGCATTCCTTTTCCCAGTGAAAGGGATTCCTCCGTGGGCATCAGCGGAGCCAGCTCCTGTTCAAGCTCTTCTATGAAATGCCCCATGGGTGAATCCTCAAGCCTGTTGTTGGGAAGGCCGGTAAGGGCGCCTATGGGGTTGATTATGCTGTTGGCGTACCACTTGGCCCACCGATGGGGAGCGATGTCCTCTACTCCTATCACACCTGGCAGTGTGTCTTTGAAGAGGTTCCAGGCCATGCCCCCGGTGCGGCAGAAGACCCTTCCCGGTGACACCTCCACCGAATGGTGACCGGTTTTCCTGAAGCCGGTGGTGAGTGGGGCATACTCCACTGGAAAGGGGAATGGACCCCACTGGGAGGAAAGCCCCATTCCGTTGGAGAGGCAGATGACAGGTGAAGGGATATGAACCGATGCCTCCCTTATATCGTAGGCCTTAAGGGCGGCAATGGTAATATCCACCGGAGGGATATGATCGATGGCCGTGTGAAGTATCTCTACCGGGTCTTTCCGCCAGTGAGGAACACTGAAACTTCCCATTGTTTCAGTTGTACCAGGGGGTCCGGCAAGGATCACCCGGGACACTTCAGAAGAAAGGGCGACGGCCACCGCTATTCCCACGGCGCCGTCGCCTGCAACTGCTATGGAATCAGCCAGAGAACTACTCGGCCTCGGGTTCCTTTTTGCCTTTGCCACGGGTCTTTCCGCTGACGGCATCCACTACTTCCTCGACCTTGTGCTTGCCGTCGGAGTAGATCTTTTCGGCCTTGTTCCTGCCTTCGTGGTATACCCTTTCGGCTTCGGTCATACCCTTCTCGTAGTAATCCTCGCCCTTATGATAGGCGTCTTCCGCGGTTTCCCTGATCTTCTTCCTGGTGTCTTCGCCCTTCGCCGGGGCGTAAAGAATTGCGGCCACTCCTCCGGCCAGAAGACCTGCCATGAAGGCCCAGAATTCTCCTCTTCCTCTTTCGCTCATTCTTTCTCCCTTCCGCGCCGCTATCTTCCACAGCAACGCTTGTATTTTTGCCGCTGCCGCAGGGGCAGGGGTCGTTACGGCCGACCTTTTCCTCGGTGCGGACAACGGTCTGCTGCTTCCCCTCGGCGTTCCTGCCTGCCCCTGTCCTGTTGTCCCGGGCAGGGGGCATCGTTACGCCGGGGTGCACCGCCTGTCCGGCGGGACCCTGCTGCCTCTGTATTTTAGAGGCTGGCCATAATGATAGTATCTGCCTTACGGCCTGTTTGTCAATACCATCCAGTAGGTCCTCAAAGAGATTGAAGGCCTCCTTCTTGTATTCAACCAGGGGATCCCGCTGGGCATAGGCCCTCAGGCCGATGCCGGACTTCAGGTGGTCCAGGGCGTATAGATGGTCACGCCACTTGCTGTCGATGGAGCTGAGGACCGACCACTTCTCGAGGTCGGTGAGCATCCGTTCACCAAGCTTCTCCCTCTTCTTGGAATAGTATTCCATGACCATGTCCACGATCCGGGAACGGACCGCTTCGGGATCCCTTGAGAAATCCTCAATTCCCTGGAGCCTGAACATCATTCCAGAGAGGTCCCTGAGTATCACCTCGGCGGCGTCGGGGTTCCATTCATGGGGTTCGGTGCCGTCGGGGAAGGCTTCCCTCACGGAGTGATCCGCCACGGCTTTGATCATCTCCTCCACCTCATCGGAAAGCCCCTCGCCGGTCAGGGCCTGGAGCCTTCTGCCGTATATGACCTCCCGCTGGCGGTTGGCCACGTCGTCGTATTCCAGAAGGTGCTTCCTGATCCCGAAGTGATACTGCTCCACCCTTTTCTGGGCCTGCTCAATGGATTTCGTCAGCAGGGGATGCTCAATTGGTGCCCCCTCTTTCTCCTGGCTCTTCTTCAGGAAATCAATGATCTTCTCGCTGGCGAAGAGCCTGAAGAGGTCGTCTTCCAGGGAGAGATAGAAACGGCTTCCGCCTGGGTCCCCCTGCCTTCCGCTGCGGCCCCTGAGCTGCCGGTCTATCCGCCTGGATTCATGCCGCTCGGTGCCTATGACGAAGAGACCGCCGTCGATCTTTTCCCCCTCGGGGTGGGTGAGCTGCTTCACCTCCGGGGCCAGCTTGATGTCGGTGCCCCTTCCCGCCATGTTGGTGGCTATGGTAACGGCGCCCTTTCCACCGGCCCTGGCTATTATCTCCGCCTCCTGCTGGTGGTGTTTCGCGTTCAGCACACTATGAACTATCTTCCTGCGCTTGAGAAGCTTGGAAAGCAGCTCGGAAACCTCCACGGAAACGGTGCCCACCAGAATGGGCTGACCCATGGAATGCCTGTAGGCTATCTCGTCTATTATGGCCGCGTACTTTTCCCTCTTGGAGGCGTAAACCCTGTCGTTGTGATCAACCCTGGCCACCGGTCTGTTGGTGGGAGCCACCGCCACGCTTATCTCGTAGATGCTTCCGAATTCCTCTTCCTCGGTTTCCGCGGTACCGGTCATGCCGGCGAGTTTTTCGTACATTCTGAAGTAGTTCTGGATGGTTATGGTTGCCAGCGTCTGGGTCTCACTTCTTATTTCAACGTTCTCCTTGGCCTCCAGGGCCTCATGGAGGCCGTCGGAGAACCTTCTGCCGGGCATTGGTCTTCCGGTGAACTGGTCTACTATCACCACCCTGCCCTGGTCCAGCACATACTCCACATCCTTCTCGTAGAGCTGGTAGGCCTTCAGAAGCTGGTCGATGTTGTGAAGGGCCTCGGCCCTGCTGGTCTGGTTCTCGTATATCTGCTTTCGAAGTTCGAACTTCTCCGCCTCGGGAAGTTCCTTAGCCTCGAGTTCCGCCATCTCGTCGCCTATGTCACGAAGCAGGAAGAAGTCGGGATCCTCCGGGGAAAGCATTTTTCGGCCCATGTCCGATACGGAAACGGATTTTCCCTCTCGTCGATGGCGAAATAGAGCCCCTCGTCAAGTTCATGGATGTTCTTCTCCCGGAGCCTCTCCCCCTCGACCCTTTTCACCGCCGCGGCTATGTCCGGGTCCCGCAGGCCTTTGTGAGCCTTCGATGCTTCGGGGCGCCCGCCTGGCCTTCAGGTACATCGTTGCGGCACCGTGGGTGTCGCCCTTTTCCCACAGCTCGTTGGCGTCGGCCACTATGGTGTTCAGCAGTTCCGACTGCTTCCGCACGAGCCTGGCCACGGTGGACCGGTATTCCAGGTACTGGTTCCTGTTCCTGGCAACCGGGCCGCTGATTATGAGGGGGGTCCTTGCCTCGTCGATGAGAACGCTGTCGACCTCGTCCACGATTGCGTAGTGGTAACCCCGCTGGACCCTCTGCTCAAGCCTTACCGCCATGTTGTCCCGGAGGTAGTCGAAACCGAATTCGCTGTTGGTGCCGTAGGTTATGTCGCAGTTGTACTGCTCACGCCTCTGGTCCGGGGTCATTCCTCCCTGTATGCAGCCAACGGTGAGGCCCAGATACTGGTAGATGGGACCCATCCAGAGGGAGTCCCGGAGGGCAAGGTAGTCGTTCACGGTGACAAGATGGGTGCCCCTGCCAACGGGAATACCCTCAAGGGGCTGAAAGACCCAGCCGTCGTAGTCCTCCCCGAACTCCGCCGAGGCAAGTTCCACCCATTCAGGATTGAGGCGCAGGGCGTTGAGATACATGGGAAGCACGGCCACAAGGGTTTTCCCCTCACCGGTGGCCATTTCTGTTATCATGCCCCGGTGGAGGGTGATGGCGCCCTTCAGCTGAACATCGTAGGGGACCATGTTCCACACCTCGGACCTGCCGGTAACGTTCCATTCCCTGCCCAGGTTCCTCCGGCAGGCCTCCTTCACCACGGCGAAGGCCTCAACCATGATGTCGTCCACGGTTTCCCCCCGGAGCAGCCTTATCCTGAAGTTCTGAGTTCTGCTCTTCAGTTCCTCTTCAGAGAGTGACTCAAGTAGGGAGAACTCTTCGTTTATCTCCTGGACGAAGGGCTCCAGGCTCTTCATAAGTTTTGCCTGGCTGTCGCCGAGTATCATTTTAACGAATTTACCAAACTTGCCCATCAGGGAAAATCCTCCATGCATATTTCTGCGGCGGCATAACCGCCCAGGAGGGCCCCGGCCATGTCAGCCAGGAGATCGGAGGCCTGAAAACCCCCTCCCCTCCACTGGTCGTACAGTTCCTTCAAAAACCCCAGGCCTGCGGTGACTCCGGCGGATTCCAGGGGCCTGGATGTGGCCGCGGTGCCCAGGGAGGCAGCCGAGGCGGAGAAAGCAAAATGGTTCCACCCGTCGGATTGCATCACAGCGCCGCACCCGGAGAGGAACATAACGAATAAAACCGGCGCAACGCACAGGGAAAACCTCAAAACGGCTCTCCGAATCCGCTTGAGACCGAAGTGAACTCATTCATAAGGTCAAGGAGTGAATCGGCCCTCAGGGCCCAGGAGCTGTCTTCGTTCCATACCGAGGAGGCCTCGATGAGATAGGGAATAGCAAGGGACATTCTGTTCTCCCTGACAAGATCACGACCCCTGAAGTAAAGCATCCAGCCGAGATCCGCCCCGGTTGAGGGTGTCATTCGCAGGGAGTAGGCATTCCTGGAGGCATCCAGGGCAAGATCGTGGTTCTCCAGGGCAAGGTATACGGATGCGGCGGTCTGCCAGTAATGGAAGTCTTCCTCCCCCATCGCTGAGAGTTCCTGGAAATGAAGCAGGGCCTCTTCGGTCATCCCCTCCTCCAGGAGCCTGTCCACCAGTATGCTTCTGTAGAACCCCTCACCGGGCGTCAGTTCAACCGCCCGGGAAATGTAGGGAAGGCCCTTTTCCGGAAAAAGTATGGAAAGCCAGCACCCGGCATCGGCAGCAACAGCCGAATCACTGTTTTCATAGCTTTCAAGGAGCCACATAACAGACGGTCCCCGGGGTTGGCCCAGCTCCAGTTCCGCCCTGGCGAGCCGGTATCTGCAAACACCGCCCCCGGCCACCAGCGGCGAGTAGCCGATAACCTCGGAGGGCCTTGAGGCCAGTGCCTTCAGAAGCTCGGCCAGACAGTTCTCGTTGCCGGGGTCGAGTTCCAGGGCGGCAATGGCATAGGATTCCGCTAAATCGGGCATATGTAGCTGGTTGAAACACCAGGCCGCCCGGTAGAGGGGAAACCAGTCGAGGGGCCTGGACCGGGAACGCCGGACATAATGATCAAGGGCGGCGGTTACATCGCCGCTGTCAAGGGGCGACCCGCCGGTGGAAAGGAACAGTAGCAGAAGCAGAAGAGCCGTCTAGAGGCCTCCCAGGTTAAGGTTCTCCTCGGGGAGGACCCCCCTGTAAACGATGGAGAACACCGTTCTGTCCGATGGCCTCCAGTCGAGCTGGAAACCGCCCAGAACATTGCCGAAATCGTTTCCGTCGCTGGAGAAGGTCATCAGACGGGAGTAACCCATCTCAACCGTGGCGTCGAGCTTCGGGTGCAGGGCGAAGCGCATGCTTCCCAGGTATGTTCCACGGCCGTAGGAGCCGTACCTGCCCGAGGAATAGGAGAAGCTGGCCCGGCTGCTGAACTCCGGCTGAAAACCGGACCCGCCCCCCGGGAACCCCACGAGGTTGAAGCCCGAGGGGTCAAGACCGAAGGCCATGGCACCGGCTGACACAACGAGCAGAAGCATAATAACAGTTCTCATAATGGAACCTCCATGTTAGACAGGTATATTACCTATACTGTGTTCCAGGGTCAATGTTCCAGCAGAAAACAATGAAGGGCGTTTATGACAGAACTGCAGTACGCAGAGGGCGTGGTTTTCAGAAGGGAGCCCGCCGGGGGAATACTTTTCAATGTAGACACCGGCGACCTCCAGGTGGCCGAGGGTGTTGCCTTCGGCATCTGCGACATGATAGACCACGGAGCCGAAAGGGATGACATTCTGACGGAGCTCAAGAAAAATTACCCCGATCAGGACAATATAGAGCAGGACCTTGACCATTTCCTGGATGAACTCCGAAGCCGGGGAGCCCTGGCTTGAGTGAAGCACCCTACTGGGTCTCCCCCAGGGAGGCGAACCTGCTCATCACAGGTGGCTGCAACCTGAATTGCCGACACTGCTCTGTGCTAAGCTTCGGTGCCCTGAAGAAAGACCTTTCCCTGAAGAAATGGGCTGGCATTCTTGACGATCTGGCAGGGAACAAGCTGCTAAAACTCACCATCACTGGGGGCGAGCCCATGGCCAGACCGGACTTCCTCGAGTTCATGGAAGAGGTTGCCCGAAGACCATTCAGGTACTCGGTGAACACCAACGGAACACTTGTCACCGGAGCGGTGATCAAAAGCCTCAGGAAGCACTCCGGAAGGCTGGACGACATAATGGTGAGCCTCGACGGCCCCGACAGGGGAACGATGGACAGCCAGCGGGGGAAAGGGGTATTCGACAGAATGGTCCTTGGAGTGACGAAGATAAGGGAAGCCGGTCTTCCCTTCGGTTTTTACTGCACGGTGACCACGCTGAACATAGACAGGCTGGAGGAGACAGCCGAGCTGGCAACCACCCTTGGTGCAAACTGGATTAAGTTCAACCACTTTCTTCTGGCCGGCCCGGGGCTTGGCCTGGAGATTGTTCCCGGAGCAACAGAGATCACTGGTGCAGGGAAGAGATTAAAAAAAATGTCAGAGTCAGATCCCGGCTTCATACAGGGCTCCATGGTGGAAACCGCCAGTTTCATAGAAACCATAAGGAAAAGGGGCGTTTCAACCGGGAACAACTCCGCTTTCCATTGCGGAGGGGGTTCACATAAGATAACGGTTTTCCCCGACGGAACCGTTACTCCATGCGACCACCTGCCGGATTACTCACTGGGTAACATCCTGGAAAGGCCCCTCATCGATATCCTTCATGGTGAAGAGATGAAAAGGTTCACCGCTTTCGTGAACCAGCCCAAATCCAGCTACCGGGAATGCAGGGACTGCGATCTCGCGGGGTTCTGCACCGGCGGCTGCCCGGTGGAGGCCCTTCTTTGGGGCAACAGGCTGAACCCCCACAGGATATCCTGCCTGAAACCCTGGATGGAAAACCCATGACAGAAAAGCCACCCCTGAAGGTCCTCTACATCAACCCCGCCGGGGCTGCAACCTCCACTGCAGCCACTGCTGGGTTAACGAGGGAACATTCGCCGGAAAACTCCTCACCGTTGATCAGTGGACCGAGCTGCTCAGGCAGGCGGTATTGCTGGGCTGCTCCTACCTGAAGCTCACCGGCGGAGAGCCCTTGCTCTACCATGGCTTCGTGGAGCTTTACGAAGGGGCTTCGGCAATAATTCCCGATGTTTCCGTGGAAACCAACGGAACACTTGAACCGGATGGTCTCTGGAGGGCATTTGCCGCGAATCCGCCCCACAATGTATCCATAAGCCTGGACAGCGCCAGCGAGGCAGTACACGATGAGTTCAGAGGCGTGCCAGGCTCATACAGAAAAACCCTGGCCTTCGGGAAAAAGCTCGTGGCCGCCGGGATCCCCGCACAGGTAATCATGTCCATCTCTTCAACCAATCGTGGTCAGATCATTGGCATGATAGATCTCCTGGAGAAGATCGGCCTGAGGAACCTGAAACTTAACCTCATCACTCCCTCTGGCAGAGGAAAGGTTCTGAGCTTCCTGAAGGATAATGGTATCAAGGAGATAATGGATTTCCTCGAATGGGCCTTCAATGAGACACCGCCCTGGGTTCTGCCCACGGCTCCCCATGCCCTGACTCCTGTGAACAGGCTGGTTCAGCAGAGCAGCTGCCCGGTCCTTAACCTCATGGGAGTTCTTCCCGACGGCACCTATTCACTGTGCGGTGTGGCCTTCTCCCGGGGTGAAATGGCCTGGGGGAAATTCCCTGAAATGACCGTGGGCGAAGCCTGGGAAAACTCCCCTGTGTACAGAAGCATAAGGACCCGGATACCTGACAAGCTGGAGGGGGTGTGCGGCGATTGCATACACAGGGCGGGGTGCAGGGGAAGCTGCGTTGCCAACAACCTTGTTGCCGGCGGTTCTGTCAGCAGCCCCAACCCCCTGTGCCAGCTTGCCCTTGACAACGGCCTCTTCCCGAAGACCAGGCTCAGATGAGTTCCCCGGAACGGAGCCTTCTGAGGGCTCTTTGCAGGGCAGTGATCCCTTCCGGAGCGGTACTGCACTCGTCCTGCGTGGAAAAGAACTCACAGGCATCATTGTTCCTGGGCAGGAGCGGCGGCGGAAAATCCACCATTGCCCACCTGGTTGCCGACGGCGGGGAGATATTCCTTCTGGAGGACGACGAAACCGTTGTTGCCCGGGGAACCGACGGCACGGTTCGGTGCCTCCCCACCCACAGGATAAGGAGGCTCACCGGGGTGGAGCGTATTCCACCCGGTGTTCTCAAGAACCTCTTCTTCGTTGAGAAGGGAAGTGACACCCTGGTTCTTCCCGTTCCCTCAAAGTACGCCTTTTACAGGGCTGTCAGGATCGGTTCCTTCCTCGGAGCTCAGCTCCTCGATCCGAATGAGAATCATGCCCTTCTCAAGGGTATCCAGTCGATCCTCGGCGGGTTTCCCTGCTTTATCGTCAGGTATTCGCCCCCTGTGAACCCCCATGATGTCATTGGAGATATGCTTTGAGCAGAAAGGGCGAACTTGGCTGGGTGAGGGGCATTTCCATGTGGCCCAACCTCCTTCCCGGCGACATTCTCAGGGCGGAACCCGTCCCCGCCGGGGACATTCGCCCGGGGATGGTGGTGGTGTTCCCTGGAAACCGGGCCGGCGGAGGGCCCTTCGTTCACAGGGTTCTCAGTGTGCGAATACTGGGGGACAGGGCCTTCATAGCAACCGGCGGTGACCAATCCGGAAGGGACGACTTCGTATCAGTATGCGAAAGCCGTCTGGAACTGAAAAGGATCACAGGTGTTCTCATTGCGGGACGGTACAGGAAGGTGGGAAACCTGAAAGTACCTCAAATGTTGCAAGGCAGGGTCAGGCTTATAAAAATCCACATCAGGATTGCCCGGAAACTTCTTTGGTAGTATTGTTAAGGGATGAAGGGAGCGCATATGGTCTTTTTCCAGATAGATATTCAAAACCCCGGCTTCTCTCCATAATAGAAGCCGGATCAACAGGCTGGGGTGCGACCTGCGATGTTGGCAATTCTCCCCTCGGAGGAGGTTCCACGTGCAGCACCGGCAATAGAGCGGGATCCTCCGTTCAACCCGGGAAAACAGGCATTTTCAATAGCGGTTCCGAAGACCCTGCAAGCAGCAGGCTTATAAACCCCGGGGATGTAAGCCGGGGTCTCTAGGAATCCTTAGCGGCTCCGGGCTTTCCCAGGGCCGCAAGGGCGATAACACCCAGAAGAACGCTGAACCACAGCGTGGCGAAACGCATCAGCAGTGTTGTTACCGTTGCCGCCGCCCCGGGCAGGTAATCCCCCAGTATTCCATCTATGGTCAGTTCAGTGAGGCCCAGGCCTCCGGGTATCATGGATACCGCCCCGGCCACGCTTCCCGCAGCGTGGGAAAGCAGGGAAATACCCGGGGGAAGACCGTATCCCATTGAGGCGGCAACGGCGCTTAGCACCATGGCCTCTATTCCCCATGAGAGCATTCCCAGGGGAATGGACACCGCCATGCTTTTTCCGTTCAGAAGGATTACCGCAGCCTCCCTGAAACCCTCGAAGGAATCGTTCCTCCGGGCCATGAAGGGGATCTTTTTCACCAGCTTCTCAAAGAGGCTCCAGGCCCTCCTGTCAAGCAGTATGAACATTGCAACGGCAACGAACACAACCCCGGCGGCGGAGGCGGGGATGCCCAGGGAGCTGCCTGTGAGAAGGGACCCCAGAAGTGCCAGAAGGACCATGCTGATAAGGTCCGTGAGTCTTTCGGCAACCACCACCGGGCTGGTCCTTTCCACCGGGATGTTCCGTCGTTTCTTCAATATGCCGCACTTGAGCAGCTCCCCCATCTTTCCAGGGGAAACCGTCATGGAGAACCCGGCTATGAAAACCAGCAGGCTCTCTCCGAAGGGTACCTTCGCGGTTATCCTGTGAAGGAAGTAGTGCCATTTCAGGAACCTGAGGAAGTAGTTCGCCAGGGGGAGAACGAGGAACAGGGGTATCCAGCCGGGATGGATTGAGCCGGCGGCCCCCATCACCCGGCTGAGGTCGGAATGGAGGACAAGCAGTGTATAAAGGGCTATGGCCGCGATGAGGGCCCAGAGGGCTTTCTTCATTACTCGCCCGGGTCCGGCCCTTCCCCCGAAAGTACCAGAAGCTCCTCCTGAAGCTTCTTCGTTCCGGGCTGGGAGTCCAGTATCTTCAGGGCCTTTGCCGCAAGCCTTTTTGCCTCCCGGGGATCGTTCAGCTTCATGGAGCATCTTGCGGCCAGGCCAAAGGCCTGTGCCCTGCCCATTTTCGTTATGGGGCTGTCGGGAAGGAGTTCCGCAGAGGTTATGGCGTGCATCCTGGCCCTGGAGTAGTCATCCTTCTTCATGTGAAGCATGGCCATGTTGAGATACACTCCGCTCTTTCCGGCGCCGTCCCTTTGCTCCAGGGCTTCTTCAAGGAGTTTCTCCGCCTCGTCCAGCCTCTCGTCAGCGTTTATCAGAAGTCCCGCCAGGTTCACCTTCATGGTCCCGGCCAGCTTCTCGTCGGTTTCTATGGCCCGGCGGTAGAACTTTTCCGCGTCGGCGTGGTCGCCCCTCTGCTGGGCTATGTAGGCCATCTGGGCCATGGCGGTCCCGCTGCCGTCGCCGGCACCCATTGCCTCCACCACCACCTTTTCCGCCCTGTCGGCGTCACCGCTCCTTATGAAATAGAAAACCAGGGCATTGGTAAGGGGGCAGGAGACCCTTTTTCTGTCTCTGTTGGCCTCGAGGTAGGCTATCATCTCGTCAACCTTCCCCGCCGCCGCCATTTCGGAGGCCTTCTTCAGCTGCTTCTGCTTCCATACGGGCGACTTTATCAGCCGGTATCCCAGAAAGACCGCCGCCGCGAGGAAAACCCCGGCTATGAGGAAAAGAAAGTTCTCCATGTCAGATCCCTCCTCCACCGAAGTTCCTGTCGAAATCGGAAAACTCTCCCAGTGTGGTGTCCGCGGAAAAACCGGTGCTGTCGGTGTGCAGCATGCAGGTTTCCGTGGGCGCCGTCCCCTTCCAGAAGTATTCTTCCCTGGAAAGCTCCGCGCATGCGGCGTTGGCAAGCTGCCCTGTGATCCCGCAGATAATAGCCTGTTCCAGCTCGTCGGGCTCAGGACCTGGGAATGTGGGAGCGGTGGACCGGTCGGCATCGGCGAATACCCTGCGCATGAAGCTGTTCCAGATGGGGAGCCCTATGCTGCTTCCCGACTGCCCACGGCCGTTCTTCAGCCGCATCCTGATTATGTGGTTGTCGTAGCCAACCCAGACCGATGCCACGAGGTCCGGGGTGAACCCAACGAACCAGGCGTCGGCGTAGTCGCTTGTGGTGCCTGTTTTGCCCCCGGCCTCCCTGCCGGCGTAGGGGCCTCCCCAGTACCATCCGGCGCCGGCACCGGTACCAGACCTCAGTACCGACTGGAGCATGCTGTTCATCAGAAAGGCTCCGGTAACGCTGAGGACCCTCCTGCCCGGGTCCGGCCGTTCGTTGCTCTCCAGAAGATTTCCCATGCGGTCCTCAACCCTGAGAATGGCCGTTGTGTTCATGGCGAGCCCGCCTGTGGCGAATGGAATGTATGCCCTTGCCATCTCCAGGGGGTTGGCGTAGCAGCTGCCCAGGGGCAGGGAGTTCACTATGGGAAGCCTTGAGGTAATGCCCATGGAAACCGCCCTGGCGGCTCCGGTCTCTATTCCAACGGCATCCCCCAGTCTTACCGCGCTCACATTGTATGACCGTGCCAGGGCTTCACGGAGGGTAACCATGCCATGGAACTGAAGGTCGTAGTTCCTGGGGCGCCAGGTGCCCGGGTTAAGGTCTACCACCACCGGCTGATCCAGAATGACACTTCCCGGGGACCAGCCCTGTTCTATGGCCTCGGCGTAGTAGAAGGGCTTGAATGAACTGCCGGGCTGCCTTCTGGCCTGGGTTGCCCTGTTGAACTCGCTGTCCTGGAAATCCCTTCCCCCGACCATCGCCCGTATGTAGCCTGTGGTGGGATCCACGGCCACCAGGCTCCCTGAATGTAGTCCGGAGCCCCTGAGGTGGTGTCCTTCACCGCCTGCCAGTGTTCCCATGAGCTGTTGTAACGAAGCCGGTCGGTGCTTTCGCTCCAGGTACCGGTTTCAGGGTCCCAGACCGGTTCCTTGGAGGTTAGAACGCTGTCTATGGCCATTCTGGCGTGCTCCTGCATTTCCGGGTCCAGTGTGGTGTGCACCACGAGACCCTGCTCGTACACCGCTGACCAGCCATATCGGCCCACGAGATATTGCCTTACATACTCGGTGAAATAATCCCAGTCCTGCTCCAGTTCATAACGGTGGACCTCCACCGCCAGGGGCAGCGAGGAAGCCTCCTGCCTCTGTTCCGGTGAAATGACGCCGTGATCGGCCATCATGGATAGGGCTATGTTGCGCTGGGCCAGGCACCTGTCAGGATTCCTGAGGGGATTGAAACCGCTGGGGTTCTTTACCATTCTAACCAGTACCGCCGACTGGGCAAGGGTGAGTTCCGCGGCGGAAATGCCCCCGAAGTATGTGCGGGCGGCGGCTTCTATTCCATGGGCTCCGGACCCGTAGTAGATCTGGTTCAGGTACATCTCCAGTATCTCATCCTTGCTGAACTGCCGCTCGATCTCCATGGCGATGAAGGCCTCCTGGAGCTTCCTCTGGAAGGTCTGGTCCTGAACCAGGAAAAGCCCCCGGGAAAGCTGCTGGGTAATGGTGCTGCCGCCGTGTCTGCCGCCGGTCCTGATGTTGTGCAGCATGGAACGGGCAATACCCTGGAGGTCCACCCCTGAATGGGTGTAGAAATTCCTGTCCTCGGTTGCGATGAATCCCCTGATTACCCAGGGGCTTACCTGATCCAGGGTAACGGGGTACCTGTTCTCCACGAATGCCGTGGCAAGCTGCTCGCCGTTCTTGTCGTAGATGATGGTGGCGCTCACGGGCTCGCTTCCCCTGAGACCGGCTACCAGTAGGTTTCCCCTGGCCTGGCGGAAGGCCTCGGAGGTGTCGCTCCATACCCGGAAAAGGAAACCGCCGGTGAAGGCCAGGCCGGTCACCACAACTATGGCCATCCAGTAAAATACGGCCTTGAGGGTCTTTTTCATCAGTCGGGATCTCCCTGGCGAAGTGGGCTGTCCATAAGGAGGTCTTCATCCACCCCGGCGGAATCGGACCCTATGCCGGTCCTGGTGAAAACCGGGTTCGAAATGGCATCAAGGGAGAGTTCGTACTCCCATGCGCCTTCATTGCCAACCAGCACCACGCTTCTGTTCCCCGAAGGGGATGACTGGGTTCCGAACTGGCTGTGGAAGTCGCTTTCGAAATCCATCCAGCTTCTCCATACAAGGCGGTATCCGGTGGGGGTACCAAGGAACAGGTAGATATCCCCGGCCCAGTAAACCACCCTTTCAGGATCCAGATCTCCATTCATGTCCACTCCGAGAGCCCTCCAGACGGGAATGCCTATGTCGTTCTCCACCTTCTGTTCCAGCTGGTGTGGATCGAGCTCCACAAGGAGGTTGTCCAGGGGTTCGCTGTGACCGGAGGTAAGGACCACGGCGTACCGGGCTGAAAGGGAGTCGCGCTCCTCCACGATATCGCTCACCGAGTAGAAGACATTCTCAAGGAAGGCTATTCTTGCCTCCTCCTCCTCTATTTCCGGCGGGATCCAGGTGCCGGTCTGCCTGAGGTTCTGCATGGCCTCGTGGGTGGCCCGGAGGATAGCTTTCTTGAGGTAGGCCAGCTCCCGCCAGGCGGCTATCAGCCCCCGGAGTTCCAGGGGAACATCCGTTATCTGAAAGGTGGCCCTGTTCTGTATAAGCTGGAGTTTCGCCGACACCCGCACATTGCTCAGGGCAAGTGAGGAATAGCTCTCCGGGGAAAGCTCCATTATGTACTCGGCGAAGGAAGAGCCGGCATCAGATGCGGCGTACCAGGAGGCCCAGTGGGTTTCGTGGTCGAGGGCGCAGTCGTCGAGGAGCATCCTGGCTATGCGCATCTCCCTTCGTATTATCCGGTTGGACAGCACAAGGGCAGCCTGATTCTCGATGCTGAGTGAATCGATGACATCCCCCGGCTGCCTGGTTTCTATGTTCTCTATGAACCAGCAGCCGTCGATCAGCACGAAATCCATCCGTACCACCGGTGGCAGTTCCTCCAGCCTTGCTATGGTGCAGAAGTAGCTGGTCCTGTTCAGGCTGTCCGGGCCCAGGGTGGTTGCGCTGAGCCTGCCCCCGGGATCGAACCCCCTCCACCTGCCGAAAATCTCCCAGGGGGACAGATCCTGCCCTTCCACGGTTTCCCTGTAACCCGGCTCCAGGTAGCTGAAGCATTCACGGTCGTTCATGCCCAGGGCATTGGAAAAACGAAGCCCCACCTCCAGGGGAGAGTCCGGTATTGTGTGAACGATCACCTGTTCCTCAGAAGGGGTCTCCCGGGGGGTATCCGATGGTTCACCGCAGGAAAACAGCACAGCGGTGAGCAACAGCAGAAGAAGAAATATTCGATCTTTCATAATCCTCCCGCAGTGGCTCTTATAAGCTCTCCAACGGTGGTTACCCCCTGGAGCACCCTGTCTATTCCCGACTGTCTGAGGGTTTTCATGCCCGATCCTTCCGCCAGGTTCCTTATCCTGTCAAGGGAGGCCTTTTCGATCAGCGCTTTCCGCATATCCTCGTTCATGGTCATCACCTCAAAGAGGGCTGTTCTGCCCATGAAACCGGTGTTCCGGCATTCCCTGCAGCCCGCGCCCCGGATCAGCTTATCCACCGAGTCGTTACCCAGTATTCGCCTCTCGGCCTCGTCGGGGACGTACTCTTCCCTGCAGTGGGGGCAGATGGTCCGGACCAGCCTCTGTGCGACTATTCCCCTGAGGGTGCTCACAAGGAGATATGGTTCAACACCCATATCGATGAGCCTGATCGCCGTTGAGGCCGAGTCGTTGGTGTGGAGAGTGCTGAGGACCAGATGACCTGTGAGAGCGCTCCTCATGGCGCTCACCGCGGTTTCCCTGTCCCGTATCTCCCCCACCATTATTATGTCGGGGTCCTGCCTCAGAACGAACCTGAGGGCATTGATGAAGGTAAGGTCGATTGCGCTCTGAACCGATATCTGGTTGAAATCGTCGGTTACGAACTCCACCGGGTCTTCGATGGTGGTGATGTTGTTCTGTTCAGAGGAAACCTCTATAAGGGTGGAGTATAGGGTGGTGGTCTTTCCGCTTCCGGTGGGGCCGGTGACAAGGATCAGGCCGTTGGGACAGGTGATCATCTCCCTGTACCGGAGGAGGTCCGCCGGGGCAAAGCCAAGCTCGGAGAGGTCCTGCATCAGTATTGCCGGGTCAAGTATCCTGAGAACGATCTTCTCACCGAAGGCCACGGGAACCGTGGAGCACCTGATCTCCACCGGTTTTCCCTCAAAGTGTGTCCGTATCCTGCCGTCCTGGGGCCGCCGCTTCTCGGCAATGTTCAGCCCTGAGATCATCTTGATCCTGCTTGTAATTGTAAGGTGAAGCCTTCTGGGAAGCCTGTACACAAGGTGAAGAACGCCGTCTATCCTGAATCTTACAACGGTGTTCTCCCTGTGGGGCTCTATGTGAATGTCGCTTGCCCTCTCTTCGAAGGCGTGCTGAAAGAGGTGATTCACCGCGTTTATGACCGGTTTCTCAGTGGGTTCGATGGAACGGTCGGCGGTGCTGTCCACATATCTCTCGAGGTTGCCGAGATCCACCGATGTGTCGTCGGAGAGCTGCTTGGTGGCGGCTACGATGGAGCTGTGAAGACCGTAGAACTGCCTTATGACCTTGTCGATGGCCGCCGGCCGGCTGAGATAGAGGACCACCTTCCTTCGAAGCATGTGTTCCATATCGTCTATCTGGGCAGGTGTGGGGACGTTGCAGGTGGCGATGTGGATGGATCCCTCATCCTCCCGGAAGGCCACGATGCCGTTGGCCTGGGCAAAGGCTCCGGGGAGGGATTCCGTTACAGCCTGATAGTCCAGCTCCAGTGGATCTAGATCGGCGTAGGGTAACCCGGCAAGTTCAGCGAGGTACCTGTAGAGGTCCTCCTCTCCCATCATTCCGCTGGAGACCAGGAGGGAAAGGGGCTCTTCGCTGGAGTTCTCTGAGAGTCTCAGGAAGCGGTCGTAGGATGACCTGGAGATCTTGCCGTCCCGGAGCAGGGCCGCCGGGACCGCGGTGGTGTCTATTACCCGCATGGGTGGACCTCCTTCAGGACCAGGGGGTCAGAGGGCCTGTCCCAGGTGAAGCTTTCGGAAATGGTTTCCGCGGCCCTTCCGCAGGCTTCTTCGCTTTTACCGTGAACGGTGCCCAGTATCTGTCCGTTCTCCACCGGTGCTCCGCAGGGAACTTCCTGCCTCCATCCAACGAGATGGTCTATATGGTCCTCCACCCGGTATCTCCCTCCCCCCAGTGCCCTGACGGCGTTTCCAACCGCAAGGGCGTCGGGGCCGCACCAGTATCCGGTCCTTCCCGCCCGGAGCTCCAGTATGAACCGAGCCCGGGGAAGGGCTTCGAAGGCGGCGAGGTCGCCTCCCTGGGCCTCAACCATTCCCGCGAAATACTCCATAGCTTTTCCGGAGCGCAGGTTTTCCCGGCAGAGACCGTGGGCATTGGATATCCCCGCCAGGCGGGCCATTTCAGATACCAGGGCTATGGTGAGTTCCACGGTATCCTCCGGTCCGCCGCCGCGGAGGACATCCATGGATTCCTGAACCTCAAGGGCGTTTCCCGAGGCAAGCCCAATGGGATGATTCATGGATGTGATCAGGGCGGAGGCCTTCTTTCCGGACATTCTTGAGATGTTCACGAGATCCTCGGCAAGTTCCCCGGCCTTTTTCATGTCCTTCATGAAGGCGCCTGTACCGCACTTCACATCAAATACGAGGATGTCAGGGTTCTCCGCCAGTTTCTTCGAAAGGATGCTGGCGGTTATCAGGGGAATGGAGGTAACCGTGGAGGTGGCGTCCCTGAGGGCATACAGCTTTCTGTCCGCCGGCGCCAGCCTGTCGGTCTGTCCCGCCATGGCCAGGCCGTTCTTTTCCACAAGGTCCCTGAAGGAACCTGCGGACAGGTTTACATTGAAGCCGGGAATGGACTCGAGCTTGTCCAGGGTGCCCCCGGTATGCCCCAGGCCCCTTCCGCTTATCATGGGGACCCTTATTCCTATGGAGGCCGCAAGGGGGGCCAGGATGAGGGATATCTTGTCCCCCACGCCACCGGTGCTGTGTTTGTCAGCCAGGGGGCTGAGCTCACTTTTCCAGGAGATGACCTCTCCGCTGTCCCGCATGGCTTCGGTGAGGGCCAGTGTTTCGTCGGGGTTAAGGCCATTGATATAGGCGGCCATAAGGAAAGCACTTGCCTGGTAGTCGCTTACTTCACCGGAGGCAATGCCCGATGCGAAATGGTAGAGATCTTCCCTGGAGAGGGAGCCGCCGTCGCGTTTGGTTTCGAGGAGGTCGGTGATCAGAACCATGGAATGATCTCGATCACCCTGTGAGTTCAAGGGCGGCCACCGCCGATATTGCAACCGTGAGGGTTCCCCATATCCAGAGGGCCCTCTTCTTGCCCCTGGTTCTCAGTCGGTCCAGGAACTCTCCCACGGACAGTGATTCTTCGGAAATATCCGGGTGCTTTATCTCGTCGTAGCTGAAGAGCAGCCTTTTCTTAAGAAGCCGTTTCAGCTCGGAGACGGATTCCACGGTAATCTCGTTGTCAGCTGTAACCACCGTGTATGGAACGATATCCGTTCCGGAGGGAGCTTCTGCATCCGGCTGGTCCGGCTCTTCCTCCTGCTCCGGGGTCTCCCCGGGCGGTTCCTCCGGCTCCGGGGCCGGGGGCTCCTTCGGTTCCGGGGCATGGGAAAGCTCCTCTTCCTCCACCGTGCCGTGGGCCTCCGCAGGCCAGTCCTCGAGGTCGAAGAGTCCGCAGCTTATCACCGGCTCCCAGTTCTTGCCGTCCAGGGAGATTTCCGACTCGACGGGAACCCTGGACTCCCTTATCCAGCTCCTGATGGTGTCGGTGTCCGGGGCACGATATTCCCTGTTGTCTATTCTGAGCCAGGGAGCGGAGCTTCCCTTCCCGGGCACCTCTCTAAGATGGGGGGCCACAGCGGGCAGGGCCGAAGCCCTTACCCCTCCGGGGGGGGTCCTGGGTCCTTCTATCACCGCGTCTTCAGTTACACGGCCATCCCTTGCCCACTGAACGATCACATCGAAGTCCGGTGCCTTGAATACACCGCTGTCCATGGAAACGGTCCACTGGTTGTCGGGATTCAGCAAAGAGGCGAACTGGGGGTTGGACATCACCGGCAGCCATTCGTCGGTTCCCGCCGGTCTGAAGCTGTCCTCCAGGGAGACCCTGTACTCCTTTACCCACTGCAGAAGCTGGCTGAGATCGGAAGCGCGGTGGATCTTTCCACAATGCTTCAGCTCGTAGGCACCGCTTTCTTTTCCGGTCATTTCAAACCCCTCCTTCGGCCTGGTTAACACCCGTTATATACTTCATGCTAATAGTTTTGCGAACCGCCGATGTCAACTCTTTCCCCGCGGGTCACCGGTCCAGTGAAGATCAGTGTGTCGCCAAGGGCATCGGCCACCAGGTCGTCGCTGATCCAACCCCTGTTCCCGCAAATGGATATAAGCCTTTCAACATAGGATTCCCAGTGGGCCGGAAGCTCCCCCTCCGCTCCATAACGATGATAGATCCCCGGCCCGGGAAGAATTGATACCAGAAAGGCCGTTTCCCTGAGGGAGAGCCCGCTGAAAGGCTTGTCAAAATAATATAACCCCGCGGAATTGAAGCCAAAAACCCCGGGCCCCAGCTCCACGATGTTGGCATAGAGCTCTATGATCCTGTTCTTTGACAGCCATCTCTCCAGCCTCCATGTAAGGAAGACCTCCTGGAGCTTCCTTGCCAGGGTTTTCTCCCTGCCCAGGAAGAGGTTCTTGGCCAGCTGCATGGTTATGGTGGAACCGCCCCGGACGAACCCCCCGCTCTCCATGTCGGCCCTTATGGAATTCCGTATGTGGTATTCGCTGAAGCCGCTGTGCCTCCTGAAAGACGCGTCTTCGGCGCAGCGGAGCAGGGGTTCAAAGAAAACGGGAATGGAATCGTAAACAACGTAGAGGTCGTTGTTAAGTGTATCCAGCGCTATCACCCGGGTATTGCCCCAGGAATCCCTCATGGTGCATCTGCCCCCTTCTGCTGAATCCATCAGGGTCCTGAAGCTCACCGGGCTGTAGGAGACCACAAGGCGTGAAGGGTCCACATCGATGCTCACATCGCAGCTTTCAGGATGATCCCAGTCCAGGGTGAGTTCCGTGGAAAAGCTCAGCTCCCCGGCAAGGGAAAGTCCCCTGAGGCAGCCCATCAGCTCGGGGGGCACCGAAGCGCTTATGTCCTCACCGGAAAGGGACCGGCTGAAAAGGTTCAGGACAAGCTTCCGCCTGACAGCACCGCCGTAGTCCAGCATGAAACCCACCACCGCCTTTTCCAGGCGTATCGATCCTGAATCGATGGAAATCGAACCGCTCTCCGGAAAAAGGGAACCGGAACACTCAAGGCCGACACCGATGCTGAAGGTATCCGGTGCTATGGAACTGCTGAAAACCTCCACGCTGTCAAAAATCAGCGTGGTGGAAAAGAGAACAGAGTCAGTTTCCCCCAGGGAAACATGGAGGGAGCCCGAGGGAACAGCCGCCATGACCGCTCCGCCGGTTGCGCTGCTGAGTAAGGCAATTGCCGGCCTGCTTATCTGCGAGAAATCCATGTGGAAGGAAGCATCGGAAACACCGTTCAAGAGACTGTAATGGAATATCGCCGATGCCGGTTCTCCGTCCAGGGCGGTTATGCTCCCCTGAACAACCACCGAGTCCGAAGAGATCGTCCCGGTGCAGATGCCGGACAGTGCCCGGCCGTCCATGATCCCTGGAAAGGGGCGGTCCGCCAGGGGAACACCGGTAACATCCTTAAAGACCGCCGTGAAAATGCCGTTTTCACGCCTGGCATGAAGTGTACCCCAGGCTCCTTCCATAGAGATGTGGTCAACACCTCCGGCACGGCTGGCGTAAAGACCGGTGCCGTCGGGAAGAATTCCGTTCTCCACCGATAGCGGAGGTATCATGACCGGATGATCCTCCCCTGGCCCCGGCGGGGAGTTCCCCACGGGAGTCACCGTAACACCCTTCATGATCACCCTGGATGGAACGGGGTTGAAGGACGCTCCCTGGAGGATCACCCAGACGCTCTCGGCACTGATGCCCCTGCCGGGCATGGCAAGACCGCCAAGAAAAACCGTGTTCACTCCGTAGCCCGCATGGGCGAAGGAGGCCAGGGGGTCGATCTCTCTGATCCTGTTCCTTATGCTGTTCTTCACCAGGAGGTTTCCCCCGGCAAGAAAAGCTGCCCCGGCGGCAGCCAGGACAAGTATGCGAAGCAATCCGGAACGCCTGTGGTTTTCCGGGGTCATTCCCTATTCTAGGGCTTTCCTGATCTCAAGAAGGATATCTTCGGCGGCCTGTGCCGGGTCGGGGGCTGAGGTGATCGGTCTTCCAACCACAAGGGCGGTTGCCCCGGCCCTGATGGCTTCGCAGGGGGTCATGGTCCTCTTCTGGTCACCGGCGTCGGAACCGGATGGCCTCACTCCGGGGGTTATTATCAGGAAGTCTTCCGAGGTATTCCTGCGCACCGCGGCGGCTTCCAGCGGGGAACAAACCACCCCGTGAAGCCCTGCTCCCATGGCGGCGCCTGCCAGGGCCTCAACAGCCCCGAGGGGGCTCAGCGTGGATCCCAGCAGCCTCAGATCATCGGAGTCCATGCTGGTGAGAACGGTTACTGCAATAATTCTCGTGCTGCCGGTCCTTGCCGCCGCAGCGGCCTCCATCATTGCCCTTCCCCCTGAGGCGTGAACATTTATTATCTCCGGTTCAAGGGCGCAGGCGGACCTGACGGCTCCGGCAACGGTATGGGGAATGTCGTGGAACTTCAGGTCCAGGAACACCGGGAATCCGGAAGACCTGAGTTCCTCAACGATCCCCGGGCCTTCCCTGACGAAGAGCTCCAGCCCGACCTTTACACCAACTGGAAGCCCTGCCAGGGGTTCCAGCAGTTTCCTGGCGGTATTCCCCCATTCGCTGGTCAGGGCCACATAGATCCTGGTATCACTCATTACCAACCACCTTCAATTCCACCGGGGCCGTGCCCGTTTCAAGCATGCCCAGTGAGGACGCAGCCCCCCTGGAAAGATCGATTATCCTTCCGGAAACATAAGGCCCCCTGTCGGTGACGCGGACCGTGGCGGACCTTCCGTTATCCGTATTGGTAACAAGCAGCACCGTCCCGAAGGGCAGTGTTCTGTGGGCGCAGGTCATGCCGTTCATGTCGTAGGTCTCTCCGCTGGCGGTCTTCCTGCCATGGAAGGGAATTCCGTACCAGGAGGCGGTTCCCCTCTGGGAGAAACCGGATACGATGGAAACCGAAGCGGGAACCCCCCTGTAGACATAGGCCGGCGAGGAGACAAGGCCGCAGCCCTGAAGACCGAGCATAAGAACCACCGCCAGGGCAGCCCTTGTCATTTTCCCAGAAGGGAGGTCATTTCCGCCATGAGCTCCATGGATGCCCATGGCCTCCTCATGAGCCATGTTCCCACCTGAACCATTTCAGCTCCCGCGGCGAGCAGTTCAAGCACATCACCGCCCCGGGAAACCCCCCCGGAGCTGATAACCGGAATGGAGACCGACTGTGAGACCTGCCACACCCTTGCCACCACCAGGGGCAGCAGGGCCGGTGAAGTATATCCGGCGACATTCCTTTTTATTACCGATCTTCCAGTTCTCCAGTCAATATGCATCCCCAGAAAGGTGTTGCAAACCGTTACGGCCCGGGCCCCGTTGTCCTCGGCGGCCCTGGCGGCCTGAACTATATCCCCCCCGTTGGGAGTGAGCTTCACCGAGAATGGTCTGCCGGTTGCATCGGCCACGCTGCCGGCGACCTTTCCCACGATGGAAGGGTCCGCGCCGAAGGTGGCCCCTCCCCGGGCAACATTGGGACATGAAACATTGATCTCGTAGCCGACATGGACATCTGAACCCTCCAGGACCCTTACAACTTCGGCGAACTCTTCAACGGTTTCCCCGGCCACATTCATGATCAGCGGGCAGGGAAAGTTTTCCAACCGGGGAAGGATATGCCCCACAACATGTTCCGCTCCGGGATTGGCCAGGCCGATGGAATTCAAAAGCCCCATGGGCGTTTCCATTATCCTGGGCGGCGGGTTGCCGGCCCTGGGTTTCAGTGTCACCGCCTTGGAGACCACGGCACCGGTATCCTTCAGGCACCCCATCTTCAGAAGCTCCTCACCGAAACCGGCGGTGCCCGATGCAAGCATGATAGGGGAAGGGAATGAAATGCCCCAGATTTCCCTCCTTATGGACGGGGGAAAACTCACAGTCCGGCCTCCTTCCACCTTTTCCAGTCTATATCGCCGCCTGGAAACACCGGGCCGTCGAGGCAGCACTTCCTGTAACCGCCTCCATTTACCGGGATGGAGCAGCCGTCGCAGACACCCCATCCGCATCCCATCCTGCTCTCGGTGGATACCTGTATCTTGCTTCTGTGCCCTTCGGGAATGGTGTTCCATACGGCCTCCATCATTGCCACGGGACCGCAGAGGGCTATGGTGTCAGCGCGGAGGAGGTCTTCTTCCCTCACGATGTCCGTAACGAGGCCCTTTCTTCCTGCGGAGCCGTCCTCCGTGGCAATTGTCAGCCCGGGGTGATCCCCCAGTGGCAGCACCCTGCCCGATGACGATGCCCCTACCAGAATGCCTGAGCAATGAACGGTGTCCATCAGGAAGGGAAAGCCCGCGGCGCCGAGACCGCCCCCTATGAGAAGCCAGTTTTCCCCCGGCCCGGTCCGCCAGCCCTTCCCCAGAGGACCCAGGACCCGGAGGTGGTTTCCCGTCTGAACACGGGACATGACCTCGGTGCCCCTGCCCACCACATCGAATATCACTTCAAATCCGTCCTCAACCACCCTGTTCACCGTGAAGGGCCGTCTTGTAAGGGGAAACACACCGCCGGAGGGCTCTATCTGAACGAACTGCCCGGGTTTCGCCCCGGCGGATATCTCCGGGCACTGAAGAACGGTACGGAACACGCCGGGAAGTATCTCCCTGTGGCGCAACACCCTGCAAAGGCGATCCGAGGTTTCAGCCATGGGTTTCACTCCTCCTCCCCTTCGGACTCCAGCCCCTGAGCCCTTCTCACAGCGGCTTCCATGCCCTGTGGAGTCATGGGATACACGTCCACCAGTTCCCTGAGATAGGAATCCACGAGGCTGCCGGACATCCTGGCCCCCTCCGAGGCAAGGTATGCCGCCCACAGGGCTTCCGCCCGGACCTCGTAGCTGAAAGGGGAATCAAGCAGTTCGTCGAGGATCTCCCAGGCGGCGGTCCAGTTCTCTTCATCGATCCTGACCCAGGCCCTTTCCAGTATCGCCGAGGGTCTTCTGGAGGCAATCCCTTCAGGGGTGGGAATGCCAAGCTGTTCCTCTATTCTTCCGGCGAGGTCGCTGGTGGGTATCTCCTCGACTATCTCAAGAAGCACCTGTTCCATGGAGTCGGTCTGGATCTCAGTGTTCTCAGCCAGAAGCACGGCTGCCATGGGAGAGAAAAGCACATGACCCAGGCCGGAGATATCCCTGAGATCCTCAATGGTCTCCTCATCGGCTCCATAGAGTTCAAGGCGCTTCTCCGCCGCCAGAAGCCTGAGCTTCATGGAGGTTTCCCCGGATGTGTGCCCGGCGCTGTCGGCGTACATCCTGTACAGGCTGAGGTTCCTGGCCCGGTTGCCGGCCAGGCGGAGCCACAGGAAGTCTCCCGGTCTGGAAGAGCAGTTCTCCAGCGCCTGAAGTGCTTCGTCGTAACGACGGGCCCTCTCCAGGAGAAGGCTCCTTCTGTAAAGTGCCTCGGCTCCGGTTTCCCGGTAGCTGTCCAGCTGGGCGGCGTTCAGGTAGGAGGCAAGGGCGGCGGTGGTATCACCGGCCAGTTCGTCGGCCCTGCCCTTGAGAAGGGATATGTCCGCCATTTCCCTGTCGGATCTGTAGCCCATGAGAAGCCGGTTAAGCTCCTGGGAGGCCATGTCCGGCATACCGGCTTCTATGAAGCTCTCGGCGGCGGCCACCAGTGACCGGTAGTACACATCCCCCCTGTCCTGTATCTCCGAGGCCCTCAGGGCAACCACCGCGCCGCTGTCGGGCATGCCCAGTTCGGTGAGTATCCTTCCGCCGGTTATGTAGTATTCCGCCTCGAGGCTGTCCCCCCGCCCGGTGTGAGGGTATCGTGAACCGCGGCGGCCAGACCGGGCTGTCCGGCCATGATGTAGGCCTCGCACAGGAGAAGCCTGCTTATGGCATGGCGTCTTTCGTTCTTTGAGGAAACCTGCATGAAGGCAGCGGCTGCGTCGTTGTATCTCTCCAGGGCCATTGCGGCACGGCCCATTCCAAGCCTGGCCCGGTCCAGTATGTCTTCGCTCTCGGTCATGACCATGGAAGAGGCGTATGATCTCATGGCCTCCTCGAAATCGCTCCTGCCGCTTCCCACAAGGGTCCTGTGACCCCGAAGAAGCAGTGCGTTGCCCAGAAGAAGCTGGGCGTCATCCACCCACCTGCTGTCGGGATACCTTGCCAGGACCCTTCCAGCACCGACCACCGCGGCATCCAGGAGTTCCTTCTCGTGGCTGGCGGGGTCGTCGGGGTGTTCCCTTGCGTACTCAAGGGCCTCCTCATAGTTTTTCTGGGCGTTGTAAAATGTGTTGTAGTAGGCGCATCCCCCGGTAAGAAGCACGATCAAGAGTGAAATGGTCCTAAACAAACCGGCCCTCCCTGTAGATTTCCTCTCCGATCCAGACACTGAGGATCCTTCCCCGGAGTTCCCTGTGAAAAAAGGGTGAATTCACCGACTTCGAAAAGGTGGTGGTATATGTCCAGGTTCCCTCCGGATCGAAAAGAACCATGTTCGCTTTGCTGCCCGGGCTTATTCCCGGGGGGGCGATGCCCAGTATGGAAGCCGGGGAAACGGTCAGCATTCTGATCACATCCATGGGTTCCATTCCCGCCCGGTTAACCAGTATGTCAACGGTGACAGGCAAAAGGGTTTCCAGGCCGGTTATGCCGAAGGCGGCATCCTGAACTGATAGGTTCTTTGACACTGCGGGGTGCGGGGCATGGTCGCTGGCCACCGCATCCACGAAGCCCGCGCCGGCAAGGTCGACCACCTCTCTGCGACTGGCCTCGGATCTCAGGGGGGGGTTCATTTTCGCCACCGCACCCAGGGTGATCAGGCTATTCTCGTTCAGAGCCAGGTGATGTGGGGTGGTGTCGCATGTTACGGAAAGCCCGGCTTCCGCCGCGCTGTGCACCCTTCTTATGCTTTCCGGGGAGGAGAGGTGGGTGAGGTGCAGCCTTGCCCCCGGAGGTGACCCGGCGAGGATATCTATGCACCTCTGAACATCCTGGAACTCCGCTGCTTCCGGTATTCCCACTGCCCCGGTGACCCGTGAGGCCTCGCCCAGGTTAACGGCGCCCCCGGCGGCCATTGCGGTAACCTCGGGGTGCTCTATCACCGTACCCCCCGCCGGGGCCAGCCTTCTGAAGGCCTCACGAAGGCTTGTATCGGATCCCACCGGGCTGCCGTCGTCGGTGAAGGCCTTTACTCCCAGTTCAAGGAAGCCTTCGAAATTTACGCAATCGAAACCCTTCCGCCCCATGGTCACGCAGGGTACCGGATGAATCCGGGCAAGGCCCAGATCGTTCCCGCGACGGACTATATCCATGGTTTCCCCGGGGCAGTCCAGGGGAGGAAGGGTGTTAGGCATCATGCCCAGGGCGGTGACACCCCCTGCAACCGCGGCCCGAAGACCGGTCAGAAGGGTTTCAGCCCCTTCCCCGCCGGGAACCCGGAGATGAACGTGCATGTCCACTATACCCGGAATGAGCCAAAGCCCTGAAGGGACCGACGAGGGGGGGGAAATGGATGTTACCTTTCCCTGGAAGACGGAAACATCCGCCAGGGCATCGGTGCCGGAAAGGGGATCGATGAGCCTTACCGCCCTCAATGTGCGTCCGCAGGTGCCGGGATCAGTCAGAATAGTCCTCTCCGTCGTGGTTGGCCTCTCCGCCGTCCGGGGCGTTATCCGCCGTGGAAACACCCCTGGACTCTATTATCCTTCTTTCCGGGGATGAGTTCCAGTCTCCCCTCTTCACTATACTCTGAATGACCTTCGATCCAAGACCCACTGAACCGAAGGCGTCAAAGAACCTCAGGGCCCAGCTTTCCGTTTCCGCCACGATCCTGTTCCTGTATTCTGCGGGCAGGGCCATTATCTCACCGTGGAAGGGCAGGTTCAGCTTCTTGTAGTCCCCTGAGTTCCTTGCCCACCCCCTCTCGTCGGCGGCCTTCACCATTCGGTTCCATAGTTCCATGGGAATGCCCTTGTCCGGGCGCTTAACATAGCTCCCGCCGTCGGTCAGGGCGTTTCCGCTTTCCTGGTCCATCTCAAGACCGAAGACGATGTTCTGCCAGAGGGTGCCCACATTCCCCTTGTTGATGCCGTATTCCCGGAAGGTTCCCACCTTTCCCAGGGGGTTCCGCTTATGCCGTGCTGGGCTATGGTAACTCCGTACTTCTCTATTGCCCCTGCTATCTGCCCCGTTCTCTCCAGGTCTATTCCCTCGTCCTCACCGGAGGATGTGTCGTAGGTCCCGTGCTTGGACCCGTTGCTTATTGCCAGGTAGTCCGGGAAGATGCCCCAGGAATTCAGCCCGCCGATGTAGTACTCAGCTTCTTTCACCGTGGTGAGCACACCGGCACCTTTTATCTCCCCCACCTCGGTTTCAAGACCGATGTAGGGGGGAATGTGCATGGCCAGGTCCCGGGTGTACATGAGGTTTTCCCAGTCGTGGTTGTGGGAGGCGTCGATGGCCACGGAGGTCCAGCCTCCGGCGATGGCTTCGGGAACCGTCTTCAGGGCATCGGTGAGGTCGCCCGGGGACTTGATGGCGAAGTGGTCCATGTGCAGGCAGTACACCACGCCGTCGCCTGAAGGCTTGAGTAGTGCATGGCCAGGCCCGGGAGGTTCTCGTAGTTTACTCCGGTGTAACCGGCCTCGGATTTGGCCAGCTCCAGCAGCACGAAGCTGTCCGCTTTCTTCGCCGCCCTCAGAAGCCCCAGGGCACTGAGGGGGTTCCTTATGTTGCAGGCCATGACGATCGCTTTGTTCTCCTCGGCCACCAGCGCTATGTCCCGGCCGCTCACCAGGGCGCAGCGGCTCCCCGGCAGGGCCCTCTGGACATTAAGGGGCCTGAGTTTCAGGAATCGGTCGTACAGGGAGGTGTCCATTCTCTCTCTCCTTTATGTTATTATTCACCCTGAAGAAATTTCACGGGGTAAATATGCTTGATAGCCAACGGAGGGGAAAAGGCTTGAGGAAGCTTCTCGAAAGAATACTCAGTATCAACAGCGCACCGGTTATAGTGGTTCTGCTGGTTCTGAGATATCTCTTCAGGTTCTCCAGTTTGGTGGCGGTGGACATCATTCAGGGATGTCTCTACCTCCTGGCCCTGGGAACACTGACGGCAACCGTTGGCCTTACCAGATCCCGGGGAGATCTGAAGAGCCGGCCCTGGCAGCTCATACTGAGCCTTCTTTTCCTTGCCGGGCTGGTCCTCACCGTTGTTAACCGGGGAACCGCCGGGAATCTCCATGAATGGACGGCGGCCTGGGTTTCCAACGCCTATCTTGGAGCCATGGCCTTCATCACCATTTCCGGCCACCTGATACTTCTTGCAAGAAGGACATCCCCGGCCCTGGTCCTTCCTTCAAGTTTCATTGTGGTCATTCTGGTGGGAACCGCACTTCTTCTTGCGCCGAGATCAACTGAGCAGGGCGGCATATCCCCGGTGGACGCCCTCTTCACTTCCACCAGCGCCACCTGCGTTACCGGCCTGATAGTGAAGGATACGGAAACCGATTTCACCTTCCAGGGCCAGCTCATCATACTGCTGCTCATACAGGTCGGTGGCCTTGGTCTGATGACCTTTGCCGCGTTCTTCTCACTGACCTTCGGGCAGAATATCGGTCTCAGCGACACAATGAACCTTACTCGAATAATGGACACCGAGTTCGCATCGGACCTGAAGCACATCCTTGTGTCCATTCTTCTCTGGACACTGACCATCGAAGCCGCCGGAGCGGTTCTGCTCTACAACACCTGGTCCGGCCTTGAGACCGGATGGTCCACCGGTGAAACCATCTGGCAGTCCATTTTCCACAGCATCAGCGCATTCTGCAACGCCGGGTTCAGCCTTAACAGCAATAACCTCGAGGGTTTCTCCCACTCACCGGAAACCGGACTCATCATCGGTTCCCTTATCGTTCTGGGCGGCCTGGGATTCATGCTGCTCACCGTCCTGGGGAAATCCTGGCTCAACCGGATAAAAACAGGAAGGAAAAGACCCCTGCCGGTACAGGCAAGGTTCGTTCTGCTCAGCACCGGGATCCTTGTGGCCCTGGCCCTTCTTTTCTTCATCGGAGCTGAGTGGAACAACACCCTGAGGGGAATGACCATTCCACAGAAACTTGGGAACGGCTTCCTTGAGGCGGTTACCCCCCGAACGGCGGGTTTCAACACGGTGCCCACCTCCGAACTGCTGCCCTCGGTGAAGTGGTTCTTCGTAATACTGATGTTCGTGGGGGCTTCCCCCGGGGGAACCGGGGGAGGAGTAAAGACCACGTCCGTGGGTCTTCTGTTCCTTTCACTGAGAAGCCTTCTCCAGAGAAAGAAACAGCCTGAGATCTGGCGGCGGCGTATTCCCGCTTTTGACCTTCAGCGGGCAGGGGCCGTCCTTCTGATGGGAATGGCGACCTTCGGGGTCAGCAGTATGCTTCTGCTCATTACCGAGAACTCAACCGGTCAGTTCCAGGAATCGGACTACATCTTCGAGGCCATGAGCGCCTTTGGAACCGTGGGTCTTTCCACAGGGGTCACTTCGGTGCTGACAACCCCTGGAAGGTGGATAATAATAGTAACCATGTTCATTGGCAGAACGGCCCCGGCAACCCTTGCCGCGGCAACCATAAGGGTGCGTACCTCACCGTACAGCTACCCGGAGGACAGGATAACAATAGGGTAGGTTGAATATCATGCAGGAATCACCGAAAAAGATCGCCGTGATAGGCCTTGGCTCCTTCGGAAGCAGCCTTGCGGAAGAACTTGTGAAACAGGGCGCCGAAGTAATGGCCATCGACGCCAAGGAAGAACTCGTGGACAACATCAAGAACACGGTGAACAACGCCATCTGCTTTGACTGCACCAATGAATCCCTCCTCGTGCCTATGGAATAACGAAGTTCGATCTTGTGGTGGTAGCCATCGGAGAGAACTTCGGAAGCACGGTTACCATCACGGCAATACTCAAGGACAGGAAGGTAAAGGTCTTCAGCAGGGCGAGCAGCGACCGCGAGGAAAAGATACTCAGGCAATAGGCGCCGATAAGGTCTACCGACCTGAGCACGAGCAGGGAAAATCCCGTGCAAGGGAAATGACCTACACGGGCATAAAGGAGTTCGTCAGGCTGAGGTCAGACATGGAGCTTATAGTGACCAGCTACCAGAACCATGCTGGGGAAATGATCAGTGAACTGGATATCCGCAGGGTACACGGGGTAAATATCGCCTTCTTCGGGAAAAACTGCCCGATGGAAACTATGAGTACAGGATACCGAATCCCGACGACATACTTGAGCAGGACGACCTTCTATGGCTCATAGGTACCAACAGGAACATGAAGCGGATTCACGAGAACAAGCCCTAGAGCAGCTCCAGCAGTCCGGTGGATTTCAGGGCCACCGATCTTTCGGAGTTTATCTTCACGAACAGTTTCAGGGCAGTTTCCGAGGCGGGGTGTTTCTTGCAGATGGATTTCACCAGGGCGGCCATCGCCCTGGGCAGCTCGGAGGATTCGGCGATGAAGCTCTGGAGGCTCAGTCCCTCGCTGAGGTCGTATTGCAGGGGTTCAAGGGCGGGATACTTCTTCCGTATCTTTTCCACGTAAACAGGCATCAGGCTCCTGCTCTGGGGCCAGACGGGACCGATGCTCTCAAGCCAGGCGTTCACCGAGGCAAGTATCAGGTTGATCTCCCCTATCCCCAGAGCGGATGGTTCCGCAACCGGGCCGTCAAAGAACTCCGCCAGCCCAGACCCCTCCGGTGACTTGAGGAACTGAATGAGTTCTCTGCCCGCTATGGTCCTGCCGGGAAGGAACCCCTTCGATATCTTTCCCTCGCAGATGGGTATAAGGGATATGCCGCCGTTAACATGGAGGCTTATCATGCCGGATTCCCCGGACTTCTTCAGGGACTTGAGTAGCTGAACCAGTTCACCGCTGGAGTTGTCCAGTTCGGTGAGGACAGGCTCTTCGGTGAGGTATTTTATCACCGGGCCAAGGGCCCGTTCATCCAGGAAGTGCAGGGAAAGGTACAGTTCCCTCTTGTCATTCCTTATCATGCTGAGAAAAGAGGCGGAATCAAGGCAGTCGCTTCCGGAGATGTAGTAGGGCTTGCCCTGCCTGAAGATCAGCCTTGTGAATATCCCGTTCCCGTCGGAAACGGACCAGTAGCAGTCCTTCCTGAAGTCCCTGAGTTCAGTTCCCCCTCTGACCAGGGCATCGAGGTTCAGGAAGTGAACCGGCACTCTGTCAAAAAAACTTCTTATGTATGGAAGATCAACTGAGGTATCAGCGTACAAGCCTTGCTATCCTTCCGATCTTGGGCAGACCCTCGCCTGGCTGCCATGACCAGTATGTAACCATTGCCTGTCCCTTGACAAGCTGGAGGTCCAGGGGGCCCCATATTCTGCTGTCGCTGGAATGATCGCGGTTGTCCCCCATCATGAAGGCACTTCCTTCGGGAACAATATACACCCAGTTGCCGTTACCATCCCGGACCGTGCCGACCCGTATCTCATCAAAGGCGAGATCCGCCACGGCCCTGTATGCGTAAAGGTCCGCCACTGAATCGGGCCAGCGTTCGTCTATGATGCTGGAATTGATGTTGTCCTGGTGGGCAAGGGCCCAGGGAGAGGGGACTCCGTTAACATAAAGGGTGTCGTTGCTTACCCTTACGGAATCACCCCCAAGGGCCACCACCCGTTTTATGAAGGTAACCTCCTCGTTGGCGGGATACCTGAAAACAATGCTCTCCCCAAGCTCCACAGACCCCGTGGCTGGCATGAGGAGCCATCGGTGATCCCCCCTGAAGTTGTGCAGCAGGGGTGCCATCCGGTCGGAGAAGGGTATCTGCTGACCGTTCTCTGACTTCAGAACAAGCAGATGATCCCCAACGGGAAGGGTGGGAGCCATGCTGGGTGTGGGAATCCTGTAGGCTTCTATGACATATGGTCGGAGAAAACCGAAAAAGACCAGCAGTGCCAGGGCAAGCTGCAGAAACCAGTTGCCGTACTTTTCTACCTTCGGGTTCAAGTTTCCTCCTGTGTATGATGGTGAAAGCGATAATGGCCAACGGAGGGGCAATCGTCAACCAGCTATTGACAGGGAGGGCACGATCCAGCAAAGTTTCATTGTTTAAAACTCACTGTCACAGGAAAGGATATCCATGGATCTCATCACCGCCATCACCGACTTTTCCCCGGGATCGATACCCATTGGAAGAATAGGTCTCTTTGCACTTGGAATACTGGTCTCCCTGGCTCTGCGAAAACTGGTCTGCGCCCTTCTGAAGAGACCCAGGAAGAGAACGGAGAACTTCCTGACGGCACTCCTTTACGGGCTGGCGGGACCAATGGCGTTCCTTGTGGTTTTCACCGGCTTCTACTATTCCCTTCTCATACTGAACCTCCACGGCACGGTGAATCACGTGGCCATGATCATCATACAGCTCCTCCTCACGTTCACCGCCATAAGGGTGCTTTACGTGGTGGTAGACGATGTGGCAAGACAGATGGGCTCCCTCGCCGACGAGACCGAATCGAAACTGGACGACCAGCTGATACCCGTTCTAAGAAAACTGGCCAAGGTGGTTATCGCCGCGGTGGCCATAGTGTTCTTCATGCAGCTCAAGGGCTATCCCGTTACCGGAATAGTTGCCGGTCTGGGCATAGGCGGCCTGGCCTTCGCCTTCGCCGCCCAGGATTCCATTGCGGGTATCTTCGCCTCGGTGGCCCTGTTCCTTGACAGGCCCTTCATGGTGGGCGACTTCATAGAGGTTGGAAGTGTGGTTGGAACGGTGGAGGAGATAGGCCTCCGCTCAACAAGGATAAGGACCCTGGGGAAGACCCTTGTCGCCATACCCAACAAGGAGATCGTCGATTCAACCATCGACAACCTCTCGAAAAGACCCCTTCGCCGGTGCAGCATTTCCATAGGCGTTACCTACGATTCCACAGCGGAACAGATGGAAAAACTGGTGGATAGCCTTCGGCAGATGCTTGTGGACGACGAAATGTCCGAGCACGAGAACTCCTATGTCCACTTCAACACCTTCGGGGACTCCTCTCTGAACGTGGACATGATCTTCTTCATAAAGACCACCGATTACGCCGAGTTCCTCCAGGCGAGACAGAACCTGAACATCAGGATAATGCACATCGTACAGGACCTGGGCCTGGACTTCGCCTTCCCTTCAACCACGGTCTATCTGGAAAAGTAGTGGAAGGCCACAGGCAGCGGCTGCGTGAGAGGTATGTAAGGGCCGGCATAAGGGGCTTCACCGAAAGGGAGGTCCTGGAGCTGGTCCTCACCTACGCCCTTCCCAGGAGGGACACCAGGGATATCTCCCAGGACCTCCTGAAAAGCTTCGGGAGCCTCAGGAACGTTCTCAGACAGCCGCCTTCCTCCCTTACGAAGGTAAAGGGGGTCGGCCAGGCAGCCGCGGTTCTCCTCTCCCTTCTGCAGCAGGTGGTATCCCTGGCGGAGTTTCCCGGAAAGAAGATCACAATTACCGGCCCGGAACAGGTGGCCGACTATCTCAGACAGCGGCTGGGATCACTCAGGAGGGAAAGGTTCAGCGCCCTTCTTCTTAACTCCTCCAACGAACTCATCGCCGAGGTGGACCTCGAGTTCGGAACGGTGAACCGCACCCAGGTCTATCCCAGGAACCTGGTGGAAAAGGTGATAGCCCACAGCGCCTCCGGGGTGATACTGGTTCACAACCACCCCGGAGGCCGGCTGGAACCAAGCAGGGAGGACATCGCCCTCACCAGGAAGCTTGCCAAACTTGGCGAGGAAATGGATTTCCGGGTCCTCGACCACTTCATAGTTACCGACGAGGCGGTCCGGGCCATTGGAAATCAGCAGGGCTGAGAACACCCGTCCGGCGGGCACCACCTTCACCCAGGTACAGGAAGACATCGGCCAGACCCCGGAGTGGTTTACGCTGAAACACACCGATTAAGGTCGGGAAGGCTAAAGGGAGAGTTCATCGAAGCTCAGGGTACCCAACGCCCCGGTTGCGCCGTCAACATACCAGAGGGTCCCCCCGGAGCACCTGGGTTTCGTTTCGATCACCCCGGGAGTCGAGGTTACCCTGATGGGGTTCTCCCCGGGTCTTACGAACCAGAGGTCTGCCCCGGTGAGCCAGTGGCCGTCGTCGGTGGACACACAGTAGAATAGCCCTCTGAGCCCGGGGCACCAGCAGGGCTGTTCGCCGTTTCCCACCACCATCAGTGAGCCGTCGGCGGGGAGATAGACTATCTCGCCGGTGAGGGTGGGAGCGATGACATGGCCTCCGGGGGTAACCAGGGGGCATAGAACCTGTAGCCCTGCACCACCCTTTCCCCTCCTGTATCCAGGCAGAGTATCCTCAGCATGTCGTTCATGTCGGTATATGCGGCTGTCCCGCTCTCGACGCTCACATGGAAGGCTGGAACCCCTTCGCTGATAACATCCTTCCACCTGTAGAGGGAACCATTCTTCGTGTACCAGAGATCCCCGGCAGAATCCAGCCAGGGAGCCCCGGTCCTGCCAGGGGACACCACGGAGGTTTCACCGGTGAGGATGTCCGTTTCCAGAAGCCCCCGGGACGAGGAAACGCAGTATATCCTCAACTCGCCAAAGGCAATGTAGCTGAACCTCTCACCGGGCTCCGCCTCAAGGGTGAAGACCATTTCACCACCCTGGGAAACCACGGACAGTGAAGAACCGCCATCAACCGCCATGGCCGCAAGTCCGCCGGAGGCGGCAAGGCTTTGTATACCGGTTATAACGGCGAGAAGATGCAGACCCATAAGAAAACCTCCCCCGGGAGTTGATTATAATAAAGACACTGTAAGGCAATACACCAATCCAGGAGATGAAGATGAACCCTTCAAGAAACACCCTGTTCCTTTCCATGTGCCTTCTGATCCTTGCCTCCTGTTCCACCAAGGAGGCACCGCCGAATGTGCTCCTCCTGATAATCGACACAGTGAACGCGAAGCACCTTGGCTGCTATGGTTACGAAAGGAACACCTCCCCCTTCATCGACAGTCTGGCATCCTCTGGAATAAGGTACGCCAACTGCCAGGCCCAGGCCCCCTGGACCCTGCCGGGAACAGCCACCATACTCACCGGCCTCACCGAGAGAAGCCACGGCTGCAGCAGGTATGGCGGTGTCTCCCATGGTCTCGATCCCGAGGTCCCCACACTGGCTTCCATCCTGGGTTCCAGGGGATACACCACCGCCACATTCGTGAACAACGGATATCTGGGCCCTGACTTCGGGCTGGACAGGGGTTACGGAAGCTACTGGATGGGAAAGGACAGCATTGACTATGCCCATGTCACCATGGATTCCGCAATGCACTTCCTTGACACCCTGGCCACAGGAAGGCCCTTCTATCTGAAACTTCACCTCATAGACCCCCACCTGCCCTATGATCCCCCGGCCCCCTTCGACACACTTTTCAAGTCAACGGGAACCGCCGGTTACACCGTCTGGCCGTCCTCCTCGGAGCTCTGGAGCCGCCAGGCGGTTATAGACCACATGAGGGCCATGTACGACTCCGAACTCCGATGGACCGACAGCCAGCTAGAAAGGCTTTTTCAGCACCTCCGTGACAAAGGGCTGGTTGAGAACACATTGATAGTCCTGGTTGCGGACCACGGCGAGGAGTTCATGGAACACGGGGACTGGGGCCACTCCCACAACCTCTATCAGCAGGCCCTCCATGTACCCCTCATCATCACCGGCCCCGGTCTGGGAACCGGAGTGGTGGAACACAGGAACGCAGGGCAGTTCGATGTGCTTCCCACCATTCTCGACTATCTCGGTATACCGGCTCCCGAGCACACCGAGGGGATAAGTCTTCTGGGGGAGATACCGGAGAACAGGATCATCCCCTCAAGCGGAGTTCTGGCAGACACCGCATCCGCCTCGGTTCTCTCCGGGTCCATCAAGGTTCTCTGGTACGTGGAACCGGACTCAGCGGAAACCTACGACCTGGCGTCGGACCCTGAAGAAACCGAAGCCCTCCCGCTGGACAGCCTTCTCTTCGAGGCTGTAACCGACTACTGGGCCTGGCCGTGCATATGCACCCCCACCGCCTTTGAAGAAAAGGTGATCGAGCAAAAAAGACTGGAGAGTCTGGGCTACATCAGATAGGATTCCATTCAAAATGTCCGACATCACCCTTTCAGGTGGGTGAACATACCTGTATGTCGCCGCCTTCCGGGCAGCTATGATCTACTCTGTGAGAGCTCGGCCCATTGCTGCCTTTGTTCCGGCCTGTGGGCATGCCAGTTACCCCTCTGGTCACGGCCGAGCTTAAGGCATTTGAGGAACAGTTCCCCGGTCCCCGCCTCTTTGTAAGACTCCTCCAGCTCTTTCATGGAGTAACTGAACTCATATGTCTCGACCTGTGGATTCCCCGTTTCCGGAAATGAGAGGACCATGAAGGTTCCCCCGGAGGGAAGTGTTCCCCCGCCAACTGAGCCCGGGTTTATGATAAGGCCGCCGGGACGCCTAATCACCAGGGGTGTGTGTGTGAACCCGCAGGCGAGGATATCCGCCCCGGACCTGTTCAGAATGGCGTCGTATACCTCTGCCGGGGCATTCTCAGGAAGGCCCTGGGACTGTCTGCCGGGCAGGCCGTGAACGCAGTGGAAGGTCCGCTTGCCCACCTGGAACCTCAGTTCCTCGGGAAGACCCTTGAGCCACTTCCTTCCCGGAGGGGATATGCTCTCCAGGTCCACTGAAAGAACTCCGCCGCCAGGTTCCTCCAGTGGGGGTTAAGGTACTCCTCGCCGGTTGTGTCCCTCCGCCTGGCCGCAGCCCTGTCGCAGTTGCCCTGGACACAGTCTGTTCCGCTGTCCCTGAGAAGCTCTATGACACCTTCGGGGTCGGGACCGTAGTGGACCAGGTCCCCCAGGCATACGGTTGTTTCCACCCCTATGGAGCCGATCCTTTCAAGGGCCGCCCTGAGAGCTGGCAGGTTGCCGTGTATATCGGAAAGAAAAGCTATTCGCAAATCATCGTTCCTCTCTGTTCTGTTTCAGCTGGGAATATACAAGGTGCCGGAGGAGACTACCGGAAGAGGAACCTGTCGGAAATCCCCTGAAGGGGTCGCCACCGCTCCGGGGGGTGTATGAGAGTCTGGCCAGTTCTTCCCCGGAGCCGCTTTTCACCAGTTCCCTCACATGGCTTCCCCCTGCGAGGATGTCGATGGGCATTTTGTCGTATTCGTACTCGTAGGGGGAGGATTCCAGCGGGTCTGGACAAGGGTGAAGCAGTATTCCAGTATTCCCAGGGCTGCCAGAAAGGGTCTGAAGGCTTGGGGATCCGTTATGTGTATTTCCGCCCCGCCGCACTTGTACCCGCTGTGCTTGTTGAAGGTGGGAATGAAGAAATGGGGTCTGAGAACCGCTCCCTGCACATACCTGGAGCCGTTCAACCGGTTGCAGAGCCTCCAGGGGTCTACCCAGGGCGCACCGAATACCTGGAAGGGTCTGGTGGTTCCCCTGCCCTCTGACAGGTTGGTGGCCTCAAGGAGGCACATGCCGGGATAAACCAATGCGGTTTCCCTTGTCGGCATGTTCGGGGAGGGCATGACCCATGGGGGGGGGGTTGGGAAGGCTGAACACCTTCGGCCGGGGGATCCCGTCGAAGTCGGCGAAGAACAAGGCCAGTTCCCCGGTGGATAATCCGTGTCGCACTGGAATGGGATACATTCCCACGAAGGATGAAAAGGCCGTGTCCAGTACAGGGCCCTCCACCAGCCTGTTCCCCAGGGGGTTGGGGCGGTCGGTCACCGCCACCGGTATGTCAAGCTCAGCACACCTGCGCATGGTGAGGGCCATGGAGTAGATGTATGTGTAGTAGCGGCTGCCAACATCCACAAGGTCGATAAGCACCCCGTCCGCCCCGGACAGCATGGAGTCTGTGGGCACCCGGGTGTTCCCGTAGAGGCTGTACACTGGAACGCCGTATTCCGGATGGGTGTACCCCTCCCATTCTATCATATTGTCCTGGGTCTCTCCCCAGAAACCGTGCTGGGGGCCCATTACTCCGTGAAGCACACCCCATTGGTGCAGTTCATCAAGGGTGGACCTGAACCGGTGATCCACGGCGGCGTAGTGTGACAGGAGACATATCTTTTTCCAGGGAAGGTTTTCCCGGGTGAGTATTTCGTTATTTTCCATGGACGAAGAATATGAAAGGCGCAGTTTTTCCGCAATGGATGAAAGGAGCAGGGAGTGAACGTTTTCAGCCAGACCTTCGACGCTGTAAAGACCAGCTGGGGCATTCTCATGGCGGATAAGGAGCTGATAATCTTCCCGGCCTGTCGGGAATACTGTGCCTCCTCGTGAGCGCCAGCTTCTTCTTCCCGATTTCCGCCTCGGGGCAGCCTGTTGAAGAACTCTACGAAACGAACCGCGCCGGCTTCCTGGTTCTGACATTCCTTTTCTACTTCGCCAACTACTTCCTGATAACCTTCTTCAACTGCGCCGTCATAGCCTGCGCGGAGATACGGATGGCAGGGGGGAACCCCACGCTGGCCGATGGCTTCAGGGCCTCCTTCGCCGTAACCAGCTACATAGCCATGTGGGCCATGGTGGAGGCCACAGTGGGGCTGATCCTCAGAATGTTCCGGGGCAAGGGGCGAAGAAGCCTGATAACAGGTTCCCTGGGAACCATGTGGACCATGGCGGCATTCTTCGTTCCCCCGAGGATGGTCATCGACAGGATCGACCCATTCACAGCGCTGAAAAGTGCCTGGAAGGATCTGAAGGGGAACTGGGGTCACCAGCTTGTGGGGGTGTAAGCTTCGGGCTGCTGGGGTTCCTGGCTGCCCTTCCCGCCCTTGCCCTTCTCTTCTCATCCGGTTTCCAGAGCCCCGGCGCACTGATAGCCGCCGGTGTCTGGCTGCTTCTTGCAACCCTGATCATATCAACCCTGAGGCCGTTTTTCAGGCCTCCCTGTATCTCAGGATCAGGGGCTGAGTTCAGCGGAAGGGTATGACGTCTCCCTGGTTCAGGAAAACGGTTCCCGGATGGATCACGTCGGCCTCGGCGGCTATCTCCCCGGCGAACCAGGGCTTCATGTGGAACACATAGACGGGGATGTCCGGGCTGTTCAGCTTACGCAGTTCATCGGCGGCCAGGGAAGGGGACAGATGGTCCGACGCCAGGGCGATGCTTCTGCTGGAATCGGGGAAGGAAACCTCGATGAAGACACCGGAGGGGGTGCCCTCGGCCCTGGCCCTCTTCCAGATGGTGTCCGTGGGCCCGGTGTCCCCTGAATAGACCATCAGCCCGCCGTCGGCCCTGAAAAGGAAGCCCCTGGCCCCTGCGGGATGGTTCACAGGAACCGCCATGGCCTCCACCCCCCCTGGAAGCTCCACCCACACTTCGTCGGGAAGCACCCTGTATTCGAGAAGCGGGGCGCCGGCGGTTTCGATCTTGGTGAAGTCCGGCCAGATAAGGCCGTTCATGTAGTGGGTCTTTACTATGGAAATGCAGGCTTCGCTTCCCATGACCACCAGGGGACGGTTCCTCGTGTGAACCATGGAATCCAGTATGAAGCCCAGATCGAGTATGTGGTCGAGGTGGGCGTGGGTCAGGATCACCGCGTCCACTTCATTAAGTTCCTCCGGTGGTATGAAGGAGGCGCTGCCTGCGTCGATGAGCACCCTGGGGCCAAGCCTCATGCAAACGATGCGGTCAACGGCGTTCTTTGAACCGGCGGCACCGGTAACCTCAATGTACATATACGACACTCCTCATTTTACCACCCTGGGAAGCAGCGGGCTTATCCCGGTTACCACCTCATAGTTTATTGTATTCATCCACCCGGCCATGAGTTCGGCGGATATCTCCTCGTCGCCGGACCTTCCAAGGAGCACAACCTCGTCCTCGAGTTTTACCCCGGGTATGTCGGTGACATCCACCATGCACAGGTTCATGCAGATCCTTCCCAGGACCGGAGCCCGCCTGCCCTTCACCAGAACCCAGCCTGTGTTGCCCAGGGACCTTCTGTATCCGTCGGCGTAGCCCACGGGCAGGACTGCTATACGTGTGGTCCGGGTGGTGCGGCAGGTGCAGCCGTAGCCTACGAAGCTTCCCCGGGGAACATCCTTCAGCTGAACCGCCCGGGTCTTCCAGGAGAGCACCGGCGCGAGGTCAGGCATGCGAACACCCATGGATTCAGCGGAAAGACGGGTTTCCCTTGAGGGCCACAGTCCGTAGAGGCCGATCCCCGTTCTAAGCATGGAAAAGTGTGTCTTTGAGAAAAGAATGGCAGCGGCGGTGCAGGCAGTGTGTATCACCGGGGGTCTGATACCGTTCCCGCCCAGGTATCCAGAACCTCCTGGAACCTGCTGAGCTGACTGCCTGCGTACTGGTGGTCGAGTGTATCCTCGATGTTGGCGAAGTGGGTGTAAACCCCCTCGAGCACCGTTCCGGGAATGTCCGTAAGCCGACCGGCAAGGGCAGTGGCGTCTTCGGGAAGGACTCCCTGGCGCCATGTTCCCGTTTCCACCTTCATGTGAACTATCAGTTCTTTTTCAGAAGGGGGAAGCGAAGAAATGGCGGTGGCGGTCTCGAAGTTGCACACCATGATCCGGAGGTGGGCCTCTCTGGCCTCGGACAGCCTTGCCAGGGGAACATGCCCCAACAGAAGCACAGGCCTGTTCTCCCCCAGGGCCCTTATCTCGAGGCCCTCTTCAAGGGAATTCACCGCAAGCCAGCCTGCTGAGGGAAGCAGGGGAAGCATCTCACTCACTCCGTGGCCGTAGGCATTGCTTTTCACCACTGCGCAGTGAATACCTCGGAAGCCGTGGCCTCTTCTTATTTCCGCCAGGTTGCGGTCCGGCGACCCGGCGCTGAGTTCCACCCATACCAGACTGCTCATGCAGGTAGAATACGCCAATAAAACCAGTTATGCAAGGAACCCTCCGGTGTGGTTATATTGACCGAAATTGAATGGAGGAAAACATGACCACCGTAAGATTTCTGCAGGCGGACAGCATGACCGGGGAAGGCTTCCAGGAACTTCTCTCCCCATTTAAACCGGTGTCACCGGAGGGCAGCCGGGAGATGGTGGCTGTAAAACTGCACCCCGGCGAGGAGGGGAACGGCTCCTTTGTTTCTCCGGGGCTCGTGGGGATGGTGCTGGATGCCCTTGAACTTCCGGAAAGACGCACCTTCCTCACCGACACAACGGTCCTCTACGGCGGCAGGCGTATGTGCGCCCCGGATTATGTTGCCCTTGCCCACGCCCACGGCTTCGGCATGCCGGATTTTCCCCCATTCATCGTTGCCGACGGCCTTACGGGTACCGAGGAACACAGGGTCAAGCTGCCCGGACACTGCGAAACAGGTACCGCAAGGCTTGCGGGGATCCTGGCCAGAACCGGCAAGGCGGTCATGATAAGCCACTTCAAGGGACACCTGCTGGCGGGTTTCGGGGGGGCCATCAAACACCTGGGAATGGGCTGGTCCGCCAAGGCGGGAAAACTCTACCAGCACTCATCGGTACTTCCCTCGATAAAGGCGGATAAATGCACAGGCTGCCGTGCATGCCTTCCTGTCTGCGGTTCCGGGGCAATCACTCACCGTGGGGAAACGGTCTACATAGATCAGAAAGCCTGCACGGGCTGCGGCGAGTGCCTCCAGGTATGCCCTGTGGGGGCCATTGGCATAAGATGGAACCAGGAAGCGGACGCCTTCATGGGTAGAATGACGGAATACGCCCTGGCGGCCACCATGGCGGTGGAGATCCCGGTCTATGTAAACTTCCTCACGAAGATATCACCGGACTGCGACTGCATGAAGAACGAAGGACCACCCATGGTGGCGGACATTGGAGTGCTTGCCTCCACCGACCCAGTTGCCATAGACCAGGCCTCCCTGGACCTTGTCACAGCGGCGGAACCCTGGGAGACAATGCCCCTGCGGGAAGTGACAAGTTCCTGGGAGTGCGCCGGGACCGGGACGGCTCGAAACAGCTGGAAATCGGTGAGAGGATCGGTCTCGGCAAAAGGGAATACCGTCTGGAAAAGGTGGTTGTTTGACAGGCGGGACAAAAGCCGCGGTCCTCATGACCGCGGCTGCCCTTTTTCTTTCCCTTGTACCCCTGGCGGTTCAGCTGGTGCCCGGGGACTCAGGAATAACCACCAGCCAGAAGCTGGTCGCAAGGGGTTCAGTGGCGGCCCTGGTAACCCTTGTGCTTCTGCGAAGAAGGGGAATATCCCTCTTGTCCCACCGTCCGCCGCTTCTTTTTCTGAGAAGCGCCCTGGGGACCCTGGGAATGGTCTGCTACTTCTACGCCCTGGAACACCTTCCCATGTCAAACACTGTCACCATGAACAAGCTCAGCCCCTTTTTCGTTATCCTTTTCTCGTGGATCTTTCTCGGCGAAAGGCTCAGGCCGGTACAGGTACTGGCAATGATCACAGCCTTTTCCGGGGTTGCCCTGGTGGCGGGACCCGGGAGCATGACACTGTCAACGGCGGTGCTCCTGGCCCTTGCTTCGGCGGTCTTCGCCGGGGCGGCCTACACCACCCTCAGGGCCCTGAGGAGATACGACTCTCCTCTGCTGATAGTATTCTGGTTCAGCCTGTTCTCTGTTGCTGTGTTCCTGCCTCCCGCCATATCAAAAGGGACCGTCCCCGGCTGGAACGCCCTTCTTCCCCTGGCGGGGATAGGGGTGGCGGGGGTTACCGGACAAATCCTCATGACCGCCGCCTACAGATACGCCGAGGGGGGCAAAGTTGCTGTCTACGGCTACCTCAGCGTGGTTTTTGCCATTCTGTGGCAGGTTGCGGTTTTTGGAGAAATGCCCCCCGCAGCGGTGCTGGCCGGAGCTGTTCTGGTGATGGCGGGGGGCTTCATCAACTACAGGTTCGCCTAGCGGATCAGCACCGCCCTGGCTGCGGACACGGAACCACCGCGATGGAACCTCACATAGTAAACGCCGTCGGACACATCCCCGCCGGGGGTCCATTCCATGAGCCCGGAGGCATCTGAACCGCCGCTGTGGACCAGCCTTCCAGCGGAATCGTAAACGCTGAACACCGTTTCCGGCTCACCGGCGAAGACCATGGAGCTACTGAAGGGATTGCCGCTGACCATACCGGGAACCGAAGGGGATGATGAACCCCCCTCTACACCGGTGGAGTTCACCGTGTAACCGTTGAACCATGTTCCAGGGGCGTACTGCGGATGGGCGGACACCCTGCCGGAGGAATCCTCAGCCTTATGTAGTAGTCCACGAAGTCGCCGTTGGACTGACCGGGGATCGCCGCGGTGTAGTTGCCGGAACCGGCGGATGTCATGGTGACCTGTGAGAAGGACCCGGAGTTGACCCTGTAGTAAACCTTTGCTGAAACCAGGGAGTTGGCGGGGTTTGGCCTTATGAATGCGGTTATCTCAACCGGGAAGCCGGACTGCTCCGGAGCCACCGGGGTGTGGAGGACCTCCAGCATGTATCTGTCAATGACATTCCTGCTTCTGCAGTGGAGGGCATCGGTGTTCTCAAAGCCGGAGTAGTAAACCGGCGTGATGTTGTACCCGGGGATGGCTTCGTTGAAGGCCAGTTCCGCGGCGGAATCGTTACCGGTGTTCCACACCGGCATGTAGTAGGTGTCGTTGTGAAGAAGGCCGTTCACATAGCCCTCGGTGCCGCTGGAGAAAACCCTGTAGACATTCCATGGATAACCGTACTGGCAGTTGGTTTCCGCTATGAGGTCCGCGGCGGCTTCCAGGGCGGCGTAGTCTCCATGGGAAGGGGGCACCTGAAGGACCATTACGCGGTCGGGGCTGAGCATTTTCGCCCAGCAGTCGATGTGGTTGATGTAGCTGCTCTGGGGGTCGTCGTAAACCCTGTACTCGGAAACTCCCAGGTACTCCTCCATCTGCGAGTGCACCCAGGCAACCTGATTACCGTTGTCGTTGTACACCTCGTCCTGGGACATGGACTCGCCGAGACCCCCGGACATGTAGTTCCCTCCGGTATGAACGATGGAGGATGTATAGACCGGAATACCCCACTGGTCGCCTATTACCTGGGGTATGAGATCGTCGAGGGGCCGGGGTCTGTTATAGGAATAGTTGAAGATGCCCTGGGTTCCGTCGGGAAGGGTGATGAACCAGGGTCCGTAGTCCCTTACCCAGATGGAGTTGGTCGGGGCCACGATGAAATCGGTGTTGTCCATGTTGACCCCGGCGGAGGTCAGGGATGACTGGGCCGAAGCATGCTGGGAGGATGAAACGATTACCCATAGTTCCCCGCTGTTGGAAACGTCGATGAGAAAATCGTAGGGAACGCCCAGCGGCCAGCGGACCATTACTCCGGTTGACGGTTCGAACTCGGCGGGGTTCCGTACCCCGGAAGGAGGAGGGTCGGACCTCTCCAGGTATGTGCCGATCTCCCCTGCCCTGGTAAGCTCCTCTTCGGTGAAACCGATGGGGAGGAGCTCCTCGGTTCCGCACAGGGATAACTCAGCCCCGGCGGCCAGTGCCGCTGAAGCCATCACAGCGATCAAAACAGCTGAAATTCTCATCTGGTTTCCTTCATTCTTCTGTGGCGGGGGAAAAGTATATTACATTAACAATTTCAACAGAACTGGAGTTCCAAATATGGAGAAACATATAGTGTTCAGCCTTACGGCAACAGTGCTGTGGGGTTTCTGGGCAATTCTCGTGAAAATATCCTCAACCCGAATGGGCCACTGGCCCTCCATTCTGATCTATACCCTCTTCTCAGTGGTGACCGTGGCCCTTCTTTTCATGGGACTGGGGCAGAACCTCCGGTCGGTGGACGCCACCGGGGTGCTGATAGCCGGAGGGGCCGGCATACTGGGCGGCCTTGCCCTTATTTTCTTCCAGAAAGCCGTTGCCTGCGGCCCGGTGAGCACCTCAACGGCTCTTTCCGCCCTCTATCCGGTCCTGGCGGTGGTTTTCGGGATCTTCGTCCTGAAGGAAAACCCCTCGGTAACCAATCTGGTGGGGATCATGCTCGCGTTAGCCGGGGGAATACTCATCTCAATTTGATATTCGGTCTTTTCCGTTGTATTTTACCAGAGTATTCTCGAATTTCAAACCTTAAAGAAGGGTAATTCCAAATGGCTGTTCCATTCCTGGACCTGAAAGCCCAGTACCATGAGATCAAGAACGAGGTCAAGCCCGAAATAGAAGAGGTCATGGAAACCTGCTACTATGTCCTTGGCCCGAAAGTAAGGAACTTCGAGGAGAAATTCGCAGATATCTGTTCCGCCAGGCACTGCATAGCCCTTTCCAGCGGCACGGCGGCGGTCCACGGAATGATATGGGCGGCGGACCTCCCGGCGGGGAGCGGCCTGATAACACCTCCCAATACCTTCACCGCAACCGCCGAGGGGATCGTCCTGGCGGGTCATGTTCCCGTATTCGTGGACGCCGAGGCCGAAACATGGAACCTTTCCCCGGAAGCAACCGCCGAGTTCCTTGAGTCCTGCTCTTCCTCGGGGAAACCGGTGGACCCGAAAACCGGTGCGGTGATAAGGGGAATAGTGGGGGTGGACCTCTACGGCCATGCCGCGGATTATCAGGCCCTTCAGACCATAGCCGACGATTACGGGCTCTTCCTTTTTGAGGACGCCGCCCAGTCACACGACGGCTCAAGGGGAGGCAAGTCCACGGGAAGCTTCGGAAATGCAGCCAGTTTCAGCTTCTACCCCGGTAAGAACATGGGAGCCTGGGGAGAAGGCGGCGCGGTAACCACATGCGACGACGCCCTTGCTGAAAGGATGAGGAGCCTCCGCGACCACGGCTCCAGCGAAAAGTACTACTACAGGGCAATAGGGCACAACTACCGGATGAGCGCCTTCCAGGGAGCCGTACTGGGTGTAAAGACGAAGTACATACACCGCTGGAACGACCAGCGCATAAATGCCGCGGCCAGGTATTCCGAACTGCTTAAGGACCTTCCCCTTAAGCTGCCTGTAACCTCCGGGGATACCAGGCATGTCTTCCACCTCTACGCCGTTCACACTCCTGTCCGCGACGAACTGAGAAGCTATCTGGCCTCCAGGGATATCGGCGCTGGTCTCCACTACCCCGAACCCCTCCACACACAGAAGGCCTACGAGTACCTGGGATACTCCAGGGGAGATTTCCCCCTTTGCGAAAAGAACGCCATGGAAAACCTCACACTGCCCATGTTCCCCACGATCACCCCGGATCAGCAGCAGGAGGTAGCCAGGGCCATCGAGGACTTCTTCAGAAAGGGTTAACTTGCCTACAGCAAGGGTCTTGACGCTGAACAAAAGGTATTATGCCGCAGGGGTTGTCATTGACCTGGCAACGGTGGCGGTTTCCCTGCTTCTGGCGGTGTTCCTTCGTTTCGGACATTTGTGGGCCTTTCCCCTTTCCGAGTACATGGGAACCGGAGCCTTTTTCTTTCTGGGCTGCTACACCACTTCGGTGGTGGAGAACCTCTATTCCGTGCGAACCACCCTCAACAGGCCGATGCTTCTCTACCGCACCATGCGGATGGTGTTCATCGTAACCGGCGCTTTCATGCTGGTGGTCTTTCTTTTCAACGGTGCAAGATACGTGTTCATAGACAGCAGGTTCGTTCTGGTGTTCAACATGTTCATCTTCATGCTTCTCACCCTCATGAACAGGCTCTTCCTTCTTCCCTCGCTCTTCGAGGCCTTCTACGGCGGCAAACGAAGCAGCAGGTCCAATCTGCTCATCGCGGGTAATCCCTCAAAGAACAGAAAGATATCCGCCCTGCTCAGGAAGTCGAAGATATACGCCACCGGGGAGCGGGTACTTCAGTGGCCCGACCCCCTTCCGGATTCCCCGGAGGGAATAACCTCGGCGGTAATGGAACAGATGGAGGAAAGGAAATGCCGGGGCGTAATACTTCTTTTTGACAAAAGGCACACTGTGAACTGCATCGCCGAAACTTCGGTGATGTTCAACGACCTCCAGGTCCCCTTCGTCATCTATGGGGAGGAGATACTGGACCTGGGCTATTTCGACCCCTGGTTCAGCCTGAACGACTACGGCGCCCTTACCTTCATGAAAAGGGGCCGAAGGCCCGGTGTTGTGACCATGGGCAGGTTCTACGACCTTCTCATTGCCGGGGGATCACTCATCCTCCTTTCCCCTGTGCTGCTCCTCGTTGCCCTTGCGGTGAAGCTCACCAGCCGGGGGCCGGTGCTTTTTCGCCAGGAAAGGGTGGGAAAGAACGGCAAGACCTTCGGCTTCCTTAAGTTCAGGTCAATGAAGGTGGGCGCCAGCAACGCCGAGGAGCACAGGAAGTATTTCAGCGACTATGCGAAGGGAATAAGCGCGGAAACCGACGAAGACGGGGAAACCTACAAGCTGGACCAGTCCTCCAGGATCACCACCGTGGGCAGGCTTATCAGGAAGACCTCACTGGACGAGTTTCCCCAGCTTTTCAATGTTCTGAAGGGGGAAATGGCCATCGTCGGCCCGAGGCCCTGCATTCCCTATGAACTTGAACACTACCGCGGGTGGCAGCGCAGACGGTTCATGGTGCGCCCGGGGCTCACGGGGATATGGCAGGTTTACGGTAGAAGCAGGCTTCCCTTCGACAAGGCCCAGTTCCTGGACTTCCTGTACACCATCGACGCGTCCCACTCACTGGACTTCAGGCTCATCGTAAAACCGTTCCTGTGGTTCTGTTTGGAAAGGGCGGGTTATAAGCCGGTGTGGCTCACCCAGGTGCGTTCGAGTATCCAGCCTGCCAGAACTCCTTCGTCAAGCCCCTGCTGCATTCTTTCCACGGCGCTGAAGACGTCCTCTCTGAACAGAATGAGGGATGCTTCGGGAATGTCCACCTGAAGGCCCAGAACGGGCCATCCCGCGGCAATGCTGTCAGCCAGAAGGAAGAAAACACCGCCGTAGTGCTTCAGAAGTGAGTCTCCCATGGCAAGGCTTCCCTCCATGCCAACGGTGAGAAGCTCTTCGGTGACCGTTGCCGAATGGACCGGGATACCCCTTGAGACGCAGTCCTCTACGATACCCGCGGAGGCCGCGGAAAGCAGGGAAACAAGCAAAAATGGGAAAAGCTTCACGAAACCTCCGTTATTTTTTTCTTTTCAGGCTTCACAGGGTGCATAATACTAATATGCATACAGGGTGTAAACGGTTTGGGCTTTATGGCCCTTGTTGTATATTCCTCCCATGGCAATTCTATCGGTTTTTCTTGCGGCTGTCTGCGCCCTGGCCGGGACCGGGGCTGTGGACACCGACACATTCTGCTCAGTGGACAGGGAGATAGCTGGTCTCATGGATTCCTGGATCGCCCTTCCACAGGAGGATACCGGCGGTCTTCTCACCGCGGGCATAGCCTCATGAGGGCAGAAGCCGCATACACATCCGCCGTTTCCATGGACACAGGCGATCTCCCGGAAGAGGTCGCCCGCCGCTGGTCCGGTTACCTTAAGGCCTCGGCGGACTGCATATGTACATTCAGAATGGCCCTTTCCAGCGCCGGGAACCCCGGCACCGAAGATATCCTGATAGCTTCCTTCACCAGGTGGGAAACCAGCGGTGAGGATTTTTTGAACTCAGTTCAATCCACGAGGTAATAATTATGAGTTTTGTGCGCGATGAAGGTACATGGAAAGTCAAAACAGGCCACGCCCGTATGCTCAAGGGCGGGGTCATCATGGATGTGGTCAACGCCGAACAGGCGAAAATTGCTGAAGATGCCGGTGCTGTGGCGGTTATGGCCCTTGAACGTGTCCCGGCGGACATAAGGGCCCAGGGCGGCGTCGCCAGGATGTCCGATCCCGACATGATAAGGGGCATTCAGAAGGCGGTTACCATTCCGGTAATGGCAAAGTGCAGGATCGGGCACTTCGTCGAGGCCCAGGTCCTGGAAGCCCTTGAGATCGATTTCATAGACGAATCCGAGGTCCTCACCCCGGCGGACGAGGCAAACCATGTGAACAAGTGGGATTTCAAGGTCCCCTTCGTCTGCGGAGCAACGGTTCTCGCGGAAGCCCTCCGCCGTATCGCTGAAGGGGCGGCAATGATCAGGACCAAGGGCGAGGCGGGAACAGGCAATGTGATCGAGGCCGTCCGCCACGCCAGATCGGTGCTGGGGGATATCAGGAAACTGCAGGCTACACCCTTCGAGGAGCTCATGTCCCTGTCGAAGAACATGGGTGCCCCCTACGAGCTTGTAAAATATGTCCACGAGAACGGCAGCCTTCCCGTTGTGAACTTCGCAGCCGGTGGTGTGGCCACCCCCGCCGACGCGGCTCTCATGATGCAGCTTGGCGTCGACGGAGTGTTCGTGGGCAGCGGTATCTTCAAGAGCGGGAATCCCTCGGTCCGGGCAAAGGCAATAGTGGAGGCGGTGAGCCAGTTCGACAAACCCGATGTGATCGCCAGGGTAAGCGCAGGTCTGGGCGAAGCCATGGTGGGAATAAACATCTCCGACATCCCGGATAACCAGAAGATGGCCCAGCGGGGCTGGTAGTGAAACCCGTCATCGGTGTTCTTGCCCTTCAGGGCGGAGTTCGCGAGCATGTGAACATGCTGGTTTCCATAGGCTGTGAAACCCGGGAGGTCCGTCTTCCCGGGCATCTTTCCAAAATAGAGGCCCTTCTCATTCCCGGCGGCGAATCCACCGCCCTGATAAAACTCCTCAGGCGCTGGGATCTGGTGGAGCCTGTGAGGGAAATGGTCCTCGATGGACTGCCCGTCTGGGGTACATGCGCCGGTTCCATACTCCTCGCAGGGGATGTAACCGAGAAGGAACACGACGTGATGCAGGACACCCTTAACCTTGCTCCGGTCCGGGCGGTCAGGAACAGCTTCGGCAGGCAGGTTGCCAGTTTCCAGGAAGACCTCACCGTTGAGGGGCTTTCTGAAACATACCCCGGTGTCTTCATAAGGGCTCCCCTTCTGATACCCCTGGATCCCGGGGTTCAGGTCCTTTCCTCGGTAAGGGAGGGTGCGGTGTTCCTCCGCTACAGGAATGTCTGGCTGGCAAGCTTCCACCCGGAGCTCACCGACGATGCAAGGATACACAGCCTGTTCCTGAGGGAATCCGGAATTGGGTCTTAAACCCGATACGGAATGCAGGGAATGCTTCAGAAGGGGTTTCACCGACTATGTCACCAGGGCGGGGCTCTCCACCGGGAACTACGACGAGTTCATAAGGCTGGTGGACGGAAACCTTGACAGGGACTGCCCGCCCCCAATTGCCGGAGCCGATTCATGGGCGCTTCTCAGAAGGATCTCACTGACGGGTTCCGACATCTTCCTGGAGGAGAAAAGGGATTTCACCAGGAAGATGCTTTCGGTATACCCCGTGATAAAGGACCGGTACATGAACGGTCCGGAACCGGCGAAACGGGCCCTTGGAGCCGCCACCTGGTGCAACCTGCTGGATGTGGGCCAGGGAAGGCCCCTCCCTGAGCCGGAAGAACTGATGAGGATCTTCGATGATCCTCTGGAAATGGACGAAAGGAACGGTTTTCTGGAAGGGCTCCGGGGGGCAGGGACTCTGCTCGTTCTGGGGGACAACGCCGGTGAAACGGTAATGGACAGGTTGTTCCTGGAACTCAGCGGCTTCACTGGAGAGCGGTACTACATGACAAGGGCAGAACCGGTGATGAACGATGCGGTAATGGAGGATGCCCTGGCGGCGGGGCTGGACAGCCAGGCTGCTCTGCTGTCCAGCGGCACGGATTTACCGGCGGTGGTGCCCGACCTCCTCAGCGGAAGGCCCCTTGAAGTTTTCTCGAAAGCTGATATTGTTCTCGCAAAGGGCCAGGGAAACCTGGAGGGTCTTTTCGGCCTCGGCGACCAGAGGGTGTATCATTCATTCGTGGTGAAATGCCCCGTGGTCTCCAGAGCCACCGGCGCGTCCATGGGAAGCGCGGTTTTCAGCCGCTTTGCGAAGGGGGAGGAATAGATGCCCATATACGAGTATTTCTGCAGGGAGTGCAACACCATATTCCAGTTTCTCATGAGGGGGGACCGCAGCGAAGGTGAGCTGAAGTGCCCCAGGTGTTCCCGGGGCGGCCTGAGAAGGGTCATGAGCACCTTCTCCACAACCTCTTCCAGGAGCAGATCCGACGACGACATGGCCGCTGACCTGGCGGACATCGACGAGAACGATCCCAGGTCCATGGCGAAGGCCGTTCGAAAAATGGCCGATGAAATGGGTGAAGACCTGGGCCCCGAGCTGGAACACGCCCTGAACAGGCTCGAGGCCGGGGAAGACCCTGAAAAGATAGAACAGGAGCTCGAGGAAATGGGCTTCGGCGAGGGTGAAATGTCTGGGATGGGCGCCCCGGGCCCCTCCAGGGACCCGGGCCTGTACTGACCGCAGTCAGCTCCCCAGGGATCTCTCCATTTCCAAGGCTGCCTTCTCTCCCGAGAGAAGCATGCCCCCGAAGATCGGTCCCATCCTGTTCCCCCCGCCATGGGCGCAAGCGCTCATTCCGCTTACGAACAGCCCCGGATGAACCTCACCTGTATACTCCAGAGTGTGCTTCTCCCCTTCTATCACATTCAGGCTTCGCTCTCCCGGCACGGAAAGTTCCTTTCTGTTCCTTGCGGCGAACTTCGACACAATGAAAGCAGGGTGGCCGGTGGCGTCCAGAACACACTGTGCTTCAGCCATGAGCGGGTCGATGTACATGCCCAGTTTCAGGGCGGGGGTCCAGTTTATGACCACCCCGTTCACCCTGTCCTGAGGGTCCACGCTCACGTCCTCCACGGTGGTGCAGTTAAATATCCTCACGCCGGCGTTGCAGGCCCTTGAAATGAGAGCAGAAGTGGCCTGAACGGAATCCGCCAGATATCCGGCCCCGTTTCCCCGGCGCAGTCTGATTCCGCTCTTCTCGGCTATCTCCGCGGCATTCTCCTCTATAACGATGGAGTTGAACATCATTGCTCCCCCCACATGCCGCCCCCGGGGGAGGTCCTTTTCGTAGAGATTAACGGAGAATCCCCTTTCCGCAAGGGCAGCCGCAGCCACCAGCCCGGATGGACCTCCTCCGGCCACGGCGGCGTCCGCCTGAAAAGAGCTTATGAGCTTTTCATGATAGTCCCTGGTAATTGCCTGGGATACCTGGTGTTCCATTATGGCACCTCCGGTTCTCACCGGAAAAGGCCGCGGAGTGAAGATCCGATCATTATGATGAGCTTCCCTACGCCGGCATTATCCGGATCAGGTTCTACGGGTGTGTTCTCAGCCGCCTCTGTGGCAGCACCCCGATGGTGAAACGCTAGTTGATTATGCCTTCCCTGACAAGCCTTGCTATGGCTTCGATGTCCGGGGCGAAATACCTGTCGGTATCCATGGGGGGAAAAACGCTGGAGACCCTTTCGAAGGTCCTGGAGGTTCCTCCTCCCATTTTCCCCCTGTTCAGGAACCTGTGGGCCTGGACCGCCGCGGCCAGCTCGGTGGCAAGGACATGAACGGTGTTGTGAACTATCTCCCGTGCCTGTCTGGCGGCGGTGGTTCCCATGCTCACATGGTCCTCCTGGGCACCGCTGACGGAGATGCTGTCCACGCTGGCCGGGTGGGCGAGCACCTTGTTCTCGCTAACAAGGGAAGCAGCGGTGTACTGGGCGATCATCAGACCGGAGTTGGTCCCGGGAGACCTGGATAGAAAGGCGGGCAGACCGCTGAGGTCAGGGTTGAGAAGCCTTTCTGTGCGCCTCTCCGAGATGTTTCCCAGCTCGGCAACGGCTATCTTCAGGTGGTCCGCCACAAGGGCAATGGGCTGTCCGTGGAAATTGCCGCCGCTCACCGCCCTGCCGTCCTCCATGAGGAGTGGATTGTCCGTTGCTGCCCTGAGTTCCCTTTCCACAACTTCCCTTATGTAGACAAGGGCATCCCTGGAGGCACCGTGAACCTGGGGTGTGCAGCGGAGGGAATAGGCATCCTGCACCTTGCCGCAGGAGGGATGACTGTGTACGATCTCAGAACCCAGGAGGTGGGTCCGTATCCTCTCAGCGGAGATCCCGGCCCCGGGATGGGGCCTGAGCCCGATCAGTTCCGGATCCAGGGCTGCATCGGTCCCCAGAAGGGCCTCAAGTGTTATGGCCGCGGCGGCATCGGCGGCGGTCATGAGGTTTTCCGCTATCAGCAGGGCCGCTGAGATCACCGCAGTCATGGCCTGTGTCCCGTTGATAAGGGCAAGACCCTCCTTGGCCATGAGTTCCACCGGCTGAATTCCCAGCAGTTCCAGGGCCTCGGAGCCTGTAATGATGTTCCCCTCGGGGTCGAAGCATTCCCCCTCCCCCAGAATGGGCAGGCACATGTGGGCAAGGGGTGCCAGGTCGCCGGAGGCGCCAAGTGAACCCCTGCAGGGAACAACCGGTGTAAAACCGCTGTTGCCCAGCCGGGTAAGGGCATTTACCGTTTCCATCCTAATGCCGCTTCGTCCCATGGCCAGTGAGGTTACCCTCAGGAAGATCATTACCCGGACGATCTCCGGAGGAAGGGGCTCTCCGGTGGCGCAGGCGTGGCTCAGAAGGAGGTTCCTCTGGAGCAGTGCCAGTTCATCCCGGGGAATCAGTGTTCCCGCAAGCCTTCCAAACCCGGTGTTGACCCCGTAAATAGGTCTGCCGGAGTCAAGAAGGGAGTTTATCTTCTCCCTTCCAGCGAGGATAGCGGATACCGCCTCTTCACCGATGGTGAACTCGGCTCCGTCGAGCACAGCGGCTACCTGCTCCAGAGAGGTTCCGCGGGGATCTATTTCAACAGAAGGGGACATCATTACCTCCATAATGGTGAGCGCCGACGGCACTGTTTTCATCAGCGGGAAATATACAAGATACCCGGGGATACCTTATCACAATGCCCATGCGTCAAACTGACACATGGGAAGGAAGGGAGGTGTCCGGGTAAATCCATCCTTCCTGCCATGCGGTGCTTTTCTGCCGGTTGCACAGCAAGTTAGTGATGATCATGCCGGGGTCATTTTTAGTGGCATAATCCTTGCTTACAGGATAAACGCCGAATTGTGAAGTGAAGCAAGTCGCATTTGCCAGTATCAGTATTCCTCTTTGAAAGGAGAAAAAAATGGCAGAAGTGAAGGTAAGGCCGCTCTTCGACAGGATCATAATCCGCAGAGAAGAGCCGAAGGATGAGATCAAGGGTGGAATTGTTCTTCCCGACACCGCGAAGGAAAAGCCCCTCGAGGGAACCATCATCGCCGTTGGAAAGGGAAAGCGCAGTGAGAACGGCGAGTTCCTGGCCCCGGTGGTAAAAGAGGGTGACAAGATCCTTATCGGAAAGTATTCGGGCACCGAGGTAAAGGTGAACGGTGAAGAACTGGTCATCATCCGCGAGGATGACATTCTCGCCGTCATAGAACAGTAAGGAGAATTCCATTATGTCAGGTAAGGAAATCAGATTCAACCAGGATGCAAGACACTCCATTCTTTCCGGTGTTGAGCAGCTTTCAAGGGCAGTCAAGGTAACCCTGGGCCCCAAGGGCCGCAATGTGGTCATCGAGAAGAAGTGGGGCAGCCCCACCATAACCAAGGACGGCGTAACCGTTGCCAAGGAGATCGAGCTTCCGGACAAGTTCGAGAACATCGGCGCCCAGCTCATCAAGGAAGTCGCCAGCAAGACCAGCGACGTGGCCGGCGACGGCACCACCACCGCCACGCTACTCGCCGAGGCCATTTATCGCCAGGGTCTTAAGAATGTCACCGCCGGCGCAAGCCCCATGGCCCTCAAGAGGGGTATCGATACCGCCATGGACGCCGTCACCGCCGAGCTCAAGAACCTCAGTCACGAGGTACAGGGCAAGGACGAGATCAGACAGGTTGCGACCATCAGCGCCAACAACGACCATGAGATCGGCGCCATAATAGCCGACGCCATGGAAAAGGTTGGAAAAGACGGCACCATCAGCGTCGAAGAGGCGAAATCCATGACAACCGATCTGGATGTTGTGGAGGGAATGCAGTTCGACCGCGGCTACCTCAGCCCGTATTTCGTAACCGACCCGGAAACCATGGAAGTCGTCCTTGAGAAGCCCTACGTACTCATCTACGAGAAGAAGATAAGCAACGTAAAGGACCTTCTCCCGGTTCTCGAGAAGGTTGCCCAGATGGGCCGTCCCCTTCTGATCATAGCCGAGGACATCGAAGGTGAAGCCCTTGCAACACTGGTGGTGAACAAGGTCAGGGGCATGCTTCAGGTTGCCGCTGTGAAAGCACCCGGTTACGGCGACAGGCGCAAGGCAATGCTCGGGGACATCGCCGTGCTCACAGGCGGTCGTTCCATCACGGAAGACCTGGGCATAAAGCTGGAGAACATCACCGTTGATGATCTCGGCACATGCGGCCTCGCCAAGATCGACAAGGACAACACCACCATCATCGAGGGCAACGGCGCCACCGAAGACATCAAGGGCCGTGTCAGCCAGATCCGCAGGCAGATCGAAGATACCACCAGCGACTACGACCGCGAAAAGCTCCAGGAGAGGCTCGCCAAGCTCGCCGGCGGAGTTGCCCGGATCAATGTCGGAGCCGCCACCGAAACCGAGATGAAGGAGAAAAAGGCCAGGGTGGAAGATGCCCTCCACGCCACCAGGGCCGCCGTTGAAGAGGGGATCGTCCCCGGAGGCGGAACAGCACTCATCCGCTGCGAAGGCGCAGTTGAAAAGCTGGAACTTGAAGGCGACGAGCTCGTGGGAGCAAAGATCATACTCAGCACACTCTCCGCTCCCCTGCGCCAGCTGGTTGAGAACGCCGGAATGGAAGGCGCCATCGTCGTTGAGAAGGTAAGGGGTATGGCCAGCACCGAAGGTATCGATGTTTCCACCGGCGAATATGTCGACATGTTCAAGGCCGGTATCGTGGACCCCACCAAGGTCACCAGAACCGCCCTTCAGAACGCCGGTTCAATCGCCGGACTCCTTCTCACCACCGAAGCCATGATCACCGAGATCCCGGAACCCGAGAAGCCAATGCCCGCAGGCGACGGCGGCATGGGTGGAATGGGCGGAATGTACTAGTCCCTTCCCGGGCCCCGGCAAACCTGCCGGGGCCTTTTTTTACCCGGGCGAAGCATCCGTAAATTTGACAAATAGATTGTGTATTTTGTTGCTTCACAAATTGTTATGTAGTATCAGGCTTTGACCGAGAAACCCACTTAAGGAAAGAGCCCCGATAATAATCCGGGGCTCTTCTATTTAGGGCCTGATACCTGGACGGCCTTCTACTGGGGAGGCACGAGGCTGAAGGGTACCGTAACCGGGAGGTTCGCGGTCTGCTCGGGTGCGGGGCCGAAGTTAAGCCCCTGCACTGCGGAGGTTACCGTTCCCTGAAGACCGGACAGTGCCCCCGGGGCGCTCACGGAAACCCCGGTAACAGAACCGCTGGGGGTTATGGAGAAGTTGATCGTTATGGTTCCAGCTGCTCCGGGATTGGTTCGAAGAAGACTCTCGTAGGCGGTCTGGACACGCATCTTGATAACATTGATACGACGCCTTATCTCGCTCATGTTCCTGTATCCAAGATCAATGGCCTCACCGGAGGCACTGGCGCTGAAGGTGACCTGGGCGGCCTGGTGAGCGGCCTGCATATCGCTGGAACTCACCGTTTCAGCCGAAGCGGCTACACCGCCTCCACCGCCGGCAAGACCAGCAAGACCACCGGATCCGCCTCCTCCCGCACCTGCTATAAGGGCGTCGCCGGTCTGCCCCGAGGCAAGGCCTGCGCCGGATGCCGCGGCGGACTGAAGGTCGCCAATGAAACCCGCTCCGCCACCCGCCGCACCGGTTCCGTAGGCGGCAAAACCAATGCTGCTGAGAACATCGCTTGCTGCGTCGGCTCCCTCGGCGGCGCCACCCCCCGCCGGGGCGTCGGTTCCGCCTCCGACCCCCGATGTCTGGACATCGGCAACGGGCATGTCGCTGATTATCTCCTCGCCAAGCCCCGCCTCGGCGGCGGGGGGCGTTTCAGAGAGCTGGGCAACCCTTGCGCTGGGGGCGTTCCTGAGCATCTGGGCTTTGGATTCCTTTATCTCTGTAATGAGACGGTCGGTAACGGCTCCCATGAGTATGGCCGCCGCAAGACCGATTCCCAGAATCAGCTTGAACTTGTCGTTCTCGTTCTTGGACACATGGAAGGTAACCTGTTCATGGGGCCTGCAGGCGAAGGAATCCCACTTGTAGTAGGCGGGCTTCGGAGGCTCTTTCTTGACCGGCTTCGGTTTGGGCTTGGGTTTCAGCACCTCCGGGGGAGGTTCGGCGAAGCCAAAGAATACTTCCGTATTACCTATGGTGAAAACTCCTGAAACATTCCGGTCGAAGACCCATATATAAGGCTCTCCCGGTTTCTCCTGCTTCAGAAGGTTCCTTTCGATGAGCGTGGAAAAGGGGATCACGCTGCCCTTGACCTCCACACCGCCTTTGATCTGGGGAAGGAGCCTGAGAATGTACTTGTTGCCCTTTTCCGGCTCCAGGAGGGTATGAATACGGGGCAGGTCTTCACCGCCCACTGATACTGTGTTATAATCAGCCTTTCCGATGGTCATTATTCCGGCATTGGGAAATACTTCCTTCCTTCCACCGGGCTCTTCCACCACCAGTTTCAGCATTCTCTTATCCGGGACGAACTCTTCCTTTATCTCGGGAACCGGTTCGGGCTTCTTCTTTGGTTCGGGTTTTTTCTCAGCGGCTTTCGGCGGGTCTATGAAGCCGAAGTGAATGACGAAGGGACCTGCGTTGACCATGCCCTGATCGCCATAGTTCACTTTCAGAAGGTAGTGTCCGTTCTCGTCGGTGCTGAATATTCCCAGCCCCTTGAGGTCGCTGAACTTGAGCTTTGAACCGTTGGCGGAGGTGACCTGGGCATCCATGGAATCGGAAAGCCGCATCTCCCATGACTGGCCATCGGAGGCTTTCCTTATGAAAACCAGGCTGTCCGGTATTCCGGCACCCTCCACCGCTATGTTGTTGTTGTAGCCGGAGCCAAGGGTAACTTCCTTGTCGCCGGGGATGAGCTTGGTTACTACCTTGCCCTCCCGCATGGCCGCTATAGCAAGGACCTTTTTCACATTCGCCACCATCAGGACCCACCGCCTTCCAGTTCTTCGGTCTTGATGACGGCCAGGTTCTGACCCACGTACCCAGCCTCGGAACAGCTGGCCATCACCCTCTGAAGAAGAATCGCCGGGATACCCACATCACCCTGGATGTTGATCTTGGTTTCCTCTTCGGTAATGGTACCCCTGGTCAGCCTGGAATATTCCAAATGGTCTGTAAGCCTTATCACCAGCTCGGGAATGGCGTTACCCGATGAAAGGAGTTCTTCGTTCACCTGGACCACCGGTTCGCCGTCAACGACGATCACCGATGAGTTGACCTGAATCTCAAGCTTCAGTTCGGCACTTTTCTCCACCCTTGCCTTGGGCAGTATCAGCTCATCGCTCAGCGTTACTAGCTGTCCCTCGGCTGAATAGCTTTTCAGAAGGAAGACAAGGAGAATGGTGAACATGTCGATCATGGATGTGAGGTTCAGTGACACTTTTTTGTCTTTTCCCCTGGTTACTGCCACCGATTTGCCGAAACCAAGGAGAAGTGGGACCTTGCGTTTGGAGGGAGCGCTCATCAGCTGCCACCTCCCATTGCTGAAGTAACAGAAGCAGTGGGGGCAACCTGGAGGCCCGGCTGATCGAAACCGGCCTCGTTTGCAATGTCAATTGCCATTATGATGTTCTCGTATCGCATCTCTTCCACCGTAAGTATGGTGATCTTGTGGAAATCGATCTGGGGATACGCCTCGGTGAGGACATCATATACTTCGGTTATTTTCATGGATAGCGAGTCCCAGGGAAAGGTAATGATGGTTTCACCGTTCCTCTGCTGTTCCAGAGCGTAGCATACGTGCACACTGCCGCTTGCCGTGCCGATGAACATTTCCTGTTCGGTCATGATTATCTTCGGCTGCAACCTGTCTTCCTCGGAGCGCATCAGGTTGGCCGTGGCTCCGGCCCCGGCATTGCTGACGCCCTCGGTCTGGGTCATTTCAATGACCACGACTTCAAGGAAGGTGGCGCTGAAAAGCAGGAACGGGATTATGCAGCAGAAAAGGTTCATCACCGGAAGGAGATCTATCTCCGGAAGGTGTTTTCCCGTTCTGCTCCGTCCCGATGCCGCCTTCGCCATCAGGCTTCCTTTCTCGCCTGTGCCAGCATGTTCATCACCATGACGCTGTAACGGTCGATGTCGTCAACGAGGGTATCGGACTTCGAAGTGAGAACAGAATGTACGATGAGCAGCGGTATGGCAGAAATAAGACCGAAGGCGGTGGTGTTCATCGCCTGGGAAATACCATTGGCCAGGAGAACGCTCTTCTGCTCGGGGTCGGCGGCGGCCACAGCGGCGAATGCGGCTATAAGACCGAAAATGGTACCGAGAAGACCGACCATTGTTGAAACGTTGGCCAGCATGGCGAGATAGCCTATTCTGGCGTTGATCCTGGGGAGCTCTGCCAGGGCCATTTCATCCACGGCATTCTGAATGTCTCTTTCGGTGCCCTTGTAGTTCCGCAGGGCGGCTTCGATTATCCTGGCAAGGGGAGCCTTTTCCTCGCTGACCGAGGCAATTGCGCCCTCGATGCTTCCCTTTCGTATGAGGGAGGCTATCTTTGCCATGAGCTGCTCCGGGTTGATCTGGGCGGTACCGAAGAGGAATATCAGCCTCTCGATGGTTATGACCACACCAACCGCAAAGAAGAGGAGGATGGCCCACATTGCGGGACCTCCCTGGCGGAAGAAAGTTGCCACCGAACTGAAAAACCCTGCCTTTACCTCTTCAGGCATTTCCTCTTCCACAACCTCTTCCGCAGCTGTGGTATCGGCGGGTGTTTCTTCCTCTGCTACTTCCTCTTCCACCGCTGTGGAATCGGCGGCAAGTGAATCGGCCTCGGTGGCGGCGGAATCGGTTTCCACCGGTTCCTCGATCTGCGCCATTACGGTCATGGGGACAAACAGAAGGACGAACACCGAGATAAGGGAGTACAGGTTTCTACGCATTCAGGGGCTCCTCTCTTGTAACACGCATCAATCTATTGACCAATGAGGTCATACAGTAAATTACCAATAACATTGAGGCCAGCCATTACGGCGAAAACCGTTCCTGTGGTTTCCTCACCCTCGGAATACTTCCAGGCGCTCAATCCTCCCAGAACGGCCACTGAACCATACCGAATATACACCGGCATGGCGTTTGACTGTCTGGCTGCCACGGAAAAACTGGTTTCTGTGGCGAAGGCGCCGGGGTATATGGGGCGAACCACATCTTCGAGGAAACTCCTTTCAAGAAGAACGTTGCTCAGGTTCGGAGTGCTTTTCATCATCAGGAAAAGGGCCTGTGGCGTTCTAAGTTCTCCCTGGATGGTGATCTCATCGAGGATCAGTCTGCCGCCCTCAAAGGTTCCGTCCTGGGCCAGCAAAGCGGTACAGACCGGAAGAGCAGCAGTATCAGGATGATGTGCCTCACTCTTGTTCAGTCTCCTCTCCGGTATCCTGTTCCACAAAACCCTCAACCTCTTCTCCGCCCTCAGGATTAACTTCCTCCTCGGTACATACTCTTCTAACTCATATCCTGGAAGGCCAAGCGAAGCCACGGTACCCGGAGCGAGAAGTTCAAGGTTCTCTGCGGCTCTGTCCACCCACTCGTTCGAAACCCCCGCAGAAACAGCCTTCTCGATGGCGGTAATGTAGATGTCGTTGGCCCTCTGCATCTGGGGCTCGTAGAACTGTATATAAAGCTGACTGTAGAATTCATCAATAGCCTCGGGATCGGTGATGTTGGCCGGTGGATCCATGAAGGCCACGGAATTGGCGAAGTCTTCGTAAAGCTCACCCGCCCTGACGCAGGAAGCCATGAACCATACATCCACATTGTAGTTCAGTGACTTGCCGTACCAGCCCTCTACCTCGGTTTTATCTGGGCCTTCTGCCCAACGGTTTCCGGGGTGACCGGCATTGCGTCGTAACCCTGTCTTATGATCTCACCGACCCTGAATGCGCTTCTTGCGGCATGGTTGGCGGGACCCTCGCGGTACATGTCGTAGGTTTCCACGCACTCTTCGTAGATTCCCCTGGCTCCCTGATAGTCGCCTGAGTCGTAGAGGTGATCACCATACTTCCCCAGGGCAATGACCAATGTCTGGGGGGAGGCTGCGCGGTCGCTGATGATCGTTCTGTAAACATCCATTGCCAGACCGGTTGCTCCACCCTCTTCATAGGCCACTGCGGCGCTGTAAAGAACCGAATACATCCCCTCGGCGGATGGGAATCGGCTGTATGCTTCCAGGTAGGTGTCCCCTGCAAGGATGTACCTCTCCGCTTCCATGGCAAGGAAGGCAGCCCTCTGCATGCCCTCAGGCGCCAGAGGCGATTCAGGATAGGCGTTCGCCAGGTCCTTGAACACCCTGATGGCGTTTGTGATGTCCCCGGCTTTGCCGTAGGTATCACCGGCATCGTAAAGGGACACCGGGGCCACCTCGGTCCCGGGGTGTGACCTTGCGGACTCCTCGAACCTGGCTGCGGCAGCCAGTAGACCCTCGACATCTTCAGCCTGGGCAAGGGTTTCCGCGTCGCGGTATGCCACTGCGGCTGCCAGCTGCTCCACATCCTCGCCGAGGTCTTCACCGGTTATGGCCGCTGCGTCGGCAGCCCTTCCGTACCACAACTCGGCATCGGAATAGAGCTGTTCCGCTTCGTAGGCCGAAGCGAGGACCTTGCTGAACGGGCGGTATAAGGCGATGTGGGATACTGATTGTAGACACGGGTATAGGACTCCCGGGCAGTGGTGTAATCGTTTGCGTTGTAGTGATTTCCCGCATCGGCAAAGAGGAACTGCGCCGCGAACTCCCCCTCGGGGTAGTTGTCGGCGTAGTACATGGCGACCTCGTGCATCTTTTCGCGAAGATAGAGGCTGTCGGCACCGGGTTTAGCGTAGGCTTCATAAAAGGAGCTGAAAGCGTTTCCCGCGGCGTTTTCCCTCTGCTGGGCGGATGTGCTGTCGTAGACCACCTGAAGGTAGATGTCACCGGCCCGGGCATAGCTTCCTGTGTTGTAGTATGAGTCACCGAGGAGGAACCTGAACTCGTAGGCGTTCCTTGAGTCGCCGAACTCTTCCAGATATACCTCTATCTTGTCAATTAGAACGGAGTAGGCCGACGAAGCCACTTCGCGGTCGCCGGCAGCTTCGGTCACCTGCTGATTGTAGTAGGCTATGGAGTTCTCCAGGGCGGAAGCCCTCAGTGAATCCACCTCGTTGAAAAGGGTGGAATCAGCGGCATTCTGTGCCCATTCGCTCTGGGGACCATAGTTCTCCACAATGGCCTCCCTGGCCCTGGCGGCGCTGGCATAGTCGCCCTCACCCTCGTAGGCGATGGCGATGCGAGACTGGATAAAGGGCGCCTCACGGCTGTAGGGATCCCTCTGGAGAAGTGCGTTGTAGGCCTCTATGGCTTCCATCCAGAAGCCCTGCTCTATATAGAAATCCCCCATTTGAGTAAGGACATCCACGGTTACCTGCTGGTTGTCGAAGTAATCAAGGAAGTTGGTGGCAAGCTGCACCGGCGGACCGGACTTCTGCTCCATGAAGTCGTGGGCGAGGTATTCAACTGCCTCTTTCACCATGTTGGCGTTCCTCCTCAGGCCGAGCTCGTCCATCCTTTCGCTGTCCCTTATGAGATAACCGAAGAGGGCGATGGAATGCTCGTACTCGTTAAGGAGGTATGCTGTCCAACCCAGCTTGTAGATGCCGAACTGGTAAATGGTGGAGGAAGCGTCGGGATAGTTCAGCACAGCGTTGTAATACACGAAGGCGCTGTCGAACTCGAAGGAATCGAAATAGAAGTCTCCAGCGCGGATGTAGGTTTCCGGGGCCAGGGGGCTTTCGGGATAATCCCGAAGAAGCCTTCTGTAGTTGGAAATGGCCCCTCGGGATCTCCCATTTCATTAAGGGCGTAGCCCAGGGAATAGAGGGCCACATCTTCCACTTCGCTGTCGGGGTACTGATTGAGAACCCTCTGGTAGAGTTCGATGGTCCTGGAATAGTCCGCCGGTATGAAATCCCCACCGGCGGCATCGACACGGTCGAGGTAGCTGTTCTTGTCGATCTCGTAATAGAGCTGTGCCAGTCTTACGAGTATGTCGGAGGTGAACCTGCTCTCGGGGTAGTGTGCCAGATACTCCTCGAAATAGCTGGCGCATTCTATGGCGGAAGCATCAATGCGCTGCTGCAGAGCAAGGGTTTCCACCCTTTTCTGCTCGGAGAGGGCAGCGGCCCTTGAGGAATCACCCTCGGCGTATGCTTCTTCGATGCGGTTGGTGTAGTAGGCTCCTATGTAGTTAAGGGAGTCACGCTTGAGCTCCCTCTCCATGAATGTGGCTATTGCTATTCCATACTGAGTTTCCTGCATCCAGTCGTGGTCAGCGGCCATGCCGGTGTCCATTTTGCTGGCGAGGTCCTGCAATGCGAGCCTGATCCTGGAGACCTCTCCCTCGAGCTGCACGAGCTCCTGTCTGTCGGCTTCCGTGCCGGATACATCGGCGATGTCCCTGGTGTTGGCTATCTCAAGGGCAAGACGTTCCGAGGCTGCCCGGGATGTGGCGATAAGCCTGTTTATCTCCTGCTGCATGGTTTCAGAGTCCATACCCACGGGCATGGACATGGATGCCTCAAACTGGGAAATGTCCACGAAAAGATCCCTTAGGGCAGCTTCCTCCTCCTCGATGAGGCAACCAGCTCCATGTCGCCCTGCATGTATGCTTCTTCCTTCAGCTCGGTGAGACCCAGCCTGATGCGGTCGAGCCTTTCGCGCTCGGATTCATACTGGGCGCCTACGTCCTGGCCGGACAGGAAGGTATCGTAGTAGTCCCCGGTTGTTCTGTATTCATCCATGAGCTGGCGATACATGTCAATGGCGATCTCAATGTCCTGGGCTCCCAGGGCGCAGTTTGCCATGGCGAGTTCGAACTCGCTGTAGAGTTCAGTTCCCGGAACCTCTTCAATGACCCTTTCCGCCAGGTTATAGGCCTCCTGGTAATCTTCCTGTCGCATGTATGTCCAGGTAAGGCCCAGCATGGCCACATCGTAGTAGGCGCTGAAGGGCGATACCTTTCTGTACTCGCTTATAGCCTGTTCCAGCTGGTCCTGGTCCACATATATCTGGGCAATGGCGATCCGGGCCCTGTCGGCGATGCCGCTCTCGCCCCTGCCGGCATTGTCGATGACAGACTGAAGATTCGCTATGGCGGCTTCATTGTTGTTCTCGGCCACATAGGTTACCGCTACAAGATAGTTGGCCAGGGCGGCGTTCTCACCGGACTGACTGATGTTCTGAAGCTCGGACCTGGCCAGGCTGAACTCGCCAAGATGATATCTGGCAAGGGCTCCCACTATGGTTGAGATATCGATGTGTTCGAACCCCGGAGCCACGGACCTGAGGGTTTCGTAGTATTCGATGGCCCCGTTGAAGTCCTGCAGCTCGAAGGATATGAGTTCCTGACGGAAGAGGGCCGCCTCGTAGAACTCCGACTCGGGGAAGTTGTCGATAACCGACTGGAACGCATCACGGGCCCAGACGATGGAACCGGACATGTAGAGCTCTTCACCCAGTTCGAAGGCGGAACTGGCGCTTGAGAGGATGGAGTGCTGCCTGCGGAGCTGAATGAGCTCGGCCTCTATCCTGGCCAGCCTTTCCTCTTCCCGCATGATCTGCTCTTCCAGGCCGTACAGCTGCTGCTGGGCACGCTGCAGTATTACGCCGGGGTCTTCCCTTTCGGAAGCTGGGGGATCATCCTGGGCGGAAACGCCGGAGGCGGTGAACAGACACAACGCGACTAAAAGCTGAAAGGATCGTCTGGGGAGGAACATTGCTGCTACCTGCGCTCATCAAGAAGATCGCGGAGCCTCTGAAGCTCGGACTCGGCGGATCTGCGCCTTGCCTCGAGTTCCTCGAGCCTCTGTCTTGCCCTCTCGATCCTCTGCTGTTCCCTCTCAAGTTCAAGACGGCTGGCGCCGAATAGCGGCCCGAACCTTGATGACATGGCTATTGTGACCTTGGAGTTCTGCTGGATGTCCTGAAAATTCTGCCCTTCCGGGGGGAGCAGTGTCATCTCCATTTCGCCCCAGGCGATGTGCAGGTTGATGTGGCGGCTCACGGCGTAGTCCATGCCGATATTCATGTCCCGGCCATCGACTTCCAGGGCCAGGGCGATGTTGTCGCCGGGCTCCCAAACCAGTGAGCCGAATAGACCATTCGCTATGGAACTTCCAATACCCCCGGCACCGCCGTCGCCGATGACCCCTACGAAACGGCCAATGCCTATACCAAGGTTCAGTGTTAGGGGGGCTCCGATGAGGTAGCGGAGGTCCTTCGAACCCACCCCGTATACGGACCAGTTCTGTGCGTGGGAGTAGTTGTAGTAGCCGTCTTCGTCCCAGATGGAATTGATGTTCCCCGTTTCATCCGGTGTTCCCGGAGGGCCTGTGAAGCAGTCGATCTTTTCCGGGGCAAAGGCGTTCTGCACCCCAGGGAGAAGGCGGGAACCGTTATGCCCTCTTTAAGGATGGCCACCTTGGCGTTGACCACAACGCCGCCGTCGGCAAGATAGGCGGCACCGATCTCGCCGTAGCTCAGTATTCCCAAGTTAATGAAGCCGGTAAATTTGATGTCGCTTTCGGAGGCACCGGTGGAGTCCTCGAAGGAATAGGCGCTGGCGGCTATTCCCACCTCCACCTCGGTGTGTTCCAGGACATAGGCCTCCGGGGCATTCACCACACCGCCATAGGCGTAGGGAAGTGAACCGGCCTGAAGGGCCAGGGCGAATATGAATAAGGATGCAGCGACCAGTCTCATATAACTCCTCCCGGTCCCTCCTGACCTGTTGTCTCCCCCATGCGAAGCGGGTCTATACAGACCTTGCTCTTATTTACCGAAATATCTCAGCGGAGTCAACCTTGGTCAACCGTTGCGTTTCGTACTCTAATAATAGTAAGTTGACTGCAAGAGCAGTTGTTCCTATTTTCAGTCACGCATAAGATAACAGATTACTCACCGGGAGGTTCCCTTGAACATAGCAGCGGTTATACTCTTGTCGGCGGCGGGGCTTCTTCCCCTCTGGGAGATACAGCTGGAAGCCACCCCGAGGGGTGAAGGCCACATCGTTTCCGGAGAGGGCTCCGGCCAGATCCTGCTGGTTCCCCTTGGGAGCTCGGGCCTGGGCGCGCTGGGCGCCGGCGGTCTGCCCCTTCCCGGTTTTCCCGTTTCAAGGGGGGCGGGAACAGTTCTTCGCCCCACGGCGGTTCCAGGGTCAACCGGTGAAACCCTCATCGCCTATGCCGACAACGAGGGCGGGGTTCATCTCATAGACCTGCAGGGAAACGAGCAATACGGATGGCCGGTGGAAAACTCCAGCAATGTCATCACAAGCATCACAGCAATCGATCTGAACGACGACGGCCTTTTCGAGATCGCCTATGGAACAGGCGACGGCAGGGTACATCTGCTGGATATCAGGGGTGATCACATACCGGGATATCCCGTTAACCTTCAGTCCCAGCTACAGCATCAGCCCACGCAGATCAGTCTTGGCGGGGGCAACGGAAATGGCATCATCTGCGCCACAAACAACAGCAGAATGACACTCCTGGACTATCAGGGAGACACAAGGCCCGGCTGGCCTCAGCTCATAGGCTATCCCTCGGGAACCATACCGGTATCAGGGGATGTGAACGGCGACGGCATGGCGGACATAGTCTTTGCCACACAGGACGGCAGGGTCCATCTTTACAGCCTTCTGGGTGAAGAGCAGGAGGGCTGGCCTTTCTTCATGGATGACAGGCCGGCATCCGGAGCACCTGCCCTGGGCCTCCTCGACGCCGACCTTCAGCTTCCCCAGATAGCAATTGCCTCAATCGACAACAACATTTACCTGCTCAACGGCGACGGCTCGCTGGCAGGCACCTGGAAATGGCCCAATAGAACCGACTCCAGACCCTTTCAACCCATAATAGCATTCACCGAGTCCGGCCCTGCGGTGATAGTCTCCGCCACCAGCGGCAACGTTTACGCCTGGGACACATCTGGAACCAGGATCCAGGGATACCCCTTCCACAACCCCGGAGGCGCAACCTTTGCCCCCCTGGCTGCGGACATCGATGGCAACGGCCAGCGGGAGTTAATCCTGATGAATCCCGGCGGCCGGGTTTCCGCCTATCCCCTCTCAACCCACTCATCATCGGTGTGCATGTGGCCACTGCCCCTTGGAGACCAGTACAATTCCGGCGCCTATGGTTCCGGTTTCCTGCCCGTGGCCGAGGTGGAAGAGCTTTCCGGCGAGTTCAGCGGCTCTTTTTCCCTTTCCTATTCAGTATCCTGCCAGGATTTCACCGGCATTTCAGTAAGCTACTCCACCGACGCGGGCTACACCTGGACGGAAACCCGTAACTTCGACGAGAGGCCGGGCCAGATAACCTGGCATTCACACCTCGACCTTCCATCACTCGATGAAAGAAGATGCGTGATAAGGATCACCCCCTACTCCAGTTTCGGACCCGGTGAAAGCGGAACCTCCGGGCTGCTTCACATCGATAACAACAGACCCCCGGAGCTTTTCATGGAAACCCCGGAAAAGATCGACGATTCCCGTTACCTGCTCAGGTATGCCGTGGAAGATCCCGAGGGCGACATCATCCAGCTTCAGGCCCAGTTCTCCACCGATGACGGGAACACCTGGGACCTGATGCATCTCGGCGGAAGCAGCCTTGAGATCGAACCCTGGTTCTACGGCGAACCGGTTGTGTGGAACGCCGTCCGCGACCTTGGTCATGTGGATGTGGACAACGTGCAGATAAGGATAAGGGCCGCCGACGCCGACCCCGGCCCCTGGTACTTCATCCACGGCCTGAGGATAGACACCAACCGGCTGCCCAGCGCCCAGATAATTGCTCCCCTGGACAAGGTGCAGGGCAGGGTCAGGCTGGGCGTCAGGCTCAGCGACCCCGACCAGAACCTGCTGGACGTCGCCTATCAGTACAGCCCCGACGGCGGCACCTCATGGTTTCCCGCAACTGTGATAGAGGCCGAGGAGGCAGGCACGGCACGTTACGAATACGAGATAATCTGGGAGTCGGACACCGATCTTCCCGGCTTCGACGGCAACCAGGTAAGAATGCGAGCCCAGCCATCGGACAGAAGCACCGGCATAGCGGTTCCATCTTCTCCCTTCCACCTCGACAACAACAGCCCACCCACCGTGAGAATAGAATCCCCATCACGATACGATGTCTTCAGGGGGTGGTGCCGGTAAGGTTCGCCCTCTCAGACAGGGAGAACGACGACATCAAGCTTAACCTCGAGTACAGGATTCACGGTGCCGAGGAAACCTGGCACATCGCCCGGGGCCTGATGAGCCGGGGTCCCTTCGGACCTTCCAGATACAGTTCCTCGGTTACCTGGAACAGCACCGTGGACCTCCCGGACGTTTCCGCTCTGGATGTGGAGATACGCCTGGTGGCCATCGACAGCGATTCGGTCCGGTCCGATGCGGTAACTCCCATAACCCTTGAGAACACCAGCCTGCCGGAGCTGATACGGGCCACCACCGCCAGTCTGAACAGCACGGCGGGCACAGCGGAAGTGGCCTACGAGCTCGGTGACAGGAATGAAAGGGTGATCAACCTCGTCATACACTTCAGCACCGACGGCGGGGATACCTGGCGCCAGGCAACCATCTCAGGGAACGCTCAGGGCCTTTATTCGCATTCGTACCAGAACAGTTTCACATGGCACTACGGAACCGACCTCATGGGCAACAGGGGAACAGCTCTTCTGAGAATTACTCCGGAGTTCGACGGGGGCAAACTGGGCAGGCCCAGGTTCATTGAGCAGGTTTTCCGGTAACCTTCTCCCACTGCGACTTGCCGCAGGTGAACTTTGTGGTGAGGGGGGCTTTCTCCCTCACCATTCCCACCATTGATGACGCCAGCTTCCTTATGTCCCACTGGGCATGTATGTCTTCCCGCAGCCTGCTGAAATGGTTGAGTTCTCTGCCGTTCATGCACATGCGAACCTGACGCCTGTGGGCGTTGGTGAGCAGGTACTGCCCGGCCCTGCCCAGGCCAGCTGCCGCTTCGGCAGCCCTTTCCGCCGCGCCGGTGAACAGTTTTTCACAGCCCGCTTCCACGATTGCCGGGGGAATGGTAAGACCGAGGCAGGGGTCGTAGGCTGTAACCAGCTGGGTGCTCATCCTGTGTCTTTTGAGCTGGGCATAGGCCGTGGCGGAGATGTTCAGCAGGAAGTCGGCCCGGAAAAGCTCCCAAGACCTGGGAAGGGCATCGTGGATCCCCAGACCTTCGTAAACCCTGTCGAAGTCGGCCTTCCCGAAGAGTTCCTCCAGCCACTCCCCCACCCTGCGGTCGGTATCGCATTCAAGAAGCAGGGCATCCTTCGCCAGTCCCGGCCGGGGCCGGGGCTGAAGATGGGCAATGGCGTCGATCTCCGTTGGCTCGGTGAAGATCATGAGGCTGGGTGCCGCGGGCAGCACCGCTTCGTAAAGGGCATTGGAAAGATTCCTGACCTCCGCCAGGGGGTGGGCCTTCATCCTTCTTATCATGTGCTCCAGTTCCCTGGCGTTAACGGTCATTCCCATCTGGGAAGTGACCGCCAGGGGAAGGATGTACCTGGCATCCTCCCTGGCTTCGGTTGAGGACCGTCCCTTTTCCCTGAGTATGGAAAGGAGCTGATCGTAGCAGGCGAAAAGCTCGGAGAGAACCGTTTCCTGTCCGGACAGCTCCCCTGGAAGGTGCCAGTCCTCCCCTATCCTTATGTAGCGCTGTGACTTCTCGGTGAAACTGGCCAGCCGGAATGACTGCAGGGCCTCCACCGCCAGTCTGGAGATCCCAAGAATGTCAAAGTTGAAAACCGCGTGTTCCGCGATTGATCCGTGTCCGTACTTGAAAACGATCGTTCTGTTGGATTTCCTGGCCTCTTCCACCTCTATCGACGCATTCCTGCGGAGCTCGTTCACCGGAGCGGGGTCCCTGCTTATTCGGGCATATGCCGCGGAGACCGTTTCAGGTGTGTTCGAGCAGTTCTCCCTGTCCGTGTTGTATCCCGCGAGAATGACTCTCAATTTGTCCTCCTAGGGTTTTCCGGCGGCAAGCTCCGCCATGGGGTTTCGTAGGGCAGTCTGATCCGCATAAGATAATCCAGTTCCCTGACCGGGTCAGGGGAAAGCAGGGCCCTTCTGATGATGGAAAGGGAACGGTAGAGATCCCTGGCAAGGGGCACGAGCCCCCAGCCTCCTTCGATCAGAGGGAGATCCTCCACGAACCTGGACATATCCTCAACGGCACCGTTCAGCCAGACCACCGCGTCCCCGGGGTCGTTTCCACTGATGGCACCGGAAAGCCTGGCGATTATCTCTCCTCCGGTCTCTCCGGTTTTCCAGGGAGAATGGTGAAACTCCCGCATGAGTTCCCAGCCCCTGGTGTGCTCCCCCAGGGCTTCGGGCCACTCCCTGGGAAGCCCTGCTGAGGCCTTGAGCTCCATGACAGCATGCAGGGCGGCGGGAAAGATCTCCGAGGGATTCAGGAACCACCAGCTCTTCTCCGGTTTCCTCCCGGCAACCCCGGCCAGGAACACCCTCCTGAGGCAGTAATCGGTTGCGAGAAGGTTATCCCAGATCACAGGAGGGGATCCCAGGAGCTGCTCCGCCCGGGAGGTATCAGAAAGTGAGGGGGAAACCACACGGGGTCCTGTCCAGAAAGACTTCCAGCCATAGGGGATGTCCTTCCGCCATGTATCGAGGTATTCCTCACCCCCGGGGAAGCTTTCCATGAACTCTCCGCAGTAGACCGAGGGACAGAGTACAACCGGCAGACCGGTCCCCTCGAGTGCCCTCTCAGCGAAGAGAAGCTGTCTTTCCGCGAGGTCCGAGGCGGATGTTTCCGGCACATCGTCAAAGAGAATGCCCAGACCGGCTGCTCCGGAATCCTCGGCCCTTAGAAGCTTTTCCCTGGCGTGACGCCATTCGCCGTCCCGGAAACGCCAGGGACTTACGGAAAAGAAGAAGGCCGTTGCCCCCCCATGCAGCCCTGAAGCTCCTTCCATTCATCCGCGGGGTAGGGTTCCCTCCAGAGGATCCTGTGCCGGGGGTCGTTCTTGGGGGCATAGAAATAGGCCGGCGAATCAAGGCTGGAAAGCTCCTCAAGGAGTATCTTCCTCTGTCTCGGTGAATAGGGTTTGCCGTAGAACCCCTCAACTATTCCCAGGTACACTGAACCTCCATCCTTATTATGTTATGTTCAATTTCACAGCTTCACATTATACAAGAATTCATTGTCTGGAAAAGAGGAGTATCAGCATGGCCAAACGCATAGTTGAATGTGTTCCCAACATTTCCGAGGGAAGAAACCAATCGGTGATAGATTCAGTGGTAAAAGCAGCATCCGCGGTCAAGGGGGCCTCGGTGCTGGATGTGGACCCCGGCGCCGCCACCAACAGAACGGTGATCACCATAGCCGGAGAACCGGAAGCCGTGGTTCAGGCCGCCTTCAACGTGATCGAAGCAGCCGGGGAACTCATCGACATGAGCAAACAGCAGGGCGCCCACCCGAGGCATGGAGCCACCGATGTCTGCCCCTTCGTTCCAGTGAGCGGAATAACCATGGAGGAGTGCGCCGATCTGGCCAGGCAGCTGGGCGAACGGGTGGGAAGAGAGCTGGAAATACCTGTATATCTCTATGAGTACGCCGCATCCAAACCCGAATGGCAGAAGCTTCCCAACATCCGCCAGGGCGAGTACGAGGCCCTTCCGGAAAAGCTTGGCAAACCGGAATGGAAACCGGACTATGGCCCCAACCAGTGGAATGATAAGGTTGCCCGCACCGGTGTATGTACCATAGGAGCCAGGAACTTCCTCATTGCCTACAATGTCAACCTGAATACAACCGATACCTCCATGGCCAAGGAGATCGCCCTCACCATAAGGGACACCGGCAGAACCAAGAGAACCCCGGACTGGAAGTTCGCCCGGGACGAGAACGGCAAGAAGATAAAGGTTCCCGGCCGGCTGAAGAACTGCAAGGCCACCGGCTGGTTCATAGAGGAGTACAACACCGCCCAGGTTACCATGAACCTCACCGATATTTCGGTAACACCCCTGCACATAGGATACGAGGTAACGAAGGAAGAGGCGGAAAAGCTGGGGCTGGCGGTAACCGGAAGCGAAGTTGTGGGCCTGGTGCCCCTCAGTGCCATGGTGGAAGCCGGCAGATACTTCCTGGACAAACAGAACAGGGCCCTGATGGCAACGGGCAAGATGGCCAAGACCACAGGTGCCCCTGAAGGTGAGCTGGTTAATCTTGCCATAAAGTCCATGGGGCTCAACGATGTGGCCGAGTTCGTACCAGGGAAGAAGATAATCGAGTACATGATAGCCGATAAATCGGTGAATCTTTCCGGCATGACCTGCAGGGAATTCTGCGATGAACTCTCCATCGACAGCCCTGCCCCCGGAGGGGGAAGCGCAGCTGCCCTGATGGGCGCCGTGGGAGCGGGGCTTTCCAGTATGGTGGCAAACCTGACGGTAAGAAACAGGAAGTGCAGGTCCAGCTGGGAGGAGATGCTTGAGCTGGCACCCGGCGCCCAGAGTATCAAGGAATACCTCTTGAATGCAATCGACGAAGACACAAGGGCCTTCAACAACTGGATGGATACCGCCAGATCGAAGGGCGATGTTCAGGCGGCGGTAAAGGGTGCGGTAGAGGTCCCTCTGGGGGTTCTCCAGCGGGCACCGAAGGTGGCTGAAATGGCAATGGCCCTGGTGGAAAGGGGCATGCAGTCAAGTCTTTCCGATGCCGGGGTTGCCGCAGCCTCGGCCCTGGCATGCGCCACCGGGGCATATTACAACGTACTCATCAACATTCCTGAGATCGAAGACGCCGCCTACAGGGAAAACACCATTGCCAGGGCGGAAGAACTTCTGGAGGAGACCCGTCGAGTGGCATCCATGGTGGAAGACAGGGTCATGGCCAAACTGAAGAATGAAGGCTGAACATTGAATATCGAAAGAACGAAATTCATTCCCCGGTCACTTCCGGAAGATACCATATCCAGCCTTAAAGGTCTTTGCCGCAGGGCCAGGGTGAACATTCTCAAAATGACTTCCCTTGCAGGCAGCGGTCATCCCGGGGGCTCCATGAGCAGCCTTGAGATCTACGCTCTTCTCTGGAGCCAGGCGGCGGTGGACCCGGCGAACCCTTCAATGCCCGGCCGGGACAGAATAGTGGTAAGCCACGGACACACCTCTCCCGGGGTCTATTCGGTGCTGGGAGCCCTGGAATTCTTTGACCTCCACAGCGCGGTTGTTTCCTTCAGACTTGGTGGAAGCGATTTCGAAGGCCATATCGAAAGGCACCTCCCGGGTGTTGAACTCACCACGGGCAATCTGGGACAGGGTCTCAGTTCAGCGGTTGGAATGGCCCTGATCGACAGGCTGAACGGCCATGACAACCATGTATGGGTGGTCTCCGGCGACGGCGAGAACCAGAAGGGACAGATATCCGAGGCCAGAAGATTCGCCGCAAGGTACCAGCTGAGCAATCTTACCTACATAGTGGATGTTAACAGGCTGCAGATTTCCGGTGAAACCAGCAGCATCATGCCTGTGGACCTCGAGGCCGAGTTCCAGGCGTCGGGCTGGGATGTTGTCACCACCAATGGCCACGACCTCGCCGGTCTCTACGCCGCCCTGAGGCCAGAGGGGCAGAACAGCCCCAGGCTGGTACTTGCGGAAACAGTTATGGGCAAGGGCGTATCCTTCATGGAGAACAGAGAGGACTTCCACGGAAGGGCTCTGAAAACCGATGAGCTGAAGGCGGCCCTTGGGGAACTGGGGGCAAAGGACGACATGGATATCCTTCGGGAAGAGCGCAGGGGATTCCTGAAGGGGGATATGAACCGCTACAGGGAAGATATTCTTTACCACAACGCAAAGAACACAGGCGAACCGCGCACATACACAGCGGACCACAGGGGCGACAACCGAAGCGCCTGGGGTAAAGCCCTTCTGGACATAGCGGGGGCCAATCCCGGGGATGTCCCGGTGGTCTTCGACTGCGACCTGGCCGGCAGCGTGAAAACCGCCGAGTTCGGCAGGACCTACCCCGACAACTTCTTTCAGACAGGCATCATGGAACACCACACCGCCGCCATGGCCGGTGGTGCTTCCCTGGCGGACCGCCTGGTCTTCTGGAGCGATTTCGGCGTTTTCGCCATCGATGAGACCTTCAACCAGCACAGGCTCAATGATATAAACCACACCAATCTGAAGGTGGTGGCAACCCACTGCGGACTTGATGTGGGCCCCGACGGCAAGACCCACCACTGCATCAAGTACGCCGGGCTCACCAGGGCCCTGCCGAACTACAGGACAATCGTTCCCGCCGACCCCAACCAGACCGACAGGGCCATAAGGTACGCCGCTTCAACACCGGGGAACTTCTTCATCGCCATGGGCAGGTCGAAGCTGCCGGTGATAACCGGTTCAGCCGGAGACCCGTTCTTTGCCGGGGATTACCGTTTCGACTTCGGAAAGACCGACCGTCTCAGGACCGGCGGGGACATAGCCGTTCTCGCCATGGGCCCCATGTGCGCCAAGTCCCTTGACCTTGCGGATATCCTTGCGGTGGGAGGCATTTCCTGCGATGTGATGGGGGTAAGCTGCCCCAATGCCCTTCCCGGGGAACTTGTGGATCATCTCAGAGACTTCAGATGCGTAGTGACCTACGAAGACCACGACAGGGAAACCGGTCTGGGGGCATCGGTGGCCCTTGCCATGTCCCATGCTGGAGAAATGCCCCCCCTGCTCCGCTTCGGTGTCCATGAATACGGAATGAGCGGCGAAGCCGATGAACTCTACACCATCCAGGGGCTGCAGCCTGAGCAGGTCGCCGAGGATGTGATAGCTTTCCTTCGGGGCTGAGTCAGGGTTTAAGAAGGCTGGAGTAGTCCGCCTGGCCACAGATGATGTTCCAGTATTTTTCGAACCATCTGTCGCTGCGCTTCAGGGCTCCGTTGGCCAGCATACTGAAGGGTTTGCGATAAAGTAGCGTTCTGTACCTCAGTGACTGCTTCACCAGCCGGACACACCTGGCGTTCTCGTGCCAGGTTTCCCCGCCGGAAATGATCGCCTCCGCAACGGCGAAACCGCTCTCTATAGCGTGGGAAATACCCTCCCCGGAGACCCTGTCGCACAGGCAGGCGGCGTCACCGGCCAGCAGACAGCTCCCCCTTCCCGGGATTACCCGCTGGTTTCCTCCGGGCAGAATGGCGCCCCTTACCGGGCTGGAAGTTCCAAGGCCGGTGTGCACAAGCAGCCTTTTCATCATGTCCTGCAGATTCCCGTGGGGATCCTGAAAGGAACCTATACCGGCAACGGCATCGCCCACCCTGGGAAACAGCCAGCCATAACCTGTCATCCCGCTGAAAAAGAAGATCTGCATGCCCAGCTCACGGAATGGTTCCAGAGCTTTTCCGGAAAGGGGGACCACAACGCTGAGTGAAGGGCTCTGCCTTATTGTCCTGCCCCCAAGGAAACACTTTCTGACAGTGCTGGAAGCGCCGTCGGCGCCGACGATCCTCTCAAAGGGTACCCCGGCTCCGGAACTGAAGATGGCTCTGCTTCCGGCCAATTCTGCGAATGTGCCCTCCATGGGTCTTGCGCCCTCTTCCAGAGCCCGCCGCCTGAGAAAGGAATCGAAACCGGTCCGGTTGATGAGGTGAACCGGGGGATCGCCCTTTCTGTACGTCCGCAGTTGCTGGAAATCCCAGGTGATGGTCATGGTGGAGTGGGTCTGAACGGTGAGATCCCTGATCTCTTCGGTGGTGAGCATTCCCGACTGGGTTAGAAGGCTGACAGCCCTGCGGGAAAGAACACCCCCGCAGATCTTGGGCCTGGGGAATACCGCGGCATCGGCAAGGATACAGTTAACCCCTGCCCTTGACAGTTTCCATGCACATGCGGAGCCCGAGGGTCCCGCTCCTACAACGAGGATATCCTTCATCCTGCGATAATATGAACTGACAGGTTCCGGGGAAAGTGGAAGGACATCACCCCCCCGGAAGGATACTCCTCCCGGGGGGGAGAGACAGCTTTAGAAGCTTTCAGCGCAATCGGTTATGCTCACATTATCAACCAGTATCCACGAGGGAACGGAAACCGCCGAGGGTTCCCTTCTTCCGTAGGTGTTCGATGTGTTCACACTGACCGTGTCCGAGGAGATGCCGAGTATGTTGCCGAAAATGGTCTGGAAACGGTCGGTTATCCTGCTGCTGAATATGGGGCTGACCACCTTCCCCTTCTTCACAAGAACCGCGCTGAATCGGCTGCTTCCCGTGAACATGCCCCTGCTCATGTTTGGCATGTTCATGTAGTGGATCGCCGGAATGTAGAGAACCGTTTCCTCACCGGAAACCTCCTCCAGGAAATCGGCGGAGCCGGTTCCCGGTTCCATCGCAAGGCAACCGGCGTTGGCGGTGGCCTCCTTGCCGTACTTGGAGGCGGTGTTCCTGTCGTAGATCAACCCGGCGAAAACGCCATGGTCTATCACAGGAAGCTTCCTGGCCGGGGCTCCGGAGTCGCTGAGCGGATCCCGGAAGACGTTTTCGTGACCGGGGTCGTCGTTCACCGTGACGGATTCGTGAAGGACCTTGTCCCCGGGAGTGTTCCCGGAGGTCCATCCCATTTTCATCTCCCAGGTCCTGCCTGACATGCCGGTCCAAACCGCCATTCCCAGGAGGTCCCCTATGGCCTGTGAACCAAAAACCACACGGTACTTCCCGGGGTCCACCATGAATCCGGGGTTGTTGAGATAAACGGGAAGCAGATCGGTGAACTCCTTCACGGTCCTTTCCGCGGTTACGTCCCCGGCACGCCAGCCGGTCTGCCAGCTGGCCAGTTCCCACATCTCCTCCGGATGCTTGAGAACACAGGTAAACTGATGGTCGGTGAGAAGCCGCCTGGCGGTGAAGCCGCTGGCGGTGGTGGCAAGGAAGGTCTCAGTGCTTCCGCTTGACCATGAGCCGGAATAGTTGTAGCCGCTTCCGGAACCGCTGATGATCCTGGAATAGATCCCCTCCTTCACCGAGGGGTCGAGTTTGTCCAGCTCCGGGTCGTACTGGCTCTCTTCGTCGATGTTCGATGTGATTTCAGCAAGAATGGGCTGATAGTCCATTTCGCTGGACTTCTCCGCCTTCCGTGAGACCATCAGTATCATTGCCAGAAGGTCTTCCGGGGAGTCCACCTCCCCCAGATGGGTGTGGGTGCCCTTCCTGCGGCCGGAGATGACCTCGATGTCCATTCTGGTCAGTTCCTCGCTGGTGTTCAGACTGACGGAGTTATTCCCTATCCGCATGAGGTGGCTGTTCTCGTGATGCAGATGGATGGAGGCACGTATGCCCCTGGCGGCGGCCAGATCCCTTGCCGCAGTCACGGTGTTCTTCGCTTTTTCGCTGAGCATGACCTACCTCCTCTCTCCGGAAATGACATTATCGAATCTTACCACGGGAACTCCGTGGCCGAGCTCCATCACCTGATTGGGTTCTCCCTTGCCGCAGTTCTCCACCTGCTCCACCCTCCATGTGCCCTCGTCGCCCACGGCGGTAAGATTGTTGTAGAACTCCACGGTGTGTCCCTGATATGAAGGGTTTCGCAGTATCCGGGTGACTTCGCCGTTCTTAACTTCCCATGCAATCTCGCAGCCGAAATGGAAGTGTTCACGGTTGGAGCCGATGGACCAGCTTGTGGGGTTGTCCACGATAATGCCATCTTCCGTGGCGGCGACTATTTCATCAAGGGATCCGTCGGAGCCGGGAAGTATGTTCACATTGGTCATTCTGTCGATGGGAGCCCTGTAGAAGGCTGTGGACCTGCTTGCTCCTCCGCTTTCGGAGAATACCTTCCTGCCCGCCCTCTGGTTGGCTTCGCTTATCATGGCCCTGGATGTGAGACAGTTCACCAGAAGGCCCTTTTCTATCAGCATGTAATCCCTCTCGGGGGTTCCCTCGTCGTCGAAGCCGAAACTGCCGGGGCTGTTCACGATGGAACCATAGGCGCTTACATTGAGCTTCTCCGAACCGTACTTCAGTTTTCCGAAGGAATCGAGGTTAACGAAACTGCCACCGGCGTAGGAGAGTTCGTAACCCAGTATCCTGTCCAGCTCCAAGGGATGGCCTATGGTTTCGTGCACCTGTAGGTGTCCCTGGCCGGGAAGAAGGATAACGGACCTTTTGCCGTACTCGAGTTCCGGCGCGGAAATGACCTGTTTCAGCTCGTTCTTTACCCTGGCGGAGTGTCCGCTCCAGAGGCCGGGGTTCGTGAGCATTTCCCATCCCCTGGTTCCCTGGGGATCGCAGTAAAGGCTCATGGAACGGCGCTGCATCTGACTGTCGGAGTCAAGGGCCATGGCGGTCATGTGGGCGAAGGCGTTCACCAGCCTTCGGGTGGTCCTGGTGCCCTCGCTGCTCCAGAAGTGAATGAGCATCCTCTGGAGCTGAACCCGGATCATCCTTCTCTGGATCCAGTCCTCCCTAAGAGAATCGTCCACCTCCTTGAGGAAACCGGTCTTCTCCGCAAGATCGACCTCTATTGGGTCGATCTCGAAGGGGGAGGTGTACTCACCTGTGTGGCCTTCGATGCTGCCCATTTCCAGTCTTACCTTGACCAGTTTAGAGGCGGAAACGGCGTTTGCATGGGCCCTGTCGAAACATTCATCGATGTTGCCAAGCCGGCTGGTGGCGGCGAAACCCCAGGCCCCGCCGTGGAGTACCCTGACGCCGAGGCCGCTCTCAACATTTGTATCGTTCGCCTCAAGATTGCCGTCGAGGATGATGAACATCTCGGAACTGTCATCCTGATACCAGCGGGCATCTGTGTACTGCGCTCCTGTTTTCATTATGCGCCGTATGTTCTCGGTTACCTTTTTTCCCACATCTTCCAGTGTAGACATGAAGCCTTCTTTCATGAATTCAGGGTGTTTCGTTCTTCTTCAACAGCCTAAGTATATCACCCCTGTGCAAATGTCCAGGGTGGAGCACCCTGCAGAACACGCCCCTGGCGGGCATTATGCACTTCCCCACCCGGGTGTAGATGTCGCACCGGTCACCGTGGCATTCCTTCCCCACCTGTGTAACCTCAAGGAGGAGGCCGCCGGGTCCGGAGATGACTCTGCCCGGGGTGAGCTGTGTGATGTCGATGCCATGTATGGTGATGTTCTCGCCGAAATCCCCCGGGGAGATATCAAGGCCGGTGCTTTCCGCGAAGGAAACCACGCTTTCCCTGTCAAGCAGACTTATCTGCCTGTGCCAGTTCCCGGAATGGGCGTCCTGCTCAAATCCGGTCATGGTTACCGCGGCGGAGTCGACCGGTTCCTTGGCGGTTCCCTTCGCCGGGGAGATATTGATGGAGTAAACGGTGAATTCCATTGTCTTTCAGTCCTCCGATGGATCCTCCGGGGATTTGTCCCCGTTCTGTGCGGTTAACAACAAAACATTGTCCCTCATGGTTCCAAGGGCGGTCAGGAAACCTACCCCGGCGGGGATGAACAGTATGAACATTCTGTTGAGCAGGGTGAAGAGCGGAAGGAAACCTCCGGGAATCACCGGAGAAAGAAGTATCCCGGTGGCAACTTCGGCTATTCCTCCGGCTCCGGGGCTGGGGGCGAAATAGGAGATAAAGGTAAGGAGATAGAGGGCGGAAAGCATTGCCGCAAAGGAAACATCCAGGCCCAGCCCCCTGGCTATCAGCCATGAAATAGTGAACTTGTTCAGGTAGAGGACACAGGTGAGAAGAACGGACAAAAGGACCACCCCGGGCCTTTTGAAGAGGAACTCCAGACACCAGCGGTGATATTCGTTCACCTTTTTTTGAACACCTCCTCGAATCCGGCGATCCTGCCGTGGTCGATCCAGGGAGCCGCTTGAGCACCGCCACCAGAAGCCTGAACAGCTTCTTGATCACCGATGGCTTGAATATCGCCATTCCAAGGATCACCAGTGCCGCCATGAACAGCCCGGCACAGGCCCATAGAATGGACCTTATGGCAGCGGACTCTATCCATCCCTGAAGGAATACAAGTATCACCGCCACTCCCACACCGAAGAAGAGAATGGTCCCTATGAAGTTGAGAACGGACACGGAAACAGCGGCGCCCAGTGGTATTCCGCCCAGCTTGAGAACGGCTATCTGGGCCGGGCCCCCCAGACCCTGGGAGGGGTGACCGCCCCATGAACATATTGGCTACATTGGCCCTGAAGCTGAGCATGTATCCCGTTCCGGGCCTTATCTTCCTTATGAAGATGTGATTGCGGACCCCCCCGAGAAAAAGGTCCACCGCAACAAGAAAGATCCCGGCCAGTATGTAGGGCAGGCTGAGAGCTTCGAATGCTTCCAGGGATTCCGCTCCTCCGGCGGCCACCACAAGCACCGCGATACCTCCGAAGGAAAGAAGAAGGAGGAGGAAAAGCCCCTTTCAGAGAACCGGAAAGACCCGGCTCACTCCTTTTCATGGTGCCTGTAGGGGGACGCCGCCAGGGCAGGTACTATCAGTCTGGTATAGACGAACCTCCAGAGAAGGCCTACGAAAAGGATGAATGCAAGCCCCCCGAAATGGTTTTCTATGGTTAGCCAGTTGAACAGACCGTGGGCAACCATGGAGACAGACAGCCCCCCGGCAACCAGAAGGACCGGCCCTAAACCCTTCCTTCCCGCGGCATGGCCCAACGCGGCGCCGAAGAAAGAAGAGAACAGGGCGTGGCCGGGAACGCTGAATACCGACCGGGCGAGAAGGGTGTAAACACCCATACCGGAGCCTCCGTCGTTCCACTGGGATACAACGTAGAAGGCGTTCTCGCAGGCGGCGAAACCAAGGGCCGCCGAAGCGGCATATACGATCCCGTCGATGGGCTCGCTGAAGTTCCTGTTCCTGAACACGGTCCAGAACACTATGAGGAACTTCCCGGTTTCCTCCACCAGAGGGGCCCATATCACCGCCGAGTACTTTGCCGGTCCCCAGGGATAGGGAAGTCCGTGGAAGGCGGTTCCCAGTGCAACGGCGTACATGACACCCAGAAAGAAGGTTCTGAAAACCAGCTTCGTCGGCTCGGGTTCGTATCGATCCGCGGAGTGGAAATACCATAGCCAGCCAACCGCGGGAAGAATGGAGACAACGACGATGAGAAGGAACTGCATATTTTCCCCTTTTGGGTTACCTTGCCATCAGATCAGCAACGAACCTTCCGAACTCCACCGGATCACCGGGTTTCGAACCGGACAGCACCCGGGCGAGCTCCAGGACCATCTCAACCCTTCTGCGGTATTCATCCTTTGAGCCTTCGGCGGTCTTGAGCTCCTCGAGGGAGGTTATGAGGGGATGGGCCGGGTTCAGTTCAAGAACCTTCTTCTCCCCGGGCTCATCCTGATTCATGGCCCGCATCATCATGCGCATCATTTCCCCCGGGTCATCCTGTGCTGAGACCAGAAGACAGGGGGTCCCCCGAAGCCGGGGGGAGAACCTCACGCCGGAAACCCTGTCGGACAGTATTTCCCTTATGCTGCCGATCAGATCTCCGTGTTCCTTTTCCGCCCTGGCCCTGGAATCCTTCTCCTCCTGGGTCATATTCTTCTCAGTGGCCTCACTGGCCAGGTTGACCAGCTTTCTCCCCCTGAATTCCATGAGGGACTCGATGGCAAGCAGGTCCACAGGACCATGCAGCAGAAGGACATCCCCGCCCGGGGCTGATTCAAGGTAGGGAGAACGCCTGAGTTCCTGGAGAGAGCTTCCCCCCAGATAGCTTATGGTGCCGTCCTCCGGCAGTTTCTCGCAGATGGAGACCAGGGAAACGGGCTCCTCGGAACCGCTGGTATCGAAGAGAAGCAGGGAAGCCAGTTCCTCACGCCTCTGGAGATCGGAGTAGACCCCCTCTTTTATGAAATCGCCGTACTCCCGGAAGAATTTGCGGTACAGCTCGGTGTCCTCCTCCATCATTTCGCTGAAATGATCTATGAGCTTCCTTGTGAGAACCTTGCTGATGGTCCTGAGAACCCTGTCCTGCTGAAGCATCTCCCTGGATACGTTAAGGGATATGTCCGGGCTTTCCACCACACCACGGAGGAAGTGGAGATACTGGGGAAGTATCTTGTCCGCCCTCTCCATTATCATGACCTTCCTGGAGAAGAGGCTCAGTCCGGGGCGCCTGTCCGGGATCATCATGTCCATTCCCCGGTTTGAGGGCAAGAATACCAGGGCGTGGAACTCGGTGACCCCCTCGCCGTGGTACCAGAATCGGTCCATGGGTTCCGAGTGGTCGTGGGTCAGATGGGAATAGAAGGCGGTGTACTCCTCCTCTTCCACATCTTCGGGACTTCTGAGCCACACCGGTGTTCCGGTGTTGATCTGCTTACGGGTTTCCCCGCCGTCTTCGTCTTTCCCGATGAGGTAAACAGGGTTGCTGACGAAGTCGGAATAGTGTTTTATGAGGGACTCCAGCTTCCAGGGCTGCAGATACTCCCCGGCGTCATCCTTTATCCTCAGTACGATGGAGGTCCCCACGGGGAGATCCTCGGTGGGCTGGATGGTATAGTTCTCGCTTCCGCTGCTCTTCCATATCCAGCACTGGTCCTCGCCGGCCCTTCGTGTCTTCACAGTTACCTCTTCGGAAACCATGAATGCCGAATAGAAACCCACCCCGAACTGACCGATGAGCTCCGGGCGGCCGGAACTCACCGTGATCTCCTCGAGGAACTTGAGGGTTCCCGAGGAGGCCACCGTTCCCAGGTTGGCCTTGAGCTCTTCTTCGTTCATTCCCACGCCGTTGTCGGAAACCGTAAGGGTTCCAGCCTCTTCATCGGGTATTATCAGGATCTCAGGCGAATAGCCCTCGACTGTGAGGTCGGGGTCGTCCAGGGCAAGGTATCTCAGTCTGTCAATTGCGTCGGAGGCGTTGGATACAAGCTCCCTGAGAAAAATGTCGCTGTTCGAATAAAGGCTGTTGATAACAAGATCGAGAACCCTTCTGGTCTCCGCCTTGAACTTCAGTTTTTTCTGCATAGTCATCGTTCTCCCCTAGCGCAGTTTTCCTTCCAGGAACGGAACCTGGAATACCTTTTCTGAATAGATGGGGCCATGCCCGAAGTATCCGTCCTCACCAAAAAGCTCCCCGTGATCAGCGGTAACGGTGATCCATGTATTCCGGGGAACAATATCGAAAAGCCTCTGAAAAACCCCGTCGAGATACTTGACGGTGTCCACCTGTCTGGCCCTCAGCATGTCCATTTCCTTCCCGTCGAAAAAGCGGCTTCCCGATGTGCTCTCCTCTATGCACCCGTCCACTATGTTATCGTCGAGATGCTTGAAAACGCCGTGAACACCGCTTATCCTGGGCCATTCGTTCCGGGCCTCGGTGGGTCTTGCGTAGGGGTAGTGGGTCTCTCCGACATTGAGAAGATAGAAACTGGGTCTGTCTTCGGGGAAGGTCATCAGGTCCAGCATGGCGTTCATGTCGTTGTGCTTGTCCATCAGTCTGTAGGTATCGAACCCCCGGTTCACCGGGGTCATGCTGTTCAGAACGGGAAGGGAAACCATGGCATGGGTCCTGTAGCCCATGGTTCTCTGAAGGAAGTCCGGAAGCCAGAGCCTGGGGACAAGGCTTTTGAACTCTATGTTGCTGGCGCCCAGCCTTTCATTGTATCTGATAAAATCGTGCTTGTAGTACTCGCTGGCGAAAACGCCCGAGGGAGATGAATGGGGCATCAGCCCCATCAGTAGATTGTAGTGGGAGGGAGCGGTCCAGCTGGCATAGCTGTACCTGGCCTCGGTCTGGCCCAGCTTCATTATGGTCTTTGGGGCCGCCTCCATGAAGGTGTCGTACCTGCAGCTGTCCAGGATCACCACGATAAAATTGTTCATGCCTTCGAAGGGAGGATCGGTCCTGACGAGCCCGGTCCGCTTCCTCTTTCTGGAAAATAGCTTCAAATTGAACTCCGTTCATCAGTTGGGAAGATGTGAATAGAGATCGGCCCTCACCTGCTCCGACCACATCCTGGAGAGTTTTGAAAGTGTCTGGGCCAACTCCCTGAAACCAGGTGCGGAAAGACCTTCGGAGTAATAGTAGTTCTTCTGAAAAATAACTTCCGAACCCCTGCTTCCCATGAGGGTTACATCGACGTCGAATACCGCTGTCCAGGTGGTGCTGTCCTCCTGAACGGCACCGAACTGCCTCACATAGCCCTCCACCGTAACGATCTCGTTGACGCTGGCAGCGGTTCTGAAAACCGCTGGAAAGCCGCCGGCGGACTGAATATCCCTGGCAAGCATTTCGCCGAGCATGGCCCCGGGCCTTGCCACCCATCTGTTGTCACTGCTTTCCCTTATGGAGCCGTCGGCCCGTTCCAGGACCATACCGGAAAGCTGGTAGCTCCCTGCGCCTTCGAAATCCCTGACCCGGACGGGGCAGCTGAATGTGCGGGATATCCTGGCATCGGGGGCTTCCCACCGCAGAAGCCACTGGTAGGAGGGGCCGGTTTCTCCTGTTCCAAGGGGAACGTTCACCGTGATGCATCCTGCAGACATCAAAATTGCGGTAATCGCCAGTTTCAGTTTCATTGCCAGAAATCCTCTCCGCTGTCGCCGGGGGATATTCCCTCCAGCAGCCTGTTCAGTCTGGGCATGAACACACTGAACTCGTGAAGGATAACGCCGGTGTCATCGAAGGTGTCCTGAAGGTCGTCCGCCAGGTACCCCAGAATGGCCGAGAGTTCAGAGAGCTTTTCGGTGAATTGGTAGAAGTCGTCAACCAGGGGATCGACACTACCCTTCACCTCCCTTACGGCCAGCGTCAGTTCCATTCCCAGTTCGTTGTACGTGATCAGTAGCCTGTCTATGTTTGCCATTGTGTTTGCCATCCGGCAGCCCAGGGAGTCGTACTCGATGCCCTCGAGGATCCGGTTGATACGGGTCAGGGCAAGGATGGCCTGGTCGTTCAGGTTCTTGGCATCCACCTGTTCCAGTATCTCAAAGATCCTGTTCAGACCGGTGGTCACCGACTGAACCGTTCCGGACTGTACCGGGATCACCGACAAGTCGGACTGGAAGGAAAGTTGATCGGCGGTCCACAGCCTTGGAATGGAATCGGGTATACTCTCGAGGTTGACATTTCTCAGGCCTGTTATGCCGGTTATGTTCAGGGAGGCGACTATTGTTTCATCCACGACGAACTTCTCGTCCTCGATCTTCATGACCACCTTTACCAGCCTGCCGTCCGGAGCTATCTCGATGGATGTGACGGAACCCACCGGGACGCCGTTGTAGTTCACCGAGCTTCCAACGTTCAGCCCGCCGACGCTCCAGCCGAAGTAACAGGCGTAGCTGGTGCTCTCGGGGCTTCTGAAACCACCGGCGAGCCAGAAGATGGAAGCGATGAAAAGGCCCATTATCACAACGAAAAAGATTCCCAGCCGCAATCTGTTAGCCCTGAGTGCCATGGCTAGTCTCCTGTCTTTCTTCCAAAAAAGTCCCGGACCCTCTGGTCGGTGGACTCCCCGGCCAGGGCACGGGCCTTGCCCGTTGCGATGATCCCCTTCTCTTCCGGGTCAAGCATAACCACTCTGTCCGATATGGCAAATATGCTGTCCAGCTCGTGTGTAACGATTATAACCGTTGTTCCAAGGCTTTTGTTAACTGATACTATGGTCCTGTCGAGTTCCGCGCTGGTGACGGGGTCGAGGCCCGCCGAAGGCTCGTCAAAGAACAGGACCTCCGGGTCAAGGGCCATGGCCCTGGCCAGAGCTGCCCTCTTCTGCATTCCTCCAGAAATTTCCAGGGGGTTTTCATAGGCGGCGTGGATAAGCCCCACCATCTCCAGTTTGCTCATGGCCACGTCGGTCATTTCGGGCCTTGTAAGACCGGTGAACTCCGCAAGGGGAAGCATCACGTTCTCCAGAACTGTCAGGTTGCCCATGAGGGCACCGGACTGAAAGAGGACTCCCCAGCGGCTCCTTGCCGCGGACAATATTGACTTATCCTCCCATATATCCATGCCGTCGAACAATATCCTGCCCTCCATGGGTCTCATTAGCCCAACAAGGTATCGCATTATGGTCGATTTTCCGCAGCCGCTTTTGCCGACTATCACAAGGACCTCGCCGGTGAAAACGTCCATGCTGACGTTTTTCAGGACGATCTCCTCCTCGTATCCTCCGGTGAGGGAGTCCACATGGATGATCCTTCTTTCATAATGACAGCCCCGGTCTGAGATGAACGAAAACAAGTGACAAAAGAGCATCGGTGAGTATCACCAGGAAAATGCTCACCACAACCGCCGAAGTGGTGGCTTTACCCACAGCGGCTGGTCCTCCCCGTACCCTCATTCCCATGTATGAACCGGTTATGGAGATTATCGCCGAATAGAAAACACTCTTGATTATTCCCCAGTACAGGTCAAACGGGATCAGCGCTTTCCGTGCCTCGGCGATGTACACCTCGGGGGGCATGTCAAGGAACATTCCCCCGGCGGCCAGACCGCCGGCCATTCCCGAAAAGTTCGCGATGGTAACGAGGAGGGGCATTACCAGGAACAGGGCGATCATTTTGGGAGTAACGATGTATCCATGGATGTTGAATCCCATGACCTCAAGGGCATCGATCTCCTGTCTTACCTTCATGGTTCCTATTTCCGCTGCGAAGGCAGAACCGGACCGTCCGGCAACCAGCACGGCGGTCATCATCGGGCCGATCTCCCAGCAGATGCTGTAGGCAAGCAGGGCAGGCATGAAGAGCTCGGCTCCGACCTGGCGCATCTGATAACCTGCCTGGTATCCAAGAACGACACCCATCAGCCAGTTGAGCGTAACTATGATGGGTACCGCCATAACACCGGTCTGTTCCATGTAATAAGCGGTGATGGAACCCCTGAACCTGGAGGAGAAAAGGGCCCGGAATGCATTGGTGGTAAAGACGAAGAGGCCGGAGATTGTGGACCATGACTCCGCAACGCTGTCGCCAATATCGGCGAAGTGATACTTGATGGTCTTTTTGGACCTGAAGGGCGGTGGAGTTTTATCGATCTCCTCGAACCTGTCAAAAAGCGATTCTATATCCGAATTGGCGTTGTTGATCTGAACCCGTTTTCCCCGTCTGAGTCTGTTCTGATGGAAGGACCACACCCTGGCTGCGATTCCCGTATCCAGGCTTTCACATTCGCCGAAATCCAGCACCGCCATCCTTAAAGGTAGTTCGGCCAGCTTCCCCGTAACCATGGACAGATCCTTGACACTGAACCTTCCGATGAAGTAAGCCGTTCTGTCCCTAATCTCTATGCTGCAGTCCAACTTGTATTCAACCCCCCGGGAATCTCCCCGTGTTTTTTTGTGAATGTTTTAATATAATGCAAAATGGGTTCTGTTTTCCCGTAATTTCAGGAGGTGGGTCATGGGTACTATCGTATTCCTTATTCTCAGGTTCGTGTTCAGCATTAACAACTACGGAGATGGCCAGACCCTGGCTACCCTTGTATCTCTGGATACCATTGCCCTGATGCTTCTGCTTCACTACAAGAAACGGAGCTGAAAGAAAGGGGAATGGCAGACATTCTGAAGGGGCGGGCTCGCTTTCGGATCTATGAAGTTCATAATTTCATGTTTACGCATCTTCATATATTATGAGTTTACATAGTAATCCGCCCATGCCCGCCCGGGCCGTCTGTTTCTAATCACTTACCCTGAGATATGTTAGGGTATACAGCACCCCTTCTTCGACCCATGTGACTTCCCTTTTTGTTAACTAACCTGGAACATCTATCCTTTATTATTGTGCAGCTTCCTGTTACAGTATCAGCCATAACCCGTCACTGAAATATTCCCTGCCACCTTGTTTTTATCGTTTACTGGTCCTGTAGAGCTCCCGGTGTGGTTTCCCGATTCAAGAGCTTTATATTCCCTTCATGGATAAGCACAGCATAATGAAACTGAGAAGATCGGAACTCTGGATATTCGATGCCGACGATACCCTCTGGGAAAGCGCACTGTACTTCCGGCGCGCGAGGAGGATTTCGTGGCACTCATGCAGAGTCTGGGGTTCGACCCTGAAGGAATCAGGGAGGAAGTCCACTTAAAGGACATCGAAAGGCTCTCCGTTACCGGCTACGGAGCCCGACCATACATGGATACCCTAAGCAACATCGCCAGGGAAAAGCTAACGGAACTAACGCCATATGTTCTTGATAGTCTTGAATATATATCAAATTGTCTCCTCCGTCATCCCCTTGTTCTGCTTCCCGGAGTTCTGAAAACACTGGGCAGAATGCACGCCGCAGGAAAACAGATGCTTGTATATACAATGGGAGAGGCAGACCACCAGAAAGACAAGTTCTCAAGGTCGGGAATAGCCGGCCTCTTCCGTGGGATAAGGGTGGTTCCCGTAAAAACCGAAGAAACCATGAAGGAACTGCTGGCTGGCTCAGGCATTCGACCTGACATGGCCTGCATGATTGGAAACAGCCCGAGGTCCGACATTAATCCAGCCATCGGATGCGGTGTTAACGCTCTCTATCTGAAGCGTGCGCTGACATGGCAGGCTGAGCAGACTGAGTTTGCCGAACCCGGACTTGTTACAACCGTGACCTGCATTTCGGAGATCCTGCCCCTGGCCGGAGTGGAATGATAGGGTCACAGCGGCTCTATACAGGCTGCGTTGACAATTCTGGAGGAAACGATGAACCTTATCGATGCACTGAGCACGGACACAATTTCAGCGAACATTTCAATCGGCAGCAAGGAAGAGTTACTATCCGCCATCGCCGACATCGCCTGCGGCAGCGAAAACCTGGCAACGGTGGACAGGGAAAAGGTACGTGAAGCTCTTCTGGCCAGGGAAGAACTTGCATCCACAGGCCTTGGTAGCGGAGTGGCGGTTCCCCACTGCAGGCTTCCCGGTATCCCATCGATCACCATGGGCCTGGTTACCACCTCCAGGAAGATAGATTTCCATGCGGCTGATAATGAAAAGGCCGATATCTTCCCCTTCGTTATAGGCCCGGACAGCAACCCTAAACTCCACCTGAAAGCCCTTTCCGGCATTTCCAGGGTCCTTCGGAACCCCGTAACCAGGAAGGCCGTAAGGGGAGCCGGAACCGCCGAGGATATCCTCCAGCTGATTCTGGATGCCGCGGGAGAGGGCCTGGCTCAACCCCTTCCCGAGCCTCTCTGCGCCATGAAGATGCTGCATGTTTTCGTTGGGAACGAAACCCAGTTCAATGACATCCTTCAGGTGTTCGCCTCGGGGGACTATACAGGTGCCATGGTGGTGGAAGCCCATGAGTCAACGGAATACCTGTCCAGCATGCCGGTGTTCGCCGGTTTCTGGAACAGCGAGCTCAGCTCCTTCAACCGCATCATCATAGCCGTGGTGAAGGATTCACTGGTCAATCAGACAATAAGGCAGATCGAGTATGTCTCCGGGGATCTTGCCGGGCAGAACGAGGTAATGATAACGGTTTCGGACCTGCACCACGCCCTGGGCTCCCTGGATTTTTAGGGTATCATCATGAACATTCCAATTACCGCCCTTGTCGGCGTGGCGATCACACTTGGTCTCTATTCCGGAAGGCTTGTGAGGAAAACAGGTCTTCCTTCCATTATAGGATTTATGCTGCTGGGTGCCCTCATGGGAGTTTCCGTGATGAAACTCTTCACCGGTGAACACCTGGGCTCCCTTGATTTCATTACGGACATAGCCCTGGGTTTCGTTGCCTTCACAATAGGCAACGAACTCAAGATAACCACCCTCAGATCCCTGGGAAGATCCATCGGACTCATTATAATTCTCGAGTCCCTGGCTGCACTTGTGGTGGTGGCGTTCCTGGTTTACGCAGTAACCGGAGACCTGGTCACTGCGCTGATCTTCGGTTCACTTGCCCCGGCCACCGCCCCCGCCGGTACCGTGGCGGTGATAAAGGAGTACCGGGCCAGGGGAAAGCTGTCCTCTTCCCTCTACGCCGTTGCCGGTTTCGACGATGGCGTGGCAATACTGCTCTTCGGCTTCACCATTGCCATCGCCAAACAGCTCCTTCTTACGGAAGCCGGTCTTGCCGGGGGCGGTCTCCTTTCAGGGCTTGCCAGGCCGGCCCTGGAGATCGCGGGAAGCCTCGGAGTAGGTGGAGTTCTCGGTATCATCTATTCCGCCCTTGTTCGCAGGATCGACTCCAACTCCAACATAACTGCGTTAACATTCGGGTTCATACTCCTTGGTGCGGGTCTTTCCGCCATGTACCACCTTTCGCTGATACTGGTGAACATGGGAATCGGTTTCGTTCTGGCCAACACTTCAAGGCAGAGCATTCTGATAGGAGTGAACGAACAGCTGAGATCACTGATGCCCCTGCTTTTCATTCTCTTCTTCTTCCTGGCCGGTGCCCATCTAGACTTTGCCGCCCTTCCAGCCCTGGGATTGACCGGGCTTGCCTACATAGTCGGCAGAACCGCGGGAAAGATCGGCGGCTCGTGGCTGGGGGCCTGGCTGGGAAAGGCACCGAAGGTGATCAGGAACAACATCGGTCTGGGGCTGCTCTCCCAGGCCGGTGTGGCCATTGGCCTTTCACTCCTCGTTTCCAGGGAGTTCGCTGCCATAAACAGCCCGAAGGCACACCTTATAGCCGCTTCGGTGGTTACCACCATTACAGCCACATGCATTCTCTTTGAGATCCTGGGCCCCATAACCGCAAGGATCGCCCTGAAGAACTCCGGGGAGATCGGCCTGGATAAATAGCGGATGCCGGGGGAGCTGAAGGCCTCCCCCGGCGGTTTCCTGCTTACTATTTAACGTGAACCAGCTTGAACCCCGCTGTGCTGTCGCCGCCGGTAACCCTTACCATGTACATGCCCGGGGGCACCCGGGAACAGTCCCAGGTGTACTCCCCGGAGATCACAGGCTGGGAATGGATAATTCTTCCTGCCATGTCATGTATTGTTAACTCGGTTGTCTGATAATCAGTTACAACGCTTATCACCGCTGCTGGGCCCACCGGGTTCCCCCCGGTATTGGCTACGCTCAGGCCGGAATGCCCCGTTTCTCCGTTATTCACCCCGGAAGGATCCGGAGTAGCAGCTCTCAGGTCCCACTGGAGGTCGTCTCCCCTGGCGCCATAAACGAGCCAGATCCTGCCGTCGGAACCTGCTGCCATGCGGCCATCGTCGATGGCGTCCGCCGTGGCTGCGGTTTCACCGGAACTCCATACCCCTTCCGAAAGGGTTGCGTATCTGATGGAACTCATTCCCGCGGTCCATGATACCACTATATCGCCGGAACCGGTGTGGGCCACGGAGGGCCGAACTCCATGATCGGCACCGGAGACCACCTCCGGGGCAGTCCAGTCGTTTGCCTGTTTCATGGAGAACAAAATCTCACCACCGGAGCCCTGCCAGGCCACGGCAAATCCTCCGGGAATCCCGGCGATGCATGGGTAGCGGCCCTCGAGGGAGGGGGTGGAGATCAATATCTCCGGACCGAAGGACCCGCTGTCCGGAGCGTCCCTGAAACCGATGGCCCATCCGCTCTCGGTTTTCCGGTGATAAACCAGACCGTATCCGGAGCCGTTCCAGGCCACATCGGGATATCGCTCGGGGGAATCGGTTCCTGCCAGGACCTCTTCGGTGGTCCACTGGGAACCGGTCCACATTCTGCCCACTATGTCAGGATCTCCTCCGTCCCATTTCTGCCAGACGAGCCAAGTGTGACCCGCCCCGCCGGACATGGCCGGTTCTACATCGAAGGGATCTCCGGTGGTAAGTGTTTCAGATGAATTCCAGCCGGAGCCGTTCCAGAGTGAAGTGAAAATGTCATAACCCTCGTGGTTGTCCCTCATGGACTGCCAGGCAACCCACACGTTCCCGGTTCCGTCGCCGCCAACCGTAGGGTGCCAGTCCCAGTACTCGTGCTGGCAGACATTAACCGGTTGAGCCCAGGAATCCCCATCGGTGCAGGTGGCTGTGATATTGGCACGCACAGGGTCGGAGGAACCTGAAACGGCAAAGACCATTCCTGAAGCGGGGTCGGAGTACATATCCACCCTGCCCTGTGTGTGAAACCGTCTGTAAGGGGATAATCCAGCCATCCCGACGCAGGTGGAGTGAATCCCCCTGCTGAAAACCTGAGAAGGCTCCAGGTGAACCCAGTGGTTTCAGTGTGGGATCTCCGAAGAGTACCGCGCCGTCTTCGTTGCCCATGTTGTTACCAAGCCACACCCTGAAGGCATCTCCGAGGTTGGAGCCCCCTGCCAGCTGTCCGTAGTAGTCGGTGAAGTAATTGGTGTAGTCGACCTTTGTCTGGGCAAGTGCGGCAAGACCGTAGGAGTCGGTCCAGATATAACTGTTGGCCAGATTGTCCACTTCGGTCCACCGGCCGTTGCTGCAGCAGTTGAGAACATAGAAAATCGCGTGGGGATCCAGTGGAGGTACCTCGAAGTTGTTAAGCGTTCCGGCGCCCTCAGGGGGAGCCCCTGTGTGGAAACTGCTTCCCCAGGGGCTGGAGTGGGAGATGAGATGCACCCACTCATACCCTTGAAGAAGTCTTTCCCTGAAATCGTCGGCGTTGGTGCCCACGGGGTCGTTCACACGGGTTACGCTGTCATACAGACCGTCCAGGGCGTAGGTGAGCCCGGTGAATGCTTCTTCATAGGCCAGGGCCTCTGGGGAAGGCTCATTGCCCCTGTCCTGTAGGCATGATTCTTCTCGAAATACAGATTGAGCAGTTCCGTCTCCGAGGCGAAGGTGAGGTATGTCGGGGTCAGCCTGCCCAGCCAGATCTCCGGGGCACCGTTGCTGTAGGATTCGAACAGACCGTCTGAATTGGAATCGGTCCATGATCCGTTCATGTCCATGAGATACATGTCGATGGGGTACTCGCCGTAGCCGTTGTCCATCCAGCCTGTGGGTATGTCGCCGATGGCCATCGCCCCCACGAGTGAGCCGGAGGCATATTCAGCCTGGAGATCGTTCCTTATATCCGAAGCGGTGCCGCCTTGGATCTCCCACACCTCGATGGCATACCCCTCCAACTCGAGGTCATTCTGAAATGTGGAAAGGCCGCCAGTAATTCCCGGGTAAACCCCGGCATCCACCAGAAGGACCACAAGATCCCCTTCGGTGGCCCCGATGGGGGTTTCCGTGATCCGTCTTGAATAAGAACCCCTCCCGGTCTCAATGGAGATCCTGGTGGAAGAGCACTCCCTTCCCCGGCTGTCCATGTACTGGATCGGGATACCCTGGGGAACCCCCCGGGCAAAGGCCGCGGCGAAAAGCACTACCAGTGAGAACCTTATCATGATCAGTTACCTTCTTCCAGGGAGCCCACGGCGTTTTCCACCGCTTCAAGTATTTCCCCTGAACGAACCACCTCGACCATCCTGTTGTGGTCGGGGTATAGGGGCCTGTCCTCTCCAAGATGCTCCACATGTTTCCGAACCGTGTCCCGGGCGGCCTGAACCCCATTTCCGCAGCTGTGGCTCCTGAAATCCAGGGCCTGTGCCGCGGCTATCAGTTCTATTCCAAGAACACCCCGGGCGTCTCAATTATCTGACAGTTCTTCAGTGCGGTGTTCATTCCCATGCTCACGAAATCCTCCTGGTCAGCCGCCGCAGGGATGGAGGCAACCGCGGCGGGATTGGACAGGATGCGCTGCTCGGCGATTAGCATGCCCGCTGTGTACTGGCTGAGCATATGACCGCTGTAGAGCCCCGGTTTCTCCGCCAGGAATGGAGGAAGACCAACGGAAAGGGCCGGATTGAGAAGGCGGTTCAGCCTCCTTTCGCTGAGCACTGAAACCATTGTGATCGCCGTTCCCGCCATTTCCATTGGTAGAGAGACCGGTGTTCCCTGGAAGTTCGCACCGGTCAGCACCAGGTTTTCATCGGGAAAGAAAAGCGGGTTGTCACCCACACCATTCAGTTCGGTCTCCACCTGGCTCCGGGCATAGGCCACCGCGTCGTGGGCCGCTCCGATCACCTGGGGAGTGGAGCGCATGGAGTAGGCGTCCTGTACCTTCTGTGGCGTTTTACCGGTGGTAAGGTCGCTTCCGGCTATGCATTTCCGTATGGCCCTGGCGCTTCTCAGGGAACCTGAAAACCCTCGAACTGTGTGAACCCTGTCCTCGTAGGGTTTCATATTGGCGAACAGGGCCTCAAGGCTCATTGCAGCCGCTATCTCAGCCTGCATCAGCCATCTGTTCATATCATAGATATTCAGGGCTGAGATGGCGGTAAGGAGATTGGAGCCGTTTATAAGGGCGAGGCCATCCCGGGCATGTAGTTCCAGGGGTTTCAACCCCGCCCGTTCAAGGGCTTCCCTCCCGGGATACCTCTCACCTTCATGGAAGGCCTCCCCCTCGCCCATGACCACCAGAGCGATCATGCTCATGGGGGCCAGGTCTCCGCAGGCGCCAACGGAACCCTTCTCGCACACCACGGGAGTTACACCCCTGTTCAGCATTTCCACCAGCATCCGGGTCATCTCCAGGCGAACGGCACTGTGTCCGTTGCAGTGGACATTGGCCCTTCCCAGCATTGCCCCCCGGACATGCTCGATGGGAGCGGGCTTCCCTATTCCGGCAGAATGATTGTAAATGAGGTACTTCTGGAAGGAAAGGACCTCGTCGTCGGAAAGCCTGGTTTCGGAGAACTCACCGATCCCGGTATTGATGCCGTACATGGTCTCCCCGGCGGTTATCTTCTCCTCCACCATTTTTCGGCAGCGAAGTATCCTGGTTTCGGCGGCGGGGTCGATCTCGACCTTTTCGCCCATCCTTGCCACGGAAACGACTTTTTCTATGGTAAGGCCTTTGCCGTTCAGAACTACAGACATGGAGTCCTCCAGTATGCTTGGATGAAAGGGGCTTTGAAACATGAGTATCTAATAATACTAAAGAACTCCATCCCCGGTAAGAAGCTCACTCCCTCAGGGAGAGAATGTGGAGCCTGGGAAAGTCTTCAGGATTCGGATTCCATGCCAGTATTCCCCTCTGGGTGACCTTGACCCGGAGTTCATCGGCGTCCGGGGGCGGATCCTCCAGGGCAACGGTAAACAGATGCTGACCGCCGGCATACACATCGAACAGGGGGTACTCTTCCCGGCCGTCCCGTACCCAGAGCCTGCCCTCGGGATCGACGCCCATTCCGATGAAGGGCACCATGGGTCTGTACTCCGACGGGTCCCATCTCATCTCAGGCGGCGCGCCTTCGGCAAGGAGCTGCTGACGAACCTCCTCCCGCTCTTCCTCTATCTCCTCAGCAGGCCTCTCCCTGGGTATCCTATCCTCTTCGATGGTATAGATGGGATTCCCCTGGAAATCGAGGACATGTACCGCGAACTCCGTGTATGAATAGGGCAGATAGTAAACGTTTCCCTGGAAATCCGAGGTAAAGACTATCTGTGATTCCTCGGTGGATTCCCGAAGCCGCTCGCGGTTGAAATCCACCGTGTGGCTGTAGTATTCCAGGTCCTGCACCGGAGAATCGCTCCACAGGGCGAGTAGCCGCCCATACCGGGAGTTCTCCCGGTCGAAGATCCTGTAACTGCCCGTAAAGGATCCGTTCAGCGAGGGCGCGGTCCTTTCCGGCGACCATGGTATGAAGCCGCTTATTACGGTGTCAACGGTGAGATCAGGGTTGAGGAATGTAATCCTTGTGAGGCCCGGATCACTCACCAGAAGGCGGTCATCGGACATTGTGGTAAGGCAATAGGGTCTGATGAACTCACCGGGACCCTCGCCGCTGCCGCCGCCCCGATAGAGGAACTCTCCCCCTGGGCCGTAGGCGGATATTCGGCTGGTGGTTCCATCAAGGACCATAATGTTGCCGTCTTCCGTTATGCAGGCGTCACGGATATCCCCGAAAACATAGCAGCTGTCACCCATCTCCTCTCCTATGGAAAGTGAGATCTCCAGAACAGGTTCATTCCCACGGTCAGACCCACTGATAACCTCAGGGGACTCACCACAGGAGACAACCAGGATAGCAAAAAGGGGCAACGCAACTCTTCCCGGTTTCATTTCTTCCTCCATCTGTTCATTAAAGAAAAGGGTGCCTTCGTAATATTCAAAAAATTTATGCAATTTGTCAAATGAATCATAAAATAGCCCCGGTACATCATTCCGATCATACCGGGGCGGCGTTGGATGTCAGCTTACCAGCATCGCCTTGGCGAACCTGCCGTGTACCGAAGCCACGAACTTCGCCAGGTGGAGGGTAAGGATCAGAAGGAGTCCCCCGGCGGCCATCACCAGAGGCATTGCATAGAAGGGTATCCAGACATTCGGCTGGATCACGGCCTCATCGAACCCATATTGCAGTAACGGAGCACCCAGAAGGGATACCCCCAGACTGAAGAGGGTGATGATAAGAGTGAAGTAGAAAATGCCCAGGGGAAGCATCAGGAACATGTAGAGAACCGTTGTCCAGGTGGTGCCGGTCCTCAGCAGGGTCTTGAAGCTCTGCCACCAGGACTCTCCCCGTGGGAAAATGGCCCGTCTGGGCATCCTGACACCCAGAAGGGCCTCAACGAGCCTGCCTTCAACAAAGCCCAGGGCCCTTGCGGACAACAGGAAGAGCATGCTGACAGGTATGCCCACAATGAAGATAAGCAGGCTCACGGAAAGTGAAAGCCCCGTTGTGGCAAGAGAAAAGTAAAGGGTTCCTGTCAGAAGGGACAGAACCATGTAGAGACAGGCTGCCCAGGAGCCCGGATCCCAGATCACCGAAAGGAACCTTCCTGTGGGTCTCTTCCCCCTTTCAAGGGATCGGGGCATGACGGCGAAAACAGGTTTCGTGTGCTGCTCTATGTCCGTATAAACATCACGGATCTCCTCCGGCGTTCCATACTGCTCGATAACCGTCCTGGCCATCTGCTGCCTGTCCCCTCCGGGATCATCCCTGAGTGCAGCGAGAAGCGCTTCGTTAAGATGATCCTCGGCATTCGCCAGGGCGTCCTGAACGGTGGACCTGTCCAGTTCTCCCATGGCTTCCTTCAGCTCATCGAGGTATTTCTCTATTGAACTATTCATACATGCTCCCTCCAAGAATTCTATTGATGAGAGTGCTGGTGCTTCTCCAGATATCCTTCCACCTCACCAGGGCTTCCATTCCCTCAGCTGTAATAGTGTAATAGCGCCTGGGCGGACCGGAGACCGAGGGCTCCACGGTACTTTCCAGCAGCCCGCTCCGCTCCAGTGACTTCAAGACCGGATAGAGGGCCCCCTGTTTGATCAGCTGGAAGCCTTCCCCATCACCGGAAATCTCCTTGGCGATCCGGTAGCCGTACATCGGTTCCTCCGACTGGGCCAGGATTGCAAGGAGGGCAAGTGAGGTGGTGCCGGAGCTGATCTCCCTGCTGAATTTTCTGTCAACCTGATTTAGTTCTTTCAAGGCATTCTCCTTTGACAGCTAGTGCTTACCCAATACTAGTACTTAGTTACCACTAGTGTCAAGTCCTCAATACCCCCGACACTTGACCCGTCCATCCGGTGGCGCAATGTAATACATTATCACTTTCAATCGTTCTCATCGGGGGTGATCGGTTTGCGCAATGATGTCCAGTCCAAATTCGCGGATCTGCTGAGAAGCTCTGACGAAGATCTTTCCTCCCTTCTGTCACTCTTCAGGGACTGCCTCATTTTCATCTTCGATTCCAGGGGCCGCTTCACATTCGGCCATTCGGATTCCAGCTCCAGACTGCATGCATCCCCGAGTAATTTTCTGGGCAAAATGGTTCCTGAAGTACTCCCGGAACGCATATCCAGGCAGTTCGAGAACGCCTTTGAGATGAACAGGAAAGGTGAGGTCTCAGAGTTTGACTACTGGATGGACATGGTAACGCACATCGGCTGGTTCTCCGCCTCCTGTGCTCCCATTTTCAGAAAGGGAGTTTTCCAGGGCACCATGGCCATCGTAAGGGATGTTACCCGTCAAAAGGAGGCTTCCGAAGCATTAAGGATCAGCGAGGAAAACTACCGGACCCTTGTGGAAAGGGCCGCGATCGCCATCCTGGTAATCGATGGAAGCACGATCATCTACGCCAATCCCTTTACAACGGAAATATGCGGTTATGCCGTTGAAGAACTGGTCGGCCAGGATTTCCCTGATTTCATAGCCCCCTCCGAAAGGGAAAGGGTATCCAGAATTCACGCCGGACAGCTGGAAGGGGATGACCCTCTCCAGGCATATAAGCTCAAGATGCTGAAAAAGAGCGGAAGGCTCATCGATGTAAAGATCAGAGCCAAAGCGATATCCTATCAGGGAAAACCCTCGATTCAGATACTGATCCAAAGCCATCCGTAAATTTGACAAATAGATCTTCCAATCCATTGTCATCAATGCATTTAAGCATGACCCGGATAAGGCATTATTTCAGATCAGGACCCAGATCGAGGAAAAACGCGTCATAAGTAGTGTCATGCTTAAAATAATGCATCACAACACTATACAGAAGTTATTTGTCAAATTTACGGATGGCTTTGAAACCCGCCTGGTGCCCCTGACACGACTCGAACGTGTGGCCTACGGTTTAGGCTGTCGAAGACCGCGCGAAGCGCGCAACCGCCGCTCATGAAGGGCATGCTTAATCTATTGCCCAACAATCTATTATGAAATCTATTTGTCAAATTTACGGATGGCTTCGAAACCCGCCTGGTGCCCCTGACACGACTCGAACGTGTGGCCTACGGTTTAGGAAACCGCCGCTCTATCCAACTGAGCTACAGGGGCAAGGCGGGAAAGCAGGGCCAATTATGCAGTGAAACTAACACTTCGTCAAACCCCGTCTACTTTTGCCAGCAGTTCAGCGGCCTGGAGGGCGAGGGAATCGGCGAAGAGCATTCCATTAGCGTCGGGGATGAGATGGTTGTTCACCTGTGACACCATGCCTGTACCGAGAAGCTCCCCGCAATCAAGCGTGTAACCTGCCCTTCTCAATTCGTCGAGGTCGATCCCTCCCCTGTGCCTGAAGCCCAGGGATAGAATCTCATGTGCGCAGTTTTCCCCGGAGAGGTCTTCCCCTGATTCCACCGGCGAGTCACCGCGGATCACGCATGATTCGTACAGCGCGGAATCGCTGTGATTCCATGTTCTTCTGGTCCCGTCGAAGGAATGGGCCGAGGGTCCGATGCCTATGTAGGGGATCCTGGTCCAGTAGGCAGTGTTGTGCTGTGATACGTATTTATCTTCCAGGGCATAGCTGGAGGTTTCGTAGTGGATGTAGCCGTTCTCGGTAAGTACTCGATCCGCCTGGTGATACATGTCCGCGCAGAGGTCGTCGGAGACCTTGTCACCTGCGTCTCCCATTGGTGTTCCCCTGACAAGGGTCAGCTCATAAAGGGATAAATGCTGGGGCATAAAACGGAGAACCTCTTCCAGATCGGTCTTCTGCCCTTGAATGGTCTGGCCCGGGTGTCCATAGATGAGATCTATGCTGATGTTCCTGAAACCGCTTTCCCTTATCTGCCTTACGGATTCCCTGGCGTCCTCTGCGCTGTGGATCCTGCCCAGCCTTTTCAGCGCCGAATCATCAAAGCTCTGAACACCAAGGCTTATCCTGTTGAAGCCCGCCAGAAGAAGGGTGGAATAGCCCCTGTGGTCAAGGACCGCCGGGTTGGACTCGATGGTTATCTCCCGCAACCCCGGTGAGCGGACCTTTCCGATGAGCCTTCTCCAGAACTCCGGAGGAAGGAGGGTGGGGGTTCCTCCGCCGGCATAGAAGGTTCTGATGCTTTGATCGAGACCATCGGTGCGCTGGATGAACTCCGCATTCAGGGCAGTACACATCCCGGTTATGTCAGAAGGTTTGTCCGATGACGCGAAGGCGCAGTAAGAGCACTTCCGAAGGCAGTATGGCACATGGACATAGAGACCTATTCCACCGGAGGCCATCGGGGGTCCTCAAATCTCTGAATTTCAAGGGTATATCCCGCTGGATCCCTTACGAAGCAGTTGTATATCCTGTACTCGGGGGTAGCCGCAGGGGCTTTGATCACTTCGCAGCCGGCGTCCTTCACACGATCGAACCACAGGTCGACATCGTCAGTTACAAGAGTAAGGGTTACACCGCTCCGATGGCCGGGGTCCTTCTTTGAACAGAACCCTATGAAGGCACCGGCACCGACCCTGTAAATCCGGCATCCGCCTGATCGAGCACCATAGGGAGCTGGAGGACTTCGGTGTAGAACCGGTGGGTTTCCTCCACTGCCTCGGTGTAGCAGAAGGTTATCATGGAATCAAATGGCTTCATGTCAGTCATCCCTTTTCAGCACCGCCAGGAAGGCTTTCTGGGGTATCATGACCCTGCCTACCATTTTCATTCTCTTCTTGCCGGCTTTCTGCTTTTCCAGGAGTTTTCTCTTTCTGGTAATATCGCCTCCATAGCACTTGGCCGTTACATCCTTACGCAGGGCGCTTATGGTGGTTCTGGCTATCACGGTACCGCCAATGGCACCCTGTATGGGAATTTTGAACTGCTGCCTCGGGATCTCATCCTTCAGGTTCTCGCATGCTCTTCTGGCCCAGTTCAGGGCCCTGTCGCGGTGAACCAGCATGGAGAGGGCATCGACCTTCTCATGATTCACCAGGATGTCCACCTTGGCCAGGTCCCCAACCCTGTAATCAGCGGGCTCATAGTCGAAACTGCCGTAGCCCTGGGTAACGGACTTGAGCTTGTCGTAAAAATCGTAAACAATTTCCGCCAGGGGCATTTCCACCTTTATCTCCACTCTCTTTGCACCCACATAGAGATTCGAATAATTCTGCCCCCTTCTGTCAAGTAGCAGGGTGGTCACCGGACCTATGTACCTGTCCGGCATTATCACCGATGCCTTTATGAAGGGTTCTTCGGTAAGTTCTATCTGTGAGGGATCGGGATAAAGGTTGGGGTTGTCTATGTAGTGCACTTCACCGTTGTTGAGTGTAATTCTGTAAAGAACGGTAGGGGCGGTGAGAACCAGGCTCATTCCGAACTCGCGCTCGAGCCTTTCCTGTATCACCTCGAGGTGTAGAAGGCCCAGAAAGCCGCACCTGAAACCGAAACCAAGCCCGACGGAATTCACCTTTTCAAAGGTAAGTGAAGCATCGTTCAGCTTGAGTTTGTCCATGGCCACGGCAAGGTCGTTGTAGTCTTCACTTGAAATGGGAAAAAGGCTTGAGAAAACCACCGGCTTGGATTCCTCGAAACCATCCAGTGGCTTTTCTGCGGGGTTCTTCACCGTTGTTACGGTCTCACCGCTCCGCACATCGCTTACACTCTTGATCCCCGCAATGAGATAGCCAACATCCCCTGTCCCGAGTGTTTTGCACTTCAACCGGTGAACGCCCAGATGGCCAATCTCCTCGATCCGGTACTCCCCCCCTTTGCCATCAGAAGTATGTCCTGATCCTGATGCATGGTGCCCTCTTCTATCTTGAAGTAGGCAACCACACCGCGGTAGGGATCGAAAATGCTGTCGAAAACCCTTGCCCTGAGAGGTGCGCTTGTGTCCCCTGTGGGGGGCGGGATATCACGTACGACGGAGTCGAGAAGTGCCTGTAGCCCTTCACCGGTCTTTGCGCTTACAAGGACCGCTGTCTCCGGGTCGAGACCCAGTTCGTTCTCTATTTCGTGAAGGGTTTCATCAATATCCGCCGAGGGAAGGTCTATCTTGTTCACCACCGGAATAATGGTAAGCTCCTGATCCATGGCCTTGTACAGGTTGGCCAGGGTCTGGGCCTCCACGCCCTGGGCGGCGTCTATGACAAGAAGGGCCCCCTCGCATGAGGCCAGGGCCCGGCTGACTTCATAGCTGAAATCCACATGGCCCGGTGTATCTATCAGGTTCAGCTGATACTTCGTTCCGGCTCCCCCGTCGTAGTACATGGTAACAGCACTGCTTTTTATGGTTATTCCGCGCTCACGCTCAATATCCATGGAATCAAGCATCTGATCATGGAACTCCCTGGGAGTCACCGTACCGGTGACCTGAAGGAGCCGGTCGGCCAGGGTGGATTTGCCGTGGTCGATGTGAGCGATGATGCAGAAGTTTCGTATGTTTTGCTGCAAGTTTTTCCTCCAATGTTGATGTGTAATATGTTTGGTACTCGGGGGTCTTTCCAAACTGAGGCTAAAGGGAGAAGAAAATGCCTATTTTCAAAAAGGACAAAAAAGACAGGGAAGAGGAGAATCCTCTCCAGTTGATCAACGACTGCAAGGTCGGCCAGGGAACCAGGATCTGGAATTTCGTGAACATCTACGGCTGCGAGATCGGGAAGGACAGCATGGTGGGCTGTTTCTGCGAGATCCAGAAGGGCGTGAAGATCGGCGACAGGACCAGGGTGCAGAGCCACTCCTTCATATGCGAACTGGTGGAAATAGGCAACGACTGCTTCATCGGCCATGGAGTGATGTTCATAAACGATGTATACCCTCCTCAACCGGATCCCGCCGACTGGAAGGGAACAGTGATCGAGGACGGCGTAAGCATTGGTTCCAACGCAACCATCCTTCCGGTGAAGATCGGCAGGGGAGCCATAATAGGGGCGGGAGCCGTTGTTACGAAGGATGTGCCGGCGGGAGCGGTGGTTGCCGGGAATCCCGCGGTTTTCATGCGCCAGAGGCCTGAAAAGGGAGAGAATTAGATTGAGATCGAAATTATTCAGGGTAGTACCCAGAATACCTGATGAGCTGGCGGATCTCAAGAAGATCGCTGGAAATACCTGGTGGAGCTGGAACAGAAGTGCCGTAAGGCTCTTCAGGTCCATGGACACCGATCTGTGGGAGGCAACCAGCCACAACCCCACCCTTCTTCTGGGCAGGGTGAGTCAGAAACGTCTTCGGGAACTGGTCTCCGATCCGGGATTCATGGCGGCCCTGGAAGATGTTAGTTCATCCATGGAAGAGTACCTCTCAAGGGCCACATGGTTCAGAAAGGACTTCCACGGCAAACTGAACGAGGGCGAGGTAATCGCCTACTTCTCAGCGGAATTCGGCCTTCACGAGAGCCTTCCGATCTACTCCGGCGGATTGGGCATACTGGCTGGCGATACGATGAAAAGCGCCAGTGATCTGGGGCTGCCCCTTGTGGGAGTATCCCTTCTGTACCGCCTGGGTTACTTCAACCAGTACCTGAACAGCGACGGCTGGCAGCAGGAAAGATATTCCGTTAACGACTATTCCAACATGCCGGCGGAAAGGGTCCTGGACACCGACGGAACACCCATCACCATCATGGTGCCCATGGACGGCGAACGGGTTCTGGCGGCCATATGGCAGATCAGGGTGGGCAGGGTAAAGCTGTTCCTCCTCGACACGAATCTGCCGGAGAACTCACCGGAAAACCGTGAGATAACCAGCCAGCTCTACGGCGGTGACAAGGAAATGCGAATGCGCCAGGAAATACTGCTGGGAGCCGGTGGAATAATGGCCCTCAGGGCAATGGGACTGACCCCCGCAGTGAGGCACATCAATGAGGGCCACTCGGGTTTTCTCATCGTGGAAATGCTGGCGCATCTCATAGAAACCGGTCTATCCTTTGCCGAAGCCAGGGAAATGGTTACCGCAGGAAATGTTTTTACCACCCATACACCGGTGCCCGCCGGGAACGAGCAGTTCGATCCGGCCCTGGTGCTGCGTTATCTCAGACCCTATCTCGACCGGGTAGGACTGACCAACGATGATTTCCTCAGGTACGGCTCCCATCCCGGTTCAACTGCATTTTCCATGACCGTTTTCGCCCTTAACTTCTCCAGGAAGGCCAACGGGGTAAGCAGGCTCCATGGTCAGGTTTCGAGGAAGATATGGAAGGATGTATGGCCCAGGCTTCCCGAATCGGAAGTCCCCATCGGCCACGTAACCAACGGAGTTCACGGAGAAACCTGGGTTTCAGGGGAGATCAAAAGACTGCTGGACAGGTACGTGGGCAGCACCAGCCCGGTGAACCCGCTGAACGAGGATTTCTGGAAGAAGATAGACAGAATACCCGATTCGGAACTCTGGAGGGCCCATGAAAGGCTTCGGGCCAGACTTGTAGGTTACGCGAGGAAGAAATGGGACAGGCAGCTGGAGGAGATGGGCATAAGGGGTCTGCCCCACCAGAACCTCACCGTTCTCAACCCAGACGCCCTCACCATCGGCTTCGCCAGGCGGTTCGCCACCTACAAGAGGGCCTCCCTGCTCTTCCATGACATCGACAGGCTGAAACGGCTTCTGAACGGCTCCAGCAAACCCATACAGGTTATCTTCGCCGGGAAGGCACATCCCCACGACAACGAGGGAAAGAACCTGATCAGGGAGGTTTTCACGCCTGCCTCAGCAGCGACCTTTACGGCAAGATAGTGTACCTAACCGACTACAACATGGACACCGCCAGGCACATGATCCAGGGAGTGGATGTCTGGCTTAACACACCCAGAATACCAATGGAGGCAAGCGGCACCAGCGGTATGAAAGCCGCCATGAACGGTGTTCCCCACTGCAGCGTTCTCGACGGCTGGTGGGCTGAGGGCTACAGGGCAGACCGGGGCTGGGCCATCGGCAACGGCGAGACCTACAGCGACCAGTCCCAGCAGGACAGGATAGAGGCCAAGGCTCTCTACGACCTTCTGGAGAACATGATAGCACCGCTCTTCCATAACCGGAGCAACGGCGGGATACCCACCGGATGGACATCGCTGATGAAAAACTCCATGAAGATGGCCCTGGCGGATTTCAATACCAGCCGTATGGCGGCGGAATACACCTCCAGCTACTATATCCCCGCCCTTGAGTTCTCTAAAAGCATAGGCGAAGAGAACCTTGACGGCGTGAAGGACCTGGCCAACTGGAAGGAAGCCGTAAGGGAAAAATGGCAGGGGATTTCCATAGAGGGAGTGGACACCGCCGGTCTTGCGGACACCCTCACCGTTGGAGACAGCATTCAGATCACCGCCCGCCTCCGCGCCCCGGGGCTCAGCGCCGACGACCTCTCGGTGGAAACACAGTTCGGTACAGCCTCCGGAGACGGCTGGCTGAATGAAAGGTCATCCTCCCGACTTGAGTTCAGCCATGAGGAGAACGGTGTTCTGTTCTTCACCGGTTCCATCGAATGCACCGAGGCCGGAAGGTTCGGCTACACGGTCAGGGTACTGCCTTCCCACAGGAAGTACGGCAGGGTGGTGGAACCCGGCCTGGTTCACTGGTGGGAGTAGTGGAAAACCGAAGCCCTTCCGGGAGCTGAGGTTTTCGACAGTGCGACGATGTATTCATTGTCATGGGATACACATATGGCACTGACGCGGTGCTCAGTTGGAATGGAGGGGGCGAATATCATGTTCTCGATGTTGAGAACCGATATGGCGTAGTCCTGATTCCTGGGTAGCAGAAGTGTATTTGTGCTGTGCATGACAGCATTGATAAGATAGGAATGGTAGGGTCTGGAGCTGAAGAGGTGCTCCCCGGTCTCAAGGTCCACCTTGATCATGTGGGGATAGCCCGAAGATGCATCCAGCACAACCAGCGCCCGTGAGTCACTGGAAAATGCCATGGTTCCGATCCGCATGGGCATCTCCAGTGTATCCAGAGGGGCCAGTGAAGATCCTTCCAGCATGACGATCTCTTCCCTGCCGGAATTCCCTATAGCCACCAGTGAATCGTTCGGAGACACTTCAAGCCTGTACACCGGCCAGTCACAGGGAAGGCTGGAGACAAGCTGCCAGCTGGTGGTAGATACCGCCTCTACCATCCAGGGAGTCCCCTGGCTTCCCAGATAAAGGAATTCGCTGTCCCCCGACAGCTTCATGGTGTAAATGGAAGCTGTGGCGGTGTAAACCCTTTCATAGGTCATTTCCACAGTGTTCACCGCATAGATATCGATACCGCTCTTCTCGGAAACATAAATGTGCTCACCGGAAGAGGGAGCCGCTATAAGGCCTGGTGAAAAATGCACATACATAGTATCACTTAAATGCGGATTTACCAGTGCTTTGGAGATATCCCTGCGGAAAAGGCGGCGGTTAGCCGGTTCACTTACCCAGACCGTATAGCTGAGCGGGGCGAAGGCACAGTGAAATGGCATCTGTCCGCAGTAGAACTTCCCCTTATAGCTGGATGGATACTCCGGGTTTTCATAACCGGCTGTTCCCGCGGGGTTTACCGATTCACAGCCGACCATGGCCAGTAGAAGGATCAACCCAGGGAAAAAAAGTCTTCTTTGCACAACAGCCCCTTATGATTATTAATGGCAATATACAAAAACAACCACTATTGGGGGATGAACACAATGAAACACTTCCTTATCTGCCTTATGGCTCTGTCCCTGCAAGCCTTTGCGGGGACCACCGGAAGAATTGCCGGGGTGGTGCGTGACTCCACCGGTGATCCCATTGCTGGTGCCACAGTGATGATCTCCGGTACGGAGTTCGGCACAATGACCGATTCCAACGGTGAGTATCTCATACACAACCTCTCACCGGGAGAATACACACTCCTTGCCAGGATGGTGGGTAAAACCGGGCAGACCATCGAGGGGGTTCATGTGTCCGCTGATATGACCACCAGGATGGACTTCGAGCTTGGGGACTCCGTATCGGGCACCACGGTCATCACCGTTTCCGACCAGAGGGGACTGATAGTATTCGATGAGACCTCCTCGGTGAGCATCTTCGACAGCGATGACATCCAGTCCATGCCGGTTGCATCAATCAGGGATGTTATGGCAATGAGTTCCGGGGGTGTCGCAGCAGGGTCGGATTTGCACATGAGGGGTGGACGTTCAGGTGAGGTCATATATCTGGTGGATGGCATTCCGATGAACGACCCCGCAACAAATCAGTTCACGATGAGCATTCCACTGTCCGCCGTTTCCGAAGTGTCCATAACCACAGGGGGATTCAGTGCCGAGTACGGAGGAGCCCAGTCCGGGGTGGTGAACATAATAACCAGGGATGCAACCGACAGCTTCGTGGCTTCGGTGAACGGAGGGGGAGGAGCCTATTCGGAATCCGGAGACGGCAGCGTGAACACCGTTCAGCACTCCATGTGGGAAAACCAGATCTACAGGGGCGATGCAATAAGGCTGGAGGGTGCCCTGGGGGGCCCTCTGATCCTTCCGGGCAGAGGCGGATTCTTTCTTACAGGCTCATTCCAACGGAGCGGTTTCAACCATGCTGACAGCAGGGGCAACTGGGATAACAGCACAATAAGGAGCCATGGGGGAACGGCCAGGCTGTCCTGGCTTCCGGACCCCGGCACCAGAATAACAGCAAATTTCTATCTGTCAAACTCTGAAAAGGGATGGCGGGACTGGTTGTGGTCCCGTACCACGGATCACTATGTGGACGATGGGGACACCCTCTACTATTCAAGGGAAAACGACAGAGCCCTTCCAGTAAGGGAGCAGAACAGGTTCTCTCCAGGACTCACAATAACCAGAACCCTGAACCAGCGGAGTTTCATTGATTTGAAACTGAATTTGTTTCACACCGGGGAAAAACACGGAGTAACCGATTCCACCGGCAATGTCATAGGGGAGGGATTCACAGTTGATGAATGGTTGGAATACCAGGCTCCCTCAAGATTCGAAGACCGGGACTATTTCTACAGAAGCGGCCATGTCAACTGGATACGCCACGAGTCCATAACCGATGTGATAACCGCCAGACTGGACTACACCAGTCAGCTGGGCGCCTATCACCAGCTGAAAACCGGCTATGAGGGAAGGTTCTTCGACTCCCGGGGCTGGGACATCTATTCGCCACCGGGCTACACCAGCACATACTCATCATGGAGCGGTTCACCACGTTTCCACGGCCTTTATGCCCAGGACCGCATAGAATACACCGCCGGACTGATAGCCAATCTGGGGCTTCGCCTGGATGTGATAGATCCCAATGCAGAAGGCACCGAAACCAAGTACAAGCTCAGCCCCCGGCTTGGTGTTTCCTATCCCGTTTCAACAAGGAATGTCATCCGGGCCAGCTACGGCCATTACTACCAGGTTCCCGGGCTCAGCCTTATGTACTACGGCAGCCAGGGAAGTTCATCCTCATCAGGGGCCCCCCTTTCCGGCAATCCCGACCTTGAGCCTGAAGAAACCGTTTCATGGGAGCTGGGGGTGAAGCACATGTTCGATCCCTTCACGGTTGCTGAGTTCGTTGCATATCACAAGGAGATAACAGGCCTGGTTTCCACCGCTCTGGTCGAGGAAACCGACGAATACTGGCAGTATGTGAACAGCGATGGTACCGGTACCGTCTGGGGAGCGGAGTTCGGCCTTCTCAGAAGGTCATCCCGCTACTTCTCCTTCGCCCTGAATTATTCCTACAGCATCGCAAAAGGACGGGAATCCTCCCCCACCGAGAACTACTCCTACGGCTGGGGAAGTCAGTACCCCGTTCCCAACGACGACGTGTATCTGGACTGGGACCAGAGGCACACGGCCAACGGTTCAGCGGGGTTTATGGTGGAACGGGGAGACATGATCTTCGGCCAGAGGTGGCTGGAGGGTTTCGGGTTCAGGATGAACACCAGCTACGGCAGCGGAATTCCCTATGACAACGCCGGACACGGAACCCATCCCTTCTTCAGGAACCAGAAACGGTACCCATGGAGGATGAACACCGATCTTCGGGTTGAAAAGCGTTTCTGGTCAGGTGAAACCGCACTGAACCTCTATATGGATGTCTACAACCTCTTCGGAAGACGGAATGTGGACAGGATCTACGATGTGGGCTGGTGGGAAGCGGATCAGGACGGAGACGGCGAACCGGACCACATCGCCGGTGGAAAGGCGGGGAATCCCAACGCCTATTCCCCGGCAAGACACTTCTTCTTCGGAGCTGAGATCAGATGGTAGCCTGAGTTCTGGCCTTATCCGAGGACCTTATCATGTCAATGGCGGCGGAAACGGAGGACAGGACCTCTTCCGGGGCGGCGGCCCTTTTGAGGGTTCCGCCGGAGTTCCTGTCGAGGAAGCTCTTCAGGGCACTGATCTCTTCCGTTTTCCCTGCCCTTATCAGGATTGCCAGGGCATCGTGCATGACTTCCTCGTCCTCGAAGGGTATTCCCCTCCCGTGCAGGAAGGGCGCGCGGAAGTGCTTCCTTACATGCTCATCGTCGTAAACCTTCATAAAGAACCGCATGAGGGATCTTCTGGCCTGTGGAAGGGTGTGCATCAATCTCAGCATAGCCGGGATGAGGCCTCTGTCTGGCTGTTTTGCCTTTGCAAGAACCTCCACGGAAACCGTTACCACCTCCGGTGAGGGATCTCCTATCATATTCGAGGCATTCAGTATGGCCTTCCTGCTGTCCACCTTCATCAAAGAAAGCAGGGCAAGCCTTCGAACCCTGTCGTCGGAGTCGTCGCACAGCCGGTCTAGAATAGGGACGGACCTTTGTGACTGGAGATCCCCCAGCAGGGAAACCAGATTTCGCATAAGATACCAGTCATGCTGGGAAAACCTTCCGGTTTCCGTTGATCTCACCGACAGTCCGCCACGCTCAATTTCGTCGATTCGCGAATGGAACATGAGAAGGTACCCGGCGCCGAATCTCCGTAAAACGGAATACGCCCGGGCACGGATCTCCCTTTTTCTCTCCAGGAAAAGATCCGTAAGGCGCATTCCCAGGTTCCTGAACATCACCTCACCGGTGATCTGCTCCGCTGCGTGGAACCTGTTCTCATCGGATTCCATGAAGGCCTGGAGGATGACATCGGCGGCATCCGGGGTATCGATCCTTCTGAAAGCCTCGGAAAGACCCCTTCTGAGCGCGCTTGCGTGGGTTGGGCTTGGCACAGGTAAAAGCCTGCAGTCGGCGATGATCTTTACCAGTTCCGCAGCGGTGGACAGGCGCCGGGAGGAAATAAGCCTCTCGGAGACCGAGCCCATGAGAATGATGGAGGCAAAAAGGGCATCTGAGGATATATCTCCCGCATGAAGATTCCCGTTTATCTTGTCGATGATGTGCATCACAGTATGGGACTTACCCCTTTCAGCACCGATGCACGCCAGCTGATTCAATTTGTCCACAGCATCAAGGATCCTGTCGTGGTCGCCGCTGTCGAGGTCTTCCAGATTCTTGTCTATGATCTTTCTCAGGGCACTCCAGGCAAGGGTTTTCTGCAACTCCCTGCTCACCAGGACCCCCTCTTCCAGTATGGTGGGGTCGAGGGTGGCAACGAAATCCGCCAGCATGGAGCGATACCTCCCGGAGCCCGAGGCGGATTCCTCAAGTATTCTGCTCAGGGCTTCGCCCAGCTTTTCGTGGGGGATGTCGCGGATGGAGTCTCCCCTCTGAAGCCTGTCAATAAGCTCCTTGAAGACAAGGTCCTCAAGGGTGCTGTCCAGTGAACCGGTAACAGTTTCGGACACAAGCTTCCCGTCCCTGGCCACCAGGGCGTAACGGAACTCATCGATGGTGACATTTTCCATTCCCCTGGTCCTGCACATTTCCACAAGGCCGCCCCTGTCGCGTATCTGGCCTGGCTTCCTGTTTATGAGATCGATGAAGGTGAAGAGCTCCTCCGACTCCAGGCCCTCGTGGAAGGAAATGCTGTTTATTCGTCTTTCGGTAAGGTGGGAAAGGAAATTCTGAACGGTCTTCGTTTTCGACTTAACCTTCACATTGTTAACCATGAGTTCCCCACCCAGGATGGTTATGGCAACCATACCCGCCTCGCTGTTCACGAAGGAATGGAGAAGCTCGATGAAACCGTTAAGGGCAGGGGCGATGGAAGGATGATCCGGAGGATACATGCTTACGGTTCTCTGGAGAAGACTTAGCCTGGTAACGAGATTCTGGGACAGCCTTGCCAGAGCAAGGGGGGAAAGGGTATCGGCACCGGTTTTCACATAGGCACGAATGTTGGCTCCGGAAACCAGCCTGTCCCTTGTGTCCAGGTCTATCCTGTAGTTCCAGGAGCGGTCTTTCTGCCTGGTGAAATCGAGTTCCTCGAGAACCTCCTCAATCTTGTTCCAGATGCTCCTGGGCCAGTCGGAGGAATCGGTAATGAGGACCTGGGAACCGGGATCTTCATCGGAGCAGAGTCGGGAGAGCAGGGCAGACCCGCTTACCGCCCTTGTTCCGCTTGCGTCCTGCCACGCAAGACAGGCCACTTCCAGAAGGACCGATGCCCTGGAAAGGAAATTGGTCCTTTCGTCTGCCTTGAGGTCATTGACGGTCTTCCATACCGTTACGAGGCCTTCCGAGAGGGGAGCCGTTTCAGTTAGCAGCTGCTGGAAGGACATCCGTGGTATTTTTTCAGCAAAGGAAGAGGGATTGATGATGGTGAAGAAAACAAGGGAATTGGCGGGGGATAAAACGGCTGCTTCATCTATTTCAACCAATAATTCTACTGCGTCATGCCCTTCAGGCATTTTATTAATTAATTCCTCAATACGCAAGTCATGCTCTGCGGCGGAAGCAACGGCCTTAACTATCATTTGGGTATTGATTTCCATAATCCCCCTCCGAAACAAATCACATCGTATCTATAACATTTTTCCGGAAACTTGACAATCAGGATAATTATGTAATCTTATCGGTACCGCGGGAGCGGAAGGGAGCTGGTGTTCCTCTCGGACTTCAAATCCGACGTCGGGTGCTAGAACCACCCTGGGTGGGTTCGATTCCCACACGTTCCCGCCAATTTGGCATCGCCAAAATTGGCGGGGTTGTGCTGACGCGCAACTACCCGGCTAGGTAATCAAATAAAGAAACATCTGCGAAATCACTGGCGGGGGTTGTGCTATCGCGCAACTACCCGGCTAGGTATTCATCAAAAACAAAGAAACATCTGCGAGATCAATGGCGGGCCTGGCATCACACCCCGGGACTTGACTGCTTTTCCTGAACGTGTATGGTTGACCGGTCAACCTTGTGAAGGGATTGAATGAATAGCAGATCCATTGGTTTTCTTAACGGAGTGATTCACCGTGGGGCGCACAGATACTTCGAGCAGGAACTCAGGGAACTGGGACTCCACAGGGGAATGATACACATCCTCAAGGAACTGTCCCGCCGGGACGGCATCACCCAGCAGGAGCTGTGTGAAAGGCTTTCGGTGGATAAAGCCAATGTTACAAGGATACTGGGAAGGATGGAATCCGCCGGATTCGTAAGCAGGACCGTCTCCATCAACGACGGCAGGGCGAAAAGAATTCATCTCACAGAGGAGGGAAGGGCGGTTCTTGTCCCCCTTGACGGGGTTCTGAGAAGGTGGAATGAGATACTGACCCGAAACATGGATGAGCAAGACATTGACTCGCTCAAATCCCTTCTGCTGCAGAGCATTGCCGGCATTGAAGAATACCTTTCGAAAACCGGTCCAAAGTGAACAAAAGGCTGGCGGACCCCAATGTGAAGCGGCTGCTTCTCAAGCTCTCCCTCCCCTCTGTGACAGGTATGTTCGTTATAGCCCTCTACAACCTGGTGGACACCATATTCGTCGGCCGGGGAGTGGGAACCATGGCCATCGCCGGGCTTTCCATCGTGTTCCCCCTGCAGATGATCGTAATGTCCGTTGGAATGCTCTTCGGTATTGGCGGAGCCTCGGTGATCTCCAGGGCCCTGGGGGCGGGGAAGCACCGGCGGGCGGAAAGGGCCTACGGCAACATTGCCGTTTCCGCAGTACTCTCCGGCATCGGTCTCAGCATCATCGGTCTGGTCTTCTCCGACGGGATACTGGCCCTGTTCGGCGCCTCTCCGGAGATCATGCCCTATGCCTCCGATTACTACGGCATAATCATCTTCGCCTCTCCCCTCTTCGTAATGGCCATGACCGGGAACAACGTCCTTCGGTCTGTTGGAATGGCAAGGTCCGCCATGACCACCATGATCACCGGAGCAATAGCAAACATCATTCTTGATGCGGTGTTCATCTTCGGATTCAGAATGGGTATACAGGGAGCGGCGCTGGCCACGGTGATCGCCCAGTTCATATCCGTGGTCTACCAGTTCAGCGAACTCCGACCGAAAAAGAGCGGCCTGTCATTGAACAGAAGGACCATGCTGCCGGACTTCACGCTGCTGCGGGAAGTGGCCGCGGTGGGTTTCTCCTCCTTCTTCAGGAGCGTGGCCGCCAGCTTTGTTTCATCCTGGTTAACAATAAGCTGCTGGTTCATGGTTCGGAGATCTCCGTGGCCGCATACGGAATAACCGTCCGCCTGGCGAGATTTCTGATCCTTCCACTCATTGGAATTGCCCAGGGCCTGCAACCCATAGTCGGTTACAACTGGGGTGCCGGAAGGCCGGGAAAGGCGAGGGAAGCAAGTTCCACCGCCCTGCTCTGGGCCAGCGGCATTTCCATCACCGGATTCGCCGCGGTTCAGCTGTTCCCAGCCCAGTTCGTTGGTCTTTTCACCCGGGATCCGGAGCTCCTCAGCGCCGGAAGGGACTCATTGAGGATACTGATGATGGGGCTGTGGGCACTGGGCTTTCATTTTGTGGGAACAAGCATTTTCCAGGCGCTGGGAAAGGCCGGCAAGGCGATGCTTCTCTCCCTGTCCCGTGAGGTCCTCTTCCTCATTCCTCTGCTTCTGGTGCTTCCTTCCATCATGGGGCTGGACGGTGTGTGGATCTCGGTGCCCATCGCCGACTTCAGCGCCTTCGCCCTGACTTTTTTCATGGTGCTTCGGGAAAAACGGATCAGTCTGGCGGAAGGCCCTTCCCTGAAACATGGTCAAGGATCAGCTGGGCCATAGTGTAGCCGAAAACACCGGGAAGGGTGATCAGGCTGGGAAGGGTGTTCCTGATCCTGCCCCTTTCAAGCCTGGGTTCATCGTCCGGCGGGAGGGGCTCCATGGGTTTTTCCGTTGACCAGACACAGGTAATCCCACCGGTTATTCCACGTCTGCGGAGATACTTCCTGACCATGCGGGCCAGGGGCATCCCGAGGTCTTCTCGATCCCGCCGGTCATTACCTTCGTTATGTCCCTTCTCCCCGCGGCTCCCATGCTGCTGTACGCCGCAATACCGTTTTCCACGCAGTATGAAAGCAGTTCGGTCTTGGGATTCAGGCTGTCTATGGCGTCGGCAACCGCGGAAACCCCCTTGGGGATCGCTCCACTTGAAAGGCTGTCGGCGGAAATGAACACATCGGACACGAGGATCTCGGTATTCGGGCAGTGCTCCCTGAGGACACCGGCCAGGCAGTCGGTTTTCAGCTCCCCCGCCATGGAAGGATGAAGAAGGGGATTCCTGTTCAGGCTTGACCGTGTAACGACGTCGAAATCGATAAGGTGGACACGGGCCACCCCGGAACGGGCCAGGGCAATGGCGCAGTGGCTGCCCACTCCGCCCAGACCGGCAACGGCAACCGATGCGCAGCGTATTCGCCTGAAACCCTCGGCGCCGTAGAAGTCCTCAACACGCCGGAACCTTTTATCCATGGCTCTCACCGAAAAGCATCAGGGAATTCTTCAGGGCAAGTTCTGCGGTTGTCTCCGGGGGTTCCTTCCTGATGGAGGAAAGCTCGCTGAGGACCGCCGCTGTATGGGCAGGCTCCGATCCTCCTGCGGGTACGCCCTCAAGTCCGATGGAGGGAGAATCGGTTTCGAGGAGGAACCGGTTTGAGGGAACAGCGGCGGCGCTTGCCCTGGCATTTTTTGCGTTGCCCCGGGTAACCGCGCCACCGAAGGAAATGTGAAGACCAAGGGAGAGGAACCGCTCCATGAGGGCGGGATGCCGGGACCATGCGTGAATGGTCCCCCTTACCGGATGAAGGGTGAGCATCTCCAGAAGTTCCTGAAAGGCTCCCCTGCAGTGGAGGATGACCGGTATGTCCATTTCCCCGGCGAGGATCAGCTGGCTTTCCAGAACTGAAAGCTGCATGTCCACCGGAATCTCGCATTTCCAGTCGAGGCCCACCTCGCCAATGGCACATGCTCCGAGGGAGATTATGCTCTCCCTGAGCAAAGCTGTTTCAATGCCCTCGCCTGCCCACCAGGGATGAACCCCCAGGGCTATGGAAACACCGGGTATTCCCTTCAGTGCGCCGCACTGATCCCAGCTATCCCTGGAAACCGCTGGAACCAGGATCCTGGTAACTCCGGCCCCGGCCGCCCTAAAGGCCACGGCCTCGGGTTCAAGGGAAAGGGGCTCCATGAACAGATGGCAGTGGGTATCGAATATCTCGGTCATTATCAGTATGTGAGGGTTCTCTTCTTGAATCCGTAGCCCATCACGTCGTAGGCATCGTGGAGGACCATGAAGGCATCGGGGTCGATCTCGGCAACCAGACGCTGCAGAACGGAAACCTGTCTTCTGTGTATGCACACATAGATCACATCCTGCCGGTGCCTTTTGTAGCCACCCTCGGCCTTCAGGAAGGTCACACCACGGTTCAGGGTTCTGAAAATGCTGTCGCGCACTTCGTCCGGGCGGGAGGTAATTATCACGCAGGCCTTCACATAGGGCATGCCCTCGGCGGAGAGGTCCGTCATCTTTGTGCTGAGGAAAAGGTTCAGATAGGCCCATATCATCAGCTTGGGATCGCCGAATACCGAAGCCACAAGAAGTATTATCAGGCTTTCCACCATCCAGTATCCGGCACTTATGCTGACACCGGTGTACTTCTTGAGTATGGCAACCGGTATGTCGGTTCCTCCGGTGGAGCCCCTGAACTTGAAAATGAGTCCAAGGCCCACCCCGAGAAGTGTGGAACCGGCTATGGATGCAAGGAGGATGTCCATCTCGGAAGAACCGCTTAGAAGGAATGCCAGTCTGGGCATTTCCCCGGCTGCGGCAACATTATAAACATGGTTGGAGGCGCCGGGAACTATCTCGAGATGGGCGGGGTCGAAGATCCAGCACATGGTATTGGAAAGGAACATTCCCACGAAGCTTCTTATTCCGAACTGTTTGCCCACGAAAATGTAGCCCACTATGAACAGTGGAATATTGAAACCGAACATCCAGAGGCTTTCTGATACCCCGGTAAAATGATAGAGGATCTGGGCCAGGCCGCCCACACCGCCGGGGGATATTCTGAATGGGAAAAGGAACCAGGAATAGGCCAGGCCGAAGAGCACCGACCCCGCAAATATTCCCAGATAGTCCCTTGTCTGATAACCGGCTCTCAATTTCACCGGAAAACGCTCCTTTCGAATACAGCGGATGTTAACGCTACCCCGTAAGGGTATGTTTACGCTGCTGTATAGAAGCCTGCAGGCCCTACTCCCACTCGATGGTCCCCGGGGGCTTCGAGCTTATGTCGTAAACAATTCTGCTCACACCGTTGACCCTGTTGACTATTCTGCTTGACACCGCAGCCATGTGATCGGGGTCCATTCTGTACCAGTCGGCGGTCATGCCGTCGAGGCTGGTTACCGCTCTTAGCGCCACCACGCGGTCGTAGGTCCTTTCGTCGCCCATGACCCCCACGGTTCTTATGGGAAGAAGCACGCTGAAGGCCTGCCAGATCTCATGGTAGAGCCCCTTCTCCAGCAGGTAGTCTATGAAGACCCTGTCAACTTTCTGCAGAAGGTCTCTGTCCTCTCTGGTAATGGGACCCAGTATTCGCACGGCGAGGCCCGGACCGGGGAAGGGATGTCTGGATACCATTTCCCCGGGGAGTCCCAGGGTTCTGCCAAGTTCCCTCACTTCATCCTTGAAAAGCTCGCGAAGGGGTTCCAGGAGCTTCAGGTTAAGCCTTTCCGGAAGACCACCCACATTGTGATGGCTCTTAATGGTTGCGCTGGGGCCTTTGAAGCTCACGCTCTCGATCACATCGGGATAAAGGGTTCCCTGGGCAAGATGGGTTACACCGGGAATGGACTTCGCCGCCTCTTCGAAGAGCTCTATGAACACCCGGCCTATGATCTTCCGTTTTTTCTCCGGGTCGGCAACACCTCTGAGCTCATTCAGGAACCTGTCTTCACCTTCCACCACCACGAGGTCCATTCCAAAGTGATCCCGGAAGGTTTTCACCACCTGTTCCCTCTCCCCTGCCCTGAGAAGGCCGTTGTCCACGAAAATGGGTACGAACCTGTCCGGCACCGCGGAGTGAAGGAGGGCCGCCACAACCGATGAGTCCACACCGCCGGAAAGCCCCAGAATTATCCTGCCTCCGTCCTTCATGAGCTCCCTTATGTGCTCAGCGGCCCTGTGGTGGAAAAGCTTCATGTCCCAGTTGGCCTCGAGGCCGGCAATACGGAAAAGGAAGTTCTCCAGAAGCTCCCTTCCAAACACGGTGTGATTCACCTCGGGATGGAACTGGACTCCGTACCTTCGGAGTTCGGCATTCTCCATGGCTGCAATGGGAAGAAGATCGGTGGAGGCGGTAACGGAATAGCCTGGAGGCACTTCAGTCACCCTGTCCCCGTGACTCATCCAGGCCTGGAGACCGGTTTCGATGGAGTGGAAAAGGGGGCTTTCCCGGTGACGCAGGAGTGCAGGACCGTATTCCCTGTGATGCCCGCCCTCTACCCTTCCGCCGCAGCAGTGAGCCAGAAGCTGCATTCCATAGCATATGCCCAGAATGGGAAGACCTGTCTCGAAGACCTCGGAGGGGGGCATGGGCCCTGCCTCGTCATAAACGCTGAAGGGGCTTCCCGCCAGTATAATCCCGCCGGGTGAAAGCCCTTCAACCTCGGCCCAGCTGCAGTTACCCGGCAGCATTTCGCAGTAGACCCCGAGTTCCCTGACCCTTCGGGCGATGAGCTGTGTGTACTGGCTTCCGAAATCGAGAATGGCTACGCCGCCTTTGATCATGTTCGCTCCCCGGTGGTTGTATGGTCGACCGGTGGGATCACCGGATAATCACCGGTGAAACACGCCGTGCAGTAATCCTCTGGTTCATGGGCGGAAACACAGCTGAGCATACCCTCTGTGGAAAGGTAACCCAGGCTGTCGAGGTCGAGTATCCTTTCTATCTCTTCAACGGAGAACCTGTTGGCAATAAGGGTCTTCTCCTCGGGGAAATCGATGCCGAAGTAGCAGGCGAACCGGTGGGGGGGGCAGCTGATCCTCATGTGAACCTCCGCCGCGCCGGCCTCCCGGAGGGCTTTTATCCTGGCCTTGCTGGTGGTTCCCCGTACTATGCTGTCCTCCACCACGCAGACCCGCTTTCCCAAAATTGCCTCGGGTATGGGCTGAAGCTTGCGCATTACCATTGCCGCCCTGGTGGCCTGGGCCGGGTCGATGAAGGTGCGGCCGACATAGTGGTTCCTTGTGAAACCCATGTCCAGCGGGATCCCAAGCTCCCTGGCGAAACCCATTGCGGCGAACATTCCGCTGTCGGGGACGGGCATCACCATGTCGCACACAGCGGGGTGCTCCCGGGCCAGCTGTCTTCCCATCTTTATTCTGACCTCGTAAACGCTGTCGCCGAAAACATAGCTCCCCGGCCGGGCGAAATAGACATGCTCGAAAATGCAGTGGGCCCTTTCCCTTGTCCTGTTGAAAAGGCAGGCCTGTTCACCACCATCGGGTATCCTTACCGGCGGGGCGTTCCTGTCTGCTTCCCCGGGGAAGAAAAGGATCTCTCCAGTTCGATCTCACGGACATACTCGGCATCGGTAACGGGAAATGCCAGTGTTTCGCTGGCCACTATCCAGCCCCCGCCGGAAATTTTTCCCAGGCTCAGGGGCCTGAAGCCCATGGCGTCCCTCACCGCATACATTCCGGTGGGGACCAGAAGGAGGAGACAGAAGGCTCCTTCCAGCTTTGAAATGGCTGCCAGAAGGCATTTCTCTATGTTGTAGTCGTTGTCCTCCAGCTCCCGGCTCATCAGATGAAGCACTATTTCAGTGTCGGTGTTGGTCTGGAAGATGTGGCCCTTTCTCTGCAGGGAGCGCCTTATTGTTGAGGCATTGCTGATGGTTCCGTTGTGAGCTATGGCCACGGGGATGTCACCCATGGAGACCTTTATCGGCTGGGCATTCAGAACGGAAGTGCCCCCGAATGTGCCATACCTTACATGGCCTATTCCGGACACTATGTCGCTGTCCATCATGTCCGGTGGAAAATCGTTCATCAGGTCCTGAACCAGACCCCTGCGCTTATGGAGCCTGATGGAACCTTCCCGCTGAAGAACGGCGATCCCGGCGGCTTCCTGACCGCGGTGCTGCTGGGCGAAAAGGCCCTCCGCAACAAGGGCGGACACGGAATCGGCAGCTCCGGTAACGCCGCACAGACCGCAGTATTCGCCTATCTCATTCATCTGTTCCTCTTCTGAAAGGCTGCTTCGATAAAGGCGGCAAAAAGCGGATGGGGCTCGAGGGGTCGGCTTCTGAACTCCGGATGGTACTGAACCGCTATGAACCAGGGATGATCCCGCCGTTCAACCGCCTCCACCAGCCCACCGTCAGGGGAGAGACCCACCGGGGACAGACCGAACTCCTCCAGCTTTTCCCTGTAATCGTTGTTGAACTCGAAACGGTGTCTGTGCCTCTCTTTCACCTCACCGGTGCCATAGGCAGCCGCAGCCCTGGAGCCGGGCTGAAGCACGCAGGGATAGTCACCCAGCCGCATTGTTCCGCCCTTGTTAACCACCTTCTTCTGCTGATCCATGAGCGAAATGACTGGATGGGGAGTTTCCGGATCGAACTCGAAACTGTTCGCCCCTTCCAGCCCGGCGAGATTCCTGGCGGCCTCGATCACCACGCACTGCAGACCCAGGCATATCCCCAGGAAGGGGATCTGGTTCTCCCTTGCGTACCTCACGGCTTCAACCTTGCCCTCAAGGCCCCGGTATCCGAACCCTCCCGGCACGAGGATGCCGTCCACATCCCCCAGAAGCTCGGCGGGGGGTGTGTTCTGAAGGTCTTCGGACTCGATGCATTTCAGGCTGAGGTCGAGACCGTGCTTCACCGCTCCGTGGGTAAGGGCCTCGAAAATGCTTTTATAGGCGTCCCTGAGCCCCATGTATTTTCCGACGACGGCGATCCTGACCCTTCCGGAAGCGGGGTTGACCGCCCTTCCCACCATGGCGGTCCAGTCGTGGAGGTCAAGCTGATTCTCCGGGAGTTGAAGCTTATTGAGGATCAGGGAATCCAGCCCCTGCTTAGCCAGTTCAATGGGAACCTCATAGATGGAATTCTTCACATCCCTTTCCTCTATCACCGCCGATCTCGGCACATTGCAGAACAGTGCCACCTTCTTGAAGTGCTCGTCTTCCATGGGCACCTCGGTTCTGCAGATGAGGATGTCTGGAATGATGCCGATGGAGCGCATGATGCTTGCTGACTGCTGGGCCGGTTTGGTCTTCAGCTCTCCGGAGGCGTTCAGATAGGGCAGAAGGGTGAGGTGCAGGAAGAGCGCGTTTTCCGGGCCCAGATCCACCCTGAGCTGCCTCAGGGCCTCAAGGAAGGGGCTGGATTCGATATCTCCGGCGGTGCCGCCGATCTCCGTTATCACTATGTCCGCCCCTGTGCTTCTGCAGCCAAGCACCGCCTTCTTTATCTCGTCGGTGACGTGGGGAACCACCTGCACCGTTTTGCCGAGATACCCCCCCCGGCGCTCCCGCTCAATCACCGAAGAGTAGATGCGGCCGGTGGTGTAGTTGCTCTGTCGGGTGCAGGTTATACCGGCGAAGCGCTCGTAGTGGCCGAGGTCGAGGTCGGTTTCCGCGCCATCGCTGGTAACGAACACCTCTCCGTGCTGGTATGGAGACATGGTTCCCGGATCGACATTGAGGTAGGGATCGAGTTTCTGAAGGAAAACGGTGTAACCACGCTGTTTCAGCAGCAGGGCCACTGAAGCGGCGGTGATCCCCTTTCCAAGGGAGGACACGACCCCCCCTGTGATGAACAGATGCTTTGCGTGCTCGGCCATTTTCGCTCTTCCTCCCCGGGTGAAAGGGTCAACACCAAAGCGGGAATATAAGAAAACGGAGCCGGGGAAAATTCACATTTGAGAAATTTCTGGAATGGAAAGGAACATCTCCACCAGTTCCGGATCGAACTGGGTGCCTTTCTGCAGCTCCAGCTCCCTTCGGGCGGCACTCACCTCGATGGAGGGGCGGTAGGGTCTTTCGGTTATCATGGCGCTGAAGGCGTCGCACACCGCCAGTATCCTTCCCAGAAGCGGAATGTCCAGACCCTTCAGGCCATCGGGGTATCCACTTCCGTCATATCTTTCGTGGTGTGACCTGACCGCGGTTACCACATCCTGAAGGTTAGGTATGGGGCTCAGTATCTCGGCGCTCTTCTCCGAATGGGTTTTCATTATTCCATACTCACCCGGGGTGAGCAGCTCCTCCTTGAGGAGGATCTTCTCCGGTACGCCTATCTTGCCTATGTCGTGGAGTTCCCCGGCGATGCGGACAGTGCGGATGTTCTTGCCGTCGAGACCCAGCTTCTCCGCCAGGGCAACTGCGAACCGCGAGACCTGCCGGGAATGGTCGAGGGTGTAGCCGTCCCTGGCTCCCACCGCCGCCGCAAAGCCGTCAATGGCGGAGAGGAACAGTTCGTTGCTTCGCTGGATCTCCTCGAGGTAGCTCTTGAGCAGCCTGCTGTAGGAATCGGAGATGACGAATGAAGAGACCAGTGCCTCCTGGAGCTGATCACGGGTGAAGGGTTTGTGTATCACATGCTGAACGCCCTGGGAAAAGGCGTATTCCACGGCCTCGGAGGTGATATAGCCGGAAATGAGGATGAAGGGGGCTATGATCCTGTTCTGCCTGCACCACCGCAGGAGATCTATTCCGCTTGCCCCGCCGGGCATGGCAATGTCGCTGAGTATCACATCCACGTCGAAATTGCTGAGGCTCTGTTTGGCGGAACTGACGGAATCGGTGGATATCATGTTCGCGCCGAGTTCTGAAAGGTAAACACTGAGGACTTCCCTTATGGCGGCCTCGTCGTCCACCACCAGAACGGTCTTGTCCCTGAGCATGTCTCCGGCTATACCGCTGGTTATCATTCTTACTCCCTGTGCACAATAATATAGAAGAAGGCAGTGGGATGGGAAATCCGAGGAAGGCCCATCAGTCTTCACCGATATCGGACAGGGCTTTCACCACCATCCTCAACAGGGATACGGACAGTCTTCCATCGGTACCCCTGAATGAACCATGGATCCAGCGGCAGCCGGTGTATCTGACAATAGCGGCAGCGTTCCCGGGGTTCACTCCGGAACCGGGAAGGATGTCCGGCGGTCCCCGGCGGGGATCTGCAAGCTCCCTTATGACATCCCTGCCCTCCCAGGCGGTGGCCTTCCCTCCGGCGGTGAGTATCCTTTTCACACCGAGGTCGGCAAGTAGTGAGGCGGCGGCTGCTTTGTCGGGAATGAGGTCGAAGGCCATATGGAAAACTGTATCCGCCCCTCCGGCGATGCGAAGGATATCCACGGTGAACTCCTCATCGATCTCCATTTCCGGTGTAAGTGAACCGAAAACCACACCGGAAGCCCCGCGGGAAAGGCAGTTCTCCGCATCAAAGAGCATGGCCCTGCGGTCAGCGGAGGAGTAGACGAACCCCCCGGAACGGGGCCTGATCATGACAAGGACCGGAACAGGCACCGATTCGACAACGCCGGAGATCACCCCTGAAGATGGCGTTAGCTCCGGTTTCAAGTGAGCTGTTCAGTTCGATCCTTGAAGCACCGGCCTTCCAGGCGGCCACTGAATCATCTATGGACCCGGTGCAGACCTCTATCTTCGTCAACGGGGCACAGCTCCCCGGGGTCTGAAATGCTTTTCCAGAAGGATCCCGGCGGTAACCAGAACAAGCCCCATGACCGTTGACGGAGCTATCCCCTCCCCCACCACGATGGATATGGGAACCAGGGCCAGGAATGGGGTGAGGAAGATCAGCCCCCCAACCGTTGCCGCAGAGGAGGCCTTCTTCAGGGCGGTATTCCAAAGGAGGAAGGTAATTCCCATCTCGAAAGCCCCTATGTAAAACAGCCACGGCACAGCGGGAGCCCTGGGAATGAAGCTCTCTCCGGTGAGAACACCGTAGATGCCCAGGTAAACCGTTCCGAAGAGAAAGCACATAAGCAGAACGGCGTTGGTGTCTCCGGTGCTTCTTGTGTTAAGAAGCCAGTAACCGCCCAGATCACTGTACTGAGAAGGGCCAGCAGAAGGGGAGGCCATGGAATGTGGAGCGATCCCCTGCCGAAGAGGGCCATGAAGGCCACCCCGGAAAAGCTGAGAAGTATCCCGCTGACCCCGCCGGGGGTAAGCTTTTGTCCCAGAAGGGGTACCGCAAGAAGCACAAGCACCACGGGCCACAGGTAGTTTACCACCATTGCTATCTGGGCAGGGAGGCCGTGGTAGGCGTTAAGAAGCACCAGGTAGTACAGGAAGGGGTTCAGAAGCCCGAAGAGGGCACCCTGCCGAACATTGCCGGGAACCACCGGCCTTCCCCGAATGAGGAGGACCATCCCGAGGACAACCGCGGAAATCAGGGAACCGGCAAAAACGGTGAACCAGGGTGTATGGTATTCCAGGGCCTTCTTGAAGGCCGTTGCCGCCCATGACCAGAACAGCACGGAGGTCAGGGCGAGGAACACCGCTCCTCTGTCGGATACCCTTTTGGTCGAAGTCATTCTTTACCCCCGGTTAACCGGCAACATACGGAGTTTTTCCCGGTCAGGCCAGAACGGAGGTACATCCGGCGGAGGTCCAGGCGGGAACAACGGAACTGCTGGATTTCCGGTGAATTTTCTATTTGGTTGCGAATTAAGGGGATATGTCAATATGTGGTAATTCGCCATGTCGAGAACACAATATATAGTGGTTGAAGCCTTGCACTGGTGAAGGCACTTCGTTATTGTCGCCCCATAAGGAAGAGATTTGATTGATGCTCAGTAAGGTGGGGGGGGGATATACCGCTATATGGACTGGTTGGTTAGAAAACGCGACGGCAAGGTAGTTTCCTACAGAAAATCCAGAATAGAGAACGCTATCGACAGGGCTCTGAAGGCCTCTGATACCACAGGGTCCAGCCGGGAAATGGCGGACCAGGTTGAAGCGGCCCTCTACATGAACTACTTCAAACCGGGTTCAATACCCACCATCGAGCAGATACAGGACTTCATTGAGGAAACCCTGGTACTGAGAAAGCTCACCTCCGCAGCCAGGCAGTTTATCCTTTACAGGGAAAAGCGGAACGAGGCCAGGGAGGTGTCCGCCATTTTCCGGGGAATGGATTCCCTGGTAACCGATTACATCGGAAGGCAGGACTGGAGGGTAAACGAGAACTCGAACATGAACTACAGCCTTCAGGGGTTGAACTTCTACCTTTCCAGCTCCATCACCGCCAGGTACTGGCTTTCGAAGATATACACACCACGAATAAAGGAATACCAGGACAACGGCGACATGCACATCCACGACCTGGGCATTCTGGGCCCCTACTGCGTGGGCTGGGACCTCATGGAGCTTCTCAAGGGGGGCTTCCTGGGTGCCCGGGGCAAAATAGAGTCGAAACCCGCTTCTCATCTCAGAACAGCCCTGGGGCAGGTGGTGAACTACTTCTACACACTCCAGGGTGAGGCCGCAGGCGCCCAGGCATTCAGCAACTTCGACACCCTTCTCGCCCCCTTCATCAGGTACGACGACCTCTCCTACGAAAGCATAAAGCAGTGCCTGCAGGAATTCCTCTTCAATGTGAACATTCCCACAAGGGTTGGCTTCCAGACCCCCTTTACCAACATAACCATGGACCTCAAGGTCCCTTCGACCCACCGCGATCTCCATGTGATGATAGGCGGCGAGGAGAAACCGGAGACCTACTCCGAGTTCCAGCACGAGATGAACCTCTTCAACAGGGCGTTCTGCGAACTGATGATGGCCGGCGACTCCAAGGGGCGCATTTTCACCTTTCCCATCCCAACCTACAACCTGACCTCCGACTTCGACTGGGAGGACGACGAACTGCAGCCACTCTGGGAAATGACGGGGAAGTACGGCATCCCCTACTTCAGCAACTTCGTCAACTCCGACATGAGCCCCGAGGACGCCAGGTCAATGTGCTGCCGTCTTCGCCTCGACAACCGTGAGCTGAAGGCAAGGGGGGGAGGTCTCTTCGGTTCCAACCCCCTCACCGGTTCCATTGGCGTGGTCACAGTTAACATTCCCCGCATAGCCCTGGTGACCGGTGGCGACCACGATGCCTTTTTCCAGAGGCTCAGCTCGGTCATGGAGGCGGCCAGGGAATCCCTGGAGCTGAAGAGGAACTTCGTGGAGGAACTCACGGACAGGGGTCTGTATCCCTATACCAGATATTACCTCAGACATGTCCGGGAAGAGGCAGGGGCCTTCTGGGCCAACCACTTCAGCACCATAGGCCTCATCGGCATGAACGAAGGCGCCATGAACTTCATGGGAAAGGGGATCGCCACACCCGAGGGAAGGCAGTGGTCCATCGAGGTGCTTCAGTTCATGAGGAAAAAGCTGACGGAGTTCCAGGTTGAAACAGGTCATCTCTACAACCTGGAGGCCTCCCCGGCGGAGGGGCAAGCTACCGCCTGGCCAACAAAGACCGCCAGGAGTTCAAGGGCGCCGCCCACCAGGGGCTGTCAAACCCCTATTACACCAACTCGGTACACCTTCCCGTGAGCACGCCCATGGATGTCTTCAGCCTGCTGAAGCATCAGGACTCCCTTCAGACAATGTTCACAGGAGGCACTGTGGTGCACGTTTTCATAGGCGAAGCAATAAACGACTGGAAAATGGTGCGAAGGCTGGTAAGGAAAATAGTGACCAACTTCAGGCTCCCGTACTTCAGCCTCACCCCCACCTTCAGCATCTGCCCCGTTCACGGTTACATACCCGGGGAACACTTCCAGTGCCCCTATCCCCACACCGACCGTGAGATAGAGGCCTCGGGGAGGTGGTGGAAATAGTGGAAGAACTTCCCGAGGGAAGCTACAGAGAAGCTGAAGACAATAAGGAAGAGGAGAACACGCTGTTCCTGAGCATAGAAAAGGTGGACATATCATGAGCGAGAAAACAAGAACCGTTAAGGCCGTGAAGGCAGAGGTCTATTCAAGGGTTGTGGGCTACTACAGGCCGGTGCAGGACTGGAACAGGGGCAAGAAGGAGGAGTTTCCCAGAGGCACTACGTGAACCTGGACAAAGCCGGGGACTGACCCTTGATAAGGACCCTCCAGGGCACCAGCCTTATCGACTATCCCGGAAAGATATCCTCGGTTCTCTTTTCCGCGGGATGCAACTACTCATGCCCCTTCTGCCACAATCCCGAGCTGGTGAACATAGACCTTCTAGACGGCGAATACAGTATGACCCACCGTCAGATAATCGAGGAGCTCGATCAGAGGGAGGGTTTCATTGATGCCGTGGTGCTCACCGGCGGCGAGCCCCTTCTTCACCGGGAGAACATCGAGCTTCTGAGAAGGATAAAGGGGGAAACCCCCTTCGCTGTAAAGCTGGATACCAACGGTTCATTCCCGGACAGACTGAGGGAGGCCCTTCCATTCACCGATTTCGTTGCCATGGACCTGAAGGCCAGCCCGGACAAGTACATTTTTGCAACCGGGGGAAGGGGAAGCTTCGAGCCGGTGGAAGAGAGCGCGGCGATCCTCATGGAACAGGAGGGCGTGGACTATGAGTTCAGGACCACCATGGTTCCCGGAGTGATAAACGCCGAGGATGTGCTGCTGCTCCTTGACCGGTTCTCCCCGAAAAAGTCCGTCGGTACGCCCTTCAGCGGTTCCGTTCGGAGAAAACACTGTCCGCTGAACTAATGGGCATGCCCTCTTATCCCGGGGGCTACCTGGAAAACCTGGCGGCGAAGATGGTTTCAGGGGTGGATGATATTCAGCTCCGGGTCTGACCCATCTCGATCAGCACCGAATCATCCGGGTCCACATCCTTCAGGGACCCTACAAGGCCCCTTACCGTTCCCTCGAGCATTTTCGCCGGGAACCCCGACAGGGGAACTTCCCTGCCGCCGCAGACAAGTCTTGTTCCCTTAGGCATTGTCTCGCAGCACCCCTTGTCGCAAAGGTTCCCGGTGAGCCTCTGGTAAACCTCGGATACCATGGCAGCCGCGACGGCGGTCACCCTGGCGGAAAAGGTTCCCTGGGAAAGGGTGGATGTATGGTCCCCCACCACGGAAAGGGAACCGGTTCTCAGGGTGGTTATTCGGCAGTGGGTTCCGGTTCCCGCCACACCGGAACATGCCACAATGGGTCTGTCAGAATGAAGGGCGGACCACTCCTCGATGAGCATGGCTTTTGCCTCGGAGTCGTCGAATGCCTCTATGAGTATGTCGCACTCACCGAACACAACGGTGACGTTCTCCGGGGATATCCTGAGGGAGTGAACTTCGGACCTGAACCCCGGATTGATACGACGGAGATTCGCCTGGAGGGCTTTCGGCTTGGACATCCCTATCTGGTCCGCGAAGAAGAACTGCCTGTTCAGATTCCCCGGCTCCACCCTGTCGAAATCGGCCAGCACCAGGTCCACCGCGCCGGAGCGAACCAGCATCCCGGCGGCGTTTGACCCTATACCTCCGCAGCCGGCGATCCCGATCCGTACCCCGGCAAAGGTGTCCGCCAACCCCGGGGGACAGCAGCTGAAAATACCCATTGTCAACCTCCTCAGATGTAGCCCAGATTCTTCAGCGCGTCAAGGAAAACGTTCTCCACCATCACCGCGGAGGGTCTGTGGAGGGGCGGCGTACCCAGATAGTAAAGGGCCTTCTCGTAAAGGCCTTCGTCCACCAAATCCAGGGGGTGGTGTTCGCCGGGGTCAGCTGCCAGGTCGAACATGGCGGAAAGGTTTCCCCTGTCAGCCAGATGAACCTTCAGGTTGCCCTCACGGGAGGTTACCCGGTATCCCCCTCCATGTTCATGCCCGATGGAACCGCCCTGTCGGCGGGAAAATCCTCGGAAAGGAGATCCCGGCCGAAACCTCCGTAGGAACTCTCAATGTCACACCAGCCCAGAACCGTTGGAAGGATGTCCGCCTGGCTCGCGGTGAGTTCGGAAACAGAGCCCGGGGAAAAACCCCGGCCTGAAATGATGAGGGGAACATTCACCAGCTCCTGGTACAAGGAGTGCGCGTGGCCCATTTTGCCGTGGTCGAGGAACTCCTCGCCATGGTCGGCAACCAGTATCACCAGTGCGTCTTCGGTGATGCCACGCCGGCGGAGCCCCGCCAGGAGCCTTCCTATCTGGCTGTCGGTGTAGGCCACCTCGCCGTCGTAGAGGGCAACCAGGTTGAAGAGGTCTTCGGGGTTCAGAGTGATGAGACCCTTGTTCACATTGACCACGGTTTCCCTCTGACCCCAGGATGAGTCGAACTCCCCCTGGTATTCCATGTTCCGCCAGCGGTGGGCGAAGGGGTCGGGGGGAGAATAGGTAAGGTGCGGATCGTAGAAGTGAACCGCCAGAAAAAGGGGACCGTCACCGGTGTATTCGCTGTCCAGCCAGCGGAATACCTCGGTAACGGTGGTTCCGGCGTCGCGGTCTTCGCTGGTGCCCAGGGCGTTGTGGCAGTCGAAATGGTCGAAGCCCTGATGAAACCCGAAATCGGCGTTCATGAAGATCACATTGAAGAAAGCGGCGGTGATGTACCCCGCCCCGGTCATGTACTCAGTGAGGGTCACCGCCTCCGGGGCAAGTCCGTAGTAGTTCTCTCCCCTTCTGCGGGCGTTGTGTTCCAGTGGAAGCAATCCGGTGAAATGGTTGCCATGGAGGGGAGGGTCCAGGGTTCCCCGGCGGTTACGCTGGTGTACCTGACACCGGCCCGGGCCAGGCTGTCCATGGAAGGGGTGGTGTCCCTGTGATAACCGTAGCAGCCCAGGTGGTCGGACCTGAGGGTGTCAACGATGATCAGTATGACGTCGCCGCCGGTCCTTCTATCACCGCAGCCGGAAAGCAGCAGCACAAAAAGGAACACCGGAACAAGACAAAAGCGCAAATCCACCTCCTTTAGAGTGACAATATAAAGGGAGAACGGCGAACCGGATACTGTGGTGGAACAGATGCGTTATGTCCAACCGACATAACCAAAGCCGTAACCCTTTGCCGCCATTGCGTTTCCCATTTTCCGGCCTTAGAATATGCACACTGTAATCACCGTAGAACAAATCACATCACACTCAAAATCGGGAGGATGCACATGTCCTGCAGCTTTTCCACCCGGGAGATCCAGGAGGCGCAGAAGACCGTCGCCACCTTCAGATACAAGCCTAAGCCTTCCATAAAGGGCTATACCGGCGAGGCTCTGAGGGTCGACCTTTCCAACTACTCCTTCAGGATCATTCCCATACCCGAAGAGATCAGGGAGAAATTCACCGGAGGAAAGGGGTTCGACCTCTGGCTCCTCTGGAACGAGGTAACCGGCGACACGAAATGGGACAGCCCCGAGAACGGCATCGCCATTTCAGGCGGTCCCCTGGGCGGAACACCAAGTTTCCCGGGAACCGGTAAATCCATAGTAACCACCATCAGCCCACCACCGGCTCGGTTATCGACAGCAATGTGGGCGGCCACTTCGGCCCCTGCTGAAGTATTCCGGTTTCGACGCCATGATAGTGGTGGGCAAGCGGGAAGAGCGGGACCATGTGATTGCCATCGACGGCGACAGGGGCACCGTGAGCATCGTCAGGAACGAGAAGCTGGACACCAACAGTCACATAGTGGCCAACCAGCTGGCGGAACTCTACTCCACCGACGAAGACGACAAGAGGAACATCTCCACAGTTTCCGCCGGTGTGGGAGCCGACCACACCTGGATAGGCTGCCTGAACTTCTCATGGTGGGACTGGCGCAGGAAACACATGCGCCTGAAGCAGGCCGGCCGTGGAGGCAGCGGAACGGTATTCCGGGGCAAGGGCCTCAAGGCCCTGGTGGCCCGCTCAACCGCCTCCAGACCCATCTGGGCCCACTCGGAAGGGGGAAAATAGCATGTCATGCCAGTGCGGATGCAAGAACCCCGTTGATGTGATTATCGACAAATGGAACGCCGACCCCGACTTCGTCATAGAGATGTTCCAGGACATACAGGACGCCTGCAGGTGCATTCCCCGTGAAGCCCTTTACAGGGTGGCCGAAAGAACAGGAAAGCCCAGGGGAACACTGTTCCACATAGCAACCTTTTACAAGGCCTTCAGCCTTGAGCAGAGGGGCGAAAAGGAAATCCAGATATGCACAGGCACGGCCTGCTATGTGAAGGGGGCCCCGGATGTGCTGGCCGCCTTCGAGCGGGAGCTGGGCGTAAAGAGCGGAGAAACCACCCCCGACAGGAAGTTCACCCTCTCCGAGGTAAGATGCGTCGGAGCCTGCGGCCTTGCCCCGGTGGTGGTGGTGGGAGATGAGGTCATCGGCGGTGTAACCCCGTCCATGATCCCTGATATAGTCAACAGGCACAGAGAGGAGGGCTGACATGAACCTGGAAGAACTGAAAAGCCTGCAGCGGTCAGCCGCCGCGGAACACGGATCATACGCCGCGGCCCTCATGGTATGCGCCGGCACCGCCTGCGTGGCGGGAAAGGCCCTTCCCCTTATAGAACAGCTCAGAAAAGAACTGAAGAGCAGGGGGCTCGATAAAAAGTACCTGGTGGTCCCCACCGGATGCAACGGCTTCTGCGCCCAGGGCCCCGTAATGGTGGTTCAGCCAGGGGGTATTTTCTACCAGAAACTCACCACCGACCACATCCCGGAGATAATCGAGAAGCATCTTGAGGGCGGAGAGCCGGTGGAGAGCCTTCTCTACCACATCCACGGCCGTCCCGTACCGAAAATGGACGACATACCCTTCTTCGGCAAGCAGAAGCTCCTGGCCCTCAGGCACAGGGGTATGCTGAACCCGGAATCAATCGAAGACTACATAAGGGTAGGTGGATACCAGGGTATACACAGGGTGCTCACAGAGATGACACCGGGTCAGGTAACCGCGGTGGTCCTCAGAAGCGGCCTCCGGGGCAGGGGCGGCGGAGGCTTCCCCGCCGGGGTCAAGTGGCAGAGCTGCGTGGCGGCCTCGGAAAAGTCCGGCAGGAAACCGGTGGTCGTATGCAATGCCGACGAGGGTGATCCCGGAGCCTTCATGGACCGTTCCATAGTAGAGGCGGATCCCCACTGCGTGATAGAGGGAATGATGGCAGGCGCCTACGCCGTTGGGGCGGAAGAGGGCTACATCTACATCCGCAAGGAATACCCCTGGCAATGCAACGCCTCGAGAAGGCCATCGCCCAGGCGACTGAGAAGGGCCTCCTCGGCGGGAACATATTCGGAACCGATTTCAGCTTCACCATAAAGGTGCACCGGGGTGCCGGAGCCTTCGTCTGCGGTGAATCCAGCGCCCTCATGGCTTCCATGGCGGGTATGCCCGGAGAGCCCAGGGCGAAGTACGTCCGCTCGGTGGAAAAGGGCTACAAAGACGGCCCCACGGTACTGAACAACGTGGAAACCTGGGCCAATGTATCCCTCATCATGGAGAAGGGCGCCGACTGGTTCGCTTCCATAGGCACCGGTGACGTATCGAAGAATCCCTGGAACGGCTGCAGCGGAACCAAGGTGTTCAGCCTGGTGGGAGATGTGAACAACATCGGCCTGGTGGAGGTCCCCATGGGCATCACCCTCAGGGAGATCATATACGACATAGGCGGAGGCATCCCCGGGGGCAGAAGCTTCAAGGGCGTCCAGACCGGAGGCCCATCCGGCGGGATCATCCCCGGGGAGAAGCTGGACCTTCCCGTGGACTTCGACAGCCTCACCGCCGAGGGTTCCATGATGGGTTCCGGCGGCATGGTGGTTATGGACCAGAACACCTGCATGGTACAGATAGCCAAGTACTTCGTCGACTTCCTGAAGGGCGAGAGCTGCGGCAAGTGCACCCCATGCCGTGAGGGGCTCGTCGCCCTGGGCCAGATACTTGAGAGAATAGTTGAGGGCAATGGCAGGCAGGGCGACCTGGAACTCCTGGAGAGCTACGGGTCCACAATGAAGGACAGTTGCCTCTGCGCCCTGGGGAAGGACGCCCCAAACCCGGTGCTGAGCACCATCAGATACTTCCGCAACGAGTACATGGCCCACATAGAGGAAAAGCGCTGCCCCGCGGGGAAGTGCCATGCCCTTATCAACTACAGGATCATCCCGGAGAACTGCACAGGCTGCACCCTCTGCGCCAGGAAGTGCCCGGTGGAGGCAATTTCGGGAACTCCGAAGCAAGTGCATGAGATAGACCCCGACAAGTGCATCAGGTGCGGCATCTGCTATGATGTCTGCAACTTCGGCGCTGTGGAGGTGAAGTAATGACTGAGAAACTGATCACCGCGACCATCGATGGCGTGGAAGTACAGGTACCCCCGGACACAACGGTCCTCGAAGCGGCACTGAAACTGGACATACACATTCCCACGCTCTGCCACAGTGAGCTTGTGGAGCCCTACGGCGCCTGCCGTATCTGCACCGTGGAGGTGGACGAGGGCCGGGGGCCGAAGCTGGTTACCAGCTGCAACTATCCCATCCGAAGGGATTGCACCGTAAACACGAAAAGCGAAAGGGTCCTCTCCAACAGGAAGAACATCCTGGCCATGATGATGGCCCGGTGGCCGGAGGTCAAGAAGGTAAAGGATATGGCGAAGTTCCACGGTGTGGAACACCCGGGCTTCCACCACCCGAAGGTGGACTTCAACCCACACGCATGCATACTCTGCGGACTCTGCACCAGGATCTGCAGCCAGGGCATCTGGGAGGATGTGATCAACTTCGCAGGCAGGGGCGAGGACAGGGAAGTCCGTATGCCCTACGAAACCATAGAGAGCCACTGCGTAAGCTGCGGGGCCTGTGCCGAGATCTGCCCCACCGGAGCCATCACAATGTCCAAGGACCCGAACCACCCCCACGACCAGGAGATGATCAGAAGGGCGGGGATGAGGGTTACGAAGGAAATGATCCTCATGGACACCGAGCAGTGCAACATGCGTGCCGTTGGCACCGCCCACCTCACCGAGATAATGGACGCCTACGACCTACTCCCGGTGATGAACTACCAGTACGGCTCCCACGAAGACACGAAGAACATCGAGAGCCGCGTATTCATCGAGAACTACCTCACACAGGGGGTTCCCGACGGCTGCTACCTGGCTGTTCCATGGCCTGCGCCAAGGCGGCGGAGGGTTTCCAGCTGAAGACCGGCCCCTACAAGGGTCAGAAGGTCCTGGTGGACGGCCCGGAATACGAAACAGTAGGCGGCTCCTCCAACATGGGCGTATTCAACCCCCACTTCCCCATCGAATACAACTTCTACTGCGATACCTACGGCATAGACACCATAAGCTTCGCCACCGCCACGGCATTCGTGATGGAATGCTACGAAGCGGGAATCCTTGACATGGAGAAGACCGGCGGCCTCGACCTAAGGTTCGGCAACTGGGAACACGCCATGGAGCTTCTTCACCGGATGGGACGGGGCGAGGGCTTCGGCCTCATAGCCGGCAGGGGCATCAGGTACATGAAGAAGTACTTCGCCGAGAACTACGGCGCCGACCCCGGTTTCCTTCAGGACATTGGAATGGAAGCCAAGGGCATGGAGTACTCCGAGTATGTCACCAAGGAATCCCTGGCACAGCAGGGGGGCTATGGAATCGCCCTTAAGGGCGCCCAGCACGACGAGGCATGGCTGATCTTCATGGATATGGTCAACAAGCAGATACCCTCCTTCGAAGACAAGGCCGAGGCGCTGCACTACTTCCCCATGTGGAGGACCTGGTTCGGGCTGAACGGCCTCTGCAAGCTTCCCTGGAACGATGTGGAGCCGGCGGACAACGCCGAAACCGACGAGCCGGCCAAGGTACCTGGCCATGTTCAGGGCTACTGCGAACTCTTTGAGGGGGTAACGGGAAAGCCCCAGACCATGGACAGCCTCATCGTGATGAGCGAAAGGGTCTACAACTTCCAGAGGGTCTTCAACCTGAAAATGGGCTTCGGCACAAGGGAACACGACAAAATACCCTACCGCTCCGCCGGCCCGGTTACCAACCGGGAGTACGAGAGCCGGGTTGAACGCTACGATACCCAGCTGAAGGAAGAAGCCGGGATCAACCCCGAGGGGATGTCCACCACGGAAAAGGTGGCCGCCCTGAGGAAGTACAGGCTCGACCGTTACGAACAGCTCCTCGACGCGGTTTACAAGCGCCGGGGCTGGACCGCGAATGGCGTTCCCACCGCGGCAAAGCTCAGGGAACTGGGAATGGACTTCCCGGATGTGATTGAGCTCGTGGAGAAGCACGGAGGCTGAGAGGCGAAATGGAACGGGAGCCTCCGGCGAAGGCCGGGGGGCTCTTTTCATATTCCAGCGGTCAGGAGCTCCCGGGCTTCCTGTGGGCGTAAAGGGTTGCCTCCATGTCCTCCAGCCTTTCGGAGAGGAATGCCCTGGCGTCGAGAATGGCTCCGTTGTAGACCTCCGCGGCGATCCCCGCCGCCACCAGGTCAACTATCATCTCCGCCCTGAACTCCGACAGCTGTATGTCGCACTCCTCCTCGAGGAAGCTTACAAGCTCCCTGACCAGGCCGGCCTTTACACCGGGTTTCAGCTTGTCCGCCGGGGATTCAGGGCATTTCGAGAACATAGATCTGCTGAAACAGGTCGGGGTTGAGGGAGAAGGCGGAAATACCCTCCTCGTCTATGTTGAAATCCCAGAACGCCCCGTCGGTACCGGCATCGGGGACCATAGCGGCAAAGAGATGTTCCCCCTGGTAGTCATAAACATCGAAAACCGGCTGGAGCTCGGTTCCCCTGCGGACCCAGATCCTTTCGCCGTCGGTTTCCACCTCGCTGATGGTACTCCTCATGGGATCAGGATTGAAATCGATCACCACCCCGCTGGCGCCCATGGATTCAAGATAGGACTCCACATAGACCTTTTCTTCCTCTATCTCTTCGGCTGTTTTCGCCACCGGTTCCACGCTCTGCTCTATCTCCAGGAACATTTCGCCGTCGGCCCTGAACCCCTGAACCAGGTACTCGTCGCCGGTGAGTTCGGCCATGAAGACATTACCCTGCCGGTCCGCGGCGAAGGCATGGCCCATCATGGTGTTCCGAAGAAGCTCCGTGAGGTCGTTGGGGTCGAAGGGGAACTCGTATTCCCAGTACTTCACCACCGGCTCCTCGCCAAGCTCGTACCTGCCTATGAATGTGGTAACCATAAGGTCGCCGTTCTCTGCCGGGAGGACCTGAAGTCTGTTGGCCACATAGGCCTCTCCGTCGGCGCCCCGGAGGTCCATGGGCGGATTGTTGTAGAAGGGTGTGAGGACCCCCAGCCATTCCCCCTCCGGTGTGAAGCGTGAAGTCCTCCGCTCCAGGGACTCTCAACCACTATCCTGCCGTCGGAGAGAACGGTCATGTCCAGGGGGTTGGAGAGTTCCCCGGGGCCGCTGCCGCTCCGGGAAATGTTTCGTATGAACTCGCCCTCCGATGAGTATATCCTTACCCTGCAGGCTGATCTGTCCAGAACGACGATATTCCCCGAAGGGTGGTGGTCAAGGCTTTGCACCGCCCCCAGCACATAGTTGCTGTCCCCCATCTCGACACCTATGGAGTGGGTGATATCGAGCTGGATGAGGTCTTCTCCCCCGGGGGAGGTAACGGCTTCCGGGGCCTGGCCTCCGCAGCCGGCCAGAAGCATGGCAAGACCGGCTGCCATTGTTAATACGGATTTCATAAGGGTTCTCCATTCAGTTCTTGGCTGTAACACTCAGGGTTTGATTCAGCACAAGTATAAATAGCTTTTCAATTTGTAAAGACGCCTTTGCCTTATTGACGACCATGGCATATATATTGCGGTACAAGGGGGATGATGCATGCCGGAAAACTGCGTCGAGGTTAGCGGCCTCGTGAAGAAATACGGAGACCTCACAGCTGTGAAGGGCATATCCTTCGGTGTAAAAAGGGGGGAAATACTGGGCATCCTGGGTCCCAACGGCTCCGGGAAGACAACCACCCTGAAGTCGATCCTCGGCCTGATCACCTTCGACGGCGGAGGGATAACGGTTAACGGCTTTGATATACTGAAGGACCGCCGGAAGATACTTGAGGCCACAGGGGCGGTGCTCGAGGGGGCCAGGAACACCTACTGGTACCTCTCCCCCAGGGAGAACCTGGCCTACTTCGCCGGGATAAGGGGCCTCGGCGGCAAAAAAGTCGCCGAGAGAACCAACTATCTCCTGGAAACCCTTGAACTCGCCGATGTGGCGGACAAGGAACTGAGGCAGTTCTCCGCGGGAATGAAGCAGAAGTGCGCCCTTGCCTGCGCCTTCGTACACGATCCGGAGATACTCCTGCTCGATGAACCCACACTGGGCCTGGATGTGGAGATAAGCCGGCATATCAGGAACTGGCTGAAGACCATCACAGGGGAACAGCGGAAGACCATTCTCATAACCTCCCATAACATGGACTTCATCGAATCGGTCTGCGACCGCATACTGATGATGCGCCGGGGTGAGATAGTCTCCCACGAGACCGTTGCCTCGCTGAAGGAGAAGTTCGCCGGCAGGTACTACCAGTTCATTCTCAAGGCCCCTCCGCCGCCGGGGCTTACAGAAGACCTCCGGGGTATCGGAAGGACCACCGTCGACGGCTGCAACATCAGGGTGGAGCTTCATTCCCTTGCAGGGCTTCTTCCCATGATCCAGGCGGTTGTGGGTTCCGGTGCTGAAATGGCAGACTTCAGAACGGTGGAGAACAACCTCGAGGAGATCTTCCTGGAGATGACCGGGGGAGGCTCCTATGAAGGTCCTTAGCCTTCTTGCCGCCGAGGCCAGAATGGTCTTCTGGACCATGAAGCGCTACATAGTGAACACCCTGTCCGGCATAGGCATAATGTTCCTCATCTTCATGGGAATGTTCTGGGGGTGAAGACCATAGGCGGCTCCGGGGTAACAGGGGAATCCCTGGATGCAATGCTGGTGGCTACATCCTCTGGATGAGCGCCATGTTCTGCATGCAGAACACGGGGTCGGAAATTCTCTCCGAATCCCAGCAGGGAACCCTGGAGCAGCTCTATCTGTCACCCATGGGGCCAACCGCATACTCTTCTTCAGGGCCCTTATGAACATGGTCTTCAACTTCGCATTCATCACCGTACTCCTCTACCTGTCCATGGCGGCCACGGGAAGGTGGCTGTCGGTGAATCTCCCCTACCTCTACGGCATGGTGGTGCTCTCAACGCTGTCCCTGGTGGGAATAAGCTTCATGCTCGGCGGACTGGGCCTTATACACAAAAGGATACAGGCAATCAACGGCATACTGTCCTTCGGCCTCATCGGCCTGATGCTCCTGCCCACATATCCCCTGACCCCCCAGAGCTTCCTTCCCTTCATCGCCGGAGCCGCGGTGGTTCGGAACACCATCGTAAGCGGCGCCTCATACCCCCTTTGGTGGTACCTGTTCATCGCCGGGAACAGCCTCTTCTACCTGGCCGCCGGCCTTTTCGTGTTCAAGCTCCTTGAGAGAAAGGCGAAAAGGCTGAACAAGATGGGACAGTACTAGGGACCCCTTCGTGAAGCGGAAACCAGGGCCCTCTCAGCCGCAAGGTTCCGTGAAGAGAACCGAAGGGAGACCCCCTGGAAGAGAAGAGGACCGAACCGGGCTCCCGGGCCAGCCACTCCGGCACCGAGGCCAGGTCGTAGTAGAGGGAGTCCTCCATCTGGACCGGGCATATACTGACAGTTGAGTGTCCGGAAACAGGGCTGATGAGGAACAGTTCCCCGGCTTCCCCGGCCCCGGCGCAGGAAGGGTAGCCGAACAGCCCCTCTGGGTCGATTCCGCTGGCGAGATACACAAGGGTGTCCCCCCCTTCGGTGAACATATCCGGTGAAACAGGGTAAACACTGTGTCCCGACCCCTGAATAAAGACAAGATGACCGTTCCCGGATTCAGCAAGGAGCTCCCACATGGCTCCGGTTCCAGCCACCGGTCGCCGGGGCTCATGGCCCAGGCATTCAAGGGGCATCATGTACTCCCCGGGCCAGAATGTGCCGAAGTCCCCCACCGACGGTGTTACACCGGTGATGAACAGAGGAGTGTCACCGGGGAGGGATTCGGCTATCTGCGCTATTCTGTGCGTTGTTTCATTTACGGCGCGGGACGCGGCGGCCAGTGTTCTCACCTGATCCAGGGAGAACTGGAACACCCCCAGGAGGAACACTGCGAAGAGTGTGTATAAGGCCCGTGAGTTCCTCAGCCGCTGGAAAAGAAGGGCTATGAAAAGCCCAGCCCCGGGCACCGCGGCAACTGCGAGGTCCGGACGGACAACGAGGTTCGCCACCGGGATCAGAGGAAAGAAACCCAGGGAAAGAAGGAGAAACCTGTGCCGCCATTCAGAGGCAAGGAAGAACACCGGAAGGGTGAGGGCCAAAAGAAGGATCCTTGCGGGTATCATGGACAGCCAGGGGCTGAAAAGGGTTCCGCCGTAGAGCAGCACACCGGTAAGGGAGGACAGCCCGAAGGCGGTGGTCCCCTGGTAATTCACCTGAAGTCCCATGGCGCTGTAGCGCATGGCCCCGTAAACCGCCAGCGCCGCAAGGGAGACCCCGAAGAGCAGAATGCCGTTGCGAAGCCTTTTCCCCCGGGGTGAACCGGCGCTCCCCAGTGCGGCGAACACCGGAGGGGCGGCCAGGAAGGTTTCCTTGAAAAGCAGGGATACAAGGAACAGGAAGGGCACGATCAGAAGCATGGGCAATGAGGGCCTCCTGCACCAGCGTATGGAGAGTATCATGGCCCAGATGAAGGGGATACCGGCCAGCATGGTGGCCCGCCAGGAAACCCGTGCCGCGGAAACCGCCACCGGGTAGCAGAGAACCAGGAAGGCTACCCCGGCGAAGAGCGCCGCCTTGTTGTCCACGAAATCCCTCATGAAAACCCCGGTGGAAAAGCAGAAAAGAGCCAGTATGACCAGGCTCGTTATGTGCCAGGCGCCTGGTCTTTCCACCCCCCACAGGGCGTTGTCCGCCGCCCAGGCCAGTGTCATCAGGGGTCTGTATCCACCTGAGGATTCCCCTGCGAAAGCCCCGGCGGCTTCGCCGAAGGTATGGGAGCAGTCCAGATAGTCGTCGGTGATGAAACCCGTTCGAAGGGTGGGCAGATAGAGGAGTGCGGCAGCGGCCAGAAGCGCCGCTGCCGATATGTATCGGCGGAGTTTCATTGTTTGGCCCGGGAGTTCAGAAGGATGAACGGAGCATCAGCAGCCCCACCAGAACAACAAGGATCGCAGCGGCGCCCAGCACGGAGAAAACCCGTTTGCGCTTAACCGAGGACTGGAACTCGTCGGGGAACTCTCCCAGGAGGATCTTACCGCATGCCGGGCAGGTGTATGAAGCTGCAGCACCGGCTATGAGCATTCCGATAAGGCCGGCATGCCTGGCGGCGGAAGTGTTAGAGGATTTCGTTACTGTCTTCTCCTGGCATCTCGGGCAGTACTGTTCCAAAGCCGGGCTCCTTTCAGCAAAAGTGATGGGAAAAAAATAACCGCGGAACCCTCCTCCGGCCAGCCCGGAACGAACCCGTATTGCTTCCCTTACAGAAGGAAAGAATTGGGCACTTCTTTCCTTGACAGAAGGAAATATTATAGATATAGTTTCCCTGGAGGAAGGAAACAATTTGAACACGGGCACCATTGTTGCTGATTCACTGAGCAGGGATTTCCCGGGGTTAAAACCCAGAACTGCATCCCTGGAAACCGTTCCCGGCATGGCATCGGTGGTTATCGGGATGCGCCGCTCGGGAAAAACCTGTCTCATGTTCAGGGAGATAGAGCGGCTGCTGGCCGAGGGAGTGGAGCGGTCAAGGATACTCTATGTCAACCTTGAGGATGACAGGCTCTACCCCATTCAGGATAACATTCTGCCGGATATACTGGAGTCCTTCTACAGACAGACCGCGGCTCCCAGGGACAGCAGGGTATTCATCTTCCTCGATGAGGTTCAGGCGGTTCAGGGCTGGTCACGGTTTGCCAGAAGGATCCTCGATACCGAGAAGGTCTCCCTTTTCGTCACAGGGTCCTCCGCAAAAATGCTTTCCAGCGAAGTCGCCACCGAGTTCCGGGGCCGGGGGTTCACCACTGAGGTCTTTCCCCTGAGCTTCAGGGAGTATCTCAGCTGGAAGGGGATCGGCGTGTCGGCCCCTCCATATGGAGCCCGCATACGGTCGCTGATGGAGAAAAGCCTCCCTGAATACCTTCGGCAGGGAGGTTTTCCCGGGGTGCAGGAGCTTAAGGAACACCAGCGGATACAGGTTCTTCAGAGCTATGTTGAACTGGTCATCCTGAGGGATATCATGGAGAGGCACGGGCTGGGGAATCTTCAGGCGATCAGAGGCTTCGTGATGTTCCTTCTGCAGTCTTCAGCAGGGCTTGTTTCGGTGAACAAGGTTTACCGCGACCTTTCATCCAGGGGGATCCGTGTGGGCAAGGAAACCCTTTACGAGCTGCTCAACCACCTCACCGATGCATTCCTGCTGTCATCGGTCACCCTTTTCCACAGGTCCCTGAGGGTCAGGCAGAGCAACCCCCGAAAGGTCTATACCGTTGACCCCGGGCTTTCCTTTGCCTTTTCCCCCTCGGGCACATCGAATACTGGAAGACGCCTTGAGGAAGCGGTCTTTCTGCAGCTCAGAAGAAGGGCGGCATCCTCAAGACCTGCCACTATCTGCTACTACAGAACGAAAAGCTGCAAGGAGGTCGATTTCGTTTTCGGAGACCCGGACACCGGAATGGCACGGAAGCTGATCCAGGTGTGCGCGGATATGGCCGACGGGGGAACCAGAAAGAGGGAGATCGAAGCCCTGGAGGAGGCAATGGAGGAGACAGGCCTCCGGGAGTCCTGCATTATCACCCTTTTTGAAGAGGGTGAGGTTGGATCAGTTCAGGGAAACATTCGAATTCTCCCCGCTTGGAAGTGGTTCCTCGAGGGCTGAATTCACTCCCTCAGTCCTGCTTCCCTCCCGGTGGATCCGCCCTTCCGGGCCTTGAGGGAAGACCCCTCTCCATCCACCAGCTGTAGGCCACAGGAACTATCATTATGGTCAGCAGCTCAATGAGCATCCCGCCGAAGACAGGAAGGGCCATGGGGCGGGCCAGGTCGCTTCCCCTCCCCGAGGCAAGAAGCACCGGCACCAGGGCCACCAGGGTGGTGACCGTTGTCATCAGAGCGGGTCTTATCCTTCTGCCGGCGGCTTCAATGGCAAGGCTTCTTACCTCCTCCTTCGAGGATGGAGTTCTCTCCCTCCTCAGCTGGGTCATGTAGGTGGCCATGAGAACACCGTCATCGACACATATTCCCATCAGCGCTATGAAGCCCACCACCACCGCCACCGTTATGTATACCGCTCCCTCCGGGGATGCCCCGGTAAGACCCATACCCGAAAGCAGGGTCTGGATGCCGGGCCAGAACCTGATGAAAAGAAGCCCGCCGGCAACTGCCAGGGGCACTGTTCCGAGGAAGATGATCAGGGGAACGGAAAGGGTCTTGAACTGAAGGTACATCAGGAAGAATATCGCTATCAGACAGAGGGGAATGAGAAGGGCGAACCTGCTCCTTGCCTCCTCCTGATTCCTGTAGTTTCCTATCCACTCGAAGCGGTATCCCTCGGGCAGGTTCAGCCTGCGTTCCCCGGGGGACATTGTTCTCTCACGCTCAACGATATCCCTGAGAAGACGGTCCGCCTCCTGAACGAGACCGCCCTCGTCCCTGCCCATGGCATTCAGCATCACATAGCCGGTAAGCTCACCGTCCACGGACCTTATCACCGCCGGTCCGTCCACCGCTTCCACCGATGCCACCGTGGACAGGAGCACAGGCTTCCCATATGCCCCGGAATGTATATGTCGCCGATATCCCCGGGTTCGTCCCTGTTCTCCCTGGTGTATCTCACCCTGACGGGAATTCGCTCCCTGCCGTTGAGAACACTGGTGGCCACGGTGCCGGACAGGGCTCCCCTGAGGGCGGAGAGGACCCCGTTCACCGTAAGACCGTGGTCCCCGGCGGCAATTCTGTCCACTGAAACCTCCAGATAGGGCCTCCTTGTGGTCCTCAGGGCCTGTACGTTCACCGCTCCGGGTATCTCCGACAGCAGCTCCTCCGCCGCTATTGCAACCCGCTCCAGCTGGTCGGCATCATCCCCCCTTATCTCCAGACCGATGCTGGTAACGATACCCGACTGGAGCATGACTATCCTGGTCTCTATGTGCTGAAGCCATGAGGGGGCTATTCCCGGCATGCGTACCGATCTTCTCAGAAGGGTAAGGATGGAGTCGGAGGTAACACCCTCCCGCCAGGTGTCCTCCGGTTTCAGCGTGATCACCGTCTCTATCATCCCCACCGGGGCCGGGTCCAGGGGCGAATCCGCCCTTCCAGCCTTTCCCACCACACTTGCAACCTCGGGGATCTCCTCCATCGCCCGGTTCTGGCGGATCATTACATCCACTGTCTCGTTAAGTGAGGCCTGGGTGAGAAGGGAAGGCATGAAGAGGAAGCTGCCCTCGTCAAGGGGGGCATGAACTGGGTACCTATACCCGGGAAGACGTTATGAAGCAGGGCCACCGGCCGCAGGCGGCGGGTATCAACCCCAAGCCCATTAAGGGGTGAAAAGAATCGATAGGCTCCCATTGCGGCCATTGCGCCGGTGAGGATGATCACAAGAAAGAGGAGCAGCAGCTTCCCCCTGTTGTTGAATGCCCGGCGGAGAAGCCCTGTGTAGGATCGGGTAAGCCCTTCCTCGAACCTGTCCCTTCCGGGGTTATCCAGGGTTTCCCGGGCCATGAAATAAACCAGCAGGAATACCCCGGCGCCGGAAAGGGCTGCAAGGAACCAGGGCTTCAGGGGGGGAAGCCAGGCTCCGGCGGAGGCTGACGCCCAGGCTCCCAGAAGACCCAGCCCGAAGGAGGAGAGCAGGACCTTCATCCTGCTTCTTTCCAGCCTCGGCTCCTTCAGGGCGAACATGCTAAGCACTGGAACCAGGGTTATCGCCGTGAGTCCCGCCGCAAGGAGGACCAGGGTCTTCGTCCATGCCAGTGGTATGAAGAGCCTTCCGCTCTGACCCTGAAGAAAGAAAACGGGTATGAAGCTGATCACCGTTGTGGAGAGGGATGTGGCAATGGCCGGGGCCACCCTGGAAACGGCAAGGGGAATGACCGATTGACCGGAACCGGTCCTTTTCTCCTGGTGAATGCTTTCGGAGACCACTATTCCCATGTCCACTATGGTGCCTATGGCAATGGCTATTCCGGCAAAACTCATGATGTTGGCGTTAACGCCGAAGATCCGCATTCCTATGAACGTAAGAAGAACGGCGAAGGGAAGGGTTGAAGCCACCGCAAGTGAGGTCTTCAGGTGAAAAAGGAAGGCGAGGACCACCAGCGCGGTGATCACCATCTGCCAGGTTATCGCCCCGGTAAGGTTCCAACGGTCTCCTCTATCAGCTGTCGTCTGTCGTAGTAGGGGCTATCACAACACCCTCGGGAAGCCCCGGGGCCAGCCGGTCCAGCCGTTCCTCCACCGCCTCGATAACCGCAACGGGATCGGCTCCGTACCTCATTACGACGATGCCGCCAACCAGTTCGCCCCTGCCATCGGCAAGGGCACCCCTTCTGAAGCCAGGGCCCATGGAAACCCTTGCGGCGTCACCAATGGTGAAGGGCCTGCCCTGGACCATCTTAACAAAGGTGTTCTCAATGTCCTCAATGGTCCTCAGCCGGCCTGCGCCCCTCACGGCGAACTCCAGCCCGGTTCGCTCAATGGTCCCGGCCCCGGCGTCGGAGTTGGAGGAACCCAGGGCGTGATGAATGTCCGTGAGGGATATGCCGAGGTGGCGGAGAAGCTCAGGATCGGCCTCCACCAGATATTCCCTCTGAAAACCCCCAATACCTGATATCTCCGAAACACCGGGAACGCTCTGAAGGGCCGGCCGCACCGTGTAGTCCTGAATGGCCCTCAGTTCTCCCTGATCAAGGGGACCCTGAACCGTGTACCAGTATATCTGCCCGAGGGGTGTAGCATCGGGACCCATTGTCGCCGTGGCGCCTTCGGGAAGGGTGGCGGTGGCCCCGGCAAGCCTTTCAGAGACCCTTTCCCTCGCCCAGTAGACAGGTGTTCCGTCCTCAAAGACCACATAGATCCTGGCGAAGCCGAAGGATGACAGTGACCGAACCTGGCGTACTTCGGGAAGACCTGGAGGGAGGAGGCCAGGGGGTAGGTTATCTGGTCTTCCACATCCCCGGGACTTACCCCGGGCCAGTCCACGGAAACTATCACCTGGTTCTCGGAAACATCTGGAAGAGCGTCCACCGGCAGTGTTTCAAAGGCCCAGAGGCCGGCGCCGCATACCGCCGCCGCAAGTGTGAGGACCGCGACCCTGTTCTGAAGAAGGAAACCGGTGAGTTTTTTCATGGGGCTACGGGCTGTTCATAAGGGAAGGCATGCCGGTGAGTTCCGCCTGGGAGTCAAGCAGGAAGGCGCCGTGGTCGGCGATGATCTCCCCTCCGGAAAGGCCGGAGAGAACCGGGAAGTGCCTTGTTCCCCCCTCGTCCCGGGACAGCGGACCCAGCTCGACAACCACCGGGACAAGGCTCACCCCTACCAGAGGAGATGGAATGTCCGTTGCCCTGTGCACCGTTCCGCTGTCTGAAGAGAGGGCATAGACGAGATGACGGCTGCCCATTGAAAGCACCGATGTGGCCGGTATGGCCAGTTCCGGTTCAGGGGTTCCACCGGCTTCATTTACCAGGGTGATCCTTACCAGTTCTCCGGGAAGAAGGGGGGTTTCCGGGGAACCTGCCTGTATCCTCGCTGTCCTGCCCCTTGTCACCGGATCGAAATAGGGATCCAGATGTGTCACGGTTCCGGGGATCACGGTCCCGCCGGAATAGGCTGTAATGGCAACTGAATCCCCCGGGGTGACAAGGGCTGACTGGCCCTCCAGCAGTTCCGCCTCCACCCAGATGTCACTCAGATTGGCTATTTCCAGTATTACCTGTCCGGTCTGCACCCAGTCCCCGGCCTCAACCCTTCGGTCGGTCACCGTGCCGGAGTACCTGGAGGCCACCGGCAGGGCTTCCATCACCTCGCCGGTCTCCGCCACATGGGCAATGATCCACGGGGCTGCTCCCAGCTGCCTCAGCCTATGTTCCGCACCGGCCTGGAGGCTTCCCCCGGGCTCACCGGCACGGAGGGAGTAAAGAAGATCATGCTGGGCCTCGATAAGCTCCGGTGAGTATATCCAGGCAACGGTGGAGCCTGAGCCTATGCTTTCCCCGGTGGAGGGGGAGGGGAACCGGTCTATCCTGCCGGAGGTCCATGCGGTTACCACCGCCCTGGATGTTTCCGCTTCCGTTACGGTGCCGGTAAGGGTAACGCTGTTCCTGAGCCGTCTGAACTCCACCTCTACCAGGGTCAACCCGGTGAGCTCCCTCTCCGCGGCACTCAGTGTGACGGTTACAGAAGAGGACGCTATTTCCTCAAGCTCCATTCCGCACACCGGGCAGAGGCCGGGGTTCTCCACAACCACACAAAGCATCGGGCAGGCCCATCTTCCCCCTTCATGGTCATGCCCCTCGTGGGCAAGTTCGTCATCACTGAGCAGGAACAGCCCGGGAAAGAGAATGAAGGCCAGAACCAGGGCCGCAAGGGCAGCCGCCGGCGGGATCAGCTTCTTCACTGGGTCTCTTCAGCGGTTTCTATCAGGGAGGAGAGGCCTGTTCTTGCCTCTTCGGTTATTCCCGGGTCTTCCAGAAGGACCGGTATGTAGTTTTCCGGGTTATTCCTGAAGGAGGTTTCGCAGCCGGGACAGCATATGCCTATCCGGTATCCTTCCCATTCAAAGAACTGGCCCGGGGCAACACCGGCGCCCATCACCGGACATATGGTGTTCCCCACTTCGATCAGATCAGTTTCACCGGCATCCGCCGGGGGAAGGGCTGCTTCCTCTTCGGGGGATCCTTCGCCGCCGCAGCCCATTGCGGCAACCAGGGCCATGGTAACAACGAGGTTCCTGAGCATGGTAATCCTTTCCGTTGGTGTTCGAATAGTATACTAAATTGATATGAAATAGTTCCGAAGAAAGGGGGCGGCCCGCGCCGCCCCCTGTGAGGCCCTGTTTCCTCAGAGGATGTTTATGGTAACGGTAACCCTTCCCGCCGAGGCATCGGGTATGGATTTGCCCATGAGGGCGCTGCGGATGGTTTCTATGAGCTCTTCCACCTCCACGGTGTCCTCCTCTACGGTCACGGCGGTTATCCTGCCGCCGCCGTCCAGGGTGAGGATCAGTTCGATGGTGCCCGGCTCCAGTATTTCGGGCTGCTGGTTAAGGGCTTCCACAGCCTCCAGCACCACCGCCCGGAACTCCGAGGGCCTGGCTCCCAGGTACTCGCTTATCCCCGCCAGTGACGCCGCATGGACAGGGGAGTAACTGGCCATATCATCGCATTCCTCCTCCATTGCATAGGAAGCTGTAAGACCTCCGCCTCCGGCGCCGTAGGAAACCGAGGGGGCGGCGGCGATGCTTCGGCTCACCGAGCCTCCGTATGACTGCTGACCGCTATAGCCGAATACGCCCTCGTAGCTCACTCCTTCGGGCATGTTGACCGGAATGGTCACGGTTTCCGGCTGGCCGCCCTCGGTCCTCACATAGGTATCCACCGCAACGAAGGCGGTGTGCTCCGACAGCACGCTGTAGTCCAGTGATGTGCCGATTATCCGTTCCACCAGGCCGTCGGCGGGCTTGTCACTGTAGGGGGCCTCGAGAACAAGACGGTTAAGGTGATGGATCTTGCTCCTGGCCCAAAGCCTGTCCGCGGCTTCTGTGCCGCCACGGGCAACAAGGTTTACATCCATGGTCTGTCTCCAGGGTCTTCCCCCAATGGTACCTGTAATGGTTATCCTGTCCCTTCCCGGCCTGTCATACCTTCCTGTTACCACCAGTGGCTCGCCGTCGTAGAGGTCCCTTACCTCCCTTGGGTAGACATCGGTAACGTCCAGGTCGCCCCAGTCTATCTCTATGTTCACCAGGTAGGGGTTGTTTATCTTGTTGTAGATGTCCTGCACCGCTGTTTTCGGATCCTGCCCCAGACCGACATAGACCGGATAGCCCCTGCCCTCCTCGGCGAGGCCCTCAATGAGATAGCGGTTGACGCTGGAACCCACACCGATGCTGAAGAGCCTCATGTTCTCCCCCAGGGTTGTCCTGAGCTCGGAGAGTATCTCCGTTTCATTGCCAATGTAGCCATCGGTGAGGAAAATGATGTAGCGCATCCTTTCCGGATCTTCGGGGTAGCCCACGCAGGCCCGGACGCCCTCGATCATCATAGTGCCCCCCATGCCGCTCATTCCGTTGATGTACTCGATGCCCCTCTGGATGTTACGGGGTGTGTTCTCCAGGGGTGTCCGGCTCATGGAACTGGCGGTTTCACTGAAGCGCATTATCTGGAAGGAATCCCCGGGGTTCATTCCCGCGACGAACTGCCTTACTGTTTCCTTTGCAACCTCCATGGGCTGGCCGCTCATGGAGCCTGAGTTGTCCACCACGAAGAAAAGCTCCTTCGGGGCGATATCCCCGGGGTCCACTACGGCGTCGGGCTCCAGCATCAGCATGAAGTGGCCGCCAAGGTCGCCTCTGTGGGATATAAGGCCGGTGTTGATGCCCTCGGAAGCGGTGATGTAGTTAAACACGAAATCCCTGTTGGGGATCTCGTTCTCCCTGCTGAGCTCAACACTGAGAACGCCGTCCTCCCCGATTGAGGTGGAAACCGCGTGGTTCTCCGATTCGAACTCCCTCACCGGGAAGCCCGGGTTCACCGACATGGTAAGCTCTATGTCGTAGCCGCTGCGGGTGCCCTCGGGAACGATGTCCGGTGTTATCCTGTCAGCGTCATCCACTCCGGCTGGAATGAACCTGGGCCCAACCACCATGGGATAGACCACCTGCCAGGAGCCGCTGTTGTATGCCACCGGGGCGGCATACTTTATCTCTATCACTATATCGTCGCCGGGGAGGATGTTGCCAACGGTCTGGGTGAAGATGTTGGGTCGTTCCTGTTCCAGAAGGGCGGCGGTCCTGCCCTCGCTTATTGCCTCCTGGTAGATCCTCACAGCTTCCTGCCGCTCCTTTATCTGCCCCTCTATCGTCCTGTCGCCGATCTGCATGTCCATGCTGTAAACCGCGCCGTCATCCGGCAGCGGGAACACGTATACCGCCTCGATGGGGTCGGAAAAGGGATTTCCGTAAACCTGCCTCACCGTCACCAGCTGAATGGTGCCCTCCACCGAGATGTGTGCCTCTGTGTGTTCAAGGGGAAGGTCCGCAGGGTTGCCCTGGTCGTCCAGCACCACCATCCTTGAGAAATCCTGTTCCGGGGAGGCCATCAGAAGGGCTCCTGCCAGTAGTATCATTGCCGTCATCATCAACTCCTTTCCATGAGAGTTCCTTCATGTTCCTTCATGGTACACCGCCGACGGTTATATATTCCAGCCATTCTGAAAGGATTCCCATGATAACCGTTAACGGCGACAGGCTGGATTGGCACGAAGGAATGACCGTGAGGGACATACTCACGGCGAAGAACTACAAATTCAGGATGCTGGTCACCAGGATCGACGGAGAGCTGGTCAAGCGGTCCGATTACGACACCACCACGGTCCCCGACGGCGCCGACGTCAAGGTGATCCACCTGATCTCCGGGGGCTGACCCTTGCCGAAAAGGGGCATGGCCAGGGCCATGTTGCTGCTGACATCGGTCATATGGGGTTTCGCCTTCACCGCCCAGAGGGCGGGTATGGACCACATGGGTCCCATGATGTTCAACTGCATCAGGTTCGCCCTGGGAGCCCTCGTCCTGGCGCCATTCTTCGCCGGGAAGATCTCATCGGCATTCATACCACGGGCCATTCTGGCCGGCACGGTGCTCTTCGCCGGGGCGGCCCTCCAGCAGTGGGGCATAGTTCACACCACCGCCGGCAAGGCGGGTTTCATAACCGGGCTATACATGGTTTTCGTGCCCCTGCTGGGTTTCATCACAGGGGCCAACGAGAACAGATATGTATGGTCCGGGGTTGCCCTCTCCCTCCTTGGTCTGTGGCTGCTGAGCTTCTACAGGGGCTTCGGAGGTGTTAACCCCGGGGATGTCCTTGTTCTTGCGGGAGCCTTCATGTGGGCGGTCCACGTGAGGCTCATAGGAAGATATGCCCCCATGTTCCACCCCGGCGGATTCGCCGTGGTCCAGTTCGGATGGGTTGCCGTCCTCAGCCTCGCCGCCGCCCTGCTCACCGGGGAGGGGACCACCGGCATACCCCGGGCCTGGCTTCCCCTGGCATACAGCGGAATACTCTCGGTGGGGGTTGCCTTCACCATACAGATCTTCGCCCAGCGGGATGTGAAACCGGCGCCGGCAGCCCTTATCATGAGCCTGGAAGCGGCCTTTGCCGCCCTTGGGGGCTGGCTTCTGCTGGGGGAAACAATGATCCCCCGGGAACTGCTGGGCGCTCTGCTGATGTTCACCGGTATGGCGGTTTCCCAGTTACCCGGGAACCCTTTTTGCCGAAGGGGGTTGACAATTTCAGGGAACGCATTAATTTAGACTGGTCTAACACACACCGGAAGGAGCTCACTGAATGTTCGGAATGGGACGTGGTAAGGGCTGCCGCAGAAGGGCTTCAATGACCCTCAGCGACCTCCGGACCGGCTCCACCGCGGTTATAAGTTCATTCGCAGGCGGCCGGGGCTGCAGAGAAAAGATGACTTCAATGGGGCTTTTCCCCGGAACGGAAATAAAGGTGGTCCAGGCCCACGGCGAAAATGGCATGATGCTGGTTTCAGTGGGTTCAACAAGGCTGATGGTGGACAGGGTCATGGCCGCCAGGGTAATCGTGGAAAAAGCCGGGTAATTTTTTTGTCACTGGTTTTAGTCTAATCTAAATCTCAAAGGCGGATACAGGATGAAGATCAGCGAACTCAACAGGGGCGATACCGGAATGGTAACGGGTTACGAGAAGGGCGAGAGGATATACAGGCAGAAGCTCCTGAGAATGGGGCTGGTGAAGGGCTGCTCCTTCAAGGTTGTGAGAAAGGCCCCCATGGGCGACCCGGTGGAGCTGGAGATAGGCTCCCACAAGCTCACCCTGAGGAAACAGGAGGCAGACGTGCTCCTGGTGGAGAAATGCTGACATGGAGAAGGGCATAAAAAAACTGCGGATAGCCGTTGCGGGAAACCCTAATGTGGGAAAGACAACGCTTCTCAATGCCCTCACCGGGTCCAGGCAGAAGGTTGGCAACTGGCCCGGGGTAACCGTGGAGAAGCTTGAGGGCTCCTACACCCACAATTCCGATCTGGTGGAGGTCACCGACCTTCCCGGTATCTACTCCTTCACCGCTTTCTCCATAGATGAATCCATCGCCAGGCGTTTCATCCTCGAGGAAAAGCCCGACATGATAGTGAACATCATAGACGCAACCAACCTAGAGAGGAACCTTTTCCTCACAACACAGCTCCTGGAGATGCGGGTTCCCATGGTGGTGGCCCTGAACATGATGGACCTGGCGGAAAGACGCAGGGTCCGAATAGAGATAGATCATCTCTCAAGGCACCTGGGCTGCCCTGTGATACCCATAAGCGCCTCGAAGGCAGGGGGATCCAGGAACTGAAGGACCTGATAAACGAAGTGGGCGAAAAGAGGCCGGTCTCCCAGACCCGTGTGGCCTACGACGAGATACTGGAAAAGGCGGCGGATACCGTTGCGGAAGCGGTGGATAGCATTGCCCGGCATAGGGATGTGGACCCCCGATGGCTTGCCCTGCGGCTCCTTGAGAACGACGAGTACGCCCTTGAGCTCTGCGGCGGCTCCGTTCCGGGGAAACTGCTCAGTGAACAGATCTCCAGGGTGGAACGGCATGTGGGCGACGAAATGGACATAATACTGGCCGACGGCAGGTACGGGTTCATCCACGGTCTGGCCAGGGATGTGATCAACCGTACCGACGAGATACGAAGAACGGTCTCCGACAGGCTGGACGCGGTGATGCTGAACAGGGTCCTGGGCATTCCCGTGTTCCTGGGCGTAATGTATCTTGTTTTTTCCGGCACCATAAACTTCGCCGGCCCCTTCATTGATTTCTTTGACATACTCTTCGGAACGGTTTTCGTGGACGGCTTCAGGGTGTTGCTTACGGGCATCGGTTCCCCTGAAATAGTAACCACCTTCCTTGCCGACGGCGTGGGAGGTGGCATTCAGACCGTGGCCACCTTCATCCCCCCCATCTTCCTGATTTTCCTTTTCCTGTCCATACTGGAGGATTCAGGATACATGGCCAGGGCGGCCTTCGTGATGGACCGCTTCCTGCGAACCATCGGCCTTCCGGGTAAGGCCTTCATACCCATGCTTGTTGGTTTCGGCTGCAATGTGCCGGCGATCATGGCCACACGCACCCTGGAGAACAACCGGGACAGGGTTCTGGCCATCATGATGAACCCCTTCATGTCCTGCGGCGCAAGGCTGCCGGTCTACGCCCTCTTCGTGGCGGTATTCTTCCCGGAAACCGGCGGGCCTGTCCTTTTCAGCATATACCTCACCGGTATCCTTCTGGCGGTGGCCACGGGACTGGTCTTCAAGCGGACCATACTGAAGGGGGAAACATCCACCTTCGTCATGGAGCTTCCCCCCTACCACCTTCCCACCTTCAGGGGAATAATGTACCATACCCTCACCAGGCTTAAGGGCTTCCTCCTCAGGGCCGGCCAGGTGATAGTCATAGTCGTGGTGATCCTCAGCTTCCTGAACTCCTTGGGCACCGACGGCTCCTTCGGCAACGAGGACTCATCCGGATCGATCCTGGCCTTCCTGGGCAGAAAGGTAACCCCGGTCTTCCAGCCCATGGGAATAACCGAAGACAACTGGCCGGCATCCGTGGGGCTTTTCACAGGTATCTTCGCCAAGGAGGCGGTGGTGGGCACACTGGACAATCTCTACACAACAATGGCCGAACAGCGGAACGAAACCCCGGCGGAACCGGAGGAATTCATTTTCGCCGATGGCATCGTCGCTGCCTTCCAGGCCATACCCCAGGGCTTCCGTGACATGGGCTCCACACTCTCTGACCCCATCGGAACCGGAACCGCCGTTGAGGACGTGGAAGCGGAAACCACCACCTTCGACATGATCAGGGAAAAATTCAACGGCACCGCCGGCGCCTACGCCTATCTGCTCTTCATACTGATCTACGCCCCCTGCGTTGCCGCCATCGCCGCCATTTACAGGGAGACCAGCCTCAGGTGGGCCGCCTTCTCCACACTCTATCTGACCCTTCTTGCCTGGGTGGTGAGCACCCTTTTCTACAGAACCGCCACCTTCGCCGGGGCACCGGGGGAATCGGCGCTGTGGACAGGGGTAGCCCTGGCTCTCCTCGCCGGGATGTTCCTGGCCCTGAAGCTGCTGTCAAAGGGCAGCGCCCTGAAGGCCTGAGATGTTCGGCGACATACTGGCCCTCCTGAAGGAACACGGCAGGCTCTCCCTCCGGGAGCTTGCCGCCCTTCTTCGCTCCGACCCCCAGGCGGTGGAGCCCATGATGGACATACTGGTGAAAAAGGGAAGGGTGGAACTGATAGCCTTCGGATGCTCCCGGGGAAGCTGCTCCGGCTGCTCCTGCGCCAGCCGTGAGGACGCCATGATATACAGGCTTCCCTGAGGAGACTACGGAAGAGCTCCATGCTATTCGTTTGACTATCATGCCACCCGATGAGACGAAATAGCTGGCCGGGGCTTGCAGAGTTTTTTGATTGAGATACATTTGATCAGGTACTTAAGCAACGCCCCGAGGGGTGACCTGAGCCCGTCTCAGTTAAGGACGGGCTTTTTCTTTACCCCAGCGCCGATCTCCCACCGAAGAGTTTGAATTAATTACCTTCCGTTCTTTCTCCATTCATGACATCAGGTTACATCACAGAGCTTATCAAGCTTACATGAGATCACTCGACTCTGCCAGGCAATCCATTTCAGGGATATGCGCTACATTTCCCAGCTTGAAGTGCAAATGGACCCTATTGACTCAGATTTGGCTTTGAACAATCATAACTTGGTCATGGTCAACTGAGATAACCGGAGTCGGTACAATGATTTTTGAGTGAGAAGAATTGGAATCCCCTCTTGACATGGTATCACCTAATGATACTATATTGGGGTGATGAATAAGAAACACAGGACAACTCTAAGCAAGATATTCGAGAAGCCTGAGCGTTCTGATGTACCATGGAGGGATATTGAGGCACTTATAACTGCTCTGGGCGGAGAGATATCAGAAGGGCAGGGATCTCGAGTCAGGGTATTCCTGAATGGAACCAGGGCTGTGTTTCATAGACCGCATCCAGAGCGAACCACAGCGAAGGGCGCGATCAAATCAGTGAGAAGGTTCCTGAGAGAAGCTGAGGTGAGTAAAGATGGAGTATAAAGGATATATCGGCAAAGTAGAGTTCGATGACGAGGCAAACATATTTTATGGAGAAGTAATCAATCTCCGGGATGTTGTCACATTTCAGGGTGAGACCGTAGATGAACTCAGGAAAGCATTCCGTGACTCAGTAGATGACTACCTTGAATTTTGTGCAACTCGTGGTGAATCTCCTGAGAAACCATACTCCGGTAAATTCATGGTTCGAGTTGAACCTGAGTTACATAAGGCACTTGCCATGCGAGCAAAAATGAATCACAAAAGCCTTAATGCATGGATAAATGACGCTCTGGAAACAGCAGTGAAATAAGATATCGTCACTCAACTGAATGAACCTGTCACAGGCGTTAATGGCAGGCTTCGGTGATACCTGTGCAGGTTATTCAGAGCGTTGGGCGGGAGACGAATCGCAACAATGACTCGGTTACACGGTGGGGAAACGCTTAGCGAAACCGGTAGCTAGAACCGAAGTATATTGCCAACTAGCAGAATGATGATGAAGATGATGACAGGCACTCTATTCACTTGGGAAATCTAATCATGCCTAAGATCGACACGCGCTCCTTGATGAAGAAGGCGATTGAGGTTATGCGCCTGTCGGTGCCTGAGCACCGCCCTGACGGGTCACCGAGTCCGTTAGTGGGTGCCGTGCTGGTGCGGCCGGATGGTTCAATTGTGACAGCAGCACGGGGAGAACTGCGCAACGGGAATCATGCGGAATTCATTCTACTTGAGCGAAAATGCCTCAGTGAAAAGTTGGATGGGTGCACTCTCTTTACAACCCTTGAGCCTTGTCTTGATCGCAATAAGCCCAAACGCGGCTGCGCGAGACACATTGTAAGCGCTCGTATCAAGGAGGTCTATGTGGGCCTTGAGGATGATAATCCGCGAGTGGCTGGCAAGGGTATTGAGTACTTACGCCGTCACGGAGTGACCGTCCACATGTTTGACCGCGACTTGCAGGACGAAATACTTACAGTGAACAATGAGTTTTTTACATGGGCGCGGCAGCAACCGGCCAGGCCAGAAGAGGAGCCGATCAAACTCTCTAAATATGAGGATCCGGTTGCAGCTGTTGCTCTAGAGGATCTCTCCCAACGAGCGCTGGAACGTTATCGGGCGAAAGCAGAACTGGATCCAAAGGTAGGCTCCCAAGAATTCATGCGGATGCTGCGACAGCAGGGGGTGCTCGTGGGCGAGGGTGAGGCGACTGTGCCTAGCGGCTTTGGGATGCTCCTGTTCGGCACGCAGCCGCGCAACGCCATACCGCAGGCCGGATTGCTGGCACGGGCGGATTTGCCAGATGGAACGTCATCGCGTAGGGAGTTCGGTCAAGCTCTGGTGCTTATTCCAGAGGAGTTGGAGAAGTGGCTGAATACTGTTCTTCCAAGCACTATTGACCGAAGTAGGATGGAGCGCAAAGAAGAAGTGAGGTTGCCGTTCGACATGATCCGTGAGGCAGTAGTCAATGCGCTGATCCATCGCGATTACGATCTTGTGGGGCAGAAGTGCCAGCTTGTGGTTAACGCAGATACAATAACTGTCAAGAGTCCGGGTGGTCCAATTCCTCCGATCACTCTAGAACAGCTCCAGTCGTTTACAGCACCGATGAAGAGTCGGAATCCCGTTCTGCACTACACATTCGCTCGTATGGGCATGGCAGAGGAACAGGGATTTGGCTTAGAGAAGAGCCTCAAGGGCCAAGCTCAGAAGCTTGACCTGCCACTGCCCACCTTCGTTCTATCTGATGACTACTTGGTGCTTACAATCTATAGAAGCCCAGAAGCTGCGGTTTCCACGTTGACCAACGAGATACAGGATCAGCTAAGTAAGGCTGAGATCATCGGCTGGGAATGGATTTCGAAACGAGACTTGGTGACTACAGCCGAATATGAGGAAGCGATGAAGCTTCCAAATCGAACTGCCAAGAACCATATCCATAAAATGAAGAAACTGGGCCTGCTAAAGATGATCGGTGCCGGTCGGGCAACTCGGTATAAGGTGATCCGTCGGTGACAACGTGAGAGGTAGCGAATTTACACCTATCTCATTCGGGCCATTCATCGGGCCCAAATGGCCCGTAATACGGACTGCATTAATGGCAGCAACATTCGGGCCATTCTCCGGGCCAGAGTGGTCCGATATCGAACCAAGCCCTGAGTTGGATGCAACATGGGCTAGTAGAGCAAGTGCTGTGCTACTGTAAGTAGACACTCACCGATTTACGTAATGCAAACCAGGAATAGGACCCAACAAGCGGCTGTTCTCGGAAGCCTGACAGCGCCGGTGAGCCTTGGCGTTGCAGGAGGAAAAGATCATGAAAGTAATTGAGAAAGCCCAACCGTCCACGACTCGATGGACACCAAGGACAATGGCAGCGGCCTCGAAATGCTATCCGTCCGCGCGTTCGCCTCATCATGCAATGGCGAAGTCTTGATTGGTCAATCTGACCTCGGTGGCGCTGCCTTTCATATCTGCATTCCTGTCGAAGAACAAGCATCGAACAAGCCCACTGGAGGCGAAGCTTAACAGCGCACCTCAGTGGCGTCGTTAGCGGTATGTTTGCAAAGCAGAGCCCCGGGTTCAGCTGACGGGCTTTTTCTTTTCCCCTCCGGTGCCGATATTACTCCCTGGAGGTTGTCATGAAAGGCTTTCTTCCAGTTCTTGTGTTCTGCTGCTTCGCCTGGTCATCCCCGGTTGAGTTCCAGTTGATCGGACCGTTAACCGACTCCTTCGGGGATCGTATTGATGTGGGGAGCTATGCGGCACCGCTCTTCACGGACTGGAACGGGGACGGTCTTGATGACCTGCTGGTCGGTCAGTTCGACGGGGGGAGGATTAGGTTTTATCCCAATTCGGGCACTCCCGAAGAGCCGGTGTTCAATGATTTTCAGTATCTCCTGGACGGAGGTAGGTTGCTCTCGGTTCCCTTCGGTTGATGCACCGGAGCCACTGATCCACAGGCTGTGGACTGGGACGGAGACGGCAGACTGGACATCATAGTGGGGGACAGGGAGGGAAATGTACACTTCTTCCGAAGACTCTCCTATGGTGACATCTATCTTGAGGAGCAGGATCTCGTAAAGGTACAGGGCAAACCCATTGATGTTGGCTACAACTCGGCTCCCTGCGTAACCGACTGGAATGCAGACGGACTGCCCGATATGGTCGTCGGCAACCTTAGCCCCCTTCCTGCCGGGGTGTATCTTTTCATCAATTCCGGAAGCCCATTCTCCCCTGACTACCTCAGCACAGACACTGTGTTTTCCAGGGAGGGGTGATCGAACTAGCTGCGGCCTATCCCGATATGCATGACATGGACCTTGACGGTCTCCCGGACCTCCTTGTGGGTTCGTCAAACGGTACTGTCGCCTGTTATCTGAACTCCGGTACTCCGGAGCAGCCCCTGTTCGAGACAATGGAACACCTCAGGGCCGATGGCGATGAGATATACATCTGCTCCTATGTGCGTCCGTCGGTGTGCAACTGGAACGACGACGGCTGTCCTGATATGCTGCTGGCGGATGACTCCGGCGAGATCCTGCTGTTCCTGGGTGTGCCCCCTTCGGGTATTCCGCAGGAATGCCAGACCGCTGTGCGATTGCTTGGCAATCCGGTGGATGAGCGGGTTGAACTTGAGATTGCCCTTGTGGAAGATGCTTTCGTTTCAGTGACAATTTACTCCTTCGATGGAAGGGTGGTTCTTTCTGCTTCCCGGGGAGTGCTTCCCCCGGGTACAACGGAGATACACCTGGATACCCGGGACCTGAGGGAGGGGGCATATCTGCTCAGGATCACCACTGGAAATTCGGAAACCACCGGAAGAATGGCAGTTATCCGCTGATTCTGCTATGTACCTCCCTGACGAGGGATACCAGCAACATTATCGGTGCGCCGAAGAAAGCTGAGGTACCACCTCCGGGAATCCAGGAAATGTCCTGCTCTTAAAACACTGTTTGATCAACATGCAATGCTTCAATAAGGACAGCTGCCTCAGCAGGGATCCAGAACACTCCGCACCTTCAGGGCCATTGCCTCGGCGGAGAATGGCTTCTGAATGAAGTTGACGCCGCTTTCTATTATTCCCCGGCTTGCTATCACATTGTCGTTGTAGCCGGACATGTAGAGGACCTTCAGCCCCGGCAACTCCCCTTCAAGGATGGAGAAGAGTTCAAGGCCGTTCATCCCGGGCATCACCACATCGGTAAGGAGAAGTTGGATCTTCCCGGCTTTCTTCGCTGCTTTGACCGCATCGGCTCCCGATGAGGCAGTGATCACCCGGTAGCCCTTGCCGGTGAGTATCTCTTCTGTGAGGTTGCGGACCTGCTCGTCGTCTTCCACCAGAAGGATCATCTCGGTGCCGCCGGGGACGGAACCCGTGGAACTACTGTGTGCAGACAGTATCGATCCGGCTCCGGCGGCGGGGAGGAAAACACTGAAGACGGTACCCTTCCCCTCTTCGCTGTGAACCCAGATGTAGCCGTTGTGCTGCTTCACGATCCCGTAGGCTGTGGCAAGACCGAGACCGGTTCCCTCGGTTGCGCTCTTCGTTGTGAAGAAGGGCTCGAAGACCTGTGCGGCTACCTCCCCGGACATTCCCCTGCCGGTGTCCGCCACCTGAAGACGGCAGTATTCCCCCTCGGCCATATCCTCCGGCTCGGTGGAGGTCCTGCCGCAGACCCTGACAGACCTTGTGGATATGGTGAGCTTCCCGCCTCCTGTCATGGCGTCCTGGGCGTTCACCGCGAGGTTCATGAGTATCTGCTCTATCTGCCCCCGGTCCCCCATGAAGAACTGGGGTTCTTCGGATAGCCTGTACTCTATCTCTATATCCTCGGTTATGGTACGGCGGAGGAGTGTGCCGAACTCTTCCAGCAGACGGTTGAGGTCCAGCCTGCCGAATTCAAGGGTCTGTTTCCTGCTGAAGGCCAGGAGCTGGTGCACCAGGTCCCGGGCTCTCTCACCGGCGCTTACTATCTGGGCCACATGCTCAAGTTCATCATCGGGAAGCGACCGTGAGGCCATGAGCATTCCGCCGTAGCCCAGGATCGGCGTGAGCAGATTGTTCAGGTCGTGGGCCACGCCGCCTGCAAGCCTTCCCACGGACTCCAGCCGCTGGAACTGCTGGAAGCGCAGTTCAAGCCTGCGGTTCTCCCTCTCTATCTTCTTCTTCTCGGTGATGTCCTGCCCAACCACTATCGTGGCGGGCCTGCCGTTCATCATCACGGAAACCGAGGTGGAGTAGGCCCACCTTTCAGTGCCGTCGGGCCGGGTGAACTTCAGTTCCACCGGCCTGTTGCTGCTGCCCCGTGGGGTGTTAGCCATCCTTTTCTTTACCAGTGCTTCGTAATCCCCGGAAAAGGCCTCCAGAGGATCGGTGCCAATAACCATAGAGGGATGCGGATACCCCAGCAGCTCTGCCCCGGCGGGATTGCAGTAGATGTAACGGCCCTCCTGCAGCAGCATTATGCCATAAGGGGAGTTCTCCACCAGGGCCCGGAACCTCTCCTCGCTCTCGTGGAGGGCCTTTTCAGCCTCGGTGCGGTCGGTGATGTCCATCATTGTCACAAGGGCCATTGTTCTGTCATCCACGAAAAGGGGTGTGGAGGAAACAAGCAGCGTAAGGTTCCCCTGGCAGCTGTTCTGCTCCTGGGTGAATCCGGTTTCCACCTGAAGGTGGGTTTTGCCGCTCTCCAGCGTGTCCAGCACCGTGTTCTTTATCACGCAGTCCTCACAGGCCCCGCCGAAACCGCACCCCCGGGGGTCGTCAAGGGCATGGACGCACCGGAGGGCCTCGCCCCCCCTGAGCCCGTGCATTTCCTCTTCGGTCCTGCCCGAGAACTGCGAGGCGAATCCGTTCACCTGCTGTACCCTCCGCTCATCATCCACCACCAGCATCAGTATCGGGGCGTTCCTGTAGATCGCGGTGAGGAGGGCCTGCTGTTCCCGGCGGTGTTCCTCAAGCCTTTTCCTTTCGGTGATGTCGCTTGCTACGCTGAGTATCGCCCGCTGCCCCATCCATTCGATCTTCTTGGCCATTATGGCCAGGGGAAAGGCCGTGCCGTCCTTCCTGAAGTGGCGGCTCTCGAAGTTTGCCTCGCCTTTCTCCAGGATTTCTTTAACCCTTTTTTCTATGAGTTCCGCGCTCTCGGGAACGTCAAGGTCGTTCAGGCTCAGCGCCTTGAACTCCTCTTCGCTCTGATATCCGTGAAGCCTGATGGTTTCCCTGTTTGCGAAGAGGAACTCGCCCCTCATGTTGTGTATGGTGATGGATGCCGGGGCGGAGTCCAGCATCTGGCCCAGAAGCCTGATCCGCTCTTCACGGTTCTTGGCCCTGGTTACATCAAGGGCGTTCCCCACGAACTGGAGGAGTTTCCCCCCGGTGTCAAAAACCGGGGTTACCACCGAGCGGAACCACCTTGTGGAGCCGTCGGAGTGGAGAACACGGAACTCCGCCGCTGGAAGAACGGCTTTCTGGGAATGGGTTTTCTCAAGACCCTGCTGGCAGATTGCGAGGTCCTCTTCATGGACGAAGTCGGAGAAAAGCCTGCCCTGGACCTCCTCGGGAGGGTGGCCCAGATGGGTTTCCCAGCTTGGGGAAACGAAGTCGATAACGCCGCCGGGAAGAATGGTGTAGATGATGCTCTGACTGTTCTCGACAAGGAGACGGTACTTCCTTTCCGCCTCCTCCAGTGCCGCCTCGGCCATCTTTCTTTCCGTGGTAACAGTGAAGTAAACGGAAACGGAACCGTCGGGCTGGGGATAGAGCCTTATGTCGTACCAGTTCTTGAAGGGCTCCACGGGGAACCAGGTCTCGAACCGGACGGGTTCGCCGGTATTCACCGCCTGGAGGTACTTCTCGCCGAAGATGGAGTCGATCCCGGCGGGGAAAACATTGTCGGCCCTGCGTCCCACCACTTCCCCGGCTGGAATGCCCAGTATGCTCTCAGCCGCCCTGTTGAAATAGGTGATCACCAGGCCGCCGTCCAGTGTAAGCATGGCATCTGAAATGCTGTCCAGTATCCGGGCCTTCTCACCCTCCCTGGCCTTGCTTTCCTCTTCCACGGAGAGCCTGTGAAAGCCCAGGGATATGTCCTCGGTGATTTCCCGGAACAGGCCGGTTTCCTCGGCGCTTCCGGCGAAGTCACCGGGAACCGAAGCGGAAAGAACGCCGAAAACCTGATTCCCCTGGCAAACAAGCCCGGTGAAGCCCGCCCTGCCGTCGTATTTCTTTGCAAGGGGGCAGCCGGGGCACTCCTCCGGGAGAGACTTAATGAAAACCGGCTTCCGGGAATCCAGGGCCCTTTCCATACAGTGGGGGAAACTCCCACTTAAAAGGGATTCCTCCAGCTCCCTGAAACCGCAGTCAAAACCACTTGATGCGGTGTATTCCACTGCGCCGTTATCGTTTAAGAGGGCGATCCATGTGGTTTGATAGCTGAGGTTCTCAGTTAGAATGGAACAGATCCCGTCGGCCAGGGCACGGGGGTCCTTCTCGTCGGCGATTAGCTTGTTCACCGCCCCTATGGTGTGCAGAACCCTCTTGATATGGGCCTGCTCCCGCCTTGCCGATTCAAGCTGAACGATCAGGGGTTCGCCGGACTTCAGCAGGGCGTCGGCATGCCCCTCACTGATCGCGTCAAGGGCGGATTCAGCGTTCCGAAGCCTCCTCAGAAGCTGTTCCCTGGATAATCCTTTGCCTTCCATTCACCTCACCATACTGCTTTCAGGGCTTCGATGCTGCTCAGGTTGCCATAGATAAGGGTGCCGGTTCCCGGGTTCCCTATCAGAAGGGCCGGGGTAATGTAAATACCGTTCTCCACCGCTTCGGAAGGGTTCTTCAGAACATCGATTATCTCCACGTCGGTGTCCTCCCCGCCGAAGGACTCCAGGAAGTCCTTAAGGTTCTCCAGGGCCATTCTGGAGTTGGGGCGTCTCCGGCAATGAAGAGCTTCACCGTCTTTTCTCCGGGGGTGTTCATCGGAGGTCCTCCCCCATTATCTCAATTCCCCTGTCGGTTATGTTGAAAGTATGAATGGCGCTGGAATGGTGCCGGCCACGGGATTTGAGAATGCCCATATCCCTGACATAGCGTCCGTTCTTCACCTCGTTACGGAGCACTATCACAGTGTCTATCACCGATGACAGGTCGATCCCTGATATCTCACTGCCATAATCCCTGGCCGAGGCGAGGTTGGTCAGGAGGGAGGTTATGCCCCGCTGCTTGCAGTGGTCGATCAGCCGCAGAAGGTAGTCGAAGGCCGCGTGGCTCGAGCCCATCCTTCTGCAGGCTGAAATGGCGTCTATCATCAGGTGTTCCGGCTGGAAGTCCCCTATAGCACTGAAGGCCTGTATAAGATGTTCCTCCACCCCCTGGGACTCCGGCATGGATGAGATGAACTCGAGCATTCCCGATCCCATCACAGGCTTCAGATCGATTCCGGGACTATCATGCAGGAGACAAGGGCGTCCCAGGACTCCTCGAAGTCGAGATAGAGCACCCTCTCCCCTCTGGAGGTTATGTCCTTGACGAATGAGCAGAGAAAGGTTGTCTTTCCCGTGCCTGAACCTCCTGAGAAAAGGGTGCAGGAACCCCTCCTGAAGCCGCCGCCCAGAAGTTCGTCGAGGCCGGCTACCCCGGATGACAGGCTTTCGCCAAGGGCTTTCTGCTGAAGTGATGTCTGGGTAACGGGAATGATCCAGGTTCCCCTGTCGGTTATTCCGAAGGGATACTCGTTCCTGCCAAATGCAGAACCCCTGTACTTAACCACACGAAGTCTTCTGGTGGTAATCTGTTCCTGAACCCTCTGGTCGAGGTGGATCACGCAATCGGCCATGTAGTCCATGAAGTCGTAGTGGGAAGAAGCCGGTCCGCCGGGATGGCGCTTCACCGTAAGGATGGAGGTAAGCCCGGAGTCAAGCAGCCATTCGTGGATGGAACGGAGCTCGGCCCTTTCAGAGGGGCGGTGGTCGAGAAGGGTCAGGAAGGCGTCCGGGGCGTCGATGAGAACGATCCCGGCACCCAGGGCCTTCACTCTGTTCTCCAGTATTGCCGTTACCCCCCGGAGATCGAAGGTACCGGCGAGAATGGCTTCCGGCTGAATACGGGCGCTTATGATTGCCAGCATGCCATTCTCCTCGAGGTCCGTCAGGTCCCATCCGAAGCCGCCGGCATATCGCCGCAGGGCGGTGTCCCTCTCCTCGAAGGTGAGTATCACACCCGGGGTTCCCGCAAGGGCGTTCCTCACAAGGATCTCCATCCCTATAAGGGTCTTGCCGGTTCCCGGACCACCGCTTAGCAGAGTAAGGGATCCCTGGGGATTCCACCCCTGAGAACATCGTCGAGGCCCTTGAGCCCCGTTGGTACCTTTTCGATGACGCCGGTGTTATTACTGTTCATGGTATCAGTTCCCATGGCATCCTCCAGATCAGGAGCATGGCAAAAGCCCTTCCGACGGAATGGGCATTCACCTTTCAGCAGACAAGCCTTACTGAAACATTATATAACCCGGAGGGGAATCCATGCCAATGTTTCCCTCCCTTTGACAATCATCCCCCGGGGAAACATCTTGAACCCATGGAACACAGAAAAAGAAGGCTCAACGACGCCGGGGATACCCGGGGAAGCTGCGTTATCTACTGGATGCAGCAGGCCCAGCGGGCCCGCTGGAACCATGCCCTTGAACACTCCATCGCAGTGGCCAATGAAAAGAAGGTGCCCCTCTATGTGTTCTTCGGCCTGGACGGCTCGTATCCCGGGGCCAACGCCAGGCACTTCACCTTCATGCTTCAGGGGCTGGCTGAAACCGCCCTTTGCCTCAGGGACAGGGGCATCGGCCTGGTCCTCAGGATCTGTGATCCCCCCTCCGGCGCCGTAAAACTCGCCGGCGAACTGGGGGCATCCGCCCTTGTTACCGACTGCGGCCACCTGAGGATACAGAGGCAATGGAGGAGAAGTGCTGCTGAATCCCTTGCTATACCGGTTACGGAAGTGGAAACCGACATGGTGGTCCCGGCATGGACAGCCTCGGACAAGAGGGAAACCGCCGCCTGGACACTGCGGAAAAAGCTGGTTCCCCAGCTCAAGTGGTTCATGGAACCCCTGGAGGAAAAAGACCCGCTGAAGGACACGGCGAACCACTCCATTTTTACCCTTGACCCTTCGGACATACAGGGCCTCATGGCACGGCTGAAACCGGATAACTCGGTCAATCGCTCGGGGGTATTCACCGGAGGGGCGTCACAGGCCGAGGAAAGGTGGCGGCTGTTCCTGGAGGATAAACTGCCGGACTATGAAAAACTGGCCAGGGAGCCGGGGACAGAGGGAACTTCACTCATGAGCCCGTATCTTCACTTCGGCCAGATATCGCCACTGAAATGGCCCTGGAGGCCAGGGAAAGGGGCAACTGTGAAGCCTTCCTGGAGCAGCTTATCGTAAGACGGGAACTGGCGATCAACATGGTTCACTACTCAAAGAACTACGACATGTTCTCTATTGTTCCCGGCTGGGCAAAGAAGACCCTCGATGACCACATCCGGGACACCAGGGAAAGGGTCTACTCCCTGGAGGAGCTTGAGAGCGGGCAAACCGCCGACGAGTACTGGAATGCCGCCCAGATGGAAATGGTCAGAACCGGCCACATGCACGGATACATGCGGATGTACTGGGGCAAGAAGGTAATACAGTGGACGGAAAGCCCGAAGACCGCCTTCGAATATCTCAAGTTGCTGAACGACAGGTACCAGCTCGACGGCAGAGATCCCTGCAGCTACGCCGGGATAGCCTGGTGCTTCGGAATGCACGACAGGCCCTTCGGGACCTTCCCGGTAACCGGGAACCTCAGAAGGCTGGGCTCAGGCCTGGAAAGGATGAGAAAGGCGAGATCCTCACGCTACAACCGCTACCTGAAAAGGGTCAGATCAGGCTCCTCCTGATGAAGTCCAGGACCCGCCCTTCTATCTCATCCCTGGTGCGGCGGAAGAACTCAAGCTTTTCCTGTTCTCCGCCCTGGAAGGCCGCCGGGTCCTCGAGGTCCCAGAACTCCCGGACACCGGCCCAGGGATAGATTGGGCATCTGTCCTCGGCCCTCTGGCACACGGTTATGAGATAGCCTATGTACACCTGCTTGTCAAAGAACTCCTCAAGAAGCCCCTTTGACCTGTGATGAAGGGCCTCGAGGTCCAGCCCCTTCTCACTCATCACCGTAATGGTGAAGGGGTTGATGGGCACAGGCTCCAGCCCTGCGCTGAGAGCCTCGAACCGGTCCTTCCCGTGAAGCCTGAGAAAGGCCTCGGCCATCTGGCTCCGTGCGGAGTTGCCGGTGCACAGGAAGAGCACCTTCGTTTTCGCCATTTTTCCTCCCGGTTGTGATCCAACCGGTAGAATAGGAAGGAATTGTTAAAGTTTAATTAAGGGTGTTGATCCTTATCGCTTCCCTGCCCCGCTGAAAAAGCCTCTCAAGGATGTCCGTGTCCGCCGGGACCCTTGCTGAAAGGGTGTCTCCGGCGGAAGGGCTGTACGCCTGAAGATGGCCGTAAACCCCGGCCTCCCCCCGGATGTTACGCCGGGCAAGCCAGAAAACATGGGACAGCTCCTCGGGATATATCTCCACCGGGACCGAACCCCACATGTCCCGGTAGACGCACCGGCCATGGCTGTATTCCAGGCTCTCGGTATCGGTTCTCAGGGAGAAGAACACTCCCGGGTCTGAAAGGGTCTCCCAGGCCTGGGACATGAAACCGTTCCAGCCCTCCATGTACTCCATGTCCCCCTCACGGACCACGCAGCCCATGGAACTGTACAGTATTCCCGTTTCATCATCCCGGACAACCTCGGCGGATGGCCTTCCGAATGATATGTAGTACAGCTCTCCCCGGGCGAAGGCCTCCATGGCCTCGGTGGCGCCACTGGAGAAAAGGCACAGGCCAAGAACAAGCAGATTCATCTTCCACCCTCCCTTCTCCTGTAACATACATGGAAATACAGGCTGTTATTCCCTTCAAGAGCTATATCGCCTTTCAGGGATGCCTAACTCAGGAAGGGGTACTTCCAGTCCAGCGGCGGGGCGAAGTTCTCCTTCACCGTCCGGGCGGTGATCCAGCGCAGAAGGTTCAGGTGGCTTCCCGCCTTGTCGTTGGTTCCTGAGCTTCTGCCGCCTCCGAAGGGCTGCATTCCAACCACGGCGCCGGTGGGCTTGTCGTTTATGTAGAAATTGCCCGCGGTATGACACAGTTTATCCATGGCCTGAATGATCTCCCGGCGGTCACGGGCGAAGACCGCCCCGGTGAGGGCATAGGGTGAGGACGTGTCGCAGAGTTCAAGGGCCTCCTCCAGCCTGTTGTCGTCGTAAACGAAAACAGTGAGCACCGGGCCGAAGAGCTCCTTTTTCATCAGTTCGTGCCCGGGATCATCCACCCTCAGAACAGTTGGCTGAATGAAGTAACCGCTGGTCTTGTCGTGTCCGGACCCGCACACCACCTCGGTTCCAGGTGAGTTCACCGCCCGGTCCACGGCTCCTGTGATGGAATCGAAGGAATCTTCGTCTATCACCGCGTTGATGAAGTTCCCGAAGTCCCGTACATCCCCCATCTTCATGGCTTCCACCATTGCGGTGAGTTCTTCCCTCAGAGCCGGCCAGATGCTCTTCGGTATGTATGCCCTTGAGGCGGCGCTGCACTTCTGGCCCTGGTACTCGAAGGCGCCCCTTGCCAGGGCCACCGCCACGGCGGTAACCTCGGCGGAGGGATAGGCGAACACGAAGTCCTTTCCGCCGGTTTCCCCCACCAGCCTGGGGTAGGAGACATACTTCGAGAGATTTGCACCGGTCTCCCGCCAGAGGAGGTTGAACGTATCGGTGGATCCGGTGAAGTGTATCCCCGCCATGTACTCGTGGGAGGTAACCATCCTTCCCGCAAGGCTGCCACGGGTTGGCAGGAAATTGATCACGCCGTGGGGAAGCCCCGCCTCCCTGAGAACCTCCATTATGTACCAGTTGGAGAGTACCGCCGTTGTGGCGGGCTTCCATACCGCTGTGTTCCCCATGAGGGCAGGCGCAGTGGGAAGGTTGGCGGCGATGGAGGTGAAGTTGAAGGGGGTAACGGCGAATACGAACCCCTCAAGGGGTCTGTATTCCATGTGGTTGATCTGGCCGTGGTCCGAGGATGGCTGCCATGAGAAGATCCTTGAGGCGAAGGCGGCGTTCATCCGGAGGAAGTCGATGGTTTCCGCCGCTGAATCGATCTCAGCCTGATGGGGATTCTTGCTCTGGCCCAGCATTGTGGCGGCGTTGATCTTCAGCCTGTATCTGGTACTCAGAAGATGGGCCGCCTTCATGAAAACAGATGCCCTGTCCACCCATGGCATCTTCATCCAATCCTTCTGGGCCTTTACAGCGGCGTCGCAGGCGGCGCATATCTCCGCCTCCCCGGCCCTGTGGAACCTTGCCAGCACATGGCCGTGGTCGTGGGGCATGGTTACATCCACCAGATCCCCTGTCCTTACCTCTTTTCCGCCTATGAGGGCGGGTATCTCAACCACCTGATCCGCCTGCCGGTCAAGCTCCTTCTTCAGCCCCTCCCGCTCCGTTGTTCCCGGAGCGTATGAGAGAACCCTTTCGTTCTGGGGTTTTTCCAGTCTTATGTTGATGTTGTTCACGGTGCCTCCTGTCTTTAGATGAAGCGTTATGATAATTCATCATATCGTTTCGTCAACGGCTCCGTTCTCAACTTATGCAAAGGGCCCGCCCCTGTAAAGGGACGGGCCCGGAAGGAATGACGGTTCCTCTAGCGGAGAAGTGTCATTCTGGATGTGGCGGAACCGGCGGGGGTGGTTGCCCGGACGAAGTAGAGACCGCAGCCGAGATCACCGGGAACGCTCCAGCTGAACATGTGGGAGCCGGAGTCGAGGCTTCCTGTGTGAACTGTCTCAACGGTCCTTCCGGAAACATCGTACACGGCTATGTTGGCCATTCCCGAAACCGGGAGGTAGAAGGAGAAGCTGGCCTGGGAGGTAACGGGGTTGGGGAAACGGCGGAGAGAACACCGCTGAATCCCTGGACCTCTGCATTGGCCTGGTCCTCCAGGGAGGTGAGCTCCAGGGCTGCAAGGGCAGCCTGGTAGGCGTCAACACGGCCGGCGCCGAAGTAGTTGTCTTTGCCTGTGGAGCCCAGGTCCAGGGAGGTGACCTCGAGAATGGAGTCTACCTGCGCAGGTGTGAGTTCCGAGTTCACGTTAAGCAGCAGGGCCATGAGGCCGGCAACATGAGGGGTAGCCATGGAGGTACCGCTCATTGTGGTGTAGCCGGCGGGGTTGGAGTAGCTGCAGCTTACGATGTCGGAACCCGGGGCGGTTACGTCAGGGTCGATGAGGCCGATCTCCGGGGCGGTGTCGGCATAGTCGTTCCATGGAGCGTCGTACTTCCATGTGGAGTAGCCCAGGCTGGAGAAGGAGGAAAGGGCGTCGGAGCTGGTTGTGGAGCCGACGGTTACCGTGGCGGAAAGGCCGCCGATGG
>LQAJ01000010.1_pt1 | contig 227469 bp, 261 predicted proteins | sample 1535811 | NCBI WGS metagenome assembly LQAJ01 (sample SAMN04331587, study PRJNA305678) | bioreactor metagenome | isolation source: bioreactor_6 inoculated with Wadden Sea sediment 2nd replicate of a... | place: Germany: Wadden Sea, Janssand Flat | reverse complement strand
GTGTGCCGGGCCTATTCCAGCCTTATGAGAAGCTGGTTCTTTTCCACCTTCTGGGAGGGTTCGACGGCTATCTCAGCCACCCTGCCATCCACCGGCGCGGTGATCTCGTTGTACATCTTCATGGCATCGAGAATGAGCAGTGCGTCCCCCTCTTTCACCCTGGCGCCATGCTTTACCTGTACTTCGATTATGGTTCCCGGTATGAAGGCCCTGATCTGCTTTTCATCCGGTGAGGACCAGGACGGTCCGTAGCTGTCCGGCACGCTGGTCTCGTAGAGGGTGTCGTCTATGTTCAGCTTTTTCCCTTCGGTCATCCTGTCCTCCTTCCTAAAGGGGAATGTTGCCGTGGCGTCTGAAGGAGTTGCCGTGGTCCTGCTCCCCTGCGAACTCGAATGCCTTGATCACCACGTCCCTGGTGTTCTCCGGCTCGGTGATCACGTCTACATAGCCCTTTGAGGCTGCCACGTAGGGATTGGCGAACTTGTCTTCGTATTCCTTTACCTTTTCCCGCCGGGTTGCCTCGGGATCATCGCTTCCGGCAATTTCCTTCCTGAAGACGATATTGGCCGCGCCTTCGGCGCCCATAACGGCAATTTCTGCCGATGGCCAGGCTATGACGCTGCTGGCACCGAGATGCCGACTGCACATGGCTATATAGGCTCCGCCGTATGCCTTTCTCATTATCACCGTTACCTTGGGCACCGAGGCCTCGCTGTAGGAATAGAGCAGCTTGGCGCCGTGGCGGATCACACCGGAATGCTCCTGGTCAACCCCCGGGAGATATCCAGGTGTGTCAACGAATGTAAGCAGGGGGATTCGGAAGGAATCGCAGAACCTGATGAACCTTGCGGCCTTGTCCGAGGCGTTCACGTCGAGGACGCCGGCAAGATACCTGGGCTGGTTGGCTATCACGCCGGTGGTCCTGCCGTTGATCCGGACGAAACCCACCACGATGTTCGGAGCGTAGTGTTCGTGGACCTGAAGGAAGTCGCTGCCGTCGGCAACACCCTTGATCACATCCACAACATCGTAGGCCTTCCGCCTGTTATCAGGAACTACGCTGCTTGAAAGGGCTTTCCCCGGGGGAACAGGTTCCTTTGCCGGGGGATCCTCCAGGCAGTTCGCCGGGAGGAAGCTGAGGAGCTTCTTGATCTGATCGAAGGCTTCCTGTTCGGTTTCGGCGAAGAAATGGGCATTGCCCGTTACGGAGGTGTGGGTCCTGGCACCGCCCAGTTCCTCCTGGCTTATGTCCTCACCGAGAACGGTCTTGATCACCTGGGGACCGGTGATGAACATATTGGAGATCTTGTCAACCACGAAAACGAAATCGGTCAGGGCAGGGGAATAGACCGCGCCTCCGGCACATGGACCCAGTATGAGGGACAGCTGGGGGACCACACCGCTGAGTTTCGTGTTCCTGTAAAGATATCGCCGTAGCCGCAGAGGGAATCCACACCCTCCTGAATCCTTGCGCCGCCGGAGTCGTTGATACCTATCAGGGGTATCCTTCTGTTCCCGGCCCCGTCCATTACCTTGACTATCTTTGCCGCATGGGCCTTTCCCAGTGACCCGCCGGCCACGGTGAAGTCCTGGGCGAAAATGGCCACTGGTCTTTTGTTGACCCGGCCGAAGCCGGTTATCACGCCGTCGCCGGCGAGTTTTTTCCTGTCCATTCCAAAATCCGTTGCGGAGTGCTCAACGAAGAGGTCCGTTTCAAGGATGAGCCTTTGTCAAGTATGTGGCTTACCCTTTCCCGGGCGGTGAGCTTGCCCCGTTCCTTCTGCTTTTCCAGGGCCTGTTCTCCGCCCCCCTTGAAAAGGTTCTGCACCCTGTGAAGAAAATCGTTCACTGAACTCTTTATTGACATCTGTAAATCCTTCCTGCCTGCGGCGTCAGTTGCTGCCGAAGAGAGCATCCATTAGCTGGAGCCTTTGCTGTGCATACTCCGGCAGTTCGTGGCCGCTGTTTACAATCGAATCATAACAGGTCTCCGCTTCTGCCATTCGGCCTGTGTCCCACAGGCAGTCCGCCAGAAGCAGCAGGGCGCCGGTGAAATCCGGAGACAGGGCCAGGGACTCTCTGCAGTACTCCATGGCCTGTTCAAGCCGACCCTCCAGCCGGTGAACCCTGGCTACCCTTTCAAGGACCACCGGCCCTCTTCTTACGGTGAGGGCATTCGCTGCCAGCTCCAGGGCGCGTTCCCCGTTACCCGCAAGGAATATAACAGACCGCACTGGGCAACCCCCCATCCGGGAAGGGAGTCAAGATACAACGATGCCTGTTCCAGTGCCAGCCCGGCCTGACCGGTTACCCAGAGGGCGGTTATCTCAACCGCTTTGCCGGACCAGGGGGCCCTCATATCCCCGCCCTGAATGCCAAGGATGCTTTCCTTCGGACCAAGCTCCCCTCCATTGAGGATCCTCACGGCCCTCTGAAGCTCGGTGTCCGAAGAGAGAAGGGCGTTCTCCATTGCGGTGTCCAGGTCGCCTTCGCTGCAGTTCTTCCAGCAGCTGAGGGTGTAAAAGGCCGCGTCGTTCCCGGAGGACAGGGCAATGTCCGTTGCAGGGTCCTCCCTGAACCGCAGGGCGTAGATGATCCTGTCAAGGATATCGGTCCCCGTGGAGTCCCTGAGCCTGATGAGCTCGGGAAGTGCCTCAGCAGGAATTAGATAGAGGGGTCTAGAGAGGAACTCCGCGGGATCGAGGGGGTCGAAGAAGTGAAAGGCAAGGGAATCGGTTCCAGTAAGGTGAAGGAGTTCCCCTGTGGCGTAGACAGCGGCGAGATCATCCAGGTAAATGGGAGACCAGCCGGGAAGGGCCGCCGCCAGGTGGGCGGAAGAGCCGCTGTTCCAGCGCTGTAGATCGCCAGGTTGAACCGATACTTCTGAAAGAGGCTGTACTGGGATGCCCGGTGTTCTTCCCCCATCGGATAGCACAGGGCGAGATATTCCCGATAGAAGCCTTCGGGAAAAAGAAGACACCTTCCATCCATGAAAAGGGGGAGACGTTCTTCGAACCGGTACTGGAGGTAGCCGGATACCTCATTAGTATTGAAGACCACCGCCCGGGACATGAGGTGGGGGTGGGCTTCCAGGAGGTCCGCCAGCTCCACCGGATATATTGTCCAGTCCACACCGATCCCGGGTCTCCTTGAGGGGCCTACGTCCCTGGGGATACCGTGGATGAAGGGAACTGCGAAGATGAGCACCGCAGGCAGCCATATCATCCGGCGGGGAACCTTAAGTGATATCATTCCCGGTATCCAGGCCAGCATGGCCGGGGCCAGGAGTTCCCCGTTCCTGGAGGCGAACAGGGTTGAGGCCGTGAGTATGAATAGGGCCGCCAGTTTTCCCCTGTGCAGCTTTTCCCTGAAGAACCCGAGGAGGGCCAGGGTGACCGATGTGGCAGCAATGAGGATCAGAGCTGGCCTCGCCAGGGTTCGTTCCGGGGCGAACCTGGGATCGAAGGGGCTCCACCATTCCCTTATGGTCTCCTTGTAGAGAGGCTGGGACAGGAAGGCAGGCAGGTATTCCAGTGTTCTGTAGCCGTTGGGGTGTATTCCGCTTGCCAGAAGGAGCAGAAAAGGGGGCATTGCCCAGGGAAGGACCTGCCTGTACTCCCCCTTCAGAAGCCTGTTCATAGCCGGGACCGAGGCAAGGAACACCCCCATGACGAAACCGGCGTGGGTGTTCACCCAGAGTATCTGCAGCGGCAGGAGTACCAGTGAGAGCTTCAGTGGTTTCTGATGTCCAGGGAGAGTATGTAGAGATAAACGGAGAAGAAGAAGATACTGAAGAAATGCGGTCGTGCTATCCACCTGGGCTGGGCCAGGGCCAGCCACAGTATGCCGAAGAAAAAGGCAAAGGCAGGATCACCCCCTCCCCTCACCGCCGCCTTGAAGGCCAGAAGGACCGACAGCCCTATGAGAAGAGCCTTCAGAAGCACCGGACCCCCTTCGCCCAGGTGGATCCAGGACAGGGCCATGGCGGATTCAGCAAGCCATTCCTGCTGTATCCAGTAGGCGCCGTGTCTGGTCCACGTGAACGGGTCCTCCGTCCTTATCTCGCCGGTTTCAATTATGTCCAGACCGTTCCTGAGATGCCAGAAGAAGTTGCCGTTGTGAACCGGCACCAGGGAATAGAGCACCGCTGCCAGTGCAAGGATCATTCCGGGGTCGATGGTCTTACTGGATATCTTCAAGGTGTTCAATCCTTCTCCTGGTCTGTTCTGTTGAGGCGAACTCAAGGGCCCTTGCGGCGAATGAGTCCCGCAGTGCGGGGTTCTCTTCCTGAAGCATCCGTCTTGCCCATGCCTCGGCGGCTATATCAAGGGACATGGGGTCCGGAGAGGTTCCCGAGAACCGGAATATCTCCATCCCCTCCCAGTTCGGTTCCCTGGGCCGGTTTCCCACGGGGTGGAAAATGAGCCCCCTGAGCTGGAAAGAGTCATTTCTCTCCCACGCCCTTGAAATATGCACGGTCCTTTCCCCGATGACCGGGGGTATCGGCGGAGGGATCACCAGCTCAAAAAAATTGCCGTAGGGATCGGACAGCATGATATCACCTCTGAAACCCAGTGTGTGCACCGCGTAGGCCGCATAGAAGGTGTCATGGGCAACCGGTCTGTAGATGGCCCCCGGGGGAAGACCGGTGAGTACGTCGGTGGTCCACCGCATGGCAATGTCGTCGGTGGATCTGTCCGCCAGACGCAGGCCCTGAACCGCGGACAGTATAACCGCTGCAGAAATGAAAAGATGCCCGGTGACCCCCCTGGACAGGATCCTTTCCATGCCCAATGCTGCCCTGAGGCAGAGGGGAATGAGCAGTATCCACAGTTGACCCGCCGGGTCAGGCAGCTCGTAGGAGGAAAGGAAGAGCAGTGCCAGCAGGATCGGGAGATCCTGCCGGTACCGGAGCCTGCCCCCGGCGGCGGCCAGCAGGGCGAGAACAGCTCCGGAAAAGGGTCCTATGGCGGAAAGGGCGGTGAGAAGCCTGCCGAAGGAGGGTGCTCCAAGCCTTCCTGAAAACATGGTCAGATACCCCAGAAGGCCCACCAGTGACTCCGGTCGGCCGTAATGGGCAACTGCGCTGGAGCCGGCGCGGATGGGAACGTACAGTAGAAGGGTTAGTGGAATGAGGCCGGTAAGGAGAAGGAGCCCCTTTCTGCCCTGCTTTCCCCACATGAGGGGTCCTGACAGTATTGAGACCGGATGACCTGCGAAGATGGCCATTCCCGCAGCATAGGGCATAAGGGCGGTTCGCCTGAGGAAAATGGCCGAAAGGGCGAGAAGCATTGCCAGGGGATAAACCTCGAGACTGTTAAGCTGGGCCATGACCGGGGCCAGGGTAAGAAGCAGCACTGAAGCGTAAACCGATGATGAAGGGCCTGCCCTGTGCCTGGAGAAGGCTCCCGCGGCAACGGGAACGAGTATGGCTCCCAGAAGACAGTTCACCAGGCGGAGATGGCCGTAGAGAGGTGACATGACCATGGAGGCCGCCCTGAGGATCATCAGGAAAAGGGGGTACCCCGGGGAGTGGGCTATCTGGAGGCCCGGGCCGCAGATGGCGAATTCCGCGCCGTCGGTTCCGTCGAAGGAGGGGGGACCGGTGAGCAGAGCAGCCAGGAAGACCCCCCCGGAGAGGGCTGCCAGTATCAGTACTCTATGCCGCATACATATTCTGCGATGGAGTCACGAAGGGCGATTGCACGGGGAATGTCCGGAATACCTCCGGTCTGATCCCCATGTCCCCGCGCGGAAAGTATACCCGCCCTTATTGCGGCGAACTCAAGGTTGCCGGGGTACATGGATATGCCGTACTCAGCCGCGGCCAGGGCTTCGGTAACACGATGGCTTTCCAGAGCTGAACTTATCACCATGGCGAAGAGGGACTGCCTGGGGGCCGATGCCCCGGCCAGGGCCCTGGAGCCGTAGATAAGGGCGCTGTCCGGCATCTCCGACGCTGAGTACCATAGGGCTGCGGTTTCCAGCACCTCGGCTCCGTCGGGTTTGACCAGGAGGCATCTCTCAAGGAGATCCCGCCGATCGGGAGGGTCACCGGCTATCACCGGCGCCCGGAGCCTGGCCAGCATTATGGGTATGCAGATCCCCAGCCTGTTCTCCCCTTCAAGATAGAGTGAATCGTAATCGGCCTACGGGTTACCGCCGACAGGGTTATGGTCTTTGCCCAGTCCCCAGCCGCCGCAGCGGGGCTATCCAGGAAGGCAAGGGAGTACTCCAGGGACCTGAGTGTGTCCCCGTTGACGAGATAGGCGGATGCCATGGATCGGAGCAGCATGGGGTTCATGCCGGAACGGGAGTGTATGTCGTTCAGGGCGGTGGTGTCGCCGCTGAGGGCGGTGAAGGTTACCTTCATTGTTATCGCGCTGTGAAGATCGGATGCACCGGCATTTCTTATATAGATGTCGAAGGCCCTGTCAAAGGCTTCCCTGTCCCCCTCTTCGAAGGCCAGGTTCATCCGTACCTTCATCAGGGACGCCGAGGAATCCCCCCTGGCCATGGCGGTTTCGCAGATATACCGGGAACGGTGGTTAAGCCCGAGCATGTGGGTGGTTTCCGCCAGTGTGAGCCAGGGCCCCCGCCTGCGGCCAGCCTTGAGGCTGATTCCATCGCCAGGGCTATCCTGCCCGAGCGGCTGAAGCTGTCGGTGCGTCTTTCATAACCCCTTATCCATGAGCTCTTGTCTGAAGCCGGGGGGGCAGCCACCAGAAGGACCATGGGAAGGATGAACAGAAAGGCCGGTCCTTTTCCCGCCCTGGAGAACAGGGTGATCAGCACGACGGTACCCACAGCGGCCATGGCGGAGGGAGCCATAAGACTGAAACCAGCAGGGGAAAGGGCGGTTATGAACAGAACCGAGCTGAACAGGGCCTTTCTCATCCTTTCAGGACCTGGAAGGCCGGATACCGCAACCGCCAGACCGGCAAAAACGAATGTTACCCATCCGGCGGACCAGGCCAGTGTAAGGGCAACGGCATAGGGAACACCCCTGAAGCCGCCCTTCCATGTGGACCCCGCCGTTATCCACAGGCAGGCCATGAAAGTACCGGCAATGGTTACGGTGTCAGCGAAGGTGATCCCCGCCGGGGGAATCAGGGCGAAGGCCGCTATGGTGCCCGTAAGGGCGGAAAGGGCAGGGAACAACAGCCAGGAAAGGTTGTTTCGGAGCTGTGTCCATCTGTCCGGCGCCAGCTCCTTCAGGAACCAAAGCGACAGGAACGATACCGGTATCATGTCGATGAGATAGGTGATGTAATGGGACGCCCCGGTGAGGGCCTCCTCGGTTCCAGCGTGCCATTGGAGAAGGGTGTGGGTGATGCCGTCGCCGGGGAAGAGGGGCTGGAAAACAATGGTAACTAGATAGGGCCAGGTGAAGAAGGACAGGAATACCGGAGCGAAGACAAGGGTATTCAGAATACCCCTGAGAAGCCGTCTGTTCGGGGCCACCGCCCAGGTGAAAACCCCTGCCAGCAGGCAGCCGATGGCTGCCTCTATCCTTATTCCGGTGGTGGTGCCGGTGAGCACCACACCGGGGTTGAAGAAGTTAAGGAGGAACCACAGGGCGTTGGACCTTTCAAGGGGGAAGTACCCGATTGCGGATGTGTGTCCGATGATGCCGTCGATAAGCGGGGGCAGAAGGGTCAGTGTCCATGCGAGAACCATTATTTTCAGCAGCTTTGCGGTATCGTAACCGCTGAACACCCTCATGAAGAATACAAGGGTAAGCAGGGGAAACACATAGGCAACTGGAAAATGGAACAGGAACGCCGGGCCATCGAAAAGGATACCCAGGGGAATGGCTTCCATGAGATTCCTGAGGAACACAGTTACCGTGAAAAGGGCCGCGAGCTGCCAGGGGCTGGCGGGGAGGGAGTTACCCCAGTTTATCCATTTGTCTATGAAGGTTTTAAAGCTCATTGATCCTCCGATAGGGTGAAGGCCTGCAGGGCGGGGTAACCGATTTCCTGCCATTCCAGCCCGGCCAGAAGGTAAATGGTAGCCTGAAAGTCCTCCGGATGCATTCCTCCGATGATATCATCGGCTACTCCATGGCCTGTGAAAACTCCCCAGCCCCGGCGGCGCTCAGTGAAGTCCGGCATGGAATAGAAACAGGCGGTGACACCGTTCTCCTCCCCGGCTTCGCTCCAGAACCCGATGATCTCCACGAACCCGCCACCGGACCCTGACTGCTGAAGGACAAGGTCAGGCTTGAAAAGGGCGATCAGCTGCAGAATGGTATTCTGTCTGGTCCGTGGATCGGCCCAGAGGGAGTCGGAGAACAGCTCCGAGTCGGTTTCCGGTTCCACTCTTACAGGCAGCCCGGTGCTGTCGGTCCACACTACGAGGTGATCCCTGGTTCCGGTGAATGACTGGTACTGATCAAGAACGAGGAGCATGAGAAGGCCGTTCTGGTCCGCTGCCTCCGCCAGCTTGAGAAGCGGATCCCCGGGGTGCTCGGAGGGTAGATGAAACCTTCCCGATGCGGTATTTTCCAGGCTGAAAACCGCCTCGGGCATGCTCTCGGTGCCCTCCGCACCCTGAAAATGCATAACCAGCGTGGTCTCCCCGGTCTGAAGGGCCATATCGCCTCTTCTGGCAGGGAGTTCCGAAACTCCGCAGCCCGGAGCAATGATAAGCAGCAACGGCAGACCGATGGTTTTCCTAAAAAAGTGCCCGGCTGTGAACCGGGCACTTTTCATATCCATCGGACTCCTACCGGATGACAGAGACTCTCTGGGCATCGAAGGCGTTCCCGTGGCGGAGCACTACGAAGTAGGTTCCCGAGGCGAGACCGCCCTGGAACTCCACTGAGTTGAGACCCTGCTCCGCTGGGCCGCTGAAGAGGGTGGAAACCCTTCTTCCGGCCATGTCAACCAGAGAAAGGTCTGCCTGTCCCGAGCCCGGGAGGCTGAAGCTGACAGCGGTTCCAGCGGTCATGGGGTTCTGCTGCACGCTGAGCCCCGTGCCCTCAAAGACTTCGCCATCTTCGATCCCGGTGCTGTAGGTGATCTCGTAATCGTGGTTGCCGCTGAGTGAGGTTTCCGTCATGAAGGCGGGGAAGAATATGGCGTAGTCCCAGCCGGTGGTGGGTACGGAAATGGACACCTCGGCGTTGGGGTAATCGGCTTCGTACCAGTTGAACTGGATCTCGTTGTCGTTGAAGACGAAAGCGCCCACGTTGAAATCGAAGCCGTCCCGGCCGTCGAAGTCGAACTGGACCCAGCCTTCCTGGTAGTCGGCGAGGTTTACCCTGATCCAGGCGATGCCCCTTGTTTCCGGGGGATAGCTTCCCTCGTCGCCGGAGGCGGGAGGGAATTGTGGTTGTTATAGGGGAGAACAGCGGGACCCGAGGCGGGAAGACCGAGGTCGGGGTCCCAGAGGTTATAGGCATCGCTGTAGTTCGGGCCGGTGAAGTAGCGCCACATGCCGTACTCCATGAAGCCCATATCGAAGTCCATTCCATGGGCGATGAACATTTCGTCCAGGGCTTCCCACATGTTGGGGCCGTTCACCGCGGCGCAGTTCTCCCAGACCTCGCGGACGGCTTCCTCTCCGAACAGAAGAGCTATCATTCTGGGCCAGATGGAGTTGCCGTACCAGTGGGGGTTGCCGCTGGCGATATCCAGCCAGGGCTTCCTTACGGAGCTTTCACCCCAGAAACCCATCCAGTCATTCACATCGGGCCATATCTGGTCTTCCATCCATACGGCGCAGTTCTCCAGGAACCAGGTGGGCTCCGTGTAGTCGTAGCTCATCTGGATGGCATGCTGGAACTCGTGGGAGGATGTGGTGGTGAGGTAGTTGTAGCCCAGATTGGTGTTCATGACTATGTGGCTGGCGCTGCAGTTCTGGGTGGAATCGGGTGGCTTGTACTCCCCGCCGGAAGAGCAGTATCCCAGTGTGCTGCCGCCGAGGGTGACCAGGTACACGTCGTAGCGGTTGCATCCTCCCACTCCGTTGTCGGAGGGCGGGGTGATGTAGCCCATGTCACCGCATTCGTCGGCCCGTGCTATAACGAAATACTCAGCCATTTCCTGGGCGTAGGCCTCGGAAACCGCGTCACCTCCGCTGAGGGTGTAGTGGAACCTGAAATTGTCGTCGCTTGTTATGAAGGTTTCCTCGGGGCCTGACAGGTTTGGCCTGTTGACCAGGGGAAGAATCATGTCGATGGTTGCCTGGGAGACTTCGTCAAAAAGAAGAGTGGCCTCGTGGAGAGCGGGTGTTCCGCTTCTCGCCGGCATGGCTCCTTCGGTGTACTCCACTGGCAGTTTCTCCGGTGAAACCACGCTGTAAACCAGATAGAGGGCCCTCTGGTCAACGGTGAGGGTTTCATCGGCTGATATCCGCTGGGCGGCGGTATCAGCGAATGCCCCAGGGAGAGCATCAGTATTGCCGTTAATGCTAACCGCATCTGTCCTCCTATACGAAAATGGCAGGATGTGTTTCTCTGCCGGTGATAAGAAATGCACTGCTGAGAAGCCATAAAGGCCGAGCAGGAGAGGTGTTTGAAGCGCAGCCAACCCCTTTGAACTCTCAGTGCTGTTTTGCTTTCCAAAACTCTACGCCCTAATCTAGAATGTTTCTTCCCCTATGTCCATAACATCCCGGGGTCTCAATTGGTTCCCCGGGTTCGAGCTTGCGGTGTCCGTCGCCTGTGAACATAGTTACCTACCGTAACACAATCAGAAAAGGAGTCGGTTTGAAAATTACATTCCACGGAGCCGCCAGGGCCGTTACCGGATCACAGCATCTCATAGAGGTTTCCGGAAAAAGGATACTCCTTGACTGCGGTCTTGCCCAGGGAAGAAGACAGGAGAGCGAAAGGCTCAACCGCGAGTATTCCTATGAACCTGCTTCTGTGGACGCGGTGGTACTTTCCCATGCACATATCGACCATTCCGGGAAGCTTCCCGGTCTTGTAAAGAATGGGTTCAGGGGCTCCATTTTCTCCACGGCGGCCACCAGGGACCTGGCCGCAGTCATGCTTCCCGATTCCGCCCATATCCAGCAGGCGGACACACAGTACATCAACAAAAAACGGGCCAGGGACGGTCTCGAACCGGTTGAACCCCTCTACGACCTTGAAGATGCCCTCTCCGCCATAGAAAAATTCGTTACCCTGCCCTATGGCCTTTCATTCACCGTATTTCCCGGGGTTGAGCTGAGGTTCCTGGAGGCCGGGCACATACTCGGTAGTTCCCAGGTAGAACTTACCGTTTCTGAAAAAGGTATAAAGAAGGTCATTCTGTTCACCGGTGATCTCGGCAGGTTCGACAGACCTATCCTCCGGGACCCCGACCTGACGCCAAGGCTGATATCCTGCTGATGGAAAGCACCTATGGAGGCAGGAAGCACGATCCTCAGGAGAAGTCCCTCCTTGATATCGAGGTGGTGATAAATGAAACTGTCAGGAAGGGAGGGAAGATCATCATTCCCGCCTTCAGTGTGGGTAGGACCCAGGAGATACTCTACTTCCTCAACCTGCTTTCCTGGCGGAACGCATACCCCGTATTCCGGTTTTCGTGGATTCTCCCCTCTCCTTCAACGCCACCGAGGTCTTCAAGCTGCACCCCGAGGTTTACGACAAAGAGCTCAGGGACCTTCTCTACGATGGCCACAGTCCCTTCGTTTTCGAGAACCTTCACTTCGTTCAGAGCGTTTCCGAATCCAAGTCCATCAATACCATGAAGGAGCCCATGGTGATCATCTCAGCTTCGGGAATGTGCGAGAACGGCCGGATCCGCCACCACCTGAAGAACAACATCACCAACCCGGCCAATACCATAGTGGTGGTGGGTTTCATGGCGGAACACACACTGGGCCGGAGGATCGCGGAGAAGAACTCCACGGTGAACATATTCGGCGAGCCCTATCCCCTTAATGCCAGGGTGGTCAATGTGGACGGCTTCAGCGCCCACGCCGACCACGACGGCTGATGACCTACTTCAGGGCGGTGGGACAGAAGGCAGAGCATATAGTACTGGTCCACGGGGAAGCGAAGTCGGCGGAGGCCCTGGCCAGGGCAATTGGTTCGGAAACCGAAGCACAAATACTGGTCCCGGAACCGGGGAACACCCTTGAGGTTTCTGGAACAATCTAGCCGGTTTCTGATTATATTCGCCCGGCCGTACAAACGATAAAACGAACCAGGAGCGCCTTATGGTATCTTGTATCCTTTTTCTGACCCTTGTTTCCATTTCAGGCTTTGACCCGCCCCTTCAGATGCCCTCCCAGGGGATCGGTTCCGAAACCGTTAGCGAAGGCGTAAGGTCCTTCTCCATGGGGGGAGTCTCCGCGGGCATACCCGATTCCGGCATGGTCTCCATTGCCAATCCCTCGGCATCCGCATGGGCGGGAACAACTGGATTTTCCTTCGGGGCCAGGGTCCGGGACACCGAAGACCCTTCATGGTCCGAGGCTTCCGACTTCCCGGATGTTTCCGTAATGATGTCCCTTCCCCTGGGTGTTCAGCTCTCCGGCGTACTCAGCGGCAGGTCCAGACTGAACTCCACCGACAGTGTTTTCTTCGAGAACGGCTCGGGAACCATCCACTGGTCCGGTTCCACGGCGGAGTCCTACCTTGGCGCTACACTTAAGGCCTCGAACAATTTTGCCTTTTCCCTGGGCGGCAGATGCTTTTTCGGTTCCGCCCTGGGTGATGCCGTAACGAACAGGGAATCCCCGGGACCTATGTGCCTGTTACCCTTCAGTACCGAGACGACATCGCTTTCATATCCTCATGGGGCTTGATTTCGGGGCGTTCTATCGTACAGGAACCGTTTCCGCGGGTTTTCCATCACCACCGACCGCTCGGGAGACCTCTCGGTTCAGCGGGATTACGCCGGCCCCCAAAGCGCCGATACCACAATGCGCTACTCCATTCCCGGCGAACTCTCCCTGGGGATATCGGCAAGGGTTCATCCCAGGGTCCTCATAGGGGTCGACTACTTCGGCAGGAAGGCTCTCACCCTGCTGGGTTCCACCACGGAAGAGGGCAGTTTCACCGCGGCGGGCTTTGAGGTCAACCCCGGCGGGGGTTTCAGGCTTCGCGGCGGTTATCGGACCATGAACGGTCTCTGGCGCGACGGCGCGAACCGCTATTCCGCCGGCCTCGGATACCACATTTCAGGGGGAAACGCCTCCCTCGACGCCGGCGTAAGCTGGGAAAGCTGGAATGAGGACCAGTCCGAAACCGTTTATTTCATGGGGATAAGGGCCTCGGAGAATTGGCTGGGACGGTAGTTCTCATACCGGCCAGAATGGGTTCCACCCGGCTTCCGGGCAAACCCCTGGCGGACATCTGCGGACGCCCTCTCATACTCAGGGTTCTCCACGGCGCCGCCGGCGCTTCTCCTGAGAGGCTGGCGGTGGCCACCGATTCCAGGGAGATCTTTGAAACGGTAACAGGCGCCGGCTATGAATCGGTGATGACCGGTCCGGCGGAGAACGGCACCGGAAGGGTATACGAAGCCTGGAAAAAAATGGGATCCCGGGAGACAGGATAATCAACCTTCAGGGCGACGAGCCCGGTGCCGACCCATCCTGGATAGAGGCCCTCAGTGCCGCTGACACCGGGCCGAAGTCTGTTTCAACCCTTGTCAGCGCCATTTCGCCGGAGAGGGCGGAGGACCCTTCGGTGGTAAAGGCGGTCTTCACACCTGCCAACAGAGCCCTTTATTTTTCCAGGAGCCCGGTCCCCTGGGGTTCCCGGGTTTTTACCAGCACCTGGGGGTTTACTGTTTCACACCGGAAAGTCTTCAGCTCTGCGTAGATTCTCCCCGGGGCACCCTTGCGGCAGCGGAGGGACTTGAGCAGCTTTCATGGATGGAGAACGGCATAGGGATCAATGTCGTTCCCGGTGGATGGAAGGGGATGGGAGTGGACACACCCCAGGACCTTGAGGAGGCCAGGGAATGGTTCGGAAAGAACTGACATCAGGGCTGCCGCTCTTTATAGCAGGCCCATGCGGCATTGAATCGGAAGCCATGGTCATGGAAACCGCAGGCTTCGTCAGAGGTCTTGCCAACCATTTCCGGGGCAGGGCTGAGTTCGTTTTCAAAAGCTCCTTCCTGAAGGACAACCGAACCTCCGCCGGTTCCTGGGCGGGTCCTGGTATGAAGGAGGGGTTGAGGGTACTGGGGAAGGTCCGTGAAGAGTTCGACCTTGCCCTTCTCACCGACATACACACCGCCGATCAGGCACTTCCCGTTTCCCGAGTCTGTCAGATCTTGCAGATACCCGCCTTCCTTTGCCGCCAGACATCCCTTCTTGCAGCCGCCGGCGCCACCGGTCTGCCGGTGAATGTGAAGAAGGGGCAGTTCATGTCTCCGGAGAACATGAAGGGGGCTGTTGATAAACTCAGGGAATCCGGCTGCCCCCATGTCCTCCTCACCGAGAGGGGAAGCTTTTTCGGTTATGGTGACCTGGTGGTGGACATGCGCTCCCTTACGGTGATGGATGGCATTTCCGACGGGGTAGTCATGGACATTACCCATTCGCTGCAGAAACCAGGTGCCGACGGCGGGATCTCCGGCGGCGATCGCTCCTTCGCAGTTCAGATGGCTCGGGCCTCCGCCGCCTGGGGGATTTCCGGCATCTTCCTGGAAGTACACCCGGATCCATCCCGGGCCCTTAGTGACAGGGCTGTTATGCTGAGTTTTTCAAAGGCTGAAGAGCTGATTGAAGCGGCCCTCAACTGCTGGCGGGGGGTGAGTGAGTGAACCTCAAGGATATCAGGCTGGTTGCCCTTGATGTTGACGGGACCCTTACCGACGGAAGGCTGCTTTACGGGCCTGAAGGCGTTTCCCAGGCCTTCAGCGCCAAGGACGGACAGGGGATCATGAAGCTGCTTCAGGCAGGGGTTCAGGTTGCCTTCGTATCCTTCAGGGATCTTCCCTCCACGCGAATGCGAGCCTCCGATCTGGGTGTTTCGCTGCTCTGCCTGGGCAGTTCCGATAAGGCTCTTTCCCTTAAAAACCTTGCGGATCACCTCGATATTCCCTCCTCTTCCATCCTTTTCATGGGAGATGACGAAAAGGACATTCCGGCAATGAAGACCGCCGGTGTTTCAGCGTGCCCGGCTGATGCATCCCCCTCTGTGAAGGAGATATGTCACATGACCGCCAGGGCCGACGGGGGCACCGGAGCGGTGAGGGAGATAGCTGAAGCTGTACTGGAGGCCCTTGATGAATGATCTTCTGACCGAGGCAAAACGGGTCTTTCAGATCGAGATAGAGTGGCTTGAGGAAACGCTGTCGATGAATTCCGAGAGCTTTCCCCGGGCGGTGGAACTCCTCCGGGGCACCATGGGCAAAATAGTTGTCTGCGGCATCGGCAAGTCGGGGCTGGTGGGCAGAAAGATCGCCGCTACCATGACCAGTACCGGAACACCTGCCTATTTCCTTCATCCCTCCGAGGGCATCCACGGCGATGTGGGTATGCTTTCCAGGGGAGATTCCTCCCTTGTGCTCTCCAAAAGCGGAGACACCGGCGAGATCTCCGCCCTGCTTCCCATCCTCAGGAAACTGCGCATACCGGTGGTGGCCATTGTTTCCAGCAGGAATTCCCTTCTTGGCCGATTCGCCGATGTGGTACTTGAGCTTCCCAACCGCCGGGAAGCCTGCCCCTTCGACCTGGCCCCCACCGCCAGCACAACGGCAATGATGGCCCTGGGAGATGCCCTTTCCATGGCTATGCTCAAGCTATCCGGGTTTACCCCGGAGGATTTCGCCGAGGTCCACCCCGGTGGTGTTCTCGGCAGAAAACTCCTGATGCGTGTATCCGATCTCATGGAATGTGCCAGTCTGCCCCTTCTTCCACTGGATACCCCTGTCACCGATGCCCTTCAGGAAATGACCGCCCACCGGGGGATATGTCTTGCGGTTGACCAGCGGAACAGACTCATGGGGGTTTTCGTCTATGGCGATCTCGGCAGGCTCATGAAGACAGCCCCTGACCTCCGGGGTCTCAGCCTTTCAGAGGTGATGACCGGGAATCCCGCGGTATGCTCTCCGGATGACCTTGTGGCCCTTGCTGTACAGAGGATGGAGGAGATGGGGATAACTTCCATAGTCGCAGTGGATGACAAGGGGATCCCCATGGGCATACTCTACCTTCATGACGCACTGACCCTGGGTTTCTGAGGGTTCCATTTTCCGGCGGTCTATAGCCGGATCGGTGAAAAATCGGTATCTTTTCACCGGCTATGATCCATATGTGAACAGCCTGAAATGGAGAAATCACCGTTGAAATCAGGATATCCCGGTAACCCTTCCATGCTATGCCTCTCTTTGATCCTCATGGTTGTTTTTGCCTGCGGGAATCCCCCGGAGGAATGGTCCGAGGAGAGCGGAAGGGTACAGACAGTGTCGGAGGTAAGGCTGGTGCAGTCCGAAGAGGGCATCAGGGACTGGATGCTCACCGGGGATTCTGCGGTATACCGCGAAGAAGACAGCCTTCTCACAATTATCGATGTGAACATAGTCTTCTATGAGAATGATATTCCCGAAAGCTTTCTGAGAAGCGATACCGGTTCCTCCGATCTCGTGGACGGCCGGACGGTCCTCTGGGGAAATGTCTTCGCGGAGAATACAGAGGGAAGGACCCTTACCACCGATCTCCTCAACTGGTCCGATTCTATGGGAACCTTCCAGACCGACTGTCTTGTCACCTTCATGATACCTGAATCCACAGGGACCACCACCCTGCAGGGCAGGGGAGTGGTTTTTGATACAGGTCTGTCCGCCGTGGGGGATATTACCGTGCAGGAATCCTTCACCGCGGTGACCACCGGTGAGGTTCCCCTTGACCGGTAAAGCCCTCCCCCTCCTTCTGATGCTCTTTGCCGCGGCTGGGTCCGGCGGCGGGGTGTTCACCGTAACATCTGACCACGCATCCACCTCGGAGACCGAGGGAGGAGAAACACTACTCACCCTCAGGGGCAATGTGGTGGTAACCGACGATCAGGTTACGGTAACATCCGATTCCGCAAGGGTATTCCAGACATCAGAACGGGCCGAGTTCTTCTCCGGGGTCCATGTGGAAGCGGACACCCTGAACGCCGATGGTGCCTATCTGACCTATTCCCGTATTACCGGTGTCATGGTCCTGGCTGGAGGCGCCCGGCTTTCCGACGGCTCCTCCACCCTCACCGCGGACAGGGTTGACTGGTTCAGGTTCAGGGACATGGCCACCGCAAGGGGAGGAGTGCTCCTCACCGGCGACTGGCTGGGTGAGGTCAGTGGTGAATACGCATTGTATGACAGGAAGCGGGGAAGCCTTTTCGTTACCGTCGAACCGGTTCTGACAAGGGTGGAGGATTCCGACACCACGGTTATAACCGCGGATCGTCTCGAGTTCTTTGAGGAGGGCGAGAGGGCAGAGGCCCAGGGGAATGCCTTCGTAACCATGCCCGGCAGGGACATGGAAACCGAGAGCGAGTATCTCAGGTACTTCGGAGAGGAACAGAGGATGGAGCTCATCGGTTCACCGGAGATCAGGTCCGGGGAGGGTCTCCTTCGGGGCGACTGGATGGAGGGGCTGCTGAATGATAATGGTGCCATTGAGTTCCTTCGAATCGAGGGGGCCGCCTCGGGGAATTTCAGCGAAGAGGTCACCACGGTTGACTTTCATTCACAGAGGGCTGAATTTACCTTCCTGGCCGGGGGGGAGGAACTCGACAGCCTCCTTCTGCAGGGAAGCGCCGTTCTCAATGTTTTCGGTGAGGATTCACTGCGGGTGGAGGCAAACACCATATCCGCCGAGGAAATCGTTATAGATTTCTTTGACGGAGAAGCAGAAACGGTGATGGCCCGGGGGACCGTAAGGGGCACATACAGCTGGAGCGGGGAGTTTCGTGACTGACACAGACCGAGCGGACATTCTCAGGGCCGAGGGCCTTGTAAAGAAATACAGGAAGAGGAAGGTGGTGGACGGCGTGAGCCTCGAGGTAAAGAGGGGCGAGATCGTCGGACTTCTGGGGCCGAACGGTGCGGGGAAGACCACAACCTTCTATCAGATCGTCGGCTTCATCAAACCAGACGGCGGAAGTGTGTTCCTGGATCAGAGGGAGATAACCGGGCTTCCCATGTACAAAAGGGCAAGGCTCGGTCTTGGATACCTTCCCCAGGAATCCAGCGTCTTCAGGAAAATGACCGTGGCGGACAACCTCATGTGCATTCTGGAAACCACCTCATTGCCAAAGAAAGAACGCCGTGCCAGGCAGAAAAGGCTCATGGATGAACTGGGGATCACCCGCCTTGCGGATCAGAAGGCATACACGCTCTCCGGAGGCGAGAGAAGAAGGGTAGAGATAGCCAGGGCCCTGGTTACAGATCCTGGATTCCTTCTTCTAGATGAACCCTTCGCCGGAATCGATCCCATAGCCGTGGCTGACATTCAGGAGATCATAAGGAAACTGGCGGAAAAGGGACTGGGTGTACTTATAACCGACCACAGCGTCAGGGAAACCCTAGCGATTACCGACAGGGCCTACATCATGTACGACGGCAGGGTACTGATATCCGGCTCCGCCCAGGAACTCGCCAACGATCCGGAAGCAAGAAAGATCTATCTCGGAGAAAGGTTCACACTCTGACAATGCCGGAACTGAGAACCCAGCTCAAGCTGACCCAGACGCAGAAGCTCGCCATGACCCAGACCCTCAGGCAGCAGCTGGAGATCCTTCAGATGCCCTCCACGGAACTAGAAGGCCTCATCGAAACGGAGCTGGCGGAAAACCCCCTTCTGGAAGAGGAGGGCAGTTCAGCCGACGGCACCGAAGGTGAAGAGGACAGCGAAAAGGACGAAGAACCGGAAAGGGAGGACCCGGGCGAAGATGATCCCCTGGACATATTGAAGGAGATAGACGAGCAGATAGGAACTATGCCCGCAAGCAGGTATCGTGAGGAGGAACCCTGGCACCCCGAAGCGGTGAGAACCCCCACCCTGAGCGAACATCTTCTGGCACAGCTGGACACCATGGAGCTGTCCTCCAACGAGGAAAGCGCAGCGGTATATGTGATCTATTCCCTTGACCGTCATGGCCTTCTGGGTCTGGATCCGGAAGAACTTCAGATCGGATGGGGAGGCCCTGTGAGCATACTGCGAAGGGGAGTAAATATCGTTCAGAGGATGGACCCGCCGGGGGTCGCCCAGTTCTCCGCCAGGGATGCCCTCCTTTTTCAGCTGAAGCGGAGGGATGGCGAAAACGCCGCTGAATCCCTTGAGTACAGGATCATTCTCAGGTGCTTCCATGAACTGGCTGAAAGGAAGATAACCGGTATCTCCGGGGAACTCGGGGTTACCCCGCACCAGGTGGAGGAGGCCATCGAGAGGATCAAGCTTCTCAATCCCTGGCCCGGGGCGGAGTTCGCCGGAAGTTCCAATACCACGGTAATACCGGACATCATCATAGAGAAACACGACGGCAAGTTCCTTGTGTTCCTGAACGATGACCGCTTTCCCCATCTTGCCATAAGCAGCCGCAACCGGCGGATACTGGAGTCTCCCTCCACAGGAGCAGTGGAAAAGAACTATGTGAAGAAGAAGTTCAAAAAGGCCAGCTGGTTCATAAGGGCGATTAGGCAGAGACAGGAAACGGTGACAAGGATAGCGGAGTTCATCACAAGGAAGCAGGAGGGTTTTCTAAGGAACGGGGTGGATTCCCTGGTTCCCCTTACCCTCCAGGAGGCCGCCGAGGCACTGGGCTACAACCAGTCAACCATCAGCAGGGCCATCAACGGCAAGTATGTGCAGTCCCCCCAGGGGATACATGAAATGAGGTACTATTTCAGCAGGGGAAGCGCCGACACTTCGGTGGCGGCGGCCACGGTACGGGAAGAGATAAAGAGGATAATTGCCGCGGAGGACAGCAGCAAACCGCTCAGTGACGAGAAGATCGCGGAAATGCTCAACGCCGCCGGCACACAGATAAAAAGACGGACGGTCGCTAACTACAGAAAACAGATGGATATACCGGGCGCCAGGAAGAGAAGGCGCTTCTAAGGGGATTCAGGATGAGCAACGATATCTTCAAGGGCTACAGGGGCGTAACGAGGGAAATGATGGAGAAGCTGGGAGTAAAGGTGTGGGACGATGTGATCCTCACAGCCGGACCCAATGTATTCCAGGGGGTGGTCCTTCCCAGAAGCGAAACCGCCGACGCCGATCACATCGTTCTCAAACTGGCCACAGGCTATAACATCGGTGTATCGGCCACAAAGGTCACTTCTGTGGAGATACTGGGCTCCAGGGAAGCCCACTACCAGATCCCCGAGCAGGCCTTTCCCTATGACGAGAAGAATCCCAGGGTCAAGCTGCTGGGAACCGGAGGCACCATCGCCAGCCGTCTCGACTACAAGACCGGTGCGGTGATCCCCGCCTTCTCCCCGGGCGAGCTCTACGGGGCAGTACCAGAACTTGCGGATATCTGCAACCTTGAGACCGAGAAGCTTTTCGGAATATTCAGCGAGGACATGGGCCCAGAGCAGTACATCACACTTGCGAAGGCCATCGGCGAAGAGATAGAGAAGGGCGTAGACGGCATAATGATAGGACACGGGACCGACACCCTGAGCCACACCGCCGCCGCCCTCACATACATGTGCCAGGACCTCCCGGTTCCGGTGGTTCTGGTGGGCAGCCAGCGCTCCAGCGACCGGCCCTCCAGCGACGCCGCCCTGAATCTCATACACGCCGCCCGTACCGCGGCCTATTTCGACGCCGCGGAGGTAGTCGTGTGCATGTTCGGTCCCACCAGCGACCAGTACGGCCTCCTTCACCGGGGTCCCCAGGTCAGGAAGATGCACTCCAGCTACAGAAGCACCTTCAGGACCATCGGCGACAGACCCCTTGCCATGGTGGACAGAGAGAAGTTCACCTTCCTGAAACAGAACTACCTGAAGCGCGACCTGAACCGAAAGCCAAACATCAGACCGGTCTTTGACCACAGGGTGGGCATGGTCTACTACTATCCCAACATGAAACCGGACATGATCGACTCCATGGTGGACAACGGATACAAGGGCATAGTAATCGCCGGAACCGGCCTCGGCCATGTGAACAAACCCCTGTATGAACCCATAAGAAGGGCAACCGAAGCGGGTGTTCATGTCTTCATGACCGTACAGACCCTCTGGGGATACGCCCAGATGTACGTTTACGACACCGGCAGGCTCCTCATGCAGCGGGGCGTGGTCCCCCTGGCCAACATGCTCCCCGAGGCCGCCTACATAAAACTGGGCTGGGCTATGGGTGTAACCGACGACCACGAGGAGGTCAAGCGCCTCATGCTTACCCCGGTGGGCGGCGACATCACCGACAGCGAACCCCCCGACGGATACATCATCCTTCAGGGAGGTGTGCCCGAGGTGGAGCATATTTTCGAAGGCATAAACCGCTAAAGCCATCCGTAAATTTGACAAATAGATTGCCTAAATACAAGCGGGACAACAGATAAAGCATGAGGGGAGAAACGGATGAAAATTGATATCGAAGCGGTACAGCTGAGCTTTCCCGAGGGATGCAACATCATTCTCGGTCAGTCACACTTCATTAAGACCGTTGAGGACCTGTATGAGTCGGTGGCCGGAGTCATCCCCGGGAGTCCCTTCGGGATCGCTTTCAGCGAGGCTTCCGGCCCGAAGCTGGTGCGAAGCGATGGAAACGATCTGGAACTGAAGAGGATCGCCGAGGAGAACATCCTTGCCATCTCAGCAGGGCACTGCTTCATGATAGTTCTTGGTGAGGCCTTTCCCATTCAGGTCCTCAATGCCATAAAAACGGTTCCCGAGGTGTGTTCCATCTTCTGCGCCACGGCCAATCCGGTTCAGGTGATAGTCGGGAGAACGGAACAGGGCGGAGGGATCCTGGGGGTTATCGACGGAGAGTCACCCACTGCGGTGGAGTGCGAAGAGGATGTTTCAGCCAGGCTGGAGCTTCTCAAGAGATTCGGGTACAAGCGCTGACCGTTTGATCAGCTGGAAGGGGGTATTCATGGAAGAAAGAAAGATAGTCGCCTCCCACATGGACCTGGAGGCGTTCCTGGGGCAGGAGGTCGGTCGTTCCGGCTGGCGGTTGATACCCCAGGAAATGATCACCGCCTTTGCCGATGCTACCAGCGACCACCAGTGGATACACACCGATCCCGCCAGGGCCGCCAGGGAAACCGACTTCGGAACCACCATAGCCCATGGCTTCCTCACCGTTTCCCTCCTTCCAGCGCTTCTCGATGAGATCATCGAGGTGAGGAACTCGAAGATGACCGTTAACTACGCCGTTGAGAACCTGAGATTCGGCGCTCCGGTAAAGGTAAACAGCGAGGTGAGACTGATCCTCACTCTGGAGGAGATAAGGGACCTGAGGGGAATTACCAGGGTCGGCTTCGGAGTTACAATGGAGATAAAGGGAGAACCGAAGCCTGCCTACAAAGGCAAGGTAATACTGCTTTATCACTTCGAGTAGTGTCAGGTTTAATTATATGTAAGACAATAGATTACGAGATCTATTTGTCAAATTTACGGATGGCTTTGCCTATCTCCCGGAGGATGTCCTCGGGGCTCATCCTGGGTTTCCACCCGGTGAGTTCCTCCACCTCGTGCTGAAGCAGTACCCAGGATGGAGCGGTGAGCTCCCTGGCCTTGTCCCTTGTTACCATGGGGCAAGAGCCGGTGAAGGTGGAGAGCACCTCCGAGAAGAAGCCCGCTGTATGAACCATGAAGGAAGGCACCCGTAGTCGGAGTATCTTTCTCTGAAAGGCTTCTTCCAGGGCGCTATGGAACCTCTTCCATGTGATCAGCTCAGGCCAGGAGGGCTGGAGGGTCTTCCCGGCAGCCCCGGGGGAGGTCATCACCAGGGTCATGAAAACCGCCAGGTCGGAGACCCCTATCATCGGAAAACCACCAGGCTCTCCGCCGGTGGAAACTGTGATGCCCCTGGAAGCCCACTTGAACAGATCCTCAGTGGCTGAATCACCGGGGCCGAACACAGCCGGCGGGCGGACCACGATGAACCTGTCCATTCCTGTTACCGCTTGTTCCGCAAGCACTTTGCTCCTACCGTAGGCGGTGACGGGCCCGGTGCCGCAGGGGCCGCATGCAGCCTGGCTGGAGGTGAGTACAAAAAGGGCCTCAGGGCATACTTGCCTGGCTGCCTTCACCATCGCAGCCGTGGAACCGGCGTTGATCCTGTCGAATTCTTCCCGGCTCCCGGCCTTTACCGCCCCGGCAACGTGCTGGATCACATCGATGCCTTCCAGATGATCGGCCACGCTCTGCCAGTTCTCTATGTCCACCACCCTGACATCGCAGCCCTCAGGTATCAGGGACCTGTCCGAGGTGGGGCGGACGGCGGCGATGACGCTGTGCCCCGAATCAAGCAGAGCCCCGGCGAGATTCCTGCCGACGAAGCCCGATACTCCTGTTAGAAAAACTTTCATGAACCTTCCCTTCGAAGGAGGGAATATGCTGCATCAGCTTTGTTTTCGGAAGCGGTGATATTAGATTCATAGGTCAATTTTCATTTTTTTTAAACATAAGCGGCGGGGTTCCAATGGACATATTTCAGAAGTGTTTCGATTACGACAGGGCCGACAAGGTCAAGGCAATGGGTCTCTATCCCTATTTCGTTCCTCTCCAGGGTCATGTGGGCGCCGAGATGGAGATCGGTGGTCACGGCCTGATCATGCTGGGTTCCAACAATTACCTGGGCCTTACCGACAATCCCTACGTTATGGAGAAGGCAAGGGAAGCGGTACTGAAGTACGGAACAGGATGCACCGGCAGCCGTTCCTGAACGGAACGCTGGACCTGCACATAGAGCTCGAAGAAAGGCTTGCTGATTTTCTGAACAAGGAAGCCTGCCTCACATACAGTACCGGTTTCCAGGCAAACCTGGGCACAATAGGCACCCTTGCCGGCAGGGAAGACATCATATACCTCGACAGGAAGAACCACGCCTCGATCATCGACGGAGCGCGGATGGGGTACGCCAGGGTGGTGAAGTACCGCCACAACGATCTGGTTCAGCTCAGGCACATACTTGAGAAGAACGCCGGGCAGCCGGGGATGATCATAACCGACGGTGTATTCAGCATGGAGGGCGACCTCGCGGATATCTGCGGCCTGGCAGACCTGGCGGAGGAGTTCAAGGTCCGTCTGCTGGTAGACGATGCACATGGAGTGGGCGCCATGGGAAAAACTGGAATGGGCACCGCGGAACACCAGGGTTGTCATGACAGGGTGGACCTCATGGTGGGCACATTCAGCAAGTCATTCGCCTGTATCGGCGGTTTCGCCGCAGGCCCCGGAGATGTGATCAGTTATCTCCAGCATAACGCCAGAACCAATATCTTCAGCGCAAGTCTTCCCCCGGCCGCCGTTGCCACTGTAATTGCAGCTCTGGACATCCTTCAGGAGCAGCCGGAACTATTGGAAAAGGTTCACCATGCAGCCGAAAGGTGCAGGAACGGCCTTGCGGCAATGGGGTTCAATGTGGGAAGGAGCGCTGCTCCCATCGTACCCATCATCATAGGCGACGACCTGGACTGCTTCAGGTTCTGGAAGGACATGTTCGACAACGGCGTGTTTACGAATCCCGTTGTTTCCCCTGCGGTTGAACCGGGGGGAGCAATGCTCAGAACAAGCTACATGGCAAGCCACACCGACAACATGATCGACAGGGCCCTGGCTGTCTTCGAAAAAGTCGGACGCAGACACAACCTCATTGGTTCCTAGCATGGGTATCGCCATCGAAAGGGTTGAAACACGGAAGCAGAGAAAAGAGTTCATCATGCTTCCCTTCCGGATCAACGCCGGTGATCCCCACTGGGTACCACCGCTTCTCATGAATGTCAGGGCCCTGATGAAGAAAACCCATCCATTCCATGAACACGCCGACGTCGAGTTCTTCATGGCAAGGGGAGAGGACGGCAGGGTTACCGGAAGGATAAGCGCAGCGGTGAACCATGCCCATAACGAGTATCACAACGAGAAGACAGGTTTCTTCGGTTTTCTCGAGTGCGAGAACGACGAGAGGCTGGCTGCCCTCCTTCTTGAAACCGCTGAGAAATGGGTAAAGGAACGGGGAATGGACAGGATCCGGGGCCCCTTCAACCTCTCCACCAACGAGGAATGCGGACTTCTTGTTGACGGTTTCAACACCGACCCCAGGCTCATGATGCCCCACAATCCCCCATGGCTGGGCGGTCTTGTTGAGAACGCGGGCTACGGGAAGGCCGTTGACCTCCTTGCCTACTGGGCGGATGGAGATGAGAACGACTTCGAGAAGCTCTTCAGGGTGGCGGATATGGTGAAACGCCGCGGGAACTGGACCGTCCGGGGAATAAACATGAAGGACCTGAAGAACGAAATGCGGAAGGTCATGGATGTTTACAATGAATGCTGGGGGGAGAACTGGGGCTTCGTCCCCATGACCTCCAGGGAGTTCTCCGCCATGGTTGACGAGCTGAAAATGCTCATTACACCGGAACTCACCCCCCTTGTTGAACTGGACGGTGAGCTCGTAGCCTTCGGAGTAGCCCTTCCAGACGCTAATATTGCCTTCAAGAAGGGCAGGGGAAGGGCACTGCCCTCGGTTCTGGCACTGAAGGTCCCACCCTTCAGGGTAAAGATCGACAGGGTCAGGGTCCTCCTCATGGGCGTTAAGAAAAAGTACAGGAACAGAGGGCTGGAAGCCCTTGTGATAGAGAACATCGTGAACAACAGCAGAAAGCTGGGAATGGGCCGCGGGGAGCTCTCCTGGATACTGGAGGGCAACCGGGAGATGAGGGCCATACTCGAAAAACAGATGAAGGCTGAACCGTACAAGCGGTACAGGATCTATGAGAAGGAATTCTAAATGACCGAAAGAGAACTAGTCGAACTCTACACGAAATTTTTCCAGGGGAAGGATCACCGGCTTATTCCCGGGGCCTCGATCATCCCCGAGAACGATTCCACAATTCTCTTCACCCCGGCGGGAATGCAGCCCCTGGTGCCATACCTGCTGGGTGAGAAACACCCATCGGGAAAAAGGCTGGTGAACGTTCAGAAGTGCATAAGGACCGGTGACATCGACGAAGTGGGCGACGACACCCACCTGACATTCTTCAGGATGTTGGGGAACTGGTCCCTGGGCGACTACTTCAAGCGGGAGGCTATCCTCTGGAGCTGGGAATTCCTCACCGGGAAGGACTGGCTCGGTTTCGACCCGGGTAGGATCAGCGTGACGGTCTTCGCCGGCCAGGGTGACATTCCACCTGATGAGGAAGCCGCCGCCATCTGGCGGGAAGCCGGGGTTCCCCAGGAAAGGATCCACCGCTTCGGCATGAAGGACAACTGGTGGGGGCCCACCGGCGCCACTGGTCCCTGCGGCCCGGACACCGAGATGTTCTATGACACAGGAAAGGAACCCTGCGGAGTGGACTGCCGGCCGGGCTGTTCATGCGGCAGGTTTTTCGAGGTATGGAACGATGTTTTCATGGAGTACAGGAAAACTCCCGGCGGGGAGTACCAGCCCCTGACCCAGAAGAACGTGGACACGGGAATGGGGGTTGAGCGCACCGTGGCCATGATCGCTGGATGCGACACCGTTTACGACATCGGCGTTCTGAAGACCCTCACAAAAAAGATACGGGAAATGGCGGGAACCGATGGTTCCTCACCCCGATCCGAAAGGGTGATTGCCGACCACATCCGTGCGGCGACACACATGATAGGCGACGACCTCGGTGTTGTTCCATCCAATGTGGATCAGGGCTACGTGGTGCGCAGGCTCATACGCATTGCCGTCCGGCACTGCCTGAAACTGGGGCTGGAGAAAGATGTTCTGCCGGAGTTCGCCGCCATAGTGGTCGAGGAGGAGGGCCGTGAGTACGGCGAACTGATCCGTAACAGCGGCAGGATATACGAAGAGCTCACCAGGGAGATCGATCTCTTCGGCCAGACCCTCGAGGCGGGTATGAAGCAGTTCGGCAAGATGCTGCCCAACCTTCTGAAGAACCCCAGGAAAACCGTTGCGGGAAGACTTGCATTCAAGCTGTACGACACCTACGGGTTCCCTGTGGAACTCACCGCCGACCTTGCAGCTGAACACGGCATGACCGTTGATATGGAGGGCTATGAAGCCGCCTTCGAAAAACACAGGGAGCTTTCCAGACAGGGTGCCGACCAGAAATTCAAGGGCGGCCTGGCGGACAACAGCGAGCAGGTAACGAAGTACCACACCGCCACCCACCTTCTCCACGCCGCCCTGAGAAAGGTCCTGGGAGATCATGTGCAGCAGATGGGTAGCAACATAACCGCCGAAAGGCTGCGGTTCGACTTCCGCCACCCGGAAAAGATGACCGACGAAGAGATAGCCGAGGTGGAGAGGCTGGTTAATGAAGCCATCGAGAAGGGCATTCCCGTGAATGTATGCGAAATGAGCCCCGGTGAGGCGGAAAGGACCGGTGCCCTGGGCTTCTTCAAGGACAGATACGGTGATGTAGTTAAGGTTTACACCATAGAGGGCTATTCAAGGGAGATATGCGGAGGTCCCCATGTGGAGAAGACCTCCGACCTGGGCAGGTTCAGGATAGCATCGGAAAAGAGTTCTTCCCGGGGCGTCAGACGGATCAGGGGGTGCTTGAATGATCCCCCTTCTTTTCCTCCTTGCCGCCTGGGACTATTCAGGGGTCTGGCAGACCACATACGGCAGCATGATACTGGAACAGCAGGGAAGGGCGGTTTCCGGCTGGTACAGCTACGGAGGAATGTCCACCATCGAGGGCACGGTTAACGACTCCGGCAGAATGGTCTTCCGGTACGACGAGGGCAACGCAGCGGGAGAGGGCTGGTTCCAGATGTCCGAGGCCGGCAACTCCTTTTCAGGCCAGTGGAGGGCCGACGGCGCAGGGAGCTGGAGCTCCTGGGAGGGATATCGCTCAGCGGAGGACGGCTCCAGATGGCTGGTTATCCTCGAGGCCGAATGGCAGGAGTCCCTCACCGAGAACGAATACTCCTTCGGAGAGATGCTTCAGGCCTGGCTGGGCAGGCTGGAGGGGGTGAACATACGCCACCGGTTCGTCCACGACGCCGAAGATGTGAGGAATGTCTGCTCCGAGGCCGCCATGCTTCCCGGAGATGTCTATCTTGTCTTCGCCAGCCACGGTACCGAGGCGGGGATATCCCTGGACAGGGGAACCATTTCCCCGGCGGAACTGGCCGGGGCCGCCGCCCTGATCCCCAACCTCAGACTTGTTCATTTCAGCTGCTGCCTCATAATGGCCGGGGGCGCCGACGAGGCAATAATCAGAGCAAGGAACGACTGGGATGAAGACTTCGCCGTCTCGGGCTACACCACCTCGGTTGACTGGGGCGGAAGCGCCATCATCGAGTTTTATTACCTGAATCAGATCCTCGAGAACGGCATGACGCCCCTGGAGGCCTCCAGGGCACTGCTGTCGGACATAAGGTTCGCCGGGGCCAGGGGAACGGTGCACATGGACGGCGCGGGATTTGAGATAAGAACACCCTGAACACCAGGAAAGGGCAGTATGGAACTACTAAGGAAACTTTGTGAAACCCATGGCATCTCCGGCAGGGAAGACGCAGTTGTGGAACTTCTGAAAGAAGAGCTGAAGGATCACGCCGACGAGATAAGAACCGATGCCATGAAGAACATCATAGCCATCAGGAGGGGGACCCGGGGGGAGAACAGACCCCGGGTGATGCTGGCCGGGCACATCGACGAGATCGGTTTCCTCATCTACAATATCGACGACAAGGGATTCGCCTCGATCTCACCGGTGGGGGGCTGGAGTCCCGGTTCAATAGCGGGCCACACCGTGAAGGTCCACACAAGGAAGGGCGAAGTACTCACCGGAGTGGTCTCGGCGCATCCTGCCCTAACCCCTGAAGCGGCGAAAAAGGCTCCGGACATGGAAAAGCTTTTCATAGACTTCGGCATGCCCGGTGACACGGTGAAGGAAAAGGTGGAGAGGGGAGACTGGGTCTCCATGGACAGCACCTTCCAGGAGCTGGGTGAATGCTTCGTTGCAAAGGCATTCGACGACAGGGTGGGAGCCTACATCATTGCCGAAGCCTTCAAGAAGTACGATAACCCGGAGATAGATGTTTTCTGCGTGGGCACCGCCCAGGAGGAAGTAGGTCTCAGGGGCGCAACGGTTGCCGCCCTCTCGGTCAGGCCGGATATCGGGATCGCCGCGGACATCACCGGCGCAGGGGACACCCCGGGGTTCCCGGCGACCCACAGGATAGCCGAACTGGGCAAGGGAGTGGCCATCAAGCAGCAGGACGCAAGCGTGATATGCTCCACCGCTCTTGTGGAGTTCATCAGGAACCTGGCGGAGGAAAAGGACATCCACCACCAGATGGAGATACTTGTAAGGGGAGGGACCGATACCAGCGCAATGCAGAAATTCGGCGGCGATACCCACGCCACCTGCCTCTCCATTCCCACCAGGAACGGCCACAGCCCGGTTGCCATCATCCACCGCCACGACGTGGAGACCGCGGTGGAACTCCTGGTGGAATTCCTGAACACCGCCCACACCTTCCAGGGCTGAACCATCGAATGGCGGGGCCCCCGGCGGCCCCGCCCCCGGTTACGCACACTATAAGGGTCATGGAGCTGAGCATTCCTGATTAAGCCTGAATATAGAATTATTGAATTATAAAATTACATAGTTTCAAGAAAACAATATTATTTCTATTATGAGTTAAAAATCTACCATTGTTATTGTATCTCCATGTGTTATTATTCTTAAATAACATAAGGGGGGAACATGGCTAACAATGAAGCTTTCCTGAAGGGTCTTCACGACTGTATCGCGAAGGGAAACTATCTCCAGGCTATCAATGTTGCCTGGAAGGAACTGACCCTCACAGGGGATGAATCCATAAGAAAGCCTCTGGCCCTTGCCCTTTCAAGAACAGGAAACGTAAACAGGGCAATGGAGGTGATACAGCCGCTTCTGGGAAATGAAGATACCGACCACGAAACCCTGGCTCTTGCCGGTGGAATACTGAAGAGGCAGTGGGAGGCAACCGGAGACGGGAGCTATCTGAAGGATTCCTACTCCTACTATCTGAGATCATTCAGGGAGGGGGAAAGCTACTGGGCAGGGATCAACGCCGCCACGCTGGCCTCGGTAATGGATCTCGACGTTGCGAAGGTGCTTGCCGACGAGGTCCTGGAGATATGCTGGGAGGAGTATGGCAGATTGGGAACCCGCAGCCCCTTCTGGCTTCTGGTCTCCATTGCCGAGGGTCATCTTGTGAAGGGCGATGTGGATACCGCCATCAAGTGGTATAAGCTCGTCACTCCCATGTCCTACAAGTCCGTGGGGCAAATCAAGACGGTTAGAAGGAATGCCGCCATCCTGGGAAGGAAACTGGGCGGGGAGATCCCCAGGTTGCTCAGCGAGGCGATACACACACCGAAGATCGCCTTTTTCGCCGGTCACAGGATCGACAGGGAAGGGATGCCACCCCGGTTTCCCCAGAGGGATACGGAGAAGGTCAAAAGAAACCTGAGGGCGGCACTGGGTAAACTGAGGATAAGCGTCGGGGTAGCGTCCCTGGCCGACGGCGCCGATATACTGTTTCATGAATGCCTGATCGAAGCGGGAAGGCAGAGCCGTGTGGTACTCCCTTCTCCCGTGGCGGACTACAGGGCCAAGCTGGCGGCGGACGATCCCGGGGGATGGCTCGAGCGGTTCGACAGGGTACTTGAAAATGCCTCGGTGGTGGAAGTGGTATCCAGGGCCACCTTCGATCACTACGATGAGGACGCCTATTCGCTTGCCACGGACTTCATGATCGGCTACTCCCTCAACCTGGCGGAGGAACTGGATGGGGATATGGTCCCTATCGTAGTCTGGGACAAGAAGATAAAGGAGAGGAAGGGTGGAACGTACTGCGCCGTTAAAAAGCTTCGATCCTTCGGCCTTGAACCGGAAACAATTCCCCTCTTTCCGGTAACCGAGAAGAATGAGGGTCTCAACGGAATCAGGGATCACGGGTACGAGGGAAATGTTCCCTTCAGCTGCTCCATGATAGTCATTGGACCGGGGAGGGATTTCTCATCTGATCAGGCCAGGGCCATCCACCTCGGGGCCATACTGGAACAGGTCAGAAAGGTGCTCCGGGCGGGGAATTATCCCGTTCTTAAAAAGAGCCTTGGCTATGAGGAGGTTTACCTGGTATTCCATGAAATCTCAGATGCCCACGCATTCCTTGCAGACCTGGTAAAGGACCGGTGCCAATGCACAGTTACGGCCCATACCGACTTTTCACTGCTGTTTGATGAGAGATCCTTTGCAACCAGGCAGCTCTACAGCCCCGCCCTCTCGGAAATGGTTTCCCTCGGCAGGAATCTCTATCCCGGTGATGTGTTCTGCACAACGACCTACCGTTCACTGGTCAGGTTCTCCAAGCTGAATTCCTTCGGTTTCCAGTACGCGGGAAGCTACTCCGCCGAGGAAGAGGAAGACATCAATCTCTTCAGAATGCGATTGGAGGACACGGGCTGATGCGCCGGGGAATCATCCGCCGAACCATCGAATTGCACTCTTTCAGAGGCTGAGATACCCTGTTACCCATGATCTTCGCCCTTTACCCCGGGTTTCCTGAAATGTATCTTTCGCCTGGGGTACGTACATTTTCCCATGCACGGGGGTTATGATGAAGTCTGCATTTATCGTTCTGCTCATGGCTGTGACGGTTCTGTTCGCGGAGCTGCCAGGAATGACCGGGGATATCGAAGTGGTTCAGAGGGGGGCAGTTCGGTCCATCTTGTTGGAACTGCACCGGGCCCCTTTCGGATTCCCGCGGCTTTCGAAACACCTGAAGCGGTTTTCGAGCCCCCATCGGAATACCAGGCTCTGGAAACGGTTCTCTGCAGGTTCGTCGTTCCCGACAAGGCCGGTATCTTTCCGGTGTCCGTGGACCTTTTCGATGAATCCCTGGGGATGAACCCCGTCATAGAGCTTACTGATCAGGCACAGCAGGCGGTGGACCTGGCGCCTCTATGGCTCCAGGAGCACCTTATCTGGAAGTTTCTATCCCTTACTCCTGAGAATCAGGACAGGTACGGCTCCCTGCTTATGGCCCACCAGGGGCAGGAGTATTTCGACGAGCTCGCCTTTACCGTGGCCTACCTTTCCTGGACCATACTGGCAATTCCCTCCTGGGACGAGGGAGTTCTGGTGGAGAACGCCCAGGGCATTTATGATCTTGACCCCTATCTGAGTTATGTGAACGTGGTTGATTACTCCGGGGACGATTACTACAGCACAACCGAGTACTACACCATTCAGGGCAGCGATACCGTATGGGTGGAGATACCCAGGGAGATCTACTACCACTTCGTCGTTATGCCAAAGGTTTCCGATGAGCGCCCCCTGAACGATTCCACGGTGTACGACGAGTTCTGGAGGCAGTACCTCTGGGACATGGACGACCCGGGCTATCCGGTTTTCAACGAGGTGATGAACCCCAATGTGCTGGTTTTCTGGGACGAGCAGACAAAGAACTACGGCTGGTCAACCACCCCGGAGTTCTCCGACAGCCTCCACGCTGTTGACATCATAAGCAAGTGGACCAGGGCTACCATCCCCGAGTCCGCGTCGGGGAACAGACCCATTCAGCCAAATGTGATAGCCCACGAACACAACGGGAACTGCGGCGAGACCCAGGACCTCCTCTCCGCAGCTGCAAGGATGGCTCTCATACCGGCATGCTGCGTGATGGACATAAACGAGGACCATGTCTGGTGCGAGCTCTGGTGGGACGGCAGCTGGCGGGGCTGGTACGTGGACACTGTGAATAATCCCAACTGCGCCTACGACTACACCTACGGAGGCTCCAAGGACTGCAGCTGCATCTGGAGCTGGAGGAATGACGGCTTCACCTGGGACCGGGCGGGCTACTACACCGACAGCTGCACCTTCACGGTAACCGTTACCGACTCTTCAGGAGTTCCCGTGGACAACGCCACCGTTCAGATCGCCAGCGAGGGATGGCAGACCGGCAACCTCTACAGGGGAACCTGGGGTCAGACCGACAGGAACGGTGAGATAACATTCGTTCTGGGTGACAACCAGAACTACTACATGAACATTTCCTCGGCCCTGGGTAACTTCGGCAGTGGCGGTTATGAGGAAATGATAGTCAACAGTATCGCCGGACAGGATTACTCTTTCCAGTGGAGCCCCCCGGAACCCATGCCGGTTGTTCCCTGCAGCGAACTCCCCGAGGGCAGCTGGACTAAGTACCTCATACAGGTTGACTTCGAACTTCCTGCTGATCTCATGAACGGAAGGGACTACTACGCCGCGCCCAGGTCAGAGTTCGCCGAGCCCCTCGATGGAGGCACCGCCGACTTCTTTATAGCTGATGAGGAGAATCTCGCCCTCTACCAGGCTGATGAGGAGTTCGAATGCTACGAACTTATTGAAGGCCAGAGTTCCGGCCAGGTCTGGTTCTACGCACCCCATACCGACAACTGGTTCGTGGTGTTCAGCGGGGACAGGCACCAGGGTCTTCAGACATTCGCCAACGCTTCTGTGACCCTCTGGCGACACGACGGAACTGGTATCCAGGACGGCGTGCTTAACACCACCGCCGCGGTCTCTCCCAACCCCTGTGCCTCCACCGCCTCGGTGCGGTTCACCACCGCGTCGGCTGGGCCGGCTTCCATCCAGGTGTATGACATTCAGGGAAGGCTGATGCAGACTGGTTTCCAGGGTATTCTCGAGGCCGGCTCCCACAGCCTTGACCTTGACGGGTCAGAGCTTTCCAGCGGCCTCTACTTCGTCAGAATTGCCGGAGAGGGTGTTAACACGATGAAGAGCCTTACCGTAATAAGGTAAATCCTCTTGACCGATCCTTAGCCGGGCGGGGTTCATGCTCCGCCCGGTTCGGCATATTCCTCTATGAGTTCCTTCGTGGTGTTCCTGTAGATCCTGAATCTCATTCCGCCCAGGTGCTTGCCCCCGTACCATCTTGCGACGAGAACCAGGCAGTCCTCAGCGTTCATGTTCCTCATGGTCTCAAGTATGCAGTTACCGGAACCGGCCTCGCCGCCGTCGTTCTTCAGTTCAGTGCCGTCGGAGAACCTCACCGCCCAGCTCAGGTGGCTGGCCTTTTTCATTTTGTACTTCTTTGAGAGCATCCTGATGGACTTGTCGGTATGGGCTTCCCGGGAAATTGGGGTGCCGCAGGCCAGGAACCGGCTCTGTTTTTCCAGAACGGGCGTTCCGGAAACGGTTTCCTTCAGGGTTCGTGCTTTACCTATTAGAAACCTCCGGTTCTGTCCCGCGGCACCGTCGAGGAGGGAATATATTCCCGGAGAGAAGCCCGTCAAAGCCCTTTCAGAGCCTGGAAATGTGCTCCGCCAGTAAGTTCATCCCTTTTAACTCCTTTCCACTGTACATCAGTTCGAGGAGGGGCTTCTTGAGCTTCCCGGTACCGTGTTCGGCACCCACGGTCCCACCAAGGGAAACCGCCCGGCGTGCCATGAGTTCCACTGCCCTTTCTGCGGTGGCCATATCACTGGAATTCATGGGTATAAGGTTCGAATGGAGGTGCCCCTGGCCGCAGTGTCCGAAGATCAGGTATTCCATGCCGGTGTCCTCAAGCACGCTTCGCATGTAATCGTGATAGGCCTGAAGCTTTGCCGGTGGAACAGCTGTGTCGGTGGCCACCTTGTGGATGTCCGGATCCTTCGCCGCCAGGCCGGCGATGAGCCTGTTCACCGTTTCCGGCAGCAGATGCCTGAACTCCCTCAGCCTGTGTCTTTCGCCGTCATCGAAACCTCCCCAGGTACACCCGGGGGAGATCCCCCTTTCCTCAAGGAGAACATCCAGGGCCTCCAGCACCGTGTCCAGCTTCTCCCCCCGGGGAACCTCGATACAGGTTTCCAGTACCCATGGCCCTCCGGGAAACTCCGGAGGTTCCGTGTGTTTCCTGAGGAAATCCAGGCAGGGGGGAGCCATGGCCTCGAGTTCCCTGACGGGCATTTTCGATGCCATGATGTCCGCCCGGAGCCCCCAGAACTGTTCTTCGTCGCAGAATACCGCCAATGTGGCGGTGGTTTCAGGTTTTTCAAGGAGCATCAGGTCCGCGTCAAAGATGAGCCCCAGACCGCCCTCGCTTCCTATGAACAGGTCGATCAGGTCCATTTCCGGGGATATGTACAGGCCTGCGGCATTCTTCTTGAACTGCGGTCTTTCAAGGGCTGGAAGAACCAGCTTTCCCAGTACAGGGTGATTTAGCCTTCCCCCTGTGAACCTGTATTCGCCCCGGGTTATCTCAAGTTTCCTGCCGGAATGAAGAATCAGGGTGATCCTGTTGACCCAGTTCCTGGTGGATCCATAGCGGTAGCTTGAAGCCCCGGAGGCATTGGTGGCTATGGTGCCCCCGATGGATGCGGTGGTTTCCGTGGGGTCCGGGGGTAGAAAAGCCCGGGAAATGTCTTCCGGCAGTATTCCTCCACTGTTCCAATGGTTTCCCCTGCCCTAACCCTGATGATGCCCTCCCCGGGGTTTTCGATCCCGGTGAGCCTTTCGGTGGAAAGCACAGCGCCACCCATTGGCACCGCACCTCCGGCCACTCCGGTCCTGGCGCCGGATATGGTCACCGGCACCCGGTCCTCCCTGCACTCGTCCAGGAAGCTTGAGGAGTCACTGAGGCCCTCGGGCCAGGCGGCGGTCTGGCAGTTCCCCCCGGACAGGGATGACTCGTCGGTTAACAGTTCGGGATGATTATCACTTATGTAATGGGTTCCGCGGAGTGTTCTCACCGGTTCTCCCTCCGTATCGGGTAAAGTACTCTAAGCACATCACAGGGTTCTCCGCAATACCCGGTGCACTTGAAGGAACATATTGCATTCTTCATAGTAGAATGTTGGTATGAAGCGGCTGGAATCATAAAGAAAGGAATTCCATGGGACAGACCTTTGCCCAGAAAGTCCTCGGCAGAGCCGCGGGAAGGACCGTGGTGCCCGGAGAGATCGTTTTCGTTGAGCCGGACCTTGTGCTTACCCACGACAACACCTCGGGGATAATAGGCAAGTTCGAGTCCACGGTACCCGGCGGGCGGGTCAAATACCCCCACCGTCTGGCCATAGTGCTGGACCATGTGATCCCCGCCGCCAGCAGCAAAGACGCTGCCGGCCATGCCAGGGTAAGGAAATTCGTGCAGGAACAGGGTATAGATCACTTTTACGACATCGGCTGCGGCATCTGCCACCAGGTCCTTCCGGAGCAACACCTGGCCCTTCCCGGGGGAATAGTGGTGGGCAGCGATGTCCATACCTGCACCTACGGAGCGTTCAACACCTTCTCAACGGATATCGATCCAACGGAAGCCGCCGGCCTCTGGATCACCGGCAGAACATGGTTCAAGGTCCCCGAGACCATAGAGATCAACCTCGATGGCCATTTCGATAACAGGGTTTCAGCGAAGGACCTCATACTGACAGTGATAGGAAAACTGGGCGCCGACGGGGCCAACTACAAGGCGGTGGAGTTCCACGGCTCTTCCCTTGGAAGCCTGCTCATCCACGAAAGGATGACCATCGCCAACATGGGCAGCGAAATGGGGGCGAAGATCGCGGTTTTCCCGGCGGACAGGATAACGCAGAACTTCCTCTTCTCCCCTGACATCTGCAGCGGGGCCCTCTGGAGCGACTCCGACGCGGAGTTCTGCGAAACACACGATTTCGACCTTGGCGAAATAGTGCCCGTTGTGGCAAAGCCCCACTCCGTTGATAATGTGTGCCCTGTGAAGGACCTTCCGGAAACCAGGGTGGATCAGATCTATCTGGGTACATGCACCAACGGAAGGGTGGAAGACCTGAAGTCAGCCCTTGCTGTAATGAAGGGAAGGGCGGTGGTGCCCTCGGTGAGGCTCCTTGTGGGGGCGGCCAGCCGCGACGAGTTCGTGAAGGCCCTTCAGCAGGGGATAATAGAGGACTTCGTTAAGGCCGGAGCCGTGATCATTCCCCCGGGATGCGGCCCATGCCTTGGTGCCCATCAGGGCGCCCTGGCCCCGGGGGAGGTCTGTCTCTCCACTGCGAACCGCAACTTCAGGGGAAGGATGGGGGAGAGTGAGGCCCTTATCTATCTTTCAAGCCCTGAAACCGCCGCGGCCACCGCGGTCACCGGGGTCATAACGGATCCCAGGGAGGTTTAGGAATGGCCGTTCACTACTACGATAAGGATGATATCAACACAGACCTTCTCTTTCCCGGTAAGTACACACACACCTGCGCCACCGGCCCGGAAATAGTCCCCCATCTCCTGGAGGACCTCGACCCCGGTTTCCACCAAAGGGTCAGGCCAGGGGACATAATAATTGCCGGTTCAAACTTCGGATGCGGCTCAAGCCGGGAACAGCCGGCACTGGGGCTCAGGCACGCCGGGGTGACCGCCGTCATAGCGAGGTCATTCGCCAGGATATTCTACAGAAGCTCCATCAACCAGGGCCTTCTTCCCATCCAGAGCCCGGAGGCGGTGGATCACTACTCCCCGGGGGACGAGGTAACGGTGAACACCGGGGAAGGAACCGTTACCGTTGGCGAAAAGGAGTTCTCCTTTCCTCCCCTTCCCGAAGAAATGCTGCAAATGATCGAGGCCGGGGGACTGCTCAACTGGATAAGGAAAAACAATGCTTAGCGGAATACTTATTGCCCTGGTCACCGCCTCCCTTCCCGGGGGGCTCGGAATAAGCGCCGGAACATCCATCTCGTCGTTTTCACCGGTGGAGGAACAATATGAGTCCAGGTTCCGTACCCCGGGGGTGTCCTACGGTCTGGTCCTGTCCCTTGATTCTCCGGGACCCTTGTGTTCCATCTCGGCGGGGAATACTTCAGAAAGACCGCCTCCACCGGCTGGGACGGCGAGATAAGCTCCCTTGTTTTCTGGGCCTTTCCCTGCGGACAGCTTGGTCTCATGGACGGATTCAGTATGTTTGCCGGGCCGGGGATAGTGGGTGTTTCAGGTGACTACTCCGGAACCGACGACTTCGGCAGTTTTGTTGAAGAAACCGGTTCCAGCGTTGGATTTGCCGCCTCCGCCGGGGCTGATATACGCCTGTGGGGGCCGGTTTCCGCCAGGCTTGAATACAGACGTGGTTTCATGGACATGAAAAGCGACAGGGTCATGAAAGATGGCCAGGAAACCGTTATCTTCCCGGCGGTGGATACCGATCTGGGTTACTCCCAGTACCTGTTCTCACTGAACTTTGAAATACTGCCCGTTGACGCAGGCGGTGTCTGAAAAATAGAATTGTGAACTTCGCGGAGCCGACGTGGCTCAGTTGGCAGAGCAGCTCACTCGTAATGAGCAGGTCATCGGTTCGAATCCGATCGTCGGCTCCAGCTTCGCTCCCGAAGGGGGATCTCTCTTGGACGAACCCATAATCAGCGGCTCCGGTATCAGGGGCATTTTCGGCAGGAATTTCACCGTTCAGGATGCCTGCGGCTTCGCCGCGGCCTTCGGGGAACTCGTGGGCCCCGGCGGTGTGATCGTGGGCAGGGATACCAGGAAGAGCGGCCCCGCCGTGGAGGCGGCGGTATGCGCCGGTCTCATGGGTGTGGGCTGCACCCCTGTCCTCATAGGCATAGCACCCACGCCAACGATTCAGCTCGAGGCAATGGGAAAGGGTATCCGCGGCGGGATCGCCGTTACCAGCAGCCACAATCCCGGGGAATGGAACGCCCTGAAGCTCATCGGCCCCGACGGCGTTTTCCTCAGGGCCGGAGCCAGGGAAGAACTTGCCCGGCTCCTCGCCTCCCCCAGGAAATGGGTGGATTACAGGGGTTCAGGCTGTTCTGAAACCCTTGAGGGGGCCATTGAACGCCATGTAGCGAGGGTCCTTTCCCTTCCCCTGGTGAGAAGGGAGGGCAGACCCCTCGGTGTGGTACTGGATGTAACCGGAGCCACCGGAGCCCTTTTGGGGCCGGCAATGATGGATGCTCTGGGGGTTCAGTGGGAAATGATAAATGCCGGTATGACCCCGGAGGGAGACTTCCCCAGGGTGGCGGAGCCAACCACCGAAAGCCTTTCCATGCTTGCAGAGGAAGTGGTCCGCAGGAAGGCGGACATCGGCTTTGGCTTTGACCCCGACGGCGACAGGCTGGCCCTGGTGGACAACAGGGGCAGGATCATTGGAGAGGAATACACCGCCGCACTGGCATTCGACCACGTACTCTCCCGCAGCCCGGGCCCGGCGGTGGTGAACCTTTCCACCTCGTGCCTTTCCGAGGATGCGGTCTCCAGGCACGGCTGCACACTGTACAGAAGTCCTGTGGGCGAAGTGAACGTTATAGAGGAAATGGAAAAAAGGGGCGCCGCAATAGGCGGCGAGGGCAACGGTGGTGTGATACACGAAGAGTGCCATCTGGGCCGGGACAGCGCGGTGGCCATGGCCTACGCAGTGTCCTATCTCAGGGATAACCCTGAAACCACCCTTGCGGACTGGGCGGACAGCTACCCCTCCTACATCAATATGAAGAAGAAGGTGGACTTCAACGGAAGCTTTGAGTGCCTTTCCGCTCTGCTCACCGATTCCATGGGCAAGCCCCACGACACACGGGACGGCCTCTGGTGGAAACGGGAGGGCGGCTGGCTTCACATAAGGCCATCGGGCACCGAGCCCGTGGTGAGGTTCATAGCCGAGAACACCAGCCGTATCATCCTCGAAGGCGACTATGAAGTATTCAGAAAGGTTCTCACATGTGTGGAATAGTTGGATATGTGGGCCACGGCAGGGCGCTGGACGTGCTCATAAGCGGCCTGAAAAGGCTTGAATACAGAGGTTATGATTCCGCGGGGTACTCCCTGCAGACCGACCACTCCCTTCTTGTGAGAAAGTGCGTGGGGAGGGTTTCAGACCTTGAAAAGATGGACACCGGCAACGCCGGGGACGCCACCACCGGCATAGCCCACACAAGGTGGGCCACCCACGGGGAGCCCTCACAGATCAACGCACATCCCCATGGGGATTCCTCCGGGAGGATCTCCCTGGTTCACAACGGCATCATAGAGAATTACAAGTCCCTGAGGGCGAAGCTGGAAGCCCAGGGGATAGAGTTCGAGTCTGAAACCGATACCGAGGTCCTGGCAAAGCTCGTGGGCACCGAGTACGACAAGGGCAAGGGTCTTTTCACCGCGGTGAAGGATGCACTGGCCAGGGTAAGGGGAGCCTATGGCATAGCCGTGTTAAGTGCCGACCAGCCATCAACCCTGGTTGCCGCCCGCTACGGAAGCCCCCTGGTGGTGGGCATCGGCGACGGCGAGAACATAGTGGCAAGCGATGTGGCAGCCATAGTATCCCACACCAGGAACGTGATCTACCTGGAGGAGGGCGAGATGGTGGAGATAACCACACTGGGCATCTCCTCGAACTCATCGGATCCCCGTATGACCAGAGACCGCATCCAGCATGTGGACTGGGACCTGAGCGAAATAGAGAAGGACGGCTTCGACCACTACATGCTGAAGGAGATCTACTCACAGCCGGAGTCACTCCGGAACGCCTTCCGCGGAAGACTGGACCTGGGCGAGGGAACCGCCCATCTGGGTGGTCTGAACATGACGGACAGCGACATGAGGGCGGTGAAGAGAATAGTGATAACCGCCTGTGGAACCTCATGGCACTCCGGTCTCATAGGCAAGTACATCATTGAGAACCTGGCCAGGATACCGGTGGATGTGGAATACGCAAGCGAGTTCAGATACCGTGACCCGGTCCTTGAAGACGGCACCGTGATGTTCGTGATCAGCCAGAGCGGTGAAACCGCCGATACCCTGGCGGCCCTGAGACTGGGAAAGCAGAGGGGAATAAAAACCTACGGAATAGTGAACGTGGTGGGCTCCACCATTGCCAGGGAAACCGACGCCGGGGTCTACATCCATGCCGGGCCGGAAATAGGAGTGGCTTCCACCAAGGCCTTCACCAGCCAGACCATGATACTCTCCCTGATAGCACTGGCCCTGGGCAGGGCAAAGGGAACACTGACCAAAGAGGAGGGGAACGTCATCTGCCGGGATATCATGGAGATCCCCGGCAAGGTGGAGTCCATACTCCAGGGCAGCGCCTACATAATGGAGATAGCCAGGCAGTTCACCTATGCGGGGAACTTCCTTTATCTGGGCCGGGGGGTGAACTATCCCGTGGCCCTGGAGGGCGCGCTGAAGCTGAAGGAGATAAGCTACATACACGCCGAGGGATACCCGGCTGCGGAAATGAAGCACGGTCCCATAGCCCTCATCGACGACCTCATGCCGGTGGCGGTGATCGCCGTGAAGGACGCCGCCTACGAGAAGGTCATATCCAACATTCAGGAGGTAAAGGCCCGGCGGGGAAGGGTGCTTGCCATCGCCACTGAAGGTGACATTGAGATGCAGAGCACCGCGGACTGGGTGCTGGAGATACCACCCGTGGCGGACATACTGGTTCCCCTGCTTTCAGTGATCCCCCTTCAGCTTCTTGCCTATTATGTGGCTGTGGCCAGAGCCTGCGACGTGGACAAGCCCAGGAACCTGGCAAAAAGCGTAACAGTGGAATGAAATGACAATGTACGCTGTTCCCGGGCACAGTGAATGGGGAATGAACTGAAGAAACTGCCGGAACTGATCCACTGGAGCGGCATAAAGGGTATTTTTCACACCCTGGGCAAGACCCTGGGCACCTTCTTCCATTCCATGTACGTGGAATGGAGCAGGGATGACATCTACTTCGGCGCAGCGGCCATTGCCTTCAACATAATGGTTACGCTGATTCCCCTGGCGGTTCTTATCTTCCAGCTGAGCGCCCTGGCGGTCACAGGAGACATTTCCATCAGGGAGGAGTTCATTAACTGGCTCACCGAGCTGAACCCCTTCGTTCCCGAATCTGTCATAGCCGACCTCGAGGGTGCGGTCCTCAGAAGCAGCTCCACGATAAGCATAATAGGTTTCGTAACTCTGCTGTGGCTTGTGAGTCGGCTGTTCGGAACCATCAGAACAGCCCTTGACAAAATATTCCAGGCCCCGGGTCGGCATGTTGTCTGGGGAAAGCTCTATGATTTCCTTCTGGCAATTCTTGTGGCGGTGTGTTTCGTTCTGGCGGCGGTTTTCAGCATAGCAGCGGGACTGGCGGCGGATTCACCGGTGGGGGAATTCCTTACCTCCGTTCCTGTTATAGGCCACGCCCTCAGCGGGTTTTTCGCCAGCGTACTCAGCGGCACCTTCACCTTCCTTGTGTTCTTCCTGCTCTACTGGGCAGCCCCCAACAAGACCATGTCCGTGAGGCTGTGTGCCATAACCGCGGTTCTGGCAATGGTACTTTCCACCGCGGGAACGAAGCTTTACATGTGGACGGTGAGCGCACCGGACTGGGGCGTGGTTTATGGTTCCTTCATAGGCATCATGGCCACTGTTTTCTGGCTGTATTGGCTTTGTGTGATCTTCATAGGGTCGGCGGAGGCCACGTCGGTGGCCCACAGAATGCGCCTCATGTCTAAACGGAGAACTTGATCTCCAGTATGTCTCCGTCCTGAACGGTGTAGTCCTTCCCCTGGAGGCCTATCTCACCGGTTTTCCTCAGTTCGGTCTCGTCCGGGGTTCTATGAAAGACCTCAAAGGGGATCACCTGTGCCCTTATGAACCCCCGGGCCAGGTCGGAGTGGATGGTTCCCGCGGCATCCAGAGCGGTGCTTCCCCTTTTTATGGGCCATGCCCGCACCTCGTCCCTTCCCATGGTCAGGAAGCTGATCAGGTCGAGCAGGGAATAGGCCTTTTCCAGAAGTCTGTCTATTCCCGGAGCGGAAAAGCCCATTGATTCCAGGTACTCGCCCCTTTCATCCGATGGGATATCGCAGAGTTCCAGCTCGAACCCGCTGTCGATCCCCAGGAAAACACCCCCGTGTTCCGCCACCACACCCTTTACCTCTTCCTCCGGGGAAACGCCTTCACCGGCTCTGTTGGAAACCACAAGAAGGGGCTTCAGGGATGCCAGTGCGTATGGGGAGAGCATATCGGCCTCCTGTTCCGTGAGGTCCATGAGCCGCAGGGGGGTCTCGTTCTCAAGGAGCTCGAGGGTCCTTTCCAGAAGCCGTGCTTCCGATGACTTCCCCCTGCTCTCCTTGCGAAGCCTCTCTATCCTCTTCTCGGCGATTGCGAAGTCGGATATCATCAGCTCCGATTCATTCTGAAGGAAGGCTTCCGTGAGGTTGCCCAGGGCATAGTTGTCCAGAACGAAGGCAAGGGCGGTGGCCTCCTTGAGCCTTCCCAGGTTCTTCGGGCTGAACGCCGGTGACGGGATGTCGGTGAAGGAAACGCTGGCCCTTACCACGCTGGCCGGCTGCCAGTGTTCCGTGAGGAAATCGACCCGGGGGTCGGGAACATGAACGGTGAGGGGTTTGCCGGTGTCCGCTTCCGGACTTCCCGCCAGGGCTCTGTACAAAGTTGACCTTCCGCAGCCGGGCTGCCCGGCGAGTGCAATTTTCATGTTCATAACCCCCGGATGGAATATTGTTTTACCGAAGGCCTAATCTAAGTGATTCGGCTATTCGGTGAACACTCTTACCGTATCGCCGTCGGCGCTGTCCACATTCACCTCAAGTTCCCTGAGGGCCTCTATGAGTTCCTCGGTGGGAAGGTCTCTAAGGGTGGAGAGGTCTATTCCATGGTCTTTCACAGCGTCGGCGGCGTCTGCGGGCATCAGGGCGGACAGTTTGATCCCTGTCCTTATGAGGCTCATGGGAACCTTGACGTTCACCTTGTCGCCATCGGAGCTGTCAACCACCACCCGGAGGTATCGGGGCATCCCCTCGGTGGTTTCCACGGCTTCCCGTGAAGGAGTTTCCGACCTTTCGGAAACGTTAACCTTCTCCAGCAGGGCGGAGGCTTCGTCGGCGGTGATCTTGCCCTCGGCGAGCATTTCGAGGATCTTCATTCTTGAGTTGTTCATTTTTCAGCTCCCTTACACGAATGAGAGATAGACGCCATGGTCATCTCTGCTGTTTACATCGACCTTCAAACCATGAAGCGAAACGATGATCCACCAGGCCAGATGGGCGTTCCGCAGCAGTTTCCTTTGATCGGACCTGGGAAGGAACGGTGAGATCAGTATGGCCAGGGGGACCAGGGGAATGAGAAGAAGCCACAGAAGGAACCAGGGGAGGGGGATGGGAACCTTACCGACCTTTACTATGAGAAAAAATGCAGGCATCACAGGACCTCCAGAGCCTCTTTGACTGAGATCTCCCCCCGCTTGAGTTTCTCGAGGGTGGTTTCAGGCAGTGGGTTCATGCTCATTCCCCTGTTAAGCTTGTCCACCAGCTTTTCCAACCTGGCCCTGGCGGTGGGGTAGCTTACGCCAAGGGCTTCCTGGAGTTTCTTTATGGAACCGTAGCTTCTGATGAAAGCTATCCCCAGTGCAAGGTCCTCGGAGGACAGCCCCGCCAGGGGATCCATCTCGAAATGCCCTTCAAGGGAGAGGTCGCATACCCGGCAGTGGAGTTTTACCGGAACCATGTTCCTTCCGCAAGAGGGGCACCTGATATCACCAATATTCATTCCAACCTCCATTTCGTTAATTGTAATATAAGAAAAAATTAAGAATGTCAAGGTTTGAATTGAGAAAATTCAGTCTGAGTTCCTTCGTCCCCTGTCATTGACCCGGCGGGGAAATTGTTGCCTATTTAACGTATAATGTTGGGGAAGGAACAAGGAGGGAATTAATGGCTGTTGTTTCGGTGATTCTCGGTGGCGGCAGGGGTACAAGGCTCTTTCCTCTAACCCTCCACAGGAGCAAGCCGGCTGTGCCCATCGGCGGGAAGTACAGGCTCATAGACATACCCGTATCCAACTGTGTGAACAACGGAATAAGGAAGATACTGGTACTTACACAGTACAACAGCGAAAGCCTCAACCGACATGTGGGCCAGACCTACAGGTTCGACAGGTTCTGCGACGGATTCGTATCCATACTGGCCGCGGAGCAGACCCCGGAGAACACCAGCTGGTTCCAGGGAACCGCCGACGCGGTGCGACAGGGTCTTGTTCACATCCTTGCCCAGTGTCCGGAGATGGTCCTTATCCTCTCCGGCGATCAGCTCTACCGCATGGATTTTTCCAGGTTCATCAGGGACTTCATCGATTCTGGTGCTGATATCAGCATAGCCACGAAGCCGGTTACCCCAGGGGAAGCCCCGGGGCTGGGAATAATGCAGGTGAACACCGCGGGAAGGATCACCGGGTTCGTGGAAAAACCCTCACCGGAGCTTCTCCCCGGACTAACAAGCGACCAGAAGGGCATAAGCGAGGACAAACCCTACCTGGGAAGCATGGGCATATACCTTTTCAAGCCGAAGGTGCTCAGGCGGATCCTCCTCGACGAGTACCGTGACAAGACCGATTTCGGCAAGGAGATCATTCCCGGGGCCATCGGACGCTACCTGGTAACTTCATATCCCTTTGACGGATACTGGTCGGACATAGGCACCATCAGAAGCTTTTTCAGGGCCAACATCGACATGGCCATGCCCGATCCCCCCTTCGATCTTTACACAAGGTTCGTGCCCCTCTACACCCGGGCCAGGTCCCTGCCCGGAGCCCGGCTTCGGAATTGCACCCTGGACAACGCCCTCATATGCGGCGCGTCGGACATAAGCGGCTCTTCAATACGGAATTCCGTGGTGGGCATAAGAAGCTACATAGGGGAGGGAAGCACGGTCACCAACTCGATCCTGATGGGGGCCGACTTCTGGCGGGGGCATCAGAAGGATCTGGAAGAGGGCGGCTCCGGTGTTCCCACACTGGGGATAGGCAGGGGCTGTGTTATAAACAACGCCATACTCGACAAGAACGTCAGGATAGGAAACGACGTTAAACTGGTGAACGAAAGTGGTATAGAAACCATGGACGGAGATGGCATCTACATCCGCGACGGGATAATAGTGATCCCAAAGGGGGTATCGGTTCCCGACGGAACAGTGGTTTAGCCCTGTTCGTTCAGGGCCTCCAGAAGCCGTCTTACCAGTTCCTTTTCGTCGGGGATCTCATCGTAATCCAGTGTTACCGATGACATGGCGTCGATATAGGATCTGATGATGGAGGCCTTTGTGATTCGCTGCTGTCTGTTGCTCTTTGACCGGTTGGTTGAAATGGTCCTCACTATTCTGGTCAGCAATTCCTCCTGGTCGGGGGTTACCGGCACGGTGAGCCGCACGGAAGGAGTGGATTGTTCCTCGATGTCCGTGATGCTGTTAACGAGACCCCTGGGCTTGTCGCTGTTAGCCATCATGATACCTCCTGTGAACCAAAGATACATTTTTCAAAGGTGGCGTCAAGAGAAAATATGAAATTCATTACTTATGAAATTGGGGTATTGACGCAGGGTTTGCATATCGCTAGGGTATTAGCACAGTTAGAATAAATGGGTCCTTTATTTGGGACTGACCGGATTCCGGAGGTGATCTGATGATGTTTCGGAGTCGATTGCAGGGAGGGGAGACATGCTGATCTTTGGTGGGTCAGGAAAGTCATCCGTCGGCCTTGATATTGGTAGTCACTCGATTAAGGTTGTAGAGCTGGCCCGTTCAGGTAAGGGCCTGAAGCTAAGCAAATACGCCGTTGTCGAACTGACACCTGGAACAGTGGTTGACGGAGAGGTTGTCAACAGGGATCATCTTGTGGAATCCATCAGGGATGCCCTGGCAAAGGCTGGTATAAAGACCAGAACGGTCAGTTCGGCCGTTTCCGGAAGAAGCGTTATAGTCAGAAGAATTCCCATGGAGAAAATGACCGAGGCACAGGCCAGGCAGGCCATCCACTGGGAAGCCGAGCAGCACATACCCTTCAGGGTGGACGAAGTCAGCATCGACTTCAAGATACTGAATGAGGAATCCGCTCCGGGGCAGATGGAAGTGCTGCTGGTGGCGGCGAAGAAGGAGGTCATTCATCTTCACCGGGGCCTCATTCAGGGGCCGGTATCAGGACCTCCGCCGTTGACCTTGAACAGTTCGCCCTGCTCAGGGCGTACCAGAACTCCTACAATCCCCCGGAGGACCAGTGCGTTACGATCCTCAACGTGGGTTCCGACAACACGAACCTGGTGATAGTCAAAGGCGGTGTACCGAGCTTCAACCGCGACCTCGCCCTGGGAGGCGGCAGGTTCGTTGAGGCCATACAGAGATCCCTGGGTCTCGACTACACCACCGCCGAGGCGGTCCTCAGGGGCAACCTCCCGGAGGGTGTCTCCGAGATCGATGTAAGGAACGCTGTGAGCAGCGTTCTGGAAGAGCTCTCAACCAGCGTGCGCAGGTCCTTCATCAGCTTCCAGGCCTCAGGCGAGAGCAGCCGGATAGACAAAATGCTCATAAGCGGTGGCTGCTCCCTCATGGCGGGTCTCTCGGAGACCCTCAGCGAACATCACGGGCTGCCGGTTGAGAATTTCGATGTTCTGGGAGACATGCAGATAGACGGCACCCTGGCGGTGGACGACAGCGAGAGAAAGAGCATAGAAGCGGTTATCGCCGTGGCGGTGGGCCTTGCCCTGAAAGCCTGGAGCCCGGCGATCTCGACATCGACATACTGCCACCCGAGGAGAAAATAAAGAAGTCACGAAGGGCGGCAAGCGCCTCACCGGTAATGACGGTACTCAGCTGGGCACCATTAGCCCTCATCGTGGTGGGTGTGATAGTTCTTTTCATCCACTACGGCGGGCTTACCAGCCACCGGGACCAGCTCGACAGGGAGATATCCGAGAAAACAGCGGAGATCCAGAGCATGCAGCAGCAGGTCTCAAGACAGCAGGAGCTGAACGCGCTGGAGGCCCAGCTCAATGCCAAGCGGGCGGCGGTGAACAGCCTTTCGGTGCGTCAGAAAAGCACTGTCTACATCCTTGAGTACCTGGTGAGGGCCCTCTATCCGGAGCAGACAGAGTTCGCCGAGGAAGCCGGAAAGACCATCTATCTCACCGAGCTTTCCCTGGGCGAGGGAACCATGCACATATCGGGCATAGCAAGGACATGGGGCGACATCGTCGCCTTCCAGACAAGGCTTGAGGAAACGATGCCCGACGGGAACAACCCGCTCTTCCTTCTTCAGGACTATGGACAGAACTATAACGTGGCACCGGTTATCGACGCCGCAGGCGGCGAGACGCGGTATCAATTCAGCACAGAAATAGGCGTGAACACCGCTTCACTTGAACCGCTTGTCGGCGATTACGCCGGAATCTGATAGGGGGTATCATGAAAAAGACGATACTTGCACTGGTCGCATTGAGCACGCTGGCGGCACTGAGCGGTTGCGACCCGTTCGGTTCGGAGAAGACCATGTCGTACATAACCGGCACCATCTACACCGATCCGGCAATGACCATCCCCGCCGAGGGGGTGGGTGTGGAGCTGGTGGTTGATCCGGACAGCTCCGTATTCTATTCCCAGACCGTTTTTACCAACTCAGCGGGTAACTTCTTCATGGAGATCCAGTTCTACCCGGAGCTTCCCGACGAGGAAACCGGCTCGGGTTACACCCTTCCCACCCAGGGAAAAGCCGGTCTCACCGCCCACTACGATGGAGCCATCTATGTTTACAGGACCCTCGACGAAGGCTTCATGCTCTCCGCCGGTGATACCCTCTCGGTATGGCCGGTGTCTCTGTCTTCCTTCGGCAAGGGCGGTTCCCGATGAAAATGGGAAATAACGAAACGGAACCCGGAAAGGAGGCTGAAATTGGCTGTTGATTTTCGGGATCCCCGTCTTCTCAGGTTCATAGTGGGAATCATCCTGCTGGCGGCCCTGGTTTTCAGTTACTTCAACTTTTTCGCATCCGGCGTGAACGCCGAGATCGAAGAGAGGGAGCAAACCCTCGACGCGAAGGAAATGGAACTAAGGAACCTCCAGGGGCAGAGCACCGACGACCTGGCAATGATGGGGCAGAGGATAGAGATGTACAACCAGGAGCTGGAGGAACTCGACAGGTTCCTTCCATCCCAGTACAGCCAGGAAGATGTTTTCACCATGCTCACCGACTACGCCGCCGCAAGCGGCCTGCAGATCATCACACTGGTACCCATGGCCCCGGCCACCGAAGGCGAGTACAACATCTATAACTGGCAGCTAACCATGACCGGAAGGTTCCACAGGCTGGGGGTTTTCTTTGACCAGCTCACCCAGCAGCCCATGATGAGCTCAGTGAGCAACCTTCAGGTCCATCAGCTGAAGGCAGCCGAGGGCAAATTCGACAACATTGAGACAACATTCACATTCTCGGCCTATGTTGAGCCGTAAAGAGGAAGGAGGGTTGAACAGATGCACATCAGTAAACTGATCACAGTATCAGCTGCTCTGGCCGTAGTCCTCTTCCTGGTGTCGGCCGGGTGCGGGAAGGATGCTGCTGATCGTCTCGAGGCCTCCAGCGGAACTGTACTCATAGAGGACAGTCCCCCGGTTTCCGGATGGCTGGAGGTGGTTCTTCCCGGTACGCCGGTTGCAATGGACGGCTCCGGAGAGGACCTCTGGATACTTGCAGAACCCGGTGTTCTCATGAACTGGAACACCGAAACATGCCGCTGGAGCTCGGTGGAGGCGGAAGACGCCTTCGCCATAGCATCCCTTGAACATGGGGCCGCCATGCTTACCCCCGGCGGTGTCGGTGTTCTCGAGGCCGGCGAGATAACGGAATATCAGTTCGAGGAAACCGACGTGCCCCTGGCTGTCTGCGGCACCCCGGAAGGGGCAGCGGTGCTGTTCACCGACGGCACGGTGGCAGTTCCCACGGAGGGTGAACTCTCCAGGGTGGCTGAATCCACCGGCAGAACCCCGGTGGGCGGCATTCATCACTCATCCGGCATTCTAGCCTGGATGAACGGCGACGGCACCGTTTCCCTCTTCACAATGGCCGACGGTCTTATGAGGGATGTCACCCTGCCCCAGGGTGCCAGGATGGTCTCCATTGAAGGGCAGCAGCTTTTCGCCGACTGCGGAGAAGGTGTTCTGAGATATACGGAAGAGAACACCTGGGAGGATTTCTTCCCGGGCTCCCTGGCCGGCGGTGGAGTTGTAACCATGCAGAGCGGTATCTGGGAGATCGGCGGGGAAAGTCCCCTGGCTTCCGGTCTCTCCCAGGAGCCTGAAAGGGTTTGTGTTCTCGCCGACGGCACCGTTTGGGCCATGGCTGAACAGGGCCTTGCGGTGTGGGGTGAGATCGGTTCGGTGGAAACAAGGCTTTCCGAGGCGGATGTCCACCGGATGACACTCAGAATGGCCGGACAGAGCTCCTCGGGTTCAGGGTCAGGCCAGGATGTTTCATCCCCTCAGGTTTCCATGGGGGGCGTTTTCCGCATCTATGAGTCCGTGTCCAGCAGACCGGATCCCTTCACTGAGTTCCCCACCGCCAGAAGGGATCTCAGACGCACACTCGAGGATCTCACCATAGAGGAGCTTCACCTGGTTGGAATAACCCTGGACGCCTCCGGCGGAAACCAGGCCATGGTGGAGGACGCTAATGGAGTCGCGTATGTGCTCAGGGAAGGCACCACACTCCGTAACAACACAAGAATAGCAGAAATATCAGGTAATGAAGTTATCGTAGTTCAAGAGGTTACTGTCGGATCGGAGGATGATATCGGAGGCACTACCTCCATACCAACGATATTCTCCATGCGACTCCATGAAGAAGGTGGTCTGTAATGCGTATGATCGCTATTATCCTGCTGGTGCTGGCTGTGCCGGTGATGGCCTACCGGGTAACGGATATCTCGGTTGTGCCAAGCGGCGACCGCAGCCAGGTAACCATCATAACCGATGGTCCCATCAGTTATGAGAAGTTCCTCCTCACCGACCCCATGAGGGTGGTGATCGATCTGGGAGACGCCCTCCATGCCCTTCCCGCAACCGACTTCGCGGTGAGCAGGGGCGGAGTGAACTCCATCAGAACCAGTCAGTACAAGGCTCCCCCCGACGGCATCGTAAGGATCATCGTGGACGTGAACGGTGAGCTGATGAACTACAGCACCTCCCTCCAGGAGGACAACCGTCTTGTTCTGATGCTGAACACCGACCCCGCGGGAACACCCTTCACATCCTGGAGCGCGTCCTCACAGGAAGTTCAGCCCGTTGTGGGGGCGGGTAATGTTCCCCCCCTCTCAAATCCCACCGGTGGAAGCCTTTCCGGCTCCGTCGGTGGAACGGTTTCCGTTACCCAGGGCATACAGGTATCCGAGCCTAACCGGGTGGTGGAGGACGGCTTTCCCACCGAATGGCGTGGAACCGGGGGCAGACGGATAACCATCGATGTGGTGGATGCCGAGATAAGAACGGTGATGCGGTCCATAGCCGATGTAAGCGGCATGAACATCGTGATCCCCGAAACCTACCAGGGTACCGTGACCGCAAGGCTGAGGAACATAGGGTGGAGGGACGCCCTAAGGGCAATACTCGACTCACAGGAACTCATGGCCACCATGTCCGGCAGCAACACCATAAGGATAATGCGCAGGGAGGATTTCTACACCGAGATCAACCAGATGGCGGTGAGCGAATCCGAAAGGGAAAACCTTCAGGATCTCCTCACCGAGGTTTTCATCATCAGGTACGCCCAGGCGTCGGATGTTCAGAGCGCCACCCAGTCGGTCCTCACCGACAGGGGCCAGATCTCCGTGGACACCCGGACCAACTCCCTGATAGTGTCCGACATTCCCAGAAAGCTCAACGAGATAGGAAGGCTTCTTCCCATTCTCGACAGCCCCACCGCCCAGGTGATGATAGAGGCCAAGCTGGTGGAGATAGATGCCAGCGCCTCCAGGGAGTTCGGCATAGACTGGAGCGTGGGCAACCTGGCACGGACCGACAACCTGACCCACGCAGGTATGGAGACCAACCTTGCGGTTGGCTCACCCACCGGCTCGGTCCAGTTCGGTCACATAACGGACATACTGGACCTGAACGCCACCATCAGCTACCTCGAGCAGACCAACCAGGCCCACATACTGTCCGAACCCCGTATAGCCATCTGCGACAACATGACGGGAAGGGTGCTCAGTGGAAAACAGGTTCCCCTTACCTCCGGGACGCCGACGGCAACACATACGTCCAGCTATACGATGTGGGCGTGAGCCTCGAGGTTACACCACACATCAACGCCGACAACAATGTTACCCTCGAGCTGAACCCCATTGTAAGCGATCTCTCAGGTGAGGCAACCGCATCCGAGCAGCCCATTATCCTCACCCAGGAGGCCCACACCACACTGATGATAGACGACGGCGCCACCGCGGTGATAGGCGGTATCATGAGGAGCAAGACCACCAATGTGCAGAGGAGGGTCCCCATACTTGGGCACATTCCCCTGCTCGGGGACTGGCTCTTCACATACAACTCCACGAATGAAGAGACCAGCGAGCTGGTGATCTTCGTAACTCCGCACATAATCCGCCCCTACTAGCGGAGAGGCATTTTGCTGAGAATAGGGCGGGGGATCTGGCGAGGCCAGGTCCTCCGCCCTGATCTGAAGGGTGTCAGACCCACCCCGGCAAGGGTTCGTGAAGCCTTATGAGCATTCTCGCGGCAAGGGTCGCAGGCGCCTGGTGTGGGACCTTTTCTCCGGAAGCGGAGCCTTTGGAATAGAGTGCCTCAGTTGCGGGGCAGGGGAGGCGGTCTTTCTTGACAGCTCCCCGGTGAATCATGCCGTAATACGCCGATTTTTGAAGGAAAGACCCGGTGAATACCGCTTCAGCACAGTTCGCGGCAGGCTTCCCGGGGCGCTGAAGAAACTGTCATCCACCCCGGACATCGTTTTCATGGACCCACCATACGATTCTTCTTGTATATATTCATGGATAAAGGAAACCAGCTGGTCTTCGGTGGTGGTTCCCGGGGGTGTGGTAGTGGCCGAATCCGGCGGGGAGGAATTCCCCGAAAACTGGGAGCACAGGAAATACGGAGACACACACATACACATACTGGAAGTGTGAATTGAAGGATTTGAAAGTTGTTTATCCGGGAACCTTCGACCCTGTGACCGGGGGGCACCTCGACATAATCAGACGGGCGGGAAAGATATTCCACGAGGTGGAGGTTGCGTGGTGCGCAGAAGCACGAAATCAATGCTCTTCGATACCGATACCAGGGTCCGTCTGGTGGAGGAGTCACTTGGGGATCTATCCCTGGAGGGTAACTTCACCGTTACCAGCTTCGACGGCCTGCTGGTGGATTACATGCGCCAGAATGGGTATTCGCTGTTCATCAGGGGGCTCAGGGCAAACTCCGATTTCGAGTACGAGTTTCAGATGCAGCTCATGAACAGAAGGCTCGCCCCGGAGATAACCGGCATATACATGATGCCCTCCGAGACCAACATGTACCTCTCTTCCACCGTGGTAAAGGAAGTGGCAATGTTCGGAGGCGATCTGGATAAAATGGTTACGCCCTCTGTTGAAAAGGCACTCAAGAATCACTACCGGAGGAACCTATGAAATACTCTGTGAAAGCTTCCAGCCTCGAGGGTTCTGCAACGCTTCAGTTCACCGCAAAGGCCGCTGCCATGAAGGCCGGGGGAGCCGATGTGGTGTCCCTGACCGCCGGGCAGCCCGATTTCCCCTCACCTCCGGCGGCCCTCAGGGCGGCTGAGAGGGCCATGGCCCAGGGCAAGACCCTCTACACCCCCAGCGCCGGTATCCCGGAACTTCGCCGGGCCGTGGCGGAAAGGTGGTCTCAGAGACACGGCATCGATTACGCCATGGAGAACGTAGTGGTTTCCTGCGGGGCGAAACACAGCATCGCCAACCTCCTGGAGGCCGCGGTGAACCCCGGCGACCGGATACTGCTTCCCAGGCCCTACTGGGTCAGCTATCCTCAAATGGTTCTCAGACTGGGAGGAGTTCCCGTCTATCCGGAACACCAGGGCATGCTGATAACCGGGGAAGATGTGAGAAAAGCCTCAAGGGAAGGCGCAACTGGAATGATCTTCAACTCACCCTGCAACCCCTCCGGACTGGTGAACTCCGTGGATATGGTGGATGACATAGCAGCTGCCCTGGGTGAGACCGGCATGTGGGTAATTAGTGACGACATATATGAAGACCTCTATTACGGTCCCGGCCCCCTTCCCCACATTCTGGGGGCGGATCCCGGCCTGAAGGATCAGGTGGCGGTGGTGAGCGGGGTCTCAAAGACCTACGCTATGACCGGGTGGAGAATAGGCTTCGCCCTGGCGAACACCGAATGGATCGGAATAGCCGGAAGGATCCAGGCCCACACCACATCAAATCCCTGCTCAGTTTCCCAGTACGCCTCCCTGTCGGTTGTCCAGGGAGATGCGGAGGCCGACAGGATACGGATGTTCAACGCCTTCAAAAGAAGACGGGACCTTATCTGCGACCTCCTGGAAGGGGTGAAGGGCATCGAGTTCCAGCGACCGCAGGGGGCCTTCTATGTGTTTCCAAGGGTATTGACCGACGCTCCCATGGACTCACGCCGGTTCTGCCTTGAACTCCTTGAGAGTGGGGGCTGGGAACCATACCTGGAAGCGCCTTCGGCACAGAAGGTTTCATAAGGCTTTCTTTTGCCGCCTCCGATGATGATATTGTTGAAGCGGTGAAAAGACTGAACAGTTTTCTAGAACGGGGAGATTTCAGATGATCGTAACCTGCCCAAACTGCAGCAAGAAATACCAGATTCCCGAAGACAAGCTGGCGGGCAAACCAAGAAGGCTCCGGTGCAAGAACTGTCGAGAGGTGTTCATAATCCATCCGCCAAAGCAGGGAGAAGAGAAATCCTCCCCGGAAGCGGCGGTGGATGAGAGGGCGGCCAGGTTCGCAAGGTTCTGGCCTCCGACATGCTTATCTACAACAAGAGCGCAGTGGAGCAGGCCCGTGAGACGGGGAACCTGCTGGAAACCATGGCCGGCGAGGTGGAGCGTTCCTGGCAACTGTGGAAAAGCCGTTTCCCCGAGGCCGCAGGCAGCGAAGAGGGGGTAAGGCTGTTCCGGGAGTCCCTCACCGAGATACTGGCCGATGGCGGAAGCCAGTTCGACGACTGGAGCCCCGAGTAGGCTCAGGCCTCTTCGATGGCCTTCTTAAGGCACCTGAAGATTATGTGTGTCAGGATCATGTGGACATCCTCTATCTGCTGCATGTCCTTTGAGGGGACCACTATGGCGTCCTCGGCGTTCTCCAGGGCATTGCCGCCGTCGAAACCCGAGAACAGCACGGGGGTCGCGCCGGCTTCACGGGCAATCTTGAAGGCGTTTATCACATTGGGGCTCATTCCGCTTCCGGAAAGCCCTATCACCACATCCCCCTTTTCCACCAGATTCCTCAGCTGTTCCCCGAAGGTGTTGGTGTAGTCGGTATCGTTTGCCCAGGCTGTGAGCAGGGGAATGTTCTCCGCCAGAGAAATGGCCTTGAGCCTTGGTTTGCCCTCCACTGCGGTACCCTTTGAAAGATCGCACACGAAGTGTGCGCTGGTGGAGCTTCCCCCGCCGTTTCCGAAAACGAAAACCCTCTTCTCATGGGAGTAGGCTTCGAAGATCAGAGTGGTTATCCGCTGGATCGATTCCGGAGGGATCTTCAGCACGAGTTCACTTACCTGTCCGAGATATTCCTGAATGCCGTCTACCATTTTCATTCTCCAAGCAGTGTTAGATACTTGTCTTCCCGGAGTACCACCGGGAACGGAGACCCCCGGGAGCACCAGGCAGTTCTTCAGCCTGCACTGTGAACCTACCGATGCTCCGTCCATTATAACGCAGTTCTCGAATTCGCAACCCTCTCCGGTTGTACAGTCCTTTCCCAGCCAGAAAGTTCCCCTGAGCACCGTATTTTCTGGCATGGCACTTCTCCGCAGGATGCCGTCGGGGGGGTACCGGAAGGTGGGGCCAGGGTGTTACCGCCTTCCTCAGGATATCGTGAAAGGTCCTGAGAATGCTTTCCCTGTCCAGTACTTTTCTCCAGTATCCCGGAAGAAGAAAAGCGAAGGTCCTTTCCGGTATGACAGGGCTTCGGGGGTGGAAACCGCCATCCCCCACCCAGACCAGACCGGAGAAACAGAGGTTCGTCAGGGCGTTATCCGGTGCCGGGTTGTCTTCAGCGGTCTGTACCGCACCCCTGGAATCGGTGAGGACCGCTGTGTGCAGCCAGGGTCTGCCGGAGCAGGCAAGGGAAACCGCTGAGATCGCCTTTGCGGCAATGGCCTTCTTTCTCAGAAGAACCGGCGACTGCCTCGTGATAACTGATTCAAATGCGGCTATCCAGTCCTTTCCCAGCAAGGGTCTGGCACGGGAATACTCAGCCCTGGTGACCAGGGGGCATTCCCCCGGGGAATCGGTGTATATCTCATGGATCCCGAAACCCCTCAGATGAAGGGCAAGGTCGTTCAGGGGAGAAGTTCCGCATACTTCCTGCAATCCGGATGATCCATCCCTGAAGATGAAACCCTTCACCCTTCGTACACTCCGTATCTGATCAGTCCACTGCCCCTTTTCAAGAACCTGGCCAGTTCGTAGAGAAAACGCTGAAGACCTGCCCTGAAGTAGATGAACCTTCCTATGGTTTCCAGGGGGCCACCCTTCCTGATAACCGGGGGTCTGACGTGTCTTCTCACCGCGCCGTAGTTGCCGCTCTGCCTCCTTACCACGGTGAACCCTCCCTTCTTCAGGAAGGCGTCAAGTGTTCGGGGCTCAAAGAAATAGAGGTGGGCCGGTACCGCATCGGGGGTTATGGTGCAGGGCTTCATGCCCTTCAGAAAAGCCTCCGCCCGTTCCTCCCAGTGGGTGAGCTCCCATGGGCACTGAACCACCAGGACCCCCCCGGCGCAAGGACACGTCCGATCTCCCTGAGGGTGTCGAAGGGCCTGTGAAGGTGTTCCAGAACATCCAGAAGAAGCACCACGTCAAAGGAGCCTTCAGGAAAACCCGCATCCTCGAGGGAGCAGTTCTTCACCGGAAGCCCCAGTTCCTTCGAGGCGTAGCCGGCGGCAAGTGGACTAACCTCCACGCCGGTGACTGACCAGTTCTTTTTCCTGAGATGGTCGAGGAGAAAGCCATGGGCGCAGCCCACCTCAAGCAGTCCGCCGGATCCCCTGAATGGCTCCAGGTCACGGGCCCTCCTGTCAAAGAGCCTGGTGAAAATGTCGTTGTACTTCCGGAAGTTCTCCACATATCCTCCGTAGCCAACCTCGGCGCTGTCGTAGTACTCCTTGCTGTACATCTCCTCAAGGGCTTCCTCCACGGGCCTTTGGGAAAGGTAAATGAAACCGCATTTTCCGCAGCGGGATACGGGCCAGCTCCTCTGTGTGCTGAGATGAATCGGTTCATCAGCTCCGCAGAGCATGCATTCTACGCTTTCCCTTGGAAAATCAGCCCAGTCCAACGTCAACCCCTTGACGAATTGTCAACACTTGACACGCCCCTTATCTTTCCGGGAACCTTTAGGTCCACCGGCAATATATAGAGCGAACATCCGCCGGAAGAAACACCTTGCAGCGAAGGGTGCGGTGAAAATTGGCTACCAGAAGAACCGAAGGAAGATCCCTGGAACTCTATCTCAGGGAAATAGGAACCCGGGACACACTCACCTCCGAGGAGGAGGCCGACCTGGCAATGCGCATACGCGGCGGCGAGCAGGAAGCCTTAACGAGCTTACCGAGGCGAACCTCAGGTTCGTGGTCTCCATCGCCAAGCAGTACGCCAACCAGGGTGTTGCCCTGGAAGACCTCATCAACGAAGGCAACGTGGGTCTCATAAGGGCGGCAAAGGGTTTCGATGAAACCAAGGGCTGCCGTTTCATAACCTACGCCGTATGGTGGATTCGTCAGGCAATTCTTCAGGCCCTTGCGGAGCAGTCCAGGATCGTAAGGCTGCCTCTGAACCGGGTGGGGGAGCTCTACAAAATGGGCCGGGCCACCAGGGAGCTGGGGCATTCCCTGGGGAGGGATCCCTCCACATCCGAGGTAGCCGGGGAGCTGGATGTTTCCAGGGAAGAGGTCGAGGGCATGATGTCCATACACAGCACCCATCTTTCCCTTGACAGCCCGGTCTACGAGGGAAGCGACAAGACCTTCCAGGAAATGATAGCCTCCGAAGGGGGGGTAACACCCAATGAAGCCGTTCTCGTGGACGCGCTGAAAACCAGCGTGGATGACATGCTGGCCATACTCGATCACCGCGAGCGCACCATCATCCAGCTTTTCTTCGGCATTCAGACCGACAGAAGGCACACACTTGCGGAGATCGGCAGAACCATGGGCATCAGCCGGGAAAGGGTGAGGCAGCTCAAGAACCGTGCCATTACAAAACTCCACGAATCCAGTGACAGCGGCGCGCTGCTTCACTTTCTCAAGTAGCAACGCCCTGTCATGCTGAAGGGTTCAATAAGCTGGGTACCTGACAATCCCTCTTCCAGAAGAAAGAGCATGGTGCTCAACCCGGCGAAGGCCGGCTGGATCTCCCTCGTGTTCGTCGGGGTTCTCTGTCTTTTCATCGCCCTGGGCTACAACCTGGGAAAAACCTTCAGCGGCGATAAAAGGAATGAAGCCGACGGGGAGTACATAAGGCTCCAGGGAGAGCTCATTCAGCTCAACTCACGGGTAATGAACCTCCAGCAGAGCCTAGAGGAGATCGCCCAGCGGGAGGAGATAGCTTCATGGCAGCCGCTGACATGAATATCGACTTTTCCTTCTTCAGGAGCCGTTTCCCCGGGGACAATGAAGCAACGGACATCTTCCGCTACATCGACGACATCGATCTGCGCATAATCCTCTGCGAGAGGCTGGCTGAGGCCGAGAAGGCCGCATACGATTCACTGGCGGTCCTCCTGGTGGAAAAGGCCGACGAACTGAAGCACACCCCTTCCATCTGGCCGGTCAAGGGTATCTTCGTAAGTGATTTCGGAGCCCGGATCGACCCCTTCACCGGGGCGGTGAGGTATCACAGGGGGATAGACATCAGCGCCTGGACCGGAACATCCATAGTTGCCCCGGCCGACGGCGTTGTAACCTTCTGCGGCTGGAGCGGAGGCTGGGGGCTGAACCTGGTCATCAAGCACTCCGACCGCATATCCACCCGATATGCCCACTGTTCGGCCATCGATGTGGCGGTGGGGCAGAGGGTGCAGAGGGGTGATCTCATCGCAAGGGTGGGCTCCACAGGGCGTTCGGTGGGTCCGCACCTCCACTACGAGGTCCTTGAGAACGGCGTACAGATCGACCCCGAGGATTTCATCATACGGGCCGGCCCCGACGCCGCGGCCTTCTAACATGACCGGCCGGGGGCTCTGGAACCGTTACGCGGCATACTTCAACGCCGAGGAAGGAACCATTTTCCCCCATGATGCCAGGGAAATGGAATACTACAGGAAGCTCAGGAGCATCTACTCCGGTCCATGTCTTGAGATCGGCGCCGGTTCGGGAAGGCTTGCCCGAAGCCTTCTTCAGGATGGAACAACATACGCCATCGAGCCCAGTGACTCCATGATCAACTCCTGGAGCCCGCCGGATTCCCGGCTCGCCCTGAGGGTTCAGGGTACCGGTGAGGAGCTTCCCTTTTCACCGGGTTCCTTTCAGTTCGTCTGTTTTCCCTACAACGGTCTTCAGTGCGTTCTTGAGGTGTCCAAAAGGGCCGCGGTGGTCGCCGAGGCCTTCAGGGTCCTTTCCCCCGGCGGCGTGTTCGTGCTTGAGGTCAGTCCGGTGTTCGGAAGGCGGGGGGAGGAACCCCTCACCCAGCGCTACAGGGCGGAACTTCCCCACGGAAAGGGACTGATCCTTCGTGAACGGGTCAAGAGGTGCCCCGACACCGGCAATATTCAGTATCATATGTTCTATACGGCAACGGATACAGGCGGGGAAACCACCGAGGAGGTGGTTCTTGAGCTGGCGTCCCTGGGGATCGAGGAGCTGGGGAGGATTCTCAGGGAAGCGGGGTTCAACAGAATCCTATTCTATGGCGATTATGATCTTTCCCCGTATAACGATGAACTTTCACCCAGGCTTCTTGCCCATGCCGAGAAAGGGAAGTAGCAATGTTCCAGACCATTATGTTCCTTATGGCATCCCTCTTCCTCTCCCTTTCCGGCGAAGAGATCACCGATCCCAGGTATCCCTCGGTGTCTCCCTCCGGAGAGACAATGGTTTTCTGCTGGCGGGGTTCCCTCTGGGAAACCCATGTTTCCGGCGGGTCTCCGAGATGTCTCACACCGGGCAGTGGAAGGGTGAGCAACCCGTCCTACAGCCCCTGCGGCAGCATGATAGCCTACACGAACACTGTAACCGGAGCCGGTGATGTCTATGTTATGCCCGCCGGGGGAGGGGCCTCAGAAAGGCTCACATACCACGGCGGGGAAGACCTTGTGCTGGGCTGGAACGGTGAAGATGTGCTTTTCTCCTCATCCAGGGAGGGGGCGAGAACTGGCTCTGGAGCGTTTCCTCCTTCGGCGGAACTCCTTCCCTGTTCCTTGAGGCCTCGGTGCGGAATCTGTGCTTCACCCCGGACGGAATGGTATTCGAAAGGGGTTTACCCCTGGTGGAGAAGGCACTACGAAGGAAGCGCATCCAGTTCCCTCTGGCTCCTTGAGGATCACGGCTGCCTGCCGGTGAACCACCTTGAGAAGGACCAGCGCTGGCCCATGGCGGACAGAGAGGGAAACCTGTTCTATGTGATGGAGGACCAGGAGGGCAGCGACAGATTCTACGACTCCAGAGGCACGGCAGTTTCAGGACCTTTCCCCGGCGGAATAACCTTCCCTTCCACCGGCGGGGGTGGCTCCATCGTGGTTTTCGAGTCCGGGGGAGGCCTTCTGCGATGCTCCACCGAGGACTTCATTCCTGAAGAGATCTATCTGCCCGCCACGGTGGATCTGCCCTTTCCCGACGAAGAGCTTTTCTTCGCCGGGGTCTACACATCCGATTTCGCTGTGGAGCCCGACGGCGGATACATGATCATGGAAGCAGAGGGGGAGATCTATGCCGTTTCAATGGAGGAGGACGGCCCCGGTGACGCGGTGAGGGTAACGGACACCCCGCCCTGGAGAGCAGGCCCAGGATCAGCCCCGACGGCACCATGGTTCTGTTCCAGAGGGAGGAGAACGGCGGTGTGACCATTGTTATGGGCACAGTGGAAAACGAGGAGGGTGAACCTCCCGTTTTGGACATATGGGAGGTGCCCACAGGTCAGGATGTATCCCTTGAACCAGAGTGGTCTCCCGACGGGGACTTCTCTTTCCTAGACGGCGAGGGCAGGCTCTACGCCATGGATGTTCTGGGCGGCCGTTCAAGAAGGTTGTGCGACATCCAGGGAGTACTCCACCACAGCTGGTCCCCGGACTCCAGGTGGATCGCCTTCAGTACAACGGTGGAGGCACACAGGGAAGATGTTTTCGTGGTTTCCGCCAGGGGTGGAGAACCGCTGAACATCAGCCGTCACCCCAACGACGACTTCCAGCCAATGTGGCCCTCCGACGGCAGGAGGCTGGTATGGGCCAGCCGGACCGATGAGGGCGACTACCACATCGTGCAGGCCTGGTTCAACAGAGAGGACTGGGAGGCGGACGAAGAAGAGCGAGAGGAGCTTCTCGACTCCATCACAGGCATAGAAGAGGATGGTTTCGAAGACCTGTATTCCCGGGTGGAGGAACTCTGCACGGTGGAGGGCTACTACGATTTCTACGGAATGGCCCCCGACGGCAGGAAATTCTACTTCCCCGCCACGGATCAGTCCGGTCAGAAGGATCTCTGGAGCGTGGAATGGACTGGGGAGAACCTCCAGCGAGAGAGCTTCGGCGACTATTCCCCCACAAGGATACAGCCCACCGATCAGGATTCCGGCGGGGCGGTCTTCTATCTCAGCTACGGTTCTTCCTCCGTAACACCGATGGCGACCTGCTTGCATGGACCGCGCCCTGCTCCCGTTCCGTGAGCGAGCTTCAGAGGCAGAAGTTCTACAGTGCCTGGAGGATGCTCAGGGACAGCTTCTATGACTCCGGGATGCACGGGATCGACTGGAACGGAATGCTGGGGAAGTATGTTCCAAGGGCTTCCGCCGCAATGATAAACCAGGACTTCAACGATGTGGTGAGAAGGATGCTGGGTGAGCTTTCCGCCAGCCATCTGGGGATTTACGGGCCATGGGAGTACACCAGGGCCGCCTACACCGGCGAGACAGGTATTTTCACCGACAGCCACTGGAGGGGAGAAGGGATAAAGGTGGACAGTGTTCTGCCCATGTCCCCGGCTTATCTGGCTGGATTCCTGCCCGGTGACATTATTACCGCCGTGGACCGATCTCCCGTTGACAGGAACCACAACTGGTACGCCCCGTTCCGGAACACCGCCGACAGAGAGGTCGTCCTGAGCTTCATCAGGAATGGAGACCGCTCCAGTGTAAGGATAACTCCGGTTTCACAGTGGGATATATGGAGACTCACCTACAGGGAATGGGTGGAATGGAACAGAAGAAAGGTAAAGCACCTCTCCGATGACAGGGTGGGCTACCTCCATATCCCATCAATGAACCTTGAGTCGGTGGGAAACTTCAGGCGGGACCTTTACGCCCAGGGTCTGGGAAGGGATGCCATGATCATAGATGTCCGGGGGAACGGCGGCGGTTCCACCCACGACCAGATCCTCCAGAGCCTCTCCAGGGAAACCTACGCCCTGAGCCGGGACAGGAGTGGCCGCTCCAGCCTGGAGCCCCTCGGGGTCTACAGGAAACCCCTGGTTCTTCTGATCAACGAAACCTGCTACTCCGACGCCGAGATCTTTCCCGCAGCATGGAAGGAACTGGAGCTGGGCCCCATAGTCGGCAACACCACCTACGGTGCCGTTATAGGAACAGTTGATGTCCAGCTTGCCGACGGCACGGGATTCAGGCTTCCGGGAACCGGCTGGTACACCCTGTCCGGGGAGAACCTGGAGAACACCGGCGTATCTCCGGACATATTCGTTGTCGAGCTTCCCCGGGACGCCGGGGAGGGGATTGACAGACAGCTTCAGGAGGCGGTTTCCAGGGCTCTTCAGCTTCTCCAGTGAGAATGCGGGACTTCCCGGGGAGATGATCAGCATCATAGGGTGTCATTCAATACAGTGGTCATGTACAACGGAGGCCTTCTGATAGAGCGGGGATCCGCGTTTCAGGAACCATTGACTCGGGCCGGGTTTACTCTTAGTGTTAAGCAAACCCCGTGGCTTATATATATACAGGAGGTAAATATGATCAGGGTTCTTTCATTGCTGGCGATAATGGCTGTTACAGCTTATGCCGGAATGGTTTACAGGGCTCCTCAGCCCGTCGAGGCAGCACAGTTCATCGGCATGGACAACGGCCCGGTGGTGGAGTTCAATCTCACCGCCCTGGAAACCGTTTCCGATGCGGTGGACGGTTACGGCAGCGGTATCGTGTTCCGTATTCCCGGTGGCGGTTACGGCGCGAGGTGGGAACACCGGATGTACCGTGCGTAAGGAAAATGGTCCAGATCCCCAACACCGGAGACATCTCCATAGAGATCATCAGTTCTGAAACTTCCGTTCTGGGCAATTACAATGTCCTTCCCGCCCAGCCCTTCGAAGAGAGGACCGCCGGTGCCCTTCCCCTAAAGGTAAATAATGAGGTAATGGGTTCTTCCTCATTCTATCCGGCATCACCTGTCACAATCGAAAGGATCTCCATCCTCAGGGATGTCCGCGTGGCATGGGTGCGCTACAACCCGGTGTCTGTGAATCCCGCCACCGGGGAAACCCGCCTGACCACAAATGTCAGGTTCAGGCTCGTTCCCGGTTCAGGCCAGGGCGAGAATGAACTCCTCAGAACCTCAGCCGGCATGACCAGAAGCTTCATTCCTCTCTATGAAGAGGTTCTCGGCTTCAACCACACCGACGCCATCATCGACGGCTCCTACCTCGTGATAGGACCCGAAGAAGCGGTGGACATCGCCGCCGACCTCATCCAGTGGAAGAGGGAAAAGGGCTACGATGTACAGGTTGCCACCATCGAGGACATCGGCTCATCCTCCTCAGCGGTGGACTCCTACATAGAGAACGCCTTCAACACCTGGGACAATCCCCCGGAGTGGCTCCTCATCCTCGGCGACGAAGTGGCAGTTCCCGTTTACTGGGTGGGCAGCATTGCCGCCGACAACCAGTACGGCGTTATCGGCTCCGGCGTTGATCCCAGCATCCACGTCGGAAGGCTCTGCGCCGACACCGGAAGCCTTCCCTATGTTTCCTGGAAGGTGTTCAACTACGAAACCGAGCCCTATCAGCCCGCTGAAAGCTGGTTCCAGTACGCCATCTGCATAGGCTCCAGCGATTTCACCGACCCCCTCCAGTCCTGGAGGCACAAGCAGATAATGGCCAACGACGGCAACATGGACGTCACCCTCTACTGCCCCAGCTCACAGTACGGCGGGATCAACCCCACCATCGCCAACATTACCGAAGAGCTCAATGACGGCCTTTCACTCATAAGCTACATAGGCCACGGCTCCATCACTTCCTGGGTTACCACCGGCTTCAACAACGGCAACATCAACTCCCTTACCAACGGCATGAGGCTTCCCTGGATAAGCTCCATTGCCTGCAACAACGCCGAGTTCGGCGGCTCCACCCAGTGCTTCGGTGAAACCTGGCTGAAGAGTGGTTCAGAAGCGGAACCCCGGGGAGCAATAGGCTTCATGGGAGCATCGGTAAGCAGCCCCGTTGGCCCCACCGACTCCCTGGCCATCTTCCAGTTCAGGGGATATTTCCAGGAGGAAATGTACCACATGGGCGCCGCCTTCGACTACGGCAAGATAAAGGCCTACGAGTACACCGGCAGCACCACCAACAGCAACATGCACATGATAATGGGCGAACCGGAGCACGACATCTTCACAACCACCGGCCCCCTCGATTATCTCTCCGCCAGCCACTCCGGCACGGTTGCCCCGGGCAACTTCACGGTTTCAGTCTCCGCAGGAACCGACGCCGCTGTGGAGAACGCCCTCGTGGGTCTCTGCCAGGGCGAGGTCACACTTGGCAGCGGCTACACCGACGCCTCGGGTTCGGTTACCATAAACGTTGCCGAGGTGCCCACCTCCGACGATGTAACCCTCACGGTTACCGCCCACAACCTCTATCCCCTTCAGGAGATGGTTTCCGCAGGCGGTTCCGGAGTGGATAACTTCACCTCGGGAGTCACACCCAACTTCGGTCTCTCGGTGAACACACCGATCACAGGCACCGCCGCGGTCAGCTTCACCGTTCCATCGGCGGGAAGGGCCAACCTCAGCGTGTTCGACATGACCGGCCGTGTGGTTGAAACCCTTGTGAACGAAGAACTGGCAGCAGGCCAGCACACCGTCAACTGGAACGCCGATGCCGCTGGAGGTATCTACTTCCTCAGGCTGAACGTTCCCGGACAGAGCATAGTCAGGAATTGTGTGGTCCTTCGCTAGAAGGTATCTCAAGTATTGCAGGGGGCCGGTTAACGCCGGCCCCTTTCAATTGACAGGAACTCCATTAACGCTTAGATTCGGTGAACTTGCGGGCCATGCCCGGTTAACAGCGGGCCGCAGATGAATAAGCTTATGCTGCGGCCATGAAAACTGCAAAGCAGAAGGAGACAGAATGAGCAGATTCAGAGGAGCAAGGCTCAAGAAGGTCAGATCACTGGGAACGGACCTTCCCGGACTGGTCAGGAAAGAGCCCAAGTCACCCAACAGTCCCGGAGAACAGGGGTCATGCGCCGCCGCAGAAGGGTATCCACCTTCCGTCTCCAGCTGCAGGAAAAACAGAAGATACGGTTCAACTACGGCCTCAGCGAGAAGGCCCTCAGAAGGTATTACAAAGACGCCACCGGAATGAAGGGCGAAACGGGCATAAACCTGCTTCAGCTCATCGAGCAGAGGCTGGACAACGTGGTGGCCAGGGGGGGCTTCGCTCCCACTATCCCCGCGGCCAGGCAGCTGGTTGCCCACGGTCACATAACGGTGAACGGACACAAGGTCACCATTCCCAGTTTCCGGGTAAAGGTCGGTGATGTGGTAAGCGTGAAAGAGAAAAGCAAAGACCTCAAGATCCTCACGGAACATATCGCCGCCGGCTCCGGGATCGGAGTTCCCGGCTTCCTGGAAGCCGACCCCCGGAAAAGGAAGATCACAGTAAAGGCAATACCCGCCCGTGAGGACATTCCCATAGAGGTTTCCGAGCGCGCGGTGGTGGAGTTCTACTCCAAGTAGATAGATCGTTTCAGTGAAACCCGGGTGTTCCGCCCGGGTTTCCTTCGCTATGTTATCGCAAATGAGTTGCGATAAGGAGGCAGTCATCAACAGGTCTGAGACCTACGGTTATCTCAGGAGCGCCGGGCTAAGGATGACCGAACTGAAGAAACAGGTCGTGGAGATGTTCCTCCAGGGTGGCTGCGGTCTCTCCATGGCTCAGGTTTCAGGGGCCCTCCATGACAGATATTCCCCCTCATCGGTATACAGGTGCCTCCGGAGCCTTACCGGAGCTGGTTTTCTAAGGCACAGCCTGAACTCCCAGGGCGTTGTTCAGTATCGCTGCACCAGGCCCTTCTTTCCCGATCACGGCCACTTTCACTGCCGCCGGTGCGGCGGGGTGATCCCCGTGAGGGAAAACCTTCCCGCGGGCTTTTTGAAGCACATCGAAGGAAAATATGACCTCAGAATAGAGAACACTGATCTTCACCTGGAGGGAACATGCGAGAAATGCGCAGAACAGCAGTTGCGGTAGCTTCTCTTTTGCTTGGCGCCTGTGCCGGAGGGGAAACCGGACAGGGGCCCGATGGGCTTTCCGTTCTGGTCAGCATTCAGCCCCAGGGCTATTTCGTCCAGCGTATAGCCGGGGACAGGGCTGAGGTAACCGTTCTCATTCCTCCAGGGGCAAGCCCGGCGGCCTATGAGATGTCACCTTCGGAGATGAGGGCGGTGAGCCGGGGAGATGTATGGTTCTCCATTGGAGTGACGGCGGAAAATCCCTGGCAGCAGGAGTTCCCCTCACTAAACCCCGACCTCATGGCGGTGAGTACCGTGGATGGGATAGAGCGCCTGCCGATTGACCGCTATGGGGTTCCCGGCGAAGAACATGACTCCGGTCATGACCACTCCCACGGCGGGACCGACCCCCATGTGTGGCTGTCCCCGGAGCTGGTGAAGGAGCAGGCGACGGTGATAGCTGAAACCCTTGTGAACATCGACCCGGACAACGCAGGGCTCTACATGGAAAACCTTGAGAGCTTCACCGGGGACATATCAGCCCTTCAGGAGGAGTTAAGAACGGTTCTGGAGCCCCATGCGGGATCGAGCTTCATGGTGTTCCACCCGGCCTGGGGATACTTCGCCGACGAGTTCGATCTTGTGCAGGTTCCCATAGAGATAGCCGGAAGCGAGCCCTCTCCCAGAGAAATGGCACTTCTTATGGACCATGCCGGGGAAGAGGGGATCGGTGTGGTTTTCGTCTCTCCACAGTTCAGCACCTCATCGGCGGAGACCATTGCCCAGGAGCTCGGGGCTTCGGTTGTGGTAATCGATCCCCTGGCGGCGGACTGGCTTGCCAACATGCGCATGGTGGCCGGGGAACTGGCGAGGTCACTGGAATGAACTCTCCGGCGATAGAGCTAAGAGGGGTGACCGCGGGTTATTCAAAACAACATCCCGCCATCAGAGGGGTTGACCTCACCGTGGAAAGGAACGACTTCCTTGCTGTCATAGGCCCCAACGGTGGCGGCAAGACCACAATGCTGAAGGTCATCCTCGGGCTCCTTACCCCGTTCTCTGGTGATGTGAGGATTTTCGGAGAGCCGGCGGGGGCCTGTGAAGGGGCAAGGCTCGGCTATGTTCCCCAGATCATTCCCCACAGGCGTTTTCCTGCTACTGTTCTTGATGTTGTGCTCATGGGAAGGCTGGGGAGGAAGGGGCTTTTCAGGGGATTTACACAGGAGGACAGGAACAGGGCCATGGAAAGCCTTGAGGACCTTGATGTGGCCGGACTGGCGGGTAAAAGGATAGATAAACTCTCCGGAGGGCAGAATCAGCGGGTACTCATCGCCAGGGCCCTCACCGGAGATCCGGAGATACTCCTCCTGGACGAGCCGGTGGCCAGCGTGGATTCCACAAGTCAGGAAAGCTTCTATAACCTTCTGGAAAAGCTGAACGATAACATGACGATTGTTATGGTGACCCACGATGTGGGGCCATCTCCTCGCATGTAAAGACCATTGCCTGCATCAACGGGACCCTTTCAAGCCACGGCGCTACTATAGACAAGACCGCTGTCTCCAGGGCATACGGCTGCCCCTTCGAACTGATAGCCCATGGTGTTCCCCACAGGGTCGTGGGTGAAAGGGAGGAGGGCCACGGTGGCTGAAATGCTGGGGTACACCTTCATGCAGAACGCACTGCTCCTCGCTGTACTGGCATCGGTCTCATGCGGTATAGTGGGCAGTCTCATAACGGTGAACAGAATGTCCTCCTTCGCGGGAAGCATTGCACACGCCTCCTTTGGAGGCCTGGGACTATCCTATCTCATAGGCGTCGATCCCATGATAGGAGCAACTGTTTTCGCCCTGGGCTCCAGCCTGGGCACCGGTTACCTCACCGGCGGGGAAAAGATGGGTTCCAATACCGCCATGGCAGCACTGTGGGCCACGGGTATGGCCGCGGGTCTTGTTTTCATTAAGCTTTCCGGAACCTACTCCGCCGATCTGATGAGCTGGCTCTTCGGAAGCCTCATGTCCGTTTCCAGAACTGATATCATCCTCACCGGCATTCTGGGGGTGGTGACAGTTCTGGCGGCTTTTCTTCTCTACAGGGAGTTCCTGGGCATATCCTACGATATGGAGTTCACAAGGCTTCAGGGGGTTCCGGTGGAGCTTATCCGGGGGGTCTTTCTGGTGCTGGCCGCCCTTGCCACCATAGTGCTCATGAAGGTAACCGGGTTGATAATGGTCATCGCCATGCTCACCCTTCCAGCCACCATAGCCGGGTACTTCAGCAGATCACTCTTCAGGATGATGCTCTTCTCAACCATCCTCAGCCTGTTCTTCAGTGTCTCCGGCCTTGTCCTTTCCTGGTGGCTGGACCTTCCCCCGGGACCGGTGATCATCCTGACCGCTTCCTTTGTCTACTTCACCGTTGCCGGCCTGAGGAGGAACCGAGGCTGATCCCCCGGGGGTATTCTTTACCACTATTGTATGCTATAGTTCATGAAACGGGGCGGGAAAAGTTCCCTCCCCTCAGGCTACCGAAGGGAGACACTGCATGATCGTTCCTTTGATCTGCAACAGAACCTGACAGGTGCACCGGGAGTTCGGTCCGAACTCCTCGTCGGCCGGGGTTCTGTGGTGTTTCCCACCGCATATCCGTTGATCCCCGGCGACACAGTTCACGCAGGCGCCGCCTGCTAAAGCCGGAGGATGAAAAAATGGAGAGAACAGGAAAGACCCTTGCCGATGTTAAGGAAGTCTACAGCGGATTCGAGGGTGCATTGTGGGAGCTCATAATGGGGGAGCAGATCCATGTGGGCGGTTTCACCAGCTCCAAGGAGCTGGGGGACCTGGCCGGATGGAAGGAAGGTGAAGAGGTCCTTGACCTCTGCAGCGCCGTGGGTGCCGGACTGAGGTTCCTGAAAAGGCAGTACGGTGTAAGGGGATTCGGGGTGGACGCCACTCCCCTGATGGTGGAGACCTCCCTTAAGAGGATAGCAGCCGACGGCTTTCACGACCAGATCGAGGTGAAGCTTGGCGACGTTACGGACATCCCCTATCCCGACGGCAGGTTCGATGGCGTCTGGGGTGAGGACGCATGGTGCTATGTGGAGGACAAGGAGAAGCTCATTCAGGAAGCCGCAAGGGTTCTGAAACCCGGTGGCAGGATAGCCTTCACCGACTGGCTCATAGGCCCCAATGGAATGGGTTCTGAAGATGCCAGAAGAATCTGCGAGACCATGAAATTCCCCTCGATGCTGTCCATGGAGGAGTACAGGGAACTCCTTGTGAAGAACGGCTTTGAAGTGATCCATACAGCGGACCTTACCCATACCATGGCGGAGCACATTGAGAACTATCTGGGGCAGCTTGCCGGCCAGCGCCACTTCGACGCCATGCAGCTGCTCGGCTGGAACTACGATGTTTTCAACTTCCTTGGCGGCGAGTTCGGCTTCATGAAAGAGAAGGCGAAGGCCGGGGAGTTCGGCCGGGGCCGCTTCGTGGCAGTGAAGAGGTAATCCCATGCTTCCGGTATCCATCGCAGCCAGGGAAGCCTACTTCAGTCGACTTGAGGGGATAAGGCCGGATCTCCTCTATTCCTGCAGCTCTTTTCCAGTTGCGGTGGCGGCGGGTCTGGAACTCAGCCCCGCCAGAATGCCGCTTTCGGTGAATCACCGGGGAAAGACACCGGCCAGGGATGACATCTGCCCCCTGATGGAACTGCTGGCGGGTGCCATGGAGACCTCCGGGGCCCAGGTGGTGGCGGGAATGCACACCTGCGACATGACCAGGCGGTTCTTTCAGGAGTCCCACCGTTTCAGGGAAACCAGTGTTCATCAGCTCCAGCTCCCGGCCACTTCAGGAGAGGAGGCCGAAGCCTTCTTCTCGGCACAGGTGGAAAGGTTCTGTGAAGACATGATCCTCTGCGGTCATGCAAAGGGATACAGCCCGGAGAGGGCCGCCGAGTGGTATACGGGAACACAGAAGCTCAGGGACCTGCTCGAGGGGCTGGCCCCGGTTACCCCTCCGGTGGCACTTCAGTACTTTCACCACCTGGCGGGGATTCTTCCTCCCCGGGAAGCCCATGGGCTCATAGAGGAGTTATCCTGTTTCCACAATGAGTACCCCGGTGAGTTCACCCTTATTCTGTCGGGAAGCCCGGTGATCCCGGGGGACGATACGGTGGCGGAAACGGTGGAGAAAGCCGGCGGATCCCTGATCCCGGCTAACTGCACCGGCCTTCAGGGTTTTCCCCGGGGGGAACCGCGGGATTACACACCCGGTTCCCTGGCGGCTTTGCACCTTCGAAGCAGCAGGTGCGTTCGCAGGAGGCCAAACGAGCCGTGTTTTGAGTACATCGGCGAAACCGCCTCGGGATTTTCCGCCCATGGGATACTGGTGAAGTGCCTATCCTTCTGTGACCTCTGGTTCACCGAAAAGGTCAGGCTGAAGGAAAGGTACTCCCTACCGGTACTGGTCATGGACAGCGGACTTAAAACAGGCGAAAGGGAGAGGGTGGCAATGAGAGTGGAAACTTTCATACAGTCCCTGGGGATATCATGAATGATCCGGTGAAAAGGATATCCATGCAGGACTGGGAAGAAAGGGCAAGACTGATCCCCGAAGACTTCAGGGACAGCTGCAGGTCCCTAAGGGATGTGGTGCCCGGCGGGGTGCCCTACCTGTTCACTCCCTACGAGTACTCATGCAGGGGCGACCTTCTACTGAGAAGGCTGAAGTTCGACTCAGCCATGGAATCCCTCCGTCTCTGGGCCTTTCTCTTCAGCGAAAAGGACAGGCTGTTCCTGGCAAAGGAGAACGGCATGAAAATAGTGAGCCTGATGAAGGACCTGGGCCAGACATCGGTGCTCACCTACGCCTTCCCGGGGCAGCTCTCCTTCTATGCCGACGAACTGTGGTGGGCGCCCTGCTTCTCTGAGGAAACATACCTACTTGACGAGGCGGCGAAACTGGGGGCCACATCTGAGCTCTGCTACGTGAGGGCGGCCCTGGGCGCAATGGTAACCGGAGACTACTTCCCCGATCCGGACCTCTGCATAGCCGGGACCGGAGGGTGCTGCGACGACTTCAGCGCGGTGATGCAGCTGATAGAGGGGCTTGGAAAGGATGTTCACTGGTGGGAGATGGTCAGCCGCCGTGAGCCGCCTTCCCATAAGACCGTGGAGGAGTTCTCGGTGACTCCCTATGGAGGAAACCGTTACCAGCAGGGCGCAATACCCTTCCTGAAGGCCCAGTTTCAGGGAATAGTGAAACGGATGGAGGAACTCACCGGTGTAAGCTGCACGGAAGAAATGCTGAGAAAGAGCGTATCGCGGTTCAACAGGCTCCGGGGGCTTGCCAGTGAACTACGGGAACTGGTTTACACCGCCGACAGACCACCGATACCCGGACTGGAGATGTACCTGGCTGAGTTCGTCACCATTCACACCTGCAGTGAGCCAGATGAGTGTTTCCCGGTGATGGAGGGACTTCTCGACCTTGCAAAAGAAAGGCTCAGGCGGAACATCTCTCCCCTTGGAGAGGAAAAACCCTGCAGGATCTACTGGATGTATCCATCAACCGATGCCTCCCTGGTGACGCTGCTTGAGGACATGGGGGGCTGCATAGCGGGAACCGACTATTTCATCAACCACGCCTTCCTGCCCCTGAGGGAGGACACCGACCCCCTCACGGCGGTGGCGGAGAACTGCATGGATGACAGGCTGTCCGGCAGCCCTTCCTCAAGGGTGAAACGAATAATCGAGGATGCGAGGAAGTACCGGGCCGAGGGAATACTTATGTCGGGCATTTTCGGGGCAAGCCACTGTCCCTGGGATGTTTCCGCCCTGATGGAGGAGGTAAAGAGGGAGCTGGACATTCCGGTTCTCGCCTTCGATGTGCCCTACAGCCCCGGAAGATACAGCGAGCAGGTGGTGACAAGGATGCAGGGATTCCTGGAACTGATAAGGTCCCGGAGGCGTGGAAGCACTGTTTCGCTTCCCATGGAAAGCCACATCCCGGCGGCGGGGTCCGAGCAGGAGATTCTGGACTACTTCAGGAATTCCATGGCCGTGGAGTCCGACGAGGTAAGAAGGCTCAAGAGGCAGGGCAGAGGAGTGGCGGGGATATACTGCGAGTTCACACCCCGGGACCTTATCCTGGCAGCCGGGGCCCTTCCCGTGTGTCTCTGCGGCTCAAGCGGAAGGACCATCCCGCCGGCTGAGTCGGTGCTTCCCTCCAACCTGTGTCCTCTGATCAAATCAAGCTTCGGGTACATTCTCACCGGGAGATGCCCCTTCTTCACCGTCTCCGACCTGGTGGTAGCCGAGACCACATGCGACGGCAAGAAGAAGATGTACGAGCTGATAGCCCACAGGAAACCACAGCACATTCTGGAGCTCACGCAGAAGGTGAACGAGGAGGACGCCTGGCTTCACTGGCTCAGCGAGGTAAGGAAGCTGAAGGCATATCTGGAGGATTTCTACGGAAGGGAGATAACCGAAGGTGATCTTCGGGAAGCCATTGGGATCATGAACGAAGAAAGGGCCCTTCTCAGAGAAGCGCTTTATCTGGGTGCCTGTGATCCCCCGGTGGTGACCGGTGTTGAACTGGCAAGGCTCCGGTACCGGATAAGCGGCCTTGAAACCCACCACCGAATGCTTCGGGAGTTCATATCAATGGCGGGGAAGAGAACTCCCAGAGCCCACCCGGGCCCGAGGGTGATCGTTTCAGGCTGCCCGATGTCCGAGGGAACGCTGAAGGTGATAGAACTGATAGAGGAGGCAGGGGGAACGGTGGTTGCTCAGGAGCCTGCAGCGGACTCAAGCCACTGATGCCGGTGGAGGAGAGTGGTGATCCCCTGGAGGCCATAGCCAGGAAGCACTTCAGGATACCGTGTTCATGCATGACCCCGAATACCGGAAGGAAGGAACTTCTGAAAAGGCTTGCCAGCGACTTCAACGCCCATGGGGTGGTGGACCTTGTGTGGCAGGCTTGCCACACATACGCCGTGGAGTCACACTCCTTCGGGAACTACGTCAGGGATGAACTGGGCCTGTCCTACCTCAGGGTGGAGACCGACTACGGCCAGAGTGACAGGGAGAGGCTTCTCATAAGGATACAGACCATGCTGGAGATGATATAGGATGTACTGCGGAATAGACATAGGCTCAAGGAGCATAGAGGTGGTTCTCTTCGACGGGGCCCAGGTGGTGGAATCCGCCGCGGCGGACACCGGCAGCAGACCGGTGGACAATGCCGAGGCCCTGATGAAAAGGGTGCTTGCCGCTGCTGGAACGGCGAAGGAAGATATCAGGGCCACAGTGGCAACCGGATACGGCAGGAACTACTTTCCCGATGCCAGCAGGACCATGTCGGAGATACTCTGTCATGCAGCCGGGGTATCCTACCTCTTTCCCGATGCCAGAACGGTGATAGACATCGGAGGACAGGACTCCAAGCTGATAGTCCTGGACGGGAAAGGAAAGCCGGTGGACTTCTCCATGAACGACCGCTGCGCCGCGGGTACCGGGAAATTCATAGAGATGACAGGGACTTCCCTGGGGGTTCCCCTGGAAAAAATGCACAGTATGGTGAAGGACCATCCCGACTCGGTGGAGATAAGCACCATGTGCGCCGTTTTTGCCGAGAGCGAAATAATCGGCCTGGTTCAGAGCGGGACCCCGGTACCCACCATACTGCGGGGGGTCTTCAACTCCGTTGCCAGAAGGACCCTGGCAATGGCGACCAGGGGCGGACTGATCCCGAGGCTGGTGTTCACCGGGGGGGGTGGCGATGAACGCCGGGGTTGCCCGGGCAGTCTCCGAGGAGGCGGGGATTGAGGTTTCGGTGCCCGATGACCCAAGGATGACCGGGGCGCTGGGGGCCGCCATAACCGCCGGTTCACTGAACCGCTAGTTTGACCGGGGCGGGCGGTTTGGGTATTCTTGTGGAAACATCACCCGGGAGGCTTCCTTGAAGTCAATGAAGATCCTGATAATTGATGACGATCCCGATTCTCTTGCGGTAGCGAAGCTCAGGCTGAAGAAAGACGGCCACATACTGATTACCTCCCCATCCGGTGAGGAGGGTCTTCAGGCCGCCGCCGCGGAGCATCCCGACCTCATCCTTCTCGATGTCCAGATGCCCGGCAAAAGCGGTTTTCAGGTCTGCGAAGAGCTGAAGGCCGACTCTAGGCTTCGGAACATTCCGGTGATCTTCCTCTCCGCCGCCGATGACATAAAGGAGAAGGTCAGGGGCCTCGACCTCGGCGCCGTTGACTATGTCACCAAACCCTTCGACATCTTCGAACTCAGGGCCAGGGTGAGGGCCGCCCTGCGCACGAAAAGGCTCCAGGACCTTCTTCTTGTCCACGGTGAGATCGACTATCTGACCGAGGTCTACAACCGCCGGGTCCTCATGGAGAGGCTGGAACAGGAATGGAGCAGGGCCCGGAGGTACTCCACGGTGCTTTCATTCATTATGGCCGACATCGACAACTTCAAGTCCGTAAACGACATGTACGGACATCCGAAGGGGGACGAGGTCCTTGAGACCATAGCCTCCATTCTGAAGAGCGCCGTCCGCACCGGGGACACTGTCGGAAGGTACGGCGGCGAGGAGTTCTCCATAATAATGATCAACGCCGACTCAAAAAGCGCCGCATCCGCCGCCGAGCGTTACAGGGAGACCATTGCAGGGCATGTTTTCCAGTCCCGCAGGGGTGAATTCTCAGTTACGGTCAGCTTCGGCGTTTCCGACTCCAAGGGGAAGAACTCAGTAAACCAGCTTATCGCTGCGGCGGATGAAGCCCTCTACAGGGCGAAGGGTTCAGGAAAGAACCGCATCTGCGTCTAGCATGGAATATCCTGTGTTTTTCATGGTATCAACGCTGTAACACCATGAAAAGGAGCAGCGATGAAAAAACTTGTACTCATTCTGGCACTGGCCACCGCGGCAATGGCCACCCCTTCCTTCGAGGAGGCGGTTAGCAATGTTGCGGAAATGGTCTGGAACAGCAAGATCCGTGACATAGCATCAAGTTACGGACTTGATGTGGTGAATGTGACTTGGGAGGACACGGGAAGGTACGGCAACTCCTGCTGGGGTCCGAACATCTCCGACCTCACCATACAGGTTCACCACGGGGACAGGAACAATGAGGTCCTCACCTGCATGCCTGTCATAAGGTATCCCAACTTTCACGACCTTTCCGCGGACCTTGACCCCGACGAGTTCTTCCTTCTCGTGGGCAACGAGAGTGGGAACGACCTTGAACCGGTTACCCTTACCGATTATGTGGACAACTTCAGGGACTACCTTCACGACGGAGACAGCTGGGGCGGCAGGCAGAACAGCCTTCTGGCGGACCGTGACAGCGTTGTCCTGGTGAGCGCCCAGGCTGTGTTCCTGCCCATCGAGGAGGACGGCCAGGCGGTATTCAACCCGGTGCTCTACAACTACCAGAGCTACGAGGCAGCCCCGGGGTGCTTGCCATACTGGCCACCAGAGAGGGCACCAGCGCCACAATCATAGACAATGACATGGACTACAGCGCCGACTACTACTCCTGGGGTCAGAGGCTTTTCTTCAACCATGACGGCGAGAGGGCAAGCCTCACCGGTTCAAGGCTCTCCGACTTCATGGAAGACCCGGAGAACCTGGAAGAACTGATGGGGGAGAACATGGAAGCCGCCGGGGAAGAGGGGCTGAACATGGTCCTCCTCATTCAGGTACCCCTGAGGCAGAAGGAGAGAAGGGACCTCTGGTTCGAGGGTGCCGGGGGAATGGTCAGCTGTTCCCCCGGTGTGTGCGAAGAGGCCATGGCATCCTCCGATGTGGAGGCGGCGGTAATAGGACACGGCGAGCTTGAGGGACCCTTCAGGGAGATAGACGGCCTTCCAATTGTGCGGGATGAAAGGTTCCCCATAAGGGTAACTGTTCAGTTCTACAAGGCCACATCCAATGGAGTGGCCACGCCGGGTGACATCGCGGAGATAGCCGCCCAGATAACCAGGGTATACGACGACGCTTCCTATGTTGGCTCCCTTGTCTGCCCGGAGGAGAAGATCGACAGGCCCACCGACTGGGATCACCAGGCTGTGGAGGTATCACTGAAGAAGCACATTCCCTGGTTCTGGTAAAGGGGAACAGAGCGGAAAGGGCCCTGGCAATAGCCGGGGCCTTCGCTTATTATGCAAAGATGAAGAACACATATTCGGCGAAGAACAAGTCAATGTGGAGGGAGTGGCTTCGAAAGAACCACTCCGAAGCGGAAGAGGTCTGGCTCGTATTCTGGAAGAAGCACACGGATAAGCCCTGCTTGGACTACGAGGATGCGGTGAGGCAGGCCCTCTGCTTCGGATGGATAGACGGGCTGATAAAGAAGATAGACGAAGACAGCTACGCAAGAAGGTTCAGCCCCAGGCAGAGGAACAGCCCCTGGTCCCCCCTGAACAGGGAGAGGGCAATAGAGCTCATAAGGAACGGTGAAATGACCGATGAGGGAATGCAGGCCGTTCAAAGGGCCAGGGAGACCGGCGCATGGTACATCGCCCCTGTGGTCATCGAGATGCCCGAAGAACTCGAGGATGAACTGGACAGGAACCCGAAGGCTGCCCTCTTCTTCAGCGAGCTCGCACCTTCATACAGGAAGCGCTACATGGGCTGGGTTGGCGATGCGAAGCGCCCGGAGACCAGGAGAGTCAGGGCAAGAGAAGCCTGCGTCCTTCTGGAAAAGGGTATGAAGCTCCCCATGAAGTAGTGAAAAAAAGGATGGTTGCATCCCAGAGCTCAAGTTCTCAGCGAGGCCGGATTAGTCCTGAAAGCTTTCCGCAGCTCCTCGCTAAATCCCGTGGCAGCACCGGGCGCGGCGGATCTCAAGTGTTGAAACGCCTCCTGAGAGAATCCTTCCTTTATTGAAATCAACGGCAGGGCAAAGCGATGCAATCTGCCATTGTCGAAGCCGACCATCACTGCGTTGATGTGTCCGCCCTTCATCACGCCGTAGTACCAGACGATGCGTGAGGGTTCCGAGAGGGCAGTCAGCCCCCGATGCGGAAGCAGGTTCAGAACCAAGATGAATAGTGCGACGGGAATACAGATGACCGCGAGGGCGGCCATACGCGCCGCCGGATACTCGTTGAGATCCAGAGAGGAACCCAAGCCGGCTGTGATACCACAGATTACGAGCATGAGGAGAGCTGCAACTCGATTCTTGGAACGCAGCCCTCTCACAACCGGCTCAAAGTAGAGCTGTAGTTGGTTCATGGAGTCCCTTCTTTCGATTCCTGGGTTCTTCTTGTCGTTTCAGCTTAACAAGAAAAATCTACTGGTCAACGAATTTATCTGCAACTCTGGATGCTTTTCTCCCCGCAAATCCTTCTGCGAGTAAACCTACCTGGAAGGATCTGGAACTCTGGGCATTCAACAGCTGGACAACTGGCTAAGCTACGCAGCAGCTTTTTCTTGTGATAAACAATCTGAATCAGCAGATTGCTCCGCTCTCTTTCCGCTACCCTGACGCAGTTCTGCTGCATTCAGTGGTTCTGAACTAAATTGCTCGGATACTATCCATTTCGGCTTCCAGGCGTTCAGCAAGAAAAACCTTGAGAAGAGATTGGTATGGTATGTCCTGCTTGTTCGCGAGGATCTTCAATTCTTCTATCATCGATTCAGGTAACCGAAGAGATATTGTTTTTGTTGAAGGCTTGAGCTTGGAGAGTGTGATTTCTGTTGCATCTTCCCAGGAGAGGTAATCACTGGAGTCATGCGTTCTCCAAAACTCTCTTTCTTCGGCTTCTGTTCTGAATTTCGGGATCTTCTTCAGTTCTTTCATCTTCTGTACCTTCGTTCTTCACTCGCTGTCATGTCTCTAGAGGATATGACTCTGATTTTGTCTCCTCGAATGGTAAACACCGCAAAGAGGAGACGCCCCCAATCGGTGTGGCCAAGAACATAGAATCTCGATTCCTTATCGGAATGCTTCGAGTCTCTTCGCAAGATGAGAGGTCGATTGAAGAATATCTGTTCGCATTCGGATTGAGATACATCGTGCTTGTCCCAACTCTTCGTTGAGTTCCCTTCATCCCATTGGAATCCGTTGCATTCTTTCAGTTGATCTCTTGGCCTTACCATATCACATGTATACTTTCATCATATACATTAGTCAATCCCATCACCATTCTATCGCAAACAATCTGCGTAACCAGCGCTGTGAACCTAACCTGCACCCTTGCAAGCGTCTGGTTCATGCAGTGGTTGAAGCATAATTCCATTTCTACTCAATAACATATATCTGATAATACATCTCCGGGTCTTGAGGATATGCAATTATTCCATGACCGGATATGTCGAATACCCAGTCGAATGAACTTTCTATCCCGTTAAGCTGGGCTGTATACAAGTATTCGGTATTTTCTGAATCAAACACATCGAATGTTGGTTGAGATTCAAATCCCCTTTGCACCCAAAGATTGCCGGAGGAGTCAGTTCCCATGCTCTTGATCCGAGGATAGATTGAATACGGTGTCATATCAACTTGCATTTGCCCCGCAGTACTCCGATCAACCAGGGATTCAATGTACACCTTCTCTTCTTCTATCTCTTCATCGGGTCTGGGAATTTCAGGATAGTCCAGCAGCAGAGTATTCAGAGAATCACCCGATGAGTTGAAAATTATCACTTCGGGAAGGTTCTGAGGATCTGGAGCAATGTAGATCCGATTATCGCCAACAGTAAAACGAATTTGATTCAGCAGGTCTATTCTGATTAAATCCTCGCGTTCTTCGCCTGTGTAGACTCTGGTTATGAAGGTCAGCTCAGGTTGCTCGGGTGTAGAATCGGCCCAGATGGATACATTTTTGGTTATCTCAAACCCAGCATCCACAAAGATGAAATCACTCAAGATGCCCACAATCTGGTTATCACCACAGGATGACATCTGCATAGCGCCCGTTCTACCAGGGTTTCTCTCGATGAAATGTCCATTGGGATCAAACCTCTGCCACCCTGATTCATCAATAACACAGATAGAGCCGTTGCCAAGGACTTCGAAGAACATCGGCATTGAGAATTCGCCTGGACCAGAACCATATCTGCCTATTTGATTCTGAAATACACCTTCTGAGGAATAGACCATGATGCGACTTCTGATATTATCCAAGACAAAGATCTCACCGGTAACCCCTCGGTCAACTTCTCTTATTGAGCCGAAGACATAGTTACTGTCTCCGAACTCGACTCCGATGGAATCGATAATCTCAAGTCTATCAACTGTTTGACTTTCATGAATAGCGTGAGGAATGGTCTGAGATGCGGGACTCTCACATCCCGATACAATAAGAAATGAAACAGTGACAATGAATATTCTTTTCATTTCTTCCTTAGCTTCAACACTGATTGAGCAGAATCGTGTTATACCAATATCTGATTCCAATTGCATATGATTATTTAGTGTGACAATGGTGTCAATAGTAGACGAGAAATGGCCATTATGAACATATGTATAGTTGAACAGGCTATGGAGTACTTGCGCTGAGTCGCCTTAGTCCGGCGGCGATGAAGTTATGGTCCAGTTCCTTCCAGGGCTTTATCAGAAGAAGAACCTCAATCCGATCGCCGCATCCACATGGAAGTCCGTATCGGGTATGACGGACAATCCGGCGGCCACCTCGAGGAAGGCTCCGATATCGTTGTGGGCGAAGAGGTATTCTATACCCAGCGGGACACGGCCGCCGGCATAGACGTCGTCCTCACCGAAGGCCACCCATCCCCCGAGGCCGTAGTACCATGGCATCTGGCCCTTGTCCACCTCTATGGCCCCGAAGCTGTGCCACAGATAGTCGGCGTGGATCAGCACCCACTCCTTGTCGAAGCTCCAGGCGGCGGCGGCGTCGATTGCCGTGGTGGCGCTGGTGTAGTGCTTGAAGGAAAGCCCGGTGGGATTTCCAACGATGAACCCCAGGCCGGTGTCCCCCTTCCCCGGTGCGAAGGACAGTATTGCGGTGAGCAAAAGTGTGGTCATTTCAAGCCTCCTCATAGAAAAGCCGGCGGGCATAAAACCCGCCGGCGATGTTTTCGATGACGGGTAGTTATACCAGTTTCGCCAGGTTATCCGCGAAAAATTTCACATAATCCCCTGTGGGATATGCGCTTGCCATTGCCCTGGAAGCAAGTTCTATGCTTTCCTCAAGGGGAAGTGTGTACCTCATGTGCATGAACTTCTGCCTGAAGGCGGTTACTTCCTCGGCAACATTTTCATTTTTGATTATAACCCTGGCCATGAGTTCAGCAAGGGGGCCGAAATCCTCTTCGTTCATTCCGTACCTTGTCATTTCGCTTACGCCGGTCCTGATACCGCTTGAGGTGAGGAAGGTGTCGTCGTCGGGAAGGGCCTGGTAGTTCACTACTATGTTGTTCTCCTGAAGGCGGTCGGCTATTTCAGCGCCGTCGGCGTGATCGATGACCCTGACCACCACCTGGTGGGTCTTCGTGTAGCCGTCCTTCGGATCGCCTTCAACCTTCAGGCCGTTGTCCGCAAGGTGTTTCGCGAAGGCCCTTGCGTTGGAGAGGACCTTTGCCTGGTACTCTTCCTTGAAGGCGTTCATTTCGTGGGTTGCCACGAGAAGCCCCAGCAGGGTGGCGAGGTGATGGTTGGAGGTGGAGCCGGGGAAGGCCCTGCTGTTGATGTCCAGCCAGAGCTTTCTGAAGTGGGTCTTCTTTGCCATGTTGCTCACGATGCTCCCCTCTGGGGGCCGAAGTATGTCTTGTGGGTTGAGCCTGTCACAACGTCGGCTCCTTCGGCAAGGGGGGCCTGGAAGGCGCCGTAGAGGCCGAAAACATGGGCCATGTCGTACATTACAACTGGCTTGTCTTCCCAGTCGGCGATGTGGTCGGCCAGCAGCTTCACCGGTTCAGGGTAGAGGAACATGCTCTTTCCGAAGACCACCAGTTCCGGCCGGCTTTCGTCGAGGAGCTCCAGCATCCTCTCCTGGTCAATCTTGTAGGGATTATCCTTCCGGACGGGAAAGTTGACGCAGTTCTCTTTCCCCGTTGCCGGGTCGATGTCCACGAAGTTGAAGAGGGCGCCCATGGGCTGGCTGGAGAGGTGGCCTCCCATTCCCAGGTCGTTGTTCATCACCGCCCGGAGCTTCCTGAAGGTGCCCTCGGGTGACTTTCTGTTCACGAACTTGGTAACGGCCTTGAAAACCACTTCGTTGGACATCTGGCCGCTCACGGGCCTCAGTTCGGCCTCGCTGCAGTTGAAATACTCGCAGAGGGCATCCTTCGCTTCGATCTCGATATCCCTGATGAAATCGGTTCCGTGGTAGAAATAGACCTCTTTCCCCTTCATTGAGCGATGTTCGGCATACCTGCCAGCGGGGTCGCATATCTCGCAGGCCTTCACCAGGGGGCTGGGGGTGTTCTCGCTTGGTATGAGGTTTATGCACTGCCTCTGGCGCCAGAGGTTGTTTTTTCGATCCTTCCGAAAAGCTCGTTCATTTTTACTGACAGGTCGCTCATATGCCGTTCCCTTCATTACAATGTTTCAAGACTGCCCCTTACGGATAATGTATCCACAACTATAAGACAGGCTCCCCTGTGCGAGTCGAGGTCGCCGGTGATCTCCTCCACAGCCGCTACGGTGCCGTCGAGTTCATTCTCGGGAATGAGGGTGAGAAGAAGCCTCGGTTCCGGACGGCTGCGGCCCAGTACATCCATGAAGCCTGCGAAAATGGGCACATTGGAGAGCATGGGGCCCATCATGTCGGAACTGACGGTTACGGCGCCCTCGAGGCCCATCTCCAGGAAAAGCTCCATAACGTCATTATAAGTTTTTTCCTCCTGAAGGACCAATATAAGCAGTTTTTTCCTTGCTTTTCTGTCGTGTTTCGAGGTGATGGGGGAGAGGTGATAAAGGAAAGACTCCCTCATGGCGAATTCCGTTTTGCTGTTTATGAGCTCGTATCTGGCCTTGCCGCTGCTGAGAACCCTGGCGGCTCCGGCGAGAAGCCTGAGGTGCTCGTCGGTTCCCTCCACGGGACCGGCGATGGCGCAGATGATGTGAACGCTGCGGTTGTCGATGGAATTCCAGGCTATCCCCCGGTCGCATACGGTGAGGGCAAGGGCGAAGTTCTTCATGCCCTGGAGCCTGCAGTGGGGTATGGCCACTCCGTTGCCCACTCCGGTGGAACCAAGCTCTTCCCTTTCTGTCATGCCCGTCAGGAGGGACTCCTTTGAAACACCCCTGGCGGCGGGATTGCTGGCCAGAAGTTCAGCCATGATTCCCAGGGCCTCATCCTTCCTGGAGACGGACAGTTTTCTTCTGCAGCCGGATATGTGAAGGATCTCAGATATGTTCATTTTCCACCTCAGAGAGTTGCGCCGCGCACCACGGCATACTTCGAGACAGGGGGGCCGGTAAGTTCGTTAATGAAGACGCTCATGAGAACTATGCTTACCATTGTTCCAGCCATTTCCTGATGGCCTGCGAAGAAGGGCGCCGCCTGTATGTAGAGGGCAAGTCCGATGGCCACACCGGCCTGGGGAAGCATTGCCAGACCGAGATATCTTCTTATCAGAGGATCGGAACCGGCAGTGACCGCCCCGGCCCAGACTCCGAAGTACTTTCCGAATGCCCTGGCGGCTATGAAGAGAAGACCCATCAGCAGTACGGGACCTGTATGGAAAACGCTGAGGGTCAGTTCCGTTCCGGCGATGGCGAAGAAAGTTGCATAGAGCGGGGCGAGAGCTGTTCCAGAGAGGCAATAACCCTGAAGGCGCCACGGCCCATGTTGGCAAGCACCGCTCCGGCGGCCATTCCCGCCAGGAGGGGGGAGAAACCGAAGGTTGTGGCCACGGCGGTGAGTATGCACATGATCCCCAGGCTGAATATGTAGACCTCGTTGGATTTGCTTCTGTTGGCGGTGAATACATGTATGAGCCAGCCGGTGATGCCTCCGATCAGCAATGAGCCGCCTATTTCCTTTCCGGCGTGAAGAATGCCGTGGAGGAGCCCGGAATCCCCTCCCCCAAGGTGCTGACCGGTGAAGGCGGCCACTATGCTGAACAGAAGCACGCAGCCGGCGTCGTCCAGGGCCACTATGCCGTAAAGATGATCTATGAAGGGTCCCCGTGCCTTCAGGTCCCGCACTATGGCAACCGTTGCCGCCGGGGCGGTTGCCGAGGCCACCGTTCCCAGAAGGGCCGCGGCGTAGAGGGGCATAAGGCCGGTGAGCCAGAGGGCCAGCGTTACCGCCCCGAATGTGAGGAACATCTGGAAGGCGGTTATGATGAGTACCGCCCTGCCGGTTCGCCTTAGCTTCCCTGCGCTGAACTCGCTGCCTATTACCAGGGCGATGATGGCCAGGGCCACCTCGGTGACCACACCAAGCTCGTCCTTCAGGTCGGTGTGGACCATTCCCAGTATACCCGGGCCAAGTATGATGCCGGCGATGATGAAACCGGTGATCGAGGGAATCCCCGCCGCCGCGGCAAGCCTTCCAAGGAAGAAGCTTCCCACCAGCAGTATTCCCACACCGAAAACAGGATGGATGCTGACCACATCCCTGAAGCTTGAAAAGCCATCGTAAAGAAATTCGATCATGGGGGCTAATATAGTTTCGGGAAATCTCCGATGCTACCGGACCATTACATGGAATTTCAGTATGTTTCATGATCACGGATGGCGAAAGGAGCAGGATCCATGACGGCCGGTGAGGTGATGAGGCTTTTCGATTCGGTTCCCCCACGGGAAACCCTTTCCGGATTCCTTCGGGAGACCGACCCGAAGAGGATAGAGGCGGTAAGGGAAGCGGCGGAGACCACATTGCTCAAATACTGCGGCAGGAAGGTGTACTACAGGGGGCTCATTGAGTTCTCCAACATCTGTGCCCTTGACTGCGGTTACTGCGGAATAAGGAGATCCAATTCCCATGTAAAGAGATACACGGTTTCGCCGGATACGGTGATAAAGGCGGCGAAGTGGTGCGCTGAAGTTCACTACGGCTCACTGGTACTTCAGTCCGGGGAGAGGAGGGACCAGGAGTTCATTTCGATGGTGGAAACCCTGGTGCGCCGTATAAAGAGTGAGACCGTTTCGTCGGTCCTTCCCCGGGGACTGGGAATAACCCTCTGCGTTGGCGAGCAGTCCCGGGAAACATACAGGCGTTTCCGGGAGGCCGGGGCTCACCGCTATCTCCTTCGTATAGAGACCACCAGCGATGAGCTTTTCAAACGGATACACCCGAAGGAACAGAGCCTCGATTCCAGGCTGCGCTGCCTCGACTACCTGCGGCAGGAGGGTTTTCAGGTAGGAACCGGGGTGATGATCGGCCTGCCGGGCCAGACCCCTGAAATGCTTGCGGAGGACCTGCTTTTCTACAGGGAGCACGGCTTCGACATGTTCGGCATGGGCCCCTTCATTCCCCATAAGGATACCCCCATGGGAAACTCCCCGGTAATGCCCGGCGACCAACGGACAAGGATGGGGCTGATGATGATAGCCCTGGCCAGGCTTTTAACGAAGAACACCAACATCGCGGCAACCACCGCCCTTCAGGCACTGGACCCAGTGGGTAGGGAGAAGGGACTGGCCTTTGGAGCCAATGTTCTCATGCCCCAGCTCACCCCCCTTGAATACCGGGAGAACTACCTTCTCTATGAGAACAAACCCTGCGTGGACGAAGAGAAGGAAGACTGCCTCAACTGCCTCCGGCGGAGGGTGGAAATGGCTGGCAGGGAAGTGGCCCTTGACGAGTGGGGTGATTCGCTTCACTATACCGCCGGCTCCCCGCGGCCCTAGCCAGGTAGATCCCATGGGGTACCTCGTGAAACTGGTCCCGGGCCATGCCGGTGAGCTGTACCGTCTGATAACGGAAAACCGGCAACACCTGGCAGAATGGCTTCCCTGGGCTCGACGGGTGGTGTCTTCCGGGGATACCGAAGCATTCATAGATAGGGCCATGAAACAGGACGCCGAAGGAAAGGGCACCCACCACTGCATTTGCCATGGGGGGCGAATTGCCGGGGTGGCGGGTTTTCACCCCATAAGATGGGGCAGCCGCACCGGGGAGCTGGGCTACTGGCTGGGAAGTGAGTTTACAGGTATGGGCCTCGCTACCCGGGCCTGCAGGAGACTTCTTGTGATCGCCTTCAATGAGCTGGACCTGAACAGAATGGAGATCAGGTGCGCAGCTGGTAACACGAGAAGCATTGCGGTTGCCAAAAGGCTGGGCATGATTTATGAAGGTACACTGAGGGAGGCCGAAAGGCTTGGCGAAGGCTATGTTGACCATGTGATCCACTCGATTCTGAAAAGGGAGTTTGCGGTTGGAAATAGTTGAAAAAAAGACTGGCCGGTGCTTCTGGTGGACTACCGGCTTGGAAAGAACAACTCCGCCGGGGCCAGGATACAGTCGGTGACCGACAGACTGGAAAAGAGGCTGGACTGTTCGGTGATACCCGCCCCTGAATGCGACGAGGCGGCGAAGATAGTCATGGCAAGGCCGGACCTTGGCTGTCTTGTGATCAACTGGGATAACGAGACCGCCGAGGGCGTTTCCCCGGAAGACCTGATCGCTCTGGTCAGGGTGAGGAACTCCGAGGTACCCATTCTGGTAATGACCGACAAATCATCCATCACCGACATAAAAGCAGGGGTCCTGAAGGAGATCGACGGCTATATCTGGCTGGACGAGGACACCCCTTCCTTCATAGCCGGCAGGATCGACAGGGAGCTGGAGAAGTACATAGAGTGCATCATGCCCCCCTTTTTCAAAGGGCTGGTGAAGTATGCCGAGGAATACAGATACTCCTGGCATACACCGGGCCACATGGGCGGGTTGGCCTTTCTCAGGCATCCCGCGGGAATAGCCTGCCACAAGTTCTTCGGCGAGAACCTTTTCAGGTCCGATCTTTCGGTCTCCGTGGCTGATCTCGGTTCCCTTCTTGACCATAACGGTGTGGTGGGGGACTCCGAAAGGGAGGCCGCCCGGGTCTTCGGCGCCGATGAGACCTTCTTCGTTACCAACGGGAATTCAGCTGCGAATCAGATCGTGTGGCGCGCCAGGGTAGGCATGGGGGATATCGCCCTTCTTGACAGGAACTGCCACAAGAGCCTGAACTACGCCATGATAGCCACCGGCGCGGTTCCCATTTACATGAAGCCCTCAAGGAACCCCTACGGCACCATAGGCCCGGTGAACATGAGGGAAATGGAGCCGGCGGCGCTGAAGAGGAAGATCGCCGAATCCCCTCTTATCAGTAATCGGAAGGCCAGGATAAAGATGGCGGTCCTTACCAACTCCACCTACGACGGCCTCTGCTACAATGTCAACAGGATACTGGACAAGCTGGGTCCCAATGTAGACAACATTCACTTCGATGAGGCCTGGTTCGCCTACGCCGCCTTCCATCCACTCTATAGAGGCTATTACGCCATGACCCCGGAAAGCAGGGAAAGGCCACATCCCCCGGTTTTCGCCACCCAGTCCACCCACAAACTCCTTGCTGCGCTCTCCCAGGCCTCCATGATACACGTTCTCAACGGCAGTTCGGAAGAGGTGGACCGGGAGCTGTTCAACGAAGCCTTCATGATGCACAGTTCAACTTCACCCCAGTACTCCATCATCGCGACCCTGGATGTGAGCACCAGGATGATGAAGGGGTCCGGCGGCCGAACACTGATGAACGAGACCATCGAGGAACCCATCGTTTTCAGGAAGAAAATGGTTCAGATAGGAAGGGAGATCTCGAAGACCCCATCGGAACCGGGCAAGGGGTGGTGGTTCAAGGTGTGGCAGCCGGACAGGACCGAGGTAAAGGGTAAGAAAGTTTCCTTCGACAGCCTGGACAACGACTATCTCCTGAACAACCGAAGCTGCTGGATGCTGAAGCCCGGGCAGAAGTGGCATCTCTTTGAGAACATCAACCGCGACCAGATAATGCTGGACCCCCAGAAGGTCACCATCGCCACCCCGGGAATAAACTTCAATGGAATGCCGGAAGAGGTTGGCATACCCGCTTCGGTGGTAACCGCCTTCCTGAGGGACAGGGGGATAGTGGTGGAGAAGACAGGTTACTATTCCTGGCTCTGTCTCTTCTCCATGGGCACCTCCAGGGGCAAGTCCGGAACCCTTCTGGCGGAGCTTTTCACATTCAAGAAGCACTACGACGACAATTCCGACATAGAGGTGGTGATCCCATCCCTTCCGGAGATGTACCCCGAGGTTTATCTCGAAAGGGGATCAGGGACCTCTGCGACGAGATGCACGGCCATATAGTTTCCACAGACCTTGTGGGCAGGATGCTCCGGTCCTTCGACGAGCTTCCGGAACAGGTAATGACCCCGGCGGACGCCTTCAAGTACGTCACGAAGAACAGAGTGGACTGGGTACCCCTCGACCAGGCTGAGAACCGGATACCCTCCATGATGGTGGTGCCCTATCCCCCGGGTATTCCCCTTATCATGCCCGGTGAGAAATTCTCCCAAAGGAACCCGGACATCCTTGCCTACCTTAAGGCCATAGAAGGGTTCGAAGCTCGTTTCCCGGGATTTGAGAGCGACATTCACGGAATAAGGAAACTCCACGAGGCCGAGGACGGGAAGAGGTTCAGAATACCATGCATTCACGAATAGAGGAACGAACTGATTTTTACAGGCTGACACCGGGGGAATCCCTGGAGGCCCTGAATTCCTCCAGGGAGGGGTTGTCCCGGGCGGAGGCGAAAAAGAGGCGGGAACAGTTCGGCCCGAACTCCATTGCCCTGGAGAAGGGTCCTTCGAAACTCCTTCTCTTCCTTTCCCAGTTCCGGGAACTCCTCGTTATGGTCCTGATAGTGGCCGGAGCGATATCCCTGGCCATGGGCAGCTACCGCGACGGCGCGGTGATGTTCGTGATCGTTTTCGTGAACGCGGTGATCGGCTTCGTGCAGGAGTACAAGGCCGGCAAGGTGCTGGAAAAGCTCCGTGAGCTCATCAGGTCCCCGGCGAAGGTTTTCGTGGAAGGCCAGCTCACCGAAGTGAACCAGGCCGACCTTGTCCCCGGGGACATCGTGGAGGTGGAGGCCGGGGACAGGATACCGGCGGACATCAGACTTCTCGAGGCCTTCAACCTCAGGACCAACGACTTTTCCCTCACCGGAGAGTCCATGCCCCAGGAGAAGGAAACAGAAGCCCTTCCCGATAACAGGATACTGGCGGACAGACTGAACATGGCCTACACGGGAACCACCGTTGCCACCGGCAGCGCCACGGGTATAGTGGTGAGAACCGGCTCAAGCACCGAAATGGGAAAGATAGCCTCCATGACATCCAGTACGGTATCCGCCAGAAGCCCCCTTCAGGTGGAGCTGGGAAGCCTGGCAAAGTGGCTTACCTCCATCGTGGCGGTGCTCAGTGTGATACTCTTCTTCGTTGCCCTCTCCCAGGGGTTCTCATCCTTCAACAGCCTCATCCTCGCCCTGGGAATAGCCGTGGCCTGCGTTCCCCAGGCCCTGCCCGCCCAGGTAACCGTGGCCCTCAGCGCCGCAAGCCGGAGGCTCGCGGCCAGGAACGTGGTGGTCAAGAACCTTCCAAGTGTGGAAACCCTGGGTTCCACTTCTGTGATATGCACCGACAAGACCGGAACCCTTACCAAGAATGAGATGACCGTAACCGGTCTCTGGTTCGACGGTGATACCTATACGGTAACCGGTAAGGGATATGAACCCACCGGAGACATCGTGGACGGATCGGGGCAGAAGGTTTCCCAGGAGGTCATCGACAGGCTTGAGATAATGCTGGACGCGGGAACCATGGCCTCCAACGCCGAGATACACCCCCCGGACCAGGATCACAAGGCTGGTACCCCATCGGCGACCCAACCGAGGCCGCCATAATTACCCTCTCTACGAAGGCGGGTACAAGAAGTCCCAGGGAAGACGAGGAAACCCCGAGATAAAGGAGTTCCCATTCGATTCCGAAAGGAAGAGGATGAGCTCCATAAGGCGTTTCGGTGAACGCTACCAGCTTGCCATGAAGGGCGCCTCGTCAAGCGTTCTTTCCATAAGCACCCACATCTACAGGAAGGGCGAAGCGGTTCCCATCACCGAAGAAGACAGAAAAGAGATCGAAGGGCTCAGCGAGGAATACTCCGCCCGTGCCCTGCGTGTTCTGGCCATTGCCTTCAGGCCCCTGGAGGAGGACGGGTCCGACTACACCATGGAAACCGCCGAGAAGGATGTTGTCTTCCTGGGGCTGGTCTTCATGATGGACCCGCCGAAGGACGGCGTCAAGGAGGCCATCGAAGCCTGCCACCGGGCCAGCATCAGAATAATCGTGATGACCGGCGACCACTCCATAACCGCCAAGGCAGTTGGAAAGCTGGTGGGCCTCACTCCGGTGGGCGAGCCCCCGGTCTATACAGGGGCACAGCTGGAGGAAATGGATGACAGCCGGCTTCGGGAGATCCTTCTTCAGGGGGGATCCATGGTCTTCAGCAGGGTTGACCCCTCCCACAAGCTGCGAATAGTGACCATTCTCGAGGACGATGGCGAGGTGGTGGCGGTTACCGGCGACGGCGTGAACGACGCCCCGGCCCTGAAGAAGGCCAACATCGGGGTGGCCATGGGGGTAACGGGAACCGATGTTTCCAAGGAGGCGGCGGAGCTAATTCTTCTGGACGACAGCTTTACCTCCCTTGTCTATGCCGTAAAGGAGGGGAGGACCATCTACGGCAATCTTAAGAAGACCGTTCTGGCCTCCCTCACCACCAACATGGCGGAGCTCATGGTGGTCATACTGGGTCTTGCGGCGGTTGCCATGGGGGACTGGGCCATACCGATACTGGCCATACAGATACTTGCAATAGATCTCCTGGCCGAGGTGATGCCCCTTACCTTCCTCACCTATGACCCCCCTTCGGAAAGCGTTATGGAGGACCTGCCCAGGAACATGGAAGACCATATAATGAACAGGAGATCCTCCCTGGAAGTCCTTTGGCTGGGGGCGCTCATCGGCGGCCTCTCATTTGCCAACTTCGCCTTCACTGGGATCAGGGAGGGTGTTACCTTCCACTCCGGTGTTTCCCTGGAGAACCCGCTGTACATGAGGGCAATGACCATGGCCTACCTCACAATAGCCTTCTGCCAGTATGTGAACATCCTTTCCAGGAGGTTCACATATACCTCCATCTTCAACAGGAACTTTTTTACCAACAGGATACTTCTCTGGTCCATACTCGGTTCAATAGCTATAACCCTCGGGGTTATCTACGGTCCCGCCGGCTCTTTCCTCTCCTTCCATGGACCAACCCTCCTGGACTGGGTCTGGGTGGCCGCCGGGGCCTCTGTCTATCTCGTGGCCTTCGAGCTGCTCAAAGCGGCCAGGAGGGCTGGAAGGAAATGAAAGACATTTACGGAGGTGATCCATGATAGCGAGCCTTTTTCTGATAGTTCTGTCCGGTGTGCCCTCCGGGACCGTCATGCGCGGTTCAGCGGAGGTGTCCCCCGGGGAGATGATCGAAGACCTTAGAGGATACGACGGAGTGTTCATCGGCGAGAAACACGACGACCCCCTTGCCCACGAATGGGAGCTTTTCATCTGGGAGGCCCTTGCGGAGGACGGAAGGGTCCTGGCCCTTGAAATGTTCGAGACCGATGTTCAGGATGTTCTTGATGCCTATCTCGCCGGGGAGATAACCGGGGAAGAGTTCCTTGAAGGTTCCCGCCCCTGGGGCAACTACCCTACTGACTATGCCCCCCTGGTGGAGCTGGCCAGGGAGAGGGGGCTTCCTGTGATAGCCGCCAACGTGCCCCGGAGATACGCCGCAATGGTGGCCTCCGGAGGTTATGGAGCCCTGGCTGAGGAACCTTTCTTCATGGAACTTCGGATCGATTCATCCTCGGTGTTCTACCGTGAGAAGTTCATGGCCACCATGGAGGCCATCGGGGGTGAAATGCACGGAATGCCCATGGACCACGGGAATATGTACAGGGCTCAGATACTGAAGGACGCGGTGATGGCGGCTTCCGTTGCCGGGGAAAGGTTCGTTCTCGTATGTGGCGGTTTCCACAGCGACCACCACTCGGGCATTCCCGATCAGCTTCCCGGGAACGTATCCGTCGCCACGGTGAAAATACTCGCCGAAGGGGAGGAATTCGACGAAGAAGCAGCTGACTATGTCATAGTCAGATAGGTTTTCCCCGGGGGTTTCCGGCCCGAACCACCCAAGAAATTGATTATATTCTGCCTTTCTTACCGTAACGCTGTGGAGGAAAAATGACACATGAAGAACTTGTCACGGAGATCCGTGGGGTAGAGGAGCGTGCTCGTCTGCTCAGGGAGCGTCTTTGACCTCGATTCTCTGCTGAAAAAGGAAAAGGAGCTGGAGGAGGTAATGGCTTCCGCCGGCTTCTGGAACAACCGTCCCAGGGCCCTTGAGGCCATTGCCGAGATGAAAAGGATACAGAACTGGACGAAACCCCTCACCGCCCTTCTTGAAAAGGTGGAAGACCTCAAGGCCGCACTGGAACTCCTGGAACTTGAAGACGACATCGGCATCAGGACCGACGCCGAGATTCGACTGGGCAACACCAGGAAGACCATGGATCAGCTGGAGTTCCGCCAGATGCTTTCCGGGGAACTCGATGGATCCGACTGCATCCTTACCGTCCGTTCCGGCGCCGGTGGCGTAGACAGCCACGACTGGACGGAAATGCTCATGAAAATGTACATAATGTGGGCGGAGAACCAGGATTACGATGTAACTGTAATGGACACCTCCCCCGGCGACGGCGTGGGGATGAGGGAAGCGGTCCTGGCCATAAGGGGCCCGTATGCCTACGGATATCTCGGGGCGGAGAAGGGCATTCACCGGCTGGTGCGCAAGAGCCCCTTCGACCAGAACCACCGCAGGCACACAAGCTTCGCTTCGGTCTTTCCACTGCCTGACCTCGACGACTCCATCGAGGTGGACATCAATCCCGATGATGTGAGGACCGATGTGTTCAGGGCCAGCGGCGCCGGCGGCCAGCACATAAACAAGACATCCAGCGCCGTCAGGCTGACCCACCTTCCCACGGGTATAGCGGTGACCTGTCAGAACGAGCGCAGCCAGCACAGGAACCGCGAACTTGCCTGGAAGGTACTGAGGGCCAGGATGTACGAAATGGAGGAGGAAAAGAGACGCAAAGAGCGTGAGAAGCTTGAGGGCACCAAGAGCGACGTCTCCTGGGGTCACCAGATACGCTCCTATGTCCTGCACCCCTACCAGATGGTGAAGGATCACAGGACCGACAAAGAGACATCGGACATCGAGGGCTTCCTGAACGGCAACATTCAGGAATTTATTGAAGACTACCTGAGAAAGTGCAAGTAAATGGCCATAGATAGAAATGAATTCATAGAGCGGAGGCTGGAAAAGCTGACCGCCATAAGGGAATCCGGCATGGATCCATATCCCCCTGAAACTCCATCAAGACTTCCGGTGGAAGACCTCAGAGCCGCCGGTGACACAGAAGAACCCATGGCCACCAGCGGCAGGATAATGGCCAAGAGGAAGCACGGCAAGACCGTTTTCTGTGACCTCCACGATCCCACGGGAAGAATACAGCTATTCATGAACGGCAAAGTGATGGGAGAGGAGGGCTGGGAGCTTCTGGGGAACCTCGATCTGGGTGATATCATCTGGGTAAAGGGCCCCCTCTTCACCACCCGGACAGGTGAGCTTTCGGTGAAGGTAACGGACCTTCTGCTTCTAACCAAGGCAGTGAGACCCCTGCCGGTTGTAAAGACCGATTCCGAGGGAAAGGTTCACGATGCCGTGAGCGATCCCGATTTCCTGTTCAGGCACAGGTGCGTGGATCTCATACTGAACGAAACATCAAGGAACAGGTTCATAACCCGCAGCAGGATCCTGAGCGCTTCCAGGGAATACCTCGATTCCAACGGCTTCCTGGAGGTGGAAACACCGGTGCTTCAGCAGATATACGGTGGAGCCGCCGCCGAGCCCTTCGTAAGCTACTACAATTCCATGGAGGAGGAGTGCTATCTCAGAATAGCCACCGAGCTCTATCTGAAAAGGCTTCTGGCAGGTGGCCTGCACAGGGTTTACGAGATGGGGAAGGACTTCAGGAACGAAGGGGTGGACAGAACCCACAGCCCGGAGTTCACCCAGCTGGAGCTCTATGAAGCCTGGACCGACTACAGGGGAATGATGGACCGTTTCGAGGGGATCGTCACCGCCGCGGCACAGGCCGCCGGTTCAGGGAAGAACACGGTCTTCATGGGCAACGATATCAACCTGGAACCACCCTTTGAAAGGATATCCTTCGTCCCCGCCCTCCACGAGAAAAGCGGCGAGGAACTCTTTGAATGGAACGGGGAAGACCTGTCACGGCTGGCCTCGAAGCTGGGCCTCTGTGAAGATGTTTCCGACCGGGCGGTTCTCCTCGACAAGCTCTTCGATCACTTCGTAACCCCTGGCCTCATTCAGCCCTGCTTCGTAATAGACTATCCTGTGGAGCTTTCCCCCCTCGCCAAGCAGAAACCCGATGAACCCAGGCTCACCGAACGATTCGAGGCTTTCATCGCCGGCCTGGAACTGGCCAACGCCTTCAGTGAACAGAACGATCCCATCTATCAGAGAAAGATCCTGGAAGCCCAGGCCGGTGAGAGCCTTCACAGGAAGGGTGTGGTTGACCAGGAGTTCCTCTTCGCCCTGGAAACGGGAATGCCCCCGGCGGGAGGTCTGGGCATCGGGATGGACAGGCTGGTAATGGTACTCACCAACTCGGTTTCCATAAGGGATACCATCCTCTTCCCCCATCTGAGAAGGGAGAAAGGGATCTGAGAGTCGTCTGGAGCCTTGCCGCAAGACAGGTCTGGAGCCCTTCCAACTCAACGGTAGTAAGGATGGTAAGCCTTCTTTCCATGGCGGGAATAGCCATAGGGGTGGCTGCCCTGATAATCCTTCAGGCATTCATGGGAGGGTTTACCGATGCCATTGCCACAGGACTCAGCGGCATCAATCCTCCGGTTCATATCTATGCCCCCGGTGGGGGCTACATCGACGATTTCGACCTGGGAACTGTTCAGCTGCTTGCTGGATCGATCCCGGGGATAACCTCGGTGGTGGGCATAGTGGAAAGGCCGGCGGTGATCAGCGGTTCTCCTGGAACGGTATCAGGGGCTGTGGTAAGGGGAATGGGCGGCGCGACAGGCGGCGTGGTCGTGGGGTCCGACCTGGCCAGAAACCTGGATGTTGGCCCCGGAGACGAGATCCGCATCGCCTCCTCCGCCGGGGTTGAGATCTCCGGTGCGGGAAGGGTCCTGGTGGATACCATAGCCGCCATGAGGGTGGACAGCGTGGCGGATTTCGGCCTCGCTGAATACAACGGCTCACTTGTAACGATGCCCCTTTCATCGGCGCGGACCATCTTTCGTTTTGGAAGCAGACTTACCTCCGCCGGGGCCTATGTTTCCCGGGGCACCGATCCCGTAACCGCCGCGGCAGAACTGGATAATGCCCTCTATTCGGAATATACAGGCGGCGGCTGGCCGGTCTACATGAGCTCCATCCCCTTCATGGCCTTTCACGGGAACCTTTTCAGGGCCCTGGGCCTCGAAAGGGCGGCAATGACCATAGTTCTGGCACTGATCACGGTGGTGGCCCTTCTGAACCTTTCCAGTGCCCTTTCCATGATAGCCCTGGAACACAGAAGGGATACAGGAGTACTGAGAGCCATGGGGCTTCCTCCCGGGGGTGTTGTCCGCATCTCCCTTCTCAGGGGTCTCATTCTGGGCGGAACAGGCGCCTTAACCGGCCTTGGTTTTGCATGGGCTGCGGTTTTTGCGGTGAACAGGTACTTTCCTGTGAAACTCGATGGAGATGTGTATTGGATAGATGTACTACCAGGTGTTTTTCCCGGGATACTGGCACTGGGCGTAACCCTTGCCACTGTTGTTGTCTGCCTTGGAGCAGCGGTTATCCCCGCCATTTCCTCCACGACCATATCCCCTTCCGAGGCGCTCCGCTATGAATGACAACAGGGTTCTCGAGGCCAGGGACCTTCATTGTTCCTACGGCGAGGGGGATACCACCATAAGCGTTATCAGGGGTGCATCCATCGCTGTGAACAGGGGCGAGGTGGTTGCCGTAACCGGCCCCAGCGGCTCCGGAAAGAGCACCCTTCTTCACGCCCTGGGGCTTCTGGAAAAGCCTGAACGGGGCACGGTGGAGATCTGCGGGCAGGACGGCTGGGCTCTGGGAAGCGGCAGAAGGGCCAGGCTGCGGAACAGGAGCATTGGTTTCGTTTTCCAGTTTCACCACCTGCTGGAGGAGTTCACCCTCCTTGAGAATGTTTCCATGCCCTGCCTGATAGCCGGGCTTGGTTCCGCGGAAGCCTCGGACAGGGCCGGTGTCCTGCTTGACAGGGTCGGCCTGGGCCACCGTGCCGGCCATTTTCCCACCAGGGTCTCCGGTGGTGAAAGGCAGAGAGCCGCACTGGCAAGGGCCCTTGTGATGGAACCCCTCATAGTGCTTGCCGACGAGCCCACGGGAAACCTCGACTCGGCTACCAGCCTGGAGGTGGAGAAGCTGATAATGGAGCTTGCCGCCGACGGCACCAGGTCATTCCTCATGGCGACCCACAGCAGGGAACTCGCCGGGGCGGTGCACCGGCAGCTTTCCCTGGAATCCGGGGTTCTCGTAGAGTCCACGAAGGGCGTTGACAGTTCACTGCATAGCAGTTCTTGAGTATATTCGTCGGCGGCAGGAAGCCGACGCAAAGGGGGAGATACTTGCCTGAACAATACACCGACAGAGCCAGAAAGGCCCTTATCGAGGCCAGGGCCGAGGCCGCCAGGGCCGGTCGCAGAGAGATAGGCTCCGAGTTCATCCTTTATGCTGTTCTCAGTGTTGACGGCTCCGGGGCGGCGTCACTCCTCAGAAGCCTCCGGGTGAAGACCGGTGAAATGCGCTCCCAGCTAAGGTCGAATCTCTTCACCGTAAGGTCAGGTTCCAGGATCGACAGGACCTCCCTTACCTGGAGCAACAGGGCCAGGGCAATACTGGCCGAGGCAAAGGCCCAGGCTTCGAAGCTGGATTCCGATTTCATTTCAACGGAACATTTCCTCCTGGCGATGGCCAGAATAGACAGCGGAGCCTCGGCGATCCTGTGGCAGTACGGTGTGAGCCACGAAAAGCTCTTTGAAGCCCTCAGGGCAGCCGGTGCCAGAAGGCCCGGCGAGGCGGAGAAGGCCACCTCCGCCCTTGAATACTTCTGCCGGGACCTGACGCTGCTGGCCTCCGAGGGAACCCTTGACCCGGTCATAGGAAGATCATCGGAGATCGACAGAGTGGTGCAGGTCCTCTGCCGTCGCAAGAAATCCAACCCGGTCCTCCTGGGAGAGCCCGGTGTGGGCAAAACAGCCATCGTGGAAGGGCTTGCCCTGCGTATCCTCTCAGGAAGGGTCCCCCTTCCCCTCTACGGCAAAAGGCTCATGGCCATGGACATGGCATCGGTCCTGGCGGGAACCAAGTACCGGGGGCAGTTCGAGGAAAGGCTGAAGGCCCTCCTCCGTGAGGTCCGGGAGGCGGGGAACGTTGTTCTTTTCATCGACGAGGTCCATTCCATAGTGGGCGCCGGGGGCGCCGAGGGGGCCATCGACGCCGCGAACCTTCTCAAACCCGCCCTTGCCCGGGGCGAGTTTCAGTGCATAGGGGCAACCACACTGGATGAGTACCGGCGAAGAATAGAGAAGGACGGCGCCCTTGAGCGCAGGTTCCAGCCGGTTCCCATAGATCCTCCATCGGTTGAACTCACCGTTCAGATACTCAACGGCCTGAAGGATAGATACCAGCAGCATCACAACGCCGTTTCACACAGGATACCCTCAGGAACTGCGCCATCCTTGCCCACCGCTACATCAGCGGAAGACATCTGCCCGACAAGGCCATCGATGTCATGGACGAATCAGGAGCCCGGGCCCACGCCAGGGCTTCAAGCCCTCCTGAGTCCCTCATCAGTCTCCACGACAGGTTGGTGGAACTGAGGAAGGAAGCCGACAGCGCCGCCATCCAGCGTAACCTGCAGAGGGTATCGGAACTGGGTGAGGAGATAACAAGGCTGGAAAAGGCCCTTGACGAGTCCAGAAGCCACTGGATAGAGAGCCTTCCCCCTGCTGAGATCTCCATAGGCGACATAACCGCCGTGGTGTCGGAAATGACCGGCATTCCCATCAGCAGGGTGGGGGAGAGCGAGATGGTTAAGCTTGCGGACCTCGAGGCCAGGATGGCCGAAAGCATCATTGGCCAGGATGCCGCCCTGGGTCACATCGCCGGGGCCATACGAAGGAGCCGGGTGGGTCTTCGCAGCAGGACCAGGCCCACCGGGTGTTTCCTCTTCCTGGGCCCTCCGGGGTGGGCAAAACGGAAACCGCCAGAATACTTGCGGAGCAGGTCTTCGGCGACGGCAGCTCCCTCATCAGGATTGACATGTCGGAATACCGCGAGGGTTTTCCGGTTCCAGGCTCGTGGGCGCCCTCCGGGGTATGTGGGCTACGACGACGGCGGGCAGCTCACGGAAAAGGTTCGGAGGAAACCGTATTCCGTGGTCCTCCTCGATGAGATAGAAAAGGCCCATTCCGATGTTTACAACATGCTGCTGCAGGTGATGGACTACGGCAACATGACCGACAACTACGGAAGGAAGATCGACTTCAGCAACACCATAATAATCATGACCGCCAACCTCACTCCAAAGGGCGGCGGCGGAACCGTCGGTTTCCTCAGGGAAAGCTCAGAAGCCGCCGGGGAAGCGGTCCTCGCCTCCGCCAGGTCCGTCTTTCCGCCGGAGTTCATGAACCGCCTTGATGCGACGATAGTCTACAATCCCCTTACCTTCGAAGATGTGAAGAAAATAGTTGAAATACAGCTGATGGAGGTTAATGAGAGGCTTTCCGAACTTGACATCCAGCTTTCCCTGAGTTCCGAAGCCCTTGACCTCATCGCAGAAGCCGGCTACAGCGGCGAAGCAGGGGCCAGACATCTCAGAAGGACCATTCAGCGCCTTCTTGAAGACCCCCTAACCGACATGCTCGTGTCCGGTGAACTCACCGGGGGATGCTGCCTTGAAACCATAAGGAACGGTGACCGCCTCTCCTTTGCCGTCCGCTCCGCCGACAAAGTCTCAAATTCAGTTACGGAGGTCAATATATGAGGCTGATGCCTGTTTCCGCTTTGTTCCTTGTAGGCGCGGCCTTTGCCGTCCAGGTATCAAGTGTGGCCATCGAGGGCAACTCTTATGTTTCCGACTCCCTCATAACCAGAACCCTGGGGCTCAATCCCGGGGAGAACTTCCTGCCGGGAAACCTGCCCGGCGGAGTGAGGGAACTCTTCGGCCTTGGCTACTTCACCGATATCCATGTGGAGGCCGATTCATCAGGAGGTATGGCTGACTTTTTCATAACCGTCAGCGAGAACCCCATCCTTTCCTCCATTGAATTCGAGAACACCGGTTCCCTCAAGGAAGGCGACCTCCGGGATACCCTGGGAATATTTCCAGGGCAGACCATATCCATAAACGACATCGACAGGGCGAAGGACCTGATCCTTTCCCTCTTCGCCGGGAAGAACAGGCACCTGGCAACGGTGGAACACAGCTGGGGAGAACCGGATGCCGGGGGAAGGAGGGTCCTCACCTTCCATATGGAAGAGGGTCCGGATGTAAGGGTTGGAGAGATAGCCTTCACGGGGAATGAAGCCTTCTCCGACCGCACCCTGAGGGGAGAGATGAAAACCAGGCAGGACAGTTTCTGGCGAAGCGGCAAGCTTAAACCGGAGGAGTTTTCCGAAGACCTGGGCCGAATAGAGGAGTTTTACCATAACAGGGGTTATCCCGAGGCAGTGGTTACGGGAACCGACAGATACCTCCTTCCCGAAGGCGATCACTTCCACATAGACATTTCCGTTTATGAGGGGCCCTACAGGATCTTCGGTGATGTATCGTTTTCCGGCAACACCGAGATCCCCGACTCCACCCTCGCAGGCTTCAACGAGATGGTTCACGGCGAACCCTATTCCATGGAGAAGCTGAACAAAACACTGGAAACCCTGTACTCCGCATACCAGGACCGGGGCTACTTCTACGCATCGGTCACACCGGTTCATGAAGATGCCGCAGAGGATGATTCCCTGGTTAACATCACCTTCGTGTTCAACGAAGGTGAGCGGGCCCATGTCAGGCAGGTGGAGATAGTGGGCAACTCAAGGACCCACGACAATGTGATAAGAAGGGAACTCACCGTGATTCCCGGTGATCTGTTCAGAAGATCCGCCATGATGCGTTCCCTGAGAAATGTCTACTACCTCAACTATTTCAACGATGTATATCCTGATTTCAGGGCCATCGAGGGAACACCGGATGTGGACATGATACTGAGGGTGGAAGAGAAAACCACCGGAAAGTTCGGCATAGGCACCAACTACAGTGGCAACGACGGCTTCAGCGGATACATCGAGGTCGCGGAAACGAATTTCTTCGGCAGGGGCCAGAACCTCGGTGCCAGCTACGAGTTCTCCAGCAGGATCCAGAACATAAAGCTCAGCTACACTGAACCCTGGTTCAGGGACACCCCACTGACCCTGGGCGGCGAACTGTACCATACCACAAGCAACTACAGGGAGTACGACAGAAGGCGAACAGGCGGTTCCGTGGTGATAGGCAGGCCCATCCCCTGGATCGATTACACCTCCGCCAGCCTGAGATACACCCTGGAGAAGGTGGATGTCTTTGACATAACCTCCGACGAGAACAGCTATTACTATTCCCTCCGGGATACCGACTGGCCAAGGTGGGACAGCTCCATAAGGTTCGGCCTTACCAGGGACAGCCAGGACAGAAGGGTCTTTCCCGGAGAGGGTTCCAAGAACACATTCAGCGGAGTGCTCACCGGCGGGTTCCTGGGTGGAGACCTCGGTTTTCAGAAATATCTCTTCGACTCCACATGGCACACCCCTCTGTGGTGGAAGTTCTTCCTGACGGTGCGGGGAAGGCTCGGGACCATAGCCGGGTTCGGAGGGCAGTCACCTCCTGCCTACGAGCTTTTCCAGCTTGGGGGAACCGGCTTCTACGGAGTAAGGGGATATGGCGAGCGGGAGATAAATGCCCTGGATGGCTTTTCCACCGTCGGGGGAAGATCCCTGCTCATCCTCAGTGCCGAATACCGATTCAGAATAATCGATCAGCTTCAGCTGGCGGCCTTTGCCGATGCCGGGAACACCTGGGAAAGCTGGGCCGACCTCGATCTTTCCACCCTTAACAGGGGCTTGGTCTGGGGGTAAGGGTGGAGATACCCATGCTGGGCGTCATGGGTCTTGATTACGCATACGGATTCGATGGACCCGACCCGGGATGGGAGCCGCACTTCCAGATGGGCACAACCTTCTGAAGGGAGATTGCATGAAACTGTTGCTACTTATCGTATTCCCTGGAATTATCCTTGCCCAGACCATAGCGGTGGTGGACGCGGACAAAGTGTTTGAATCCCTGGGACATGTTACCGACGCCAGGGAGCTGCTGGAGACGGAGATAGAGGAATGGGAGCTCCACGCCGATTCCCTCCAGGAGGAGATAGACGAGATAGAGGAAGATCTATCCAGAACACTCATGATGAGCCCGGAAAGAAGGCAGGAGAAGGAAAACCTCCTGACCGAGAAGAAGGACCAGCTCGAGAGCTTCCTGTCCAGCGTTTTCGGCCCCGGAGGCCTCATGGAGAGGCGTAATGAAGAGCTTGTGTCGCCCATTATCGCCTCCATAAACGAGGCCGTGAGGGAGATCGCCAGCGAAGACGGCATTCAGCTGGTACTTGATGCATCGGCGGGGCAGGTGGTCTACGCCGAGGCAGCCCTGGACATAACCGACAGGGTCATCGACAGGGTCGCGAGGGGAAATGACTGACCCCATGACCCTCCAGGAGCTGGCAGGAGTGATCGGGGGAAGCATAGTCGGCGGACATGAAGAGGACACCGTCGTAAGGGGTGTCTCCACACTGCAGGATGCCTGCCCCGATGAGATATGCTACTACGGCAACAGAAAGTACGCTTCCTTCCTGGGCAAGACCTCTGCCCTGGCGGTGATAGTCTCGGAGCCATGTGAAACTTCAGCCCGGTGCCTGATAGTGGTGAAAGACGCCTACGACGCCTTCAGGAAGGCCCTTGAGATTTTTCCCCCGACGGCTCCAGCGGTTTCAGCGGAGTTCATCCCTCGGCGGTTGTCCACCCCACCGCTGTGCTGGCCCGGGGGGTAACGGTGGGGCCATGTTCGATCATAGAGCGGAACTGCAGTATAGGCAGGGGAACCTCCATTGGCTCCGGCTCGGTGCTGGGGCCGGAAACGGAAACAGGCGAGAACTGCGTCATTCATCCCAATGTCACACTCCTTGCCCGTACGGTGGTCGGTGCCTTCACCGTAATCCATTCGGGAACGGTGGTGGGCAGCGATGGTTTCGGTTTCGTCCCCCGGCCATCCGGGGCCCACTTGAAGGTACCCCAGAACGGCAATGTCGTCATTGGCAGCAGCGTTGAGATAGGCTCCAACTGCAGCATAGACAGGGCTACCACCGGAAGCACCGTTATCGGCGACCACACGAAGCTGGACAATCTCATTCAGGTGGCCCATAATGTAAGGATAGGCAGCGGTTGTTTTATTGCTGCTCAAACTGGGATAGCCGGAAGTGCCAGCATTGGAAACGGTGTTGTCATCGGTGGGCAGGTTGGTATTGCCGGGCATATTTCCATTGCCGATGGGGTGGTGGTGGCAGCAAAATCTGGTGTCACTAAAAGCATCTCCTCGGGACTTACGGTTTCCGGCAACCCATGCAGGCCCCACGGTGAGAATCTCAGAATCAGCGCGGCTGCAGCCAGGCTTCCGGGAATCCTGGCCAGACTGATGGAATTTGCCCCGGAAAGCAGAGAAGAAACTGAGGACTGATGAATCGTTTTCAAACCACACTGGAAAAGCAGGTATCATACACCGGCCGCGGTCTGCACCTCGGTAAGGATTCCACCATAACCTTCAAGCCGGCGCCGCCTGACACCGGCTATGTCTTCGTAAGGACCGATGTTCCCCAGAGGCCCATGATCTCCGTCAGTTCCGATAATGTGAGGATGGTGGAGGAGCAGGCCAGGCGAACCACGCTGGGAGAGAACTACTACGAGGTCCACACGGTGGAACATGTTCTCAGCGCCCTGTACGGCCTGGAAATAGACAATGCCATTATCGAGATCAGTTCCGACGAGCCCCCGGAGCCCGCCGACGGTTCGGTGAGGTCCTACATCGAAGTGCTCAAGGAAGCGGGCATAGAAACCCTCCATGGCCATCCCAGCAAGGTCTTCGTGATCACCGAACCGGTGAGCATCGACTACTACGGCGCCAGCCTCACCGTGGTCCCCTACCATGGCCTGAAGATCAGCTTCACCCTGGACTACGACCACCCCCACATAGGAACCCAGTACATAAGCCTGGACATTACAAGGGAAAGCTTCGTGGAGGAGATCGCCCCGGCCCGCACCTTCTGTCTTTACAAGGATGTAAAGATCCTCCAGGAGAAGGGTCTGATAAAGGGGGGCACACTGGAGAACGCCGTGGTCATAGGTGACCAGGGCGTGATGAACGAGAGTCCACTCAGGTTCCCCGATGAGCTGGTAAGGCACAAGGTCCTGGATCTCATCGGCGACCTCAGCCTCCTGGGCCTTAGGCTCCAGGGACATGTCATTGCGGCGAGAAGCGGCCACGCTTCCAATGTTCAGTTCGTAAAGAAGATAAAAAAGGTCTATTCAGACAGGGTCCGGGACAGCAGGAACCACCTGGCGGACAGGAAGTGGGACATCACCGACGTAATGGACCTCCTCCCCCACAGGTATCCCTTTCTTCTGGTGGACCGCGTCCTGGAGATCGACCCGGAGAAGTCCATTGTCGCCCTGAAGAACGTTACCATAAACGAACCCTTCTTTCAGGGGCATTTTCCCGGCAGTCCCATAATGCCCGGTGTACTGGTAATAGAGGCAATGGCCCAGGCCGGGGGGCTGATGCTCTTCGACTCCGTGGACGACCCCCACCGCTGGCTGGTCCTCTTCGGAGGAATAGACAAGGTCAGGTTCAGAAAACCCATACTGCCCGGTGACCAGATCAGGTTCGAGCTGGAGCTGATAAGCAAAAGGGGCCGGATGTGCAAAATGCGCGGGGTTGCCCGGGTGGACGACAGGGTATCCGCCGAGGCAGAGCTCACAGCCATGCTGGTGGAAAAGAAATGATTCACAAGACCGCCCTCGTGGACTGCGCCGTACCGGAATCGGCGAAGATCGGCCCCTATGCGGTGGTGGGGAATGAAGTTACCCTGGGTGAGAACGTGGTTATCGGCGCCCATGCTGTGGTGGTGGGAATAACCACCCTCGCAGAGGGTGTTCAGGTGGGCCCCGGAGCGGTCATAGGCACCCCCCCCCAGGACCTGAAGTACGCCGGGGAAAGGACCACCCTGGAGATCGGCGCTGGAACCGTGATAAGGGAAATGGCCAACATAAACTGCGGAACAAGCGCCACGGGAAGAACGGTGATAGGAGCCGGCTGCTTCCTGATGGCCTTCAGCCACGTAGCCCACGACTGCGTCATAGGCGATGGTGTGATACTGGCCAATTCGGTGAATCTTGCCGGACATGTGGAGGTTGGAACCAGGGCAATAATCGGTGGTGTGGTCCCAGTTCACCAGTTCACCCGGATAGGGGAGTATTCCATGATAGGGGGGGCTACAGGGTCTCCATGGATGTCACACCCTTCACTCTCGCCGGGGGAGAACCCCTCCGTGCGGTGGGGATCAACAAGGTCGGCCTTCGAAGGAACGGCTTCACCAACCAGGAGATCAACGCCGCCTCCGACGCCTTCCATTTCTTCTTCAAGCAGAGCGGTGCCACCATGGCCCAGAAGGTTGAGGAAGCCATCTCATCCGGCTATCAGAACCCCATGGGAAGGCGCATCGCCGAGTTCATAAGCAAGTCCCAAAGGGGCGTGACCATCTGAGCGCCGTCCTTTCCCTTGCCTGTCTGCTGGTCCTCTCAACCGGAGAACCCGATTCCGTGATCATTGAGGAAAAAAACCCCACCGGAGCCCTTCTCAGAAGCTTCGTTCTTCCCGGCTGGGGCCAGTTCTACAACGAGAAACCCCTGAAGGGGGTCTTTTACGGCGCCGCTGAACTGGGGCTCCTGGGAGTGATCCTTTACCAGCATGACAGGGCGGAGACCGCCAGGGAGAACCACATGGAGACCGGCCTTCCAGTCTGGGAACAGAGATATGAAACCCATTCCGGACTCAGGCGGGATTTCATATGGTATACCGCGGGAGCCTGGCTTATGGGAATGCTGGATGCCTATGTGGATGCGTATCTGTTCTCCTTCGAGGCTGAGAACAGGAAGTTCGAGGGGGATGCCGGTCTCAGTGCCGGTCTTGTATTTCACTTCTGACCCGAGGGAATGAAATGGTGTTTCACCTGGTATATCTGTTGACAGCAATGGCCGCCCTCGGTGAACCCGAGCTTCTGCAAAGGGCGGTGAACGGGGACAGAGAGGCCTTCGGAGAGATAGTGAAACTGTATGAAAAGAGAGTGTTCAGAGTGGCCAGAAGAATGTGCAGATGCGACGACGACGCCTGGGACATTACCCAGGATGCCTTTCTCAAGGCAATGAACGCCATGCATTCCTTCAACACTGAATACAGGTTCTTCACCTGGATGTACCGGATAGTCACGAACACCGCCATAAACCACTCCCGTGCCCAGGGCAGGAGGGGAGAGGTGCAGTTCGACGAGGGTTATGGTTTCCAGGGACTGGCCTCCACCTCCGACGACGCCGTTTCCAGAATGGAGAAAGACCTTCTCGTGGAGGCTGTGCAGAAGGCGGTGGAAAAACTCACCCCTGCCCTCAGGTCGGTATTCGTCCTCAGGGTTGACCAGGAACTGAGCTACGAGGAGATCGCCGAAACCCTGGACATCGCCCTGGGTACGGTGATGTCCCGGCTGAACAGGGCCCGTTCCGCCGTGAGGAACTCCGTGGTTAGCCAGCTTGGGGGTGGGTTGTGAACTGTCCGGACAGCACCCTTCTGATGCGGTGGCTCGACGGCGAGCTTTCCCGGGAAGAGGCTGTAGAAGTAGAGAAACACCTTGAGAGCTGCGCTGAATGCCTCTCCCTTGTAGAGACCCAGAGAAAAATGGAATCAGCCTGGCGGGAGAGCTGGACGGATCCAGCCCCGGCGGCCTTTGAAACCCTGCGGAGAAACCTGTCGGCCCGGTCCCACCCCTGGTGGCGCAGACAAAGGAGCTGGATGGCGGTGGCGGCGGTTTTCGCCGTTTATCTCGGGGTGAAGATCTTTCTGATCGACGGCGCCGGCCGGCCAATGGCCGAAGTAGCCTCCGAGAGCCCGCCGCCGGCCCCCCGGACAGAGTTTTTCGCCGAACCCGAGGTCACCCCCGGGGTTGCGGATGACTCCGCTGACGAGGCTCTGGTGGAACAGGAAATACTTGAGGTTGAACAGCAGGAGGAGGTCATGGCCCCGGCAGAGGAACAGCAGGAGGAGGCCGAGGAGGAAGACGCCCCCGCCTCCATGGAAGAGGCGGTGGATGCTGCTGCTGGCTTTACCGCTTCCCGCAGTCTGTCATTTGTGGAAAGCTCTGATTCCACTGTTGAAATGTGTTTTGGTGCCGGCGGCGGCGGTCTTGTATCCGGGGCCACCGGGGAGGGTATCGGTGCCTCCTCTTATGGGATCCAGCAGGCGGAAGCGCCGGAGGCCGGCAGAGATGACTACGCCAATCAAACCGTTGCCTCCTGTGCCCCCGTGGCGGGTATTCAGGTCACCGCCGAGCTTCAAGGCGGTGAAACCGTCACCCTGTACCGGGATGTCTGGCCGGAGGTGTTCCTGATTCTGGATATCATCTTCGAATCCGGGGAGTACACACCGGGTGAACCCGTTTCCATTTCCGTTGACCACTCCGGTCTTGTGTCGGGACCCCTGGTGCCCGAGGGCACCATCATCGCCCTCCCAGACAGCACCTACGGCAACTGTTCCGTAACCGCTCTGCCCTTCTGAACCGCTGCCCTTTTCATTCATGGCCCACAATGGTAAATTCAGTTACACGCCGGTATTTCTGAAGGGAGATGCTTATGTCCGCCTGTGGATTCCTTTTTGCGCTGCTTCTCATTCTTCCAGTGGTCGGTATGGCGGAGGATGTCAATCTTCCGGTGATCGCCGTGATCCCTGTTTCGACCAGTCCGCGGGAACCTACGACGCCCCTGCCCTTATCGAAGAGGCCGAGGCTGTGTTCCTGGCAAGCGGCAGGTTCAGGGTAACCGATGTGTCCGACCATGAACTATATCAGGTCCCCCGGCGGACCAGACCCTGAGGCTCCAGGGTATCTCTTCGGACTTGGCGGTGGATCTATTCATGATACTTGATGTATCAGCGCCTGAAACCACTGTGGACCACGGTTCCCGGGACAGCCTCTTCGTAACCCGGACCACCACCATCGACATCACAGGAAGGTTCTATACATCCGAAGGCAGCCTGCTCGGGTCGGTGCGTGAGAAGAGGTATTCCGGCGAATTCGGCGGTGGCACCTCCATGGACCTCCATGCCATGGCCGTAAGCGGAGTCAGGGAGGTGGCCCTTCGAAGCCTGGGGGAGATATTCCCCTACGAGTTCAGCTTCACCTCCGGCGAAGGTCCCCTCTATTCGATTCCAGTGGGTTCCACCGGCGGAGTTGAAAAGGGAATGGTCTTCTCGGTTCTCGCAAGGTCCCAGGGCATCCCCAGGTCCTCACAGGAATACTCCTATCTTCAAAGCCACGGCATCATGCAGATAATGGACTCCAGCCCTGGTTCCAGCACAGGAAGGCTCATAGCCGGGAACATAGTTGAGGGAACCACCCTCAGCGCCGTTGAGAATTCCGCACCTGCCCTTCTCTCCCTTACCTATTCGATCCTTCCAACCGAGGTGGTCCCGGGGGATGACCTTACCGGGGAAGAGAACGAAACCTCAAAACTGATCAATCAGGCGGAGTTCAGCGGTGCCACGGGGAAATGGGGTCTATCCCTGGGAGGGGCTCTCTTTTCCGGTGTGGTTCCCAGGATGTCCAGCATAGGCATAAGGGGAGAGATGGGAACCAGGCTGCCCCTTTCCTCTCCATCCCTTGCCCTCAGGCTGGGGGTGGGTTTCGAGGCGGCCTTCCTGGTTCAGAACACCAGGGCGGACAGCATTTCCTCCTCGGCGAACACCGCCACCATTTCCGGTACCGGCAGCCTGAACCTCGAATGGCTCTTTTCCGCCAGATTCGGATTGCACGCCGGCTGCGTGGGCAGATTCGGGACCTCCGCCGACAACTGGAGCGTTACCAGCTACACAGGGTACAACCGCCAGGCGCTCCCGGGCGAACTCTACTACGCCGAGGTAAAACAGCCTCCGGTGAGCTTCTCGGCGGGACTGACCTATATGGTTTACTAGTATTTGAGCTTCCAGGGGCCGTTGGCCATGCCCCTCTCCCAGATGATCTCCATTATGGACCAGGAAGTAACGGCGCAGACAAGACCGGCAAGAAGGGCGGCGAAACGGGTTCCGATAAGCACCCCGGCCACAAGACTTCCCCCTGAAAAGGCAGCCATCACCAGAAGGAGAAGGGTGGAGGCGAAGGAGGTGGCTCCCCATCTGGCCAGGACCCTGGTTCTCGTGAGCAGGACCCCCCATGTAAGGAGGGGGTAGGCAAGAAAGCCCAGGACCGGCAGGGGCACACCGGAAACTGCAAGTATCAGCCACGTTGCGGTTCCCAGCAGAAAGACCAGCACCGCACCCCTGGAGGCGGAGGAATACCACCCCATGTGCTCGCTGATCTCACCGAGGGACGTCCAGATGAACACCCCGCCGACCACTCCTGCGAAGAGCCTGTGCTCGTTGGACCTGAGGAAGAAGGCGAGTATCAGGGAAAGTATGGAAACAGTTGCGAGCACCACGAAGAAGAACAGGGAGAAATGCTTGTATCGCTCCTTGCAGCTGGTATAGAACCGTGCTCCGAAGAACTGTATCAGAAGGAAAACCGCTATGGCCAGAAATGAGTAGGTCAGGGATGACATGGCGCTGCCAAAGGTTACCGGTTTGGCGTTGACCGCAAGTGCAAGTATGTTGAATAATCCCATTGGTGCCGCCTTTCCGGTTGAGGGAAACTATGAAAAAAGAACGAATCGTCAACCCTGGAGCGATACGGTTTTGAGACAAACACTTTCTTTCATCTTTCTGACATCATTGATTCTCATGGGCGCATGCGGTTCTTCGGGTGATCCCCCGGAAGCCCCGGCTGACCGTGGCGGGTCCACAATAACCGCTGGCCAGTGGACCGTCAGTTTCAACCCCGGCAACTCCCGGGGGATATCCTTCGGAGCGGTGCTGACCGACTCCGCCGGGGCTTCCTCCATATCAGGAACCGATTCAATACATCTCCAGGAACCGGACATTCCCGATTCCATTCGGTTCAGCAGAAAGTGGGAACTGGGCGGAGGCTCCATTCTGGTGTTTTCCCTGACGGCTCCCTTCACCGATGGAACAGCCCTTAACGGAAGGGCCTCTGAAATACTGGAGAGCGCCGTTGCGATAGAGCCTCCCGGGCTCCGTTCAGTTTACCTCTCGGACAGAAGTCCCGGTTGGATGGATCTACAGAGAACACCCCTCTCCGTGGAGCAGTCGCCGGTTCTGAATCATTTCGTATCCATTACCTTCGATCCGGAGAATTCCGACACCGCACTTCTGATAGTGGATTCCCTTGTGGTGGTTTTCCCGGCGAACGGTACCGACCCCATTGTTCTAGATCACAGGGGAACCGATGAAGCTATCCAGGTGGTAAGATACCCCGACAGCCGTGGTTTACACACCGAGGTTTTCACCAGCGCCCTTGAACTGAACCGGGTGTACACCTCGGGGGAAGCCGGTGTTACCGGCCATGTGCGCCTCACATCGGCCTTCCTTACCGGCAGGGGCTTTTTCCCCCTGCCCGATGCATCTTCCGCCACAACCCAGAACTACAGTGTTACCTTCGACCTTCCCGAAGGGTGCACCGCCTGGACTCCCCTTGCACGGCAGTCGGATACACTGATGGCCTCGGGTCCAGGGGGAATAGCAGGGGGGCTGCCGGTTGCCCTGGGAAGCTATACACCAATGATGATCAATTCCGAACACGACCTTCTGGCCCTTGCCGGAGGCGAACCTGACTCCCTGGACCTTCTGGCCACCGAGCGTATCGCCGGAGCCCTGGCGGAGACCCTCGATTTCCGTTCTTCCCGTTTTTCATTCATCGAAATTCAGTACCCTGACGGCGATGCTGTTTTTTCCGTTTTCGGCGGGCTGTTCTTCTCCAGGGGTTCCCTGGAATCCCTGGCGGATGTTTCCGGCTGGGTACACCTTATCCGTTCAGGTGAGACACCCGATGGCTTCCCCATCCTTGTCCTTGCCGCCCGGGGCGTACTCATGCAGTCCCTGAGCTTGATCCCCTTCTTGCCGGGATGCTCGCCGCCTGGTTCCCCCTGCGTTTCTATGACCATGTAGAGGAGGATCCCGAAGGCCTTGCGGAGCTAAGGGAAGCCTACATGAAGAATTATCTGTATGCCATGGAACTCACCGAAGGCGCCACGGAATACGCCCTTATCGACCCCATGCTTGCCTCCTCACCCCATTTTGACCTGATAGCAGGCGGCAAGGGGGTCATAGTCCTTGAGTACATGAACTCCCTGGGGCTCCTCCAGAGGCTTCCCTGGCTTCTTCAGGCCTTCACCCATTCATGGAGCAGCAACTACTGGCCCCGGATCTACTCCACACTGCTATACAGCGAGAAACTGACGGATCAGTACCAGACCCTCCTGAGGAATCTCTTCTACCTTCCCGGGGTTCCCCAGATCACCGTGGAATGGAGGCAGGATAACGGAACCATCTTCATGGAAACAACCGAGTATCAGCCAGGCGAACCCTTCGGCCTTCCCCTGGACAGCTGCCTCTGTCTGATCCATCTGGGGGATACATCCTTCACCAGACCGGTTGTATCAATGAACGGAATACTCCAGTGCGAGATAGACCATCCCTTCAATCCCGCCGGCGAGGTCAGAGCAATCGATCTTAACCCCCGCTGGCTGGTTCCCGCGGATCTAATCTACAGAAGGATACGCTGACCACCATGGAGGAAAAGGGACCGAAGCGGGAGGCCGCCAGGCTGAGAGGCCTGATAGAGCGGTATAACAGGCAATACTACACCGAAAACGGTTCGGAGATTTCCGACACCGAATACGATGCCCTGATGAACAGGCTTGTTCAGATCGAGGCGGAAAACCCCGGCCTCAGGACTCCGTACTCGCCCACCTCCAGGGTAGGTTCCGCTCCCTCCGAGGGCTTTGACCCCGTAACCCATGACCCGCCAATGTTAAGCCTTTCCAATGTGTTCAGCCAGGACGAGTTCATGGCCTTTCACCGCAGGATCTCCGGGGAGCTCCAGCAGGACTTCCAGTACTCGGTGGAGCCGAAGCTGGACGGCGTATCCCTTTCCCTGGTCTACCGGGATTCCCTTCTTGTACAGGCGGGCACCAGGGGCGACGGCACCAGGGCGAGGACATCACCGCCAACGCCAGGACCATCAGGTCCATTCCCCTGAGGCTTCAAAGCGAAACACCGGTCTCTGTGGAGGTCCGTGGCGAGGTCTTCTTCATGCTGGAGGATTTTCACAGGATGAACCGGGGCAGGGAACAGCCCTTCGCCAACCCCAGGAACGCCGCCAGCGGTTCTCTTCGCCAGCTGGACAGCTCCATTACCTCCCAAAGACCCCTCAGCTTCATGGCCTATGCCTCAGGGAGGGATCCGGACTGCGCCGGTAACCAGTACGACCTTCTCCGATGCTTCTCCCGTTGGGGCTTCATGGTGAGCACAGAGAATCGCATCTGCGATACACCGGAGGATGTCATCAGGGAATACAGGCGGCTGGAGGCGAAAAGGGAAGAGCTCCCCATGGAGATAGACGGCGTGGTTATAAAGGTAAACGGTTTCCGGGAGAGGGAGAAGCTTGGATATCTTTCCAGGGCCCCCAGATGGGCCACCGCCTGGAAGTTCCACGCCAGGGAAACCGCCACCACCCTCCTTGATATTTTCGTCGGGGTGGGCAGGACGGGAAGACTGACCCCCACCGCCAGGCTGGAGCCGGTCACCGTTGGGGGTGTGGTTGTAACCAACGCTACTCTTCACAACCAGGATGAGGTCATTCGGAAGGATGTGAGGCCCGGGGACACGGTGATGGTCCGCAGGGCCGGGGATGTGATCCCCGAGGTGGTTTCCTCCATTCCACCAGAGGACGGCGGCAGGGGAGAGCCCTTCCGTATGCCTGACAACTGCCCGGTTTGCGGTGGTCCCGTGGCCGGGACCGAGGAAGAGGTGAACCTGTACTGCATCAATCCCTCCTGTCCCGCAAGGCTTAAGCGAAGCCTTGAGCACTGGGCCTCAAGAAAGGCCATGGACATAGAGGGTCTCGGAGAGAAGCTCTGCGCCCAGCTGGTGGACGAGGGAATGGTGAGTTCCATAGCGGATCTCTACGGCCTTTCCATGGATACCCTTCTTCCCCTTCCAAGAATGGGGGAGCTGAAGGCAAAGAAACTCCTTGAGGAGCTGAACAACAGCAGAAGCAGACCCCTTAGCCGGTTCCTTACCGGCCTGGGAATTCCCGGCGTGGGAGAGGTGGCCTCCAGGGACATTGCCCGGGAGTACGGAAACCTGAAAGAGCTGCGGAGGACCTCGGAAGAGGACCTCACTGGGATAAAGGGCATAGGCCCCGTTACCGCCTCCTCCATCGTAAGTTTTTTGAGAACCCCGTTACAAGGGTACTTGTGGAACGACTTCAGGATGCTGGTTTCCATCCTTTGGAAAAGGGAAGGGAACGGGGCACCGCCCTCAGCGGTGAGACCATAGTCTTTACCGGTTCCATATCACTTCCAAGACCCAGGGCGAAGGAGCTTGCGGAGAAGGCCGGTGGCAGGGTTACCGGTTCGGTAACGGGAAATACCACCATCCTCGTGGCCGGGGAGAATGCCGGTTCGAAGCTGAAAAAGGCCAGGGAACTGGGAGTTAAGATACTGTCAGAGGAGGAATTCCTTCAGTTGATCTCCAGCTGAAGAAGACGTATCTGTTCATCGGCCCTTTCATCCAGACCCAGCGCCCGTGCTATCCTTACAGCCTCCATCCTTGACTGGATCATAACGCTCGACCCCGGATCGGAAGCTTCGGCGGCGTCTTCAAAGAGCGTCATGGAAAGCAGATAGTTTCCCATGGTATATGCCTTCGCACCGCGGTTGTAGAGATATATGCCCCGGGGAACCACCGGTACCGGCCATAGAAACCCGGGAAGAAGGAGCACCGCCGCCATGCCGCAGGCAATGGCGGTTTTCAGCCAGGGGCCCTTTTCCCATCGTCTGTAAAGGGTGATTCCCCAGGCGGAAGCGGCCAGTGAAAGGGGAACCGCAGGAAGCCAGAACCGTTCCGAGTGGAGGAAGGCAACCGAGGTAAGGACCGCGGTGGCCATGGGTACGCACAGATACCAGTACTCCCTTTTGAAAAGAAGGATCATCAGCAGTCCAAAGCCGGTGGTGACAACGATAAGTGCCCTGGGAACCACAAGGTGGTTCAGGGAAGAGTCGGACTCGATGTCCCTGTTCAGGTCGTAATAGCTTCCAAAGGGGCGGTGCCCCATCACGGCTCCGGTCTTCACCGCAATGAGCCTCAGTTCCTCACCGGGGTTGGACAGGATCCAGGAGAGGGCCTTCCTCATCCAGAAGCGATCGGCTTCCGCCGGGGTGGTGTGGCCGTATTCCCCGGCGATCCTTGAAGCCACCTGATGTATGTCCTCGGAGGGACTTTCCACCAGGCCGTACTCCGGTATGGGCGGACCGTAGCCGTTGGCCCCGCTGGAGTGGCCCAGTACGAGGTTAAGACCGGTTGCCGGCACGAAGGGCGCAAAAACACCGGATAGTGAATGGTGCCAGATGGACAGGCCGGCCATGGGCAGAAGGAAGCCGACGGTCATGAGCCCGCCGCGGCGAGGTTCTTTTTGCGGATGTAGTAGATGGCCAGGGCAGGGAACAGGGTTATGAAAGTGGGTCTGAAGCCGCACACAAGTCCCGCGGAGAGGCCGTAAAGACCGGAAAGGAAGAGACCGGTCCTCTTCACGATGAAGGCGCTGCCCCAGAAGCAGACCAGCAGGGAGAGAAGGGCCACCGGAAGCAGTGTCATTCCGTAGAACGCCCTGGGCGCGTAGAAGTACCAGAGGAGGGCCATTGCCGAGGACAGCCACTTTTCGCCTCCAAGGGACCTTCCCAGATGGAAGACCATAAGACCGGTGAGCAGCGACGCCAGGGCCTGGAGTATGAAAACGGCGGTGTTCCCCGCCCCGGCGGCATGGAAGGGAACCAGAAAGAGGATGTAAAGGGGAGAGGCGTATGAGAAGGCGTCCCCCGGGGAGTTTCCCCCGGCGATTGCCTCTGCGCACTCCAAGAACCTCAGGGGAGCCAGGGAGGGGTAATAGGTGAGGAGTTTCTCACCGGAGGCGTTCAGGAATGATACCAGGTGGGGAACCCCGGCCATAAGCCCCGCCGCCAGGACCCCGGCGTACCACCAGGGTGATGTTGCCTTTCGCACTGTGCTCCCTGTTTCGAAGAAGGCGCCGCGAAGAACGCGGCGCCGGGCAAACTGGTTCTGTCTAGTTCTCCTGTTTGAATTTTTCCATGAAGTCAACCAGAGCTTCCACACATTCAAGGGTTACGGCGTTGTAGATGGACGCCCGGCATCCCCCCACGTCACGATGGCCCTTGAGGCCCATGAGACCAAGTTCCGCCCCCTGGGCGACGAACTTCTTCTCGAGATCCTCCGAGGGAAGCCGGAAGGTGACATTCATGAAGCTTCTGCTGTCGGGGTCGCTTACATGGGGTTTGTAGAAGCCGCCGCTGCCGTCGATGGTGCCGTAGAGGAGGTCGGCCTTCTTTTTGTTCATGTCGGCTATACCCTGGATACCGCCGTTCTCCAGTATCCACTCCAGCACAAGGCTCACCACATACACAGGCAGGCTGGGAGGTGTGTTGAACAGGCTCTCCTTGGCTATGTGGGTCCTGTAGTTGACCATTGTGGGCAGGTCTTCCCTGGCGGTTTCGGCGAAGGCCCTGCGGATAACCACCGCGGTGACGCCGGAGGTTCCTATGGTTTTCTGGGCACCGGCGTAGATAAGGCTGAACTTGCTGAAATCCATGGGATGTGACAGGAAATCGCTTGACATGTCGCAGACGAGGGGGACATCGCCGGTTTCCGGGAATGTCCACATCTCGGTGCCGTAGATGGTGTTGTTGCTGGTGGTGTGAACATAGGCAGCACCCGGGGTCAGGTCGAACTCCTTCGGTATGTAGGAGAAGGACCTGTCTTCGCTTGAGGCGGCGATGTTCACCTTACCGAAGTATTTAGCCTCCTTGATGGCCTTTTTTGACCAGACTCCGGTGTTTACGTAATCGGCGGTCATCCCCTCCTTGAGGAAGTTGAAGGGAATATGGCAGAACTGTGTGCTGGCCCCCCCTCCCAGGAAAAGTACGGCGTACTCCCCGGGATCGAGGCCCATGATCTTGAGGAGGTCGTTCTGGGCCTTCTTGAACATTCCGTCAAAGGGCTTGGAACGGTGGGAAATTTCCATGACCGACATACCCTGGCCGGCGAATTCCAGTACTCCCGTTTCCGCGGTTTTCTTTACCACTTCCCAGGGAAGAGCCGCCGGTCCGGCGAAGAAGTTGTGCACTCTGCGAGCCATTGCTGCCTCCGTTTTCGCTGAAGGATGTGTTTGTGAGGGACCTGCCACCTGGACAGGGTTACATGGGAACCATATCTAAAACACCGGACGATTTGCAATAGCCGCCGGCGTCAGCTCTGGCCAGCCCTTCTGAAGAGCCAGATACCAAGAATGATGAAGACCAGCTGTGGAAGCACCGCGGCGGTGATCGGGGGAATTGCCCCCTTGTGGCCCAGGGTCTGACCGAACCTGGCCAGGGAAAAGAATATGAAGCCAAGGAGGACAGCCAGTCCTATGCTGGCTGCGCCTCCGCTCCTGGGATTGTTCGTTGCAAGGGGGGCGCCCACCAGTACCATGATAAGGGAACTGAAGGGAAAGAAGATGGTGAGCCAGAACTCCACGAGATCCACCGTGGGGTTCCCACCGGCTATGCGGACCCTCTCTATGTGGTCGTGCAGCTGGAAGATGTTCATCTCGGCGGCGCTCTTGCTTCTGCTTCCGAAATCCTCCGGTGTATCCTGGATCTCGGTTACCTGAAGTGTATCGTGCTGCATGTAGGACATCTCACCGGAGGGGGAGAACCTCCGCTCCTCGGCGGAGACCGCAGTCCATACCGAATCGATGTAGACCAGCCGCCGGGCGTCTATTCTCCTGACCACCCGCAGACTGTCATCGAACCACTCGACGATGGCCCGGGAGATAGCTTCATGCCTGCCGTCGAAGAGACCGATCTCCACGATGGCGCCGTCGAGGGTACGGTGGGCGAAATCGTTCCGCATCTGGTAGTCGATGGGGTCCCGGCCGTCGATCTCCACCCTTTTCACCTGGGACTGCATGTAGTTGGCATCGGCCATTACGAAGTCCCCCACCCCAAGTGTAAAAACGCTTATGAAAAATCCCACGGTGATAAGGGGAAGGAATATCCTGGGAATGGACACACCGGAGGCCCTCATGGCGGTGAGTTCATTGTTCCTTGTCATGGTGCTGACCAGGAAAAGGGAGCAGATAAGCACCGCGATGGGCATTACAAGGACCACGATATAGGGAAGACCGTACCAGTAGTATCTGAGGAAGGTCATTGCGGTGACATTCTTGTCCACCCATCGGCTGAAGTGGTCGAAGGCGTTCACCGTAACGAAGATGACCGTGAAGGACAGTACCGCCATGAATATCATCTTTATGAACCTGATGGACAGGTAGACATCGAGCTTCTTCACAGTTTGTCACCGTGCTTCCTGAACTTCTTCATAAGCTCCCTGAAATCCGGCAGGTTGATCGGGTGCCCCTCCCGAAGACTTCTGCCGGTGAGGAACACGCCAAGGGCTCCCAGAAGGATGTTAGGCGCCCACATGGCGAACCACGCCGGGATCCTGCCCCTGTCCGCCAGCTGTTCTCCGCCTATGAGGAAGAAGTAGTAAACCAGTATGAACACAAGGCTCATGGATATGGCGAGGCCCTTGCTGGAGTTCCTGGCGGACAGGCCCAGGGGAACCCCCAGCAGAACGAACACCAGACAGGCGAAGGGAATGGAGTACTTCTTGTGTATCTCAACGTTGTACTTGGCAATGTTGTTGGTGAGGCTGCTTATCTGATCTCCAAGCAGTATCATGTCCGCCGAGGTGGAGGCGAGCCAGGACATGGTGTTCCTCACCCGCCTTGTGCTGTCCCCCTGATCCACCGGGTTCTCACCGGAGCGAACCCCCTGAAGAAGCTCCACTGAACTTGAGTTCAGACTGTCGGTGAGCATGGTCCTGCGGCGGGCGAGGCTGTCCACGAAAAGCCCCATCTGGGCCGCGGACATTTCCCTGTCTCCCCGGCTCTGTCTGTTACTCCTGACCAGGTCCTCCGACCTTGCTATGTCCAGTATGTATGTGGTGAAGGTGGCGTACCGGTAGCCGCTGCCGCTGTCCTTCTCATGCATCTGACCGGACTCCAGGATCAGCCTCAGGTGGTTTGCCCCTATTGGCTCCATGGTGCCCTCCATGGCGGTAATGGTCCTGTTCGGGGCTCCCGGTCCGCTGGAATGTATGATTACACCGGAAAGCCTGCCGGTGAGGTCGTCCTTCTCCTGGACCAGTATGCGGTAGTTCTCCACATCCTCCACGAACATTCCCGGCTCTATCCTGGCGGTGGGACGCATTGTCCCCACATCCAGCAGGAGGTTACGTGCAATATGGTTGGCCTCGGGAAGAACACTGTTGTTGAAGACAACAAGGACTCCACCGGTGAGCAGGGCAAAGAGGGTCAGGGGGAACATTATGTTGAAAATACTGGCCCCGCCGGCCTTCATTGCGGTTACCTCCAGGTCTCCGGACATCCTTCCCACGGCGATAAGGATCCCGGCGAGTACCCCCATGGGAACAACCACCGCTATCATGGAGGGAAGCAGCAGCAGGAATATCTCCCCAACTATGCGCATGGGCACACCCTTGCTGACGATCATGTCCAGCATGTCCAGCAGTTTGTCCAGGAGCATAACGAAGGTAAAAAGCCCAAGGGAGAGCAGGAAAGGCGGGAAGAACTCCTTCAGTACGTAAACTTGCAGTTTTTTCATTCAGTTCCCATGATAGATGCTTGCTTCGGCCTGTTCGCGGGTGAATTATAGCGAGGTTGCCCCGCTCTGTCATGTAATGTGGAACTTACCCCATCAGTATGGATATTACATACCGAGGTTTAATGAAGTCATTTATTCTTACCCTTCTTCTGCTCATGTCATGGCCCTCATGGGGTCAGACCGGAGGGGTGCGCCCTTTTTCGCTGCTGGAGGAGAACCCCGGCTACTGGTATCAGGATTCCCTTCCCTGGCTCACCTCCCTTCCCGCCACACAGGTTCAGGTCTGGCCAAGCTCCCAGGGCACCTCTCTGAGCTACAGGCTCCTTCTTCGCGGGTATCCCATCTCTCCCACCAGAACCTGGGCCCTTGAGGGTGTGCGAACGAGGCTTCTTGGCTGGGGCACCTGGAAAAGCTGGACCGAAGCCAACGCAAGAACGGGAATAAGGCGCTCCAGGGAAAGGGGCGAGCTCGTTCCAACCATCTACCTTCCCCTGAACATGCCCGGTCTTATCGGAGACGCCATAGGAACCGGGGGGCAGCTGGACATAAGCGGCCACCAGACCATCTCCGTTTCCGGAGTGAGCCACATCTATCCCAACAGGGTGAATGTGGAGGGGGCCAGCTCTTCACTCTTTCCAGACCTGAAGATGGAGCAGCAGCTCAGGGTTCGCCTGGACGGCACCATCGGCGAAAAGATAAACGTGTCGGTGGACCACGACAGCGAAAGGCAGATCGGGGCCGACTACAGCGTAAGCCTGGGCTACCAGGGGGACGACGACGAGATAATCAAGTCCATAGAGCTGGGTGACGTGAACCTGGCCATCACCGGACCGGAGTTCATAAGCTACTCCATACCCCACGAGGGCCTCTTCGGCGCCAAGCTGCTGGGGCAGGCGGGCCCCCTGGACATCACTGTGATAGCAAGCAAGGAGGGAAGCTCCACCGAAAGCTCCGACTTCGTCGGGCAGTCCTCCCTGGTCACCGATTCCATACTCGACATCCGGCCTGCGAACAACTACTTCTTCAGGGCATTTCCCGATACAGTGGCCTCCCCGGGGATCAATCCCACCACCATCAGGGTCTTCATAGACGACGGCGACGTCAGCAACAACCTGGAGACAGGGGCGGTGGAGGGTTCCTGGTTCGTGCCCACCGGTTCCGGGGGTATGCTCACAAGGTCTGACCGCTGGTGGGACGAACTCACCCCGGGGATCGACGGCGACTTCGTTCTGGTGGATTCAGGCAGGACCATAAGGTTCCTGAGCCCGGTTAACAGCAACTACGAAGTAGGGGTCACCTTCGTAACGGTGAACGGGGACACCATCGGTTCGGCCCCCTCCGGCGGGCCCTATGAGCTGAAGGCCATAAAACAGTCCAACCCACTTCCGGAATCCCCTGAGACCTATCCCACGTGGCCTACCAGATGCGAAACTATTACTTCTTGGGCGCCAACAATATAGTGAGGGAAAGCTTTACCTGCGACATCTTTCTGCAGCGCCCCGGTGAAGACCCCGTGTCCACACAGGACGGCGTGCCCTTCACACAGCTTCTGGGGCTGGACAGCAACGGCGACGGCCTGATGTACGACGAGGAAGTAACCATGGACTGGGAGAACGGCTTCATCATTTTTCCCGACAGCAGGCCCTTCATGAGCGACGCCCTGGAGTACACCAACAATGCCGTGTACACGAAGAAGAACCCCGCTGTGAACGAATCCCTCTACTACATGAGGGTAAGCTACCGCGCCGCGTCCACCACCTATTCCCTGGGAAAGATGGGAATAGTGGAGGGAAGTGAAAGGGTAACCCTTACCGTGGCAGGCCAGTCCCAGACCCTCACCAGGGATGTGGACTATTCCATCATATACGAAGTGGGGATCCTGACACTCATGGGGGAGGCCGCGGACCTGGCCCAGGACCCGGCGAACACCCTCAGGGTTACCTTCGAGTATGTGCCATTCTTCAGCTCCGTTTCGAAAACCCTTCTGGGCACCCGTCTGGTCTATAACCTGGGCACCCGTTCCTGGCTGGGTGGAACCATGATGTATGAAAGCGCCAGCTCTCCCGATGACCGCCCCAGGATAGAGCAGGGCTCCTTCGGCACAACGGTGTTCGATGTGGACCTTCACCTTGAGTCCAGGCCCGAGTTCCTCACCGACGCCGTGAACGGTATTCCCCTGATAAACACCGAAGCCGAGAGCCGCGTGGTGCTGTCCGGCGAGGTGGCCATGAGTCTCCCCACCGGTGAGGACAAGCTGGGTGGATGACATGGAGGGGTCGGAATCCACCTTTCCCCTGGGCCAGTCCAGGTCCGCATGGTCATTTCCCTCCATGCCCCGGAGGGGTTCGGACCTTCTCTTCCCAGTGGGTGAGTTCAGGTGGTACAATGTAACGGACAGGTGGACCCTGGCGGATATAGTCCCCGGTGAGACCGGCGACGACGCCAACAGAAAGCTCAGCAGCATACTCCAGTTCGTTTTCACCCCGGCCCCGGGTAATCCCACCGCCTCCTGGGGCGGTTTTCAGAGGTGCATAGAGAGGTACGGGACCGATTTCTCCAAAAAGACCCACCTGACACTTTATGTGAGGCCAACCGGCAGTGCCTTCGAGGGCAACCTCTACATCGACCTTGGCGACCGTATCAGTGAGGATTCCTACTGGCTGGAAAGGGTGGGCGACCAGTTGGTCAGGCGGGCCAACGGAGAACTCGACACCGAAGATGTCAATTCCGACGGCATACTTGCCACAACCGAGGACACCGGGTACGACAACCTGCATTCCTTCGAGGAGCCCGGCTACAGCTCGGGAAGCAACCCCGACCCCAATGAGGACGACTACAGCTTCAATTCCTCCGACCCCCTCAGCACCCGATACGACGCCATCAACAACCTCGAGGGAAACGGCAGGCTGGACACCGAGGACCTTAACAGGAACGGAGTGCTGGACCAGAACAACACCTTCTTCAGGATAGAGGTACCCCTGAACGACCCCGACTACATCGTTTCCGAAAGCCCCACCGGCTGGCTTCTCATACAGATACCCCTTAACGACTCAACACTGGTCACCGTTCCGGAGGTGTCCACCGGCCAGCCCACCTGGGAGAAGATCACCTATGCGAGGGTCTGGGTGGACGGATTCACACAGGAGGACACCCTTGAGTTCTATGACATGGGCCTCATCGGCAACCGCTGGGAGCCCAACAGGATATCGGTCTTCGAGGACATCTCAGTACCTGTCCAGCCCGGGGAGAGTTTCACCGTTTCCGTGGTGAACAACAGGCAGAATCCCGATTACATGAACGACCCCCTCCAGGGATCGATCCCGGCACAGACGAGAACGGCGATCTGAAGCTTGAGCAGAGCATAAGCCTGAATGCGGAACAGATACTCACCGGTCATCAGGGGCTTGCCAGGCAGACCTTCTACAGCAACGAGAACTACACCGCTTACCGCTCCATAAGCTTTCCCTACAGGGGAACCGAAGCCGGCGGAGAGGTATTCCTGCAGATAGGAAGGGACAGCCTCAACTACTATGAGATAACCGGCCAGGTGGAGAACTCCTGGCAGACCATCGAGGTGGACCTTCAGGATATAGTGGACCTCAAGGTGCTCAAGGATCAGACAGAGGAGGACGAGCTCCGTTCCGGGAACCTGGCGGTGGTGGGTAACCCATCCCTGTCGGAGATACTCATGCTGGCCCTGGGTGTGAGGAACACCGAAGGTCCGCCCCTCACCAACGATGTGTGGGTGGGGGATATAGTACTCGAGGGGCACTACCTCGACCCGGGAAGGGCCCACAGGGTTTCAGCAAGCCTGGACATGGCGGATTTTTTCCTGGTGTCCGGGGACTACAGAATGGTTGACGACGACTTCCACGGCCTGGGAACAACCTCGGGAACCGGCAAGACCGTTACCCGGTATTCCGCCTCCTCCACACTGAACCTGGACAGGTTTACCCCCCCTGTCTGGAACTGGTCCCTACCGGCCACCTTCGCCTGGTCCAGGAACTTCTCCGAGCCCAGATACGCCGTTAACAGCGACATAAGGCTCGAAGGGGATGAAACCTGGGATTACCGCACCGAGTCCAACAGATGGGACACATCCATCCAGTGGAGGAGGAACGGAAGGTCCGACCGGTTCGCAGGAAGGTACTTCCTTGATCCTGTCACGGTAAGGCACACCATGGGAAGGGGATGGGGAAGGTCCGTCTCAACCAGGGATTCCCTGGAGACCGAGCGTTTCACCTTTAAGTATGACCTTTCCCTGGGCCGAATGAGCCTTATCCGCCTTCCCATACTGGAGGACATCAGGCTCCGGCCCACCAGGTTCGGCTTCGGTGTGGACTGGCAGCGGGGCAGGAACACCATGTACGACATCGCCGAAGGGGACACAGTACTCACCAGGGATGACAGACAGCGCAACCTCACCACCGACGGCAACATCTCCTTCAACACCTGGAAGGGGTTCACCGCAACCTACACACTCGCCGTGGGGCGTGACATGTTCTACCCCTGGAACGAGCCCCAGACAGGGATCAATGTGGGAAGGGAGGTCTCCAGGAACCAGAACGCAGGCATCAGCCAGGAGATCAATTTCTGGAACTACCTGAAGCCCCGGTTCAGCTGGGACGCCAGGTATTCAGCCATAAGGCTCAGCCCCCATTCCGCCTCGGGAGCCGACACACTGAGCAGACCGGATGTGGGAGCGGATCTCACCGCCAGGCTGAACCTCCGGGTGGGGCTGGCCCACGCCATCAGGTCCATAGCAAGACTTCGAGACCAGAGGCTGGACGAAGGGGCCATCCCCGGCAGTCCCCGCTGGATACTTGCTAAGATGGAGAGGTGGGCGGACAGGATAACCGACCCCAGCATAATCATCTCCAGGAGCCGCGGTTCAAGCTACAGGGATGTTCCCTATCTGCCCTCCCTGGAGTACCAGCTCGGTCTGGAACCCCGGATGGACGACCTGGATCCCTACAACCGGACACTGGGAAGATCCCTCCAGCTCTCAGGTGGCTACAGGCCAATGAACACCATGTCAGTAAGGGCGGAATACAGCGACACAGAGAACAGGAGCCTTTACTCAGGCTTCTGGAACCAGACCAACAACACCACCTGGCCGGCTGTCACCGTTTCCTGGAGCGGCCTTGAAAGGTACAGACCCCTGGCCTTCCTCAGGAACGGCTCCGTAAGCAGCGGATACAGGATAGAGACCTCCACATCCTCAAGGGTTGAGGCGGACAGCGTAACCCCGGTGAGTGAAACGGTAACCTCCAGGTGGAGCCCCCTCATAAGCTTCACCGGTTCCCTGAAGAACAAGCTTCAGATCACCATTCCGACAACATGTCCACAACTGAGACACAGAACTTCACCGGTTCCATGGCCATGGTGAACTCCAGGACCAACTCGGCCCAGTTCAAGCTCTCCTATGCCTTCAGCGCCCCGGGGCATTTCTATACCCATACCCCTCCTCGACCGCCTGCGGCTGGCTTTCCAGAGCGACCTCACCACCTCACTCTCCATAACACGCTCCAGCTCAAGCAGCGAGATCACCGGCGGTCAGTCAGGGGAGACCCAGACCCAGTCCGACAAGACCGAATGGCGCATCGAGCCTTCGGCCTCATACGACTTCGGTACCGTTACCGCTTCAATGACAGCCATATACGGCTGGAAAACCGACAAGGTCAACAATCAGTATGATCAGAAGGATGTGGGTCTGAACCTTTCGGTGACCATAAACTTCTGACCCGCTATTGACAGAGGGACGATAATGGTAAAAGTTATATGTTCCCGTGTCCTGATCACTCGTGAAATTACGCAGGGAGATATTTGAATGAAACTCGGCCAGATGCTGCTAAAAGCCGGTATAATTGATCAGCAACAGCTGGATAGCGCACTCGATCATCAGAAGGAAGAGGGTGGGAGGCTCGGGTACAATCTGGTAAAGATGAGCCTCATCAGCGAAGAAGAGCTGAACAATTATCTCGCCAGACAGAACCGCATTGAAGCGGTGAACATCGACAGTATAAAAATTCCCCAGTCAGTGCTTGACCTGGTCTCAGCAAAGCTCGCCCTCCGGTACGAGGTGGTCCCTGTGGAGAAAGAGGGCCGCAAACTGGTGGTTGCCATGGCCGACCCCCAGAACCTTTTCACCATCGACGACCTGAGGTTCTCCCTGGGAATGGAGATAGAGCCCCATATATGCGCCTCCTCCATGATCCAGCGGGCCCTTATGAAGTTCTACGGCGCCACCGACGCCATGGTCCCGGTGGAGGACATCGAGAAAGAGGAGAAGAAGGAAACAGAGGAACTCCCCATCGGGCAGGAAGAGCTTCTCGTTGGGGACGAAGCTTTCTTCTCCCTTATAGAGGAAGACGAAGAAGAAGAGGAACTGGATGAAGACCTCTCCCACGACCTCTCCGATTCTCCGGTGGTCAAGCTGGTTAACAGCGTCATCGCCGACGCGGTGAAAAGGGGCGCAAGCGATATCCACTTCGAGCCCTTTGAAAAGTTCATAAGGATAAGGTACCGCATCGACGGCGTGCTCCACGAGATAATGAGGCCCAGCAGGAAGTACCGCGCGGCTATGGTCAGCCGTCTCAAAATATTGGGAAGCATGAATATAGCCGAGCATAACCTGCCCCAGGACGGCAGAACCAAGGTTCGGGTCCGTGACCGCTTCGTGGACATGAGGCTCTCTACCCTTCCCACGCTTTTCGGCGAGAAGGTGGAGGTCAGGCTCCTCGACCGCTCCAAGGTTCAGCTTGATCTGGATCTCCTGGGCTTTGAAGAGGAAACCCTGTACACATTCCGAAGGGCCATCAAGCGGCCCTTCGGCATCGTTCTCGTCACCGGACCCAGCGGCAGCGGAAAGACCACCACCCTCTATTCGGCACTCACGGAGCTGAACGATGTGGGGGTGAACATAATGACCGCCGAGAACCCGGTGGAGTTCAATCTCAAGGGGATCAATCAGGTACAGATGAACGACGACGTGGGGCTTACCTTCGCAAAGGCCCTCAGGGCTTACCTGAGGCAGGATCCCGACATCATCATGGTGGGCGAGATCCGTGACCAGGAAACCAGTGAAATCGCAATCCGTGCCGCCCTTACCGGCCACCTTGTCCTTTCCACCGCCCACACCAACGACGCCCCAAGCACCATCAACAGGCTGGTGGACATGGGCACCGAGCCCTACATGCTAAGCACATCCCTGGTGTGCATCTGCAGCCAGAGGCTCATAAGGAAGGTATGCAGCAACTGCAAGACCCCGGTATCCATACCCCGGGAGGCCGTGGTTGAAGCCGGCATAGACCCCGACCGCTTCCAGGGAATTACCTTCTACGAGGGCACCGGATGCGCCAGGTGCAATCAAACCGGTTACAGCGGCCGGATCGGCATATATGAGGTGATGTCCATCGACGACGAGATGCGTGGCCTGATAGAGGGCGACGCCAACAGCATCGAGCTTGAGAAGGCCGCCCTCAGGAAGGGAATGATAAGCCTCCGAGAGGCGGCACTGAGGAAGCTGGAAAAGGGAATGACCACATTCGAGGAAGTGGTTAGGGAAACGGTATCGAATGTTTAACCGGCTGGCAATGATGCTCATTCAGTCCGGTCTCGTTGAGCAGGAAGACGTAAACAGGATAGCCAGGGAGTGGGGCCCCGGCGAAACCGCACTGGCTGAAGCCCTGGTGTTGAACGGCCAGGTAACCGAAGAGCTGATCACGGAATTCCTTGCGGAGATCTACAGCATCGACCCCATATACCTGAACGAAACCCCCTTGGTAACGAAAAGGCAAAACTGCTTCAGGAAAACTTCGCCCGGGAGAACCTGGTGGTACCGGTCAAGTCCGAGGACAACACCCTTTTCGCCGCAATGGCGGACCCGGCGAACCTCTTCGTCATCGACGAGATCAAATTCGCCACGGGGATGGAGGTGGTTGTCTACGCCTCGGCGCCCTCGGCGGTCCGCAGGGCCCTCGACGACATCTACGGTCAGATAGCCGCCCTTGTGAACGTAGACGAAACCCTGAACGAATACGACGACGAGGAAGACGACATCGAAGAGGTGGACAGCCTCGAGGGTGAAGTTGCAGACGAAGAGGAATACGACCTCGAGGACGAGCTTACCGGGGAGTCCGATGAACCTGTTATCAAGTTCATCGACGGGATGATAACCAGGGCGGTCCGCACAGAGGTTTCCGACATACACATAGAACCCTTCGAGAAGTACCTCAGAATAAGGTTCAGGCAGGACGGCACCTGCTACGAGGCCTTCAAGATCAACCCCGACCGCCAGAAGCAGATACTATCCAGGCTCAAGATCATGGCCGGCATGAATATAGCTGAAAAAAGAAAGACCCAGGACGGCAGAATTAAGGCAAAGGTAGACAACCGCATTATCGACTTCAGGGTGAACGCCGTACCGGCCATCGACGGCGAAAAGATAGTTCTGAGAATCCTCGACCGGGGCAACCTCCAGTTCGACCTGAGGGAGCTGGGTTTTCCCGAGGACGCACTGAAAGCCTTCATGGCAGGGGTCAATTCCCCCTTTGGAATAGTCCTGGTCACAGGCCCCACCGGAAGCGGCAAGACCACCACCCTCTACTCCGCCCTGAGCTCCCTGAACACCCCGGCGGTGAACATACACACAGCTGAGGATCCGGTTGAGTACAACATCGACGGCCTGGTACAGACCCAGATAGACTTCTCCATGGGTTACGACTTCGCCAGCGCCCTCAGGGCAATACTCAGGCAGGACCCCAACATTATCATGGTGGGGGAGATCCGAGACCTGGAAACGGCATCCATCGCTATAAAGCCGCCCTTACAGGGCAGCTGGTGTTCTCCACCATACACACCAACGACGCCCCGGGAACCATAAACAGGCTTGTGGACATCGGCATAAAACCATTCCTGGTTGCCAGCGCCGTGAGAACCATCATGGCTCAACGACTGGTCAAGACCATTTGCAAGAAGTGCAAAAAGCCTTATAAATGGTCAGACCAGGAGCTTTCAGAGGCGGGGGTGGATCCCGCTGAAATGGCCGGCATCCAGACCTACATGGGTTCAGGGTGTCCGAAGTGCGGAGGCTCGGGCTACAAGGGCCGCATGGGGCTTTACGAGGTACTCACCCTGGACAGGGTGATGAAACAGGCGGTTATCGACCGCGCTCCGGCTACGAAGCTTCGCATACTTGCGGTGAAGAACGGAATGCGAACACTGAGGATGGACGCCGTGGAGAAATTCAAGCAGGGCATAACCACCCTCGAGGAAGTTACAAGGGTGACCGCCGAAGACGAGGAAGATGTCAAGGTGGCCGCCATGAACTACAAACTTGAAAAACAGATAAACTCCATATCATCCTGACCTACCGTGGGGTGCAAGGGGAAGGACGGACAGAGTGAATGTAAAGACCCTCCTGAAGGAAATGATGGAAAGAAGGGCCACCGACCTCCATCTTACCGTCGGCGCTCCTCCCACCATCAGAATAGACGGCGAACTTACCCGGATGGAATACGACCCACTCACACCGAACGAAACCCAGACACTTGTCTACAGTCTCCTGAAGGACGACCAGAAGAAACGGTTCGAGCTGGAGAAGGAGCTCGACTTCGCCTTCGGCATCAAGGGGCTCTCCCGTTTCAGGGCAAATGTCTTCATGCAGAGGGGCTGTGTTGCAACCGCCATCCGTGTGATCCCCTACGAGATAATGGGTTTCGACGAGCTGGGCCTTCCCGATGTGGTCTCCCAGCTTGCTGAGAAAAGGCAGGGGCTGATACTGGTAACCGGGCCCACCGGCTGCGGCAAGTCCACCACACTCGCCTCGATAATCCGCAGGATCAACTCGAAAAGGCGCTGCCACATCATCACAATAGAAGACCCCATCGAGTATGTGCACCACCACGACAAGGGCATAGTGAACCAGAGGGAGATAGGCAGCGATACCAACGGCTTCACCTCCGCCCTTCGCTACATACTGAGGCAGGACCCGGATGTGGCCCTGATAGGCGAGATGCGTGACATGGAAACAATGGCCTTCGCCATGAACGTTGCTGAAACCGGCCACCTGGGCCTGGCCACACTCCATACCAACTCAACCTATGAGTCCATCAACCGTATCATCGACACATTCCCCTCGGCCAGCCAGACACAGGTCCGAAGCCAGCTCTCCTTCGTTCTCCTGGGTGTTATCACACAGCAGCTCATCCCCAGGCAGCGGGGCACCGGCAGGGCCCTGGCCTCCGAGGTGCTTCTATGCACCCCGGCGGTGAAGGCATGCATAAGGGACGACAAGCTTCACCAGATCTACGGCATGATGCAGGCGGGGCACAAGCACGGAATGCAGACTATGAATCAGTCTCTTTATAAGCTATACTACAACCGGGAGATCACCAAGGATTCCGCCCTGGAGCGGTCGGTGAATCCCATTGAACTCGAGCAGATGATACTTACGGGAAGAGATACACTATAAAAGGGGGGTTCCATGGCTGAATTTCAATGGACGGGAACTAACCGACAGGGACGGACCCTCAATGGAACCATGGAGGGTAAATCCCGTGCCGAGGTAAAGGCGCTCCTTGAAAGCAAGGGTGTCACCGTTACCAACATCAAGGGCGGCTTCGACATGTCCACCTTCGGAGTCATCGGCTCCGGTGTGAAGCAGAAGGAGCTTGCCACCTTCACCAGGCAGTTCAGCGTTATGATCAACGCCGGCCTTCCCCTGGTGAGCTGCCTCCAGATCCTCAGCAGGCAGCAGGAGAACAAGATATTCAAGAACATCATAACCGATGTGACAAGCGACGTGGAAAGGGCGGCACCCTGGCGGACTCCCTTGGCCGCCACAAGAAGGTGTTCAGCGAACTCTACGTCAACATGGTGGCCGCCGGAGAGCAGGGCGGTATCCTGGACACCATCCTCAGCCGACTGGCTGACTATCTTGAAGACTCCGCGGCCTTGCAGTCCAAGATAAAGAGCGCAATGATGTACCCGGTGGTTGTTCTGGTGGTGGTCCTGGTGGCAACCCTTGCCATGCTTCTCTTCGTAATTCCCATCTTCCAGCAGATGTTCGAGGACATGGGCGGAGAGCTTCCGGCAATGACACAGTTCGTGGTTGACATGTCCCAGTTCGTACAGGACAATGTCCTGTTCATACTGGTTGGCATCGCAGCCATAATCTTCGGCTACAACACCTATTACAAGACCAAAAGCGGCCAGAAGGTCATCGACACCATCAAGCTGTCCCTGCCTGTCTTCGGCATGATAAACAGGAAAATGTCCATCGCCAGGTTCACAAGGACCCTGGGTACACTCACCGCAAGCGGCGTGGCAATACTCGACGGCCTGAACATCACCGCCAAAACCGCCGGCAACAGGGTGATAAGCGACGCCATAATGGACGCCAGGGTGAGCATCTCCGGCGGCGAGAACATTGCCGGCCCCCTGGAAGAGTCCGGTGTTTTCCCCACCATGGTCACACAGATGATAGCGGTGGGCGAGGAAACCGGCGGCCTGGACGAGATGCTTGTGAAGGTGGCGGACTTCTACGATGAAGAGGTGAATGTTCTGGTCGAGGGCATGGCCTCCACCATCGAGCCACTCATGATAGTCTTCCTGGGCGGCTTCGTGGGCTTCCTGGTCATCGCCATGTACCTGCCCATCTTCGACATGATCCAGCAGGTCGGAGGCTAGGCCGCGAACCGGCACATGGAAATAAGCGGAAGGCGCCGCACCTGGCTTCAGGTGGGGCGCCTGTCCGTTCTGGGGATACTCACGGTCATCGGCATGCTCACAATGGGCGAGCAGAACCTTACCGCTATTTACGCCGCCATCGCCATTTGCTCAGTTCTCTCCGCAGTGGTATCCAATTTCTTCATGAACAGGTATCCAGAGAGCGGTAAACCATATTGGTACCTCATGGTCCTGGACGCTCTGCTTCTTGGGATGTTCATCTATGTAAGCGGCGGTATAGACGGCCCCTTCACTGCCTTCCTGCTTGTGCACTCCCTGGCCTACGGGTTCTATCTGGGCCCCGTCGGGGGCCTTGCCGCCGCAGGTGCGAACATACTTTTTTCAATACTTTTTTCCGTACTAGCGGTGAACACACCCCAGGCGGATACCACCCTCAGCCCCCTCCTTGCAACCCTCATCCAAAGCGGCCAGCTGAAAACATCCGCCTCCTACATCGCCATGCGTATAGGGGTAAACGGCCTTCTGCTGGTTTCAGCCGGGCTTGCATCGGGTATCCTTGCCCGCTCACTGTACACAGAGAGCGGGCAGTTACAGAGGGCACTGGACAACATGGCGGAACTCAGGGCCAGAAGCCGGCAGATACTGGACAGCCTCCACGACGGCGTTGTGGTGGTGGGACCAGGTGGCGGCACCCTCAGCGTAAACCCCGCGGCAAAGGAGCTTCTTGGAACGGACAGACCCATGGAGGAATCGCCCCTGGGGAACATGATGCGGGACTTCCAGAGGAACCGGGACTTTCCCCCGGACATGGACCTTGTGCTGGGGGAGAGAATCATACAGTGCAAGTTCAGCCAGTACGGCGACAGCGGGGGAGCCATGGCCATCCTCACCGACACCACCGACCTCAGGAACTACCAGGCGGCACTGGAGGAGCGGGACAAGCTTTCCCTCATAGGCAGGCTCTCAGCAACCATGGCCCATGAGATACGCAACCCCCTTGCTTCCATGAGCGGAGCCGCCCAGATGCTTGCAACGGGCACCCTTTCACAGGAGAAGGCGGAAAGGATGGCCACACTGGTTGACAAGCAGTCAAGGCGGGTTTCGGAACTGATAGAGGGTTACCTTTCACTCTCCAGGAGCGGCAAGGATTTTCCCACAGCAAGGATCGATGTCAACTCCCTGGTTATGGATTCCATAGAATCAGCCATGCACGGCTTCGCAGGGGGCGTTTCAACCGAATTCAACCCTTCATCGGAAAACCCCCTGATATCAGGAAGCAGAATAAGGCTGGGGCAGGTTCTCTGGAACATTTTCCGCAACTCAGTGGAGGCCCTGTCCAGCACACCGGACCCACAGATATTCGTTGAAACACGGGTAAACCGGGAAGACCGGTCGGTATCCATCGTGGTGAGGGACAACGGCCCGGGGATACCGGAGAACTTCAGAAAAAGGATATGGGAGCCCTTTCAGACCACCAGGGAGAACGGAACAGGTCTGGGGCTTTACATCGTGAAAAGAATCGTGCAGGAACACAGCGGAACCGTTGAAGCAAAGAACGGCCCGGAGGGGGAGCGGTCTTCACCGTAACCTTCCCCGGCGCGGGGGGCTGAACCTATGGATAAAAGCAATCTCTCACTGGTGCTTGTGGACGACGAAGAGTCCATGATAGAATGGCTGAGCCTTCTGCTGGAGCAGAACGGCTACAATGTAAAGGCATTCTCACACCCGGAGTCCGCACTGAAGTGGGCCGGGGAGAACACCGTGCATCTCCTGATTTCCGACATAAAGATGCCCGCTATGAGCGGCCTTGAACTCTTTGGAAAAATGCGGGAGCTGAACCCTGACACCGCCGGTATACTCATGACCGCTTTTTCCAGTGTGGACACCGCGGTTAAGGCGGTGAGGAAGGGCGCCTCCGACTACCTGATAAAGCCTTTCAAGACCGACCAGATGCTGGCGGCCATAGAGAAGTCGGTCCGGGCCATGGACCTTACCCGGGAGAACAGGGCACTCAAGAGCAGGCTGAAGAAAGAGTACGATTTCCAGGGCATCGTTGGGGGCTCGAAACCCATTCTGGACCTGCTTGAAATGGTGAGGAAGGTGGCCGACCAGCCCAGCACCGTGCTCATATCAGGTGAAAGCGGCACAGGCAAGGAACTCATAGCCAAGGCCATACACAACAACAGCCTCCGAAAGGAAGAGCCCTTCGTGGGGATCAACTGCGGCAGCCTGTCCCCGAACCTTCTGGAGAGCGAACTCTTCGGCCACAAGAAGGGCTCCTTCACCGGGGCCTACAGGGACAAACAGGGCCTCATGGTGGCCGCAGGCAGGGGAACCCTCTTTCTGGACGAAATAGGGGAGCTGAATAAGGACCTCCAGGTAAAACTGCTCAGGGCCATTCAGGAACGGCAGGTCCGCCCGGTGGGCGACACGGGAACCCTCCCCTTCAGGGGAAGGCTCATCTGCGCCACCAACCGGAACATGGAGGAAATGGTGGAGGAGGGCACATTCAGGAAAGACCTCTACTACAGGCTCAATGTCCTTCCCCTGAAAATGCCCCCCCTCAGGGACCGCCCGGAAGACATTCCCTGTCTGGCGGAACACTTCCTGAAAACCGGCAACTATCCAAACCGCAATCTCTCCCCGGAGGCGATGGAAGTCCTCAAGAGCTACCACTGGCCGGGAAATGTAAGGGAGCTTCAGAACATCATAGAGCGTATCTGCGTAATGAGCACCACCCAGGTCATACAGAAAGATGAACTGCCCCAGTTCATCAGAGACCCGGGAGTTAACGAAGCCGCAACAGCAAAGAAAACAGCCGGAACCAACCGCCAGCAGGATGAAACCCTTCCAACCCTGGCTGAGATAGAAAAGGCCTGGACCTACTATGTGCTGGAGAAGAGAACGAGCGGGGAGAAGCGGGCGGCGGCCAGGCTTCTGGGAATAAACGAAACCACACTCCACCGCAGGCTGGAGAAGTACCGCGGCGAAGACGAATGAATGTCTTGCAGAATGCAAGACGCAAATGCTTGCTCCAAAGGCCGCTTTTCGTAATACGGCAGAAGCGCGCATTAAAAGGGATGCTGGTATCTGGCACCCTTTATGCTTCCATTAGAACCGTGATTACTCAACCCCTCTCTTGAAAGGAGAGACTGATGAACAAGAAAGGCTTCACACTCATCGAGCTGATGATCGTTGTGGTCATCATCGGCATTCTTGCCGCCATCGCGATCCCCAAGTTCAGCGATGTTTCCGAGAGCGCAAAGAGGAACGCCTGCCGTGCCAATATACGTACCATTTCCAGCCAGGACGCCATCTACCACGCTCAGAATGGTTCTTATGCGGCAACAGTAACCGCTCTTGAAATGGAAGCCGTAAGGTGCGCCAATGCAACAGGCACTGTGTATACAGTGGCCGGCACAACGGAGACATTCTCGGTTACCTGTCCTGCAGGTGATTCTCACGGTAATATCGTCAATGGTGTTGCCAGCTGGACAACATCCGACTAGTAGACCCGTTCAGTTAATGGGGCAGCTTGTTGCTGCCCCATTTTTTTATCTAGGCGAGTTGTACCTGCAGATAAGATAGCCATTGGAAATAATGGCGATCGGCTCCAGAATCTCATCGCGGCCTACATGGTTCAGAATGGCGATTCTGTTCTCCATGTCGGCTTCCATGGGTCTGACCCTGTAGAATGTAACATAGTCCACTCCCAGTCCGTCAAGAATGCTGCATTCTTCCTCAACCGTGTTTTCAAGATATAGCTCCTGGGTGGCAGGATGGCGCCACCCAACATATACCGGATGATCCAGGAAATACCTCTTTTCCTGATGGAGGGACAGCACCACCACATCACTTGTCAGATTGCTGTTCATCCACATGTGAGTGATTCCTTCGCCCTCGGAAGTAAGAAACCGATACCCGAAGCGGGTATTCCATCTGCCTGAAAGGACCGAACTCGAAATAGAGTATCTGTAGGTAGCTGGATATGAGTAGATGGGAGCGAAAATGAAACCTGGAATAATGAAGGCCGCCGCAAGAATTGTCGGCAGAAGGTAATCCGATGTCCTTCGATGTTCCTGGATGAACTTTACACTGAGTATACCGATGAATGGAAAGATCAGCAGGGAGTACTTGCTTCCCCACCATGGCGGCCAGAAAACCCAGATGGCCGCGAAACAATAGGCAAGAACAGGGAGCCATGAAAGAAAACCGTGATGTTTTCTTAAAGAAGCGGCTATTCCCGCGATGAACAAAAGGAAAATACCTTCTAAACTTGTAAAATAAATAGCTATATGCTTATAAATAGAAAAGTCAAAATCAGAATACAATTCAGAACTGCGATCGTTGATCTCTATAAGCTCCGCTGGTTTCGGAAGCAGTTCCCATTCATCATTCACCAGTGCGGAAACCTGATAGAATGGATATGTTGGACTTCCTGTGACAGACATGGTCCTCACCGCGAAAATCGCAGGCAGGAGCACTATGCTAAGAACTGCAGTGACCTTAACGGAAAAAGGCTCCCTGATGATCCTGGCAAGAGCGTACGGAAGGAAAGCTATCAGAACAAGTATAGCAGTTTGCTTTGTAGCTAGAGCAAGACCCATAAGAAGCCAGCTGGAGTAGGGCTTCAAGTTTCTGTTCCTATACTCCTCATAAGATGAAGCAAGGGCCAGGGTGCAGAACATAATGGCCATCGTATCGGTCTTAGCAAAAGAGCACCAGAAATAAAGTGATGTGCAGACCAATACTATACCGTAAAGAAGAAGCCTGTAGCGATGCCGGATACCCATTAGCTGAGAAGCCCTAAAGAGACATATAAGGAGCATGCTCATCTGGAAGACCTGAAGAAGGCTCAGCTGGTCAACCCTGTCAAAGGAAAGTGATGCGGGCCAGACCGTTGTCATTTCATAGGTAAGGGGAAAACCGGAGAAGGCTGTCTCATGCAGCCAGTGGATCCGTCCTGCATTCAGCCATCTGTCAGGCTGAACGGCGTAGGTTATCAACGGGTCATCGAACTTAAGACTGGGCATGGAGGCATAGGTGAAGTTCAGCAGGGCAACTGCAAGGAAAACCACCGCGAAGATTGCGGTGTAGAGCGAGAACCGGGTGGAGGTTACTTTTCTCACGAACATCTGCACGATCATAAGCAGACCGGGAAGGGACAGCAGCAGGAGAATTATAGGGGTAACTGTTCTGTTCATTATGCCGAAAAGCGACAAAACAAGGGTAAGGACCATCATAGCGAGAATGCCGGTTATCTCCTTTGGGAGCAGAGGGAAAAGCTTTTTCACCCTGAGGGGCTTCTCCAGCATGTGACCCACCCAGTAGAAGGCGCTCCAGACGAGAAGGACCCTTATCATGGTCTGAAGAAAGGCTATGGGGCTCATCCAGTCTAGCATCTGTCACTGCCCTTCGGGGAAAGAGAAGTCGAAATCCAGGGAGAGAAGATCGAAGTCATAAATGCCGCTGAGGGAGTCAGGTCTGTCCAGGGAGTACTCCCTTCCCATGGAATCGGTGCAAATCATAAGTGCCGGTGGGTAGTCGGTCTGGGTTGTCAGCCTGTCCCAGGTTTCAAGGGGGGTTTGGGCGAGGTCAAAGAAAAGGATGGAGTAGCCCTCCTCGTCCAGGGCCTCAACAGAGACCAGCCTTTCCGAGCTCATGCAGTTGGCCACGGTGAAGGTATGCCCCGGATCTGCGGTGGAGTGGTGGGTTCCGTTGTGGTAGAACATTTCGTTCGTCAGCTGGTAGACCGTGTCTGGGTTGGCTGTGGCTATGAGGGTATCCGAGGGAAAGCCGTCGAGGTCGATGAAAACCAGGGAGCAGGGCTCGGTGCTTTCCACCCAGAGCCTTAGAAACTCCCCGGGCATGATGGGATTGGGTCCAAGTATGTCTCCCTGCGGCAGCGATTCTCCTTTTACATGAACCGAAGCGATGTTCACGCCGGTGCGGTTCCTGACGGCGATATGAAGGGTTCCGTAGATACGGTCGAAGACACCGCCGAACTCCTTTCTGGCAAGGGTGATCTGGATGGAGTCAGGGTTTGAGGAGGCTACGTAGGAACCTGGTAGTAAATGGTTCCAGTATTTGTTTCGAATATGACCCTGTTAATGTACCCCCATGGGAACGAGATTTCCCTGGATCCTCCGGGTGGAATAGGAGGGTCTAAATCCACGGGAATCAGTTCCCCGGCATCCGGCAAAAGCAGGTGAATGGACTCCAGGTTCTGGTTTTCCAGAAGGTTGGAAATAATCACAGTGGTGTTTTCCGGGGGGGAGAAGAAAGAAAAGCCGATAAGGATTACTGAGATCATGCAGGTCATGCAAAGCCTTTCGCAAAGGGTACCTGTTTGGTCAATATATAACCATGGGCGGCTGTGAAGTAGATGGGCCACTTCCTGCCGGGGAAACGGGTTGCCCGGTTTACTCCGGTGTTGTATAGACGGAAATGGGTTCTTCAGGGAGGGATGCATTGAGAGTAGCCATAATCGGAGCGACCTATACCGGTAATCGGGGCGCCGCCGCCATGCTTGTGTCCACAGTGGAGAAGCTGAGGGAAAAGCTGCCCGGGGATACGGAGTTCCATGTGCTCTCCCTCTACAGGGAGAAGCCCGGTACCGCCCTGGAGAGGGGTGTGAGGATAGTCAGCCTTCCGGCGGTAAAACTGCTGGGAGTGATGCCGGTGCTCTGTCTGCTCTATCGCCTGTTCTCCGGGGTCGGTTTCCTGAGGAAGGTGCTTCTTCGCTATTCGCCCCTGGAAACAGTTGCCGGTGCCGATGTTTACCTTGACCTTTCGGGGATCTCCTTCGTGGATGGCAGGGGCATAACCCTTCTTTACAATATCTGCTGCCTGCTTCCAGGGCTTTTGCTGGGGGTTCCTGTCTTCAAGATGTCCCAGGCAATGGGGCCCTTTCAGGGAAAACTGAACAGGTGGGCTGCTCTAAGGCTGCTTCCCCGTGTGAGGCGCATCTATTCCCGGGGTCCGGTTACCACCGAACACCTCAGTAACCTGGGCCTCTGTAACCTGGTCGAGGCGGCGGACCTGGCGTTTCTATTGGGTGAGGGGCAGGACATCCCCTCAGCTGAAGAGTCTCAGGAAAAACCCGCTTTGACAATCGGTATCGCTCCCAGCCAGGTGCTCATGAATCATTCCAATAAAACCGGTGTTGACTACATTGGGGCACTGAACAGGGCGGTTGCCCCCTTCGCATCCCGGGAGGACTGCCGTATTCTTGTGATTGCCCACAGCAACCTTGGCGACAGCGTCAGGTCGCGGAACAATGACTACCACGTATGTACTGAACTGTTCAACAGGCTGGATTGCAATGACAAACAGCTGATCATCGATGACCTGGGCCCCGAGGACCTGAGGGGCATTATTTCCCGGTGTGATGTGTTCATTGCCTCCAGGTTCCATTCGATGATATCCGCACTCTGTGAGAGCGTGCCGGTTCTGGTTACCTCCTGGTCGCATAAGTACAGGGAGGTAATGGATCAGTTCGACTGCGGAGAATGGGTACTGGGCAGTTCGGAACTTGCCGGTCCCTGTTTTGGTGAAAAACTTGCCCTGCTGGTGGAGCGCAGGGAAGGGGTGAGGGGGTTGATAGAGAAGAACCTCAACAGGGTGATCGACTCCGCCGGCAAACAGATAGACGGTGTGGCGGCATTCCTTCTGGGAGGCGTATTTCCATCCTCCACGAGAATGGCACACAGGCTATATGATAAATTCTACAATGGATGCTTTTCCAGGTGCATAATGGGTCATACACTGGACGACGACCTCAGAAGGGTTTGCGCCTCCGGAGGGCAGGTTACCACACTTCTTTCAGAAAGGCTTTCCCGTGGCCATTCCAGCGGAGCGATCGTGGCCGGGGTTCGTTCAGGGGATGACGGTTCACTTCACCCGGGAACCTTCCTGGCGGTTTCACATGAGGAGCTTCAGGATCTGGCGGGAAGTGTTTACAGCGATTTCGACCATGTGGGAGGAGTACTGCGTATTCTTGAGGCTTCAGATCAGTTGTACGACATCGTTGGCCTTCCCTGCCAGCTTTCACGGTTGAGAAAAACCCTTGAGAAACGGCCTGAGCTGCTTCCCAGGGTGGGGCTGCTGGTGGGCCTATGGTGCGGTCACATCACCGACCAGTCACTTCTTCAGACCCTTCTTGGAAAGTGGAACATTCCCCGGGGTTCCGTTTCCCGGTTCAGATACAGAACCGGGCAGTGGCGGGGAAAAACCCGGATTACACTGAGGGATGGTTCAGTTATTGAAAAATCCTTCTCACGGGGATACGGCCTTTACCAGAACATGTACGCCGATTCGGCGTTGCGGTGCTTTTCCTGCGGCGACCATTTCGGCCAGTCTTCTGATATCAGCTTCGGCGACTGCTGGATAGGTTCCGAGAAGGGAGCCGAACACAAGAAGACAATGGCCCTTTCCATCACTTCGAAGGGGACGAAGCTATCCAGCTGCTGCTTGCTTCGCCATTGGTCTCATCCTTTGAGGTCCCTCCCGTTCTGGCTGTGGAGTCCCAGAAGAGATCAGTGGTGTGGCACACCTGTTCCTGTGCCGCCAGGGAGAGGCTTCAGGGTCTTTTCTCCATGAGGATCAAGTGTTCTTCCAGTGTTACACCGAGGTGGAATGACTATCTGTCCGGTTTTCTGACCCTTCTCTTCTACAGGCTGTACAGAGGACGGCTCCGGGGTCTGATGTTCAGGCTTCCATGGTGGGCTCTATTCCCAATTATGGCTTTGCAGAAACTGGCGCTGAACAGATGAAGGCTGGAAAGAAACTTTACCGTCTGCTGATCTTCCTTACGGAGAACAGATATGCCGGATATGCCCTTTTCCTCCTCCTGCTGGCAGCATTAGGGCTGTTTCTTCAGAGATCCCTGGATGAGATCGGCTCTCTGGACATCGGGGCTATCTCAGTTGTTGCCGGGGTAACATCACTGCTGCTGGTAATGCTTGCATATGTGAACAGGTTCGTTTTCTGGACTGTCCTTACGAAGGCATTCCATCTTCGTTCCCGGGTCCTTATCGCTGCCCGGGCATTCTTCTTATCGCTCCTGGGGAGATACATACCCGGCAAGGCGGGACTTTTCCTTTTTCGTCTTCGTGCCTATTCCGGAGGGACCAGGGGCAAGGTTGGGGCTTCACTGCTTACTGAATATCTCGCCACCTCCCTGGCCGCCTGTTTCCTGGTTTTTTTCGGAACGCTTTTCATTCCCGTTGAGAACATTCTCCTTACAAGGGTCGTTCCAGTGCTCGGCATCATTTTCCTTTCTCTGTTCCTCAGGCCCGGTTTCCTCAGGAAATTCCTGAACGGGCTTCTGGCTTTCCTGGGCAAACAGCCTCTTGTTGTTTTCCCTCCGGGTTCCGTTCTGATCAGGGTTACACTGGGCTACATTTTGACCGGGATGTTCCACGGAGCAGGGCTTTTCGTTTTGCTGAGGGCAACAGGCGGGGTGGGCTACGAGATGTATCCGGTGGTGACCGGGGCGTATTACATGGCGGGTCTTCTGGGCATGTTCGCTTTTTTCGCCCCAGGAGGGCTGGGAGTCCGGGAGGGGGTTGTTTTTCTTATACTGCCCCACTTCGCCGATGTGGGACCTGTACTGGTTTCCGTGGCGGTGATGAGGCTTATGACCATTGTCGCGGAGCTTCTGCTCACCGGCCTGGCATATCTGATGAGCATTCTGATGAACAGGAGGGATATTCCTGATGAGAGCTGAACCGTGGGGTCTGGTGAGGAAGGCGAAGGAGATACTGGGCAGGGCAGGGGAGGACTGCCAGTGCAATCCCGGGATGGTGAAGGAGCTTCGGGGGGTGATCGGGGAGCTTGAGGAGGCCCTGGACGGGGATGAGCCCACCGCCGGTGAGGTGATGCGGATACTGGGCCACGAGCTGAAGAGCCCTGTGGCGGCCATAGTGAGTTTGCTTCAGGCGGTTGAGGTGGGGCATGTGAAGAACCCGGAGAATACACTTAAGATGGTGGGGCGGGCCAGGAAGAGGGCGGAGGAGCTGCTGCCCCTGGTGTCCGATGTGATGGAGCTGGGAAGCCTGTCTGCGGCGGATCCTTCCTCGCTGAACGAGAGCGTGAGCATGCTGTCGGTGTGCGCCGGGGTGCACGATCTCCTTGAGCTTATGTTCCAGGAGAAGGGGTTTCATTTAACCTTTCCCTGCCGCCGGATGCTCCCTATATGCCGGTGCGGGGCCGGGAGAGCTTTCTGCGGAGGATCGTGCAGAACCTCTGCGTGAACGCCTTCAAGTACAACAAGCCCGGGGGGTCCATTGAGCTGAAGGCCCGGCAGGATGGCTCATGGGTGGTGATAACCGTTTCCGATACAGGGGTCGGGATACCCGAGGCGGACCTGCCCCATGTGTTCTCATTTCTGTACCGGGGGCGTCAGGCGAAGAGGAACCCCGACGGGGGGCTTGGCCTGGGGCTTTCCATGGTAAAGCAGATAGTGGAGGTACACGGGGGGATATCTCCATCTCCAGTGAGGAGGGGGAGGGTACCGTTGTAACCGTCCGTCTGCCCCTGTGCAGGGGTTGTGTTACTGACTGAAGCGCCGCTTCAGTTGTGTGTCAGCCTCAACCGCCTGAGGAATCAATGTCGCTGAGGGTCACATTCCAGGTGTAGCCTGATCACCAACCACAACGCTCCATTTGGTGTAGGTGTCGCCGTCCTCATCCTCCAGATAGATGTCGTAGGTGCCCTGGCTGATGTAGGCGGTGTAGGTGTCGCCGGGATTGAGTATCTCTCCCTGTATGTGGTTGTCGCCCAGCTGTCGCTGTAGGTGTCGGATATCCATACTCCCGTTATGTCCCAGCTGCCAAGGTCGTTCTTGATTATCACCGGACAGGAGCCGGTGTTCATGGGTTGTGGTGCTGCTGCTGCGTCTATCTGTTCTATGGTAACCGTCCAGTCGAATCCTTCGGAGCCTATGCTGACATCGTTCAATGTGTATGTGTCGCCGTCCTCATCGGTTACCTGTATGTCGTAGGTGCCCGGGGTCACCATTACCTCGGCGGTCCTTCCCGGGGCCAGGACATCGGTGCCGGGCAGGCGGTTGGTTCCCCAGACATCGTCGGAGCTCCGGCTGATGTAGACTATATGTATGTCATAGGATCCCAGTTCGTTGGTCACCGTGAAGGGGACCTTCTCGAAACAGCCGCCGGCAAGAAGCATCGCAGCCAGGGCGATTACCGTAAAAATAGTTTTTCTGCTCAAAAGCCCGTTACCTCCTTTTTCCCGTGGTACCTTCCGGCGGTGTTACCTGTTCCCTAGTCCATCTGGTCCAGGGTTATCTCCCAGCGGAAGCCCTCTTCAGGAACCCTCTGGTCCCAGAGGGTGTATGTGTCGCCGTCCTCGTCGATGGCGTGGAGATCGTAGGAGCCCTTCTCCACGGCTATTGCCAGGGAATCCCCCGGCTGGAGTATTCTGTCCAGGGAATTCCTCCCCCAGTCCTCCTCGTTGGTATCGCTTATGTAGAAGTACTCTATGTCCCAGCTGCCCAGGCCGTTAACCACCGTTATCCTTGTGGGCTCATACCTGCAGCCTGCCAGCAGAAGGAGGATTGCCGCCAGGAGCACCGCCGCTCTTTTTGCCATGGGTTCTCCCTTCTGGAAAGAGGGGGAGGCGTTTTGTCCGCCTCCCCCTGCTGATCAGAACAACCGGTTCCTAGCCGTCGATATCCGCCAGGGTAACTTCCCAGTAGTAGCCCTCTTCATCGATATCTACGCCCCAGAGGGTGTATGTGTCGCCGTCGACGTCCTCGACCTTGATGTCGTAGGTGTCGCCTGCGGGGACGTAGAAAGTAAGCTCATCACCTGGCTCGAGGAGGTCGGCGCCGAGGCGATCGTCGCCCCAGGGGCCGTCTGAGGGGTCGCAGTAGACATACCAGATGGTCCAGTCGCCAAGGCCGTTGTAGATGGTAACAGCGGCGTCGCCCTCTTCGGGCATGTAGGGTTCTTCGTCGTAGTCGTCCCAGTCGAGGTCGTCCAGGGTCACCTCCCAGATGAAGCCGTCTTCACCGATATCCACTCCCCACTTGGTGTAGGTGTCGCCGTCTTCATCCACCAGCATGATGTCGTAAAGGTCTGCTTCCTCAATGGCTACAACAAGGCGCTCACCCTGGGTGAGGGGTGCTTCGATGCGGTTGTCGGTCCAGGGTGAATCGGAAGGATCCACGAGGACCTCAACGATGTCCCATCCGCCGAGGTCATTCACTATGACCACTTCGATGGTGGTCTCTTCCACTGTTTCGGTGGCTGTTTCGGTTTCATCAACCGGGGCTTCACCGCCGCAGGCCATGAAAAGCACCGGAAGTGCGAACAGGGCAAGGACCAGGTTCAGTTTTTCATATTTCCCTCCTCTTTCAGTGTTGATACCCTAAGTGCGGAACACCAGACAATAAGGATGTTCCGCACTTGAGTAAAGTGAGTGTTCTAGTCCATATCGGAAAGCGTGACGGCCCAATCGTATCCGGAGGTGCCCACCTCAACCTGCCAGACTGTGTATGTGTCGCCGTCTTCGTCAACGAGCCTGATGTCGTAGGTTCCGCCGGGGACCCTTATGGTGACGTCTTCTCCCGGTTCCAGAATGCTGCTGATGCGGTTTTCACCCCAGGGAGAGTCTGAAGGGTCGATGTAAATCTCCTCTATGTTCCAGGCTCCGAGATCATTGGTGATCTTAACCGGGACATTGGAGGATCCGCATCCTCCGATAAGGGTAAGGGCAAGAACTGCCGCAAGAATCGCCGCGATCCGTTTCATATTTCCCCTCCATTTGAAAACACGGACCAAACTGTCCGCAAAATTACGGGAGCCATAATAAGCCATGGAAAGCTCCCGGTAAAGACCCCGGGAAAGAGATTACTCCACATCCGGTTCGCCGGGGTCGAGATCGGCCTCGGTTACCTCCCAGAGGGCGCCATTTTCATCGATACCTATCTGCCAGAGGGTGTAGGACCTTCCCATGGAGTCGTAGAGTTGAAGGTCGTACTCACCTGCTTCAACGTTCAGGGCCAGCTCGGAGTCGGTTCCCAGTATGCTGCTGCCCAGGCGGTCGGGTCCCCAGGAGTCGCTGGTGCTCAGGCTGCAGTATGCATTGTGAAGCGCTATCCCCTGAAGGCGGTTCCTTATGAGTATGGTGCAGGGCCCATCTCCCTGGGAAATCAATGAGGGCACCGCATTCGCCGCTCCCATTGCCGCTGTCTCGGGAAGCCCCCGGGAAGCTTCAGCCATGAGGTGATTCACCGCCGGGGTCAGGTCCATCCGCCACCGGCCGTTTTCCCTTTCGAACCTGTAGCTGAAGGGGTTTCCGCTGTCTTCAGCGGTGAGGGTGGCATACCCTCCGGAGAATTCCACTGACAGTATTGTTGAAGGGAAGCTCAGCATGTCGGTTTCCGCGGACATAGCCTCAAGAAGGGCCTCGGGATCATTATCGAAGGGTACGCCTGAAGCGGTGAGGGCCATTGCCATTTCCTCCAGGAGCGTCCTGCTGTCCTCTGTGAAGTTTTCCAGAAGATCTTCCCAGTTCTCATCCTGGGTATTGGTACGGATGAGGTTGTACGCGTTGACCACTTCCTTCTGCCCACCGGTCCAGCCGATGCAGGCCAGGAAAACAAGAAAAGGGGCCAGAACCCCGGGAACATATCTCAAGGCAATTCCTCCCTTTGTTTTCGGTTGCCGATAACACTCTACATCTTCCTCGGCCCACGGTCAACAGACCCGTTGACCAGATGTTTTAACCGGTTATTGTATGCCTGAATGTGCAAGGAAGGAGAAACCCTACGATGAAGCAGCTGTGTTTCCCCGGATGGTGGAGCTGGACGCGGTTACCGGCCTTCCTCCCCGGAAGGTCCTCGACGGGGACATCCCCATACTGCTCCGTTCCATGGGTGCCCTGTCCATGCCCCTCTGCGCCATAATGGTGGACATCGACCACTTCAAGATGTTCAATGACAAGCACGGCCACGATGTGGGGGACATCGTCCTTCGCCATGTCTCCTCCATAATAAGGAAGACCGTTCATTTCCGGGGCGAGGCCTACAGGTACGGCGGAGAGGAGATAACCGTCCTTCTGATGAACACCGGCCCGGAGGAGGGGTTGGCCACCGCCAGAAGGCTCTGTGATTCCGTGGGGAATTCCGAGGTGGAGGTGGGGACCGGTTCAACGGCGCAGAACCTTTCGGTTCGGATCTCCCTGGGGTTGCCTGCACCACCGATGTGGTGGGTTCGGAGCTGCTGGTGTCCGCGGATCAGGCGCTTTACGATGCCAAATCCATGGGGCGCAACCAGGCGGTGCTTTTCACCACCGACAGAAGGCGGGAATCCCGAACCACGAAGATAGACGTTCACTTCCCCGGCAGGGTGAACCTCACCGGCGGCGAGTACATTCTTCTGAAGAAGTGGTTCAGCTACGACAACCCGCTGAACATAGAGGCCCGTGAGCTGAAGGACCCCGGCGGGGATGCCGGGGACCTCACCAGCAGTCTGCCGCCACCCTCCTGCGGAATGGTGGAGGCGGAGATAAGGGGCAGGGTGAGCGCCATTGAAAGGCGTGATCAGCACACCTACTTCAAGTTCGAGGTGAAGAACGAGATAATAGACCTGATGTTCAAGTACATACAGGATTCCCTGAATGGATAGGGTTGGCTGCCGGCGTCTCTGGACCGGGCCCGGCGGGTTCGTGGACAATGCGGTGATACACTTCGATTCCCTTGGCAATATCAGGGAGATAGAAAGCCGTCCTTCCCCCGATGGCTTCCACCATGCCTTCGGAATGCCCGCCTTCTTTGATGCCCACTGTCATTTCTCCTGGATGATACTGAAGGAGATATCCCTTGATCTGTCCGGCGCGGCTCGCCGGGGGAGATGCTGGACATGATATCCCTGGGTCTTTCGGACTTCCAGGGGGACATTTTCCGCTGCGAATCCTATGACGAGAGCGGCTGGGATAACCCTGAACTGCCCACCCTGGCTGAACTGGATGCGGTAACCGGGGGAATGCCCTGCTTCCTCTGCAGGGTCTGCGGCCACGCGGGAATGGCCAATTCAGCCATGCTTGCCATGATGGGTCCTGAGGATCCGGCCCTTTTGGACCGCTCCACTGGCAGGCTACTGGAAAGGCCCGTGATGGAGTTCTCACGGCGGTTCCCCCCGGACCCCGCCGGGGTTGCCAGGGGCATGGCGGACGTAACAGCAAGGATACATGCCGCCGGGGCAACCGGTATCTGCACCATAGAGAAGCCCTCGGAAGCCCGGGCGATAGCCGGGGCCGGCCTGCCCCTGGACATAACCTTCGCCCTGAGGGACACCACCCCCTCCCGGGTTGCCGGCTCAGGGTTTCCCGGAGGCATGCTGAAGCTCTTCCTCGACGGCTCCTTCGGCGCCGGTAACGCCGCAACCGATACCTCAAGCCATGCCAACCTGCTCCTCGATGACCGGGAGCTTTTTCAGGTACTTCTTGATTCAGGGGAAGCCGGTGTGGTTCCGGTGATTCACGCCATTGGCGCCGCTGCCCTTGACCAGCTCGCCCGTGTTTCCTCCCTGGCCTTTGGCAGTCTTGGCAGGGGTTTTCCCATAAGGGTGGAGCATGCTGAGGACCTCCCGGGAGTGCTTTCCGGGCCATGGGACCCGGAGTTCCACATATTCAGCATGCAGCCCAATTTCGTGGAGAGGTGGCAGAGACCCGCCGGGATGTACCACAGTCTTCTCCCACCGGAGAGGGCCAGGGGACTCAACCCCTTCCGCAGCGTTCTTCACCGGGGTTTCCGGCTTGGTTTCGGAAGCGACAGCATGCCCTTCGGTCCCCTGTACGGTCTGGGGGGAGCCATTTCCCATCCCAGTCCCGCACAGTCGCTGACCACCGAAGAGGCCCTGGGTGCCTATACTCTTGATGCAGCCGGGATTTCCGGCTGCCAGCCACTTTCGCTTCCCCTGGCCCCGGGAAGGCCCGGGGACCTGGTGTTCCTTTCCTCCGATCCCTTCCTGGGCCTGGAGGGCGTGTCGGTGGAAAGAACACTGAGGAGGGGAGAGGAAGTTTTCAGAATGGAGAGTTCATGATTCCCTCCATCATTGACTGGACAGACCCCATGGAGGTCGGAAGACTACTTGCCAGAACGGCGCTGCTGGAGGACAGGGCCATGGAGGACGCCGCCTCAGGCGCCTTGGACCTCCGGGGAGCTTCCCGTTACCTGCATGGTTAACGCCAGGGAGGAAATGGTGGTGGCAGGTGTCCCCATGGCCTCACTTGTCTTTGAGGAGCTTCCATGGGATACCGCGGTGGTTCCACTGGTGGCCGAGGGGGAAAGGGTTGCCCCGGGGACAGACATCGCCCGGATACAGGGATCAGCGTCGGCGGTACTTCGGGGAGAGAGGGTTTCCTGAACATTCTCGGGAGGATGTGCGGCATTGCCACCATTACCTCTCTTTATGTGGATATCTGCCGGGGGACCGGGGTGGAGGTGCTGGACACCAGGAAGACCACACCGGGAATGCGGGCCCTTGAGAAGTACGCCGTGAGGACCGGGGGGGGTATCAACCACCGTTATTCACTTGCGGACATGGCCATGCTGAAGGACAACCATCTGGCCATAGCCGGGGGTGTGGAAAGCCTCCGCCCGGTGATGGAGCGGCTGAGGGATTCTGGAGTTCCCGTTGAGATAGAGGTGGACACCCTTGCCCAGCTGGAGGTTGTCCTGCCCCTGGGGCCGGACAGGATACTGCTGGACAACATGAGCCTGGAAGAGCTGAGGAGAGCCGTTGAGATCTCCCGGGGGACCGGTATTTACCTGGAGGCCTCAGGAGGAATAGATTCCACCACAGTGGGAGCCGTGGCGAAAACCGGTGTCCAGGGGATCTCAGCCGGAGCCCTGACCCATTCCGTGAGGTGCGCCGACATAGGCCTCGACTGGGTCCGTCATGGGAGGTGACCAGATGACAAGACTTGCTGTGGATGTGGGTAACACCAAGACCGCCCTTGCCCTCTTCGATTCCGGCACGCTTCGGGACCAGTGGAGGATCCGCACGGAACACTGGACCGCTGATGAGCTGTGGATACTTCTCGAGGCATTGCTGCGCACCGGAGGCCATGGGCTTCCCGGGGACTTCGCCTTCGCCTCGGTGGTTCCCCAGGTCAGGCACACCCTTGTGGAGCTTTCCCAGCGCCGGCTTGGGTGTTCCCCTGTTATAGTTTCCCATGAGACCGCCGGTATCGAAGTTGATTACCTCTATCCCCACGAGATCGGTCCGGACAGGCTGGCTAACGCCTGCGCCGCGGTGAAGTGCGGAACACTGCCTGCCATAGTGGCGGACTTCGGCACCGCCACAACCTTCGATGTTGTGGATTCTTTGGGCAGATATGCCGGGGGAGCCATAAGTCCCGGCGTGGGAACCGCAGCCGGGGAACTCTTCAAGAAGGCCTCCCGGCTGAACCCCATCGACCTGGAGTTCCCGGAGAGGGCCATAGGAAGGACCACCGCCCAGGCGGTGCGCTCAGGGGTGCTCCACGGAGCCGTTGGTTCCGCCGACCACATCATAGACCTTCTGGAGCAGGAGCTCTCCGGAAAACCCCTTCTCTGGGCAACCGGAGGGTGGGGGCCCGCCATGGCGGGCAGGTGCAGCCACCGGTTCAGGGTCTGCCCTGAACTCACCCTTACAGGTATAGACGAGATAGGTAGAAGGAACAGGAAGGAGGGGCGCTGATGGCTGAGATACTGCTGGGGGTAACAGGGGGTGCGGCGGCCTTCAAGGCAGTTGCCCTGGCATCTTCAATGAGAAAGGCCGGTCACCGGGTGAACACCATTCTCTCCGCCGCGGCAACTGAGTTCATAAGACCCGCCCAGATGTCCGCGGTAACAGGTGAACCCTGCCACACAAAGCTTTTTTCCACTGAATCCGCCGAGTTCATTCCACATATCGCCCTCACCGACAGCGTTGACCTCATGGTGGTTGCCCCGGCAACCGCCCATTTCATTGCCCGGGCCGCCCTGGGCCTGGCAGACGACCTCCTCACATCAGCCTACCTGGCCTGTTCCGCTCCGGTCCTTATAGCCCCGGCCATGAACACCAGGATGTGGGAGAACCCGGCGGTAAAGGCCAATGTGCGGCTGCTCATGGAAAGGGGCGTGGTCATGGCTGGACCGGTAACGGGAACCCTTGCCTGCGGAACCACCGGCGGCGGAAGGCTCATGGAGCCGGAGGACATTTTTTCCATGTGCAGGGAAATCCTGGAAGGGGGGGGCTGATTTGCATCCCGTTCCCACAATGGAATGGAGGGAGGGCAGCCTGAGGCTTCTTGATCAGCGGCTGCTGCCTTCGAGGGAGGAGTACATCGACTGCACCACCGTGGCTGACCTCGCCGAGGCCATAAGGACCCTTGCGGTTAGGGGGGCGCCGGCCATCGGCATTGCCGCGGCCTACGGTGCTGTGATAGCACTTCAGGAGGCCGGCGACTCACCGGGCTGGAATGACCGCTGCCTCGGGCTCATGGATGTTCTGGCCTCCACCAGACCCACCGCGGTGAACCTCTTCAACTGCCTTGATATTCAGAGGGAGACCCTGAAGAAGGGTCTTTCCCGGCTGAATCCCTTCATGAACTCACCGGGAACGCCCGGCGAATGTTCCACGAAGACCTCGACGCCAGCAGAAAAATGGGCAGGCTTGGTGCAGGACTCCTTTCGGAGGGCTGCACCGTCCTTACTCACTGCAACGCCGGCGGCCTGGCCACCGCCGGTCTGGGAACCGCCCTGGCGGTGGTTTACGAAGCCCATGAACAGGGTAAGCTCAAGGGCGTTTTCGCCGACGAGACCAGACCCCTTCTCCAGGGGGCCAGGCTTACCTCCTGGGAACTGTCCAGGGCGGGGATACCGGTAACTGTCATCCCCGATTCCGCTGCGGCATCCCTCCTGCGTTCCGGTGCGGTGGACGCTGTGATCACCGGGGCGGACAGGGTGGCCATGAACGGAGATTCCGCAAACAAGATAGGGACCTATTCCCTGGCCCTTGCGGCCTCCGCCGCCGGTGTGCCATTTTACATAGTCGCCCCGCTGTCCACCTTCGACAGGGGATCCCCCGGGGGATCCGCCATCGAGATAGAGGAGCGGGGCAGGGAGGAGCTTGCCTCCCTGGGCAGCCGGCAGCTGCTTCCTGAAGGGGTTCCGGTGTATAACCCGGCCTCGATGTGACCCCTGTGGAACTGATAACTGCCATAATATGTGAAAGGGGTGTTATTCGGGCCCCGAATGAGATAGATTTTTGAGGTTGACAAGAATAGGAACAGGGCATACTTTTCTTTTCCTGAGCATTGATTTTTTAACACTGGCTGTTTTACCGGCAGCTTTTTGCATAGCGGTGTCATACCGGGGGAGCTGACATGGGAAGAACCATAGGAATTGACCTTGGAACCACTAACAGCTGTATCGCCTTCAGCGACGGCGGTCATCCAACCGTGATCCAGTCCAAGAGCGGATCCCGGGTGATGCCTTCGGTGGTGGCCTTTTCAGCCAAGGGCGAGCGCCTGGTGGGGCTGGTTGCCAGAAGGCAGGCAATAACAAACCCGAGGAACACCATCAGCAGCGTGAAAAGGCTAATGGGCCGCAGATATTCAGAGATCGCCGACTATATCGAGTCCGTCTCCTATGAAATTGTGGAAAACAGCAACGGCGACGCTGCTGTGCGGGTGATGGACCGTGTGTACACCCCGCCGGAGATATCCGCCCTCATCCTTCAGAAACTCAAGCAGACCGCCGAGGAGTTCCTCAGCGAGGAGGTCACCGACGCGGTGATCACCGTGCCCGCCTACTTCAACGAAGTACAGAGGGAGGCAACCAAGGCCGCGGGCAAAATTGCCGGCTTGAACGTTAAGCGCGTCCTGAACGAGCCCACCGCCGCAGCCCTGGCCTTCCTGGAGCCCAAGGGCAGAACCAAACTTGCCGTTTACGACTTCGGCGGAGGCACCTTCGACATCAGCGTGCTTCAGGTGGTGGACGGCGTTTTCGAGGTGAAGGCCACACTGGGCGACACCAGCCTTGGCGGCGACGACCTCGACACCCAGCTGGTCAACTGGATAATGGCCGAGTTCCTGTCCGACACCGGGATCGACCTTAACAAGGACGCCATTGCCCCCCAAAGGGTCAGGGAAGCGGCTGAACGGGCCAAATGTGAACTCTCCATGACCCATGAGACCGATATAAACCTGCCCTTCATCGCCACAGGTGACTCCGGTCCGGTCCACCTCGAGATAAAGGTCACAAGGAAGCTTTTCGAGGAACTCGCAGGGGACCTGATAAAGCAAACCATACCCCTCTGCAGGGAAGCGGTGGAGGAAGCGGGAATGAAGATCCCCGACCTCGACCACGTTGTCCTTGTTGGTGGTTCCACACGGATCCCCCTGGTGCAGCGACTGGTTGAAGAGGTTTTTGAGAGAAAACCCGCCCAGTCGGTGAACCCCGACGAAGTGGTTGCCCTGGGTGCGGCCATCGAGAGCTCGGTCCTCACAGGGCAGCGTAAGGACCTCGTGCTGATAGACGTAACCCCCCTCACCCTCGGGGTGGAGACCCTGGGCGGCGTTATGACCCCGATAATCCACCGGAACAGCCCGGTTCCCATAAGGAACAGCCGAATCTTCACCACCGCCAGCGACAATCAGTCGGTGGTGGGGGTTCATGTGGCCCAGGGGGAGAGGGACCTCATCGACGGCAACAGAAGCCTTGGCACCTTCGAACTCCGGGGCATAAAGCCGGCGAAAAGGGGTGAGCCCCGAATAGAGGTAACCTTCGAGATCGACGCAAGCGGCATTCTCAATGTTTCCGCCCGGGACACCAACACCAACCAGAAGCACAGCATAAAGGTGAACCCCAGCGGCGGTCTTTCAGGAGCCGACATCGAGAGGTTCAGAAAGGAGGCCGCCGCCAACGCCGAGGCTGACAAGCGCCGAATGAAGCTGGTGGGGCTTCGCAACGAGTCCGACGAAGCGGTTTACAGGGCTTCGAAAACCCTCCAGGTGGCCCGTGAGGAACTCGACAGGGAATCATGGGAAGAGCTTGACAAGGCGGTAAAAGACCTGAAGAAGCTCCGGGACGGCGACGACGCCCTTGTACTGGGCAAGGCGATCAGCCATGTGCGGGCCCTCACCGAATCCATAGCCAAGCTGGTGGCGGTGTTCGAAACCGACGAGGAAGAGGCCACCACGGAGTTCCTGGAATCCATCGCCGAAGTGGAGAAGGAACCGGAAGAACCCGAAGTCACCTGACCGGTCCGCCTTTTTTTGTGATTACACCCGGGGAATTGTATATTTCACGCCATGAATCCATATGAAGTATTAGGGGTTGAAAGAAACGCCTCCCCGATGAGATAAAAAGGGCCTACCGCGGTGCGGCCATGAAGAATCACCCCGACCGCAACCCCGGCGACAAACAGGCCGAAGAGCGTTTCAAAGAGGCCGCCAGGGCCTATGAGATACTTAGCAATCCCTCCAGAAGGGAAGCCTACGACCGCTTCGGAACCACCGGAGAACCGGGCTCCTCGGGCATGGGTGGCATGGAGGACATCTTCGGAGGCTTCGGCATCGACGACGCCCTGAGGGCCTTCATGGAGAACTTCGGTTTCTCCACCGGCGGTTCCTCCAGGAACACACTCCACGGAGAAGACGTAACGGTTAAGGTCGACCTCGATCTCCAGGAGGCCGCCCTTGGTGGCAGGCGTGAGATCGAAGTGGACAGGAACACAGCCTGTGAAGACTGCCGGGGCACCGGTGCGGACAGCGGGGCGGGGAGCGAGACCTGCCGGCACTGCAACGGAAGCGGAAGGATATCCACCACAAGGAATACCATTCTGGGAAGCTTCCGTACGGTTAAAGAGTGCCCCATCTGCCGTGGCACCGGAAAGGTCCCGAAGAAGATGTGTTCCCACTGCCGGGGAAAGGGTTTTGAAAGGAAGAAGTCATCCATCGCCGTGGACCTCCCTGCGGGGCTGTCCCCGGGTCACTACATAAGGCTTCGAGGCCAGGGCAACCATCCCGGCCAGGGGGTGTTCCCGGCGACCTCAGGCTGCATATAAACCGCATCGATTACGGCCCCTTCATCAGGGAGGAGGATGACCTCGTCTTTCCCCTTTTGATCTCCTATCCCCAGGCCGTTCTGGGTGGGGACTTCGAGATACCCACCCCCGAGGGGGAGAACGCTCCTGTCAAGGTCCCCGGTGGAACAGAGCCCGGTACCAGGATCAAGCTGCGGAATCTGGGCATGGGAAGGCTGAACAGAAGGGGCAGGGGAGACCTCATCGCCCAGGTTCAGATACATGTTCCCTCCAGGGTGAAGCGCAAAGAAAAGGAGCTTCTGAATAAACTGGAGGAATCCCCTTCCTTCAGACCTCCCGAGAGCTGATGGACCCCGGCCTGGAAAAGCTCGAGTTCCACAGGATCCTCGAGCATGTCTCCGCACTGGCGGGAAGCCCTCCTGGGAAAAAGCTGGTAATGTCGCTTCAGCCGGCCTTCGACAGGGAAGCCGCAGATACCCTCAGACGGGAAACGGAGCATGGAGCCCGGCTGCTGGAGTTCTCCATAGAACCAGCGGTTTCCGGCCTGGAGCCCCTCATGGCAACGGTAACTGAGCTGGATAAGGGCGCCCTGGCCCTTGAGCCATCCCTTCTTCGAGGAACCGGCGAAGCCCTGCTCAGCATGGGGCGGTTCGCCTCGGCCACTGCGGCGGTCAGGGAGGACATACCCGGTATTCTCCATGAGTATTCCGCTACCCTTCCGGACCTGGGCTCGCTGGCGGGAAGGCTCCTTCGCATTACCACACCCGACGGCGACCTTTCTCCATCGGCCTCACCGGAACTGAAAAGGCTTTCCAGAAGGATAGATTCACTGAGGTCCTCCCTGTCCTCCAGGCTTTCATCCATCTGCGCGAAGTACGCGGGAACCGGAATACTCAGGGACGCCCCCCCCACAGTGCGCTCCGGCAGGTACGTGATCCCCGTTTCGGCCGCCAGAAAGGGTTCGGTGAAGGGCCTGATCCATGACAGGTCCGAAAGCGGAGCCACCCTTTACGTGGAACCATCCGAGCTTGTGGAGGCGGGGAACGAGGTTCAGGAAGCGGTCTTCGACCTGGAACAGGAGCGAAGGCGGATACTCAGGGAAGCAACCCTCGAGGTCAGGAACCATCTGGAGCCAATAAGGACAGGTATGGATATCTTCACCGGGCTGGACAACATTTTTGCCCGGGCAAGGTACCACAGGGAGTGGGGCACGGTGTTCCCCGAGGAGGGTCCTGTGAACCTCAGGGGTCTTCTGCATCCGCTGCTTCCCGAAGAGACCGCCGTCCGGAGCGATGTGAGGCTTCCGGAAAACTGGAAGGTACTGGTGGTCAGCGGACCTAATGCCGGGGGGAAGAGCGTTCTTCTGAAGGCGGTTGCCCTTGCTTCAGTGTGTTCCCGGGCTGGACTGGGCGCCCATGTCAGGTCCCCGTCCTCAATGCCCTTCTTCAGCAGGATCATTGTTTCCATGGGTGACAACCAGTCCATAGCCATGCACCTCAGCACATATTCCGCAAGGCTCTCCGAACAGATGGAGATACTCGAACAGGGTAACCATGAAACCCTGGCCATAGTGGACGAACCCGCCGCGGGAACCGATCCCTCCACCGGCGCAGCCTCTCCTCGGTGTTCCTCAGGCGAACCGCCGAGGCCGGTGTGAGGTCCATAGTTAGCACCCACATGGGGCAGCTGAAGCTTCTGGCCATGGACCACAGCGGTTTCATAAACGGATCCATGTCATTCAACCCTGAAACCCTCACACCGGGATACAGGTTCATTCCAGACCTCCCCGGGGCATCGTGCACCCTTGAGGCAGCGGCCATAGCCGGCTTTCCACCTGACATTCTGGACGAAGCTTCGGAACTGGCCGGGGATTCATTCAGCCTTGACAGCCTGGTGGCCAGCCTGAGGGAGCTTCAGGAGGAACGGAGGGCTGAGATAGAGGCCCTTTCCCTTGAGCGGACCAGGGCAAGGAAGGGCAGAAAAGCCCTGGAGGAACAGCTTGGACGTGAGAGGGACAGACTTGCGGAGGCCGCCAGGAAGGCCATAGAGGAAAAGGATGAAAGACTGAGAAGGATACAGTCCGAGGCGGACAGCCTGCTCACAACCATGGCAAACGCTCCGGGGAAGGACCAGAGACTGGCTGCAAGACGGCAGCTCAGTGACATGGCCAGAAGGGAAGCCCCTCCGGGGAAGGGAAGGGTCCCGATCTGCCCCCGCCGACCCCCGGCGGGCTTAAGACCGGGGATACCGTGGAGGTAAAGGGCTGGGCTGAAACGGGAACCGTGGAAAAGCTCAGCCGCTCCACCGCAATGGTCAGAATGGGTTCCATGCTGATCAAGAAGGACCTTGCGGAACTCACCAGGGTGGAAGCTCCGCCTGAAAGGACAACGGGCTCTTCTGAATACGCCCCCATAGAGGAAAGCCCCGAGGCGATGCTCATTGGTCTGACGGTTGACGAGGCTCTGGCCGAGCTTGATATAAAGCTGGACAACTGCACCGCCCTGGGCCTGAGAAGGCTCAGGGTGATTCATGGCAGGGGAAGGCTCATGCGGGGCGTTACCGACTGGCTGAGGCACGACAGAAGGGTGCGTTCGGTCTCCATCGCTCCGCCTGAAGAGGGCGGAACCGGGGCATCGGTGGTAATGATAAGGGGGTAGTGATGGCCTATAATCCCGTTGATGTGGAGCTTCTCAGGGACCGCGTGGACATACTGGACACCGTCAGGCGCTATGTAGACCTGAAGAAGAGCGGAAGCAACTGGGTGGGTCTCTGTCCCTTCCACAGGGAAAAATCCCCGAGCTTCAACGTAAACCCCTCCCGGAACATGTGGAAGTGCTTCGGCTGCCACGAGGGCGGCGATGTTTTCAAGTTCCTCATGATGATCAGGAACCTCACCTTCCCCGAGGTGCTCGAGGAGCTGGCCGAGGAGAACGGCATCACCCTGAAGGTCACCGGCGATGTCTCCGGGGCCGTCAAGAGGAGATCCGGCATATACACCCTTCTGGAAGCGGTGCAGGAGTTCTTCTCCAGATCCTTTGCCGGCGCCCCGGGAAGGGAAGCCAGGGCTTATCTTGAGAACAGGGACATCGATGAGAACCTGCTTCGAATCGGCATCGGCTACGCCCCCGGCGGAAATGCCCTTCTTCCCCACCTGAGGTCACTGGGCTACTCCGTTTCCTCCATGGAGGAGGCCGGAGTGGTGAGCACAGGGGCCAACGGCCACTACGACCGGTTCAGGAACCGCCTTACATTTCCCATCCACGACCGAAGGGGAAGGATTGTTTCCTTCGGGGCCAGGGCCCTTGACGACACCAATCCGAAGTACCTCAACGGCCCGGAAACCGATGTCTACAGGAAGGGAAGTTTCCTCTACGGGTACGCCAGGGCCCAGAAACACGCCCGGACCCAGGGAAGGGTAATACTGGTGGAGGGCTACTTCGACCACGCCAGGCTTCTCGCCAGCGGCTTTGAGGAAACAGTGGCCACCAGCGGCACCGCCCTTACGGAAAGGCAGGCCAGGAACCTCACCGGAATGGCCGATACGGTCCTTATATGCTACGACGGCGATGCCGCCGGCAGCAAGGCCGCGGTGAAGGCGGCTGAAACCATCCTTGCCCAGAAGGGCTATCCCAGACTGATCAAACTCCCCGGGGGCTGCGATCCCGACGACTTCGTAAGGGAAAGGGGCCCGAACCAGTTCGAAAAGCTCCTTGAAACCCCCCTGGACCCTATTTCCTTCTGTATCTCCCTGATGAAGGGAAGGCCCCTTGAGGGGGCGGCCAGGACCAGGACAGCCCGGCGGATGCTCCAGGTGGCATCGGCGGCCTCGGACCCACTGACCGAGGAGGACCTGAGGCGGAAGGTGGAAGAGTACACCGGTTATTCCAGAACGGCGCTGCTCAAGGCGTCGGAGGATCTGCGGCGGGAAGATGCTCCCCGGAGAAGTAAGGCGATGGAAGAGCTTTCCCCCGGGGACAGGGCTGTGCTTCGGGCGGCCACCGCAGCAGGAAGGCTGGACCGGGACCTCATTCGTTTTCTGCATTCGGCAGACATGAGCTCCCAGCTGGGCGTAACGATACTGAAGGAACTTGTCCGCCAGCTGGACATGGGCTATTCCACGCTGGTCTTCGGAGAACTGGAAGATTCCATTTCCGGCCTCTGCGCCGATATCGCCGGTTCACTGGATTCCGTTACCACCAATGACATAAAGCGTCTGAAACGGACAATAGAGAAGAACAGAAGGGAGAAGCCACGGAGGAGGGAGCTCATAGGCCGCCTCCGAGGGGCTGAGCCCGGGGAAAGGGCGGCAATACTGGAAGAGCTCAACGACTTCGGCGGTTTCCATGACCGCTGACGGAACCCCTCCGGGCACTGTAAAGAAAGGTTTTGTTTCCCTTGTGGATTCCCGGAAGGTCTCCGGAAGCTCCAGGCGAGCCGAACTCTCCCGTTCCATCAGGAAATGCAGGCAGACGCTGATAGAACTCCTTGACATTCCCCAGGAGGTCTCATCCCTTCGAAACTGGACCGAAGTTCAGAGGGAGATACACAGAAGGCTGGAAGGGGTCCGGGACAGCGAGACAGGGCAAAGGGCCATGGAATGCATCGAAAGCCTCCTCGATTCCGAGGAGGAGCTGATAGAGGGGAACCTGAGGCTGGTCATGATGGTGGTCAGAAGGTATTCCACCGGTTATATGGGGCCATGGAGGAGATGGACTTCATTCAGGAAGGCTGCGAAGGACTTATCGATGCCGTAAGAAGGTTCGATTTCGCCCGGGAAAGGGGTTTTCTAACCTACGCCATCATTCGGATCAAAAAGCGGGTCCTCATGGCCATGGAAAGGCAGCAGCGGCTGGTAAGGCTTCCCGCCCACGCGGTGAAGAAATCCATATACCTCAGGGAGGTGATCGATTCCTTCACCGCCGCCCATGGAAGATATCCCCTTCCCGTTGAGATAGAGGAGGAAACCGGAGGCAGCGTGGACTGGCCCATCCTCCTGAGTCTTTCGGAGAGCGTTCTTCCCCTTCATGAGCCCTCCGGAGAAACCGGCATCCCCTTGTCCGAGAGGATCCCCGGAAACGGCCCCCCACCGGAGGAAACCGACCTTCGCAAGGTGCTGGAGGAGGCCATCTCCCGCCTCGACAAACGGGCAAAGTTCGTTTTAGTTATGCGATACGGCCTCCTCGACGGCGAGATCAGGACCCTGTCTGACATTTCCGGTGTTCTGGGGCTCTCCATAGAAAGGACTCGACAGATTGAGAAATCCGCCATCAGCCTTCTTCGCGATTCTTTTTGCGGCTACCGTCTTACTGACTGGCTGCGGGGAGGCTGAGAAACCTCCGGCGGGGGTCCGGACACCGCCCTTGTGGTGTTCGGCCCTTCCCTTGCGGAACTGTTTTACGAAGCGGGGATATCCGACAGGCTGGCCGCCCTCGACCGGCATTCCATCTGGCCCGGTGAACTCTCCGGAGTTCCCAGGGCCGGTGACTTCATGTGTCCGTCACTGGAAGCCATTGCCGAACTCGATCCCACCTCCATACACGTTGTGGGAAGCAATCCTTCACTGTCAGCCCTTGCGGACAGGCTTGGTATTCCCTTGTACACCTATTCCTTCGATACCCTGGAGGATATTCATCGCTCATGCGAGACCATATCCAGTCTATACCCTGACGCCAGCCTGGACCGGTTTTCCGCCTCACTGGCCGGAGCCCTGGATTCACTGGGGCAGATATGCCCGGAAAACCCCCTGAGGGTAATGATAGTGATACACCTTGAAGAGGACGGCGCCATTACACTGGCCGGCGGGGGCACATATTTCGCCGACATCATAACCGGCGCCGGTTTTGATCTGGCGGCTCCCGGAACGGGGAGCTATCCCTCGGTTTCCGTAGAGGGGATACTCTCCCTTGCCCCGGACAGGGTGCTGGTTCTGGCTCCCGGGGGGAGTCCCGGGAGGATAAGGGATGTCTGGGAACGGAACGGGCTTGATCCCGGGGGGCTGTGCATACTCACCGGGGACCATGTCCTCATTCCCGGCGCAAGGCTGCCCCTGCTCGTAAGGGAGATGAGAAACTGTCTGAACTGAACTTATCCGATTTCAAAGCGGGCTACACCGGAACTCCGGGAGTCGTCCGGGGGGTTTCCATGAAACTCGCCGGGGGTTCCGTGACAGCGGTGATAGGCCCCAACGGCAGTGGAAAAAGCACACTTTTAAAGGGGCTGATGGGTTTTCCCGGAATGATCGCGTCCGGGACCGCCACACTGGATGACCTTCCCCTTGCAGCCATGGGAAAACGGGAAAAGGCCCTCAGCGTGGGATACCTGCCCCAGTCGCCTCCGGTGCCTACGGGGCTCACCGGTCTGGAGACCGTTCTTCTGGGGCGCTACCCCCACAGGGACCCCTGGGCCTTCGATTCCAGGGAGGACAGAGAGGCGGCCATGAGGGCACTTGAAATGGTTGAAGCCCTCCATCTGGCGGATAAGTACGTGGACAGGATCTCAGGGGGTGAGTTCCGCCTTGTGAACCTGGCTGCGGTACTGGCCCAGGAAACACCGGTGATCCTCCTCGACGAGCCGGCCTCCTCCCTGGATTACGGCAATGCCGTTCATCTCTGGCGGGTCCTTTCCCAGCTGGCTGCCGGGGGAAAGATCGTGATAGCCACCACCCACAGAATAGGTATGGCGGCCGGGTATTTCAACAGGATACTGCTGCTCTCCCGCGGACGGCCTGTGGTCTTTGGCGAACCCGGGGATGTATTCTCCGGGGATGATATTCTCTCCGATGTCTACAGGACACCCCTGAAGATGATAAGGAACAGCCATGGAAAGGGTTGGGTGGTATGTCCCGGGGAAAAGGAATGAGGATCACCCTCATTGGTCTGCTTATCCTGTTCGCCGCAGGGGTGCTGCTTTCCCTGGCGGCGGGTCCCGCGGGAATAAGGGCCTCATCAATGATAATGAGGGAACTGAGGATTCCCAGGGTCCTGCTGGCCATCACCGCAGGCGCTTCCCTGGCTGTCTCCGGCTGCATCCTTCAGGCAATCCTGAGGAATCCCCTGGCCACACCCTATACACTGGGCATCAGCGCCGGAGCCGGTGTAACAGCCGGTTTCATAATACTTTCCGGAGTTGTCATGCCGGTTTACCTGGTCTACCTCTGCGGAACAGCCGGGGCCATGGCCGCCGCCGGCCTTACATGGTTCCTTGCCGGCCGAAGCAGAAGGGACGATTCCGGTCTCATTCTCGCCGGGGTCACTGTGAACCTCCTTGGTGCTTCGGTGCTGCTCCTCATCGAGTACATGAGCCCTGCTTCAAGGCTTGTGGAGATAGTGAGGTGGCTCATGGGCGACCTGGCCGTGGCGGGCTACGGCAGGATAATCTTCCTGCTTCCCTTCTTCATTGCCGGCATGACCCTTCCGGTACTTCGTACAGGAACACTGAACCAGTTCCTGGCTGGTACGGACATGGCGGAATCCAGGGGGGTGAACACCTCCAGGGAGAGATTCCTCCTGCTTCTGTCCGCGGCGGTCCTGGCGGGAGGAACCGTGGGGGCAGTTGGTCCGGTTGGGTTCGTGGGGCTCATGGTCCCCACATCGTGAGGAGGCTGACCGGTGGGGACTACAGAAGGCTACTGCCTCTGTCCGCCCTTGGCGGTGCTGTGCTGATGATATGGGCGGACATTTTCTCCAGGACGGTGATCTCCCCGGGGGAGCTTCCCATCGGCGTAATACTATCCCTGCTCGGGGGACCCTTCTTTCTCTATCTGCTCATAAAAAAGCCCCGCCTGTAGCGGCGGGGCCCATTCAAGATGGTCTCTACTCCTCCAGGGCTTCCTGTCTGGCGGCGTAGTCCGCTCTGAGGGAGTCCATGGTGTTGTAGTACTGCTCTCTGGAGTCCACGATGTTCGCCTGATCCCTCATGTTCTCCATGAGCCTGGCGGTGTAGAGGGAGTTATGACTGCTCTGCATGGACAGGTAGAAGCCTGTGAGCTGTGATCTCTCCTCGGGTATCTGGGGCGCGGTCCTGGAGACGATCTCGGCAAGGTAGGCCACCCCATTGTTGGTGAAGGGGCCGATGAGGGTGAACTCCTGCGCGGTAAGGGCGGCGTTGGCAAGGCCTTCGCAGCCCAGGAAGCCCCTGTAGGCGGCTTCATCCGATGCGGACCACTGCCTTACCGATGCCGGGGAGAAAGGCTGTGAATCCTGAACCTCAATTGAATCGGATCGGGCCCATTCAGCCAGCCCCATTCCGCCGGCGGAAATTTCTTCGGCGGCTTCCTCCGCCATGCGCAGAGCGGCCTCGTTCTGAAGCCTGGAGTAGTACAGTGAAAGGGCCAGGTTTGATTCCAGGGCCTCCTCCAGGGGAATGGTGCCCCCCTCTATCTCTTCGATCTTCTCCGCCAGCATCAGGGCGGGATAGCTTCCGGAAAAGCTGGGAATATAGAAAACCGGTCCGGTGGTGCTGGCCCATACCGTGTCGGTGGCGAAGGAGATCAGCGGCTGGGGCATGCTTTCCGAAGGCTGTGTGTTCCCGTCGATCACCATTTCGCCGAAATCCACCAGCTGATACCCGCTGAAGGAGGGCACCTCCCTGGCCAGTATTTCCTCGATGGCGCCGTCGAGATCCCAGAAAGCCTCCCTCAGGGTGTTCCTTCCGGGGAAAAGAGGCACTTCCCAGTGGACTATGGTAAGGGTATCCCCGGCGCCTGAGGTGTCGTCGGAGGCGCTTACGTCAAGCAGTTCGATGGAATGGCAGGCCTGGATCCCGGAGTTTGCGAGGGATGCCGCGGTGAATGGCCGTGAGACCTCCCCCGGGGACATGTCCACGCTCCATCCCGTAATGGTCTCAAGCTGTTCTCTGATTATGTTCATGGTGTCCGGAGAGCCGCCCCCTGAGACCGCCAGTGAATCCACCATGCCCATTGTAAGGGCCAGGTCGTTCTCTCCGGGCTGTATCATGAAGGTTGCGAAGCGTACCCGGGAGCCGGCGGTCCTGTTGAAGAGTTCAGGGTTCTCATCATAGAATATTTCAAGTTCCTCCACAGAAGGCATGGGAGGTGATGCACGGAAGGTGACGAACCGTGCGGACACGGAGGTCATGGCGTCATTGAGCATGAACTCAAGTTCTTCCATGGAGATCATGTTCTCCAGGGAAACAGCTGAGCCGAACATTGCCCTGTCAGCGCTATAGACAACCTGCTGAAGGGTGCCTCCGAAGTTCGGGTCGTTCCTGTATTCCGAGATGTACCCCTGGGGGTCCTGTATGCCCATGAGCATCAGCTGGGTTTCCAGGAGTTCCTCGGCCATGGACATTTTCACCGGGCTCCAGCCCAGCATCTCAAGGTAATCGTTCTGAAGAGTGCGGTCTATGACCAGATCGAAGGCCGCTTCGTTGACGTCGTTGTACATCAGGGCCAGCTGGCTTTCGGCGTTCGGATAGCCCATACGGGACATCTGTTCCTCCATGTTCCCGTAGATCTCCCTGCGGGCCATGTCGAACTGCGCCGGATCGATACCCTGGCCGTTCACCGTTCCCATTACCATTTTGTCCGCCTGAGCCCTGTCCAGACCACCCCGACCCCATTCAAGGAATATCATGCCTACGAAGATGACAACGATGACGATAAGGAATATCTTTGCATTGTTTCTGAACCAGACTAGCATTACAGTTCTCCTCCGTTAATTTGAGGCAGGAAAATAAGCAAAACCCCGGGGGCGGGGCAATAGCCGAAGGGTATACGGATTTGGTAAGCAGGAGTTTCGAAGAGATGGAAAGCAGAATGGCGGAGGCCTCCCCGGGTGATGTGTTCCTCATCTCCGGTGAAGAGCACTTCCAGTCCGCAAGGCTGCTCCATATCCTCAGGGAACGCGCCGGGGAACTTGGCCTGGAGATTTTGAGGCTCACCCCGGATGACATGACCGAGGTGAATCTTTCCGCCCTCTTTACCGAGGGATCCCTTTTCAGTCCGGGAAAACTGATGATCATCAACGATGTCGATAAGCTTTCAAAGGCCGACAGGGCAGACCTGAAGGCCGCAGTGGAAGCCGGTTCGCAGCACATACTCTACGCCAGGACCGCCGGCAGGAAACCATCCACTGTCCTGATGAAGGCACTTGAGACCGCGGGAACCGGTTTCACCTGCTGGGACCCCTTTCCCAACGCCATGTGGCTGTGGACGAAGAGGCTGGCCGGGGAAGAGGGGATAAGCTTCACCCGGGATGGCGGCCAGGCGGCGGAGGCCATCGCGGCAGGGAAGCTTCAGCGGCTGCATGAGGTGATTTCCAGGGTGGCTCTCTTCCACGGACGGGGAAAGAAAGCCTCCTCGTCGGATGTTTACGCCGCGGTAAAGGGAGTACGGGAAACAAGTGCCTTTCAGTTCTGTGAAGAGGTCCTCGCCGGAAGCAGGGCAAAGGCAATGACCTCCCTCTCCCTGCTCCTTGCCTCCGGCGAGGAACCCATAAGGCTCCTTGCCCTTTTCTACAGCCAGTGGAAACAGGTATCAGGGGCGGAGGAATTGCTGAAAACGGTATACCGCCGAAGGCGGTGGCGGAAAGGATGGGAATTCCCCGGTTCAGATGGAAGAAGGTCGAGGGGCTTGCCAGGGCTGGGAATAACATCGCAAGTGCTTCCAAGCTAGAGTCTTTCGCTTTCGCTGATCAACAGCTGAAGATCGGAGGCGACCCCCTTGTCGCCATAGGCTCCGTTGTTCTAACCTTGACAACAGGATGTTAATGAAGAAAAATAACCCAATGCATTATAACCGCTAGAAAAAAAGCTCTTTGGAATGGAGGGGTAATGGCGCTCGAAAGGAAGATTCAGGATCTCCTTGGAAGAAGGAACGAACTGGCCGAAAGGCTGGCTAACCTTGAATCCATGAAGGGGGAAACCAACCAGAGGGTTTATTCCAGGATCAAAGCCGACTACGACGGCCAGCTGAACGAGGTGCTGAATAATCTCGGTGCTGAAAAAGGCTCACTTGAAGACAAGGTCAACGACCTCACCTCCAAGATCAACGAGCTGGAAAAGAAACACCAGAGCGAATCCGATCTCGTGGAAGAGCTCCAGATCAGGGCTAAACTCCGTGAGCACGACGAGAACGATCCCAAGTTCCAGAAGGAACTCGATGACGCCACCGGAGCAAGGAACAGCACCGCTGACGAGCTCGACGGCTACCGCAGCGAGCTGGGAGACATGAAGAAGGTCCTCCGGGACGTGGAAGATGCCACAGCCGGTAAAGCGGCAGCCGCCGCCGGCGCGCTCCAGCGGAGGAAGCCGGTGACAGCCTCGACGAACTCGAACTCGACGAAGACATCAGCCTCGACGAAGAGGGCTCCGACGACGACACCGTAGAGTGTCCTTCATGCGGCCACGTGAATCCTCCACAGAAACTCTTCTGTGAGGACTGCGGCGCCGCCCTCGACGAAGAGGAAGCCCTTGAGGACGACTTCGACCTCCTCGACGACTCCGATCTCGATCTCTAGAAGCTGAAAAGCAACCGATAGGGCCCCGGCTTGCCGCCGGGGCCCTTCTGCTATGTGCGCCGTGCCGCCAGAAGCTCAAGTATCTGAACGGCGTTCAGGGCGGCCCCCTTCCGGACATTGTCCGCGGTAACCCAGAACTGAAGCACCGTGGGATCCGTTGGGTGGTTCCTTATACGGCCCACGAAGGTTTCGTCGGTTCCCGCCGCCGTCAGTGGCTCCCGGCCCAGTACGGAGGTTGTCACACCGGGGAATGCCGAAAGTGCTCCGGCGGCCTCCGCGGCGGTCACAGGCCCTGTGAACTTGACCGTTACCGATTCGGTATGCCCAACGGCAACCGGCACCCGGGCGCAGGAGGGAAAGATGGCAGGGGAGCCTCCTCCGAGTATCTTCGATGTCTCATGAACCAGCTTCATTTCCTCCGGTGTATACCCACCCCCATCCGGTTCTCCTATCTCACAGATCACGTTCCTGTGGAAGCCCCCGGGCCGTGGTCCGTCCTTTTCCTGCTGGAGGAGTGCTTCGATCCCTTTGCCCCCCGCCCCGGAAACCGACTGATAGGTGGAAACGGAGACCCACTCCGCCGGTGAGAGCCGCAAAAGGGGGGCGAGGGCCATTACAAGCTGGATAGTGGAGCAGTTCGGATTGGCGATCAGTCGGTGATGATCCTCAATGGATCCGGGGTTCACCTGGGGCACCACCAGCGGCACCCCATCTTCCATCCTGTAGGCCGATGAGTTGTCTATCACCAGGGCCCCCTTCGACAGAGCGTCGGGAACCCATTCACAGGCAACTTCCCGGGAGGTTGCCCCCAGTATGATCATACCCTTTTCCATGGAGGATTTTTTTATTATTTCAACGGGAAGGGCAGAGCCCCTGAAATTGAGTATTTTCCCGTTGCTTCCACTGGAGGCGAACAGCTTAATGTCACTGAAAGAAAGGTTGCTCTTCTGAAGAACGGACAGCATTTCCTGCCCAACAAGACCGGTGGCCCCGGCAATTCCCACCTTCATCATCAACTGTCCCCCTTCGTAGTATCCTTCGGTCCGTTGTGCGTCTTTGCCATAATATTGCTTTTTTCCGCCTGTTCCGGCACCAGGCTTCACCGTGGCGGAGTAACCGCTGGAGCCCCTTCCGTTAACCAGTCCCAGCGGGAGAACCCCATGGAGAGTGCCATTCAGCCGGCGATGGATGTGTTTCACGGCGTGTCCGGTGGTCAGGTCTGTCACAGGATGCCCCTGCATTCCCCGCACCTGAGCGACCTTTCCTACACCCCTGATGCCTGCCCGGCGGACCCTGGGATTATAAGGCTTCTCGAGGCCATTCTGAAAAGCCAGGGGGCCCCCTTCGAGCTTTCCGCCCTGCCCTGGGTGGAGAGCAGCTACTACATAGGGGATTACTCCCGTGTGGGGGCCGCAGGCCCCTGGCAGTTCATGAGCGGTACCGCCAGGCACTTCAACATGAACATGACCGACGAGATCGACGAAAGGTATTCCTGGACTGCCTCCACACGCACAGCATCGGAATACCTGACCTATCTGAACCGCCTTTTCAACGACTGGCACCTGGCGCTGGCCGCCTACAACTGCGGCGAGGGAGTGGTCCAGAGGGCCCTTTCCTCGGCATCTCGAAGGGAGTTCGGCATGATCGACCTTCCCGGAGAGACAGATGCCTTCGTTCCCAGATATTCCGCGGCCCTTGAGGCCCTGAGAAGCCGCGAAAGGGATGTACCGGACCTGTCGGTTGTGCTGGTCCCTCCGGGGCTTGACCTCAGGCTCCTCTCGGCGGAGGCCGGTATCCCCGTGGAAACAATGGCCGGGTACAACCGGGGGTTCCTTCTTGAAAAAACCCCGGTGGGCCAGAGGAACTGGGAGGTGGTGGTTCCCACCCCCAGGGCTTCTTCGGCGTTTCGAACCGCCTGGACCATAAACAGGAGGGATTATCTGGTGAAACACGGCGACAGCTGGGGGTCGGTGGCTTCCGCTCTGGGAGTGACAGAATCGGAACTCCGAGGCGCGAACAACGGTGTAATGCCCCCCCGGGCGAATACATGTACATACCGGAAAGTGGCAGGGTTCCCGTGAATTCCGCCGCTGCCCAGCGGGCGGGCTTCTATGAATACACGGTAAGGTCAGGGGACACCATGGGTGGCATCGGAGCGTCGATTGGTGTATCCTCAAGGGAGGTTGCCGCATGGAACGATATTACCACCTCCACGGTGATCTACCCCGGCCAGAAACTGCTTCTCCGGGGCATTCCCCCCGAGGGAAGCTCTCAGGTGGAGATCGTCCGGGCGCCGGAGGCGGTGACCCACACGGTTGCCCAGGGTGATACAATGTGGGATCTGGCTCTGCTTTACGGAGTATCCGTGGATCAGATAATGGAGCTTAACAACAGGGATTCAGCAGAACTGTCAATCGGTGAAACCTTATTAATCAAACCGGAGTAGGTGTCATGTCGTTTCTTTTTGGATCAAAGGCGCAGAGAACATTCAAGAAAGTACAGGATCTGGCATCGGGTGATATGGTGGATCAGGCGGCGGTAATGGTGGAGGAAGAGCTTGACACGCTTCTTGAGGACCACGACGTGGCGGCGAAGCTTGTTCCATTCCTGATGGATATCGGCCACCCGGATCTGGGCGGCCGGATAGGCGAAAGGATAGTCAGGACCCATTCCGACCTCAGGATGCCCATCACCAGACTGCTGGAGGAGAAGCAGACCCAGTTCCCCCGTTCCTTCGAGCTGCTCAGGGTGATCTGGAAGTCCAGGCTGCATCAGAGGGATTTCAATGGTCTCATGGACGTTCTTGGCAGGACCGAAAGGGTAACGGTGAACAGATTCGCCGACACTGTCCAGTCCTCCGCCCAGGCGCTTAACGGAGTGAAGGGAAGGGAGCTCGGTGCCGGTATCGACAGAATACTGGCCTGGGCCATGATCACCCTTCACAGGGGAGATCCCTCCGCTGCCATGGACATACTGGTGGATGCTGCGGAAAGATGCAGTTTCCCCGAGGAGAGCCTCTCCAGGCTCAGCGGCTGGATAGCATCCAGGACCGGCGGAACCGATATGGAAGTGAACCTGAAAAGGATAATGGTCCTCACCGCCATCGGGGACCGGGAAAGGGCCATAGCCGAACTGCCCAGTCTCTACGAAGCGGAAACGGACATCCTCAACAGAGCTGTTTCCCTTGTGGAAAAGGAACTGGTGCCCCACGACGACACCAGTAAATCCAGGATCTCACTGGCAAGGCTCATGAGCAGGGCCGGCAGGGTGAACGACGCCTGTCTCATTCTTGACCCCCTCATCCAAAGGGATCGGGATTCATCCCTTATGGAGCAGGCGGTGACCGGAATGGTACTGGGCTCCCCCGGTTCCGCCAGGGCTCACCTTCTTCAGGCCAGGCTAAGGCTGGCAAGGGGCGAGCACACCCAGGCCCTGGACTCAGTGGACAGGGCGTTCGAGTGCCCGGATGTGGCGGATTCCCCGGTGGTGGATATCTGCAGGAGCTTCATCGACAGCGGGATCGACCGCGAGGGGCTGGTCACCGGCAAACTCGGAGAGTTCCTGGTTGAAAAGGGCTCCGTGGAAGAGGCTGTCAAGGTTCTCTCTCTCAGCGTGGACAGTTCCCCGGAGTGGGTGCTTGAAAGCTTCAGAGGCTGCTGAAACGCCAGCGGACAAGCGCGGCGGTGCTGACACTGCTGGCGGTGGTCCTGCTGGTTCTTGAGAGGGGCGGAGAGGCCGCCGCCACCCTTAAGCACCTGGCCTCCAGGACCGATATAAAATCAAAGCAGGATATCGTTTCGGTGCTTTCCGAATTTGATCATTTAATGGCAGAACACACCGAACTAAGAAGGCTCAGGGCAGCCTCCGGCGCCTCGAACGGCAGGGCTTCCGAGGCCGCAGCCGACTGGCTGGAACTCCTTGTATCCGGAGAACCGGTAACCGACGAGGGCTGCCTGGCTATCTTCGACAGCGGTGTTTACAAGGATAGAAGCGCCGATATACTCCAGTCCGGCTTCACACCGGCGTCCCCGGCGGGGGAGCTGGTGGTGGCCGGGGCCAGGATACACCAGGGTGAATCCGCTGAGAGCACCGAGAACCTCACCGCCGCCATCTCTTCCCCCCAGCTGGTTGAGAGGATAACCGGTCTGGTTTCCTCACTTCCCTTCTCGTCGTTTCCGCAATGAAACCGGGCAGGCTCTTCAGCGAGCTCAACAGGAACAACAGGGGGATGTTGTGGCAAAGCTGCTTCCCCTTCTAGCGGTATCCGGTGCCGAGGACTGGATGGACGACCTGGCCGGGGAGGTCAAACTGGGTTCCCCGGGGGAAACCATTCTTTTCAGAATGAGATATTTCATTGAAACGGGTAAACCGGGAACCGGCGCCGCGGCGGTAAAGGGGCTGGAGACCGAAGAAGACGATATTTCCAACCTGGTACAGGGCTGTTCACTTGCCGCCGCCGGGGACGTGCAGGCCGCGGTGGAACACCTTTCAACCGCCGCCTCCGGTGAACGGACCGCCTCCCTGGCCAGGACCGTTCTTTCATCACTTACACAGAGGGACAGCGGGTCACCCCTTGGCGCCATCGCCCTTGCCAGGGCGGAGATCAAGATAGGCGACACCGCATCCGCCGCGGGAACCCTCAAGCCGGTACTGGGAGAGAAAGAGGTTCTCGACTTCCTGGAAGAAGCGGTCCTGAGCGCTCCCGGAGCCCACGAGATACATGGTGTCCTGGCCCTGGCAAGACTCATGGCAGGTGATCCACGGGGTTTCATGGAATCCGCCGGAATCGCCGCCGAGGGGGATACCGAACTGATGGAGGAGATCCTTCGAACCGGTGCTTCATACTCACTGGATAACGATTTTTCCCGGGGCATGGTTTTCACCGCCGAGCTTGGCATGAAGCATATGGAGGATTACGACCCCTCGGATCTCCTGGTAAGGGCCCTCTGCCTGGAACCGGACCTCCATGGCAGGATTAGTTCCCTCGGGTGTGAGAACCCCCTTCTGCAGATGCTCCTGGCCCTGGCCTCAAGAATGTCTACGGGCTTCATTGCCGTGGAGGTACCCGAGGGGGTAGTGATCCCCATTGATATGATCAGGGAAGCCCACTCAGAATGGGAAGACAGCAAAGCGGCGGAGGCCCTTCTTCAGCTTGAGACCCTTGCCGGCTGTGCCGGTTATCCGGAAGAGGCCCATGCCATAAGGGTCACCCTGGCAGGTCTTGGTGAGGACCGCTCGGTGGTCCTTCTTCGGGATGCACTGGAGAACCGCGATTACAGAATGGATTTCCTTCGGCTGTGCCAGTCGGAAAAACCGCCGAATCATCCATAGACGCCCTTTATCCCCGGGGTATCGCAGAAGCCGGGAAAGATGAAATGGAAGCCCTGACAGAAATGCTCCTCAGGTGCGGTTCCAGGGACACCGTTTTCATCTCGCCCTGGATCTTCTGAAAACCGGTACCCCTGCCAATGCCGCTTCTGCGGGAAAGGTCGTCGATGTATATCTCCCCACCGCGGGAGAGGAGGGCTCACTCTCCGTGGAGCAGGTGATAGACCTCCTTCTGATGTCCGGAAGGGTCTTTGAGGCCTTTGAAATGGCCAGGGGCGACTCAGCGTTCCTTGCCAGGGTACGGGCAAGGGTCTCGGAAATGGATGCCGATTCCAGTACACCTGAGAGCCTCATACGCTCCGGCAGGGCGGTTCAGGCCCTTTCCATGAAGGAGATACGGGAAAACCCCATGAACTGGGGCGAAGCCTCTGGCGAACCGGCGAACGCCTGGCCGCCTGCGGGGTCTGGAGGAAGGCATATGCCGAAACCTCCCGCCCGGAATACCTGGCAAGGCTTCACTACGCCCTTGAGTGCATGGGGGCATCCAGTGAGGCCGCCGCGGCAAGACGACTTCTTTCGGAAAACCACCCCGACCACCTTCAGAGAACTGGAAGAACCGGAGTATCTGGAAGCAGACTTTCAATGATAACATACAGTTTCTAGCAAGTTGGAGGAAAACATGGCTGATAAACCCGCTGAATACACCACCGAACAGCTTCTGATCGAGCTGGGCAGGGCTGTCATGGGACTGGGCGCCAAGCTCGACGCTCTTGGGCAGAAGCTCGACGGCATACAGGCAGTTCTTTCAGAGGAAAGGCCTGATTCCCAGCTCGACACCCAGCCGATCCTTGACAGACTCGATTCCATTCACCAGACCCTGTCAGCCGAAGGACCCCCGGCGGGCGGGGAAGGAGCCCCACCCGCTGATCTTCAGCCCCTCCTCGAGAAACTTGAGGCCATTCACCAGGTCCTCTCCGCCGAAAAGGCTTCCCCGGAAGAGGCCGGCGGGACGGCCCTGGATATGCAGCCGATCATCGAGAAGCTTGAGGCCATTCACGGAGTTGTCTCCTCCGAGGGACCTGCTCCAGGGGAGTACATGACCGACCTCACCCCGGTGCTGGAGAAACTTGAGGAACTAAGGGCCGCCATCACCGACATGAAGCCCGCCGAGGTCATGAAACCCCTTATCGAAGATGTTTCCGCATCCATGGAAAAGATCCCGGAAAGCCTTCTGGAGGGTATGGGCAAAGAACTCGAGCCGATCCGTGAAAAACTGGAAAGCATACAGAAGGCCTCCGAGGACAGGGCCTTCGTGGCAACCATTACCGATTCGGTGGAATCCTCCGGTTCATCGGTGGTTGCCGCGGTGAAGGAGATCCCGGTGAAGCTCCAGGAGATGGGAGGGGAGTTTTCCGGTTCCATGGACAGGCTCACTGAAAAGACCGAAGAGGTCCTTGGAAAGGCCGATGCTTCCCTGGAGCAGGCCGGTGAAACCCTTGCCGAGGTGAAGGAGGAACTCCAGAAGGGGCTAAAACTGAACACCGACATGACCGGCCAGATGGTGGAACTCACCTCGAAGTTCGCCGACAGGGCCAGGGAGGACCGGGTTAACGAGCTGAACTCCCGGGCGGTTTCCCACTTCAGTATGGGTGAGTACACCCAGGCCAGGGAGCTTTTTGACCAGGCGCTGGAGATCGCCCCGGGAAACCCGGAGCTCCTTTGCAACTCGGCCCATGTCCTGGCGGCGATGGGAGACCTTAAGGACGCCGAGGAGAGGTTCAGAAAGGCTCTGGCTGAGTCACCGGAGCTGGAGCCGGCCATTTCCGGCTTGGTATGATAATGGTGAAGACCGACCGTCCCGGTGAAACAATCGAGTTCCTGAAGAGCACAATACTCAGCGGTGAACCTTCGGTAAAGACCACCATTGCCTATACAAGGGCCCTTGCGGCCATGGACAGGCACGACGAGGCGGTTGAACTCCTGGAAACGGCCCTGAAGTCGGCTCCGGACAACCCGGAGATCACAGAGGAGCTGGAGAAGTACGGTCACCGGAGCGCTGAATAGTTGAAGAGGCTTTTCATACAGCCGTCGCACTGGTCTTCTCAGCCGGCTGCGGATGTTCCACCGATGTGGTTCCGGAACCCACCGATGCCCAGAAGAGCCTCACGGCATCCCTCCACGCCGATTCACTCCTGGCCGCCGGTGATTCCGCAGGGGCCGCCGGGCAGTACCTCTCCGCCGCCCTGCTTCTTGATCCGGGAAGCGAACCACGGCTTGCCCTGGCCGAGGCCGCCCTTCGGGCAGCCCCGGGCACACTTCCCGCCGCCGCCGGGATACTTCTGGAGTACGCCGACGAGAGGGCCCCTTACAGGGCTGTGATTCACGGAGGCGCCGGTGTGGCGGCGGAAATACTTCCGGGGATCGAGGCCGGGGAGTACAGGCTTCCGGAATATCTTGCCCTGATGGCCGCGGAATCCCTGGTTACCACCGATCCCGTCCTGGCCCTGGAGTTCCTTGAATACTCCGTGGACCTTCCCCCGGGAAGAGCATTCGACGACCGGCTTCTCTGCCTTTATCGGGCAGCCCTGGGAACCGGGGACAGGGCTTCACAGGAAGCCATCTGGAACACCGTCATGGGCGGATCCGACGACATACTCAAATCACGCTTTTATCACCACCGGGGCATGGCCCGGGGAGACAGCGGAATCCCGGACCTTCTTCGTTCCTTTACCCTCTGGCCCGCCGGGGATGTCCACGCGGCGGCATACACAGAAATACGGGACACTGTCCTGGCCGATCCCTCTCTGGCCGGTGAGCTCATCGACCCATTCTACGAGGGGGGGCTGTGGAACGAGGTCCACGACATCGCGGTTAACTCCTCGACACCCCCCGCCCGGGGGGTTTATCTCGGTGCCAGGACCAGAGACCGCCTGGGACGCTACCAGGAGGCCGTGGAGCTTCTGGAACTCTACCTTGAAAGGTGGCCCCGGGGGGAGGACGCCCCGAACGCGCTGATCTATCTGGGAAGGAACCTGGCCGCCCTTGGAAGGGTGGAGGAAGCCCTTGTCCAGCTGGATCGCTATGGTGCCATGTGGCCGGATCACTGGCGAATAAGCAACCTTCCCTGGTACAGGGGAATCAGCCTTGCCCAGAACGGCCACTGGGAAAGGGCCATACCCCATTTCCAGGAGACACTGGACAGGTATCCCGGTAACAGCACCGCCGATGACGCCCAGTTCCATATCGCCATGGCCCTGATGAAGACCGGCAGGGCCGTGGAGGCCATGGAGCCTTCGGCAATTTCAACGCCAGGTGGACCCAGAGTGTCTACAGGCCCGCCTCCAGGTACTGGTATGGAGTCCTCAAGCTACAGGGCGGAGATGACTCGGGAAGGGGTGTACTGGAAAGGCTGATATCTGATAAACCGGAAAGTCTCCCGGCGGTCTTCGCCAGGGAATACCTGGGACTTCCCCCCTGGAGGCCACACTATGTCGATGAGCCCCTTTCGGTCTGGATGGCCCGGAACGGCCGACCGGAGGCGGAGCCCCCGGAGGACGCATGGGATGGAGTATTTCTCTCCAGCGTGGGCTGCCGGAAATGGGCCCTTGACCTGTTCAGGTACGCGGAGGAGCAGGTGGGGGATGTGTACAGACTGGCCCCCTTCTATCTTCACCAGGCATCTGGGAGCGGGGACCCTCCGCCGCCTGGAGGATATGGAGCCTTGAGAACGACAACAGACCCCTGGAGCTCTGGCGTCTCAGATACCCCGATGCCTGGCGGGATGAGGTCCTTTTTGAAACGGAGAGGAGGGGGATGGATCCCCTTCTGCTGTGGTCCATAATGAAGCAGGAGAGCGCTTTTCAGCCCAACTGCTTCTCCACCGCCGGTGCCAGGGGACTTATACAGATGATACCCAGCACATCTGAGTACGTGGCCCTGGAACAGGGCTTCAGCCACGACTACAGCCCTGACATACTCTACGATCCTGCCACTTCCATAATGTACGGAACAGCATGTATCTCATCCTATTCCGAGGACTTTCAGGGGGACCTGACCGGAACCCTGGCGGCATATAACGGCGGTCCACACAATGCGCTTCTGTGGGGCTGGGGCCGAATGCCCTCGGAAGAGTTCTACAGCCTGATCACCTTCAACGAAACCCGGAAATATGTGGAGATAGTAAGCCACAATTATGTGGTCTACAAACACATCTGGCCCGGGTACACCCGCCTTCCCTGATAATTTCGGAACCCTTTGCCACCCTGTTATAATCGGTGCTGTGATCCACTGTGAACAAAGGGCGAACCGCATAATGAATACCGGAGGTAACCGGAATGTCGAAGAAGATATACGGCCACATCAACGGGCTGATAGAGAGCAGGAAAAGGAAGGCCTCTACAAGGAAGAGAGAATAATAACCTCACCCCAGGGAACGGAGATCGTCACACGGAAAAGGGGAAAGGTCCTGAACTTCTGTGCCAACAACTATCTTGGTCTGAGTTCCCACCCCGAGGTTATAAAGGCGGCAAAGGAAGCGGTGGACTCAAGGGGGTATGGACTTTCCAGCGTACGGTTCATCTGCGGAACCCAGGACATCCACAAAGAACTTGAGGAAAGGGTTTCGGAGTTCCTGGGAACCGACGATACCATCCTCTACGCGGCATGCTACGATGCTAACGCCGGGATATTCGAACCACTCCTCGACTCCGACAGCGCCATAATAGCCGATCAGCTTAACCACGCCTCCATCATTTCCGGTGTAAGGCTCTGCAAGGCCAGGAGGTACATATACAGCCACAACAGCATGGGAACCGGTGAGTATTCCTTCGACGGGAAGGACCTCCCGGGCCTTGAAGCGATACTCATGAGCGAAGAGGTGCAGAACTGCCGTTTCCGCATGGTGGCCACCGACGGCGTCTTCAGCATGAACGGCGATATCGCGCCTCTGGATGAAATAGTTGACCTCTGCGACAGGTATGACGCCATACTGATGGTGGACGACAGCCATGGAACGGGCTATATGGGCCGAACGGGCAGGGGCACCCACGAGCACCACGGAGTAATGGGCCGGGTGGATGTGATCACCACCACCTTCGGCAAGGCTCTGGGTGGCGCCAGCGGGGGATGCGCCTCGGGCCGCAGGGAGATAATCCAGTGGCTCAGGCAGATGTCCCGGCCCTATCTGTTCTCCAACACCGTCTGTCCGGCGGTGGTGGGGGCCACCATCAGGGTCCTGGACATGATAACCGGGACCACCGACTTCAGGGACAGGGTCCACAGCAACGCCGGGTATTTCCGAAAGAGGATAAAGGATGCCGGCTTCAAGGTCCTTCCGGGAAGCACCGCCATCGTTCCAATAATGTTCGGCGACTACGAGAACGATGCCGTACTTGCTCAGAAGTTCGCCGACGACCTTCTGGACCACGGTGTCTACGCCATTGGGTTCTTCTATCCGGTGGTTGCCATCGGCCAGTCCCGAATCAGGGTCCAGCTCAGCGCCGCCCACACCAGAGAGCAGCTGGACAGGGCGGTTGAGGCCTTCGTTACCGTGGGAAGAATGAACGGAATCATTGACTGAAATACTGATGGGATATTGACATACCCCGATAAAGTACTAATGTACCCAATATGAGTAACAACACCAACGAACTTATAGGGGAAAGCCTTTTCGGCAAGGTAAGGAGGAAGGTTCTGGCAACCTTCGTTCTAAACCCCCACCGCTCATTCTACCTGCTGGAGCTGATCAGGCTGCTGGATTGTGGGCGAGGAGCGGTACAGAGGGAGGTTTCCAGGCTTTTTAAGGCCGGCATACTCATAAGGGAAAGGATCGGCAACCAGGTTCACTACAGGGCGAACACCGGCAATCTCATATACGGTGAGCTCAGGTCCATCTTTTCAAAGACCACGGGTATGGTAGACCTCCTTCAGAACGATCTTGAAGCCTCGGAGGATCCTATTGGAATGGCCTTTATCTACGGCGACTACGCCACGGGCAGGGCAGAACTGGACACGCCGGTGAACCTTATGGTAATAGGGGACACCACAATGGACAACATAAGGAGATGCACCTCCGATTTTGAAGCGGGAGCCGCCCGGAGGCTTCACCTCACGGTGATGTCACCGGCCGAGCTTAAGAGAAGGATCGCCTCGGGGGGGACAAGGATAAGGGAGATACTCTCCTCGGACCGCATCTTTCTGGCAGGGGGCGAGAGGGAACTCCGTGTGCTGACCACCATAAGCGATGACCTTTTCGCCGGTATATTCTGAAGGCGCTCCTTGCTATACCGCAAATCATTACAGATATTCATCGAATAGTATTTATAAGGCTGGAGGAACATGCCAAACAGTATTACCCGCTTTCAGGAGGATGTCACCAGGACCATCCTCGGTCTTCGCAAGGCCATAGGTATTGTAGTAAGCAAACTGCCGGAAAGGATAGACAGCCCCCACGATGTCTATCAGGTGCTGGGCCTGGACAAGAAGCTCGGCTGGCGGATCTACAAGATAATACACGAGGACGACCTCTTCTTCGCCGCTCAGTTCGTCCCCGGCAGGCACTCTTTCGGACGGTTCATCAAAAGTTGCAGGGCCAGGGGAGTGGAAAAGGACTGCCTGGAGAATGCCATGACCGCCGTGGAGGAGTTCTATGAGATAATCGACATACACTCCGGGGACAGGCAGTCCATGGACATGATGCTCATGGCCAGCTCCAGGGACGGCCGGGATCAGGCCTTCAACACACTCAGGAAGCAGGCCTGCTATGCCCAGAGCCATCTGCTGGGACTTCAGGCGGAGACCCAGCTGGATTCCTGGTTCTTCGGTCCCTCGGCAACCCCCGGTATGCTTGACGTGGCTGAGGTGAAGGGACTTTTCGACATAAGGAGGAACCGCCCCGGCGTGAAGTGGGTGATCGATACACCATGCTTCTTCACCGGTACATCCCACGACGAGCAGTTCTTCACTGAAACCATCGACCGCGGGGCGTCATGCAACCTCATGGAGAACGTACCCTTCCTTCAGAGGTATTGCAGCGATCCGCTGCCGGCACTGAAGGCGGTCACCTCGAAAAGCTGCGGTCCGGTGTATGAGCTGGAGGACGGCCCGGTGGGGAACACCAACCTTATCGATACCGTTACCGGCACGGTTTCCAGGGGCATCTTCCCGGTGGACCCCGACCCCTCGGAAAGGCAGCACGAGGTCTCGGTAAAGATATACACACCTGTTCAGAACCTGATACTTGATCTCTTCTTCCATGAGACAATGGCCGAGACCATGGCGGGAAACCCTTCTGCATGTATGCTCTTCGACTACTACGAGAGGGGGGGAGCCCTTGAGTACCGCTCTTTGCGGGACACTATCCCCATGAACATCAAGCCCATGCTGATAGGTTCCGGTACCGGTTGCGCCTACACTCCCCTTGTTCCCAGGTACACAGAGATGCTGGGGGATGTGTTCCAGTGCCTCAGGTGGGACCCCGACGAGTTCGTTGTCTACAGGATAAGGGTGGAGTTCCCCGTGGTGCCTTCATCCCTCTACTACACCGACGACATCGTGAGGAAGGCCTAGCCCTTTTCGCTGTCCTGACCCATGGCCCTTCTGCTTGTTTTCAGGGCACAGAGATGGCCGCACATGGAACACACGTCTCCGTCCTCGGGCAGGGCCTCGTTCCTGAACTTTCTGGCGGTGACGGGATCCAGGGAACAGGAGTACTGTGTTTCCCAGTCGAAGGCGGCCCTTGCGTCGGCCATGGCGTTGTCCATTTCCATGGCTCCGGGGGTTCCCCTTGCTATGTCCGCTGCATGGGCGGCTATCCTGGCGGTTATCACCCCCACGCGTACGTCTTCGATGTCCGGCAGCCTCAGGTGTTCCGAGGGGGTAACGTAGCAGAGGAAATCCGCTCCGTGCCAGGCCGCCAGGGCTCCGCCGATGGCGCTGGTTATGTGGTCGTATCCCGGGGCGATATCGGTTACGATGGGCCCGAGGACATAGAAGGGTGCTCCGCCGCATAGGCTTTTCTGAATCCGCATGTTCTCGGCTACCTGGTGCATGGGCACATGCCCCGGGCCTTCTATCATGGTTTGAACACCGGCGGTGAAGGCCCTGCTCTGGAGTTCTCCCAGGGTTACCAGCTCCTCTATCTGACCCCTGTCGCCGGCGTCGGAAAGGCATCCCGGTCTGAGGCCGTCGCCGAGTGAATATGTAACATCGTAGCTCCTGAGGATCTCCGTCAGCCTGTCGAAGCCGGTGTAAAGCGGATTATCCTGACCCCGTTTTTCCATCCACTCCGCCATGAGGGAGCCCCCCCGGGAAACGATACCCATCCGTCTTCCCTGGTCCTTCACCAGTTTTACCGACCTTCTGGTCACTCCGCAGTGGAGCGTGAGATAGTCCACACCGGCACGGCAGTGGTCCTCCACCGCTGAGAATATCTCTTCCGGGGTTACGTCGGCCACCTCCCGCCCCTGGTCCATGGCTATTCCGAAGACCTGGTATACAGGTACGGTTCCCACGGGAACAGGGCTCTGGCCTGTTATCCTGTGGAGTATCTCCTTCCAGGCTGTTCCGGTGGAGAGGTCCATTACCGTATCGGCACCGTGGGCAACGGCGGTCTTGAGCTTTTCAACCTCTTCCTCCATGGATTCATGGTCCATGGAACTGCCTATGTTGGCGTTAACCTTTATGCGGCTTCCTCCGCCGATGATGCAGGGTCTCTTCACCACTCTGGTGCGGTTCGCAGGCACCACCGCATGGCCGGCGGCTATTTCCGAGATTGCGGTCTTCATGGAGAGACCCTCGTTCTCAAGGGCCATGGTGAGTGTTTCCGCTGCCCTGCCTTCCCTGGCAAGTTCAATGATGGTCTTTGACATGTCAGCCTTTCATTTTTCATTTACCGGCGTTTACGCCGGCCTTTAATTATAGTTTACTTTTCCCCTGAACGCATGAATAAGGAGGACAAATATGACCCCGCTGGCCCTTTCCCTGATGCTCCTGGGAGCCGTCCCGGCAGAAGAGGCCCTGGAGGCTTTCATATCCGGAAACCCCGTAGAGTCCGCCCAGGACCCGGTATCCATGGAATTCGGAGGGGATTTCCTTCTTCCTGAAAGTCCGGATCTTGCTGAATACCCAATACTTCGCCAGTTCCACAGGTCCGCCTTCGGCCTTCCGCCGGACCATCCCCTGGAACTTTCCGAGTACATAGGTTCCGTCTGGCCGGAGCTGTCCACCGGCACAAGGAACCTCTGGAGGGAGTTCGCCGGAGCCGGCGGCCTTCCCGCACCGGAGGATCAGGTCACACCGGAGAACCTCACCTCACTTCTCAGGTACTGCTCCGCCACCGGTTCGGAACCGCCGGATGTAAATCCCGATAACCTCACCGACCTGCAGCGTTACTACTATGTGCTTGCGATTCCGGAGGATGAACTCTCCGGATTCCTCCGCGACCCCTTCTGGGCCGTGAGGCAGGCGGTGATCCAGAGGAACCCCTCGTTGGCCTTCGAGATACTGGACGACCCCTCGCCGGCGGTGAGGATGATGGCGGCGAAAGCCTGCGGCAGGGCCGATATCCTCCTGGATATGTCCTCCGCCGACGGTCCCATCGGCCACATGTCCCTGGCCGGGGTGGGGCAGATCCCCATACTTGAGGACAGCCTCTACAGGAGCGAGGATCCAGCCAAAAGGGCCTCGGCCCTGCTGGCCATGCTGGAGCTGGGGTGGAGGATACCCGAGGAGCGGGCCGATTTCCTTCTTACCGATGATTATCTGATGGTCCGGGCCATCACCGCCGATGCCCTGGGAAGGGACTTCGCCATGCCCCGGGGAACCCGGGACCTTCAGGGTGTTTCCCCTCCGGAAGCTGTGGTCCTGGTTACCGATGCAGGTGAGTACACCATGGAGCTCTTCAACGACCTTGCCCCGGTTACCTGCAAAAACTTCTGGCACCTGGCGGAAACCGGCTTCTATGACGGGATCTACTTCCACAGGGTGATCCCGGGTTTCGTGGCCCAGGCGGGATGCCCCGAGGGCAACGGCTACGGAGGTCCGGGATACACCATTCCCGCGGAGAACAACACCGCTCCATACGAAAGGGGCACCGTGGGCATGGCGGATTCCGGCATGGACACAGGCGGAAGCCAGTTCTTCATAATGCTGGACAGTCAGAGAAGGCTTGACTGCCGCTATACTGCCTTCGGACGGATACTGAACACCGAAGGTATCCAGGACATCCAGATAGGTACGAGGATACTTGAAATTCGCCGGGCAAACCCTTAGAATTGCCCCGATGCACTAACAATCACTTCCAAGACCGGAGAGCTTCAATGACCAAGAAAGTACTGGTTACAGGAGCCATGGGGCAGATCGGTTCGGAACTGACCCTGGAGCTCAGAAAGAAATACGGCGGCCAGAACGTCACCGCCACCGACATAAGGGTGCCCGGTGGAAAGCTGGCGGAAACCGGCCCCTGCGGGACCCTTGACGTTACCGACAGGAAAGCGGTCTTCACCGCAATAGAGGAAGGAGGTTTCAACACCATTTTCCACATGGCCGCCATTCTCAGCGCCACCGGCGAAAAGGATCCCCGCCTCTGCTGGAGGGTGAACATGGACGGCTCCATGAACATCATGGATGCCGCGGTGGAGCTTGGCCTGGGAACGGTGATCATTCCCAGCTCCATAGCCGCCTTCGGCCCTGAGACACCCAGGTTCGAAACACCCCAGGAAACCGTTCTTAAACCCAAGACCATGTACGGCGTCACCAAGGTCTGCGGCGAGCTTCTGGGCGACTACTATGTGAGAAAAATGGGCGCTGACATCAGGGGTCTACGCTATCCCGGTATCATCTCCAGCGAAACCCCCCCCGGCGGCGGGACCACCGACTACGCCGTGGATATCTTCCACCAGGCGGTTCAAAATGGCGAGTACACCTGTTTCGTCAAGGAAGACACCATGCTTCCCATGATGTATATGCCCGATTGCATCAAGGCCACCATCGACCTTGCCGAAGCCGATAAAAAGGGTCTGATCCACAGCTGCGAATACAACCTGTCAGCCCTCTCCTTCACCGCCGGCGAACTTGCGGCGGAGATAAGGAAGCACATTCCCGGTTTCAAGATCAGTTATGAGCCCGACTTCAGACAGGAGATAGCGGACACCTGGCCGCTTCCATAGATGATTCCGCCGCCAGGGAGGAGTGGGGCTGGAGCCCGGACTGGGACCTGGCATCCATGACTGCCCACATGATCGAAGCCATTCAAAATATGACAAATGGATTGCGTAAATAGTTGTAGCACAATAAAAAAAGCATGCCCCCCGGAGTGATTCCGGGGGGCGCTTCTTCAGTTGTTTTCGTAATCTATCTGGAAATGACCACCAGACTGCTTTCGGAGATGCTGCCGGAGGTTCCTCTGAGGGCGTAGATGCCCCTGGGAAGGCCGGACACATCAATGGAAACCATGGTGGTTCCCTCTTCGGCGGTGGTTGAGGCAACCCCACGGCCGGTCATGTCGTAAAGGTTCAAACCCAGGGGTCCGCTGAAGCCGCCCAGTTCCACCGAAAGGGTGGATGCCGCCGGTATGGGCCCGGCGGAAAGGATAAGGCCTGTAGAGGGTGAGCCTTCCTCTACCCCTTCGCCCAGGGGGTCGGCATAGACCGCAACGGTGGCTATGGCGGCCTTGGCGCACTCGGTACCGAAGGGGAAGTATTCCATGTAGTTGGCTAGAAGGTCGTTTTCCTGGTGATAGTATGGGTTCTGGTCAACACCCTGCTCGATCCCCAGGAGGGCGGGGTAGCCCTGCTGCCAGAAGGAAGCATGGTCGCTGTAGGTTGTGCCCGGGGAATACTGAACGTTGAGATCCAGTTCAGGAACATAGGTTGCGGTGATGATCTCCATGTTCATTGCCAGTTCTTCGGATATGGTGTTGTAGGGAATGAAGAGCTGCCTGAGACCCTCGGGGGCATAGAGGATCATGTCGAGGTTGACAACCGCGATGATGGAATCGCCGTTCGCCGCCGCTTCCTGGGCGTAGATATCGCTTCCGATCAGGCCCAGTTCCTCGGCTCCGAAGCAGATGAACCTGATCGTGTACCTGAAATCATGTTCTGAGAGGACCCTGGCTGCTTCAACCACAGCCGCCGAGCCGCTTCCGTTGTCATCGGCGCCCGGGGCGGTTTCAAAGGGATTGCTCATGGTTATGGAATCGAGGTGGCCGCAGATTATTACTATGACGTCGGGCTCGATGATCCCGGGTTTTTCCCCCACCACGTTCCAGCTTGTGTATGGTGTTCCGTAGAAGGTGAAATCGAATTCCTCCACCTGGGAATCGATGCCGTAGGATGTGAACTTGTCATGGGTCCATTCGCAGGAGTCGTGGAACTGGTCGGTGACGCACAACCTGGTGACATAGTCCTCATAGGTCTGGATGGTAGCTGTCAGGGAGTCTTCGTCAACAGCCTCAACAATGTCATGAATGAACGGATCGCTGAGGACACCGGGGCGAAAGGGGCGGGTAGACCTCCCGGAGTATACCCTGAGCGGCTGAACGAGGTGTACGCCGGGATAGGCTGTGAGTTCTCCGATGGAATCGCCGTTCTTAACCAGTGCTGTGTTCCCCCGGCAGAACAGGACCTCGCCCACGGCGGAGGCGGAATGGGTGTCCTCGGGTGTTCTGAGATGAACTATGCTGTAGTCGGTAAGCTGAACTGGCCCCTGCTCCAGAAGCTGTGTTTCCAGCTGAAGATCCCCGGGATCGCCGGCGGCGAGGAACCAGCTTTCGGCTACATGGAGGACGGAGGTCTGGTCCGGTACCTGGACCCCGCGGAGGTCGGCGTTCACCACGAAGAGGTCCTGCCCCAGGAGAGCCGCCAGACAGAGAATGAGAATATTCATTTCGCACCTTTCAGTTTACATGGCGGGGTTATTCTTATTGACTAATATAGTATGAAGTTCAGTTCAGGGGCCGGGCCAGGACGACCACACCGGCGTCGGAGAGGATGTTGCCCCCTGCGAAGGCTTCTGCGTAGATGATGTAGCGGCCCACCGGATACCCGCTGCCGCTCCACTCCAGAACCAGGGTTTCCCCGGGAACCGTGTTTTCATAGAGCCGTTCCAGTTCCATTCCCCGGACATCGTAAACCTTCACGGTGACATCGCAGGCCTGCATCGGGAGATTGATATGGATGGAAAGTGGGGTTGCCGGAGGGTTGAAAACGGTTGGGGACATGGTAAGAAATGTTCCGCCGGCGGTTTCTCCGATGCTGTTCTCTCTGCCCGGAGTTGCTCCTTCAATGCAGGTGCCCCAGTTCTCGGGAATGAAACCCATTACACCGGATGACCTTCTTTCCAGGCTTGAGGCGGAATTCCCTCCCCAGGCTGTTGTGTATGGGACCATGTCCAGAGGTTCTTCCTTTGTAGCCAGATGGAGGGTATCGCCGCCGTTGTTCAGTGTTGGCCAGTTCTCAGGCTGATACAGCTGGCAGGGCGGGTCACCCCAGTAGCTCCTGAAGAGATCGATGTTTTCGGTGAAAAGGGCGAACTCTCCCGGTTCCAGTGTTCCGGAGGGCAGTTCCGTGGAGTTTGTGGCATCGGAGAAGACCAGGGAGGAAAGGGAAACCGGCTGGTCGGTTCCATTGAGGATCTCTATCCATTCCGGTTCATGGCGGAAGACCTCGTTAATGACAACTGCGGGAGCGGGGTTCCATGGGCACAGGGCCGTGTCGTTGGCCCCGTTGGCGTCTTCCGGGCTGTGGCAGGTGGCGGAGAGTTCCGTGCCGTTCTCGGAGGAGACCCAGATGAAGTTTACCATGAGTGTGTCTCCCAGGCCCGGTATAGCCGGGGTGGCGGTGTGGACCGGGGAACCGTTGGCGGATATGGAAACGTTGAGATCTCCCTGGGGCACGGAGTCGGTTCCCAGGGATGTATACATGGCTGAGATAAGGGTTTCCGTACCCGCCGCCCCCATTGGCGGATGGGCGGTGATGGAAGCCACCGAGTAGTCCACCCCCTGGGTGATGTTCTCCGGGGGTGCGCCGGGGGTCGGCCCGAAGGGAGAGATGAACCAGCTTGATTCTGAGTCGGGGAGGAATGGGGTTATCCGTTCCATGCTGAGATCGGTTCCGGGGTTCACGGGAATGCCGTCGGTTTCGTCGAAGGGGGTGCCGTATGTGGACACTTCACCGCCCAGGAAAAGTAAACCCACGGGATCGTTCCCGGAAAGACCGTTCCCGATGGTGCTGTTCCCCGGATGTATGAGAACCGTTCCAGGAGGAATGTCGTAGGGCATTGAACCCTGGGAATAGTCCGGGTCCATAACAAGGCCGTACTGCCCCTGGACCAGGAAGGGGGTTTCCACTGCCACGAGAATGTCCTCCGAGTCGTAATCGGTGATGGTGAAACAGGTGATGTCCACCTGCCCCGGGCCGGGGAAGTATACCTCGACGACTTCGTCGGTGGACTGGCTGGAGGGATTGGGGAGAACCTCGGTTACAACAGGCCAGGCCGGTTTTGCCGGAATGAGATGCGCGTACTTGGAGTTGTTCCCGGTGATGGTGTCGGAGGGGCACTGGATGATGGCGGCAATGGTGAAAAGGCCGCTGTCCGGCGGGGTGAAGGGAACGCTGACCGAATCGGACTGCCCCTGCAGCAGAGTGAGGGTTGTCTGGTGGATGACCTCCGGTGGTTCGGGGAGGAGGTTGCCGTTGGCGTCGAAGAATATGGTGGCAAGGCCCTGGGCGGGGAGGACACCGCAGTTGGAGAACCAGGCCTTCACACCGGTCTGAACGGTGATGCTGTCGGTGGCGAGGTCGGCCCATTCCTGGCCCTGGGGGACGGTTCCCGGGGTGCCTCCGAACACCGAGGACCTCCAGTTGAACTGGGCGTCGGGGCCCGTTGGCAGGATCCTTTCCATGGAGTGGCCGTCGCCGGGGTCGAAGGGGATGGAGTCGAGGCCGTCGTCGTCGCACATGAGGGGGTCGTTGAAGAGCAGAGGAGTGCCAGCGGTTGACAGAAGGGTTTCCAGTGAGGGCTCGCCATGGCGGTACAGCAGGATGGGGTCGGTGGTGGTGAGGCCGTTGCCCAGGGTGGTGTTTCCCGGGACGAAGAGGGGAGTGTTCTCCGGGATGGAGAGGGTTCCCTGGTAGTCAGGGTCGATGATGAGGGCGGCCTGCCCCGGGGAAATGTATTCGCTTCCGGAATGGTGCAGGATGTCGTCGGTGGCGTCGCCGTCGGTGAAGTGACAGCCGGTGAGGGGGAAGACCCCGGGCCGGGGTAGAACACCTCGATGAACTCTTCTTCGGTTTCGATGACCGGGTTGGCCATTACTTCGGTTATTCGGGGATTGACACCGCCCCCGGTGGTGAAATGGAGCCGGGTTTCGCCGGTGGGGGTTTCACATACCGCCGGGTACCACCCCTGCGGGGGGGCGGTGAAGAAGACCGAAAGGGTGTCGGTGGTTCCCGGGGCAAGACCCTCGGCGGGAATGGACAGGAGCAGTTCCGAGGCTTGCGCCGTTGAGTCTCCGTTGGCGTCGATGAAAAGGCAAATGCTGCCCGAGGGCGTCACCGTTCCCCAGCAGGAGACCGTGGCGGTGAGCCAGACCCCTGTTCCGGGGTCGGGGTCGGGGTTGCTTAGAAACAGGGAATCGGTGGTTATCAAGAATGTGTCAGGGGGGCATCCGGTGGCCCCCCCGGTGTTGGTTCCCCGGCGAACCAGGCCATCTCGCAGTCTGGCATGTTCTGGGGATACCTGAAGAGGGTGAGGCCTGTACCCGGATCGAAGGGGATGGAATCCTGGCCGTTATCGTCGCGCTGCTGCCAGTTCTCCCCGTTTAACGGTGTGCCGAAGGTGGAAAGAACGCTGGCGGGGGAAGTGCCGGATGAGTCGAACAGGGTGAGGGGATCGGAGGACGCCGCCAGGCCGTTGCATATGGCGTGGTCGGAGGTGGTGAGGATCACCGTTCCCGGCTGGAAGGTAAGCCAGGGATCCCCGGGGTAGTCTTCCTCGAGGAGGACGGCGTAGCCCCATGGCGGGATGAGGGTGGTCTCGGTTATGACATCCCCCTGGGGGAATACCCCGGACCAGCCGAACAAACCGTCGAGGGCATCGCCGTCGGTTATGGTGAAGCCCAGGACATTCAGAGTGTCCGGGGAGTTGTTCCAGATCTCCACGAACTCGCCGCAGGTGTCCACGGGGGGTTGGCACAGACCTCGGAAATGACCGCCAGGCCGTTCAGTGCTGCAAGGACGAGAAATAGAGCTTCCATATGTTGAGCTACCGACACGGGAAGGTTTTTTCAAGGGGTCTAAGGAAGGAAGAGGTTCTCCAGTTCACTGAAACGGTCCACACAGTGATCGGGATTTGATGCCAGAAGCCTTTCGCGGGAATGTGAACCCGTTGTGACGGCTATGCTCACGGCGCCCAGGTGGGCGGCTGTTTCAATGTCGAGGACGGTGTCACCGATTACATACAGGGTATCGAATTCCCTTCCAGTGATTTCCCTTGCCCTTCTGAGGGCGGTGTCGGCTATATCGAACCTTTTCAGTCCGTCCTCGCCGTAGCCCCCGGTGAGGAAGCAGTTCCACAGGCCTATCTTCTCCAGCTTGCAGCGGGCCCCCAGGGAGAGTTCGCCGGTGATAAGGCCATGGGCCACCCCCTGGAACGAAGTGCGCGAACGAATGGAACCGCATCTGCGCTGGCTCTCCAGACATCTGTTTTTGCAAAGACAGTCAGCTCTTCAGCGTACAGTTCCATGAACTCGTCCCACTTCTTTGGGCTGTACTTCTGGCCATGCCTCTCCAGAACCTCGATGAGAACATCCCTGTCTGAACGGGCGGAGGTGTCCACTCCCTCCATGGCCCTTGAGACCCCGAGCAGGGCGTTCACCGCGTTGGAATATGGTATGTCCGTTCTTTCATCCCTCTTTATCAGTGTTCCATTTATGTCGAAAAATATCAGGTCATTCATATTCTGCGGCCTCCGAAGGTTTTTCCAGAAGAAGGTTCAGGGGAAGCTCTTCCAGGCGGGGTAGAAGGGAATCGCCGGTGGAGGAGTCGTCGGCCCCGGTGAAGTCCGTTATCAGCTGGTGGAAATCACCGGGTGCCCAGAGATGGACCTCGTCCGGGGAGGCCTCAAGCCCTATCTCCGCGAAGAACATTCCCAGCCCCTCCGGTTCCGCCTCGGTGATCAGCCGGGTGAGGAGTGCTATGGCGGAATCGGTGTCCGCCGGCGGGGTTTCAACGGTGTAAAACCCCGCCAGAAGAAGGAAGAGAACCATCAAATTCAGTCTATCAGGTAGGATACGGAAACGTTCATGGTGATGCTGGTGTTTCCCGGGGAGACAGGGGGTGCTTCGTAGTAACCGGCGGAATCGTAGCCGTAACCGTAGGGATCGCCGGCGCCGTAGTAGTCCACCCATTCGCTGACGTTCACAGGGGAGCCCAGGGATACGCCGAGACCCTCCGCCAGCTGTTCAGCGGTGGTTCGGGCATTTTCCAGGGCAATGGCCCTTGCTTCGGCCATGAGTTCGTCGCGGTTGCTCATGGTGAACTGAATGCCGTTCACCGTTGTGGCTCCACCCTCCACCAGAGCCGCCAGAACATCCCCTGCCGAGTCGATGTCCCTTACTTTCACCTTGAAGGAATGGGTGAGGTGGAAGAGTTCCCGTCCGGTGTATTCGTATGTCTCGTAGTCGTATTCCTCTTCCATGTAGATGGTGTAACCCAGGGTTTCGATGTCTTCTTCACCGATGCCGGCACCCTCGGCGGCGGCCATGCTGCCCCGGGCAAGCTCCGTGGCCTGGTTCACCGCTTCCCCCGGGTCCTCGGCGGTTACATCCACGCTGAAGGTAATCACCGCCATGTCCGCCGTTCCCGTGGCGGTGCCCACACCCGTTACGCTCACTGAAGGGGGATAGGGCTGATACTGTGAGGGAACCCCTCCCTCGTCGGTGCATCCCGCAATCAGAAGGAGCACTCCCGCTGCCGCAACTATCATTCTCATTTCTTTCCTCACTCTCCGATGATCTTAACCATTACCCGTTTTCTTCTTCTGCCGTCGAACTCGCCGTAGAAGATCTGTTCCGATGGGCCTGTGTCCAGTTTTCCCCCTGTAACCGCCACCACCACTTCCCGGCCCATTATCTGCCGCTTGTGGTGAGCATCGCCGTTGTCCTCCCCGGTCAGGTTGTGCTCGTAGAGGGAGGGGGAGTGGGGAGCCAGCTCCTCGAGCCACCTGCGGTAGTCGTGGTGGAGCCCGGGCTCGTCGTCGTTTATGAACACACTTGCGGTTATGTGCATGGCGTTAACGAGGCACAGCCCCTCCTGTATACCGCTTGAACGGACCTCTTCTTCCACCCGGGGTGTGATGTTGATGAACTCAACCCTGTTCTTCGTTTCGAACCACAGATGCTTCGTGTGTGAAGTCATAATCCTCCTCCTTCAGACCGGGGAGAGGACCGAGCAGCACAGAGAGTTCAGAGTTACCGCGATGGACTGCTGAAAACCATGGGCTGGAACATCCCTGGACCGGGCTGAATAGTCGTGGGGAAAACCGCTGTTGAAGACAACCTTCCAGGTACCCCCGGAGGGCACACCTATCCTGTAGTCATGCCGGTCCACCGGTGTCATGTTGAAAACGCAGAGGAGGGGGGGATTGCCCGGGGCCAGCCGGAGGAAGGACACGATGGATGCCTCGGTGTCGGAGAAATCGATCCATCTGAAGCCCTCCGGTGAGTTGTCATTCCTGAAAAGACAGGGGTTGGAGGTTGCGAACCGGTTGAGGGACCGGACATATCCCTTCATCTCGTCACTTCCCTCGGGCAGGGCTTCCCTGAAATTCCACTCCTTCGGAAGAGCCCTTTCGCCGCCCATGAAAGGAGCTGCTTTCCGGGAAAGAACCACTGGAAGGCAAGCAGCAGCCTGAGGCCCGCCATCTTCTGCCCCTGGTCACCGGGCATTTTTCCAAGGAGTGAACCCTTGCCATGAACCACTTCGTCGTGTGAAAGTGGAAGGATGTAGTTCTCGCTCCAGGCATAGACAGCGCTGAAGGTTATCCTGTTCATCATGTGCTTCCTGTAGACCGGGTCGGCGCTGAAGAACTCCAGTGTGTCGTTCATCCATCCCATGTTCCATTTGAAATGAAAGCCCAGCCCTCCGTTCTCCGGCGGGCTGGTCACACCGGACCAGTCGGTGCTCTCCTCGGCGATCATCACAACACCGGGGAAATGGGTCCCGACATAGTGGTTGAGCTCACGGAGGAACTCCACCGCATGGGTATTCTCCCTTCCGCCGCAGCTGTTGGGAAGCCACTCGCCCTCTTTTCGAGAGTAGTCGAGGTACAGCATGGACGCAACGGCATCCACCCTGATCCCGTCGGCATGATAGGTGTCCAGCCACTGGAAAGCGCTGGCGAACAGGAAGTTCCGTACTTCGTTCCTGCCGTAGTTGAAGATGAGGGTGTTCCAGTCGGGGTGGTAGCCTGTCTTGGGTCCTCATGCTCGTAGAGGCAGGTTCCGTCGAACCTGGCCAGGGCCCATGCGTCGGCGGGGAAGTGGGCCGGGGGCCAGTCCAGTATCACACCTATCCCGGCGTTGTGGCAGGCGTCCACGAAGCCGCAGAAGTCCACCGGGGTTCCCATGCGGCTGGTGGGTGCGAGGAAACCTGTAACCTGATAGCCCCAGGAGTCGTCGAATGGGTGCTCCATGACCGGCATTAGCTCTATATGGGTGAACCCCTGGTCCTTAACATAGGGGATCAGCCACCGGGAGAGATCCTCCCAGCTGCGGAAGTCGGTGTCCTTTTTAGTCCAGGACGGGGCGTGAAGCTCATATATGGACATGGGCTCCTGAAAGGGGTTTTTCGACCTTCTGCCCTCTATCCAGTCATGGTCGCCCCACCGGTATGAGAAGGGGTCGGACACCATGGAAGAGTTCCCGGGCCTTTTCTCGAAGAAGGTGCCGTAGGGATCCGATTTTTCGATAAGGTCACCGGTCTTTGAGGTTATCATGAACCTGTAGTAGTCCCCCGGGCCAACACCGGGAATGAAAAGCTCCCACACGCCGCTTGAGCCCAGGGACCTCATGGGGTGTCTGCTCCGGTCCCAGCCGTTGAAGGAACCCACCACGCTAACCGCCCGGGCGGTGGGAGCCCATACGGTGAAGAGGGTTCCGGAGACATCTCCGACCCGCCACAGCCTGCCCCCCATTTTTCTGTGGAGTTCAAGGTGCTTTCCCTGTCCGAAAAGATGGAGGTCGAGCTCCCCAGCTGGGGCGGGAAGGAATAGGGGTCAGGTGTCTGCCAGCTGCTGCGGTCGGCATAGGTGATCCGGAGCTCGTAGGGGAAGAAGGAGGTTTCACCCCTTGCGGCGGTCCAGATGAAAAAGCCCCTTTCATCGAGCTTCTTCATTTCGAAGGATCCGCCATGGCGGATGAGTTCCATGGAAACCGCCCCGGGGCAGTAGGCCCTCACGGCGAGGGCGCCATCCTCAAGGTGCATACCCAGTATGGAATGGGGATCCGCCAGGGGCCCCTGGATGACCAGGTTCACCATGTTCATTCAGCTGCCCTTCGTTCTATCTCTTGCAGAGACCGAAACCGTAGGCCATTTCACCCACCAGGGGCAGGGGCTGTACCTTTCCTCCGAAACCGTTGACCAGACCGATTATGAAAAAAACGAAAACGGCCAGTCCGATGATGCTGTCGATGAAACCCGGGGTGAAGGGGATGAACCTAATCAGGGAAAGGATGATCAGAAGAAGCGACTGCTGGGCGTGGTACATGACGTAACGGTTCTCCCTGGAGGTCAGCAGTGCTATCAGGAAACCCAGCACACTGAAGTATGAGATCCCCGCCATTGCCTTACCCTGTTCTATTTCCTCGGGACTTATGTTGAACGATTCCATTATTCCCTCCCTGCAAAATGGGGGGGCGATATTACCGCCCCCCCCGCTGAAAATGCCGTTTTTTAGTTACTCTACGTCCGGTGAACCGGGGGCTTCCGGAGTGGATGTGGTGGTGGTTTCCTCGGCCTTGAGGAGGTTGAGCTTGAAGGCCAGGTTGCCGATCACCGGAAGGGGCTTGATCTGCCCGCCGAAGCCGGCGATGAGACCCATGATGAACAGAACGAAGACTCCGAGACCGATGATCCAGCCGATCACCGGAATTGGGACTACGATCATGCAGATAACGAGCATGAGGCTCTGCTGGGCATGATACATGACATACTTGTTCTCTTTGCTGGTAAGGAAAGCGATAAGAAAACCGAGAAGACCGAAATAGGCGATTCCGCCCATGGTTTTACCCTCTTCGATCTCCTGCGCACTGATATTGTACTCGTTTGCCATTAAAGGCTCCCTCCTCTATTAAGACATACTACCATGAGTACCACACACGGTACAGGCCAACATTCAGCAAATTAAATGCGGTGTCAAGTTCGCCGTTCCTTGCTGCTTTCAGCGGCAGGGGCGGTTTTGCCGCGGTTGTCGTTTTTGCATTATTTCTTATTATACCCATTGGAACCAATACGTGTATATTCGGTTTAGTATTGCTGATGGAGCATGAAGGGGAAAACAACTTCATACGGGGTAGGAAAGGGATTCAAGTGAAGCCTGAAAAGATCACCGAAAAGAGACGCGAAAGCCGCTACCAGGGTACCCTTGATGTTGTTCTTGGGACCCAGGGAATGCCCGGGCGTCCGGTAACCGCCCTCAATATCAGCGCTTCAGGGCTTTACTGCGTGTGCGACGAGCCCCTGGGCGACCTCACCAGGGTGGATGTATCCATCGGCCTCGACGGCCATCAGGTCATGGCCAGAGCCGTTGTAATACGCGAAGAGGAACTTCCCGACGGCAAATGGGGTATAGGTTTATTCTTCACACGAATAAGATTCGAGGACAGACAGCTATTTGCCAGCTATGTTAACGGGGAGTGATTCACCATGAGAAAGCATTCGCTCATACTTCTTGCGGTCCTGTTCCTGTACTCCGCTTCATCCGCCGACAAGTACGCCGGTGAATTCATGTATGTGGGAGCCGGAGCCAGGGCCTGGCCATGGGGGGTGCCTTTTCCGCCGTGGCCGATGATATAACAGCCGCCTACTGGAACCCCGCCGGGCTTGCATCAGTCCGAACCCGCTCCGCTGCCTTCATGCATTCAGAGCGGTTCGGCGGGCTTATCACCTACGATTATCTGGCCTATTCCCAGGAGTACGCCGGGGATGTTTACGCCGCAAGCCTTTTCAGGACCGATGCCGGCAACATAGCCGACACAAGCGATCTTCAGTGGTATGACACCGGCTCCGACGGCGTTTCGGCGAAGACGGCACCGGAGAGCCCGGTGACTCCGGCAACGACGATTACCATCCCGAGACCAACCCCATGGGAACCGAGGGCAACAGCCAGTGGGACCCCGGTGAAGAGCTGATCTACGACGAGGGCAGGATCACCTGGAGCAGTGCCTCCGACAACGCCCTTTACCTTTCCTGGGGAAGGGCCCTGAATGACGATCTGGCCATAGGCGCCACTTCCAAGGTGGTCTACAGGAAGCTCATGGACTACAGCGCCTGGGGTGTGGGCTTCGATGCCGGCATGAAGTGGAATCCCACGGAAGCCTTCTCAATGGGCATAAACCTCCAGGATATCTTCGGAACTTACATGTTCTGGGATTCCGGGGTGACCGAAAGCGTAACCCCCACCGCAAAGATAGGAGCATCCTTTACCTGGCCGGTGCCCCGTTTCGGGTCGGTTATAACCTTCGCCGCCGATGGCGACTTCCGGTTCGAAGGACGGGTATTCTCCGCCCAGTACAGCATTCCCGAGGCGGATATCAGTCTTGATACACATCTCGGTGCCGAGATCCGCATCAGGGACACCGTGGGGCTTCGAATAGGCTCCAACGAGGGCAACATGACCGCCGGTCTGGGGTTTACCATGGGCATATCCGGCCATCCGGTCTCCCTGGACTACGCATGGCTGAGCCACGACCAGCTTGAAAACACCCACAGGGTATCAGCAGGGGTTGGATTCTAGGGTTTAATGGCTTACATTGAAGAGGTTCTCCGCAAGGGAATACATTTCGGTTCCATAGTGATTCCCGCCGCAGCGGTTATACTGCCCAGAACGGAAATCGTACTCATTCTCACAGCCGCCGCCCTGGCACTGGTGCTTATCGACCTTCTCCGGTCGAGGAACCGCGTTTTCCGCCGGTTCTTCCTGGGGCTGTTCGGCAAGGTGATGCGGGGCAAAGAGCAGGACGGCGCCATGACCGCTTCCACGGTTCTCGTGGCAAGCGCCGCCCTAACCATACTTCTTTTCAGAACGGAAATAGCGGTGTCAGCCCTGGTCTTCCTCTCCGTGGGGGATTCCGCCGCGGCTCTCATGGGGCGGAAGTTCGGCAGGACGCCACTTGTTTCCGGCAGGACCCTGGAGGGCAGCCTTTCGGCCCTTCTCAGCTGTCTGCTCGTATCCATACCCCTCATGCATCTTTCAGCGGCGCAGGGGTGGAAGCTCTCTCCAACGGGCCTTCTCGCCGGAGCTCTGGCTGCCACACTGGCGGAGCTCTTTGAGGTGCCCCTCGACGACAACCTTCGAATACCGGTGTTCGCCGGTCTTGTGATGGAACTGGTAGTTCGGGGTGAAGTGCTTCATAGAGATATACGGCTGCCAGATGAACGCCCACGACGGCGAGATACTGGCGGCCATACTGAAATCCGCAGGTCATATGATCGTTAAGGATCCCGGGGATGCCCGGGCCATATTCATAGTTACATGCGCAGTTCGGGAACACGCCGAAACCAGGGCGCTGGGCCGGCTCACACACCTTGCGGGCATCCGGACCGGTGGAAGGCGGCCCATAATGGCGCTCTGCGGCTGCGTGGCCCAGGAGCACGGCGAAAAACTGCTCAAAAGGATGAAACTCCTGGATCTGGTGGTGGGCCCGGACTGCTATCACCTGATCCCAGGTCTGCTTCAGGAATCCCGAAGGGTTGCACTCACGGAACAGGGAGGGGAGGACTACGAGGGTTTTCAGCCAGTGCGCGAAGAGTTCCCCAGGGCATTCGTTAATGTAATACGGGGATGCGACAACTTCTGCACCTACTGCATCGTCCCCCATGTACGGGGCCGGGAGAGAAGCCGCCCCCGGCGGGCGGTCCTTTCGGAGATAGAAAGCCTGGCGGATGCCGGATTCAGGGAGATAACCCTTCTGGGCCAGAACGTTAACTCCTACCGGAACGAAGATGTGGGTTTTCCTGAACTTCTCAGAAAGGCTTCAGAAGCCGTCGGGGAGCGTTGCCGGCTGCGGTTCGTTACGAGCAATCCCAGGGACCTAACCACCGAGCTGGTTTCCGTAATGGCCTCCGCCGACAACATCTGCAATCAGTTTCATCTTCCGGCGCAGTCAGGCAGCGACAGGGTCCTGAGGGCAATGAACAGGGGGTATACCCGGAAAGGGTATATCGAAAAGGTGAATATGCTCAGGGAGGCCATGCCGGACATCGTGCTCTCCACCGACATGATAGCGGGTTTTCCCGGGGAAACCCCGGAGGAGTTCGAGGAATCCGTTACACTTCTTGAGGAGATACGGTTCGACTACGCCTTTCTCTTCAGGTACAGCGAAAGGCAGGGCACCGCCGCGGTGGACATCACCCCCCGGGTGCCGGTGAAGGAGAGGCTTCGAAGGCTTAACGAACTACAGGAACTCCAGATGGAAATAACCCTCGCCCGTTCCAGGGAACTTACGGGATCCGTCAGGACCGTTCTCGTCACCGGACCGGCCAGAATGCCGGGACAGCTTGCCGCGAGAACCGCCGGGAACAGAATGGTCATACTTGAGTCCACTGATCATGCCCCGGGGGACATGATCGAAGTGAGAATTACCAGGGCCGACGGCTACACACACTTCGGAGAACCTGTCATTCCCCTATCTCGGTAAGCATTCCCTTCACCGATTCATCAGTTCTGGCAAGCCGCTTCCTCAAAACGCCTATAAGGGTCGAAGCCCTTTGCACCAGTTCCTCGAGGTCGTCCACCGGGCAGTCGTCCCTGCTTAGCTTGTCCACTATTTCCTGGAGTTCCCGAAGCATCTCAGAGTATTTCTCGCTCATTTTTCCCTTTCCTTTACCAGGGCCTTGAGGTTTCCTCCCTGCATGGAGATACCTATCAGGTCACCGGGATGGATGGCTGAAGCGTTCTTCACCGGTTTGCCCCGGTTGTCCCTGATTATGGCCCACCCGAGGCTGAGCATTTTTTCCGGGTTCCTCATGTCCAGCCTGTTTTCCAGACGGGTCAGTTCCCTTTCACAGCGGCTGACCCTTTCATTTACCCCTATGATAAGCGCTGAAATGATCCTGTGAAGTTCTTCCCGTTTTCTTCGGGGTAGGGATGAGAGGGACAGTGCGAGGCTCCGGGCGATGTTCTGAAGCCGCATGCGCTCCATGGCGATCCGGGGAGAGAAGGCGGAAACCACACCCCTGCTCATCCGGGAAACACTCTCATCGAAACCCGCCACCATATCCACCAGCATGGATGCGGCGTGGGTTGGTGTCTTTGCCCTGGTATGGGCGGCGTGGTCGGGGAGGGTGGTGTCTATCTCATGGCCGATCCCAGAGATCACCGGCCATGGCAGCTGGGCGATGGTCCTTGCTATTCCCTCGTGGTTGAACCACGCAAGGTCCGTGGCTGATCCTCCGCCCCGGGTGAGGACCACCGCATCGATTTCGCCGGAAACGCCGGATGCCAGGAGCCCGGCAAAGGCGCCGCAAACAGAACTGGCGGTTTCGGAGCCCTGCATGCTTGCGTATCTGGCATATACCCTGAAAGGGTACCCTGATTCCTCCAGTGTTTTCAGGAAATCCCTTTCCGCGGCGGAGTCCCTTGAAGTAACAAGCCCAAGGGTGAGTGGAAGGGCGGGTATGGACAAGGTGGCGTTCTCGCCTATGACCCCTCTTCAGTCAGTTTCCTTACCAGTTTCTGAAGGTGGATCGCGGTGGATTCCGACTGAAATGTGTGATCGAAGCCCTTCATCACTATCTGAAACCTGCCGGAGCGCTCCCAGAAATTGATCCGGGCCCGTATCCTTACCTCGGTGTTCTCCTTCAGATCGAATACGGCGCCCTGTCTGCCTGTCTCCATTGTCACCGCGGCCCTGTCCCCGGCAAAAAGAGCACAGTCTACCACCGCCGGTGACTGCCCTCCGGTTCCCGAGGGGTGGGCGAGCTGGAAATAGGTATGCCCTCTTCCGGAAACCTGCCTAAGACCGGTTACCACGCCCCTTACCCAGAATTCACCGGGGAAACCCCTTTCCAGGAGTTCCTTTACGGAGCTGTTGAGGTCGAGAACCGTGTATTCCTGCAGGTTGAACACCGGCCCTACTGAATCTTCAGTGTGAATTCTCCGCCGCCACCGCCCATGTCGTGGACCACCACGAAAACAGGACCGGAATAGTCGGAGGAGAGGGTGAAGGATTCATCGCCCTCTTCAAGGCCGGCCTGGATGGAGTACTCCAGGGCATAGAGGAAATCCTCCCGATAGGCCAGGTTCATGAAATGCTCGAAATCCATTTCAGAGGAGGATACGGAAATGTTGAGATCGGTTGAGCTGTCCAGGGACTGAAGGGTGATCCAGTAAACCGTTTCGTCCCCCAGTGAAACATTGTAGACCACCGTTCCACCCCGGGGGATGGTATCGGTGACATCCAGCAGGGGAGAGGAGGCGGCGAGGGTCATGAGCAGGGCGAAAAAAATAGTCATGTTTTCTCCATTTCAGAGTGAAAATACAATGAAGGATAGCCGGCGCCGGGTCAAGCTCTTTGGAAGTTCGATTCCCATGGGGCTTAACTGGCCACAGGAAGAGCAAAAAAATGAATACGATCCCGGGCTTGACCCCCCTTCCCACAAAATGACCATGATCGGCCCCGCCGCTTTCAATGTCGCATTATAGTAAAAATAAAACAGGTCTGAAGACGAATGAGGCCCTGCCGCTCCCTGTTCTGCTGCCCCGCCGGACCGGGGGATGTGTTCCCTTCCCGCCCTTCGTGGGAGGGGCGAAACACCCGGTGGATTGATTCATAAATAACCATAATATGGCGAGATAACCAGATGCTGCCCCGGGGTTAGAATACACCGGTGGGGGGTTTCCCGTGCCCTGTTTTTGCTGTATTATCAACAGTCATTAAGGCGAAAGGAACCATCAGATGACCAGGAAACTTCCCGAAGGAACGAAATCCATAGCCGTCCGGGACCTCACCGGCCTTGTACTACCCCTTGGAACCGTGGAGGGGGAGGATGTACCTCCCTGGGTCTCCGAGGGCAGAGAAGTCTACAGAAGGAGCCTGATACTGGCCCTTGACCAGGCTGTCAGAAGGGTATATCCCCACTGGAAGCTATGGGTTGAACACTCCATTTCCCTGGGCTACAGGTGCAGGATAGAGGGTATGGAACCGGGCAGGGAGGCCGAGGTGTGCGGCGCCCTGGATGTCGAACTGGAAAGGATAGCCGGGGAGGCGATCCCCATTGAATATCGTATTCTCCCTGCGGAAGAGGCATTAGACCTTGTGGGCGAGCATTCCCTCCTTCCAAGATGGCACAGGGGGCGGGATTATTACAGGGCAAATGTCCTGGGCGATTCATGGGCATTCGCCATGGGACCGGCGGTACCCGATACCTCCTGGCTCACCACCTGGGAGCTTAAACCCCTTTCCGGGGCATTCCTTCTACGATTCCCCGGAAGCGGAAAGTGGCCGGAGATCTCCCCCTATGCGGAGAGTCCCACCCTTTCCAGGGAACTCGACCTGGAAGAGAAGCACATCTCCAGGATGAGGGTCCACACCGTCGATATGCTCAACAGGCGTATAAGGGAGGATTCCGGTCTCAGGCTGGTGATGATGAGCCACTTCTACCAGAACAGAAGGATAGTCCAGATAGTGAGCCGCCTGGGGGACGAGTTCCCGAAGAAGAGGATCGTAATGGTGGCCGGACCCTCCTGCAGCGGAAAGACCACATTCACCAGGATGCTCTCCACCTACCTCAGGGCGGAGGGTTTCGGCACACGGCTCATAAGCGTGGACAACTATTTCAGGCACCGCACGGAAACCCCACGGCACAAGGACGGAAGCTACGATTTCGAATGCCTTGGAGCCCTTGATACCCAGCTGTTCGGAGAACATGTGAACAGACTCCTCGCAGGTGAAACGGTGCAGCTTCCCCTGTTCGATTTCCATACCGGTGTCCGGGAGGACAATGTCACTCCCATGACACTGGCGGACAATGAGTTCCTGATGATAGAGGGCATTCACGGCCTGAACGACAGCCTGACACCGGGAGTTGAGGTCGAAAAGAAGTTCAAGATATACATAAGCGCCCTGACCACCCTGAACATCGACAGGCTCACCCGAATGTCCACCTCCGACGGCAGACTGATGCGAAGGATCGTCCGGGACAGCCTGTACCGGGGCTATTCCGCCGAGGAAACCATCATCGGCTGGCCCAGCGTCAGGCGGGGGGAGCGGATGAACATCTTCCCCTATCAGGAGAAGGCGGACATGATGTTCAATTCAGCACTGCCCTACGAGCTTCCGGTTCTCAAGCCCTATCTCATACCCCTTCTGGAAGAAGTAAGGGAAGGCTCGGCAGCCTATAACGATGCACACAGGCTTCTCCGCCTTCTCGACTGCGTGGAGCACATCAGGGAAGAGGTAGTACCCAGATTGAGTATTCTCAGGGAATTCATAGACGGACTCCTTCTTGACTGGAGTGAATGATGAACATTGTCCTTATACTTATGGCGGCCTACAGCCCCAGGTTCAGCCCGATGGTGCTTACCAGGCCCCTTGCTCCCTCCATGCAGCCGCTTTACCAGGAATTTCAGCTTGAGCCCATCGATGTGCAGCATTATGACCTTTCCATAACCATCGACAGGGAGAATGAGACCATAGACGCCACCGCCGGTGTTACACTGGTGCCGGTGGAGAGCGGCCTTACATCCTTCAGGCTCTACCTTAAGGAGCTGGATGTCCTTTCGGTGACCGGTGCTGAGTCCTTCGACCATGTGGAGGACTCTCTTTTCATAAACCTTCCCGGGCCTGTTTCACCATCTGATACAGTGAGTCTCATCATCGAGTACGGGGGCACTCCCCCGGAGGAGTCATGGGGAGGGTTCCATTTTCATCCCTATGTCACCTACCACATGGGGGTTGGGTTCGTAACCGACCCATCCATGGGGAAGTATATGTTCCCCTGCCATGACAGGCCCTCAGACAAGGCAACCTTCGATTTTCACATAACCGTGCCGGATACCCTATACGCCGTGGCTAACGGCGACTCAGCGGGGGTTACGGACAATTACGACGGCACCCTCACCTACCACTGGACCCTCGACCAGCCTATGTCCACCTACCTCGCAGCCATAAGCGTTGCGGACTACGCCGTTCTTCACGACTCCACCGACGCCAGGATCTACTACTATGTCTATTCCTGGGATGTGGAGGACGCCCTGGGTTCCTTCGTGAACGTGGATCTCATGATGGCCAGGTTCGAGGATGTCTACGGCAGTTATCCATGGGACTGCAAGTTCAGCTATGTCCAGACGCCCCTGGGTGACATGGAGCATCTTTCCCAGGTTTACCATATAGCCTCGGCCATCAACGGGAACACCAACTACGACTGGCTCCTGGCCCACGAGATGAGCCACATGTGGTGGGGCAACTGCGTCACCGAAAGGTACTGGACCGATGTTTGGCTTTCGGAAAGCTTCGCCACCTACTCCGAGGCGATATGGATGGAAACCTACGGGGAAGAGCAGTACCTGGACTATATGGAGAACAACATAATGAAGCCCTATCTGAACAGCGGCGAGCTGTTCCCCATAACCGATCCCCAGACCCCGTCGGAACTCTGGAGCAACACCACCTACGAAAAGGGTGCCTCGGTCCTTCACATGCTCAGGCAGCTCATGGGGGACGGCCCCTTCTTCACCGCCTACGAAACCTACTTTGCCGAACATTCCTATACCACGGCCACCACCCAGGACTTCATTGACCATGTGGCCGCCCAGTACGGAGAAGACATCGACTGGTTCTTTGAGCAGTGGGTCCAGGGCGAAGGCTATCCGGTGTACGACATACAGACAGGCTGGGTCCAGCAGGGCGCCGCCTGGGAGCTCTCCATATACATCGCTCAGACACAAACGGTGGACAACTTCTTCACCATGCCGGTGGAGTTCCTTGTGGAGGGGCGGGAACCGACACACTGATAACCTTCTGGAACGACTCACAGGACCAGGAGGAAACCTTCCTTCTGTCCTTCCAGCCTGAATCGGTGGAGTTCGATCCCATGCTGAAGATCCTCAGTTCCGCCGTTCTGGGCATTGAAGACGCAACACTGCCCCCGCAGGGAGGGGTGAGCACCATGTACCTGGGACCGAACCCCGCCGGGACCTCCACCACCCTCAACTGGCAGGGCACCGGTGAAATGGAACTCGAGGTAAGCGTATTCGACCTCTCCGGCAGGGTTGTTATGGAAAGAACCCTTCCCCCGGCGTTAGAACCCTTGACCTCATGGGATTTCCCGCGGGAACCTATATTGTCGATGCCTCGGCCCCGGGAAACATCCGGCAGGCAGCCAGGCTGGTGATTCTGGGCAACTAGGAGGGAGAATGGAAAACGACGAACTGCTGAACCGGGCCTGGAAGAACCGGGTGATCAACGGCAAACCGAAAAGCCCCCCCGCCGGGGTTCTCTACGGGCTTTCGGTGGCCACAACGGACATTGCCCTTATCAACGCCATCTAAGAGATCTACGGAGGCGGTTTTCAGTATTCCCTGAACAGCAACTACACCTTCGTGATAGCCTTCATTCCCCAGAACTGACCGGGGCCGGCGTTTTACTCTCTGGTTCTTCGCATTTTTCTAAGATCGGCATCGGTCCTTTTAACGCTCCTGGCCCATTCAAGGGCAACGGGAACGTTCAGCGAGTACAGATAGTTGTATTCCGGATAGCAGGAGGCGGTGCAGGCGTTGCAGGGCAGTTCACTTTTTGAGAGGTTCTCGAAGGCCTTCTGAAAGCCGCTCTCAAGGGCGTTCAGCATCCCGGGATATTCGCCCATGAGAAGGGAGCAGGGATAGACCGTTCCATCCACATCGATGTTGCAGTAGGTCTTTCCCGCCCTGCAGGATGGGCCGTAGAACGGTTCACGCATCCTGGTCTTGGAGTAGTCGGGCCATTTTGAGGCCATTTTCAGGTAGCTGGTGCTCAGGGCGATGGGAGCCCCGGCCTTCTTCATCGCAAGCAGTCTGCTGAATGCCCGGGAGTATTCCTGTGCGGTGGGCATCATTTTCGAGGTGTTCCCTCCGAGGGTGTCGTTGTGGTGGAGTGTCTGAAAGGTGGTCAGGAAGCCGTACCGCCCGGCGGTGTCCATTATGGTGTCGAGATGGTCGATGTTGTTCCTGGTGAGAACGGTTATAGACCAGAGTCGAACCTTTCCGGAAGCGGTTTCAAAGGCCTTCATAACCTTTTTCCAGCTGCCGGGTTCCCGGTTGGCGTCGTGGGCTTCCTCCGGGCCGTCGTATGAAAGGACCAGGTGGTCTATGTTATCAAGTATTTCAGGTCTTCCGGGAATAAGGTATCCGTTGGAGTCCAGGCTGACATAGAGCCCCAGGGACCTGGCGAAGGAGCACAGCTCCACGATGTCGGTCCTTGCCATGGGCTCTCCACCCCAGACTCCGATACGCATGGTTCCCGCTTCGGCCATCTGTTTCAGAATGCTTTTCCACTGGTGGGTGGAGAGGTCGGGGCGGCACCGGGAAGGGATCTGGCAGTATGCGCACCTGCTTGGGCAGCGGTCGGTTACCGAAATCATTACATTCAGGGGTATCCTTGCCCCGAAAAGGCATTTAAGGGCGCCGAAGCCCATTTTCAACTGGCCGGCAAAATCCATGAAACCTCCGGTTCACAGGGTTCGGTGAACACTGGATCGTATTTGATCTTCAGTGGTTTAATATACTAGCCCCGCCCCCTGTGGAATACCTTCACGCCGCCGGACGTATCAGTTTTCAGCCGGGGGATTGACATGGAAGCCCCGTACAAGAATTATCTCAACCGGGGTCGATTCAATCTTTCGATCGCTGGAAACGCCGAAAGGCACCAACAACAAAGGGAGGCTGTTTTGAAAAAATCCATTATTCTTCTCATGCTGCTGGCGGTGGGGGCTTCATTCGCCGGAAGGCTCAACATAACCAACGACACCGGAAGCTACGACTTCTGGTACGTTCAGATCTCTCCATCCTCATCGGATTCCTGGGGCGACGACTGGCTGGGAGAGACCGAAGTCATAACACCGGGCAGCACCCGGACCTTCCAGGTGAACAACGGCACATACGACATCATGATCGAAGACGAGGACGGCGACACTTACATATTCTGGAACGTTGCTGTCAGCGGCACCCTCAATATGGTTGTTGACCTGAGCCACCTCGGTGAGCAGGACTGGGGCGGCGGAGCCAGCATTTCCAGCGGAACCATGGCACCGGTCACCATCGAGAACGACCTGGGCAGCTGGACCATCTGGTACGTTTACGGCGATCCCAGCGACGCCCCGTGGGGTGAGGACCGCCTCGGAAGCGATCTCCTGCAGCCCGGGGAAAGCATGACATTCAGTGTTCCCGCGGGCAACTACTACGACTTCAGATGTATAGACGAAGACGACGACTCCTACACCCTCTGGGAAGTATGGGTAGGAGAGGATGGCTTCTACTGGAGCGTCGACCTTACGGACATGGACAACTAGACCGCACCTCAGCCTTGTTTCGGGGGGCCCGGACCGGGTCCCCCGTTCTTTATGTACCACGGGCATACTCCGGTGAGTGGGCAGATTCCGCAGCGGGGTTTTCTGGCGTTGCAAACACGCCTTCCATGGGTTATCAGCCGGTGGCTGAACATGGTCTGCTCCCCTTCCGGAATAAGCTCCTTCAGATCCCGCTCTATCTTGTCCGGATTTGTTTCCCCTGTGAGCCCCAGCCTGCCGGAAAGCCGCTTGACATGGGTATCCACGGTTATGGAGGGTTTGCCGAAGATCTCTCCGGTGATCACATTGGCGGTCTTTCGACCCACACCGGGTATCTGCACCAGTTCCTCTATGGTGTGGGGAAGGCCCCTTTCGAACATGAACCGTGCCGCCTTTATGATCGACCTCGTTTTGTTCCTGAACAGACCTATTGTGCGCAGGAGTTCCTCCACCTCTTCCCGGTCAGCCTTCGCCAGGGCTTCCATGTCGGGGTACCTTTTCCAGAGCCCCGGCGTGGCCTTGTTCACCGCCTCGTCGGTGGTCTGGGCGGAAAGTATGGTGGATATCACCAGCCGCTCGGGCACACCCTGGTACTTCAGCCCGCATTGTGCATCGGGGTAGAGCTCTTTCAGTTCCTTCAGAACGGTTCTGGCCCGGTCTTCCCTGTTCATGAGGCCTCCTTTTCTTATAATTCCCGGAACAACTTGAACGGAGAGTTCTATATGCCTGTCAATATGACCCGTCCCGGTGAGATCATCCAGGGTGTACTCCTGCGGGGTGTACACCCTTCCCCGATGAACGCGGAAGCTTCTGCGAGGTCTTTCGCCCTGAGTGGACGCCGGGGTGCAACTACTCCGCAGAGATACAGATCAACCTCTCCCGCACAATGAAGGGAGCCCTGAGGGGCTTCACTTCCACAGGCAACAGCACGACTGGTGGGTTCCCATAGAGGGAACCTTTCAGGCCGCCCTGGCTGACCTCAGACCGAAATCTCCCACATTCATGAACAAGGCGGTCTTCAGGCTGTCCGCCGAGGAGTCCCAGTGCCTTCTCGTCCCGCCGGGGGTCGCCCACGGCTTTCTTGCCCTCAGCGACATGACTCTGATCTATGCGGTGGACCGGTACTACGACGGCACCGACGAGCAGGGTGTTGCCTGGAACGACCACACCCTGGCCATACCCTGGGAAAGCGCGTCCCCAATAATCTCCGAAAGGGATAGACGCAATCCAGATGTTGAACAGCTGCGGCTTTCAGGCGGGCTTCCCGGTTAGAGATCCCAGTCGAAGGACGGCTCCGGCATGAACAGGGCTCTTTCCAGATCCATGAGCAGTTCTTCTGAAGCCTCCACCCTGTCCGTGAATGGAAGCATCGCCGGTCTTGCTGTGCCGTTCCACATTTTCGTGAAGGTGTTCAATGAGCATCGCATGAGGGGCGATCCCCCGGTGTGCCCCGTTTCAACGAAGGAATTCTCTGAAAGGTGAACCGTATATTCCCCTGAGCACCCCCTCCAGGCCATGGAACCATCCAGGAATCCCTCAACCGGATCATGCAGGGTGAGGGAGAAGGAGCAGGGCTCTCCGGGGCAGCGCATGCCATCAATGGCACCCTTCAGGTCAAGTATTCGGCACTGGGTCCAGGCCAGTGTTCTTATATCCACCCGTTTGAGTGGATCCTGAAAACTCCGTCGGCGCTGTGCCAGGGGTTTTTTGACAATGGACTGAAGCTGTATGCCCGGGGGCTCCATCAGCTGGATCAGATCGATCTGATCCCCCATGGACCTCAACAGAAGCATGAGATCATGGAACTGGTGCCGGTTCCTGTAGGCAAGCCAGCCGGTGTGGAGGGGGCCGTTCTCCCCTTTGCAGGAGGTGAAACAAATGTGATGGGTCAGTTCGCCGGATGGATCCCTGAAACCCATTACGAAGGCTCCGGGAGCCAGAAGCATGGTGTCCATCGTGTTCACCGGTTCAAGATTCACCGAGCCGTGGCATCTGAAGCGCCTTGTCCTGCTCCGGTGGATCTCACTCCACTGCTCCTTCTCGAGACGGACAGGTCTGGAGCTCATTGATCCGTCGAGGTCGATCTCCGAGGGGCGCAGGTAAAAATTCCTCCAGTAGGGCATATTTGAAAACCCGACCCTGTCGTAATAACCCTGCTCGAACATTCCCAGGCCGGCGCACACGGCTCCCTTTCCGGCGGCGATTGCCAGGAGCTCTGCGGTGAGGGCTGCACCGAAACCCTCCTTCCTTCCCTGGAAGGCCACTGTAACGCCGCTCACGGAACAGAAGGGCAGTGTTGCCTCATGGAGTACATGATGAAGGTCCCCGGTGTTGGAAAGAACAAGGGCCAGGACACTGTCATCCACCGTCCCCACCAGACCCGTGGAGGCTTTGAATATTTCAGCCGCGGTGTCCTCTTTGCCCTTTTCCAGCCATCCGGCATCCTTCCATGTGGTCAGGCTGCCCTCAAGATGCTTTTCTGGATCATATGGAATTCCTCTCACCATTTTCCCCCTTCAGCCCGGTGTTCCCCAATATAAAAAAGGGCCGCAACTTTCGCTGCGGCCCCTGGTACCGTGGGGGGGACTTGAACCCCCACAAGGTTGCCCTCACCAGGTCCTGAACCTGGCGCGTCTGCCAATTCCGCCACCACGGCTCTGCGGCTAGAGCGCAATTATGCTAAAACCCGTGCGGAAGTCAATCCCCCCTGATATATTTCCCAGTCAGGGAAAGGATAAGGATGACCGAAGAAAAAGCCTTTGTGGCCAGGAACCGAAAGGCCAGACACGATTACCATGTTCTCGAATCCATCGAGATGGGTCTGGTCCTCGTGGGAAGCGAGATCAAATCCCTCCGCCGGGGCAGGGCAAGCCTGGTGGGGGCCTACGCCCAGTTCGACGACAATATTGAGCTCTGGGTCCATGGAATGCACATTGCCGAGTATCCCGAGGCCAGGGATAACCACGACCCCGACAGGCCCAGGAAGCTTCTGGCCCACAGGAAAGAGCTTAACAAGATTAGGCGGAAGGTGGAGGAGAAGGGGGTAACACTGGTTCCCCTGGATATCCACATAACCCCCAGGGGCAGGGCTAAGATCCAGATAGGTCTATGCAGGGGCAAGACCAAGTACGACAAGAGGGCGGACATCGCCGACCGCGATGCCCGAAGGCGGGTAGAAGCGGCAATGAAGCATTCACTGAGGGAGCAATGAGGGAACTCTTTCTCATTACGGCGCTCTTCGGGGCGTCGCTGAATATTTTTCCCAGGTACGACGGCGTTGTCATGGAGCTCACCGGGGATTCCAGGCTGGAACCGGAGCTCCAGGCATGGGGAACCACGGTTCGCATCGATATAAACGAGCCGGTGTTGGGGGGTGAACACCTTCATCTACCCATCTGGATGGATCATCTGGCCCTGGACAGCTGTGGCCTTACCGCGGTCTTCGATCCGCGTATCGTCTCACTGGACTGGGCCTTGAACGGGGATTCCACAGTAATTCTGCTCTTCGCCTCCTCGAATGAACCCATGGAACTGCCCTCGGTTGCCTGGCAGGGACCCCCTCCCCGTCCACCGGTTTCCGAGGTACCCGATTCACTCATTTTCCAGGCCTTTGAAAGCGGCGGGGTATCGCCATGGCTATCCACCTTCGACTGCGTGGTGATAGATCCCGGCCACGGAGGCCGGACCCGGGGTGCGGTGGGGCCCTCCGGTACATACGAGAAGGATCGGGTCCTGGAGATATCCCTTCTGGTCAGGGATCTTCTCAGGATAAGGATGCCTGAACTCAGTGTTGTCCTGACAAGGTCCGATGACAGATATGTATCCCTGGGCGCCAGGACCCGCATGGCCAACGCAAGCAGGGCGGATCTCTTCATAAGCATCCATTGCAACGCCGCTGAGAACCGCGATGCCCACGGGTTCGAAACCTTCTTCCTGTCCAGGGCCAGGACCGACGACGCCAGGGCGGTGGAAATGCTTGAGAACAATGCCATTCAGCTTGATGAAACCCCCGCAGTTCCCGATGACCCCCTTTCCTTCCTACTGGCGGACATGGCCCAGTCGGTTTTCCAGAACAGGTCCAGTCTCCTGGCGGGAACGGTGCAGAGCAAGTTCCGGAGCAGTTTTCCAGCCAGAAGGGACCGTGGCGTGAAACGGGCGGGTTTCTATGTTCTCAGGGGCGCCTATATGCCCGCTGTCCTGGTGGAGGTGGCATTTATCTCAAATCCCGTGGAGGAGGGCAGCCTTCTGTCACTGGACTTCCGTTTCAGGGCGGCGGAGGCTATTGTTGAGTCCATAATGGAGTACGCGGAAAGGGAAGCCGATTGAGCAAGAAAGAAAACGGGAACAAACTGTCCAGGGCCAGGATGGTAAGATCACTTATCATCGTGGCGGCCATGGCGGTTTTCTTCGGTCTGTTCTCGAAGATCGCAATGGAGTTCGTGAATAGAAAGATGGGCCTCGAACCGGGTGAATCCATATCCGAGCAGCCTCTGCCACCGGAGCAGGACCCCTTGGATATTCCTGAGATGCCGGTTCTCGACCCCGTGGAAACCATGGAGACAGGTCTCTCCGTATGGGCTCCCGACTGGGAGGTAACCCCCTGCTCGATCTTCGTCTCGGGGGCTGAAGCAATACAGGATTCCCTTCCACAGGCGCCGGAGCCCTCGGAAAGGGCCACGGAACTGCAGCTCCTAATGGAACTCTGGGCGGAACATGCCGGTTACATGCAGACCGACATCGAAAGGGTGTGGAGCTTCTCCAGGAACGACACCTGCTATATCGACCTGCCGTCGTCTCCGGACTGGGCCGCCGTGGCCATGACCATTGAGGGAAGGTTCGTGAGCTACACACGGTTGTTCCCCTTCGTAAACGGAGATCCCGCAGGCGAAAACGACGACGAATACCCCTGAGGGGAATTCCATTCAACTGATACACCGGACCAATGATTGGCAGTAAAATGACAGAAGACCTGAAAAGATCCGATGGCCGCCTTCCCGAACACTTAAGGGACATCACATTCGAAACCGGGTTCCAGCCCGGTCCCCAGGGAAGTGTTCTGGTTTCCTGGGGAGAGAACCGGGTCCTCTGCTCGGCAACGGTGGAGTACACAGTGCCCTTCTTCCTTCGAGGAAAGGGAAAGGGCTGGGTCACCGCCGAGTATGACATGCTCCCGGGAAGCGGTGACAGGAGGATTCGCCGCGACCGCACAGGTAACGGGATAAAGGGCAGGAGCCAGGAGATACAGAGGCTCATCGGCCGCTCCCTCCGCCAGTGCGTCCGGACCGGTGACATGCCGGACAAGACCATAGCCGTGGACTGCGATGTTCTGGTTGCCGACGGCGGAACCAGGGTAGCCAGCATCACCGGCAGCGTTGTGGCCCTTCGCATAGCCATCCTCAGGCTGCTTTCATCGGGTCAGCTGGAGAAGGATCCCTGGAAGCAGTACATAGGCGCCCTCAGTCTGGGCGTGGTCCGGGGGGTTCCCCTCCTCGACCTCTGCTACGAGGAAGACAGCCGGGCGGACATGGACATGAACATAGTCTCCGGCGAGGACGGCAGACTTATCGAGATACAGGCCTCCGCCGAAGAGGAACCGGTGGGAGCGGATACGGTGTTCTCCATGGCGAAAAGCGCCGTGGAAGCCATTACGGATATCGTTATCCCCGCCCAGAAAGACGCGGCCGGGGAGTGAGAGGCGAATATGTCCTGGCGTCGGCGAATCCCCACAAGCTCCATGAGCTAAAGCTTCTTATGGGGGACTCATCCATTTCTTCGGTGGGGGACATCATACCCGGCTGGGACATAGAGGAAACCGGCGTAACCCTGCAGGATAACGCCCTGCTGAAGGCCAGGGCGGCGGTCAGGGCCACCGGCAGACCGGCCATAGCCGACGATACAGGGCTTTTCGTGAAAGCCCTGGGTGAGGCCCCGGGGGTGTACACAGCAAGGTACGCAGGTGAGAACTGCACCTACCGCGACAACACCGAAAAGCTACTCAATTCCCTGAGGGGTGAAAGGGGCGACAGCCGCATCGCCGTGTTCAGGACCGTTATCGCCCTTGTAACCCCGGATGGAAAGGAGTACACCTTCACCGGGGAGGCAGAAGGCTGCATAACCGAAGAGCACCTGGGTGAAGGCGGTTTCGGCTATGATCCGGTGTTCTACTCCAGGGAGCTGAGAAAAACTTTCTCCCAGTGCACACCAGCGGAAAAGCACTCAGTTTCCCACCGTGGCCGCGCCATGGAGAAACTCAGGGAACACCTGGAGAACGGTAACTGAGCTTGTCCCTTGACCTTCATGGATACACCGTAGCTGAAGCCCTTGATCTTTTCACCAGGGAGTACAACGGAAGGGTTGACAGGGGAGACCTGTCCAGTTTTCAAGTGGTCCACGGTTACGGTTCCGGCGGTACAGGAGGAAAGATCCGCACTGCCCTTCGGAGGATACTGGCCTCCTTTGAGGACGCCCTCCAGTACCGGACCGATCCGGTTAACCCCGGTGTGACCATTGTGATCCCCCTCGGCAGGCTGCCTGAAGGGGCGGGAATACTATCCGCCCTTCTTCTGGAGTTCTGTTCCACAGGTAAGGCGGAATCGAAGGTTCTGGGAAAATTCAGGGAGCACGGCGAACTGGGCGTGAAAAGAACACTCCAGAAACTGGTGAAACAGGGGAAAATGAATGCCTCCCGCAGGGGGAGGCATATCATCTACACGGCGGTGTGAGGGCTACCTGTCCTTGCGTTCCTTCAGCACTTCCTCGGCGATGGAGGAGGGAACCGCCTCATAGTGCTCGAACTGCATTGAGAAGTTCGCCCTGCCCTGGGTCGAGTTCCTCAGATCGGTGGCGTAGCCGAACATCTTTGACAGGGGAACCCTGGCCCGGAACTCCTTGGCGTTGCCACGGTCCTCCATGGACATGATGGTTCCCCGGCGCTCATAGATGCTTCCGGAAACCCCTCCGGAGTACTCCTCGGGGCTTATCACATTAACGGCCATCACAGGTTCCAGAAGAGAAGGTCCGCACTTCATGAAGGCCTTCCTGAAAGCCGCTTTTGCGCATGACCGGAAGGCCATTTCAGAGGAATCCACAGCATGGCTGGAGCCGTCCTTCAGGGTTACCTTCACATCCACCACGGGAAAGCCGCAGTAAACGCCTTCCTTCATGGCGTCGATGATCCCCTTTTCCACCGCGGGGATGTACTCCCTGGGGATATTGCCGCCCTTCACCTCGTTCATGAACTCGAAGCCGCTGCCGGCCTTCAGGGGTTCCAGGGTGAAGATGATATGGGCATACTGACCTTTGCCGCCGGTCTGCTTCTTGTACCGCTCGTTCCAGTCGATGGAGCCGTTGATGGTTTCCCTGTAGGCCACCTGGGGTTCATTCTCCTCGACCTCTACGCTGAACTCACGCTTTATCCTGTCTACGATTATCTCCAGGTGGAGTTCGCCCATTCCGGAGATCACAGTTTCGCCGGTCTCCTCGTTGGTCTCCACGGTGAACGTGGGGTCTTCCTCGGCCAGTTTGGCCAGTGCGTCGGTGAGTCGATCCCGGTCCTGCCTTTTCAGGGGCTTAACGGCTATGCTGATCACCGGTGCCGGGAACTCTATTGCCTCCAGTATTATCGGGTTATCCAGGGAGCAGAGGGTATCCCCTGTGATGGTATCGGACAGTCCTATGATGGCGCCGATCTCTCCGGTGTTAAGCCTTTCCACCGCTTCCCTGCGGTTGGCATGCATCCGCAGTATACGGCCTATTCTCTGCTTCTTTCCTGTAACCGAGTTAAGGACGTGGCTTCCCGCTTCCAGAACGCCGGAATAGACCCTGGTATAGATGAGCTTGCCGGTGTGGCGGTCGGTGACGACCTTGAAGGCCAGGGCGGCCAGGGGACCGTCGTTTCCAGGTTCCCTGTGTTCAAGGGCGCCGTCCTTGCTTCTGCCGCTGATGGGGGGGAAGGTCAACCGGGGATGGAAGGTAGGCTACAACGGCATCGAGGAGCCTCTGAACGCCCTTGTTCTTGTAGGCGCTTCCGCAGAGCACCGGGCATACAAGACCATCGTGGGTGGCCTTCCTTATGGCCAGAGAAAGCTCTTCCTTCTCTATGGGTTCGTCGGCGCAGAACTTGTCGAGGAGTTTCTCGTCAACCTCGCTTACCTTTTCTATCAGTATCAGCCGCTGCTTCCTTGCGGTCATTTCCATGTTGTCCGGTATGGGTCTTTCATCATACTTCATGCCCCCGGATGACTCTTCGTAGTAGACGGCGCAGTTGTCCACCAGGTCGATGATACCGAGAAACTCCCTGTCCGGGCCGAGAATGGGGATGGTTATTGGAATGGCGTTGGCGTTCAGCCTGGAGTGAAGCTCCCTGAGAACACCGTAGAAATCCGCTCCGGACCGGTCCATCTTGTTGATGAAGGCTATCCTGGGCACATTGTACTTTTCCGCCTGTCTCCAGACGGTCTCGCTCTGGGGTTCCACTCCACCCACGGCGCAGAAGAGGGCTATGGTGCCGTCAAGCACCCTGAGACTCCTCTCCACTTCCACGGTGAAGTCCACATGCCCCGGTGTGTCTATGAGGTTGATCTGGTGATCTTTCCAGTAGGTGGTTGTGGCGGCGCTGGTTATGGTTATGCCCCGTTCCTGTTCCTGGGCCATCCAGTCCATGGTGGCTTCGCCGTCGTGGACCTCGCCGAGCTTTCTGGATTTTCCGGTATAGAACAGGATCCTTTCGGACACAGTGGTTTTCCCCGCGTCAATGTGGGCCATTATCCCGATGTTCCTGATCTTCCCGAGATTGTAATCCCGTGACATCTATCCGTCTCCGTTCCTTATTGAAATCCTTTAATGAGAGCCCGAATATAGCCTGTGTCATGTTAAGAATGCAAAGAATGTATATTTGCCCCTCAACAGAAGGGAGATCTCTTGGATTACCGGAAAAGGATTGCCTCTGAACTGTCCCTGGACCCCGACAGGGTTGCCTTGGTCATGGAACTCATGGCAGGCGGTGCCACCATTCCCTTCATCGCCAGGTACAGGAAAGAGGTTTCAGGGGGTATGGACGAGGTGGTCCTTTCAAAGCTTCGCGATCTCAGCCAGACACTGGAAGCGGTGGAAAAGAGGAGGTCCGCCATACTTTCCTCCCTTGAAGAGCGGGAGCTCCTCACCGGAGAGCTGAATGACAGGCTGAACACCGCCGGTTCCCTCACCGAGCTGGAGGACATCTATCTTCCCTTCAGGCCAAAACGGCGCACCAGGCAACAATGGCCGTTGAGAGGGGCCTGGAGCCCCTCGCGGACCTTATCATGGCCCGGGAAAAGGAAGACCCCCTGGAGCTGGCCCTTCCCTTCGTCAGCCGGGAAAGATCGGTGGAGGACGCCCCTGCGGCCCTGGCGGGAGCCAGGGACATTATTGCGGAGAGGATAACACAGGATCGGGATGTCCGCTCACTGGTCCGGGGACACTACATGGACAAGGGTGTTTTCAGAAGCCGGGTGATAAAGGGAAAGGAGGAGGCCGGAAGCAGGTATCGCAGCTGGTTCGACTGGTCCGAGCGGGTTTCGAAAGCCCCCTCCCACAGGGTGCTGGCCATGCGCCGGGGTGAAAAGGAACTGTTCCTCAACCTCACCGTGGAGGTGGATGAGACCGCTGTGTTTTCCCTCATAAAAAGGGTGTTCCCTCCCGGGGACGGTCCCTGCGGAGAGCAGGTCGCCATTGCCATGGAAGACGGCTTCAAGCGGCTTCTTGGCCCGCAGATGGAGACAGAGGTCCGCCTGTGGTCCAAAGAGAGGGCTGACAGGGACGCCATATCGGTCTTCGCAGTCAACCTCCGGGAGCTTCTCATGGCGCCTCCCCTGGGGGAGAAGGCCGTTCTCGCCATTGATCCGGGCTTCAGGACCGGCTGCAAGACAGTCTGCCTCGACGGCCAGGGAAAGCTGCTGGAGCACACGGTGATCTATCCCCACACCGGCAGGGCCGATGCCGCCGGAGATACCGTCCGGTCCCTTCTGATAAAGCACGACATCCAGTGCGTGGCGGTGGGCAGCGGAACCGCCGGCAGGGAAACCGAAGCCTTCCTGAAGAAGCTTGGGACCGGTATTCCCATAGTATTGGTAAACGAAAGCGGAGCTTCAATATACTCAGCCTCAAAGATCGCCAGGGAAGAGTTCCCGACACTGGATCTCACGGTGAGGGGGGCTATCTCAATTGGAAGACGGCTCCAGGACCCCCTTGCGGAACTGGTAAAGATAGACCCGGGAAACGTCGGGGTGGGGCAATACCAGCACGATGTGGACCAGAAACTGCTGAGGGCCTCCCTTGACGATACTGTGATGCTCTGCGTGAACCGGGTGGGGGTTAACCTGAACACCGCCAGCGGAAGGTTGCTCTCCTATGTTTCAGGACTCAGCCATGCCAGGGCCGCCTCCATCGTGGAGTACCGGGACATGAACGGCCCCTTCGGTTCCAGAAAGGAGCTTCTCAAGGTGCCCGGGATAGGTCCGGCGGCCTTCCAGCAGTCCGCTGGTTTCCTCAGGATACCCGGAGGAAGCAACCCCCTCGACGGAAGTGCTGTTCACCCTGAAAGTTACGGTATCGTACAGCGCATGGCTGAGGATCTGGGAACAACGATACGGGGTCTCATGGAAAACCCCGGGCAGTGGGGGGACCTCAGGCTGGACAAGTACACAACGGACACCGTGGGGATCCCCACACTGAAGGACATCCTGGTGGAGCTGAAAAAGCCCGGCAGGGATCCCAGGAGCGGCTTTGAACCCTTCGCCTTCGCGGATGTTCACTCCATGGAGGAACTGAGGGAGGGCATGAAACTCCCGGGAATAGTTACGAATGTCACCGATTTCGGGGCATTCGTGGACATCGGGGTTCACACCGACGGTCTGGTTCATGTCAGCAGGCTGAGCACCTCGTGGATAAAGCATCCCTCGGAGGTTGTCCACGCCGGGATGAGGGTTGATGTTACCGTTACCGGAGTTGAACTGAAGCGGGGGAGGATCAGCCTCTCAATGGTTTAAGCGGGGCTGGAACACCGGTGCCCGGGCCGGGTAGAGACCGTAGAAGGAGGTAGCGTTAATGCGGAAAGCCATTGCATTCCTTGTTCTTCTCGCATCCCTCTCCCTTTCGGGGACCGGCAGCGCCACCGTGGAGATAAGGAACTGCACATCCACCGAGTTCTACTTCGTGTGGGTAACCGAATCCGGCAGGGAAAAATGGATAGACATGCTGGGGCTTTCAATACTTCCCCCGGACAGCTCCGCCTTTTTCCAGGTTACCGGGGGTTTCTACGACTTCCGAATAGAGGACCGGGAGTGGAGGACCTACTCCTTCTCGAACATTCCAATAGAATCGGGATCATCCTTCGTGTGGGAGGTCCTTCCGGTCCATGAAGATGGCGGCTAGGAACCCTCAAGCTCCATTCTCACCGCTTCATGCATGTTCTCGATGGCCTTTCTGAGGCTTCCGCTGCCATTTCCCTGGCCCTGGTCGCCATAGGCAACCTGAAGGAGGGCATCGTTCGCCGTGCGGAGCCTGCGGCACACGATGGCCGAAAGGAACCTCATGAAATCCACCGCGGTCCGGGGGTCTTTCTCAAGCATAACGGCGTATTCCCCGTCGCCCATTTTCAGCAGACTGCCGCTGCACACAGCGGATACGCTGGCGGACCTTTCGCTGTGGTCGATGAAGGACATCTCCCCGAAGATGTCCCCCCTGTTCAGCATGGCCAGAACGAAGTCTTCCCCGGCTGAATCATCGTGGACACGGAACTGCCCCCGGGAAATGATGAAGAGATCGTGCCCCGGGGAACCCTTTTCAATGACGGTTTCACCCGCCTGAACATTCATTCGTGTACAGAACCAGACTATCTTTGCCGCCAGGGCGGCGGGTATGGTAACGCTCATTGCTGGGGCATCTCCATTTTCAGGGGTTTCATGTAATCCGGGGGTTCACCGAGGTAGCCGGGGTAGTACAGACCTGCCCGCAGGGCATTTCTGATGAACATCGCCCGTGACTGGTAAAAAGGACATAGGGGTTCAACGAATCGGTTTCCGCTTCTATCACCTCGGCGATAATGGTGGCGGAGGATGGTTCGCAGTAGGGTTCTCCGCTGTGGCCCGAGTTCCGCCGGAGGAGGTCGCGGTATGCCAGACACTCATGAAGTATTCCGTGGGGATCACCGGTTTCCGTTTCCCAGAGCAGATAGGTGTACTGAAAACGGACATCCAGGCTGTCGGGATTGTGCCTGAGCCCCTCCCTGATGAAATCCATCCCCTCATCCACCTGGCCGAGGTTCACCGCAAGGTGGAAGGCAGCGTCGGTGTAGACATCGGTAAAGCCCGGGTCGAGCCTGGCTATCAGCCACATCTGGGGCAGGTAGTCGGTTACCTGGGACCAGGGAATGCCCTGGTACATTTCGATGTGGTGATAGTCATCCAGCTGAAGATAGAGGGCGCTGGCGATGAAATGCCTCAGCCGCTGGAAACCGGAGCCCACCGCCTCGACATTTCTGAAGGTGTCTATCTGCACCCTTTCGGAGACCATGGCTCCGGAGATCACCGCAAAGGAGAGGAAAACAAGGGATAAAGCCCCGGAGAGAACCCTGGCCTTCATCTCTTCCTTCCCCTTTTTCCAGTGGCCATGAAGATCGCGGCGGCCAGGACAAGGAAGACCCCGGCGTCCCTCAGGAGCTTGCCCCAGATGAAGGGTGCCGCCCAGGGCTGGTTGAAGAACCATCCCGTGCCGTGATTCCTCTCACCGGCTCCGTGGGAGTGGCCGGATGGTCCGTCTTCAATGCCGGTGTGGACCTCGGCATCCTGATGGTCATCATGGTGATCGTGTTCGTGATCGTGGTGGTGGTCGCAGGCTTCCGTTTCAAGATGCTCGTGGGGGCCACCTCCTCCACATCGTAGTCCTCCATGCAGCCCAGGGCGGAAAGAAGAATGAGCGTAGGGAGAACACGTCTCATTTGAGGTCACGCCCCCTGAAGACCGCCAGGGCCAGGGAGAGCATGAAGGCGGAGTAGCACAGGCCGTAGAAGATGGCCACGGGGAAATACACAGGCTCGATGTGGAAACCGTGGGCTATTGGATCCTTGATATGGAACACGTCTGCGTGGGGAAGGAGAAGCCTCAGTGTTCGCATCAGCCCCGGGGCGGAGGGCATCAGGCCTATGAACTGGGTAACGCTCATCTGGCTCACGATGAAGAGCATGGTGGTAAGGGGCCAGTTCAGCGGGGGGGAGGCAAAGAAGCTGAAGAAAAACACCGTGGACAGCAGGAACCAGCCCTCCACCAGTATCAGCAGGGTTGCCGGAAGGAGGTTTCCCGGTATTGGCATTCCGTTGAAAAGAAGTATCAGCATAAGGCCCAGACAGCTCACCAGCAGGGCGGCGGCCTGGACAAGGGCGGCTCCGAAGAACCTTCCCAGAAGGTACTGCCACCTTGCAAGGGGAACTGCCACCAGGGGCATCACCGTTCTGGTCTCCCTGTCCCTGGGGTAGAGGTTCGCCCCAAGGCCCAGGGCAAGCACCAGGCGCCCACCTCTATTCCGAACAGGCCGAAATCCAGTATGAAACGCCCCTGGTTGGATACGTCGAAGGAGGGCACGGAGGCTATTCCCGCAAGGGCCAGAAGGATCACCAGAAGGATCCCCCAGATGGTCCTCCTTCTGAAAAGCATTCTAAGTGTCATCAGGGAGAAGATGTAGACAGCTTTCATTCTTCATCCCCTCCGCTCACCGAGAGGTAGACCTCTTCAAGGGTTTTCAGCACCGGCTCCACCCTTGTTACCCACAGGTTCCTTCCCCTGAGGGAATCTATGCTCTCCTGGAGTTCCCCTTCATTTACGGTGAGTTCCAGGCTGTATTCGGTGTCCCGGTTCACCGCCGCGATGCGGTATTTCTTTTCTCCGCCCAGGAGATCCTTCATGAACCCCTGGGTGATAAGGTTTCCCCTGGAGAGCATCACGGCCCTGGTGCAGACGGTCTCCACCTCGGAAAGTATGTGGGAGGAGAGGAAGACAGAAGCGCCCCGGGCGTCTCCTCCAGGATTATGTCCCGGAACTCCTTTCTGGCCACGGGGTCGAGGCCTCCGGTGGGTTCGTCCATTATGAGCAGGTCAGGTTCCGACTGCAGGGCCAGGGCGAGGCTGAGCCTCTGGCGCATTCCCTTTGAGAACTGTCTTATGCCGGTTCTTTCCCACCCCTGGAGACCGACCCTTGCAAGAAGGGCCCTCCACTGCTTTTCCCCCCCGGTTAGACCCCGCATGGAGGCGAACATTGAGAGGTATTCCATGGAGGTGAAAGAGTCGTCGTAGTCGGGGTTTTCAGGAACATAGCCCAGCCTTCTTCTCACCGAAGCGGCACCGGGGGGGGATTCCCAGAGGGAGATCCTTCCGCCGGAGGGCTTCAGAAGGCCCAGAATACACTTGATCGTGGTTGTCTTGCCGGCGCCGTTGTGGCCTATGAAGCCGGTTATCTCTCCTGGTCTTACGCTGAAGGAAACGCCGGATACAGCATGGATTGAGCCAAGGCCCCGTTTGCCCGGGAACTTCTTGCTGAGATCATTTACATGCAGTGGGTACGGATCGCCCATCTATTCTCCCGCCGTTGGTTTCGCTTGAACAAAGGCAAGATATTTCAACGGGGCTTCAGGGACAAGCCCGGTCAGCCAAGATAACCGAGCCCTTCGAGCTTTTTCCTTATGCTCTCCTCGGACTCGCCTGACCCCGGGTCCAGCTTTTCCATTTCCCTGTTCACTATGTGCAGTATGAACTCTTCCGCCGAGGAGTATCCCCCGGCGTCGGCCACCTTGTCCAGCCTGTCCTTCATGCCGTTGTCTATCTTCAGTTTGATCTTGGGCATTATTCCCTCTCCTATACCTTTACTCTGAAAACCACCGCGCCCAGTATCGCCCAGACGCTGGAGAAAACCAGGAAGACCGCGAACCAGCTCCATCTTCCCCCGAGTATGCTGTAACGGGCGGGCTGCAGGAAGGCCCTTGCTGAATGGATATCCCCGGGGGCCACGGCATTCCAGGGACGAAGCAGATAAGGAATGATGCCCCTCCCCTCCGAACCCCTGGTCACGATGCTTCCGGAACCCCCTGAAGAACCGATGGATATTCCCGTTTCCTCCAGCTGGAAAACACCGTTCTCTCCGGTGAAGGAAAAACTCTGCTCCAGTGAATCCGGGATGATGACCACAGGGGAGACGATGCTTCCCATGGAAGGTTCGGGAAGGGGGGCTTCGGGAACGGCGTCTTTCCAGGTTATGGTGAGGGTGGAGGGCCTGTCCGGCGTGGGGGGGATCCTTCCGTATCTGGCGTCGAGTTGCGCCGCAACCAGAATGAAGGGCACCGCTATTACCAGCATGGGCCGGAGGAGGTGCCAGAGATAGACGAAGTTGTCGGTGATCAGGCCGAGGGCAAGCTTCAGAACGGTCCTGGGGCTTTCCAGATAAAGGAGCATTCCAAGGGCCCGGCTGCCCATCCGCTGCCTCAGTTCGGCGATGGACTGCTGATCGGAGGTCTTCTTGAATATGAGTATCATGAGTATCCCGGTGAGGCGCTTATCCATATCTGTCCCCAGAGGGGGTGCAGTGAACGGAAGGGAAACAGCAGCAGATCGAAGAACCAGTTCATGACAGGTCTTCCTCCGGCAGGAGGACCGAGTTGATAAGGCGTCCCATATCGGTTAGGCAGGGGCTTTCAGGGATGTTCCGAAGGGTTGTTATGAGGGAGCCGGGGCAGAGGTCCGGGGATATGCAGTGGGTGCCGCTCCAGGGGTCGTTGTTGTCGGTTATCACCTCTTCGGGGAAGGCCCCGAGGGTGGTTTCCCAGCTGGCCCTGTAACCCATGCCGTAGCCAACCAGCATGTCCGGCGCCCAGGGGGGCAGCTCCATGCCGGGGTAGAGGTCTTCCACTATGAACAGGTTCTTTACCGGTCTTTCTCCCGTAAGGGGATCCGTGGCGGACTCAAGGGAAGACTTAAGGTTCTCCATGAGCCTTCTGCGGTCTTCAGGGGGAACCACTCCATCCCTTTCCCTTCCGGCCTGGTTGATGTAAAGTCCGTTCAGTCCCAGACCGTATGCCCCGGTGCCGCTCCAGTCCAGGCAGGCGTACATGTCGCTGTTCCTGCTTGCCGGGGAGCCTATGGATGCGAATCCCTCGGCTGCCAGGAAGGAGTTCAGGTTGAAGCTTCGTCTGAAGGGAGCGAAGCCGTGGTCGGACATGAGTATCATTTCCGTTCTGTCATCGAGGAGCTCCATTGCCCTGCCCACGGCTATGTCCAGCCTGGAGTAGAGGTCCGCCACCACCCCCCGGAACCTGGGTTCGACCTGTCCGTAAAGGGGGCTCGCCGGGTCCATGGACCGGAAGAACATGTGTATGTTGAGGTCGAGGCTGGAGAAGTAGAAGAAGAGCAAACCCTCGCGATAGCTGGAGAGAACGGAGTCGAAGAGGTTCATCCGTTCGTCGAATACCAGGTTCGCCTGGGACAGGTAGTCGTCGTCGTTGAAAATGCCCCTGGAAAGGGCCTTGGTGTCCTCGGGGAACCCCTGGGTGTAGTAGGGGCCGGTCCTTTCCGCCAGTTCCCTGGAGTACCAGCGGGCTGGAAACCGGGAGGGCGGGGTTCTCGGGATCGATGTTAAGCGGAGTGAGGTAGAGCTTCAGCTTCGGTGACACCTCCTTGAGGTAGAATCTGCCTATGGCGTGAACGGTGGATACACCGGGAATGGCCGGAAAACCGAAGCGCATCCAGGGGCTCCACTGCCCCTCTCCCAGGACGATGGAGTCGTTGTCGAGGTCTATCCTCACCGCGGCGCTGTTCCTGTCGGCCCAGGCCTTCACTTCAAGGCTCATGGTGGGATTGCCCTGGATCAGGGAGTTCGGCGGGCCATCCACCCTGCAGGTGTAACAGCCGTCTCCATAATCCCTTACAGGTATGACCACCCCACCGCCGGTGTCATCGGAAATAGACCGGGGGTCGTCGGTGAAGAATGTGAAGCTTCCCTGGCTGCCCCTGACATCCGGTGTGCCCAGGCCGGACAGGAAGAGGCCGTGGGAATGTTCCGGAGGAGGTGGGAAGTCCACCGGGAGCTTTACCATGGTAACGGGTATGTTCCCTTCGAGTAGACGGTTCCAGAAGGGTTCTCCCCGTCGGAGCAGGTTAACCCCGCCGCCGGAAAGGGGTAGGCGGAGTTTTCCCAGGTTAAGTGTGGAGTCCGGTGAAACCACCTCGGAAGTGGACAGGTAGGGCATGATGTCCGGGGGGTTGCGATGGACGAAATCAAATATTCCGTGAACAGGGGACGGCCGTCCGGTGATGAAGTTGGACCAGGCCACGGGACTCTGGGGGGGATTGGAGGTTCCCAGCCTGCTGAATGTGCCATTCTCCATGAGCCTTGCGGTGTTGGGCATCAGTCCCCTCTGGCAGAAGCTCTCCACCAGACCGGGGTCCATGCCGTCCACACCCAGGACTATGAGCCTTTTGCCGGATATGGTTCCCCGGCCTCCGCAGCCTGCATAGAGCGCCGCCAGGGCCGGAGGGGCCATTGCGGCCCTTTTAAGGAATTCTCTTCTGTTCACAGCGGCCTCCCGTCCATGTATCCCGGGGGATCAAGGCCCAGGGTCTTCAGTACCGTGGGGGCGATGTCCATGATGGATGGCTCTTCGGAGGAGTGGCGCCAGCTGGTGAAAAGTACCCCCTTCACCAGTTCGCTGTGGTGGCAGTGGTCGCCGTTCCAGTGCTTTTCGTTGGGATAGAGCACCCTGTTGCCAACGCAACCGGTGACACAGCCCCAGTCCGCCCTGTAGCCGGTGCTGGTTCCCGGTATCATGTCCGGGCTTCTGTTCACATACCTCCGGTGTATGTCTCCGAGGCGAACTTGACCGAGGTTATCACCGGTGTTTCGCCGTCCCTGAGCCTCATTAGCTTTTCCCTTATCTCCTCCATGAGGGCTCCCGCGTGGTGGGGTGAAACGATACCCCGGCCCTCCCGGCCCATGAGGTTGATGTTGATCCCGGTGAGGCCCAGGGCGTAGGCCCGGGTTCTGGACCAGTCAACACCGTGATAGGATGCATCAACGGTTTCCACGCCATCCTCCAGGACCAGATAGCCCTCTTCGAGGAGCCAGCGGTTGAAGTCGATGCATGTGTGGAAGGACGTAAAGCCGTGGTCGGACATGACCACCAGTCTCTGGTCCTTCTTCATCTGCGACATGGTCTCTCCCACAAGTTCATCCATCTTAAGGTACATGGAGTGTATCACGCTTCCCGGTTCCGTTCCATCCCCCCAGAACATGTGCTGGATACGGTCGGAGGTGTCGAAAACGCAGACGGTAAGGCCGTCCTTGCCGTTCCTGAGGGCGTTGATGAACATTTTCCTTCTTTCCTCGCAGTAGGCCCAGGCCATTTTGAGGAAGCTGTCCCCATCGAGGTGGCCGTTGGAAAGGGCCCATGTATCCTCCGCAAGCCCCAGGGTGGCGAACCGCCCCACGGCCCCGGCCAGATAGCGGGAATAGTGTACAGGGTGGGAGAGGGGCACCACAGGACTTGACGGGTCCACATGGAGGGCGGTGCAGTAGACCACCGGGCCTTCGGTGATTCGGAACCTCGCTATGCCCCGGACCTTCGTCCGTCCTGCCCGGTACTCTACGGTGAGCCATGAAGATAGCTCCCCGAACCTGCAGTTCAGGGAGTTGTCGCCGGCTGAAATCCTCCAGTTACCCTTGCCCCTGTCCCGGAAGGTGAGTTCCACGGGAGGACACCCCTCGGGCCCCTCCAGGGAGCCGGCCCAGCTATCGCCGTTCTTCTTCTGAAGCACAGCGGAGAGCCCGCCGGTGAACCGCCGGGGGTACTCCGGGGAGAAAAGTGTATAGCTGCCCTGGCTGCCCCGGAGATCGGGAACGCACATTCCTGAAAGAAGCCTTCCGTCGAGGGGTTCAGGGGGATAGGTGATCGGAACCCGTAGTATGGTGGAGCGGATGCCGTAGTTTCCCAGAAGTGTCCAGAAGGGTGTGCTCATGCGAAGGATGGAGGATGACACCCCGTCCCGGACCATTCCCAGAAGATTCCTTTTTTTATAGGTGGTGGTCTTCACCGAGCTGAGCACCGCGAGGTACCTTTTCCTGTCCGGTGCCAGAAAGTCAAAGATGCCGTGCTTTCCCGGATTGACCCCGGTCTGGAAGCTGGACCAGGCCACCGGTGAGACCCCCGGCGTGGTGGTTCTCAGCCTGCGATAGGTTCCCGTCTCCGCAAGCTTCTTCAGGTTGGGCAGATCCCCATTCTCCCAGTACTTTTCCACTAGATGGGGGGAGAGGCCGTCGAGGCCCAGTATCACCACCCTCTCGCATTCCGCCCTTCCCGGGCGCTTTCGTTTTTTCAGCGTCCTCACCAGCACCATGATGGGCCAGAAGAGGAATGAGAGCATGGAGACCGCCACGGCGTTCAGGAACACCACGAAGGAGGTAAGTATCCCGAAACCGGCCCCGGGGCCTATGTATGCCGGGGCGGAGGATGGCAGAATGAATAGAATAACGAGCAGGCAGATGAATTTCAGGGGATCCTCCCGGGAAAAATGAAAAGCAATTATACTCCCCATTGTATACCGGACGCAAAACCATTAGTTCCCGAACAGGAGGAATCATGAAGAAGACCATCCTTCTCTCCCTGATAATGCTTCTGTCCGCCTGCGGCGGCTCCAGGCTCGAGTTCAACAACGGAACCGGTCTCGACCTGGAAACCGTCAAGGTGACCATAGGCGATAACACACAGACCTGGAACAACATATCAACAGATGAAACCTTTACGTCAAACCTTCCCCTCTCCAGTTCCCCGGAACCGGTCCTCATCCAGTGGGAAACCGCCGGTCAGTCCTGGGAAATGGAGTACATGCTCATCGAACAGGCGGCGGATGCCAAACGGGTCAGCGTTCTCTTTGCCCCGGACGAGGTGAGCATCAACTACTCTTTCTGAGCCGAAGCCATCCGTAAATTTGGTAAATAGATTCTGTAACAGATTGAATACCAAATATTTAAGCATGAACTTTCCCTGGCGTTCCTGAGAGCATTCAGGAATGGTGCAAAATAATGCTGTTAAAGCATTTACATGTTCGGGGTGCCCAATGGGGTGTCTGTTTTGCATATTCCATCCTCATCACCCTGAACTGGAGCATTCATGAATTTCGACAAGGCTGGCATAGATATAGGGTCCGTGGCGATCAAGATCGCCTTTCTGGCTGAGGACAGAATACACCACTCCATTTACCGCAGGCACGGCGGCAAACCCATCGAAACGCTTCTCACCCTCTACGGGGAAAATCCAGAACTGGAAAGGACACCCCTTGTCCTTACCGGAAAGGGTTCCCTGATCGTAACCGCCGCAGCGGGGCATACCCCGGTGAACGAGGTGGTTGCCCTGGCCGCCGCCGTTGCCCGGTACCTGCCGGACACGGGTTCGGTCATAGAGATGGGAGGCCAGGATTCAAAGCTGCTCCTTCTAAGGAAGGACGCCACTGGGGAAACTGTCATGGACGAGTTCAGCATGAACTCGGTGTGCGCCGCCGGCACCGGTTCCTTCCTCGACCAGCAGGCCTTCAGACTGGGCCTGACCCCTGAAGAAATGGGCGATCTGGCGGCGGGATGCGATTCACCGCCGAGGATAGCCGGCAGGTGCAGCGTCTTCGCCAAGAGCGATATGATACACCTGCAGCAGGTTGGTGCCACAGTGGAGGAAATTGTTGCCGGGCTTTGCCATGCGGTTGCCAGGAACTTCAGGAGCGTTATTGCCTCGGGCAGGAAATTCCGTTTCCCCGTTGCCTTTGTCGGGGGAGTGGCTGCAAACAGGGGTATGGTAAAGGCCTTTGAAACCGTTCTTGATGGAAGGGTTTCGGTGCCGGAAAACTATGCGGTGCTCACCGCCGCCGGTGCGGCCCTCTCCGGTAAACCTGCTTTCCTGTCCCCCGGGGCGGTTCAGGATGTTCTGAGAGCGATCTCCGGTGGAATGGAAACCCTGCCCCCCTGAGTGGGTTCGCACCGGAAAGGGCCGATCTCACCATATCAGGTGAAGCTTCATCCGAGGGTGTTTTCCTTGGAATAGATGTTGGCTCCATCAGCACTAACCTTGCGGCGGTTTCCCGGGATGGTTCCATCGTGGGAAGGGTTTACCTTCGCACGGCGGGGAGACCCCTGGATGCGGTGCGGAAAGGTCTTCAGGAGCTCGGGAAGGGCCTTTCCGAACTGCCTGTGCTTGGTGTTGGTGTTACTGGAAGCGGCAGGTACATGACCGGTGATTTCGTTGGGGCGGATGTGGTCAGGAACGAGATTTCGGCACAGGCCAGAGCAGCTGTGGAGATCGATCCCGAGGTAGATACGATATTTGAGATCGGCGGCCAGGATTCCAAGTACATCTCCATAAGGGACGGCAGGGTGGTGGACTTTGAAATGAACAAGGTCTGCGCCGCCGGCACGGGCTCCTTTCTGGAGGAGCAGGCCGAAAAGCTCGGTGTAAGGATAGAGGACTTCGGACCTATGTCCCTGGACTCAATTTCCCCTGTAAGGCTCGGGGAGAGATGCACTGTCTTCATGGAAAGCAATGTCGTTTCCCATCAGTCCCAGGGTACCGAAGTGCACCGAATAACCGCTGGACTCTGCTATTCCATCGTGCGCAACTACCTTCACAGGGTGGTGGGAGAGAGGAAGATAGGGAAAAGGATATTTTCCAGGGCGGAACGGCCCACAACCTGGGTGTTGCGGCGGCTTTCAATTCGGTGCTGGGAAAGGATCGAAGGGTCATCCTTCCACCTCATCATGATGTTACCGGAGCCATCGGAGCAGCTCTTCTGGCCAGGGATCACATGGAACCGGAAAGGAACTCCACCTTTCGCGGCTGGGAGCTGTCCGAAAACGCCTACACACAGGATTCATTCGTGTGCAAGGCCTGTGCAAACCACTGCGAGATACACCGGGTAACCCTGTCCGACGGAACGAAACTCGTCTATGGAGGAAGGTGCGAGAAGTACGAGACCGGGTCCATGCAGGTCATTGCCGGCGGAGAAAACCTTTTCCACAAAAGGGTGGAGAACCTGTTCCGCGCCGCCGGGGAGGACTGGGGGCAGGGCCCTGAAGTGGGTATTCCCCGGGCGCTCTGGTTCTGGGAGCTTTTCCCGTTCTTTGCTACCTTCTTCAGAACCCTGGGCTGCAGATTGAGGGTAAGCAGCGAATCCACATCGGCAACGGTGCACAACGGGGTTGAGAACGTTGCCGCTGAAACCTGTTTCCCTGTGAAGATCGCCCATGGTCATGTGCTTGAGCTGATAGACTCCGGTGTGGAAACGATCTTCCTTCCCTCCATTTTAAGGAACAGACCACAGGGTGATTTCACCGAGTCACACAACTGCCCCTATGTTCAGGGTTCTCCCTATCTGCTCGACGCAGGACTTGCCCTCAGCGAGAACAGGAACCTTCGAATACTCAAACCAGTGATAGATCTTTCCCTGCCCGGCGAGGAATGGATGAACGCACTTATGGAAACGGCGGTGGAACTGGGTTTCAGCACCGGTGATGCTCGAAGGGCCATCCATGCCGCGGAAAAGGCTCAGAATGCTTTTACCGAAGGGAACCGCGAAGCAGGAAGGGTCGCTCTGAAGAACCTGCGGGGAAGGCGGGGGTTCGTTGTGGTAAGCAGACCCTACAACGGCTCGGACCCCATGGTGAACACCGATCTGCCGGGGAAGCTGGCAAAGCTGGGGGGTGTGGTTATTCCCCTGGACATGCTTCCACTACCCATGGAAAGGACCGCAGATGAGTTCAGGAACATGTACTGGCATTACGGGCAGCGCATACTTGCCGCCGGAATCGCCATAAAGGAGGATCCTGATCTTCACGCCGTTTACATAAGCAACTTCGGCTGCGGTCCCGATTCCTTCATTGAGCACACCTTCAGTGAGATAATGGGCGAGAAGCCCTTCCTTTCCATTGAGATAGACGAACACGCCGCCGACGCTGGCGTTATAACGAGGTGCGAAGCATTCATTGATGCCCTTGAGGGAGCCGGGAACAGCGGTACAAAAACCCATGTGCCATGGACCCCGGAAAAGACCGATCTCTCAGGAAGGACCCTCTGGATACCACTGATGAGCGAGGCAAGCTACCTGGCGGCGGCGGCGGTTCGAAACAGAGGGCTTAACGCCAGGGTCATTCCCCCACCAACGCAGAAACCGTAGCCCTTGGCAGGACCGTGACCACAGGGAAGGAATGCTACCCTGCCATAATCACGGCGGGGAACATGCTCAAGATACTGGAGAACGGCGAGCCCGACGAAAACGCCTTCTTCATGGCCACCGCCTCCGGTCCCTGCCGGTTCGGCAGGTACTGCAACTTCCACAGACAGGTCCTCGAGAAGAAGGGATACAGGGGAGTGCCGATACTTACCGCCACTTCCAGCGACTCCTATTCCCAGGTGCCCGGACTCAGCTCACGGAAATTTCAGAAAGACCTGCTGCAGGCCCTGGCCGCCGCTGATATATTGAAGAAGGCACTTCTTCGGACACGGCCCTATGAAGCGGCAGCGGGTTCAGCGGACCGGCTTTTCGGGAAGTGGCTGGGAATCCTCGAGGAAACCCTGGAGAAGGGCGAATCCCTTTCTTCACGGGCCAGGAAGGCCGCGGCGGATTTCCGGAGGCTTTCACTGAAGGAAGGGCCAAGGAAGCCCCTTGTTGCTGTTTTCGGTGAGATCTATGTGCGAAATGACGACTACGCCAACGACGATACCATCAGAAAACTGGAAGCCCTGGGTGCCGAGGTCGTCTACACACCCCTCACCGAGTGGTTCGACTATGTGAACTACAGCTACATACAGAATTCAAAGGCCCGGGGAAATACCGGGGAAGTCATAAAGGGAAAGGCCAGGGAGATGCTCATCTCAAGGGTGAAAAGGGCGGTGGAAAAGCCCTTCGACAGCCTTCTGAAGAATACGCCCCACGCCACCGCCGAGCAGATACTGAAGGCCTCTGCACCCTATATGGAGGAGAACATAGGAGGGGAGGCGGTTCTCTGCATTGGAACCCCCCTGGCTCTCCTTGAACACGGCGGAATAGACGGCGCGGTGAACGTTTACCCCTTCAGCTGCCTTCCGGGTACAGTGGTCTCCGCCGTTTCCAGAAGGATCAAGCGGGACAAGCCCGGGCTGCCATGGCTGAACCTTGCCTTCGACGGCCAGGAGGACACGGATAATTCATCCAGATTCGAAGCCTTCATGCACCAGGTGCGAAGGCTTCATATGGGAAAGACGGGAGAAGCCATATGAACACGGAGATAGAGAAACTGGTCACCTTCCTGAAGAACAGCCCCACCGCCTCACACTGTGTTGAGAATGCCGCGGAAATACTGAAGGAGAACGGTTTCAGTGAAGCGCGCATGGGGGACAAGTGGAACCTCCGCCCGGGGGAAAGAAGGTTCGTGATAGAGAACGAATCCACCCTCGCCGCATTCATAACCGGGGAGAAGCCCGCCGGGGAAGCTGGATTCCGAATAGTGGGCACCCATACCGACGCCCCGGGATTCAGGCTGAAACCCGAGCCCTACAACTACTCAGAGGGACTTTCGACCCTGGGTGTGGAGATATATGGCGGACCCACCGTGGCCACATGGATGGACAGGGACCTCGGTCTGGCGGGGAATGTGACCTTCATGGGGGAAAAGGGACTGGAGACCAGGCTCTACAGGATAGACCGGCCTGTTCTGAGATTTCCCTCCCCGGCCATCCATCTGAACAGAACAGCCAACAAAGAGGGTTTCAAAGTGAATGCCGAGGATGAGCTTCTGCTGGTGTTCGGGGATGAGGACAGTGACTTTGACGGGCTGAAGGAAATGGTGGCAGCAGCAGCCGGTATCGAAAAGCCCCGGCTGATAGACTTCTCCGGTGAGCTATACGATCTTCAGCAGCCCTCCCTGAGCGGATTGAAGGCCAACTATCTTACCTGCGGCGGAATAGACAACAGGGCAAGCACCCATGCTGCCACAGAAGCAATTGCAAGGGCCAAGGGATCTGATCCAACCGCGGTGGTCCTGCTTTTCGACAACGAGGAGATCGGCTCCAGGACTGTAAACGGTGCCGCATCCCCCTTCATGGAGAGAATACTTGAAAGGCTTGCCGGGGGCAGGGAGGAGTTTTTCCGTGCCTGCAGCCGCTCACTGAATGTAAGCGCCGACTGCGTCCACGCCGTTCATCCCGGCTGGATAGGCAAGCACAGCAAGCTCTCCAAGCCCCATCTCAATGGCGGACCGGCCATAAAGACCTCAGCCGGGGGCAGTTATGCCTCCAGTGCAAGGACATCAGCCTATTTCATCAAATGCGCTGAACTGGCAAAAAGCCCCGTTCAGAAGTTCGTATCAAGGGCCGACGGCAGGAGCGGCGGTACCCTGGGACCCATCGCCGCCGCGGGAACCGGTATTCCCACGGTGGACGTGGGGAACCCCATGCTCTCCATGCACTCAGCCAGGGAAATGGCCGGAACGAAGGACCACATCAACATGATCAACTGCATGAGGGCGCATCTTGAGGGTATGATACCCCTTGCCTGAACCCTTCGGGACACGCTACCCAGGGGAGTTCGTGGTTTTCGGCACTGGCCCGGGCACAAGCATTTGAGGATCACTGACAGGTATATGCCGACTGAGCCAGGATAGACCTGTCAACAGGCCACGGCGAGCATCTACGATTCTGATGGCGATGCTCTGCCTGCTGAAGCTTTCCGAGGTTGATAAACACAGAATCCTTGCCCTGGGGGACAACTGGTACCGGGGGGCAGTTACAGAGAGATATCTTCGGGCACTCAGGCAAAGAGGGCATTGATATCTTCACCATGTCTTGACTTGCCCTCCCCCACTTTATCTATGCTGCAGTCAGCAGGCAGTTATTATTTTCCTGCCCCTTGGAAGAAAGCCGGTTGCTTCAGATATTCGATGACACCCAGGGTCTTGATGCGGACATCAGGATAACCGACCCTGACCTGGTCATCATCCAGCCGGCGGACGGCGACACACTGACAGACTATGCCGGAGTACC